>FLOH01000035.1_pt1 | contig 522884 bp, 462 predicted proteins | sample 756751 | NCBI WGS metagenome assembly FLOH01 (sample SAMEA4026879, study PRJEB14308) | marine metagenome | biome: coastal water; material: water | depth 74 m
ACTACTTAGAAGAGCGTTTTATCGATTGTTGCACTCAAGCCTTAATTTTATCCTGTTTCTCCATTTGCAACAAATCGATAAAATGTAAGAACTGAATGATATGGTGGGATAGGATAAGGCTATGGGGATTGAATAATTTTTCTTTGATCCATTTATCTTATGGCAAGTTTAAAAAATCGAAAATCATATGTGAAGAAGGCCATTTTTCACCTTCGGTATTAATTTCTTTCACTTCAAACGTTCTTTTTTCATGGTGGTTTCCCTTCTGTTGTTGATTTTGGCATAGCGATCCGGTATCGCTTGAAATGCGATCTTGTCTTGTCCCCCAATTTTAGCCTCAGTCATGAAGAATTTAAAAATTGATTGGGCAATTCTTTGATGATGGTCATCTTCCCTTTTTTACACTTGGGGCAGCATAATATATCATGGCCTGTCAATCGCAACATCATTTCAAGAACTGTCTCATTTCTTTTCTGTGGTGGTATTGCATCAGGGGCAATAAGTTTTCGGATAAGCTGGATTGACTGCTTTTTGTTTCTGTGTGATAAAAAGCCAAAATATCGAATCTTCATAAAATTATGTGGAAGTACATGAAGCAGGAACCTACGAATAAATTCGTGGCCAGACACTGTCATTGTTTTTATCGTGTCATTATCTGTTCTGTCTTTATATTCAAAGCTGACGTTGCCATTCTCAACGGATTTAATCCGGTTGTTTGATATGGCTACCCTGTGGGTATACCTGCCAAGATATTCAAGGACCTGCTCAGGTCCGGCGAATGGTCGTTTGGCATATGTAATCCATTTTACCTTAAAAAGTGACTGAACAAGAGCTTTAAATTCATTCTTGGATTTATATATTGCAATTTTACCTGGCAAAGATAGGTCATCTTTTAAATACGCTTTTTCCAAAAGCCCAAGATATCGTTTCTTAAATTCTTTTGCCAGAGACTGAACTCTGAACAGAAAGGAACTTTTTGAAGCAATCCAACGTTTTTTATCAAATGATAGAGCCCCACCAGTAACAAGGCAATGAATATGAAAATGATCAGTAAGTTTTTGTGACCAGGTATGAAGGATACAGATAAATCCAACTTGTCCTTGAACTCTCCACTGGGGATCTTTCGCAAACGCTTGTAAGGTAAGGTTTACAGCAACGAAAAGGTTATTCAGCATGACTTTTGGATTGCTCAATATGATGGGATTCAGCTTATGTGGTACGGTAAAGACCATATGAAAATAATTGCAAGGCAGCAAATCGGCCTTTCGATCATCAAGCCATTTTTCCTTAACCATGGTCTGGCATTTAGGGCAATGTCTGTCCCTGCATGAGTTATACGCAATCCGTTCAAAATCGCATTGGTCACATTGTTCGACATGGCCGCCTAACTGTGCCGTTCGGCAAACTGAGATATGATTCATGACCTTAAGTTTTTTGTAAGAAAGGATATTCTGTTTTTGATACTCTTTGCCGTAGAGACGAAAAATGTCTGCAACTTCACATGAGGTCTTCATTTTTGCCCCTCCTGATCCTCATACATGGCATCAAGAGGGCTTTTAAATTCTGTAATCCTTTGTTGAACCAGGTGAAGATAAATGAGGGTGGTTTTTATGGAGGAATGACCAAGAAGTTGTTTGATGGTAAAAAGATCTGTTCCCTGGGAAAGAAGATGGGTTGCAAAACTGTGCCTGAGGGTATGCATCCCCCGGCCTCTTTTTATACCGGCTTTTTTTTTGCTTTGATAAAAGCACCCCTGGCGGCTGAAAAACCAATATGGTTTTCCTTGTTAATCCCTGGAAAAATCCACTTCCCGGGTTTATATTTTTGCCAGTATAGCCTGAGTTCATCAAGCAGGTACTTTGATAAAACAGTATAACGATCTTTTTTGCCTTTACCCTGTTCTATTCTGATCATCATTCTGGAAGGATCGCTTTCAATATGTCTGGGCTTAAGTTTTACTACTTCACTGATTCTAAGACCGGCACTGTATACAGTTTTGAGCAACACCCGGTGTTTTAGGTTGGCAGTACATTCAAATAATCTTTTTACTTCTTCTATGCTTAATATATTGGGAAGTTTTTTGATCCTTGGAGATGGGGGTAATTTGAATTTGGTCTCATCCCATTGAAGAACATTTTTGTAAAAGCATGAAATCCCAGCTAAATGAACATTACAGGTTCCCCATGATAATTTGCATTCTTGAAAAAGATAAAGCAAATAATCTTGAATCTGATCATTAGAAATTTGGTCTGGGGGCTTATTGTGATATTTTGCAAGTCGCTCAACAGAGGCCATATAATTTTTTATGGTGTAATGTGAAAAACGGTGTAGAACCATGTGATTCATAAATTGAATTCTAAGACTTTTGCTCATTGCAATACCTCCTTGATAAAAATCGATAAACCTTATCCTTATGGATAGATAAAAGAGATTGTAACTCTATTTTGTTGAAAATGGAAATTGGGTTTAAAATTGGTTTTTTTATAGTACCGACGTAATAGGAGATAAGGGGGGCGGAGCCCATTGCAATATTTATGACAGGCGTTTCATTTGCGTTTTTTGCAAATGACATGACTGGCGGAAATGTTGCGGGCTTTCCGCCCCCCGTTCTCCGGCAATCATACCCAAAGACTTTGGAAAAACAGTTTTCTAAATACCTTTAAAATTTTATGCTACTTTAAAATATGCCGCGGCTGTTTCCGCGAAGCGGTTCAGTTCTTTTACCAGTCCTTCTTTTCTCGCATGCATCGTTAGTGATCAAGTGTAGCCTCTATACAGTTAAGAATCAGACAATCCGGTATTGTTAAATGCTTATTTTGTGTGAAATCTTTTGCAACCATTTTCTAACGCGTGCCGTTTAGATTTTGGGAAATTTAGACAATGTTTTGGTTTAGTCTCGTTAATTTTGCAGATGTATTTCTCCTTTTTCGGGAGTTTTCTCAACCAGGGGCATCTATTCACTGGTTCGGAGGTCTTCGGATTGGCCCATATATCATTCAAGCCTGCAAATGAATCCACCCATTCCAGGATGTCATATCGGTTTTCGTATTCCCAGCGTATAACATCAAAATCCGGAACATTAGCCTGATAAGCGTCTGATAAATCAAGACAACAATGCCCGCATTGAACACATTTGAATTTTTCCATTTCAGTTTCAATTAAAAGCCCGTTTGCGACGGTTTTCAGCAATTCTGGAATATGTACGGATTTTTCTCAAAAGACTCCTTTTTAACCTTCCTTTCTTTTCCCCAGTCTTCCATCTGGTGTTGGTATCTCTGGAGATGGAAACCGCGCCTTTCGCTCAAGGACATTGAGGTCAAGATGGTTGCGCATGTATTGTTGGGAAGCATCTTCAAAGGGCTGAAAATCCCAGGATGTAAATTTGCCTTTTCTCATTGACCTGTCCACAAGTCTCCTGCGGCGCTGGTTTGCGACTACCTGTTCACGCAGATTTTTTGTATCCCATCCTTTTGTTACCTGGTCATGGAAAGTCTTGCGTATTTTTTCATATTCTGACTGCCCGACAAGATTATTTATTTCGTCCGGGTCATTGTCCAAATCATAAAGCTGTTCAGGATCAGCATCACAATAGATATATTTATATTTGTCACGTCGGAGCATAATGATCGGGGAAATAGCACCTTCACAAAGGATTTCACCGCAAACAACAGCATTTTTGTCTTCATCACCCCCTTTAAGCAGGGGTAAGAGGCTTTTGCCGTCAATTGTGTCGGCATACACAATGGGTTTGTTGACTGAAGCAATTTCAGTAAGGGTGGGAAGAAGATCAACAAGTGAGACAGGCTGTTTTACTCTTCTGGGAGAAAACCTTGCCGGTGCCCGGATAATCATGGGAACCCTTGAAGCCCATTCAAAATATGACATTTTATACCACATTCCCCGCTCACCCAGCATCTCCCCATGATCAGAAGTAATCACGATGATGGTATCATCTTTGAGACCGTTTTTTTCCAGAGCATCCACGAGAAATCCCACTTTATCATCAGCATAACTGATCTCACTGTAATAGGCATGGCGGGCATTGCGGATCCGCTCCTGCGTCTGCTCATATTCACCCATTGCGCTGACATGATAGAGCCTTTTGCAATGGGGATCGAGTTCGTCATAGTCAATTTTCGGAACTCTGGGCATATCGATTTGTTCATGATCATACCTGTCCCAGTATTCTTTTGTCATAGCAAAAGGATCATGGGGATGGGTAAAGGAGGCCAGCAGAAAAAAGGGGCGTTCGTCATCGCTGCGGGCAAGTTCGTTGATTTTTCGAACAGAATTATAGCTAACTTCCTCGTCAAAATCAATTTGATTGCTTGTGACGCAAAGACCTGCCTGAACAACACTCAGCATGTTGTGATACCAGGTAGGGCGGCGGTCAAAATTATCCCAGTCAGGGGTCCAGCCAAAGTCTCCGGGATATATGTCTGTTGTAAGCCTGTCTTCAAAACCGTGATGCTGATCAGCCCCCACAAAGTGCATTTTGCCTGAAAGACATGTGTAATAACCATTGTCACGCAGGTAGTGAGCAATCGTCGGAACATCTTCAGGAAAGAGAGTTGAATTGTCATAGGTACGGATGCGGGAGGCCAGTTGGCCAGCCATCATGGAAGAACGGGACGGTGCACACAAAGGGCTGTTGCAATATGCATTTTCAAAAATAACGCCTTCTTCGGCAAGCTTTGAAATATTGGGAGCCTTTACAATGGGATGTCCATAACAGGGTAGGGCAGGTGCTGCCATTTGATCAAACATGATAAAAAGAATGTTGGGTTGTTTTTGAGTCATTTATTAATTCCTCAATACTATTATAATTTTACAGGCAAAAAAATATTAGGCACATTACAATGCTAATCGTATAAATGTTTATTTTCCACAGCATTTTTTAAACTTAATACCGCTTCCACAAAAGCAAGGATCATTTCGCCCGGATTTAGGGGCTTTGTCAATCATTTTATATTTTTTTTAACGTTCTTTTTGGATTTGTTCAGAAAGAGCGTCAAATTTGTTTTGGGTATGGTTGAAAAAAGTTTTTAACCCAGGGCAAAGACAGCTAAGATTTTGGGATGGGTTTCCTTGGTACATCCGATTTTTAAGGCAGTCTCCAGCGCATAATTCAAGGTGATCACAGGTTGAGCATTTTTCATTCCATTGTTTTTTCTGGGCACCGAATTCAAGATAAGCAGGAGAATGCATCATTTCTTCCCAGGATGTTTCCATGATATTGCCTATTTTAAGCGGTTTTTCAACAAAGAAATCGCAAGGGTATATATCCCCGTTGTGTTCAACCACAAAATATTGACAGCAATTGTCACCCATAACGCAGACATCATTTATTCCATCCACTTTTTTAGAAAGAATGGAATCAAAATTCCGCACAGATACAGAAAATATGTCTTTGGGATACCATAAATCAAAAAGATTGCACATAAACAGTCCCCATTCATCTGCCGTTATGGCAAAGGGCAGCAGGTTTTTGTTTTCATCAGATTCAGCACAGGGAATATATTGATGGTAATAAAAACCCATATTTTTCAGGTAGTGATAAATCTCATGGGCATGGTCAACATTTGCCTTGCTGACAAGGGTAAGGATATTAAAGTCTACATTATTGCGTTTTAAAATTTCGATTCCCTTTATCACGTCTTTGTGCGTGGCATTTCCCTTAGTTGTTCTCCGATATAGGTTGTGGATTTCTTCAGGCCCGTCAAGACTGCACCCCACAAGAAATTTATATGTGGCAAACAATGCTGCCATCTTATCTGTAATAAGGGTGGCATTGGTCTGGATTGAGTTGCTGATTCTGGCACGGGCAGAGCCATGTTTTTTTTGAAATTCAATGGCCTTGGAAAAAAAATCAGTCCCCATTAGTGTGGGTTCTCCACCCTGCCAGCAGATTGAATATGAGCCTTGCGCTGTTTCCATATATGTTTTTATCAAGTGCTCAAGCACGGCATCAGACATCCGGTGTTTTTTTGTTTCAGGATAAAGACTTGATTTGGGCAGGTAAAAACAATATTTGCAATGAAGATTGCAGTCAGCAGAAGCGGGTTTTACAAGCAAACTAAAGGGGCCCATGGAATTTTTCTCTCAGGATTTATGCAATAGAAACGTCTTAATTGTCAGGATGCCTTTATAATGTTATTCTATGATTTGCTATGTATCAGATTTTAGTCTTCTCGTACATTGAAAAATTCTAATGATTGGGTGTTTAGAACTTTGAGCAGACAAGACAAAGAAAGAGTGACATTAAAGGATGGAAACAGAGTGGTTGTCCTGGGCGGAGGACCTGCCGGTGCTTTTTTTGCCATCCTTTTGCTCAGATTGTCAAAAAAGGCCCATCAGGATATCAAAGTCACCATCATTGACAAACGAATGGTCCTGGAACCCGGGCTGCCATTACAGGAACTGAAAGGATGTAATTTTTGCGCTGGTATTATTTCACCCAGATTGCAAAAAGAATTGGTAAAAAACCACATCAGGATTCCTTCTGAAGTGATATGCGAAAAATTCACCCATATATGGATTCATGGGCTGTGGAAAAATTTTCCGCTCAGGGTTCCGGCAGGACAAGGGATTTTTTCAGTCTTCAGAGGGACCCTGCCCCCTAATAGAGAGGGAATGACCCGGGGATTGGATGTCTTTCTTTTAAAAAAAGCTGTTGAGGAAGGCGCCGCTGTAATTACCGGCGAGGTCCAAAGTATTCAATATACTTCAGGGGATAAGCCGTTCCTGACAATAAAGTCTCCTTTGGGTGATGTGTTCACCATGGAATCGGATTTTGCCTGTATTTGTACAGGGATTACTCCAAATCCTGGAAAAGATTGCAAAGATGATACGTTTTTGAGGTCATACCAAAGGATCAACCCTTTGTTCACACCACCAAAAGCAAGACCAGCACTGATCTTTGAACTGAAACCCGGCAGCCTATACTTGAAAAAATATATGAACAAGGAGCTTTATATTATTGTATCAGGGCCAAAAAAATTAAATCTTGAACATATAGCCCTGATACCCAAGGGAGATTACCTTACAGTGTCACTTGTGGGAAAAAGCATTGACAGGGCATCCTTGCCTGAAGATATTGGCAGGATTATCAAAACCTTTCTGTCTCTTCCTCGTATTCAAAAAATCCTGCCCTCACTTGGGAATACACCCATTGTCTGTACCTGTTGCCCCTATATGGCGGTTGCACCTGCTAAAGTTCCTTTTTCAGACAGGATCGCCATGGTCGGAGATGCCATGGGTGCGCGACTTTACAGGGATGGGCTTTTTTCAGCTTTTATCAGTGCAGAGACCCTTGCGCAAACTATGATCCACAAGGGGGTGGATAAAAAAAGTCTTTCAGAAGGGTATGGCGGGGTAATAAAATGGCTTAAAACAGATAATCAATACGGCAGACTCGTCATTGGTTTAATACAAATGGTCTTGAAATCACCTATTTTAAACAGGATTCTTTATCAGACATTTGCCACGGAAATGAAATTTAAAGAAAAGGATGAATGGCCCCTGGGAGGTGTCCTGTGGAAGATAGGAAGCGGTTCTGCCGATTACAGGGAGATATTTAAAGATTTGATTCGTATGTCTGTTTTTTTATCTATTCTCACGGGCATATTTAAAACCTTTAGAAATATTTTTACAGAATTTTTCTTTGGTTTAAACTGGGAAGACTATGGAAGGTATCCAACGGTCATTATCAAGGAAAAACGAGATTATATTAAAAAATCAATTGCCACACCCCTGGGAATTAAATTGGATACATCACCTCATATGGAACGAATGTATGCCATAAAAATCAGGGCTTCATCCAAAAGGATTTTTAAGGAACTTGCCAAGTTTGGAGGTCCAGAGAGCAAGTTTCTCAGGCTCAGGTTTGTGAATGTAAAAAGAGTATCAGGCTTGCCAAACCAACAGGGAGCCGTGGTCAGATATCGCCTTGGAATGCTGCCGGTTTTTATGGATGCCCATCTTGTTCAAAGTCTTCCTGAAAAAGCATTATTGTATGAGCCCTCAGGTTTTTTTACAGAACAGGGGAAACTGATTTTTGATATAACGCCCACCAAAGACGGAAATAATCGCCTGGTAATTTATACAGCCTTTGATTTTAAAAAAGGAAAAAATCCTTTGACCGGGATATTCTGGAAATTGTTTAAACAGGTATTCCCGGACTATGCCCATGATGTGGTGTGGAATCATGCCATCTGCTGCATAAAAGGGGAAGCGGAAAAAAATGCCTGACTCATAAACACAGTTTCTAATCAATGAGAAACAATGACTGGCCCTTTAATTTGTGCAGCACTCCTGCTGAAACACTTCCCAAAAGCCATTGTTTAATCCCGGAAAGCCCGCGTTTTCCCATTACAATGGTTCCATATTCCCGGGTTTGAATGATTTTAATGAGGGCAGAGACAACCTCTTTTTTTGTAAAGATCAGCTCAATGGGGATATTTTTATCAAGACCCACAATTTTTTTTAATTCTTTCCATCTTAGTTCTTCCTGGCCAGAGGGTCCTGTCACCACATGGACAAAATTAAAGGAAAATTTTTTATTATCCATATGGGTTTGTTTAAGGAACATCATTACCAACAAGGTGGCATCGGAAAGATCCACGGGTACCATAATCCTGTGGGGATGGCTGTGGGTGTTCAGGTGCACCAGCACTCTGGCCCGCTCCTTGTACAGCAATCGTTCCCGCCAGGGCTGGGAAGGGTTTGAACAGATAAAAATCTGGCCATGGTTGCCCTGGTTGATTTCAAGATGAACAGCTTTTTCCCAGTTTTCTCTGGGTTCTCTGATCGTATAATGCCTGGGGCTGTCTTTAAATCCCAGCCGTTCACACATATTTTCAGTCCATTGTATAAAATTTTGCCTTGCTGAATCAAAATTTTGATCTTCCACTATGTCCTGGAGGAACAGAATGGTGGGATAGTATCCATCTTTTTTTTTCTGGACAAGAAGAGGCAGAGAATGCTTAAAGGTCTGTATGTCATTTATATCAGCAATTATCCACAAAGTTCTGTAATTCCGTGTTAAAAGTTTGTGTTCAAGTTCAGTTCTTTTTTGGAATAATTTAGGCCATTGCCTGCAATTAAATCCTTTTTCCAGCACTACCTGTTTCAAACACTGGTTACAATTGCGGCATTGGATGATTTTTTGACCGGGAGCTTTTGCCTTTGCCACCCATCTTGGATCAGCTCTAAGGGGACGGCCCAGGCCAATGAGATCTGCTGTGCCATCCTGGAGCAGTTTTTCAGCTAAAGAAGGAGTAGTAATCCTTCCAGATATGATGGTCGGAATATTGACCTGGCTTGTGAGTTTTGCTGTTTCATGCCTTAGATATGCAGGTCTGGCCATGTTTTTTAATACATCAGGGGAAAAAAGGGAATTATACGTGCCTGCTGAGACAGAAAGATAGGCTATCCCCTCTTTTTCAAGGATTTTGGCAAAGGCAAGGGCTTCAGGCAGATCAATGCCCTGGGGAACCCATTCCTGTAAAAGAAGCCTGAAACCAATGGGGAAATCTTTGGGCAGCTTTTTTTTCATTTTTCTTATAATTTCAAGGGGGAACCTGGTCCTCCCCGTAAAATCCCCTCCAAAATCAGATGGGATTTTATTGGTAAAAGCTGACAGATACTGGCACAACAGGTATCCGTTTGCCCCGTGGAGCTCCACCATGTCAAAGCCGGCCTGGTATGCCCTGAAAGCCGCCCCGGCAAAATCATTGATCACTCTTTCCCGATCCTGGGAAGTCATGGAGCGTCTCCAGGATTTAATCTGATTGATAAAATATCGTGTCAGGCTGAAACGTTTTTCAAAAGGGAAAAATTCCATGAACCCTTTTAATGATTCCACATTAAAGGATAAATTTGAACTGGTTATGGGAGAAGGCAGCAGGGGCTGTTTTGTCCTGGCAAACCTTCCGGCATGGTTTAATTGAAGACAGGCAATGGAACCGTTCTTTTTGATCGCATCTGCAATCTTGCTTAAGCCCTGTATAAATTCATCTTTGTCAGCCCGAAGATTGAATCCAGAGACCTGCCCGTCCGGGGAAACAGCTGTGTTTGCGACAATGACCATGCCTGCACCTGAATTGGCCAGCCTTGCATAAAAATCCATCATCCATGAACTGGGACGGCCGTCCCTGTAAGCAAATCCACTATGCACAGGCAGGGAAACCACACGGTTCCCAATTATATGCTTTCCCACCTTCAAGGGTCGGAAAAGAAGCGGATACTCGGTTTTATTCTCTTTTTTGATCTGATTCATGATTGAATTTTGTTTTATCCTTTTCAATGAACCATTAATTATAGAGTTTATCGCGGTCTGGATCTATGCTTTTTCTTTAACACGGTTCACATATTTTTCAAGATCTTTACCAACCTTTTGGTCAATTATCATATCAGGACTGTTCCCAAGAATTTCCTTGAACATTGAAGGATGGGTTTTATTCAGCTTGTCAGGAAATAAAATTATAAAGCCACGCGAATATCGCTCCGCCGATTAATCCATCTATTAATGCCCAAGCTAAACCGATAATACTGCCAATAAGACTTATGCTATACCCGCGATAAAGCCGTTCGATAAATGTGATTTCACCTGTTGCGCCGTCAAACGCAATTATCCACCATGTTAGAAGAAACAATCCTATCCCCCAAACCAAAGCGCAAGTCAAAGCAAATGCCTTTACATTTAGTTTCATATTTTCATCCCTTTATTTTTTCCTATAACCCCCTACCCACCTGCGGCGGGTAGTCTGAGTGGCCCAGGCACTTTTTCTTCTACGTAGAAAGCCGTTCCTAAGCCGGTATGCTTTTCGGTCACGTATTCACATTTTTTAAAAGAATCAAACCACATTAAGATTTTTTCAGGATCGACTAAGAATGGCCAAATTTTTTCCGGGGGGGCTGAAATTTTAATTGATTTTTCAACCTTCATATCTCGTCCTCCTTTTCAATTATTTTGCGTTTAATTAGTTTGATCAATGGATCAGCATATCTTGTAAATTTGAATTATATCCGACCAGATGAATTAAAAAAGCTGAATAAGTAATGCAGTATCAATATTTCTAATATCTGTAAAGATATTTAATAAATCAACTTTGGTCAATCATCTTAATTTTTATTCAGACCTGAAAATATTTCTTCAGAATCTGTCAAAATATTTTTGATATATATAGTTTAAAGCTGAAAAATAGCTAATGACAGTGCGTTTGGTTCATATAGTTTAATGCCTGGCTACAAAAAATTATTCTTTCCAGCCACATAATATAGAGTCCTATTTTAATTAAAAAATTAGAAGAATGCTCCTGCTATTCTGCAATTGTTTAAAGGTATTGAAAATGTTGCACCATTCCCGGCTGGGTGCCAAATGAGATGTCTTCCAAAAAAACTCGTCAGAACTGGGCACGCCTGATCCAAAAAGTTTATGAGGTTGATCCCTTGCTCTGTCCAAAATGCCAGGGAACCATGAAAAGCATCAGCTTTATTGAAGATTTGGACATCATTGAAAAAATATTACGCCACCTGAATCTTTGGGATATCCGCAATCACGACCCACCAGCGCAACAACAGCCTTATATTCCTGAATTATTTTACGTGTGACCTTGAGTTACGACTATTCAGACTCCCAGATTTTTCAAATCTTGAATTTTTTTCTTGTCTTAACTTGCTCCAACCTGATACAGGTACAATATGTTATGCCTGTATCAGGTTGGAGGTAATATTTTGGATTTTGGAGGATTGTTTATGATTTGGTCAACAAAAAGCAAGTTCTTATCCTTTTTTATTCTTTCCTTATCCTTTAATTTACCAGAGCGGCACACATGACAATTCCTTCTCCCCCAAATGTTCATGCCATAGCGGTACTGATCCTTACGGTCCTATCCCTGATTCTTTTTACCCGGGAAAAGATCCCCCTCGAAACATCGAGTCTGCTGGTGCTAATTGGTCTTGCCGTCGGCTTCGAGCTTTTTCCTTTCAGTATGTCGGGAGGTACCCTCCATGCAGTTGATTTTTTTCACGGTTTTGGTCATGAGGCCTTGGTGGCGGTGTGTGCGCTGATGATCGCCGGCCAGGGCATCGTCCGTACCGGAGCTCTCGAACCGGTTGGTCGGGCAATGGCCAGAATGTGGAAGGTAAGCCCGGCCATCACCTTTCTTTTGACTCTCTTGGTGAGTGCCTGGATGAGTGCCTTTATCAACAACGTTCCCGTGGTGGTGGTGTTTCTGCCGATCCTTATCACCGTCTCTGTGCGCACAGGCGTGCCGGCCTCTTCGGTGCTCATGCCCATGGGTTTTGCCACCTTGCTTGGCGGATCAAGTACCACCATCGGCACTTCGACCAACCTGCTGGTGATCGCCGTTGCCGCCGAGATGGGACTGGCGCGCATCGGCATGTTCGATTTTGTGCTGCCGGCGGCAATTTCCGGCACCATCGGTGTCCTTTATCTCTGGCTGGTGGCACCGCGGCTGATTCCTGCCCGTGAGCAGCCGCTGATTGATACTTCCCCGAGAGTTTTTGCCGCCCATCTGGAAATCCTTGAAGGCAGCCCGGTGGCTGGCCAGATCCTGGCGAAAGCTCGCGAGTTGACCGATGGCACCATGAAGGTCACTGGCATAGAGCGTGGTGAAAGTAAATTCATGGTGCCGTTACCCGGGGTTCTGCTGCAGGCTGGTGACCATCTGGTTATCCGCGACACTCCCGACCGTCTGAAAGAGTTCGAAAAAGTGCTTGGCGGCACTCTTTACCCAGAAGATTCCGAAAATAATCCGATTGATTGGGAGCATCCTCTACTGGCCAACAATCAGCAGATTGCCGAAATAGTGATTGTTGATGGCTCCGGTCTGCAGGGCAGGACACTCGCCGGCCTGCGGTTTGCCGAACGTTATGGTTTGATTATTCTCGCCCTGCACCGTGCGGGGCAGGATTTGGATAAGTTTCATGACGAAATCGGCGATATCCGCCTGATAGCCGGTGACGTTCTGCTGGTCCAGGGGCCGCGTGAAGATATCGCCAACCTAAAGAAGGGCAAAGAATTTCTCGTCCTCGACGCCACCACCGATGTGCCCTATACCAGCAAGGCTCCCCTGGCTATGGGGATCATGATAGCAATTGTCGCGACTTCCGCCTTTGGCGTCCTGCCGATTGCCATCAGTGCACCCTGCGGGGCCCTGGCGATGATACTGACCGGCTGTCTGGGTTGGCGTGATGCAACCGGTGCACTAAGTGCCCAGGTCATTCTGATTGTCGCTGCGAGTTTGGCGCTTGGCACCGCCCTGCTGAAGACTGGTGGAGCCGATTACCTGGCGGCTGTTTTTGTCGCACTTGCCGGTGATGCCTCACCGGCGTTCGTGATCAGTGGCCTGATGCTGCTGATGGGCATTCTTACCAACATCGTATCCAACAATGCCGCTGCGGTAATCGGCACGCCGATCGCCGTTTCAATCGCCCTCCAGATGGGGCAAACTCCCGAACCCTATGTCCTTGCTGTGCTTTTTGGGGCCAATATGAGTTATGCAACCCCCATGGCCTACAAAACCAACCTGCTTGTCATGAATGCCGGTCGATATACCTTCAATGATTTTCTCTGGGTGGGTGTGCCGCTGCTGGTGCTCATGTGGCTGACGCTTTCTTTCCTCCTTCCAGTCATCTATGGTATCGGTTGAATCATTTCTATCCCCGCTTAATGAGTGGCCCGAATCGGGCTAACCCCGACAAGCGGGATAAGTACCTTCACGAAATTCGTTAATAAAAAACAATCAAGGAATTTCTAAGGTACTATATAGAGGCCATCAAAACCTGACAAGCAGTGCCTGTAAATTGTTGTCGAACCTTTCAACGATAGCTAATCTGTATATGAAGTAGCATTTCAACAATATGCAGGCAGGACAATCTTTTACGGGGAGGTTTTGTTGCCGCATTTGAATTATTTATGCTATGCTTTTTCTGGGAATGTCTTGGATAGATTGGAACAAAACTAATTGAGGCTTTCATGGTGAAAATAATTTCTCAAGTCGTCATGAAAGAGCAATTATAACCCATCGGATCGGATGGCTCTTCATTGGCGCGTGATTTCTCCAGGAAGCCCGAAGACAGGAAGTAATTGCTGCCTCATACTATGGGAAAGGAAACTTCAAGCGCATGACAAGACTTGAATCGATTGAGATCATGGCCGTCGTCGATACATCAACCAGCCTGCAATTGTTGTCCGAACTCCTCGGCAACGCTGGCTACAAGGTTCGTTCCGTAAATGACGGTTAACTGGCGTTGCAGAGCACCAAGGAGCAGCCGCCAGGGATTATTCTGCTGGACAGCAAAATTTCCGGAACAGACGTCTTTATGTCTTTAATTCCATCGGTAACTTCCAATATAGTTTTATTTATATTGAACATCATTTTATTCTATGTCCAACGATCGAGTTGAAAGACAGCAAAAAAAACTGGGGCTCGAAGCAGTCCCCTGAAGAAAACATTAACCAGTAAATGTGTTGGTCTGGATATCATGTAATATTGAATAATATCCAACCAAAAATTATAAAATATGATCTGGAAATCCATATCAACATCGCTGAACCCTGTAAAGGCATTTCAAAAATTCTACTTTGGTGAAAATGAGAATATGAAACAACGAGTAAGCATGAGGGTTGCCTCCATTGAGGTGGATTGATTTTCGGTGGAATTATCGTTTCCAATAGTTTTTTGTATCCTGAAGAATTTGGGGATCTAAAATCTCCTGACAGGGACAATTAATCATAACTCAGGCATTCCAGAATCCATTTTCAATAAAGATAGGTTCTATTTAAAATCATTAAGAATACAAATGGTACCTTGTACAATCTCAGAACCGAAAAAATCTTGGATTAGTAATTCTCATTGACTACAAAAAAAGCTCACTATCGTTAAATTTTAAACAGCCCCATATCAGCTTAATCACCAGCCAGGAAGCCTCTTGATTCAGTCTGGAACAGTATTATATGGAAACCGATCCTAGCCTAAAAAATTTGACTTTTCATATTTTTTCCTATAGTTTATTCTAAATCTCATAATGATAGCGGCCATTCACAAACTTTTTGGGAGAAAGCTATGAAAGACATTCTGGTAAAAACGGTAATGATTCCTTTGTCCAACTATGTGACCATCGAGGCAGATAACACCCTTTATGATGTATTCCAGATTTTGGAAAATAATAAAGCATCCGGCAGCCATGCCCACAGGGATGCCATCGTGGTTGACCACAACGGTAATTTCAAGGGGAAAGTGACTATGCTTGATATCTTCAGAACCATTGAGCCTAACTATAAAAAACTATTCAAGAATTACAAAGACGGAACCCTGACGAAGGATTATGTGATAAATGCGGTCCAGGATTTCCAACTTTGGCTGGAGCCCATGCAGAGCCTGTGCGAGCGTGGCGCCGGTATCAAGGTCTCCGAAATCATGCATGTGCCTGAGGACTATGAATATCTCCAGGAGAACGATTCCCTGGAAAAAGCCCTGCATGAATATGTCATGGGCTTGCACCAGCCTTTGATAGTGAAAAACGGTGACACGGTCACCGGTGTTCTCAGATTTGGTGACCTGTTTGAAATAATCAAAGATCAGATGCTTTCCTGCCCGCTTCCCAAATAATTTGTATGCCTAACACCCATAAAGCCCGGGCAACAGCCTGATTTCTTGCTGCCCGGGCTTATCCGTTTTTCTATACCTGCTTCTGCAGGACAGCTATTCAGAATTTAATGGCATAATCCCTTTACGCCGGAACAAAAAAAAGGAATGATCAAAATAAATATTCTAACACTTTCACACCACCGAATGCTCCTTTATATAAATATTTTTGTAGGTTTATAAATTAGATACTTTGATATTCATTTTTTTATTTTTCTTAAAATAATTGTATCTTTATCTTTTGATGTATATTGCTGTAGCAATATTACGCATATGCAAAAAAGTTTCTTATTTTACTCACGCAACATAATGGTATTATCTGTCAGGAGTCAAATTCGACAAGTTACCGAGCGCTTCATCCACCAGTCCGGGCTTTTTGAGATTTGCCATGATGCAGGATATGGCATGGATAAATTTTTCAGTTTCAGATTTGAAATTCAATTATACGAGAAAATCCAAAATCAAAAAAATCAAACTCCCATTATTTTTTATTGTAGAGTAACCGGATTTTTCAAATAAATATTTCGAAAAAAATAATCGTTTTATATTCAATAATCCGATGATCAGATATTTATAATGGGTATTATTTTGTTTTAATAAATGTGCCGTCCTGATACTCCTGAAAGGCAATAGTTAATTCCTCCTGGGTGTTCATGACAATTGGACCTCTCCAGGCCACTGGCTCCTTTAAAGGCTTGCCAGTGAGTAGCAAAAACTTCAGGGGTTTATCAGAAGCGTTTACTGATAAATGATCCCCGCTTTCAAAAAGGACCAGATTGCCATTCTCTATAGCCTTATTGTCAGTTGACCCTTTGCCGCCGATCACATAAATAAAGGCGGTATAAGATGGATCAACTTTATGGGTAAAGGATTGCCCTGCTGGCACAGTACAGTCCAGAAATTCCGGATCAATAACAACGTCATCCATGGGGCCTCGTGCCCCATTAATATTACCAGCAATTACTTTGACTCGAACCCCGTTCTGCACTCGGACCTCAGGAATTTTACATGCAGTAATATCCCGGTATTTCGGGCGGATCATTTTCTGGGATGCAGGTAAATTTGCCCACAGCTGAAAGCCGTGCATAGATCCGGTCGCATCTCCTTTAGGCATTTCCTGGTGGACAATACCACTTCCTGCGGTCATCCACTGCACATCCCCAGAGGAAATAATACCCTTGTTGCCCAGGCTGTCACCGTGTTCCACGTCTCCTTTCATGACATAGGTGATGGTTTCGATACCCCGGTGGGGATGCCAGGGAAACCCTTTCAGATAATGCTCGGGGGTATCAGACCGAAAATCGTCCAACATAAGAAAAGGATCAAATGTTGGGGCTTCATTGAATCCGAATACTCGATTCAAGTGGACCCCGGCTCCTTCCAGGGTCGGTTGACGGATTAATATTATTTTAATCTTTCTCGCATTTGGCATGAATTTTCTCCTTTTAATTGATGTTGACTGATATTCAAATTTAGCAGCACAGCTGATATTACAGAAGGGAAATCCCACTATATAGGAAAAGATATAACCAAATCAATCAAGATTCCATTAAAGCATATTGGAGACCAACTTGATTTTTGTTCAAACCTGAAAATATTATCTCAAAATAAATTTGCTATATTATAAAAATTAGTGCGGGGGAATGGCCAGAAATGATGCTTGTGGTTCATATAATTGAATAAAAATCTCAAGGCTGAAAAAGCCCTATACCATATGTGTCACCCCAAATCCTTGAAAAAATATTTCATTGACATGTTGCTACGCATGGTTGCATGATCATTATGCTTTGATTTTGGTGAAACTTCAGTTATAATTAATACCAGATAAAACAGATAAATTTGTCTGCACAGAAATCATGATATATTCTCCCTAAATTTTTCATCCCTTCAGATATTGGATTTTTTATAGAAACTTAAGCAATAAATCCCTGATTATCAATGCAATACATTGACCTTCAAGGGAAGCAAAAGATTAGGTTTATCTAATGCTTCTTTGTATGTTTTACTTTTTCACATGGGATTTGAAGAGTAAAGCTGGTTCCCTTTCCAAGAGTTGATGAAACATCTATTGTCCCGTTATGCTCCTCTATGAGTTTGCCTGTTACAAGCAGGCCAAGGCCTGTTCCTTTGCCTCCCTTTGTACTGAAAAAGGGGGTAAATAATTTAGTTTTCTCGTCTTCTTTCATGCCGATACCATTGTCTTTTACTTCAATACAGAGCATCTTGCTATTTTTTAAAGAGGTCTTTAAATGGATTTTTAAGTTCCTATCCATATCATCAACATCCAGACAAGCATCAATTGAATTTGAAATCAAATTAAGCAGAGAGCGATGAATCGTTTGAGGATCCATGGTAACTTCACCGATTATTGGATCAAGTTGTAATATAATCTCAACTTTCTGCCTCGCTGCATGATCTTTAATCAGCTTAACAACATCTTTAATAATTTCATTGGGAGAGCAAGATTGATATTCTGGGTTTCTTTCCTTGGAATATGTCAACAGGTTAGCAACAAGGCCAGATGTTTTATCAATATTATTCTTTATGGTTCGCCATCCATCTTTTAATTTATTAATATCATTTTTTTTCAACCCAACATCCACTACATAACTTCCACCCTTAAGCCCAAGTAGAATGTTTTTTATGCAATGGGCAAGGCCACTGATTGTCTGCCCAATAGCAGCGAGTCTCTCAGATTGTACAAGTTCTTTTTCAAGTTGTTTGATTTTGGTAAGGTCATGGAAAAAGAATGCGCAACCCACCAGCTTTCTTTTTTTTAGTAAAAAACTGGTTGAATATCTCACTGGAATATGATCACCTCTTTTTGTCTCAAAGGTAATTTCTTTCCATGGCATACTACCGGAAGAATGACCAGCTTTTAATTTTTCCTTAAAAAGGTTAACCATCTCTGGAGTATAAGAAAGGTTTACGCTCATTTTGTTCATAACATCAAAAAAAGATTTGCCTATCATTTCGTCTTTAGTGTAGCCATAGTCATCTTCCACACTGTTATTGATATCCAGAATCTTTAGTGTTGTACTGTCCACGATAAAAATAGGATTTGGATTATTATTAAAAAGGACACGGTATTGATCATGCAGATGGGCAAGTTTTTTTTCCTGAATTTCCAGTTCTGCCTGAGCTTTCTTCTCCTGAGTGCTATCTCTTAAGGTTTCAATGGCCCCGATAATTTTTCCATCTTCCGATTTGATAGGTGCTGCCGTAAAAAAAATCCATTTACCATTCTCACCCAGATGGGGAAAGAATTCCTCAGCCTCATATGCCTCTTTAATCAGGACAGATTTTTTCCAGCGATCTCCATAATATTTTCTCACCTCATCTTCTCCCATTCCTCCAACAATAACATCAGCCATGGTAGGTCTTTTTGAAGATCTGAAAGGAGACCATTGCTTGTCAGTTCCCACAAGTTCATAGGAGTTATAACCAGTAAGCTCTTCACAAGCCCTGTTCCAATAAGTGAGAATATGATCTTTATTGATTACAAAAGTTGGAATCATGGAGCCATGGATAATCTGATACATCTCTTGTTCCATATTGATCAGATCCTGTCTTTCATCCTGAAAATGTTTGATTCTCTCTTTACCAATTTTTGTAACGCAGTCTGAGAATTGATTGAAAATTTTTCCCAGGTTATTTTTATCAACTTTCCCGTCTTTTATTTGCCTCGTGATTTTTATCTTTTCCTTTTCTGTTTTTAGATGAGCGATCAAGTCCATGGCACGAGAATGGCTCATGTTAATTATTTTGGTCTTCAAGGGAGTTGCTTTTTCAATTATAGTGGTAAGGTTTTGATCCTGGGCAAGTTTAAGGATCAAATCAAGATTTTCAAGTTCAAAAATATCACTATAATTAGTAGTAGTTAATAGTTTTCGCTTTTTTGCATATTGTAATCCTTCGACTCTGGGAAGATAATCAGCAACTGCTATAATTTTACAGCCAAGATCTTTTAAGCCGTCACCTAAAAGAAGTTGTATAATTTCTTTACAAGGGGAATTGCCACCCATGATGGCTATGTTTAAACCTTTTAAATCTATTTCTCTCATGTCCTGCTCCTGATCTAATTTTACAAAGGTTCAAGGCTTTTTTTAGGAGGCTACAGCATATTTTTTCCTTAATTATTTACTATAGATTTCCTAACTTAACTTTAGCAGTTCACTAATTTCAATGTCAACGATTAACTCAACGATTAACTCAACGATTAACTCAACGATCATAAACCCTGAAAAGCTTGGAATTTTTGGTAACTTTTAAAGAAAAAATCTACAGGAATCAATATTTGGTTTGCAAAAACTTTTCATTCAATTATATGGGAAATCCCCGCTATCAAAGGAATCAAGCACCCATTAAATTTGATTGGAGAAAAACTTTCATCAAATTTAATGGATATCTTTTAAATTTTGGTCGGGTAAAAGTTATAAATACCTGCATGAATATGGACTCGTTTTTAATGGAAACCTGTTTTGATTTGAATCCGTATCTTAAAGTGTTCAAGCTATTATTGAAATCATAGATGTGGAGATGGGCAAAGAGCCTGAGTAACTGAAATGGCAGTCTTTTCTGATGAATGATCTGATTTTATTAACCGACATTCCCTTAACAGTGCAAAAAGAATCTTTAAAACACGATCTGAACAAGGCTAAGATATAAAAAGCATATCTGGATAAAAGCCCTGGCAAGGCTTGAACAGGTATCTGACAAGGCGTTTCAAGATGTCATTCAGAAAGGTTTACCGGAAATATGGTCAACAAAATGCATGAGAAATGAACAAGTGATGCAATTATGGGTCACTTTATCCTTTTGAAATGCAATATACCATAAGGCCCTATGTATTATGGATGATTATTTTGGGTATAATTGTATTTATATTTCATACACATAATTCAAGGCATTGTTTTTTAAGGGTTATTCTCCACTATTATCTTTTGACTAAATACGATAGAACATTAATGACTCTCTTGGTACGCCTGTTGCTTTAAAGTTTAAATTAAAAGCAGATACATTTTTTATAAATAAATATTTATGGGGGTTTCAATGGCAGCACAATTACCGGATCAGGCTCAGATCATTATTATCGGCGGTGGCATCGTGGGGTGCAGTACAGCCTATCATTTAACCAAAATGGGATTCAAGGATATTCTTTTGCTGGAACGAAAAGAGCTGGGTTGCGGGACAACTTTTGCTGCGGCCGGGTTGCTGGCACAATTGCGCCAGAATCAGGAGATGACAAACCTTGCAAAATATGCATCTGAACTTTATTCAAAACTTGGAGAAGAGACTGGTGTGGACCCATATTTTGTCAGAACCGGTGCAATAGGTGTCTGCCAGACAGAAGACAGGAGATTGGAATGGCTTCGGGGTGCTGCCATGGCAAAGGCCTTTGGTATTGATATGCATGAAATCAGTCTTAAGGAAGCAGAAGACATGGTTCCGGGAATGAGCGCAAAAGGTCTTATTTCAGCATTCTATCTTCCCAATGATGGTCAGGTTGATCCCATCGGTGCTACCCAGGCACTTGCCAAGGGCGCTAAAATGGGTGGGGCTGTAATAGTTGAAAACTGCAAGGTGACAGACATAAAAACAGTTAATGGAGAGATCACGGGGGTTGAAACCGAGCATGGGCCGGTCAAATGCCAGTATCTGGTTAATTGTGCCGGCATGTGGGGAAGAAATATCGGTCGAATGGTAAATGTCAGTATCCCCCTTCATGCGGCAGAACACATGCACGCCATAACCCTGCCCATTAAGGGATTGAAAAAAAATTTTCCCACTGTGCGTGATTTTGATGGTGTCACCTATTTTAAAGAGGAATCCGGCGGAATCCTCCTGGGCGGCTTTGAAAAAATTGCCAAGCCCTGGGGTATGAAAGGAATTCCCGAAGACTGGAAATTTACTGAACTCGCTGAAGACTGGGATCAGTTTGAGGTGTTTATGAATTGTGGTCTTGAACGCTTTCCTGCTCTGGAAGATGCCCAGATAAGGCATCTGGAAGTATGTGCTGAAAGCTTTACACCGGACAATGCCTTTATGGTGGGTGAAGTTCCTGGTGTTAAAAACTTTTTTGTGGGATGCGGAATGAACTCAGTTGGCATTGCAGGTTCAGCAGGTACGGGGCGCGCCATTGCCCAGTGGATTTCACAAGGGTATCCCGAGGAACAGCTCTGGCCCGTTGATGTGCGCCGGTATTTTCCCTGGCAGAGCAATGCCAGATACCTCCATGACAGGGTGATTGAATCTGTTGGTATTCTTTATGAACACCATTATCCAAACCGCCAGAGAACAACGGCCAGATCTGTTATATGTTCACCGATCCATGACCGGCTCAAGGAAAACAGGGCCTGTTTTTCCATGATAGCTGGATGGGAAAGAGCAGATTGGTTTGCACCTGAAGGTGTGGAACCTGTCCATAAATATGATTGGCGGTCACCCAATTGGCTGCCATTTCAGAAACAGGAACATCTGGCCGTCAGGCATGGGGTGGGCATGTATGACCTGAGCTCCATGGGCAATCTTCTGGTGCAGGGCCGTGATGCCCAAAAAGTTCTGCAATACCTTTGTACCAATGACATGGATGTTGAAACGGGCAGGGTGGTTTACACACCCATGACAAATGAAAGGGGTGGGTTTGAAACAGATGTCACCATAACAAAGCTTGATGATGAGACTTTTTTCATTGTTACAGCAGCCGGCACAACCATTCGTGACCTGGATTATATTAAACGCAGAATCCCCAAAGATGCCGTATGCACCATAACAGATGTCACCCATGGATATTCCATGCTTGCTGTCATGGGGCCAAAATCCAGAGATCTTCTTTTGGTCCTTACAGATGCAGACCTTTCTAATGAGGCGTTCCCCTACAGCACTGCACAATATATTGATCTTGCCTATGCAAGGGTTCTGGCCGTCAGGATGTCCTATGTTGGAGAACTGGGCTGGGAATTGTATATCCCCTCATTTTTCACTGTTCCGGTTTTTGATGCCATAATGGCAGAAGGCAAAAAATATGGACTGAAACTGGTTGGCATGCAGGCTGTAAACTCCCTGCGCCTGGAAAAAGGGTATCGCCACTGGGAATCAGACATAACCCCGGATGACAACCCCTATGAAGCAGGCCTTGGTTTTGGTGTTAAACTTGGCAAGGCAGATTTTCTGGGCAAAGAAGCCCTTGCCAGAAAAAAGGCGGGCAAACTTTTACGGAAAATTGTCATGTTGACCCTGGATGATTCAGACATCATGCTTTATGGAAATGAGCCAATATATCGAAATAGGGAATATATAAGCACAACAACATCCGGAGCCTATGGCTTTGAAGTTGGAAGGGCAGTTGCCATGGGATACCTGAAAAATTCTGAAGGTATAACAGATGAATGGATTAAAGAGGGGAAATACGCCATCATGGTTGAGGGAAAGCTAATTCCTGCAACCATGGTTCCAGGCTCACCCTATGATCCTGAAAACCTTAGAAGTAAAATATAGGCTCAAGGAAATTACTTAGTGCCTGAACGAAAACCTCGTTCAGGCATGGTTTTAAGTTTTAAGCTAAAAACAAGAAACAATCTCGGAGTTTTTCATATACTTGTAAGGGAGATAAAATTTTTAAAGGTAAGAGCCGGTTCAGGATACCGGCTCTTTCTGATTCTTTGCAACCTGAACAATCTCCCTGGCCAGAACCTGTGCCGCATCAATGGTATTTATGGGCAGTCCGCCACCAAGGACACTCAGTTCAGTACAGGCAATAATGGCTATCTTCGCACCTTTGTGCAGCAGGTTTTCACATACCTTTGTATAGTCATTCTGCACATTGGAATTTATGTTCCCTTTTTTGATTTCTTTGATAATATTAAAAAGGCTTTCCTGATAATCAGGGTCAGGCCATATATCCTCAATCCCCAATTTTTTAAACCGTTTTGTATACAGTCCTGTCATGGCAACCGCCGGAGAAGCCAGTATGCCGACCTTATCATGTTCCGGAAAATTAACTTTTACATGATTGGACACAAGGTCAATCAAATTTATTACGGGAATTTTTACGGCATTTTGGACAGCATCATAATAATAATGGGCTGTATTGCAGGCAATTACGAGAAAGTGAGCTCCCCAGGATTCAAGCCGCCTTCCCATATCTGCCATGCAAGGCCCGGGATCTTCTCCATCTCCTTCAATAATGGCTTTTATTCTGGATGGGACCTTGGGATTATTATCCACAATACACCGGATATGGTCCATATCATCAAGAGCCGGTGTCAGGCGAATAATGCGCTGCATAAGATCAACAGTGGCTTCAGGACCCATACCCCCTAAAATCCCCACTATTTTTTCTTTTTTCATTTTTTCTTATTCCTGTCTGAAAGTATCCATATAGGCATACAGAGCAGGAGAACCTCCGGTATGGAGGAAAAGTACATTTGAATTTTTGGGGAAATGACCTTTGCGAACAAGATCAATGAGTCCTGCTGCAGCTTTGCCGGAATATACAGGGTCCAGAAGAATGGCTTCTGTTCGGGCAAAAAGGGTCACCGCTTCGACCATGGATTTTGTAGGAAGGGAATAACCCGGTCCCACATATTCATCAAAACATACAATCTCTTCTCGTGATATCCCGCCTTTTACTCCCAATCTTTGAGCTGTTTCCAGGGCCAGTTTATACACAATCTCTTCCTGGACGGTTTTGGGCCTGGAAACATTGACACCGCTGATGGGGATATTTGCGTTCACGCCGGTCATACCGACTACCATTCCGGCATGGGTTCCGGCAGAACCTGAAGGAACGATAATGTGGTCTATATCAATACACATTTCATTGAGCTGATTCATGGTTTCTTCTGCACAGACCGCATATCCTGTGGCCCCTATTGCATTGGATGCCCCACCTGGAATGATATATGGTTTTTTACCGGCGGTTGCAAGCTCATCTGCTTTTTTGTTCATCTGGGCCATCATGTCGGAACCACCTTGAACAACATCAATGCTTTTCACGCCAAGAAGCTCAAAAAGAAAATTGTTTCCGCTGGCGTTTTCTTTATAAGATCCTTTTACCCTTTCTTCAAGGATAAGGTGGCAATCAAGTCCTTCTTTGGCAGACCAGGATGCTGTCAGCCTGGCATGGTTTGATTGAACAGCCCCGCAGGTGATGATGGTGTCTGCTCCCTTTGCAAGGGCATCGCCAATACAGAACTCAAGTTTCCTGGTTTTGTTGCCGCCGGCAGCTCCGGGAAGAAGATCGTCCCGTTTGATATAAAGCTTAACATCATTGCCAAGGGCTTTGGTCAATGCCGGTAAGAATTCAATGGGTGTCGGGCCTTGAAGATATTTTCTTCTGGGAAATTTGGTAAAATTCATGGTTTATCCTTTATATATTGGTACCTTTAAAAATAATTGATGGTGTGAGTTTGTGAGAGTACTTCAAACGATCTCACACAGATTCGCAGCTCAATTATTTTTGAGAATGTAAATTTTTAGTGTTAATTTTCTCCTTATTTCAGTACCTGTACAACCTCTCTTGCTATCTGAAGTTCTTCATTGGTGGGTACCACCCATACCTGCACACGGCTGTCCCGGGAATGAAGATAAAAGGGTTTAGGATTTTTTTGTCTGTTTTTTTCAGGATCAATCTGAATCCCTAAACATAAAAGATTCTCACAGATTTTTGCCCGTATAATAGGGTCATTTTCTCCCATGCCGGCTGTAAACACCAGAGCATCGACATGGCCAAGAACAGCAGCATATGCCCCGATATATTTTTTAATCTGAAAGCAAAACATTTCAACAGCAAGCAAGGCTTTTGTCTCGCCCTTTGCTGATGCTTCATGGATATCCCGCATATCATTCAGCCCGCAGATTCCTTTGAGCCCGCTTTTTTTATTCAATACAATATCCAGTTCCTGTATGGTCATACCCGTCTGTTCCAGAAGATATCCGATGATGGCAGGATCAATATCTCCTGACCGGGTCCCCATCATAACACCGGCAAGGGGTGTCATGCCCATGGAGGTATCTTTACACCTGCCTTTTTCGACGGCACAGATGGAACACCCATTCCCCAGGTGGATGGTAATGAGATTTGTATGGTTTATATCCTTTCCCATAAGCTCTGCAGCTTTTCTTGAGACATATTTATGGGATGTGCCGTGGAAGCCATATTTGCGAACTTTAAATTTTGTATAGTATTCATAGGGCAGGGCATAAAGAAATGTTTTGGGCGGCATAGTCTGGTGAAATTCAGTGTCAAAAATGGCAATATTGGGAATATTGGGAAAAAGTTCTTCAGCAACCTGGATGCCCACAAGATTCGCAGGATTGTGCAATGGTGCAAGAGGGGTGTTGTCCTGGATGGCCTGCTTGACTTTGGTATCAATAAGAACGGCAGATCCAAAGGTTTCGCCGCCCTGGACCACGCGATGGCCTATGGCATCAATCTGGGTTATATCATCAATGACCCCCGTGTCTGGATCACTGATCAGGTTTGCAGCCAGATGCATGCCACACTTATGGTTTTTGATTTGCTGTTCCCGGACCAGCTTTTTTTCAAAGCCCTGAATAAATATATGATGGGTCAGGCATCCCTGGCTTTCACCAATCCGTTCAATAATACCGCCCGCCATTACACTGGTATTGTCCATATTAAAGAGTTGATATTTTAATGAAGAACTACCTGCATTAATAACCAATATTTTCATAGGGTAACCATTAAACCGCTTCAAGGCCTCCCACTATTCTTTCATATTATAAAACTTTTTTATAAATGGTTTCTGATATTCAAAAGACCAGTGGATATCCTTTAATACCCTGGCCGCTTTTTCAGGCTTTCCCTGTTTTAGACAATCGATAAATGCTTGATGCTCTTTGCAGTTTTGTATTTCCCACGCTTTGATATAATTCTGCCTGGGGAAATCATACAGGCGCTGCTTGATGGGAAGGATGAATTTTTTAATCAGTTCGTTGTTTGAAATATCAAGGTAAACATTGTGGAACTCAACATTGGTATTGAAAAGCCGTTCATAATAATTTTTCTCAACGTCCTGAATCATTGTTTCATTCAACTTTTCAAGTTTTGAAATATGTGAAGGATCAATCCTGTCAAAACAATCCATGACAATGGAGGCTTCCACCATACCCATGGCAGTGTAGGCATTTTTAACATCACCTAGTGTGAGCACATTCACACAAACCCCCCGCCGGGGCAAAATAGTGACAAAGCCTTCGACCTCAAGGTGAATGAGCGCATCCCTTAAGGGGGTTTTACTGATACCCAGCTGGCTGGCTATTTCACCAATATTGATGGTTGAGCCGGGAATCAGTACTCCAAGGCTCATCTGCTGTCGTAAATAGGCGTACACCTGTTCTCTAAGGGATAAAACATTTAATTCAACTTGCATTAATCATTCCTTTAAAGCCCCAATCAAATCAGTTGCCGTTGCAGCAGCATCATTTAACAGCATTATCGTTTTCGGATTCTCATATAAGGTATTCTCTACCCCGGAATAACCCGGCTTTGCATCAAAATTGCAGACGATTATTGTTTTGGCTTCATGGGCCAAAAGTATGGGCATCCCTGAAATAGGAGTGCCTTCTGTATCCATTGCTGCCGGGTTTACCACGTCACAGGCACCAAAAACAAGAACAGCGTCTGTTTGTGAAAATTCAGGATTGATGTCATCCATTTCAAAAAGATTGTCATAATCGACTTCTGCTTCAGCAAGAAGAACATTCATGTGCCCGGGCATTCTTCCTGCAACGGGATGAATGGCAAATTTTACTTGTGCACCCCGGGATTCAAGGATTGATGCAAGTTCTACCACTTTGAACTGTGCCTGTGCCAGAGCCATGCCATATCCGGGGATAATAATGATTTTTTTTGCGGATGCCAATGCGGCTATGGCTGAATCCAAATGTTCTTTTGGTTTGTCTTGACTTGATGATTCTTCAATATCAGGTTTTATCTCTGAAAGATTATCAACCAATTGCCGGACTGTTTCTTTGGCATTTCCAAGCAGCATAATTGTATTATCGTTTTTATACAGCGGATTTTCAACACCGGAATATCCGGGTTTATCATCCAGGTTACAGCACACCACATGTTTTGATTCATGGGTCAGTAAAATCGGCATACCGGATATGGGTGATCCGTCAGTTTCTATGGCTGCAGGATTCACCACATCACAGGCGCCGATCACCAGGGATAAATCAGTGTTTTTGAATTCAGGATTTATGGCATCCATTTCTTCCAGCAGATCATAGTCAACACCCGCTTCTGCAAGCAGCACATTCATATGCCCGGGCATTCGTCCTGCAACGGGATGAATGGCAAATTTAACATCCTTGCCCAGGGCAAGCAGGTTATTCGAAAAATCAATCACTTCGAATTGTGCCTGGGCAACAGCCATGCCATAGCCGGGAACAATAATGATTTTATTTGCATTGCGGGCTATTTCAACAGCCGTTTGAAAATTATTTTTTTCAATGGGTTGATGAAGGATTTGTTTTTCAGCAAGATCTGCAACCTGGGTTTGCTCAGTCTTAACTGCCGGCTTCAGCCTGGGTTTTTCAAGAGGAACAAAAACCCTGAAAAGACTGCGATTCATTGCCCGGCACATCACATGGGTCAGTATTGATCCTGAAGCTGCCACAGTAGCCCCGCAGGAAATTAACAGCTTGTTTTCGATAATCATGCCGCAAAAGGCAGCAGCCACACCTGCGGTTGCATTTAAAAATGAAATCAAAACCGGCATGTCAGCTCCGCCAATCCGGATGGAAAAAATAATTCCAAAAAGAATTGACAATAAAATGATTGAAATATAAAGGAATATCCGGCTGCCCATTGGCGCATACACCGATGCAATAATCAATGCGATAATGGCAGCAAGGTTTATCATTACAAGCCATGTGTGTTTTGGAAGTATGCGTGGGGTCTGCCCAAGCTTGTTTGACAGTTTCCCGCCGGCGATCATGGATCCGCTGAATGTCAATGATCCAATGGCAAGGCCCAGGAGCCCGGAAATCTCATTCACCATCCCAAGGTGTTGAGATCCCCGCATCAGTTCGGCAAGGGAAAGACAAAAAGCGGCAACCCCTCCGGCACCATGCTGAAAGGCAACCATGGCCGGAATTTGAATCATGGTAATTCTCTTGGCCACCCAATATCCGGCCCCGGAACCAACCACAAGGGATAACAGCATAATACCCGGATACATAGTTCCGTTTCGATATAGAATCAGATCTGCAGCACAGGCTAATGCAAAAGCGGCCGTAAGGTTGCCGAACTTTGCCCTGTGGGGCCAGTGAAACAGCCAGATTCCCAGTATAAGTATGCCGATTACACTAAAATCCAGGAACAGATTCATGGCAGAGTAGGTTTCTATCATGATTTTTCAGCCCCCCTTTCTTTTTTCTTGAACAGCCTTAACATTCTGTCGGTAATCGCAAAACCACCTACAAGGTTGAAAGATGCCATGACAAAGGCAATAGATCCTATAATCTGCTCGGTCCGGGTTGAAGCGACTGAGAAAAGAATCAAAACTCCCAGTATGGTTACAGCCGAGATGGCATTTGTCATGGACATCAAAGGTGTATGAAGCAGGGTGGGTATTCTGGAAATCAGAAAATACCCAACCACAAAGGAAAACAGAAAAACACCGGCCATCAATAAAAGATTTGTCATTGGTTTGCTCCTGGAAAATTTTTAATGATCAGTTTGCCCCATGGCCTTGAGAGTACCTTCGTGATAGAGTTTGCCTTTGTGGGTCACAAGAGCACCTTTGATGATTTCATCCGTCATATCAAATTCGTCTGTCCCATCTTTATAAAGGTTCTCAACAAAATAATAAAGATTATTGGCATAGAGCCAGGAAGAATGAACTGGCAGTGATCCTGGTATATTTTTAATCCCGCAGATGTATACACCTTTATGAATTAATTCTTTTCCAGGGTCTGTTATCTCACAATTTCCTCCCTGGTCAATGGATACATCAATGATAACAGATCCGGGTTTCATTGTTTCAACCATTTCTCTGGTGATCAAATGCTGGGCAACTTCTCCCGGGACAAGGGCGCTGAGAATAATGATATCAGATTCTGCAACCAGAGGTGCCAGAGCCTGTCTTTCCTTTTCAAGCCATTCTTTAGAAAGTGCTTTGGCATATCCGCCTTTCCCAACGGTAAGTTCGGGTGGTGCATCAAAACCCACAACCTTGACCCCTAAGCTCTCAGCTTCTTTTTTTGCATCCGGCCGAATATCAATCGCCTTTACAATACCCCCCAGCCTTTTTCCTGTTGCAATTGCCTGAAGTCCGACAACACCGCAACCAATCACCAGAATATTGGCTGGTTTTATCATTCCAATGGACGTACCGATCATGGGGATGAATTTTGGAAAATTAGCTGCAGCAATAATAATGGCTTTATAACCGGTTATGGCACTCATGGAAGTCAAGGGATCCATTCGCTGGGCCCTTGAAATTCTGGGAATACCATCCATTGTAAATGCCGTGATGTTTTTTTCCTGCAGTCTTTTTACATCCCCATGATTTGAAGGAGCTGCCGGGTGGATAAAAGTAATAAGCCTCTGGTTTTCCTTTAACATGTCGATTTCATGCTTGTTGAACTGCTCGTTAAACATGGGTTCCTTGACTTTCAAAATAACATCTGATTTGTCGAAAACCTCGGCAGCATCAGCTGCAATTTGCGCTCCTGCGTTGATATATGCTTCATCATCGGCAAAAGCCCCGGCCCCGGCCTTTGTTTCAACAATCACATCAAAACCCAGTTTTTTAAATTTTTCAATGGTTTCCGGAAGTGCTGCAACCCTGTTCTCTTTGTACATGATTTCTTTTGGTATTCCGATTAACATGATTTGTCTCCTTTAAATATGGATGGTTTTAGCTTGTTTTTAAAACGTTTTTTCTATGGCAGTTGCCACGGCGGCAACAATGGTATCAACTTGTTCCTTTGTGATGATCAGGCAGGGGGCAAAATTCATGACATTGTTCAGCCCGTGAAAACTGGAGTTGGTGCGTCCCACAATCACGTTTTGAGCCAGAACATTGCCCATGAGCTGTGCCATCTGTTCTTCGGTGACAGGTTCTCTGGTCTCTTTATTGTTGACATACTCAATACCGCAGAAAAGTCCTTTTCCTCTGACTTCACCGACGCAATTATATTTTTTCAGTTCATTTAATTTTTCAAGCAGGTACTCGCCCATAACTCTGCTGTTTTCAACAAGGTTTTCATCTTCTATGATTCTTGTGCTTTCAAGAGCCGCAGTCATTGGTGCAGTACATCCGCCATAGGTGCTGATGTCCCTGAAATAATCAAGACGGGTAGCAGGATTTGTCGGATCATTTAAAAACACATCATAGACTTTTTGTTTCACAACCGTTGCAGATAAAGCTTCATATGAACTTGCAAGACCTTTTGCCATGGTGATAATATCCGGATCAAAGTCATAATGCTCATGGCCCCAGAATTTGCCGGTCCTCCCAAATCCGCAGACTACTTCATCCACGATCAGCCAGATATCATATTTTTTACAGATTTCCTGCAAAATCGGATAATATTCCTTAACCGGCACAAGGATTCCGCCTCCTGCAGTTATGGGCTCAACAATCAGGCCGCCAATGGTGTCAGCGCCTTCCTTAAGGATTATATCCTCGACCTTGCGGGCACACTCTATGTCACATTTTCCATAGGTTTTATCATAGGGGCATCTGTAACAGGCGCAATGGGGAAATTCAACAAATCCTTCTAAAAAGGGCTCAAAACCCTGTTTCCGCTGGGCATGTCCGCTTGAGCTCATGGCACCGAAAGTGGTTCCATGATAATCACGATCCCGGTACATTATTTTATATTTGCCCTTTCGCCCAGGACTGATTCTGGATGCCTGTCGAACAATCTTATAGGCTTTTTCATTTGCTTCAGAGCCGGAGTTGGAGAAATAGACTTTGTCATGGTTGGGTAGTTTTTCCAAAAGTTTTTTAGCAAATTTAATGGCAGGTATATTGCCGTAGGCCCCTGCAAAATAATTCATTTTTTTCATTTGCTCGCAAACTGCCTCGGCAATGGAATCGCGACCATACCCCACCATGACGCTCCAGACACCGCCTGATGTGGCATCAAGGTATTCTTTACCCCGGATATCCTTTACCACCAGTCCCTTGCCTTCAACAATGATCATCTGCTCCTGGGTTTCAAAGCATTTGTGGGGCTTTAAATGATGCCACAGGGCATCTTTGTCGCCCGCTACCATTTCTTCGACATCATATTCCAGCCAGTTTTTTTCTGTTTCCATGGGTTTTTCCTTTTATTTTTTTTATGCACTTTCCTGAGGACGCATATCTGCCTTATCAATTCCAGCAACGATAACGGGCGCTGTCATGGCATCACGACGGAAGGGTTCCCCCAGTTCCTGGTTGGTCATAACCTCTATGAAAGTGGTTTTGCCTTCTTCCATCTGGAGCCGTATGGCAGCGGAAAGTTTTTCAGTCAAATCATCCATGGAAGTTGCCTGAACACCTTCAACACCGCAGGCTTTTGCAATTTGCGCGTAGTTAACATCGCGGTTCAGCTCGGTTCCCACAAAGTTGTCGGCATACCAGAGGGTGGAGTTGCGTTTTTCAGCACCCCAATGAAAGTTGCGGAAGATGATCATTGTAATGGCAGGCCATTCACCACGACCGCAGGAAGTCATTTCGTTCATGGAAATACCGAATGCACCGTCACCGGCAAAACCGACCACGGGAACATCCGGCTGTGCAATTTTGGCACCCAGGATGGCCGGGAAACCGTATCCGCAAGGTCCGAACATACCTGGAGCCAGGTATTTACGTCCTTGTTCAAAGGTCGGATAGGCCGCACCAAGGGCACAGCTGTTTCCGATGTCCGAAGAGATAATTACGTTTTCGGGCAATGCCTTACATATAGCACGCCATGCCATGCGGGAGGTGATTTTTTCAGGGTCACGCTTACGGGCTCGTTCGTTCCATGTCGTGCCTGCATCATCCTCTTCGTGATCCATGCCAGCCAGTTGTTTGTCCCAGTCTGTTTTTGTTTTTTCTATGGCTGCCTTGCGCTCTTCCCGGCCAAGGTCTCCGGCAGAGACATCCAGTTGTGAAAGAATAGCGGTGGCAACTTTTTTAGCATCACCAACGATGCCCACTGTAACGTGTTTGGTAAGGCCGATACGATCAGGGTTGATATCAACCTGAATGATAGCTGCATCTTTGGGCCAGTAGTTAATGCCATAGCCTGGAAGGGTGGAAAAAGGGTTCAAGCGTGTGCCCAGAGCCAGTACAACATCTGCTTTGGAAATCAGTTCCATAGCGGCTTTTGAACCATTGTAGCCCAATGTACCTGTGAACAGAGGGTGACTGCCCGGGAAAGCATCATTGTGCTGGTAGCCGCAGCAGACCGGGGCATCCAGACGTTCGGCCAGCGCCATTGAGTCCTTGATGGCGCCGCCGATTACAACACCGCCCCCATTCAGGATTACAGGGAACCTGGCTTTGGATAAAAGCTCTGCTGCCCGGGTAATTGCTTCCTCTCCACCGGCTGGAAGCTCAAAATCTATAATCGCGGGCAGCTCAATGTCGATCACCTGGGTCCAGAAGTCCCGGGGAATATTGATCTGGGCCGGGGCAGAGGCACGTTTTGCCTGCATGATCACCCGGTTGAGAACCTCAGCCACCCGGGAGGGATGACGAACTTCTTCCTGATAGGCAACCATGTCTTCAAACAGGGCCATCTGGGGAACTTCCTGGAAACCGCCCTGACCCATGGTCATGTTTGCAGCCTGGGCTGTTATCAACAGCAGGGGGGTGTGGTTCCAATAGGCAGTTTTTACAGGCGTAACAAAGTTGGTGATACCCGGACCGTTCTGGCCCACCATCATGGACATCTTGCCCGAGGCTCGGGTAAAACCGTCCGCCATCATGCCAGCGCTGTATTCATGCCCACAATCCCAGAAAGTGATACCTGCTTTGGGAAACAGGTCAGAGACCGGCATCATTGCCGAACCAATAATACCAAACGCGTGTTCAATTCCATGCATCTGGAGAACTTTTATAAAGGCTTCTTCAGTGGTCATTTTCATTGCACTACCTCCATTATTAATTGTCTTTTCCCTGTAGTTGCAGGGATTAAAACCTGCAGCATTCTGCAGGCGAGCATTTATTGTGTTATAGATATCTGATATATCACACATCAGATATCTGTCAAGAAAATTTTTTCAGCTATGAATATTTATATTTTATCTATCTTGCTGGTTTGAATTAAAGCGGATTTAAAATCTTAATCAATAGAGAGTCCGTGTTTTTTAAGTTTGCGAACCACTGTGGACTGGCTGATGCCAAGATGCTCAGCCAGATCCCGGGTTGAATCAAATCTGGCCAGGGCCTGGTCAAGTTTTTTACGCTCAAACTCAAGCAATTCCTCGTTAAATCCCTGGGACACCACAGGTTTAAATGTGTCTGAGGAGGCGCTGTCCCTGGACTTCAGTCTGGTTATGCCAGGTGAAAGGATTCTGTCCAGCACATCTTTTTCTTTTATCACAACTGCATTTTTAATAATGTTTTTCAATTCACGTACATTTCCTGGAAAGTCGTATGCCTGAAGCTGTTCAAGACAATTTTCCGAAAATCGTTTTTTCTGCTTGTAAATTTTATTATATTTTTTCAGGTAAAAATTTGAAATTTTCAAGATATCCTCCCGTCTCTTCCTCAAGGAAGGGATGTGGACCGGAAAAATATTGAGGCGAAAATACAGATCCTGACGGAATTTTTTCCTTTGAACCAGTTCTTCAAGATTTTGATTGGTGGCGGCAATGACAATGCAGTTCACCTTGATGGTCCGGGTTCCCCCAAGTCTTCTGATTTCCCCGTCGTCGAGAAATTTTAAGAGTTTGGCCTGAACTGGAAAAGGCAGATCTCCGATCTCATCTAAAAAAATAGTTCCCTGATTAGCCAGTTCAAACAATCCGGCTTTGCCCGAATCCGAGGCTCCTGTGAATGCTCCTTTTTCATACCCGAACAACTCAGCTTCCAGGAGCATGTCCGGCAGTGCTGCACAATTAATGGATATAAAGGGTTTATTCCTTCGGCTACCATTATGATGTACAAACTTGGACAAAAGCCCTTTGCCTGTACCGGATTCTCCTGTGATAAGAATATTGGAGGCATCCATTTTAGCCAGTTTAAGCAGCACGGTTAACACCTGGTTCATTGCGGGTGCGTCAGCAATAATTTTACTGTCTTTCAATTCAAGAAGGTTGCGATCGGACAATTCACTTTTAATGGTGTCAGCCACCTGGGTTATCTGGTCCAGTCTTGCTCTCAACTCTTTGACAATGGTCATGTCATGCTCAATGACCACAACAAATAAAATTTTACCATGTTCATCAAATATGGGCATGCCCGATGCCATGATATACTTATTGCTTTTAATGACGTAAAGCGGACGGGTCAATGGCTTTTTGAATTTTAATATTGCAGGGGTCAGGGCCGTGTCCATAATACCTTTTTCGACAAGGTCAGTGATCTTCGTCCCGATCATTTCCTCTTTTTTAACCCCGATGAGACCTGCGGCAACATCGTTGACCTTTAGAACGATTCCCTGGTGATCAAGGATGTATATCCCATAATAACTGTGGTCCAAAAGAGTTTGAAACTGCATCCGCATCTCTTTGATATTAGGCAGTTTCCAGGCCGATGCTTCAACCTCTTCAAGGTTTCGCATGAAACAGGCAGCTCCGGTTGTACCATTGCCACAGGTCATCAAAGAGACCGTGATTTCAATTCCGCTCCCTGGTTTTTTGACATGAAATGTCAGGCAGTCTTGGTTTTGTTCAATGCAGGATAGGACCTGCTCTGCCATACAAGGGTCAATCTCTTTCAAGGAAGTTCCCAAGGCGATATCACTATGGAGCAATTGTTCTGCACGAAGATTGGCATATTGGATAATCCCATGGTTATCCACTCCCATTATGCCAATGAACGCATGTTTTAAAATAGTTTCAGGCTGTAAGACCATCGGATGTTTCCTGTTCAATTAAATTTATAATATTGACCATATCAAGTCAGCCGGACAGGGTCAATCTTATTTCAGAAGTTTAAATCCTTAAACCGTTCCCGGTCTGTTTTTTTCCAGATCTTCTGCAAACGTCTGGATTTTCTTGGATGACCAAACAAAAAGGGAGATGCTTACATTAACTCTCTAATATTTTGGATATCATTTCGTCACGTTCTTGTTTTGTGATGTACAGTTTTATTCTTATATCAAAAATTTTGGCTTCACGTTCTTTTTTCCTGGAAACGGCTTGTTTTACTTTGGAAATGAGTTCATTTATATCACAAGGCTTCATCAAATAATCGAAGGCACCTAATTTAATCGCTTCAACGGCAGAAAGAATTGTAGAGTGGCCTGTGAGCATGATGACTTCCACAAGAGGGTGTTTTTTTTTGATTTTTTTAACTGTTTTGATACCATCGAGACCCGGCATTTTTACATCTAAAACAACAACATCAATGGTTTTGTTATTTTCGAGTTGATTCAGCGCATCTATCCCGGAAAAAGAACAATCAACAGTAAACCCTCTTTTGCGAAGCCGTTCCGCAAGAGTTTCAATAAAAGGTTTTTCGTCATCGACAAGGAGAAAATTGATTGTGGTCATGTTTCCTTCCTATCCCAACGCTATTTTGAATGAGATGTTGGCCAAAAAATCATATCAAAATATTTGTTGGATGAAAAATGATACCCAATGTTGAGAATAGCAAAATTTTAAAAAATAAACCATATCTTCTCTGATATGGTGTTGGTTATAATTCGGGGCCTAAATGCTAAATGGATTTCATGCTGATAACTATAACGTGTCTCTTTTTTATAATTTCTCACAATACCATCTGGTATAGACAAATCTTTCAGACTTTGATGTGAAATTCATCTATGGGAAACCGCATGACCAAATAAATTAAGATCCCATGAAATTTTGATTGGAAAATTACATCAAGATAAGCCCGGAACATCGGGAAAGAAGCCATCAAAAATCCTGAGCTTATCAGGGTTTATGGTTTGATTTTGAGATCGTGTTGAGGTAATATGTATTTTGACGAGATTTCAATAATCAAATGCTGGAATAGTTTTGTCTGGAGCAAGAAGTTTTATCTCTGGTGACCTGCCGGATGTCGAAAGGCTCAACAGAGGATAATCAAAGGGCTCATACCTATATCAGGACGGAGATTTAGCGGTTGAAAATTAAGAAAAAAGGCGTTGAGGGACACAGGGAAAAGAATTTTTTCTGTTCTGCCCCGGACCGGAAGGGCGTGATCGTCGCTCACCATGGTGTTGCTGTGGATATTTTGTTTGGATCTGGAGAAAGGCAGATGGTACAGGTAAAAAAACACTCAGGCCATGTCGTAGGCGATGACGTGGTCGTACGGGAAAAACTCCTCACACGGTTACCACGCAGAACAGAACTTCGCCGAAAGGATTCCCGGGGCAGCATCCGAATTATCGGTGCGAACCTGGATGTTCTCGGTGTGGTGGTCTCACCGTTGCCGCGGCCTTCATTCGGATATGTTGACCAGGCGATCGTTGCCGCAAGGGCGGCGGCCCTGATTCCTGTGCTGGTGATCAATAAGTGTGATCTTGAAGTCTCTGAAGCCGTTGTTGCTGAGTTTACAGACACCTATGCGGGAATCGTGGATATTTTTGTCATGAGCGCAGTCACAGGAGAGGGGATAGGCGCATTAGAGTTGTTTCTGGGGCAGAAGTTTCGGAGCTTTTTTGTGGGCATCACAGGGGTGGGCAAAAGTTCCCTGCTCAATGCCATTTGCCCGACACTGGATCTCAGGGTGGGGAAGTTCTATGAAGCGGGCAACAGGGGGAGTAATACTACCACTGTTTCCACCCTTCATTCACTCCCAGGCGGTGGTGAACTCGTGGACACCCCTGGTTTCAGTGAGTTCGGACTGGTGGATATTTCGGCAGAGGATCTTGCAGGGTATTTCCCCGGGTTTGAACAGGCCATGGAGGGCACCTGCCATTTCCGGGATTGCCGCCACCGCACCGAACCGGGATGCGCTGTGGCAAAATTGGTCGTGAGTGGAAGTATTCCAAAAGAACGTTACTCCACCTATTTGGGAATCCTCGACCAGCTCGAAGCCGGAGAGGCCAGGTTCAAAAGCCGGCGTTAGGGATATTCTATTCTGACTTTACCTTTTTCATATAGGCCATAAGATCCCGGTCCAGATCCTTTGAGATCATCATTTCAGGGCGGTTTCCAAGGATTTCCTTATATTTTTTGTTGGCCCTTGTCATAACACTTTCTTTTCCTGAGGATTCCCATTTGTCATAGGAAGTCCAGCAGGAGACCGTTGGGAGCCACTGATTTCTGAACCGTTTAAAGGTGTCTGGGTGAGACAGATAACTGCCGCCGGGCCCGACTTCTTTCATTACATCCAGGGACATTTCATAATCCGAGGTATCCACCCCTTCGCAGATCCTGATTACCCGGCTCATCATTTCTTCATCAATGATGAATTTTTCATAGGAGATGGTCATTATGGCATCTAAAACGCCGAATACCTGTTCCACCATGTGGCCTCCTGCCAAAAGTCCCATTAACATGTTCTGCATGGTTTCGTAACCGGCCTGGATATCCACTTCCTTGGAATCCGTCATACCGGCCATAATCCGGGTGGGGACTTTGTAAAAATCAATGGCCATCTGAAGACAGGTGGAATTGATAAGAAATTGTTCAGGTGGAGCATAGATGCAGATGGCAGTTCGCATGTCCGCCATGGTGGATGCAGGGCAGTACACGGCTGGGCCACCTGGATTGATCAGCTGCACCAGGGTTGTGCCTGCCAGAATTTCTGCATTCTGCTGGACGATGCTGCCAAAAATAGTCATGGGTGCGGTTATCCCGGCAAGGGCACAGGGAAGCAGATAGACGGGCTGATTTTTTTTGGCATAGGCAAGTATGGTTTCCAGGGTTTCCGTTGCATATTTCAGCGGACTTAAGGGGTTGGTGCTGACACCGATGCAGTAATGATCCTTAAGAAAGTTTTCGCCAAAGACCATCTCCATCATAAAAAGAGACTCTTCTGCTTTTTTGGTGACGGTACAGCTGCCTATGACGGGCTTGTCCGTGTGTTTGATGGTTTCATAGAGCATGTAAAGGGCTCGTTCAGAAGCTTCCACATCATCCGGCGCTACTGGTGTTGCTCCGGTGAGTTTCACTATTGCACTGGCCTGGGACAGTTTTTGGAAATTGGTAAAATCTTCAAGAAGTCCCCGGCGTTTTCCTTTGTCCATATCTTCAACAAATACGCATCCCACATTGGGGTGGGGTGCAATGCCGTCCCCGATGGTGACCGAGTTCTGGTCATTTCTGGCCACATGCCGATAGACCGCAGGCGCCTGATCCATTGATGTTTCCGCCATGGCCCTGGGGATAAAAACAGTTTTTCCCTCCACTTTTGCCCCGTGACTTTTAAAAATTTCCAGGGCTTCTTCATGTTCAAAGATAATCCCGGTATTTTCCAGAAGATCAATGCTTGCTTCATGGATTCTGGGAAGATCTCCATCTCCCACGACTTTCATCCTGGGTAGTTTTCGGGTGTGGGAATTGCAGAAGGTATTGGTATTGGCAGTCATCATTTTTTTATCCTGATGTCATAAAATTTTGTTAATAGGCGCTGGTTATGATGCGTTCTGTTTTTTCAAGGCCTCTGTCAGTGCAGGTACCACCTCAAACAGGTCACCAATGATCCCATAATCGGATTTTGTAAAAATAGGGGCATCCTTGTCTGTGTTAATGGCAACGATTACATTTGAGGTCTTCATGCCGGCAAAGTGCTGGACAGAACCGGAAAGACCGCATCCGATATACAGCTTGGGGCTGACGATTTTACCGGTCTGGCCCACCTGCATGGAATGGGGCGCATACCCTGAATCCACTGCAGCCCTGGAGGCTCCTACTGCGGCATCCAGAACTTTGGCACACTCCTCCAGGAGCTTGAAGTTTTCACTGGATCCAATGGGCCTGCCTCCAGTGATGATGACATTGGCCTCTGTGAGATCTTTCTGGCCTGAACCAGCTTTTTCCAAGGCAGTAATGGTAATGGCATCATCTGTATGGTTAGTTACATAGTGATCTGTAACAATGCAGACTGCAGGTTTTGGGATGGCATCAAAACTATTGGGCCGGATACCAATAACAAAGGGGGTGGCTGTCATCTCCAGAGTGGCAATGGCCTTGCCGGAAAAATGAGATTTTCTGACTGTATTTTCCTGGAAATTTATATCAATGCAGTCCAGAACCAGGGGGGCTTTCAAAACCATGGCTGCCCGGGCCAGAAGATCGTTGCCTGTGGGGCTTGCGACTCCGATAAGGGCGGTTACGCCAAAGGCCTTTACCCCTTGGGCCAGGGCCTCTCCAGCCGCTTCAGGTTGTTTTGAGAACTCAATGTCCGGGGAGGAGAGGTTCACAAGCTCAGTAATACCATATTTGCCAAGGCTTTCCTTGTATTTTTCAGCAAGTCCGTCCAGAACGAATCCCACAACATCGCCACCCCGTAAAGCGGCACTAATCACACCCGGTACACTCTTTTTTATTGCCTGATCCGCAGTTTCTATGAATACACCTATCTTTGACATGAGTTCTCCTTAAATAACCTTTTCTTCTTCTCGTAAAATTTTCACCAGACAGGTAACGATTTCCTCAGTGGTTCCTTCCAGGATTCTGGCATTGGATCGTTCTTCAACCGGTTCAAGACTTTTGAGCCGGCATCCTGCATCGTCCACAATTTCCAGGCTTGAAATATCAATTGTTTTAATCTGTTTTTTCTTTGCCTTGAGTATATCGGGCAGTTTGGGGAATCTGGGTTCGTTTAATCCCTTTGTTGCACCGATGATACATGGTGTCCTGACAGCCAGAGTTTCTCTTGCACCACCATCGATTTCCCGTTGAACAATGGCTTTTGATCCTTCTAAAGAAAAAGCGACTACGCCGGTGACAATGGGAAGACCCAGTTCAACTCCCAGACGGTATGGGGTCTGCATGCCTTCACTGTCAACAGACTGTTTTCCCATAAAAATAAGATCAGCTGAGCCATCTGTTTCAATTACCTTTGCCAGGGCCTTTGCAATCAGATTACTGGAGGGAAATTGTTCATCGGTTTTCACCAGAATGCTGCGGTGTACCCCCATGGCCATGACTGATTTCAAGGTGTTTGCAGAGGCTTCATTTCCCACACATACAGCAATGACTTCACCAACTCCCGCTTTTTCCACCAATGTGATTGCCTCTTCCACCCCATATTCATCATAGGGGTTGGGCACAAATTTTACTGTTCTGTCATATCCGTTATCGTTGACAATCTTAATATTTGCCGCTGTGTCCGGAACATGTTTGACACACACATAAATGCGCATTTTTGATATCCTTACTCTTTTTCGTGTTTGTTGCGGGTCCAGGGCGTAATCGCCCTGGACCGCATTGAATTATTCCTTGATTCCTAGCTCTGCCTCAGCACCCTCAATAATGGAGCGTACTTTTTTAAGTACCTCGTCTGAAAGTTGAGGGGGTTTATAGGTTTCAAGAATATGTTTTACCTCATCACAGGCCCGCTCATAGGCATCCTTGGAACCCGCTTTTTCCCATCTGGGTCTCATCCTTCGATCCATCAATTTGGGACTTGTGGTCAACCGCATGTGTTTAAAGGTGGTTTCATGGGCAAGATAATCCTTAAAAGGTCCGACCTCCTTGATCGTATCCAGAGAAAGGGTTTCATCATTGACCTCAATACCTTTTACCGTTCTTTTGATTAATCCGGCAACCTCATTGTCCAATACCAGTTGTGCCAGGTCGAAAGTAATTCCCATCTCCAGCATTCCCGAACCATATATGACGTTGCACCCTGACAACGCCGGCAAGAGACCGGTGATGGTTTTTTCATGACCCGATTGGTAATCGGTAACTTTGCTGTCGCCCTAGCCACCGGCGGCAAACACGGGCAGGCTGTAATACCTGGCAAGTCTCGATACTGCGGCACTGATCATGCCGGTTTCCGGTGATCCAACTGTGGCTGTGGCCTGCCTTAAGTCCAGAGGACAGGTGGAACTGCCGTAAATAAAGGCAGCCCCTTTTTTGACCAGCTGGCTCAATACAAGGCTGGACAGCACCTCAACATTCTGCTGCACTATGGTGCCGGCAATATGGATGGGAGAGGAACCGCCGGACATGGCCATGCCGACGCAGTTGAGTCCCATGCCGTTCATGGCTGCCTCAATGATAATGTCACAATGGTGGGAGGACAGTTTCAAGGGACTGATGGGGCAGGTGACAAAGGTAAGAAAGGGTCTTTCCCTGAATTTGTCTTCGCCTCCGGCAATGGCCCAGCACATCTCTACTATTTTACCGCATTGATACCGATCCACGGGTCCCAGCCAGTGGTGTTTGGTGGTATGGGTCAAAGAGGCTTCAGCATTGTGCAGGGCCTGTACAGAATGGTGCTTGTCATGGGAGAGCATGCACCGTTCATAGGTTTCGATATGTTCCAGGCTGTCAATGATCAGAGAGGCCATCTCCACATCTTTTTTGGTGGTTTCCCGGTGTTCTCCTGTGTAGGGGTCCACAAACATAATCCCTTCGCCAAAGTTGGTAAAGGTTATCCGGTTGCCCTCCAGTACTACATCGCTTTCCGGGATTCGGCCATAAGCGTAAAAGGTGTCTGGTGCCGAACGGATGCAATCTTCCACCAGGTATGGGGGAAAGGTGACCACCTTGTTTTTTTCATTGACATCAGCACCGCCGATTTTGAAAATTTCCCTTGCCTCCTGGCTTTCCACATAAACGCCGGTGGTTTTCAGTATCTCAAGGGTCCCCAGATGAATTTCATACAATTCATCTTCAGTGAGGACATTGAGACTGAAGCCGCCGCTTTGCAGTTTGCCTGACTTGATAGGTCGCTTCATCTTATACTCCTTTATTCAATTTGCCATTTAGCTCGACCAATATATACACGATTAATGTATGCACGAACCATGTATACATGATATAGGCCAGCTCGGTCTATACTTTGATGGATTTTCCCTCTGGGTCATAGGGCGCTTTTAAATGAATGGTGATGGGATATTTTTTATCTTCCACCTCAATTTCATAGTCACCGTCCATGATCCATTCATCACTGATCCCATCATCTTTGGAAAGATAAACCATGCCAATGGAATGCCCTGTTACATGGGCATAGGAACCATGGGTGTTTTCACCTACGATCTTGCCATTACAATAAATGGGCTCATCATGATAGATTAAAGGTTCAGGATCATCTATGGTAAAGATCACCAGTTTTTGCTTTATGCCTTCTTGTTTTTGTTTGACAAGGGCGGTTTTGCCGATAAAATCCTCCTTGTTTAGTTTAACAGCAAATCCAAGACCTGCCTCATAGGGGGTAGTATCCGGGGTAATATCGCTGCTCCAGTGTCTGTAACCTTTTTCTAAGCGCAGGGAATCCAGGGCATGGAGACCGCAGAGACCGACATTAAATTCTTCCCCTGCTTCCATAAGTTTATCAAAAATATCCTGGGCAAAGGGTGTGGGAATATAAAGCTCCCAGCCAAGCTCTCCGACAAAACTCATTCGGATGGCAAAGGCAGTTGCATATCCGGCATGGATCTCTTTGGCAGTAGCAAAGGGGAAAGCTTCATTAGACAGATCCGCGCAAGTGATCTTGTTTAACAGATCTCTGGATTTGGGACCCATTACACCCAGCATGACATAGGACCAGGTGACATCGGTGAGAACAGCGTGGGCATCTTCCGGTATATGGCGCAAGATCCAGTCAAAATCCCGGGTGGTGGTGGCGCCGGCCGTTACAATGAAGAATTTGTTTTCCTCCATTTTTGTAACCGTCAGGTCAGCTTCAATGCCGCCGCGTTCATTGAGCATCTGTGTGTAGACGACTTTACCCACGGGAACGGCCACATCATTAGCGCAAATCATCTGGAGAACCTTTTGAGCATCCTTGCCCTGCATGAGGAATTTGCCCATGGAGGTCAGATCGTAAATTCCCACATTTTCTCTGATGTTCATGTGCTCTTTGGCAGAGAATTCAAACCAGTTCTGACGTTGCCAGCTATATTCATATTTGGGTTCCACGCCTTTTGGGGCAAACCAGTTGGCTCGTTCCCAGCCTGAAACCACACCAAAACAGGCACCCATCTCTTTTAACCGGTCGTGAATAGGGGTTTTTAACACATCTCTGGATGAAGTGGGTTGCTTAAAGGGCCAGTGATCCGTATAGAGGTTGCCGACAGATTCTACATTAACACGCTCTTCAATGTATTTGAGGTTGTTCTGCCATTTATTGTACCGTCTTATATCCACGGGCCACAGATCCTTTTCAGGATAGCCCTGGACAATCCATGTGGCAAGGGCCATGCCCGCGCCGCCAGCACTGGTGATGCCAACGGAGTTCATGCCACAGGCCACAAAAAAGTTTTTCACTCCTGGTGCTTCTCCCAGAAGATAAGCCGTATCCGGGGTAAAGCTTTCCGGGACCGTGGTGAGATTGGTTACACCTGCTTCAGCAAAGGCAGGGACCCTTATAATTGCATTTTGAATGAACAGATCCATCTGGTCCCAGTCTTCATCCAGCTGGGTATATTCAAAATTTTCTGGAATGCCTTTAACTCCCCAGGTCTTTGCCATGGGCTCAAATCCACCCATGAGAAGGCCTTCCATCTCTTCCTTGATATAGATGTAGCCATCCATATCCCTTAAATAAGGCATGCCTTTGTATACACCTTCAATGGGTTCCGTGGTCATGTGCATATGTTCTGCCGCAACCAATGGGATGCTTACCCCCACCATTTTGCCCACGTCTCTTGCCCACATGCCGGCACAATTGACCACATACTCACACTGGATATTTCCTTTATCAGTTTTTACACCGGTCACAGCACCCTGGTTCATCTCAATGTCAAGAACCTTGATGTTTTCCAGGATTGTTGCGCCACCCATTCGCGCTCCCTTGGCCAGTGCCTGGGTGGTGTCTTCGGGATTGGTCACACCGTCATCGGGCTGATACCAGACACCCGTCAAATCATCCGTATTCATAACCGGCATAAACCGTTTGGCCTCTTCAAAGCTGATTTCTTCCATTTTGATACCAAATGCCCGGGCCATACCCAGGGATCTCAGGTATTCACTTCTTCTGGCCTGGGTCCTTGACACCCGCAGGGATCCATTCCGCTTATAACCAGTGGGCTGTCCTGTTTTTGCTTCCAGCCCGGCATAGAGTTCAGCCCCATATTTAGCAAGTTTGGTCAAAGGACTTGTGGGCCAAAGCTGTCCCAGCAGACCTGCTGCTGCCCAAGACGTGCCTGAAGAAATTCTTTTTCGCTCCAGCACTACTACATCTTTCCATCCCAGTTCCACCAGATGGTAGGCTGTGCTGCAACCGACAATACCACCACCGATAATGACCACCTGGGCATGGGTGGGTAATTGACTGCTCATGTTTTTATCTCCTTATAGTAAAGTTTTTTTACATTTTAAATTGTAAACACACTATTTTCTTGTGCAGATGTGAAATAGCAAATAGTGTACCAGATGAATATAAAAATTATAATAGATTGATTTGATAGGGTTTATTGAGTTATGCTCATTGATATTAAATAAAATTTGATTCACATATGATGATGTCCGCAAAGGATAATATGCTGAAATAAAAGAATATATTTCTTATGGTTTGGATTTTTCAAAGTTGGTTTGATAAAATTAATTATGATATCAATAAGTTATGCTTAAAGAGGTTGAATTGAAAAGCAATAGTGAATCAAGATGCAATTGTGACGGCCCGGGTTTAGTTTTTTGGAAAAGGAAAAAAGCAGGTTACAATTGTATAACCATCACATGCTGGCCCTGCTATTTTTTTGCAGTCTTGGATTGAACCGGGACAGGCATCCTTGTTTTCGGGAATACGGCTGCATCGTTTTGAAGTCATGGAAATTTTAAAATTAAATCTTTCTGAAAATATTTTCATCCGCAGAAGATCAGCGCCTTTTCCCCCTGCATTAAAAGCAAAGGGCTGTTTTGAAGAGTAATTCATTGTCTCCTGGGTGGAGAAAAAACCTTCAAAAATTCTTTTTTGGGCTTCCCGGGTAAGTCCGATCCCATGATCTTTTACCGCAAATTCCACCCCATTCTTTTTTTGATGAACAAGGATTTCTATTTCCCCCCCATCTGGTGTGTTTTCAACGGCATTTCGTATAAGGCCATCCACTGTTTTTTTTAAGGGTTCACAAGGCATTTGAATCAAGGAAGAAGATTCAAGACTTGTGATAAGGGATATATCTCTATGGGCCATATCCGGCTGAATGGCTTTAATCCTTTTTTTGACAAATAGATTTAGAAAAATATCTTTGACAACAAGATCACGAGGGCTGAAAATGTCTTCAATCCTTTGTCTTACTTTGGTAAGAATTCCTCTTTCCCCGATCTCCTCGGCAATAAGGGCTTCTAATTCATCCTGGCATTGTTCCAGGATAAGGGAAAATATTTTATAATGAAAGACCTCTTTTTTTTCAACAATATCATAAACTTCCCCTTCAATCCCGATAATACGATCCAAATTCCTGCTGATCCTTTCAATGGTGGGGCGCCAGGTTCCTTCCGGGACATCGGCCAGCCTTTTTGAAAGGATTTTAAAAGAGCTTAAAAGAATAGCCACAGGCGTTTTGAGTTCATGGGACAAATGATTGATCATTTTATCTTTTGCATTATTCAGACTTTTTAATTCTTCATAGGCTTTTCTCAATTCCCTTGAAACTCGGGCATTTTCAATTGAAAGTGCAACAGTAGCTGAAATGGTATTCAAGGTTTCAAGATCAGTATCATCAAAATCCCCGGTCTTTTTATTATCAGCGGCAAGTATGCCAATAATTCGATCTTTATTTCTTAAAGGGACCAGAATTACATTTTTAACCTTATATCCAATTGTCCGGTCCCTTGATTTATACTGGTACTGGTCATGGGAAAGGTCGTTGACTATCATGGAATTACCGGTTTTCACCACCTGACCGGACAAAAGTTCAGCAACTGGAAACCGGGCTTTCTCAATACGTTCCCGTGTGGTTGGATCATCGTGGGTAGCACTTAAAAAATAAAATTCTTTTTGAGTCTCATCCAGCAAAATTGTATTGGCGCTCTCGGTTTCAAGGAGTTCCTTGATTTCAGTGTTTATATAGAAAAGAAGTTTTCTTAAGTCTGGATACTGGGGAAGAACTTGACTGATCCGGGTCATGACGTCACGATTGCGTTTAATTCTTTTTTCCATGGTCACATCTCTGAGGACAATTATCATGCCTTCAATGTTGTTATTCTTGTCCATGTCCACACCGGTTCGAAGCATCACATCCAAAATTTTACCATCTTTTGTGAGCCGTTTGGTGCTCAATTCCAGGACATTTTTATTGGCTGGCAGGGCTTTTATTTTGTTGGTAAGTTCGGATTTAAGGGAATCAGGGACATATTGCTTTCCTTTTTTACCTTTCAATTCTCTTAAAGTCCAGCCAAAGGTGTTGGTAAATGCAGGGTTTAGATAGCTGATCAGCCCATTTGCATCCCTGACAATGACGGGATAGGGCAGAAATCTTAAGAATCTTTTATAGTTTCTGCTTGCCGCCTTTGTAGCCTGATAGGTTTCTTTGGCTTCCAGGGATTCTTTTTCCAGGATTTTTATCTTAAGTTTTAATTTTTCATATATGGGATTTTGAACCATGGCATTACCTTAATAAAAATATACAAAAATAAAAATATTTGTAAAGATAGCTTTGATTACCAATTGCAGCCCATACTGTAAAGAAAATTTTGTTTGATTTTTATGTGATTTCAAGGTAAAGCCATTGTCTGGGCATAAAAATTTTCAGGTTTTCGTTCAAACATTAAATAGGAGAGAAAGGGTGAATAGCGAATCAAACGGACAACACATTATTTTTATAATCATTTTAATATCCATTTTTTCCTTGAGCTATTATGCAATCCCTTTGCCTGAATCCGTGGATACCATTCACAAAATATCAAAAAAGGCCCAGACAAAAGTTCTTTCTGACAAAGAAGATACAACAACGTCAAAAAATGAAATATCAATTGTGAAAAAATCTGCAAAAAGCGAACCAGATACTATAAAAGACCAGGCCCAGAAAGTTTTAGTTCAGCCTATGATCACCAAAGTTGAAGAACTGAAGGTTGAAGAACAGAAGGTTGAAGAACAGAAGGTTGAAGAACAGAAGGTTGAAGAACAGAAGGTTGAAGAACTGAAAGTTGAAACCAAGACGGATAAATGGGAAAAGGGTGTTCTCACAGATATTATCGTGATGAATAATCCCGGGTATAAAAAGCATACCAAAGGGATTATAGAATTTACCCATAAAAAGCATGTGGAAACATATTTAATTACCTGTGGCAGGTGTCACCATGATGAAACAGGGAAGCCCCTGGAATTAACTGTTAATGATAATGTCCAAGGATGTATTGAGTGCCATAAAGAAACAGAAAAACCAAAAGGTGAAAAACTTGGGGAAAAAGAAAAAATAGCCAAGTACCATTTTGAAGCCCTCCATACCAATTGCATTGATTGTCACAAGGAATATAACAAGGAAAAAGGTGATCCCAAGGGCAAGGTGCCGGCACCAACGTCCTGCACTAAGTGTCATCCAAAGGAATAAGCAATGCAGTTGCCTTATACTCAGCTCAAGGTGGAGAGTATGCTTTCCAAGTTTAAGATTTTCGGCCAAGCACGAGTTATGCTTAAATATCAGATTTTTTAGAATTTTGCCGCCAGCAGTATTGTTTGCTGCATCCGGGCATCATATATGATTTTTTAATGGTCTGTTTTCGGGCAAAGGTTTCGATAAGTTTTAATGCGTTTCCCGTAACAAAAGAGATAAGCTTAATATCATTGTTCACAATTAAATCTGCAGGTTTTGTGGAAATGGCACCGCATATTAAAACAGGAATCTGCATTTTTTTCAGCAGTTTTATCAGGTCAAAAGGTGTTCCAGGATCAAAAGATGTATAGCTTTTTTTTACTACCATCCTATTTTCAATGTGAGCCACAAGAAGTGTAGCCGCAGCATCAAAAACAGGGGAAACCCGGTTGCCCCAGATTGTTATTGCTATTTTCAATGATGTCCTCCTTTTGGTTTTATGTTACTGGATTGCAAAGCATGTGCCTGAAGGAACAGGTCTGTTTGAATTTTTGATATATTCTTTTATTTTAAATAGTTAAGCTAAAAAAAAAATGTGATCAATAATTGGTAAAATGGAAAGAGTTGCAAAAGTAAGACTATTTAGATTGCAGGTGTTGCGCTTTGCATATTCATAATGTCATCCCCAGGTTTTTAATCCTTCTGAAAAGGGTACTTTTATGAATTCCCAGATCTTTAGCTGCAGCACTACGGTTAAAATTATTGCGTGCCAGGGCATCTATTATGAGTTGGATTTGTGCTGATTTAACAGGGTCATTGGTTTTTTCGTCATTGAGATTGGAGGGCAGAGATAAAGATCCGGGTAAATGGGCCGGCTTTATGTCGCCTTCAGAACAGAGGACAAAGGCATGTTCAATAATATTTTCAAGCTCCCGGATATTGCCTGGAAAATCATGGGACATAAATGTCTGAAGTACTTTTTTATCTGTTCCCTGGATAAATTTTCCCTGGCGGATATTCATTTTTTCTATGAACAGATCCACAAGAAGGGGGATATCCTCTCTTCTATGTCTCAACGGCGGTAAGAAAAGCCTGATAACATTAATCCGGTAATAAAGATCCTGTCGGAATTGATTTTGAGAGACAAGGCTGGAAAGATCCTTGTTAGTTGCTGCGATAATTCGTATATTGGTTTTCTCCTGGCTCAATGCGCCAAGGGGGGTGAACTTATGATCCTGAAGAACCCGAAGAATGCTGACCTGAAAAGCCGGACTCGTATCTCCGATTTCATCAAGAAAGATGGTGCCGCCATCGGCAAGAGCAAATTGGCCGGGCTTGTCCTTTATGGCATTGGTAAAAGCCCCTTTTTTGTATCCAAATAATTCAGATTCCAGAAGCGTGTCAGGAAGTGCGCCGCAGTTTATGGCGATAAATGGTTTGTCTTTTCTGTGGCTCATATTATGTATGGCCCGGGCAAGTAATTCCTTTCCAGTGCCTGTCTCTCCCTCTATCAGAACCGAAGAATCACTGTCTGATACCAGGGGCAGGATATTAAAGATATTTTTCATGGCATCGCTGTTGCTGATAAGATCTGCCACTTTAAATTTTGTTGAGAGTTCTTTTCTTAGCTGTTCAACAAGAGAATGATCCCTGAAGGTTTCAATTCCACCGATAACGTCTCCGGCTTTATCAATCAAAAGGGAAGTGGATACTGTGATGGGGATCTTTTGTTTTTCCCTGTTAATAATATATCCGGATGAGCTGATAAAGGGGCGGCCTTCTTCCATGGTTTTTTTAAGAGCACAGTCTTTTTCACACATATTGGAACGAAAGACTTCCCAGCAATGCCTGCCAATGGCATCTTTGCGCGAGATGCCGGTTATCTCTTCTGCTGCCCGGTTAAAGGATGTGATTTCCCAATTATAATCTATTGTAAAAACACCATCTGATATGCTTTCAAGAATGACCTTGGTGGTATCCTCAGTAAGAGGGCCCAGCATTTTTTTCTTTATCATTTTTTTAAGTCCAGTTTTATTATCTTATCGGGATGTACTTTAAACCAATGGTTGCATTATTGCAACCACTGCAGGTCTGGATATCAATTATCCTTTGGTCCAGAGAATGGATTTCCTTTTTTTCGGGATTATTTTCTGTAAGTCTTCAATTTTGCCGAAGGTCAGGCAATTTGCCATGCAGTGTTTGACGCAGACAGGTTCCAATTCCTGTTTTACACGACCGGCACAAAAGACACAGGCTCTTGTAAAGGTGGGGATATTGGTAATAAACAATTTGTCATTGGGAAGGGTGTGGATGAATTCTATTACCTCAACGCCCCCCACTTTCCCGGCAGGTCTGTCGTACTCCTGTTTACATGCAACTTCACAGGACTTGCAGCCCGTACAATATTCATAGTCGATCAGCATCGCATATTCTGACATTTTTTTATCCTTTCGCCTTGTATATTTTGCACAGCATGGTTTTTATGGGAGCTCCCAATCCTGCCTTTCCTTCATGACCCATGGGGATGAGCTGGTTGACATTAACATCCCAGACACCGAAAAGTTCAGGTTCTTTGCCTTCTTTCTCAGGAAACCACCATCCATGTTCGGCCATGACAATATCTGGATGAATAACCGGGGTGACAAGGGCTTTTACCGTGATTTTCCCCAGCCAGTTTTCCACACAGACTTTTTCTCCATGGGCGATGCCATATTTTAGGGCCGTATCTGGATGGATTTCCAGGACAGGATCTCTTTGCTGTTCACGAAGCCATGGGATTTGCCGGTGTTCTGAGTGAAAAAAGGGTCCCATTCTTCTTCCTGTGCTTAGGATGAGCGGATACTCCTTAAACAGATCTGGAGTGCTGACAGGGCTGTAGGGAGGTTCTTCATGATAGGGCAAAGGTTCAATCTCCCATTTTTCAAGCCAGGAGGAATAAAGCTCGATTTTTCCCGATGGTGTCCTGAATCCAGGTTTTTTATCTTGTCTGAGCAATCCTTTTTTATACCTGAAATAAGGTTTGCTGGGGTGGCCCTTGGGTGGGATCATCCAGGTCTTGTCGCAAAGGTCTTGATAAGTCATGCCCGCAGGTTTTAAAAGACTATCAAAGAGTTCGGGAACAGTGTCATAGGGAAAATCCTTCATGAACCGTTTGGAAAGTTCAAGATTGATTTCAATATCAGATTTGCACTCTTCCACTTCAACAACTTTTTTAATGGCCTGCAAGGGCACCCACCAGGCTTTTAGCGAATCTTTTTCAAGAAAGGTTGCTGCCGGCAGAATCACATCGCAGAGCATTGCTGTAGGTGTCATGAAAAGATCCACACAAACGGTAAAATCAAGTTTTTTAATGGCATCCCGCCATTTTTTGGGGTCCATGCCCGTGCAGGCAATGGGATTGGCCGTCTGTATCCACATGCCTTTGATAGGATATGGTTTATCTGAAAAAATCTGTTCCAGGACTTTATCTGGCTGGGCCCATGCCCTGAAATCTTTGATTGCACCATAATCATGAATGCCGATGCGTTTATCCATAACATCCGGGGGCAGACTTAATATGGCACCGCCCGTGTGATAGGGATAGGTCACCACATCATAAGCATACCGGGCAATGGCATTGCCACCTGGGTTATCAAGATTGCCAGTGAGGCACCAGAGATGGTTTATGGCCTGGGAGGTGGGAACCGTTGACGGGATTGTGTCAATGGGAAGTCCCCAGTGAAGGGCAGAAGGTTGGCTTTTGGCATAGATGCGGGCGGCTTTTATGATTTTGTCTGCAGGCACCCAGGTGATTTCAGATACTTTTTCCGGTGTATACTGCTCGGCATTTTCTTTATACAGGGTCCAGACGGTTTTTGCCTTTGCCTTTGAACCATCCACAAGGGTAATATCAAAGGCTCCCTCCATGGATGGTTTTATATCAATTTTTTTATACTCCTGGTTTTCAGTGTTCCATACCACAAAGCTGTCTGAAACAGGGTCATGGGCTATGAAGTTGGTAGTCAGGCCGTTTACTGCAAGGTCATTCTCTGTTAACAGGCTTGGTTTTTCCTGGTCAGTTCTCACCAGAAATGGAGAGTTGGTCCATTTTTCAATGAATTCCATATTGATCAGGCCTTCTTTGATCATCACATGGATAAAGCCAAGGGCAAGGGCTGCATCCGTACCAGGTCTTAACTGAAGCCAGAGTTTTGCCCGGGAGGCAATCCAGGTGCATCTTGGGTCAATGACCAGAACCTCGGTACCTCTTTTCATAAGATCAATATACCAGTGACCAAAAAAGCCGTCCGGACAAGTTGCTGGCAGATTCTGGCCCCAGATGGTGACGGTTTCAGGGATTTTATATTCAGGATCATCATATCTTTTTTCATGCCACTGGGACGCATCCACCACGGCAAAATCTCCCTGGGTGATGGACATCATCATGAGCCGCGGCGTATAACAGGAGATACCGGAAAGTCCAAACATCCAGTTGGGACTTCCGAATGCATAGGCCAGCATGGATATCCAGCCGCCGATATCCCGACCCGTTCCCTGGTGGAAGATCACAGATTCAGGGCCGTGGTCGTCCCTTATTTTTTTCATCTTCTGTTCAATCAGGTCAAAGGCCTCATCCCATGAAATTTCTTCAAACTTTCCCTGACCCCGCTCTCCAACCCGCTTTAAGGGCTTTTTAAGCCTGTCCTTATGGTACATGTATTGTGTCATGGAAAGGCACCGGGAGCATAATCTTCCCTGGTTCCAGGGATGATCAGGATCTCCTTCCACCTTTATCACTTTATTCTCCTTTACATGAACCAGTATGCCACATCCGCCATGACATCCCGGGCCGGGTGACCAGGTGGTGGTTTTGATTATTTTTACCCCATCATCTTTCATCATATTCTCCTTTCCTGTCTCTTGCCGGATTTAAAATTATCTGGGTGACCAGAGAACCATTCTTGGTTTTTTTTCAAGTTCCAAGGCCAGATCCCTTAAATCTCCATATGTCAGGCAATTTGCCATGCAATGTTTGACACAGGCCGGGTCAAGACCCTTTTGGGTACGTTTGGCGCACAACACACAAAGCTCAGTGGGGAAGGGCAAAAAGGTGAGATATGCTTTGTCCTTTGGCAAATCCTGTACTATTTCCATTACTTTTATACCGGTTAAAGGGGCTTGCCAGCCATGTTCCTGGCAACAGGCAACTGTGCATGAAAAGCATCCTGTACAATATTCATAATCAATGAGAAGGCCTTTTTTATTAGATTTCGCCATGTTCAACCCCCCTGGTTTCTTTTCTTATTCTGCATAGAAGATGCTTGATGGGAGTTCCCAACCCGTCTTTTCCCTGTTCATTCATGGGAATCAGCATATTAATATTGGATTCAAAGGTGTGAAACAAGGGATCATCTTTTTTTTCCGGGAACCACCATCCATGGGCAGCCATAACCATCCAGGGCGGAACAATTTTTGTCACTTTGGCCTTGAACCTGGCGTTTCCCATCCAGTTCTCGACAACAACCCATTCGCCGTTTGAAATATTATTTTTTTTTGCTGTATCAGGATGGATTTCCACAACAGGGTCGGGGTCAAGTGTTCTCAGCCATGGGATATTGCGGTGCTCTGCGTGAAAAAAGGCCGGCGATCGCCTGCCAGTACTAAGAATCAGCGGGTAATCTTTAAACAGGTCTGGTCTTGAGACCGGGGTAAAGGGAGGTTCTTTAAAATAAGGAACAGGTTCAAGGTTCCATTCCTCCCTTAGGGTGGAAAAGAGTTCAAATTTTCCTGAAGGTGTGACAAAACCAGGCTTGCCATCTGATCTTAACAAGCCTTTTTCATGGCGATAATAGGGCCTTGACGCGTGGTTTTCCGGGGGCAGGGCCCATCCTTTTTTGGCAAGTTCATCAAAGCTCATTCCTGAGGGTTTAAGTATTTCATCAAAGAGATCATGAATGGTTTCCCATTTAAATTCAGGATCAAAGCGTTGAGACAACTCAAAGTTAATCTCCACATCAGGCCTGCAGCCATCCACGGTTACGGCCTTGTTAATGGTCTGAAGCGGTACCCACCAGGACCTTACCCCATCTTTTTCAAGAAAGGTTGCAGCCGGCAGGATAATATCAGCATACCTCAAAGATGGGGTCATGAACAAGTCAACCCCGACAATAAAATCAAGCTTTTCCAGGGCCTTTTGCCAGAGTTTTGGATCAAGGCCAATGCCGGATAAGGGGTTACAGGTCTGCATCCACAATCCCTTTACAGGGTAAGGCTTTTCGCTGAAAATCTGCTCAATTACCTTGTCCGTCTGGCACCGCCATATAAATTTATTGAACGGGCCATATTCATCTTTACCGATTCGCGGTTTGTCCTGGGCTGGATCTTTTAATTTGATTACACCATCAGCACCGGGAAGGGCATAGGCAACGGCATTAAATGCTGACCGGGTAAAGACATTTCCACCCGGGACATCAAGGTTGCCCGTCAAAGCCCATAAAGCTGCGATGGCATGGCACAATGGTGTGATTTCCGGGGTCATGTCAATGGGAACCCCCCAGTGAATGGAAGCAGGCTTGGCTTTTGCATAAAATCTGGCTGCCTTTTCAATATCCTGTGCCGGCACAAGGGTGATTTTTTCGACTTTTTCAGGCGTATACGCGACGCAACTTTCCTGAAATTTATCCCAGACTGTGATACAGGAAATAGTGTTTCCATTTAAGAGAGTTATTTTAAAACCCCCTGTCAGTGAAGGCGTTGCATTGTCAATGGAGTATTCCTGGTTAAGGGTGTTCCAGATAATGAATGTATTTTTTTGTATATCAAAAGCAACAAAATTATCTTTTGATCCGCCTTTTACAACATCAGATTCCCTTAATAATTTCCCTGTGTCGTTTCTGACAAGTCTTGGTGCATCTGTAAAGGTTTCAAGGAAATTTTTATCATAAAGTTTTTCTTTAATAATGACATGTAAAAAACCAAGGGCAAGGGCAGCATCTGTTCCAGGCCTGATCTGGAGCCAGTATTTTGAACGGGAGGCAAAAAAGGAAAGTCTTGGATCAATGGTGATGATTTTTGTCCCTTTTTTCATCAGATCAATGATCCAGTGGCCAAACAAATTGTCAGGACAGGTGGCCGAGATATTATATCCCCAGATGATCATACATTCTGGCACTTTGTATTCAGGGTGATCATAACGTCCCGGCAGCCACTGGGCCGCATCAAAGACACAATAATCTCCCTGGATGGTATCAAGGGCGGCAATCCTCGGGCTGTAACAGGCATTCCCGCTCAAAGCGAACATGACATTGGGGCTGCCGAATGCATAGGCCAACATGCAGATCCAGGGACCTATGTCCCTGCCTGTTCCCATTGAGAAAATCATGCTTTCAGGGCCGAAATCATTCCGAATGGTTTTCATTTTTTCTTCTATGATATCAAAAGCCTCATCCCATGAAATTTCCTCAAATTGATCCTCACCCCTTTCGCCAACCCGTTTGAGGGGCGATTTCAATCTGTCATGGTGATCTATATACTGGGTCATGGCAAGGGCTCTTGCGCAAAGACGACCCTGGTTCCAGGGGTGATCTGGGTCACCTTCGATTTTTACGAGTTTGTTGTCTTTTATATGGGCAAGAACGCCGCAGCCGCCATGGCATCCCGGGCCTGCCGACCAGGTGGTTGTTTTAACGATAGTTGTTTTTCCCATTTGCTTATCCCTGATGGTTAATATGAATCATGATAATTGAGCACCAGCCTGATTGGAAATAATCATTTGCTGTTTTTTTTATTTGGGTTGTATATGGATTTTTTTTTAATCATGGAGAATGCCCCGGCTAATTGTCCTGGGCAGGCAAAATTGGCCGGGGCATTTAATTTTTGTTAAACTATATTAAGGTATTTGGGGTCCCAGCACATTTTATCCACAAGGGTATTCAGCCGGTCAGGATCATTATTGTGTTTAAATTTTGAGAAAGCACAATCGTTTTGTGTAACATTGGCCTTTATGGCTTCTGCACCTACTCTTTTGGCAACTTCCAGAGAGGCTTTTCTGAACTGATCCAGGGGAGGAAAGAGGATACCGTCTTTAAGATCCTCTTCAGCCACAAATTCTGCAACCGCATGGGCTGCTGCAGAAAAGAATATAGGCAGAACTTCTGTGGCACCTGATGCCACAACTCCCAATCCCACACCCGGGAAGATAAAGGCATTGTTCATCTGTCCGATTCGATAGTCTTTGCCATTGTGATTAACCGGATCAAAAGGAGAGCCTGTTGCCACAAGTGCCTTGCCATTTGACCATTCATAGATATCCTTGGGCAACGCTTCTGTCTTTGAGGTGGGGTTGCTCAGCGGCAGGATAACCGGTCTGTCAGAGTTTTTACAGGCTGCGTCAACGATCTCTTTTGTAAAACATCCTGGCTGTCCTGAGGTGCCTATCAATATTGTCACTTTTTCATTCTTAATCACGTTCAGAAGGGTATTGTCTTCTGAAGTTTTTAACCAGGTAAGTATTTCAGGATTTTTTGCATATTTAAGTTTGTAAGGTTCAATATCTCTGTCAGAGGTGACAACTCCTCTTGAATCAAGGGTAAAGATACGGGCAATGGCATCTTTTTCATCCATTCCCTGTTCCACAAGTTCTGTCAGGATCTGGTCTGCAATACCAACACCGCCGGCCCCGGCACCATGGATCAGATAAACCTGGTCGGTCATTTTTTCTTTTTTTACCTTCATGGCGGCAAGGATTCCGGCAAGTGCCACGGAACCTGTTCCCTGGATATCATCATTAAAGGAAATCACTTCATTAATATATTTGTCCCGAATAGTAAATGCTATCTGTTTTGAAAAATCCTCCCACTGGCACAGGGCATGGGGGAAAACTTTTTTAAAGGCGATTACAAATTTTTCGATAAAGGTATAGTATGTTTCTCCCGTGAGACGTTTGTGACGCCATCCCAGATAGTTTGGATCATTTAATAATTCTTCATTATCCGTGCCCACGTCAAGGCTTATGGGAAGACAGTGCCAGGGGGCAATTCCAGCTCCCTGGGTATAGAGCATCAGTTTTCCAAGGCAGATGGGCAGACCGCCGGCACCCTGATCACCAATTCCAAGAATACCCTGGTTGTCCGTTACAACGGCTATTCTTATGTCCTGGTCTGTATAGTTCTGCAGGATATATTCTGCATAGTCGATATTATCCGGGAAAAAATGGATTCCATTTGGCCTGCGGAACATGGATGAGTATTGCTGGCAGGCAAGACCAACGGTGGGTGTATAGATAATGGGCAAAAATTTTGTGACATTGCTGGCAATAACAGCATGGGCTAAGACAATATTTCTGTCATAAAGACTTCGGATATAGATAAATTTTTCAATGGCACTTTCTTTGTTGTCAATGATCTTAAGGCTTGATTCGATCTGATCTTCAAGGGTTTTTACCCTTGGCGGTAGAAAACCGGAAAGCTTGAATTTGATTTTTTCTTCAATCGTAAAAGCCGTGCCTTTGCTGATATTGTTGAATCGCAGGATATCAAAACCTCGTAAATTAATTTGTACCCCTGTGGTTTCACCAAATTCACCATATTTAAACTCATAATGATTAATTTCCATGACACAAAAATTCCTTAAATTATAATTTTAATAAAATATTTCTTAAAACAGCAGACTATATATATCATAAATTAATATTAAAGAAAAAAATAATATTTTTTATTGTTTAAAAAATATTAAAGCACCACCTGGATATTTGCCATAAGAAATTTTGCATAACCCATTCCAGGCTGATCGCCTTACGTCCGCTGGATGGAGAGGCAAACGGCAAGCGATTGATCTTTGCCAGCCCCTAAGGGTTTTTTGTTTTCCGCCTTATTTTTCTTCAGTAAGTTACCTTTGACTATCCCAGAAGAGAAGAACTGGATTTTCGTTTTCTTGAAGATATACTCTGTCCGATGATCCATCCTATCAGCAAAACACCAACTCCGGATAGAAACCATTTGATCATGCTGGTTTTAAAAAGGTCTTTATTTTCCCCTTTCAATAACGCAAGCTCCTGGGAAAGCGCCAGGTTTTCTTTTTGATACATCTGGTTTTCCTGAACAATCTTTTGAATGTTTACAGTATTTTCGATCTGATCATCGGATTTTATATCTTTGTCTGAAAGCAAAGTGTCCACATTTTTTTTTAAATCTGCTTCAAGTAAGCTTAATTTTGAAATTTTGTCTTTAAGGTCGTTATTTTCCTGTGTCAGCTGATCAATGATAAGGGTTTTCGGAAGTTCAAAAATAATAAATTTTTTGTCTACCCAGCCTATTTCCTTTGATTCAAGCTCAATTTTGTAGAACTCATTTTCCTCTTCCAGAATAAAGACAGGGGTATCGCTTTTTAATCCTTGTATTACAGCCGAAACATTGTCTGGTGCCTGTCTTAAATTTAATATCAGTCTGTCTGAAACATATCCGGTTCTAGCCCAGATAAGCTGCGGGAATAAACAAAGCATAGTAAAAAAGATCATAAAATAAAAAAGCGATTTTTTCATTTTTTGCGCGCCTCCTTTGGTTTCTTTATTTCCATAGCAATCCCTGCATTATTTTACAACAAAAAACTCTTGCAAACATGTGTATAACAAGAGTATCAATAAAGGCTATGAAATTAAAAATTATAAAAATAGTTTTCAGCCATTGGCGACCGGTATGTCAATACACATCAGAACCAGTGGCCTACAAAAATTTGACCTATAAAAATTTGAATGGAGTAATATTATGACACACGATCACGACCATTCCCATGACCACGATCATAATCATGACCAACGCAATTCCAATGATCATGGCCACGAACACATCCATACCCACGACCACGGTCCTTCACATGAATTGACTTTTGAACAAAAGCTGGAGAAATTGTTTTCCCATTGGATTGATCACAATGACAGCCACAAAGATACGTTTTATACCTGGGCTGGTCGGGCAAAAGAGGCAGGACTTGATAAGATTGCTGCAAATATTGAAAAAGCAGGAGAATTGTCCAAAGAAGTCACCCAGCAACTTCGCGAAGCCTTAAATAAACTTAAGGGATAAGGACCTCCCTGATTCTTTCAAGGGCCCAGTCAATGTCTGGTTTTGTGATGACCAGGGGCGGAGAAAACCGGATAACATTTTCATGGGTCTCTTTGCACAAAAGACCCTTTTTCATCAGTTTTTCACAGAAAGGCCTGGCTCCGCCTGCATCATGTTTCAGTTCAACACCGATAAGAAGTCCTTTTCCCCGGACTTCTTTTATATAAGGGCTTGGGATTTCTTTTAATTTTTCCTGAAAATAGTCTCCCATTCTGGCAGCATTTTCAATCATGCCCTCATCAACCAGAACCTTGAGTGCCTGTCTTGCCACAGCACAGGCCAGGGGATTTCCGCCAAAAGTGGAGCCATGATCACCCGGAAGAAATACTCCCAGGACCTCAGCATTGGAAAGAACGGCTGATACAGGATAGCAGCCGCCGGATAAGGCTTTGCCTATCAATGTTACATCGGATTCAACCCCTTCATGTTCTTCAGCCAGAAGTTTTCCCGTTCTGCCGAGACCGGTTTGAATTTCATCAAATACCAGGGCAACATTGTTTTTAGTACAAATGTCTCTGACAGCTTTTAAATATCCGTCGGGCGGAACAATGACACCTGCTTCACCCTGGATGGGTTCCACAAGAAACGCCACCGTGTTTTTTGTTATGGCATCTTCAAGAGCCCTGGCATCTCCAAAAGGAATGGCTTTGAATCCAGGTGTAAAAGGGCCGAATCCGTCCTTGTATTGTTCTTCTGTGGAAAAACCTACAATGGTCAGGGTTCTTCCATGGAAATTGTTTTCACAGACAATGATTTGCGCTTTTCCTTCAGGAATATTCTTTGTCTTGTATCCCCATTTCCTGACAGCTTTAATAACGGTTTCCACAGCTTCTGCACCGCTGTTCATGGGAAGAACCATATGGGAATGGGTCAGTTTGCAGATATCATTATAAAACAAGGAAAGCTGATTGTTTCTGAATGCCCTGGATGTGATACAAAGCTTATCAAGTTGTTCTTTCATGGTTTTGATGATCCTGGGGTGGCAATGGCCCTGATTAACAGCAGAGTAGGCAGCCAGACAATCCATGTATTTATTGCCTTCAACGTCCCAGACCCAGATCCCCTTGCCTTTTTCAATAACAACATCCAGGGGTTTGTAATTTTTTGCGCCAAATTTGTTTTCCATCTCGATAATTTCTTTTGTATCCATTTTTACCTTTTTACCTTAAACTTTTATGAAAAATTTAATCTCACTTATTTTTAATACCATACCGGGTCAAAAAAGTTAAGAATTTCAAATATTTATTTTTTGTAATACAATTGAGATATCAGCATTCCTGCCAGCATGAGAGCACATCCCAAAAAAGAACGTCCTGAAAGAATTTCATTTAAAATCAACCATCCACCAATAGCAGCAAATACGGCTTCAAGACTTAAAAGAATCGCAGCATGGGAAGCCGGGCTGTTTTTCTGACCATAAATCTGGAGTGAATACGCAACCCCCACTGACATAACACCGCCATAGAGAAGGGGGATGGAAATTTTTAAAATATCTGAGAGAATAAAGGTTTCAAATATGGCGGCCACAAGCAGGCTTAAGACTGAGCAGACAATGCATTGGACAAGGGAGAGTTTAGCCGTATTAAACCGGTTGGACCACCTGCCGATAATGATTAAATGGAAGGCAAAACAAATGGCGGAAAACAAAACCAAAACATCTCCAAATTCCATACGCATATTGTTGGTCACGCTCAATAAAAACATGCCGACACATGCCAGGACAGCTCCGATCCATGTTCCAGGGCCGGTTTTGTCCTGTTTGAAAAAAAGATTTAAAAAAGGAACAATGACAACATAAAGACCGGTAATAAATCCGGCTTTTCCAGCCGTTGTATAGACCAGCCCCACTTGTTGGAACGAGATCCCTAGAAACAGGAAAATGCCCGATATAATGCCGGATTTGATAAGACCTGTATTGGTTTTAGCTGATGGCGAGTTGCGTTGAAAATAAATAATGGGCAGTAAGGACAGGCATCCTAATACAAACCGAAGGCCGTTAAAAGTAAAGGGCCCGACATGATCCATCCCCATTCTTTGAGCAACAAAGGCAAAGCCCCAGATGGTTGCAACAAAGAGTAAAATAAAATCTGATTTAAAAGTTCCGGCTTTCATGGTATCCAAATATAGGTTAATTTAAAAAGGTAAATCTTTATCAGGGTGAATTAGTTCTTTAAAAAATGAATGTTCTAATATTTAAAATAAGTGTTAGTCAAGAAAATAAGGGAGTAGTCAAGAAAATAAGATGGATAAAAACAAAATAACTCAAAAATTAATGGCTGGGCAACGATTGATGCTGGGATTTGATGGTATTGAATTCAACAATGAGTTGAAACATATAATCAATGACATTAACGCCTGCGGTATCATCTTTTTTGCAAGGAATATTGAATCCTCGAAACAGGTGAGCTGTCTTTGTTCCGACTGCCAGGCCTATGCAAGGGCACGTGGTCTTCCCCCGCTGTTTATAGCTATAGACCAGGAAGGCGGGGTTGTGGCAAGGCTTAAAGAGCCCTTTACTGTGTTTAAAGGAAATCCTTTTATTGATACGGTTGAGGATGCCAGGACCTTTGCCTCCATTACAGCCCATGAGCTCGTCCAGGTGGGGATTAATATGAATTTTGCCCCGGTTCTGGATATTGCGCCAAAAGGGGTGGACTCCATTATGAAAGACCGGGTATTTAAGGGAGATGCAAAAACTATTTCAAGGCTGGGTACCCAAATCATTCTTACTCTACAACGAAAAGGTATAATGGCCGTGGCCAAGCATTTTCCAGGTATTGGCAGAACAATTAAAGATTCTCATTTTTCTCTCCCTGTACTGGATATTGATCTTGAGAGCCTTTGGCAATCTGACATGGTTCCCTTTGTGGATGCAAAAAATCAGGGTGTTGCGGGAATCATGCTGTCTCATATTTTATATCCGCAGCTTGACTATCATTGGCCGGCAAGCCTGTCTCCTTTTATAGCCAACGATTTGTTGCGCAATCAAATGGGATATGATGGTCTTGTTATGACAGATGACCTGGATATGAAAGCCATTGAGCATGATATTAAAACCTGTATCCAACAGATTTTAACTTCTGGAATTGATATGGCCTTGATCTGTCATAAAGGACCTGGTATTGATACAGCTTTCCATGAAATCATGGGATGGCTTAATAGAGATGAAAACCTTTATTTAATGGGTAAAAAATCTTTGGAAAGAATTTTAAGGGTTAAGAAAAAATACCTGCAGGGATAAGGCTAATCTATTTTTGTTCTTGAAAATACATCATGGTCAAGATGGCATAGCTGGCCTTGCTGGATCATGGTATATCCTCTGGCCGCTATCATGGCGGCATTGTCACCGCAAAGTTCAACGGGTGGGGAAAAAATATTTATTTTTTTAGATTTTGCTTTTTGGGTTAATTTGTTTACAAAGGTTTGATTGGCAGACACCCCACCTGAAATGCCAATGCGCCGGCAGTTTTTATGCTGGGCTGCCAGGATCAGTTTTTGTGCGAGAACATCGATGACGGCTTCCTGAAAAGAGGCGGCAATCTGTGCTTTTTCATCTGCTGTGACAATATGGTTGTCATGGATATACCGGGCAACGGAGGACTTTAGACCGCTGAAGCTGAAATCAAAACTGCCTTTTTCAAGCATTGTCCTGGGAAATGTAATGGCAGCAGGATCTTTTGTTTTTGCAAGACGTTCAATTATCGGGCCACCAGGATAGCCTAATCCCAGCATTTTTGCCACTTTATCAAAGGCTTCTCCGGCTGCATCATCCCTTGTCTGTCCCATGAGTTCAAAATTATTATATGAGGTGACATGGTAGATATTGGTGTGCCCTCCGGAAACCACCAGGGCAATAAAGGGAAATTCAGGTTTTGAGTCCATCAGAAATAATGAATAGATATGGGCCTCCAGATGATTGACACCGGCAAAAGGAAGGTGCCGCGCCCAGGCAAAAGATTTGGCAAAGGTAAATCCCACCAAAAGGGCACCGGTCAGCCCGGGGCCTCGTGTCGCAGCAACAGCATCAATATCCTCAAGGGTGATATTTGCTTTGCTTATGGCTTCATCCACCACGGGAGTAATGGCTTGGATGTGCATTCGTGAGGCAAGTTCAGGTACAACTCCGCCATATTTATGGTGAACATCAATCTGGGTAGCGATGACGGAAGAAAGGATGTTTGTGCCATCTTTGACAATGGCAGCTGCGGTTTCATCACAGGATGATTCAATTCCAAGGACAATCATGATAAAAGAAGAGGAGAAGACCTGTCAGGTCTAAACCCATTGGGTCTGGGTCTCATTATTTTCCCTGGATTCAACCTCACCGATGAAATATGCTTTTTCATCCATTGCCTCGAGCCTGTCCATGACTTCCTGGGCAGATTCATCCGGTACAACAATTACCATGCCAATGCCGTTGTTAAAGGTTCTCTGCATTTCAGAATCTGAAACAGATCCTTCTTTTTGAAGGATTTTAAAAACAGGGGGAATTTCCCAGGTCTCCTTGTGAACAATGGCTTTACACGCTTCCGGGATGACCCGGATGATATTTTCATCAATGCCGCCCCCCGTGATATGGACAATACCGTGAATGGGCAGATCTCTTAAAAGGCTTAAAATAGTAGGAACATAAATAATGGTGGGTTTAAGGAGTTCTTCTCCGAGCGTGGTGTCAAGTTCATTGAGCTTGGTATCTATGCTATACTTGCATTTATCAAAAAAGATTTTTCTGACAAGGGAAAATCCATTGCTGTGCACACCGCTTGAGGCAAGACCAATGAGTTTATGGCCGTTTTTGATGTTGGAACCGTCTATGATTTTATCGTTGTTCACAATACCCACGGAAAACCCGGAAAGATCATATTCCCCTTTTTGATACAGCCCTGGCATTTCTGCGGTTTCTCCGCCGATCAAAGCGCATCCTGCAAGATTGCACCCCTTGGCAATTCCCAGGATAATTTTTTCAGCCACATCATTGTCAAGAACCCCCATGGCCAGATAATCAAGAAAAAACAGGGGTTTTGCACCCTGGACAATAATATCGTTAACACACATGGCCACAAGATCAATGCCAATGGTATCATGTTTGTCCATCATAAAAGCGATTTTAAGCTTGGTTCCGACGCCATCCGTTGAACTGACCAGAACTGGATTGGCAACATTGGAAAGATTCAGGGAATAAAGGCCTCCAAAACCACCTATTTCACCCATGACCCCTGTTCGTGGAGTGGATCTTGCAATATCTTTAATCCGAGCAACCAATTTATTTGCTTTGTCTATATCAACACCAGAATCTGCATAGGACAGGGATTTGCTCATTTAAGGCCACCTTTTAATTACATTGATTAAACCTTCGAAACCTCGCAATGATAAACAGAATGCGGTGAAAAGTCAAAAGCTTTTTGACATCATCATTTGAATATTGTATTTACTTTAATTTTAAATGGAAGTTTACATCGGAGAATCTAAAGAGAATGAAAATAATCCATATTGGAATTTTAGGGTATGGAGTTGTCGGCACGGGTGTGGCAAGGCTGTTAAAACAAAAAAAACCATTGCTGGAATCCAGAATAGGGGCTGTTTTAAACCTTAAAGCAATTGCTGATATTGATACGATTACAGATCGGGGCCTTGATCTTGGAACCACCGTTCTGGTTTCCGATGCAAATTTGATTATCAATGACCCTGAGATAGATATTATTGTGGAAACCATTGGGGGCGAAACGGCTGCTAAAACGTATATTATAGATTCCCTTGAAAATAAAAAACATGTGGTAACTGCAAACAAAGCCCTTTTGGCCGGGTTTGGAAATGATCTTGTCAAAGCGGCCAGGAAAAATCTGGTTGATCTGGCCTTTGAAGCCAGTTGCGGTGGCTGCATGCCCATTATCAAAGCCTTGAAGGAGTCCCTTGTTGCCAATGATATCAAGTCCATGTCAGCAATCTTAAACGGGACCTGCAATTATATCCTTACTAAAATTTGCAGGGACGGATCAGACTTTGAAGATGCTTTAAAGGATGCCCAACAATTAGGATATGCGGAAACCGAACCCTCTCTGGACATAGATGGTTTTGATACAGCCCACAAACTTGCTATTTTAAATTCTCTTGCCCACGGCATGGATATTAATCTGAAAGACGTTCATGTGGAAGGTATCCGGAATATTACGGCTGTGGATATTGAATTTGCACGGTCATTTGGATATACCATCAAGCTTCTGGCCATTGGAAAAATCCATGAAGACCATGTGGAAGCAAGGGTACATCCAACAATGATATCCAGTTCAAACCCTTTATCCCACGTTGAAGGGTCCATGAATGCCATTGTCATTGATGCTGATGCCACAGGACAGACCATGCTTTATGGCCATGGGGCCGGTATGATGCCCACGGCCAGTGCCGTATTAAGTGATATCGTTGATATTGCACGAAATATTATTTCAGGCATTAAAAGACGGGTCCCAATTCTGGGATATCCTGAAGATAATATCAAACCAATTCCGATCCTTCCCATGGAGGAACTGTATACAAAATATTATCTTAGGTTTGAAGCCCAGGATCATCCGGGTGTGCTGGCAAAAATTTCCGGAATTTTAGGAGAAAACAATATCAGTATTAAATCCGTCCATCAAAAGGGGCGGAAAAGTAATGGAAAAGTGCCCGTTGTAATGATCACCCATATTGCCAAGGAAGCATGGGTGCAAAAGGCGTTAAAACAAATTTCAAAAACAGATTCAGTTGTAGGTGTTCCCATTTTGATTAGAATTGAAGAAACAGACCAGGAGTAGTGTGATGAAGATATTGGTTGCGGACGTAGAAGGTGTTTTTTTGCCAGAGATATGGATTAATGTTGCAAAAAAAACCGGGATCGAGGAGCTTAAGCTGACCACCCGGGATATCAGTGATTATAATGTGTTAATGAAAAAACGGCTTTCTTTGCTGAAAAAGAATAATTTAAAGATTCAGGATATTAAAAATGTGATTGCCACTCTGGAGCCCCTTGAGGGCGCACTGGATATTTTAAACTGGATCAGGGAGAACTCACAGATTATTCTGTTGTCAGATACCTTTGAAGAGTTTGCAAAGCCTTTGATGGCAAAGCTGAATTATCCAACACTCTTATGCCATAACCTGACCATTGACAAAAACGGCAATATCACGGATTACAACCTCAGGATAGAAAATCAAAAAAAAGAGGCTGTAAAAGCCTTAAAGGCAATGAATTATCATGTGATTGCTTTTGGAGATTCCTATAATGATATCGGGATGATCCAGGAAGCTGACCAGGGGTTTTTCTTTAGTCCGCCAGAGTCTGTAATCAGGGATTTCCCCGATATTCCCGTGACAAGGAACTACCCGGAACTTAAAACCATGATTACCTCATTATTGGATATCTGATGATTAATATTGATGAATATTGATTAATTTAAAAATGTAACAGCTCTTGTCATTGGTGCAAGCTTTAAAGAAAGTGTAATGGTTGCCAATGCAGCAGCAGGAATCATTGTGGCATAGGTCGGAACATCCACTGTTTCTATTGATGAGTTTCGGCTGGCCGTGGCAGATTAAAAAATATCCAGACAAAATAAATTAAAAAAACTTGACAGAAACATGACTATTCTATATATTGCCTCCTGTGATGCGGGGTGGAGCAGTCTGGTAGCTCGTCGGGCTCATAACCCGAAGGTCGTTGGTTCAAATCCTTCCCCCGCTACCAAATAAATTACAAGGGTTTCAGAGTTTTTCTGAAACCCTTTTTATTTTTTGTCTTTTTGTATACTGTATCAAAAGTGAATACTGATACATGTGTCTTGTGTTTCGGTTGCATAAACAACTGCCAGTACCAGACTGTGAATATGGAGAGTAACAATAAAAAACTGATAGGGTTTCATGAGTATATGAAAAAAAATAATTTAAAATTCGTGTTACCCCATGAACTCAAAACTTAATTCCACAATATCCAAAGGATTTTTTTCATGATAAACTGAAAAAAACATTAAAGTTCGTTGTTTCCCTTTGAAAGAAAGATATAATGAACAATAGAAATAATCGCATATGCCCAGTTGAAATAGCAGGCAGTCTTGATATTAGAATTCGAAGATGGGTACAAAATCCTAAAAAAATATTAAAGCATTATATTAAAGAAGGGATGATAATCTTGGAATTAGGATGTGGGCCTGGTTTTTTTACTATTGATATAGCTCAAATGGTTGGTAACTCGGGTCAAGTTATCGCTGTTGATTTACAGGAAGGAATGCTTCAGAAAGTAAGAAACAAGATTAAAAAAACAGAGTTTGAGGAACGAATCATACTGCATAGGTGTGATGAGAACAAAATAGGCATTTCAGAGAATGTTGATTTTGTTCTATTATTTTACATGGTACATGAGGTGCGGGATAAGGAATCGTTATTTGATGAGATAGAATCAATCCTTAAACCGAACGGACAAGTTCTTATTGTAGAACCACCATTTCATGTTTCAAAAAAAGCGTTTGAAGATACTATCAAAAAAGCCAATGACGCCGGCCTCACCTTTGTTGAAAGGCCGAAAATATTTCTTAGCAAGACAGCAATATTAAAAAAAAATGACCATAAAAGCAGGTGATTTTTAAGATTCAGATTACATTATATGAACCAAGAACGTTATCACAAAGTATTCTTCCCCATTATACCAAATGTATTTTGCTGATCATGAGAAAATTCGGTTCAAGCTCTGTTCGGGGGCTGTAGAGTTTTAGAAAGTCATTCTTGTATCGGTTTATTCCGAAGTAAACAGTTCTCGAAAATGTTCCACCCGCTTTCGGTTAACACCGAGATCAGAATACCCGATCCGGGAGGCAGAGCGCACGTGGATTATTTTTTCTTTTGGGAAAAAAAACTCAAGATCATCTACAAACCCCATGATTTTTGATTTACATTCAATATGGAAATAATTGTCGTTTTCTGCAACAATTGTTATTTTTTCAAATGAGAGTATAATTTTTTTCAACCGGTCGAAAGCAGCCTTTTTCTCCCCCTGATACCTAAAGGGAATTAAGGCATGGTCCTCATCAACAGCTTGGCTGCTGAGGCAGTTGGGTTTGGATGGACAGTCTGTCAATCGGCCGTTGTGTACCCCCAAATTTTCCGGTCTTTGTCCTGCACAGGAAAAAATAATCATGCATCCGATTACCAAAATTCCAAGACGTTTCATTTTTACCTCGTTTTATAATGATAAAAATTTTAATTCCATTGGGCTGGGGGTATCATCCCCGGCAATTCTTCCATATTCAACCCAATATATAAAAAACACGACAGCACTCATTTTTATAAAACTTATAGTCCTATCTGTCCAATTTTTAATCCTTATGCATTCTTAATCCATTCTATCATGACAGTCAGTACAGCGATTCCATTTAATACCAAAGTGTATAATTCTTCTGAGCAGTTATAGGGTGTACCGAATGGTAGCAGGTGCTTTCCTTTACACCTGACTCCAAAGATATATTGTGTTTACAATTAAAATTTGTTAGATTTCAAAGCGTGTGATGGACATCTTAAAACTTTTAATTGCTGGCCTGTTATTTGTAATTTATGAAATTACTCATTTTCTTTCTTTTTTCGGTTTTGTTCTGGCATGACGCTTTTGCCGGAGACATTCTTTTTTTGGATATTAACAATGCCATTCCTGAAATCCAGGTTGTTCAAGAATACATGGACAAAGAGAAAACAAAGAACAATGGGCCTGAATCCAGACTGGTTATTGTTCCTTCCCTGGAGACATACAGCATGGAGAAACGCCAGAGAATCCAGGAATTAACGGCTATAATGAATGGCATGAAGGAAAAAAATATTCTGAAGCCCGGTGGAGACTTTCCCAGACAGATTTTTAATCTTGGTAAAGTTATTCGCTGGCACAAAACTGGTGGCCAGAACAAGGATTACAGTTTAAATGACTTTCTGCCTGAATTAAAAGACGTGTTAAACAATGATTCATTTGATTTTGACCGGGTATTTATTTCAGGGCATCATGGATCGAATTATGGCAGCTTGAATGCGGTTATCGGTGGGGAATTTTTTAACGGGCTCACGGTTGACACCTTGAAAAAGCTGCTCAACAATTCACCCACCACAAAAAATGTAAATTCCCTTATCCTGCTTGGATGCAAAACAGCCATAAATAAATTAATGGAACGGGACGGGGTTGCCTGGGCTGCAGTAATACCGGATTCGCTGCTTCAGTTTGGATTCAATGAAACCTCACCAGTTAAGACGGATGAATTAAATTTATCCATATTAAGAGAACTACTTGAAATACAGACTTTAATTGCCCGGTATAAAAATGATCAAGATTCAGGGATAAGCCCTGACACCATTCTTCAACGGATCCTGAAAATCAAAAGAGGCAACCGGTATTTAGGATTTCGTTTTAATAATAAATATTATCAATATCCAAAGCATTTTGTAGAATAGGCATGCCCGGCCACCATCTGAGCCTGTCCATGTCCCGGGCTAAATCAGTATTTGCCGAAAATGCCAATCTTGGCATTTTCGGCAAATAGTGCAAATAATTTTTTATAATCCCAGATCTTCATTTATTAATACAATTTTGTCTGTTAGTGTGTTTTTATCCCTACTTTTATGTTTCTTTGTTTTTAATTTTCCTATAGGTTATTAGGGAAAATTATTTTGATAAAAAATTCAGGTTATCGGTTTTATTGCTGGAGGTATTATGACTGGAAAAAAGTTAGTTGGAAATTGCCTTGTTCGGGAAAAAAAGAACATTTATTGTTCCTGTCCGAAAACGGAATGCGAAAGACATGGTGTTTGCTGTGAGTGTATTGTGTCTCACAAGGAAAGAAAAGATGTTGCTTTTCATGTAAAATTTCCCCACTGCCTAAGAGACCAATTAGCAGAAATAGGTTATAAACCGATTAAATTGTAGGAGATTACAAGGTTATGCTTCAAATGGAAAATAATTTTGAATTCAATCTTCTGAATTGTATTATAAAAAAAAATGAACCCGTTGGCGCAAGTTCCCTGGCTCTGAAATTGAATACGCCCCAGGCAACCATAGGTAGAAAACTTCATGAGTTGGAATTTCGAGGTTATTTAGAAAAACAGAGTAATAAGGGACGCGTTATTACCCTGAAGGGCAGAGAATATTTTGAACAATTGAAAAATGATGAACTGCGGAAATATAAGGTAAACGAGCTGGTAAATGAGTCTATTGTCAGTTCAGAGAAAGATTTGCTGGATATCCTGTATGTCAGACGTCTGCTTGAAAAAGAAATTGCCTATCTGGCCGCTTTAAAGATAACCCCTGAAGAGTGCCGGCAGATAGAGAAAATCCTTGATGATCAGGATTTTCAAATTCAAGGCGGCTCCCTTGGAGACAAACAGGACCTGGAATTTCACAGTCTTCTTGGCAAAATATCCGGGAACAAGATACTGACTCAAATGGTCAATTTGATAATGACCCAGAGTCAGGCTTACCTGGAATTTTCCTATATCAGAAAAAAATATGCAACAGCCGTAAGGGATCACAAGGAGATTCTCACGTTTCTTATTAAAGGTGATCCTTCAGAAGCAGGTAATGCCATGGTCAAACATATTGACAGAATTATAAGTGATGTAAAACTATATTTTGCCAAATCTCATTGATACAGCGGTTTTACAATTTCACACACATGCTTTCCTATGGCCATGTCCATACTTTCTTCCGAGGTGTTGATCCCTTTAACCACTTATTTCTGCAAAGGCTTATAATACTAATATGGTTTTGGTCTCCGAATATCAAATCAATTTTATCAATATGTTAATTTTATTCTTTTGTCAGCAGGTTTGGCTGCATCTTTTTCCCACTTGAGAACGGGCGGGATGGTTTTTGTGGGCGGCTCAATCATCAGGTTCAGCATGACAGGCCCATCCTGATGCAATGCCCAGGTAAGCTTATCTTTTACCTGTGAGTTGTTGTAAACGGTCTTGGCGTTTAGGCCAAACCCTTTTGCAACAGTTTCAACATCAATGGATTTTCCAAAATCAACGGCAAAATAGGTTTCATCAAAGTATAGTTTCTGAATGGTCTTAATCCAGCCATATGCATAATTTTGAAAGTTGATAAACACAATGGGAAGCTTACACCTTACTGCTGTTTCCAACTCTCCTGCGGCCATGCCAAAACTTGCATCTCCATGCAGCGCAATGACTTTGTGACCGGGCTTTGCAACCTGTACGCCCATTGAAGCGGGCAGGGCATAGCCAAGACTGCCGTGGGCCCTGGGCAAGACCGTCTGCCGGCCCGCTTTCTTCTGCCTGAAATAGGATGAAAGATAAGGCGTGGGCGTTCCGGCATCGGCAATAAAATATGTATCTTCATCTGTAAGGTTCCAGAGCATATTAAAAAAATATGCAGGCGTAACCAGGTCTTCTTCTTTTTCAACATCCTTTTGGATCCGGGCTTGTTTTTCCTGCATTTTCTGGCAGACAAATTTATTCCAGGTGTCAAGCCTTGATGGATCTTCCAGGCCTTTTGCCTTCATTATTTCTAACAGTTTCTCCAGAAAAGCTTTAATGTCGCTCATAATGGCAATATTGGTTCTAATATTGGCATCCAGGAGATTCTCGCCAATATCAACCTGGGCAATCCTGCAGCTATCATTAAAAAGTGTCTTGCCTATTGTGGTCACATTGTTCAGCTTTGAGCCCAGGGCCAGAACAAAATCTGCTTTTTGAACGATCTCAAGCCCTTCCATTGAACCACCATTGGCACCAACCACACCAATTGAATATTGAGACAGCTCTGAAATTGCTCCTTTTCCATTAATAGAAGTCGCAAGGGGAAGGTGAAATGTCTCCACCACTTTTGCAAGCTCCTTATAGGCATCTGAAAGGTGTACCCCACCACCGGACAGTATAATCGGTCTCTTGGCATTCATAAACATCTCAGCCACCAGGGTCAGGTCAGAGTCACAAGGTCCATACCTGAATGGAGAGTTGCACCCGGTTAACCCGGATCCCTTTAATTCTTCATTCGTGAACTTTACTTCATCTTCAAGGATGTTTTCCGGCAGAGCCAGATGAACCGCGCCAGGCACGCCGCCTGTGGCCATACGAAAGGCCTTTCTGAATAAATAAGGTATTTTACTTCCTATCTTGATTTTTTGATTCCATTTTGTAATGGGCTTCATCAATGCTTCCTGGTCTATATCCGTTAGAGATCCCTGTTCAATACTTACCAGGCCGATGTCAGAAGACAGGCAGAGCATTGGTATACAAGAATTGTACGCCTCGCTTACGGCAGGAACCACATAAAGGGCGCCGCCGCCACTTGGGGTTTCAACAACCCCCACTTTACCGGACACTCTTGCATAAGCATCTGCCATATATCCTGCATTGCGTTCATCATGACAAAGAATATGATTGATTCTATTTTTCCTGTGAAAGAATGAATTATGAAAATGCATGCTCGTATCACCAGGAACTCCAAATACATGTTCAACCCCGTGAGCGATAAGCATTTCAATAATTACATCTGATCCTCTCATTATTTTTATCCTCTCCTTATTTGAAAATTAATCACTCAGCAACGATGATCTGTGTTATGGGTTACACATTCAATAATCATCACTCATCAATGATGATAAATGACATTAGTTTACATTATTCCTGGTGTCAACATTTTTTTAGGATAGGAACTCTTATATTGTTTTCATGCTTTTTCTTCAATTCTGGATATTGTTTTTGGTAAGAGTGAGGGGTTCGATTAATTCCCTGAATTCATAAATCTCAATGATTTCTTTTAAGCTGATATTTTCAGTATAGTAACCGGGATTGTATTCTTGACATACAAGCTGCAAAGCGTTATAAAACAGCAAATCTGATCAAATATTTGATCAGATTTGCTGTTTTAGTAGATAAAAGATTTTATTAAACCCAAGGAGAAAAAAATGGCTTTGTCATTTATGGAAGGGAATGAAGCCCTTGCCAGGGGAGCTATTGCTGCCGGCTGCAACTTTTTTGCAGGCTATCCCATTACACCTGCAACAACTATTTTTAACAGCATGTTGAAAATGCTGCCCCCCACTGGTGGTATCTGTATTCAGGGGGAAGATGAAATCGCATCCATGGGATATTGCATCGGTGCAGCCATGGCTGGCAAAAAAGCATTGACCGCAACATCCGGCCCGGGTATCAGCCTTTACAGTGAGCAGATCTCATTTGCCATTGGCAGTGAAATTCCATTGGTGATTGCAGATGTCCAAAGGCTCGGTCCCTCAACAGGTTCAGCAACCCGGGGGGCAGACAGTGATATTCAATTCTTAAGATGGGGCAGTACAAGCGGTGTACCCGTTATTGTTCTTGCTCCTAAAGATGCACTTGACTGTTACGTTCTGGCTATTCATGCCTTTAATTATGCTGAAGAATTCAGGTGTCCTGTTTTTATCGCCTCTAACAAAGAGATCGGAATGACCAGTGAAAGCTTTGATCTTGATTCTGTCGTGCTTCCCCCCATCGTCGAAAGGAAATATTTTTCAGGTGATTTGTATCTTCCTTTTGAGGCAGAGCCGGAAAAAGCCCCTCCTTTTCTTCCCATTGGAGGAAAAACCCTTGTCAGACAAACATCATCAACCCATGGGCCTGATGGTTATATAACCATTGATCCCGGAGTGATTGAACAAAACCAGGAAAGACTCAGGCAAAAAATTCATAGCGCCCGGAATAGGATTGCGCTTTTTGAAGAAGATATCAAAGAAAATTCCGATACCCTGATCATCAGTTATGGTGTTACTGCCCGTTCTGTGGAAGATGCCGGTAAAAAACTTGAAAAAAAAGGAAAACCTGTATCAACGCTGACGCTTAAAACCCTTTTCCCCGTACCTGAACAATTGTTGCGTGAAAAGGCAAAAACGTTTAAACGCATTGTGGTTATCGAAATGAACCTAGGCCAATATATAAACGAAATAAGACGAATCCTTTATGATAAACGAGTGGAATTCTACGGACAGATGAATGGAGTGTTAATTACATCGGCCAAAATCATGGAGGTAATTGAAAATGAATAGCTTTTTAAATAAAAACCGGCCCCTTGTCTATTGTCCGGGATGCACCCATGAAAAAATTACCACGGGTCTTGATAACGCATTTGTCAAAATGGGTCTTGGTGCAGATAAAATAGTCATTGTAACCGATATCGGCTGCTCAGGGCTGTTTGATACGTTTTTCAATGTTCATGCCCTCCATGGCATACACGGCCGGGCGCTCACCTATGCCGCAGGTCTCAAGCTTGCCGATCCCGAACTGAATGTGATTGTCACCATGGGGGATGGGGGACTTGGCATTGGCGGTGCCCATGTATTGGCCGCCTGCAGAAGAAATCTTGACCTGACCCTGATCATTCTGAACAATTTCAACTTTGGCATGACCGGAGGGCAATATTCTGCCACCACACCCACAGATGCAATAGTGGGATCTGAATTTCTGAATCAGGCTGAGATTCCGCTTGATATCTGCGCCATTGCCAAAAGTGCCGGTGCAACCTATATTGACAGATGTTCAGGCCTTGATCCGGATTTGCCGCAAAAAATTGCCAGGGCAATGCAGCATAAGGGATTTTCTTTAATTGAAACCCTTGGTATGTGCACGGGCCGGTATACAAAAAGAAATAAACTGACCCCGAAAGTCATTGATGAGATCATAACAGATCTGCCGCAAATGCCGGGTGTCATAGAAGAAAATAAAAGACCTGAATATGGTGAACGCTACAGAGCTTTGGCAAAAGAAAGGAATGTTTTTCCTAAGGCAGTAACCATTGAAAAGCAAATCGAACTTAAAGATTATCTTCAGCAGGAGGTGGTTATCCTTGGCAGTGCCGGCATGCGCATCGTAACAGCCGGTGAGATTGTCTGCTATGCCGGAATTTGCGCCGGTATGAATGTATCAATGAAAAATGATTACAACATCACGGTTCTCCGGGGCCAGTCTGTCAGTGAAATCATGATTTCTCCTGAAAAAATAGGGTATCCTGGCATTGAATCTCCTTCGGTTGTCTTGGCCCTTAGTGACGAAGGGGTCCAGCGGCGGAGCAAGATTTTTGCGGCCCTTACACCCGACACCTTTGTCTTAAAAGAAAAGAGTGTTGATATTCCTGAGACTAAAGCAGATGTTGTAGAAATTGATTTCAAAGAATTGAAAATTAAAAAACAGGATTGGGCCCTGGCTTCCCTTGGGGTAATGGCCAAAAATGGAAAAGCAATAAACAAAGACATGCTGGATTATGCCTTAAAGTCCCGGTTTAATGAAAAACTGTATCAGATTGCCATGGAAACCATTGAAAAAATATTCCAGTTGTAAATCAAGGATATGCCAAATATAAACACATCTGTTTTCAGAGTTTTCCTGCCCTTTGCTTTTGGATATTTTTTATCCTACCTGTTTCGGGTGGTCAACGCCGTCATTGCCCCGGATCTTGTTGCTGATTTACATATTAATCCTTCACAACTGGGGCTTTTAACCTCCACTTATTTTATCGCATTCCAGATTTCCATTGCCCCCACTTTTTTATGGATATTGTTTGGTTTCTTTGGAACGTCAGGAATTCTTTCCTATGCAGCTTTGTCTTCTCATTTTCCTATCCCCTTTTATGGCATTGGCTGTCATGGTAACAAATGACTTTTACCTTCACCAAAACCCTTGATCAAAAAGTAATTTGATTTAAAAATGTATATTAAATTGGCAGACCAAATAAAAAAGGCTTTGAGTGAAAATCACTGAAAGCCTTTCTTGTTGTGGTGCCCAGGGACAGAATTGAACTGCCGACACGGGGATTTTCAGTCCCCTGCTCTACCGACTGAGCTACCTGGGCTCAAACAACAGAAGGGTTTATATTATTTTTGGCTATTCATGTCAAGGGAAAATGTTTGAAAGATTGCGTTTTTAAATATCCCCAAGGATGTGCTGAACAAGGGCACAGCTTGAAATGGAAGCTGTTTCAGCTCTTAAAATTCTGGGCCCAAGGGAATAAGATAAAAATCCTTTTTCCTTAGATTGAGTTATTTCATTTTCTGAAAATCCCCCTTCAGGTCCAATAAGAATCAGTATTTTTTTATTGAAAGGTTTTTTTCCCAGTGTATCAAGCCTGCGGGTCGCCTTTTCCCAAAAGGCAATTTTTAAATCATGGGAGTCGGCTCTGTTTAACAATTCATTAAAACTTAAGGGTTTTGAAATTTTTGGCAGCCTGCTTCTCCGGCATTGTTTTAAGGATTCCTTGGCAATGATTTCCCATCGCTGATGTCGTTTTTCCATACTTTTTTCATTTGGGGTGGGAATGGATCGTTCACAATAAAAGGGGACCCACTCATAGATGCCAAGCTGGGTAATATGTTTGATCACAAGATCCATTTTTTTATCTTTGAGCATGCCCGAGCACAGGGTAATATTTACTGGAGATTCTGTTAAAGAGTCATGTTCGGCGATTATATCAATCCCTATATTGCCCGGAGATGTATAAGCAATGATGGCGGTATAATCTTTGCCCTGACCATTGGTTATATCGATTCTGTCTCCTTTATTTAACCTTAGAACCTTTAAAATATGTTTTGCATCCTGTCCATGGATGCTTGCTTTTGATGGTATGGAATCGATTTCAGGAATGATAAATTTTTGCATCATGAGATTGTTTAAACCAAAGGAGGGGGCATTGTAAATGGCTTTTTTAAATAGTTGACACTTTGATCCGGCTTTGGTATTTTTTGGCGGTTGCAGATATTGGACTAATATTGTTTTTTATCTTAATCAAGTGAGGACATTATGGTCGACAAGACAGATTGGTATGATGATTTTATGAAAGAAGAAAAGACAGATGAGGAAATTGTTGAGCTGACGGATATTGTTGAAGGGGGAAAAGACCTCTCAACACAGGAGGATATCATTGAGTTGACAGATATTGCTGATTTAGAAAAAACTCCCTCAGCACAAGAAGATATCATTGAATTGACAGATATTGTCGAAGATCAGAGTGCTGTGCTTGTTCTGGATAGTGCTACGGAAGAGGGTTTTGACTCCGGGGAAAATCCTGAACGGGAAGATGATATCTATTTTAAAGAAGAGCTTGAGCTTGAAATGAATGATCCCGTGGATGAGGTGCCGGCTGAATCTGTTGCGGTTACAGAGCCAGGTATGGAGTTGAGTGTGACCCAGGAACAACTGGAAGCTGCTCTGGATAGGGTCATTGAAAAAAGATTTGCCGATAAAATAGACATCCTTTTGATTGAGGGCATGGAAAAAGCGATTAAAAAAGAAATTGCCGAAATCAAGGAGAGGTTGCAAAAAGATCTTGATCAGATGGAAAACTTTTAAGTTCAGGCGATAAATATATAAAAGAAGCTAGGGGATTCAGTACAAAGTCCCCTTTTTCATTAATAAAGAGTTTTAGGAGTTGTTTATGGGTTCTGACCACCTGGATAAAGGATATGAGCCGTCAGGTATTGAAAAAAAATGGTATACATATTGGCTTGATAATGGATTTTTTAAGGCTGAAGATAAAAGTGATAAAAAGACGTTTTCAATTGTTATACCACCGCCCAATGTCACGGGCGTTCTTCACATGGGCCATGCGTTAAATAATGTTATTCAGGATATTATGTGCAGGTATAGACGGCTTCTGGGCTATAATGTCCTTTGGATGCCGGGAACAGATCATGCTGGAATTGCAACCCAGAATGTGGTTGAAAGAGATCTTGCAGCAAAAGGACTGACACGGGACCAGGTCGGCAGGGAAGAATTTATAAAACACGTCTGGAAGTGGCGCGAAAAATCCGGTGGGGCCATTATCAACCAGCTCAAAAGGCTGGGAGCTTCCTGTGACTGGGATCGGGAACGCTTCACAATGGATGAGGGTTTGTCCGATGCTGTCCGCAAGGTATTTGTGAGACTCTATAAAGAAGGACTGATTTATCAGGGTCAATATATTATTAACTGGTGTCCCCGATGCAAAACAGCCCTTGCTGATCTTGAAGTTGAGTATGAAGAAGACGACGGTTATTTATATTATATCAGATATCCCTTTGTGAATAAAAAACAGGGGCTTACCGTTGCAACCACAAGGCCTGAAACCATGTTTGGTGATATGGCTGTTGCCGTAAACCCGACAGATGAAAGGTTCAAGGATCTTGAGGAAAAAGAGGTAAGGCTTCCTTTAACAGACAGGGTCATTCCGATTATTAAAGATGATTATGTGGATATCCAGTTTGGAACGGGTGCATTAAAGGTGACCCCGGCCCATGATCCCAATGATTTTCATCTGGGAGAAAAACACGGGCTTGAAAAATTAAAAGTGATTGATGATGACGGGCACATGCTTGATGGTGCAGGCGAGTTTAAAGGCCTGGATCGGTTTGTGTGCAGACAAAGGGCTGTTGAAGAGCTTACAGAACAGGGATTGCTGGTTAAAAAAGAACCAATAAAACACAGTGTGGGTAATTGTTATAGGTGCAGGACGGTTGTTGAATCCTGCATTTCAAAACAATGGTTTGTCAAGGTAGCTCCCCTTGCAAAAAAAGCATCTGATGCTGTTCGCAAAGGAAGAACAAGGATTATTCCGGATAATTGGTCAAAAACCTATTTTGAATGGATGGATAATATACGGGACTGGTGTATTTCAAGACAGATCTGGTGGGGCCACAGAATTCCGGTTTGGAAATGCCAGGACTGTAAGGAAGTGATTGTTGAGGAAACCGACCCCACCCAATGCCCGATTTGTGGATCAAAACAAATTGTCCAGGAGACTGATGTGCTGGATACCTGGTTTTCAAGCGCGCTATGGCCGTTTTCAACCATGGGATGGCCGGAAAATACAGATCTTTTAAAGACATTTTATCCCACCAATGTGCTGGTGACGGGTTTTGATATCCTCTTTTTCTGGGTGGCCAGGATGATGATGATGGGTACTCATTTTATGGATGAGGTGCCTTTTGATGATGTTTATATCCATGCCCTTGTCAGGGACGAGCATGGGAAAAAGATGAGCAAATCAACAGGCAATGTCATTGATCCCTTAAAAGTGATAGATGAATATGGTGCAGATGCTTTCAGGTTTACTTTAGCAGTCTTTGCAGCCCAGGGCCGTGATGTTAAGATGTCGGAATCACGGGTGGAAGGATACCGGCATTTTGTTAATAAACTCTGGAATGCATCACGATTTACTCTCATGCATATTACCTTGAAAGACACCCGGATTGATTCTAAAAAACTTTCTTTGGCTGAAAAATGGATTCTTTCGCGCTGTGCCCATACTTCTCTGGAAGTAAAGCAGGGGATTGAAAATTATAAATTCAATGAAGCGGCATCAGCCATATACCAGTTTGTATGGCATGAGTTCTGTGACTGGTTTCTGGAAATTGCCAAACCCGCGCTTTATGAAAAAGAGGGAGTTCAAAGAAGAAACACTGCCAGAAGTGTTCTTTCAAAAGTTCTTGAAGATATTCTCATTATGCTTCATCCATTTATGCCCTTTGTTACTGAAGAGATCTACAGCATTATGCCGGCAACTTCCGGGTCTGTTATGGCTGCTTGTTTTCCCTATGAGGAAAAAGAGTATGAAGCTAACAGGAATAAAGCCGTTGAAACAGATATGGATTTTATTTTTGGCCTGATTTCCGGTATCCGGAATATCAGAAGCGAGATGAAAATCCAGCCATCCATGAAAATTAAAGTGCTGGCACATACAGCAGATGGAAAAGAAAAAATTATTATTGCTGAAAATAAATCCATTATTGCAAACCTTGCTGCCCTTGAAAGTTTTTATTTTTGTGAAGCAGATCATGTGCCTTCATCATGTGCCTCATCCATCATTGAGAATACCACATGTTTTGTCTTGCTTGAGGGGATTGTCGACTTTGATAAGGAGATTAAGAGACTTGAAAAAGAGCTTGAAAAAAATACCAAAGAGCTTTTAGCTGTTCAAAAAAGACTTCATAATGAAAGTTTTCTTGAAAAGGCTCCGAAAGAAGTGATCCTAAAAGTGAAAGACCAGCACACGAATTTTGAGGAAAAGAATAACATGCTCAAGGAAAATCTTGAAAGAATTCAAAAAATGAAGTGATGGGCCATGAACACAATAGAAAATATAATCAAGTTAGCCCTTTTTGAAGATTCAGGGCTGGGGGATATCACAACAGAATGTATTTTGCCAGAACCTCGCTCTGGCAAAGGCGTGATAATTGCCAAAGAGTCTTTTGTCCTTGCCGGGATTAATGTGGCAAAAATGGTATTTAAATTGCTGGATCCTGATTGTGACACAAATTCTTCTTTTTCAGATGGTGATCCCGTCAAAAAAGGTGAGATAGTTTTTGAGGTTCAAGGAGATCTTTTATCCCTTTTAAAAGGGGAGCGTGTGGCCTTGAACTTTTTACAGCGCCTTTCAGGAATCGCCACATTGACCCGGTCCTATGTGGATGAACTTAAGGTCTCAAAGGTCCGCCTGACAGATACGAGGAAAACCACGCCCGGTCTTCGCAGTCTTGAAAAAGAAGCAGTCAGGGCAGGTGGCGCTTATAATCACCGGATGTCATTATACGATGGTATTTTGATTAAGGATAACCATATTGTCGTTGCAGGTTCCATTAAAAAGGCTGTAAATCTGGTTAAAAAAAGGGTATCACATTTGATGAAAATAGAGGTTGAAGTTTCGACGCTTGATGAAGTTAAAGAGGCAATTGATGCGGGTGTTGAAGTGATCATGCTGGATAATATGGATTATGATCAGATGTCGGCGGCAGTAAATTATATTGACGGCAGAGCCTTTGTGGAGGCATCAGGGAATGTCTCTTTGGAAACTTTGAATAAAATTGCTGCCACGGGTGTGGATGTGATTTCCTGTGGCGCGCTCACCCACCAGGCAAGATCTATAGATTTGAGTATGCAGATTAAATAGTGTTTGAACGAAAACTCACCCATCTACTTCGTTGCTGCAAAATCCTGCCAAATTATAAATCGGGCCTCATGTACAGTAGTACACTCCGGTTTCAAGATTTTTTGCGCCTTGTATATGGGCAACTTTGTGAGCATTGCTCCTCTACGAGCCGCCCAAACACGGGGTTTTCGGTCAGGCACTAAATATGAAAAAACAAATAAAATTATGGCAATATACTATTTTGGGGCTTGTAAATCCTGCAATGAGTCTGGATTTGACAAAAGTTTTACACAGACAAATATGCTTAAAGAAAAGCGGAAATTTCCTTTTTTTTCATGGGTTTAAATAAGTCCGCCCCCCTGGGCAGGGGGATTCCCTGGATTTTTAAAATGGATGCCCTGATACAGATACAGGCACCAAACATGAGATTTAAAGCTATTTCAGCGGTTTTCCGGTTTTCATGGACTTCAAGAAAACTGCCTTTTACCCATTGGTTAAAGGCTCCAATGGCAGGGCCGCACCAGATCTGGTAATCCATTTTCCTTTCTAAATTCCCCTGGATAGCCCATTTGGAAGAAAGACCCAGATAGGATCTGAAAACAAGGGACATTTTATGTTTGGGATCATTTTGAGCCCTTTCTATTTCTTTTGTATTTCCAGTTTTGTGGAAAAACTCTTTTGTGGAGGTCCAGGCATCTTCAAATTTTGCCTGTAAAATTTTCTCCTGTATTTCCTGTTTTGATTTTTCATCGATGTCATCAAAACTATTGTGGGCCCGGTAAAGTTTAAACAATTTATCAGCCCTTACAGGAAACAGGGTTCCGCGTTTTAATACCTGGACTTTTGCACCGATTTCAAACATGTCTGCGGCAGGGGCCATGGCAACATCTGCCTGTTCTGCCAGGCACAGCATTTTTTTAACATCGTCACAGATGTCGGCCTCAACACAGGATTGATTGATAGAACCCGTCAGTATATAGGCCGCTCCCATTCCAAAGGCGGCAGCTGCTGATTCCGGAGTGGCAATACCCCCGGCAAGCCCTACACAAAGAGGCTCTTTATAATGATAGGTTTCCATGAATTCATTTTTTAATGCCAGCATTGTGGGCAGCAGGGTCAGTGCTGGACGGTTGTCTGTATGTCCGCCCGAGTCTGCTTCTGCTGTCAGGTCCTGGGCCATGGGAATATAGGCTGACAGCTGGGCCTCCTGTTGTGTAATCAATCCCTTTTCCAAAAGGAGGCTCACCAGTTTTTCCGGAGGTGGTGAGAAAAACTGCCGGGCAATTTCAATTCTTGATACCTTTGCAATGACGTGATTGGGCGTGACAATCTGGCCCTTGCTGTCCGAATAAATTCCTTTAATTCGATAATATACAAGGGCTGGGGTCATTCGCATGAAGGCTGCTGCACTTATCAGGGTGATCTTATGCTTCAAATAAAGATCGACTGTTGCCATTTCATGGTCTGGATCACCCAGAGAATGAATCAGGTTAAACCCGAAAGGTTTATCTTTCAGGCTATTTTTCAGGTCAATAATATTTTCTTCAATTTTTTCAAGGCAAAGGCCGCCTGCACCAAAAAAGCCCATCATACCATTTTGAGCCATGGTTTTTACCATGGCAGCAGAGGTAATCCCATTGGCCATGGCACCAGCAATATAGGGATATTTTAAACCATGCCTTTTTTTAAACCCCTCATCTCCAAGGTTTTCAAGCCGGACAGCCGGGACAAAGGCCTTGATATGATGCCCCGTATTTTCCTTAAAGGCTGTGAAGAAAAAATTATTATCTTTGCTTATAAAATTAATCTTGTCTTCGGTCTGAATAGCAAAAATAGAGGTGTTTACCTGCATGAGCAGGTCATTTAATGGGTTTGGCGTTTCATCAGGCATGCTGTTTTCCTTTTTCAGTTTCGCGGGTGGTATTTTTGATGCATTTTGATCAGGTATTCCCTTGAAATATGGGTATAAATCTGTGTTGTAGATATGTCTGAATGACCCAGCATGGTTTGAACTGACCTTAAATCAGCGCCGCCTTCAAGCAGATGGGTGGCAAAGGAATGTCTTAAGGTATGGGGGGTGATATTTTTTGATATGTTGGCCAGGAGGGCGTATTTTTTTATGATTTTCCAGAAAGACTGGCGGGTCATGGGTTTTCCCGCCCTTGCAACAAAGAGATAAGGGGTTGAAATTTTTTTTAAATGGGAAGACCGGCCCTCTTTGATCCATTTCTGTGTAATGGCTCTTGCCTTTGAACCAATGGGGACGATGCGCTCTTTGGAACCTTTTCCCATGACCCTTACAAAGTTTGCATCAAGGTTAATGTCCTGGAGGCGCAAAGCAATAAGCTCAGAAACTCTCAAGCCCGCTCCATACATGATTTCCATCATTGCTGAATTCCGCATTTCCCTGGGCTTTCTTATGTCAGGGGCATCAAGAAGCGTTGCAACTTCTTCTATGGTCATGATTTTTGGAAGGGTAAGACCTGTTTTAGGGATATCTATATCTTTTACAGGGCTTTTTGCCACTTTTTTTTCAGCGATTAAAAATTTATATAACCCGCGAATGGTAATGATATGCCGTGCCCTTGATTTGGCTGAAAGTCCTTTTTTAGCAAGATCTATCAACCAGGCCAGAATGACCGTGGTATCCACGTCATTTAAGTCATGAATCTGATTTTTTTCAAGAAAAGTGATGTATTTGGCAAGATCTGATGAATAAGAAACAAGGCTGTTTTCGGACAGGCCTTTTTCAATAATAAGATAGTCAATATAATTTTGGGTTAATTCATCCATGTTTTAACAGGGTCAGGCTTTCCTTATTGTGGTTATTGTGCTCAATAACCACAATGACCCCATGATTTTTCCTGTTTATTGTTTGATATTATTTTGCATTATGATATATTCCCTGTATTATTTCAACTCATCCTGGATATTTCATTGGGTTTTGTTTTGAAAGTTGAGTGAATTAGAGGATTGAATTTTTAAATAATTGTGCTAAAGGTATGGGATTATGAGTAATATAATTACAATCGCCGGCCAAAAGGGTGGAACCGGGAAAAGCATTACAGCCGTTAATCTTGCCACATCATTAGCGCTGTCTGGAAAAAAGACCCTGTTAATAGACTGTGATCCCCAGGCATGTTCCACCCAATGGTGCGGCATCAAGGATTTGGATTATAAGTGTGATATCACCTGGGTTTTGTCTGGTCGGGCAAAGGTTGTTGATGCCATTGTAAACACCCGGATCAAATGCCTGGATATAATGCCTGCAGAATTTAATTTGTTCCAGGTTGCCTTGAAGCTGGCAAAAAATTTTGGAAATGAAAAGATCCTGCGCTTTTTTTTAAAGGATGTTGAAGACGATTATGACTATATTATTATTGATTCACCGTCTTCCTATAGTTTTTTAAGTGTTACAGCAATGACAGCCGCTGACTGGCTGCTTGTCTGCATGTCTGTTCATCACAATTCCATTGAAGATTTCCATAGCCTGCTGCGAATGGTAAAATATATCCGGACGACCCATGATGTTCCCTTGAAAATAGCCGGTCTTTTGTTCAACCGGTGTGAAACAAAAAAACAGATTGAGTCCTTTATGAAAAATCAGAATTTGTCCGATGTAAAAAAATTGGTTTACAATACATTTATTCCCAATGATGTGGCAATTAAAAATTCTAGGAAATTAAAGATCCCTGTTGTACTGCATGATATAAAAAGCCCGGCAGCCGACGCATATTTAAGGGCTGCTGAGGAATTACATTTTTTCTTTAAATAAAGAGGTGTTTTATGAAATTTATAAATTCTGAGAGCATTAAGGAAAATGAAAAAAAGTTTATTGATACAATAAGCGCAGCACTGGATTGGGAAGCCATTGGAAAAACGCTGATGGAAAAGCACAATTTCACAATCCAGGAAAAAATAGAGTGTGAAAATGGTGACCTTGTGGTTTATAATGATACCATTGCTTATAAATTTGATTTTGAAATCAAGATTCCCTTATCTGTGATGGTTAACAGGCAGGGCGAATGTCTGGAAATTTCAACTCTGGGAAAAGAGGGTGAAGAACAGGACGAGGAGGCTTTGTTTCAAGATTTTGATACGGAGGTGAATCCAGATCCTCCAATAAGTCTTGAACAGGAAAATAAAGTGGCCCAAATGGCTTCAAATATTGCAGATATGATTTCAGAAATAAACCAGGGGGATGAATAAAGGACAGGGATGTTTTTGATCAAGGTCCTTCAAAAAAAGAGATAAAACAAAGAGACACCAAATGGATATATCTTTTATTGATAAAAGACTTGAAGGAATTTATTCAAAAGTCTTAAACAATTCCCGTCTTTCCAAGGAAGACGGGATTTATATTTATGAAACCCAGGACTTGATCGGCCTGGGCCAGGTTGCCAACCATGTCAGACGGTCTTTGCATGGCAATAAAGCCTTTTATATTTATAATCAGCATTTAAATTATACCAATGTGTGTAAAAACAGGTGCAGGTTTTGTGCCTATGCCAGGGACCGCAAAGAAAAAGGTGCTTATACCTGGTCCATTGAGGAGATTGAAAAAAGGCTTTTAGACCGCATTGATGAGCCTGTGAATGAATTGCATATTGTGGGGGGCTTAAATGAAGATTTAAGTTTTGACTATTTTATTGACCTTTTAAAGACAGTCAAAAAAGTGAGGCCCAGTGCCACGATTAAAGCCTTTACCAGTGTGGAAATTGATTATCTTTCCAAACTTGCCGGGCTTTCCATTGAACAAACCATTCAACAGCTCAAACACGCCGGGCTTGAAATGATGCCCGGTGGCGGGGCTGAAATATTAAATTCAAGAATCCATAAAGAATTGTTCCCAAGAAAAATAGGTCATGAGCGATGGCTTGAGATTGTAAAGGCTGTTCATAAGGCCGGGATCAAAACCAATGCCACCATGCTGTATGGCCATATTGAAACCATTGAAGAAAGAGTGGATCACCTTATTACATTAAGACAATTACAGGATGAAACTAACGGGTTTTCCGCTTTTATTCCTCTGGCATTTCATTCTGAAAACACAAAACTTGACCATATCCCCCCCACCACGGCCGTGGATGATTTGAAAAATGTGGCAGCTGCCCGTCTTATGCTGGATAATTTTGATCATATCAAAGCCTATTGGGTGATGATCGGGGAAAAACTGGCCCAGGTGGCCTTAAGTTTTGGGGCTGATGATCTGGACGGGACGATCATAGAAGAAAGGATCACCCATATGGCCGGTGCAAAATCAGCCGTTGGCCTTACAAAGGAGCAGATGGAGGACATGATCACAAAAGCCGGGTTTGAACCTGTTGAACGGGATTCTTTTTATCATCCCATTAAAGAGTTGAAAGACCAGAATGGATAGTTTACATCAAATTATTGAAAAAGTAATTGCCCATCAGAGAATAGATATCAATGAAGGCCTGGTATTGTTCAGGCAGGCTGATTTTTTGACCCTGGCAAGTCTTGCAAACCAGAAACGGTTTTATTATCACCCGGATAAAATTGTCACCTATGTTGTGGACAGAAATATTAATTATACCAATATCTGTGTTTCGGGCTGCAGGTTTTGTGCATTTTTTGAAACTCCAGACAAGGGTAAGGGGTATGTTATTTCAAAACAGGATCTGTTTGATAAAATTCAGGAAACCTTAAGACTTGGCGGAACCCAGATTCTTTTGCAGGGTGGCATGCACCCCGATCTTGACCTTGATTATTATATTGATTTGTTAACCTATATTAAAGAAAATTTTGATATTCATATTCATGGATTTTCCCCTCCTGAAATTGATTTTATTGCCAAAAAATCTTCTCTGTCCATTGCCCAGACCCTGTTGATTTTAAAAAAGGCAGGCCTTTCGTCTATTCCGGGCGGGGGTGCAGAGATTTTGTGTGATGATATCAGAAAAAAAGTGTCTCCAAACAAGTGCTCTTCAGAAGAATGGCTTGAAGTGATGCGACAGGCCCATCTACAGGGAATGCGGTCCAGTGCTACTATGATGTTCGGGCATATTGAAAAAGATTTCCATATTTTTGAGCACATGGATAAGCTCAGAAGCCTCCAGGATGAAACCCATGGTTTTACAGCCTTTATTCCCTGGACCTTTCAGCCGGACAATACAAAGATTGCCGTCAAAAAGAAGACGGCCGTGGAATACCTGAGGGTATTGGCCATAAGCCGGTTGTTTTTTGATAATATTGATAATATCCAGGCATCCTGGGTGACCCAGGGAGATAAAATTGCCCAGACAGCACTTTTTTTCGGTGCAAATGACATGGGCTCCACCATGATTGAAGAAAATGTTGTAGCTTCTGCAGGGGTTGACTTTATGCTTTCCAAAGAAGAACTGACACGATTGATTACAAAGGCAGGCTTTGAACCAAGGCAGCGGGACTGCTATTATAATCTGCTATGACCCGGAATTTTAAAAATATTAACTGTATTAAAGACTGCAATAAAAGAGAACTCCACTGCGCAGGCTGGATAATGAAGGATGCTTTCACCCTTATTGAGAATGGACATCTTGAAATTGAAAACGGGTTTATTTGTGGTGTCCACAAAGGCCGGCCAAAAGAAAAGAGTATTGATCATGGCCCGGGCGTTTTAATGCCCCCATTTGTGAATGCACACCTACACCTGGAGTTGTCTGCCTTAAAAAATCATCTGCCCTTTAATAAGGGATTTCAACCCTGGGTTAAAATGCTTTTGGAAAAAAGAGAGGCTATGGGCAAAGAAAAACTGATTAAAGAAGCCCGGAATTCTGTTCAGGATTTATTACAATCCGGCACTCTTTATGTGGGGGATATTTCAACCCTGGGAATTACAGGGCCCCTTATGGAAGATTCTGGTTTAAAAGGTGTTTGTTTTCATGAGTTTCTGGGATCAGACATCCCTGCTGTTTTTGTCCGGAAAAATGAGTCTGTTTCATTTTCCGTTGCAGGCCATGCCCCTCACACATCTTCTCCGCAATTGCTCAAAGCATTAAAAAAAATTGCCACATCAAAACAACTGCCCTTTTCCATCCATGTGGCAGAATCAGATGATGAATCAGAGTTTATCCATGGCAAAAAAGGAGCCTGGGCTGATTTTTTGACGGCTCGGGGGATTGACTTTTCATCCTGGGATATTGGATCAAAAACACCTGTCTCCTATGTCTATGACATGGGGCTTCTGGATTCTTCAACCCTTGCAGTTCATCTGTTAAACGTAAATGAAAAGGATATGGACCTGCTTGCCAGGTCAAAGACAAAGGTCTGCGTCTGTCCCAGGAGCAATTGGAATCTGCATAAAAAACTGCCTGATATTGAACTTATGATCCAAAAGGGCATACAACCCGCACTGGGAACAGACAGCCTTGCAAGTTGCGCCTCATTAAATATTATAGATGAAATGGCTTTTGTACAAAAGCATTACCACGGGCTTGATCCTGAAACAATTGTTGCCATGGGAACCATAAATGGTGCAAGTGCCCTGGGTGTTGAACATTTGACGGGTACACTTTCAAAGGGGAAAAAAGCTCAATTTTTGTATCGATCCCTTGAGGGATTGAATAAAAAAAATCTTTTACAAAGAATAATTTCCAATGAATGAAAAAAAAGTAAATATAGGGAAAATCTCTTATATTAATGATGCTCCTGTCTACTTTGGCCTTGATCACGGCCTTTTGCCTCCCTGGTTGAAAATGGTATCAGATGTGCCTGCTGTTTTAAATCAAAAAATAAAAACCGGGCAGATAAAAATAAGCCCTGTGTCTGCGGCATTTTATGCCATGAATCACCAAGAATTTTTATTGCTTCCCGATCTTTCTATATCCTGTAACGGCAGGGTTATGAGTGTTATCCTGGCCAGCAATTACAGCATTGATGACCTTGACGGTAAAAAGGTGATGTTCTCCCAGGAGTCTGCCTCGGCAGCAGCTTTTCTGAAAATGATATTTCGCAGGAAAAAGGTTTCTCCCATATTTGAAGTCGGGCCCACAAACAATTATCAGCAGCTTTCCAATTCTGTTGATGCCGCCCTGGTTATAGGCGATGCAGCACTTGTACACCCCTGGGGTCAAATTTTTGAATATTGTATAGACCTGGGCCAGCTTTGGTATGATATGACAAAGCTTCCCTTTGTATTTGCCGTCTGGGTTGTGAGACGTTCTTTTGCCGCTAAACACCCGTCCCTGGTAAAAGAAATCCATAAATTGTTATTGGCATCAAAAGACTTGGGGTATCGCAATATTGACAAGGTGATTGAAGCAGGAAAAAATAAATTGGGCCTTGAGAGATCCATGGTAAAAGAATATTTTGATCTGCTGTATTGTGATCTTGATGATAAAAAAATAAAAGCAATGGCCTTGTTTTTTGATTCTCTTCTTGACCAGGGAATGTTAAAGGAAAGAGTTGATATCGAATTTTTCGATCTTTGATTTTATTTGGTCGGGGATTTTAGCTGGTCGATCTTTGATTTTAGCTGGTCGGGATGAGAGGATTTGAACCTCCGGCCCCAGCGTCCCGAACGCTGTGCTCTACCAGACTGAGCCACATCCCGACAGCAAAAAGGTTATACACAAAAAAAAACAAAATGTCTAATTGAAAATATTCTCTTTTATGATGGTGGCCTCCCTTTCCGGTCCAACAGAGACAATTTTAATTTTCACCTTGGAAAGTTCTTCAATCCTTGCGAGATAGCTTTTTGCCTTGTCCGGCAGATTATTAAAATCGGTAATCCCTGAAATATCCTGCTTCCAGCCTGGGTGGGTTTCATATACAGGTGTGCACTCCTGTAAAGTTTTGATTTCAGGCGGGAAATCAAAAATTTTTCCCCCATTGTGTTCATATCCAGTACAAATTTTAATTTCATCCAGATCATCAAGGACATCAAGTTTGGTGATGGCAAAACCGGTAAGGCTGTTTAATCTTACTGCATTTTTTAGAACAACCATGTCCAGCCAGCCGCAGCGTCTTTTCCTGCCAGTGGTGGCACCGAATTCCGACCCGGTACTCTGGAGTTTGTCTCCAATTTCATCAAATAATTCAGTTGGGAAAGGCCCGCTACCGACCCTTGTTGTATAGGCTTTTACAATTCCTATAATTTCATTAAGATTACCAGGACCGACACCAGATCCGTTGGCAGCATTGCCGGCCACAACAGAAGAAGATGTCACAAAGGGATAGGTTCCGTGTTCAATGTCAAGGTGGGTTCCCTGCGCCCCTTCAAACAGAATAGTTTTATTCTGATTTATCCCCTCAAATAATATCACAGACACATCAGCAATATAGGGCAGTAGTCGGTCTTTGATCTGCTGGAACTGATTTATGACAACTTCAGGGGCTATGGGGCTGGTTTTAAAATAGTGTTCCAGATAAAAGTTTTTTTCTTCAAGAATAGTGATCACTTTTTCCTTGAAAAAGTCAAAATCAAGAATGTCACATAATCTTATCCCGCGCCGGGTTGCTTTGTCCTCATAACAGGGTCCGATTCCCCGGCCCGTTGTCCCGATTTTCTGGTCTCCTTTTTTAGTCTCCCTGGCCGCGTCAATCAGTTTGTGATAGGGCATGATGATATGGGCCCTATTGCTTATTTTGAGCATAGCCGGTGAAACATCAATATGCAGGGATGTCAAATAATCAATTTCTTCAAGTAACACAAAGGGATCAACAACAACGCCATTTCCGATAAAACATTTTTTGCCCTGGACAATACCGGAAGGGATAAGGTGGCTGATAATTTTTTTGTTGTTGACAACCATTGTATGGCCGGCGTTGTTCCCCCCCTGAAACCGGACCACATAATCAACGTGTTCACTCAATAAATCAACAATTTTTCCTTTACCTTCATCTCCCCATTGGGTACCGACAATTACTGTATTAACCACTATTGACTCCTTTTATTCAAAAAAAAATTTTTCATGAGCTGTTTTGTTGTTTCTTCGTAAATCCCTGATACAATTTCAGGGTGATGGTTCAATCGTTTATCCTCTGCCAGGCAATACAATGAACCGGCCCCACCCCATTTTGGATCTTTTGCCCCAAAAACAACCCGGTTGATTCTGGCATGGATAATGGCACCCATACACATGATACACGGTTCAATGGTAACGTATAAAACCGTGTCAATCAGTCTGTAATTGTTCAAAACCAGACAGGCCATGCGCATGGCATTGATTTCAGCATGGCTTGTGGGATCATTGGATGATATGGGACAATTGTAACCATATCCAATGACCTTTTTATTCTTATCCACAATGACCGCGCCAACAGGAACTTCATCTATGGCTGCCGCTTTTTGGGCCTCCTTAATGGCAAGGGCCATATAATATTCATCATCTTTCATTTATGCTGTATTTATATAAATCTTTTTGCCTAAGGTCAAACAAATTTATACCATCAACCAATAAGGGAAAGAAATCTTGAAAATGGATTGAAACATAAAAATCTTGAAATTATTAATAACCTTTGGTATAAAGCATCCCAATACTGTGCGCCTGTAGCTCAGTTGGATAGAGTATCTGGCTACGAACCAGGGGGTCGGGAGTTCGAATCTCTCCAGGCGCGCCATTTATATCAAGGGTTTTCAGCTTTTTGTTGGAAGCCTTTTTTGCTTTTTTATATCAAAGTAAACCATTCCTGTAAAATAGTTCTACTGGCAATCAAGGGCACAGCAATAAGAAACCCCCAATATTTATCAAATGTATCCATAGTGGATGTGTGTTGTCATAAAAAAAGGAAAAATAGTTGTCAGTTCAGTATTTTCTTGGTTTTCCCATGACATATTGTTAATATCTTTCGTGTGTATTATAAGGTTCAGCAATAATGTTGACATGGCTTTTCAACAAAAGGAAAAAAATGGATATTAAAGAAATGGCAAAACAGTGCAAGGCTGCTGGAATTTTTATGTCAGCGCTTTCAAGTGACATAAAAAATGCGGCGCTGAAAAATATTATCAAGGCTTTGGAAGATAATATGGATCGTATTATTAAAGCCAATACAACAGATCTTGAACAGGCTCAAAAAGACAAGCTTGAACCGCCGTTGATGAAACGCTTGGGGTTTGAGCACTCCAGGGTAATAGAAGCCTGCGAAGGGATCGCAAGCCTGATAAAACTTCCAGACCCCGTGGGCAGGACATTGAGCGCTACCCAATTGGACAAAGGACTTACACTTTTTAAGGTAAGCAGGCCTATCGGTGTTATCGGTGTTATTTTTGAATCCAGGCCCGATGCCCTGGTACAGATTGCAGCCCTTTGTTTGAAAAGCGGTAATGCTGTATTGCTCAAAGGCGGCAGAGAGGCGTTTTTTACCAATCAGATTCTGGCTGAGAGCATTTCAAAGGCAGGGATTGAAGCAGGATTGCCCCAAGGGTGGCTGGGACTGCTTGAATCACGCAGTGATGTGGATCAGATGTTAAAGCTGGAAAAGTCAATTGATCTGATTATTCCAAGGGGCAGCAATGAATTTGTCCGCTATATCATGGACAATACCGTGATTCCGGTGTTGGGACATGCCGATGGGATCTGCCATTTGTATATAGACCGGTTTGCCGATCTTAAAATGGCAATTGATCTGTCTTTGGACAGCAAATGCCAGTACGTGGCCGTGTGTAATGCCATTGAAACCATCCTGGTTCATGAAGTCTTGGCAAAAGAGATATTACCGGTTTTAAAAAAAGAATTAGAAGGGCAGGGTGTGAAAATTTTCGGGTGTGAACAAACAAGGGTTATTATCAATGTTGATGCTGCCACAGACCGAGATTGGCAGACAGAATACCTTGATTTTATGGTTTCCATTAAAATTGTTCCTTCCCTTGATGACGCGTTGGCCCATATTAATCAATATGGATCAGGCCACACAGATGTCATTGTTACAAAGGATAAAAAAAGAGCCGTTTATTTTATGGATCATGCCGACACAGCTGATGCGTTCTGGAATTGCAGCAGCAGATTTGCCGATGGGTTCAGGTTTGGTCTGGGTGCTGAAGTGGGTATCAGTACCAATAAGATCCATGCAAGGGGTCCGGTTGGCCTTGAAGGCCTTATGATTTATCAGTGGCGCCTTATGGGTGACGGGCATATGGTAAAGGACTATACCGGTATAACTGCAAAGCCATTTAGTCATAAACCATTAACAGATAAGTTTAATTAGAGATACATAATGCCAAAACAAAGATTGATCAATGCCCGGCGGGTGGTTGTAAAATTGGGCAGTAATGTGATCACGGCAAAGAACAGTTTAAACCTGGAACTTATTGAATCCATCTCCAGCCAGATAAGCCATCTTATGGATAACGGGGTTGAGGTGATCCTGGTATCCTCGGGAGCCATGGCAGCAGGCTTGCGGAAAATGGGAATGGACCGCCGTCCAGATGAGATCCCAAAGCGCCAGGCAATTTCAGCCATTGGTCAGTGTGGGCTGATGAATGCCTATGAAAAAAGTTTTGGCCAATTTAATAAAAAGGTTGCCCAGATCCTGTTAACGGCGGAAGATTTGAACAATAGGAAACGGTATCTGAATGCAAGGAATACCTTGCATACGCTCATAAAATGGAAGGTCGTGCCCATTATTAATGAGAATGATACCATCATGGTTGAAGAAATCAAATTAGGGGATAATGACAATCTTGCCGCCATGATCACCCTTTTGATGGATGCTGATTTTTTGTTCATTTTAACGGATATTGAAGGGCTGTATAATAAAGATCCAAGGCAACATTCCGATGCTAAATTGATCCCAAGGGTCACCCGGTTTAAAAAAGAAATTGAAGACTTTGCCAGTGACATCCCAGGGACCCTGGGCACGGGTGGCATGCTCAGTAAAATTCAGGCTGCCCAGAAAGTCACTTCAGCCGGAATCCCCATGATAGTGGCCAGGGGCAACATTCCCAGTGTTTTATTACATCTTTTTAACGGCAAAGAATATGGCACATATTTTGTTCCTAAAAAAGAAAAAATGCCCAGCCGGAAATGTTGGATTGCCCATACCCTTGCCTCCAAAGGAAGTCTTGTGATTGATGATGGGGCTGTCCGGGCCGTGCGGCAGAATGGAAAAAGCCTGCTTGCCATTGGAATCCTTGCCGTAGAAGGCTATTTTGAAGAAGGCGCAGCAGTTTCTTTTAAGACGGCTGCCAATGAAATTGTTGGAATCGGTCTGGTCAATTACAGGTCTTTTGATATTAATTTAATAAAGGGATTAAAAACTTCCCAGATTGAGGGTTGTCTTGGTGATAAACACTATGATGAAGTCATTCACCGCAACAACCTCGCCCTGAATTATTCTTGAATTTGATAAAAATCTCTTTTGCCTGAACAATGGAAAAAAGGTTTTTTTCAAATTTAAAAAAAATTATTTTTACCTGGTTGACAAAAGACAATATGAATTTATTTTCAAGGAAAATTTAGAATTAACCTTGGTGTTGAGGTGAGGTATGGCAAATGGTAAAAAAATTGACGGTACAATTTGCTGTCGAAGAATTTGAACTTTATGATCTTTATATTGATATTATTGAATCATATGGACAGGAACTGGAAGACCCAAGCCTTGTCTCAGATATATATGACTTGATTGATGAGGATGAAGAAGAATATGAATTCTGGCCTGATTCAAACGGTGATTTTTCAGAGAGTTTTGAAAGAAACTTAAGAGAAGCGATCATAACTATTGTTGAGGGAAATGAAGATCTGGTATTTATGGATGATGACTATTCAGATGATGACCAGATCCCTGAAATATTTGTGGACGATTTTGAAGAAGAAGATAAGGATTCTGATGTTGACCTTGATGAGGATGAAGATGAAGATCCTGAGGAGTTCTGATCAGGGACAAAAATTAAATTTTTACAAATCCAGGCAAGGGCTTTATAAAATTTTGGCAAAGACTATATGTATAGGCTCCCTGACAAGGGATCATTAAAAGGTCTCCCACCTGAATATCATTGCCGAAATAGGTATACCCCCAGACATCGTGGGGGGTACACAAAGATCCTAAAACGTTGCACAATTTTTCCTGTAATGCGCTTCTGCTCAAATTGAGGATGGGGAAATAATCGGTTTCAAACCGTTCCCAGCCAATGGCATTGGTGCCTGCATCTGTAATGACCAGGTCATGACCTTTCTTATCGATGATGGTAAAGAGAATATGCATGGCAGAGTGGCAGATCCATCGCCCGGGTTCAAAACATATCCGGCAGTTAACAAGCGGGAAGATATGCTTGTTTATAGCCTCAAAAAGGGTTTGCGCAAATTTTTCGATGGCAGTTCCGGGGTTGATGTAATGGGTGAGTTCAGGTTCAAGGGTTTCATCCATTTCCGGGTGGGCAAGGCCTTCGGGTGTTCCTGCAAACTGAAGCCATTCTCCCTCTTCCGGCCAATATCCGCCGCCCACATCAATAAATTCTATGCTCTGATTGAAATCTTCGGGCATGTTATTCAGAACATTGCCCAAAAGTATAATAAATTCTACCTGTCTGTCCGGAGTCATATTCCAGCTTGAATGAAATTGAAGCCCTTTGAAATGGATGTGGGAAAGGGTTTTAATCTGGTTCCAGAAAGTGGACAGTTTTTCCGGAACAATACCGAATTTTTTCCACAAGCCTTTTGGATTTGTTGTCAAACGGATTCCGACCCTGACGGGAGTTATGTCGTAAGACTCGGATAAAAGGATCTTAAGCCGGTCAAGTTCTCCAAAACTGTCTAGAAGAAGGGTCACCCTGTCACGATGCAGAATTGCTAAAGCCAGTTCCTCATTTGTCTTGCCAGGACCGCTGAAGATAATATCATTTGCGCCTAAAGTTAAAGCTGTTTGTAATTCTGCACCACTGGAAACATCCAGACCAAATCCGGATTCAAGAAGTGTTGCAGACACCTCTGGATGGTTATTACTTTTCATTGCAAAATAAAAAGATGTTTTGTCGAAAAAGCGGTTGAATGCTGCAGCAAATTGTCTGGCGTTTTCTTTTAATACAGATGATTCCAGAATCCAGAGAGGCGATCCATGGCTTTGACATGCAGTTTGATATATATGTTTGCGGTTAAAATATGCTGCAACAAAAGGATGCAGCACTTCCTTTGGCAGGAGTGGGGTGGCTTGATAATTATTGTCAGACATTAGATGTTATGATGCCTCTGATAAGTCCTGATCAATGTAAATCTCTATTTTTTTTGAAATGGTAATGGCCTGGGATTCAGGGAATTTGTTGCATAGGGGTTCAATGATGATATGCCCCAGATTCCATGAATCATAATCATCCGGCGGCAATTTGATTTTATGCCCTGGGTTTTTACTCAGGTGAATATCTTTAACCCGTTTATCTTCCAAAAGGTGGCAACTATCAATTTTTCTTAAGACACCTGATTGACCTGCATGTAGACGGATACCCACATAAGGAGAAGACCCGTGGGTGTTGTTTAGGTCTAAAGGATAATTTTGTGCAAAATCAAGGCTGAGTTTAAGTATATCCAGATTTGTGGATGCCTTTAGCAGGTGGGGCAGACAATCTCCTCCCGGCCTTGGGGTCAGTTCAATCAGTACAACCTGGTTTTCAGAGATAATGAAATCCATCATACAAAGCCCTCTGTTTATTCCCAGTGTGGTTGCGCTTTTTAAAAGGATCTGAAAAAAATCGTTCTTGTCTATAACTGGGGGTAAAATAGCCGGAAGGATATATCCTAAAATGGTGCCAAAGGGCCTGAAAGGGGAAGTGATTTTTTTTGCCAGCCTGATGACATGTATTTCATTATTTTCAACAATGAAATCGCAACTGTATTCAGTCCCTACTATCAGCTCTTCAGCAAGCATTAAGATTTCTTTTGAAGAAGATCTTTGAAAAAGTGGATTCAAAAGTCTTTTTTTTAATCCTTTTTGAATGATTGTAAAAGCAGAACGGCACCCAGCAACACTTGTGCATTGAAAAACAAGTTCGCTTCCGCTTCCCGTAATAGGTTTTAAAACGCATCCTGAACCAGTGGTTTTGAAAAAAGTGATGGCATCTGCAACACAATTTATCGGGGATATTTTTGGGCATCTTATTTCATGGTGTTGCCAGATCTGTTTTGATACATACTTGTCCCGGCAGTTTTGAATGGCTTGCCTGGATACATAATTAAGATTCAATTGTCCGGCAATAAAGGCGGTAAGTTCCATTGATTCGCAATCAAAACAAAAAATTGAATCAATGGTCTGGGGCCACTTATCAAGATGTTTTTTCAATGCCTCAAAAACCTGGCCCGGGTCTGATAAGGGGGTGAGAATTTCTTCATCATGGGCAGGGCTTTCTTCCTGGGCTGTCTGCCTGATGACAGGGTCGGTAATAAACACAGCCCTGTTTGGACAGGAAAGTCTTATCCATTGTATATAATCGGGCGTTGTGCCGACCACTAATACTTTTTTATGCACAAATTTTTATTTCCTTTACTTTTGCAGACAGGTTTTGGCGTAGGAATGAATTATTAAGTTTTAACGCATACAAAGGCCTTGGGGTGAGATGAAATCGTTCTTTCCAGTTGAAGTTACCACAGAGAAAATCAACCTGTTTCATCTTTTGCGTGCACGCCCAGTTGATGTGGTGGAAGTTGATCAGTTTTGCAATTCCTTTAAATTCCGGACTTGTACCTCCGGCCAGGATGGTATAGTTTTTTTTGTACACTGCACCCATGTCAACAGCAGCTGTTTTGCCACCAATCAAAATGGTTGTGATCCTTATCATACCATTGCTTACCATATAGGAAACAAGTTTTTCAAAAGCAGTAAGGAACCGTTGATCACTGAAATAGGAATCCTTTCCAAAGGCCTGGATATTCATCTTGAAAAGTAGATCTACATCACTGAGCCTGTTATGCCGGATTGTGACGGGTTGCCTTTCCAGTTTTGACATTTCCGCATTCATTTTTTTTCTTGTTTTTCCTGAGAATTCAGCAAGGTATTGATGAAAAGAATACTCATATTTTTTTGGTAAAAACAGGTATCCGATTTCATCCTGGTGAACAACCCCCCGGGTTTGAAAAAAGGAATCATGGGTTAAGTATCTCAGATGAACAGGCCCGGGAAGAGAGTTGATTAATGCCAATGACATATCGGGATGGCATGAAATAATTTTATTCTGCTCCAGCCATGTTTCGCCTTTCCATGTTTCCCCCGGGAAATGACCATAGGATTCCTGTTCTTTGATCCAGCACAGGGCAATCATTCCTTTGGGGACATTGTTTTCTTCAAAAACCTGGAAATGCAACGGCCGGTTAAAGGCCTGGTTGAAACAGGAGCGGACCTGCCACAGGTCAAAAAAACAATCATCAGGCCAAAGTGTTTCCCAAAGCTGCCGACATTCTTCAGTATCCGTGTATGTTCTGATATGATACATCAGCTAATGCCTTAAGGTCACATTGATGGTGCTGTGGGTCCCTTTAAAAAAATCCTGGGCAAATACTTTTACCCGTTCAGGATCATAGGTCTTGCAGCTAAAGACATCCAGATAGGTTGTATTGGTTAGGTTGGCAAAATGAGCAGAAATCAGTGAGGTTTCTATGAGTTGCACCATTGAAAACCCTTCCACTTTTTCATCTTCCCCAAAATGAACCACCTGGGTTTCTCCGAACCGCTTCATTTCAATCAAATCACACAGTTCGATGACAAATCGTTTTATCAGGTTTGCATCCCTTATTTTTAAAGGGTTGCAATTGTAAATATCAATTGCAGAAGCGATTCCCCATACAGAATCTGCGGGATTGATTTCTATTGCACAATTATTCATTATCTGTTTTCCTTTATATATCTAAATGTTCTATTATTTTGCTGGCCAGTCATGGTCCGGGTTCTTTTTTCTTTTGGGTTTTTTCCCAAGTTTTTTTTTCCTCTTATAAAGATCATCGTCATCACCTTCAGTAAAATCTTCATCATAATAGTCCCGGAATTTAGGTGTCTTTTGTTTTTCCCGTTTGTCGTTTTCCTTATAATCTGAATCATACTTGCTCATGGATCTTCCTCATGGATGTTTTGTTGTCGTTTTTTGGTCAAAAGTATTCTCCGCTGGCATCGATCACACGTTTGCATTTTTCATACCATAAAATGCAGGCCGGAATTTTAAGTGTAAAGATAGTACGATTTTGATATGTTTTTGTTTTTTGTTTGGCTGGGCTTTATGCTCAGGAAGATATTTGTTGTAATTATATAAGTTTTAATTATGAAAAACGGAATTTAAATATCCAGTTCACCTATTAAACAGAATTTTTAATTCCGTTTTTTTGGTCATTTTGAATCAATTGCAATGCCTTGCCTAATATTTGGGATAGTTAAAAATAAAATTGTCCATGCCATTGTTGGATTGGCCTTTTAATATATGTTTTATCTTTATCAGGCACAGGTTTTGCTATCTGCTTTCAAGCATGGCTGTTGAATTTTGGATGCCATTGCCATGCAGGGGATTTTAAGGCGAAATAATAGCTGGCCTTAAAGGGCAATCTTTATATATAAGGGGATAACAATGGATGAAAAGCAGATCGAATTTTTTAGAGATGTGTTGAATAACAGTCTTGACAAACTTTTAAACCAGGCTGACATGGTTGTGTCTGAACTGGTGTCTCAAAGTGGCCAGGAAATAGAATATCTTGATCGGGCTTCTGCCTATGCAGACCAGTCTTTGAAGCTGAAAATCAGGTCCAGAGAGAGTCGGCTGATCAAAAAACTTAAACAGGCTTTGGAAAGAATTGAATATGGCGAATATGGTTTTTGTGAAGAATGCGGAGAAGAAATTTCAATTAAAAGACTTGAAGCAAGGCCTGTTACAACCAAATGTATTGATTGTAAGGAAAACGAAGAACAAATAGAAGTATCCACAGAAGACTCGTCAGATAATTTTTTATAATCTTTATTCTCAATAGGAATATTTTGTTCCTATTATTTATGAATATTAAAATCTTGATTAACAAAATATAAATTTAATTGATTTGTTCCAGCAATTGTTTTAATAATAAGAATTTAAAATTCCTGTTATCCGATCCAGGTTTTTATGCAAATGACTACAGATGGATGGCAGGAGGATGTCCATGAATCATTCAAGGTAAACCATTATGAAAAAAATCCACTTCATCCTGGAGAATGCCAAATTAATCGCTTCCGTCCAAAACAGTCTGAAGAAAATATATGCAATTGATTATAGTACCAATATGATTGATGCCCTGCAGTTTTTAAGAACCAACAGAAGTGAGTTTGTTTTTATCGACATCAAGATTTTGAAGCAGGCGGCAGAAGACAGTAATTATAAAGCAGTTCTTCAGACATTTGGATTATTATCCCCTAATATCAGTATAGTGGTAATGGTTGAGCCTAAGTCGTTAAAGGAAGCCGTAAAAATTGTGAATGAAGGCGCAGATTCTTATCTGACCTATCCCCTGGTTTCCGATGAAATTCAACTGGTGGTCAATAGTATCTTAGAGCATACAAGAGCTGAATCAGAACTTGATTATTTAAGAGAACAAGTCTGGCAGGAAGATGAGTTTGATCTTGTCCAGACAAAAAGTGTGGCCATGAAAAATGTTTTTGAGAATATTCGCGCTGTGGCTTCCACAAAGAGTACTGTTCTCTTGCTTGGTGAAACCGGTACAGGGAAAGGATTTACAGCCAGATTTATTCATACACTCTCATTAAGAAAAAATGAACGATTCATTGAAGTCCATTGCGGGGCAATTCCGGATACCTTGGTTGAAAGTGAGATGTTCGGGCATGAAAAAGGCGCTTTTACAGGTGCTATTAAAAGAAAACTGGGCAAATTTGAACTCGCAAAGGGTGGCACCATTTTTCTTGATGAAATAGGTACCATCACCCCGGCTGCCCAGATCAAGCTTTTGCAGGTTCTGCAGGACGGTATTTTTCAGCGTGTTGGCGGCGAAGAGGAGATTCAGGCAGATGTAAGAATTATTACAGCAACCAATATTGATTTAAAACAATTGTGTGAGGAAAAGCAATTTAGAAATGATCTGTACTATCGATTGAACGTGTTTCCCATTGAACTGCCTCCTTTGAGGGAACGCAAAGAAGATATTCCCAAACTGGTGGAGCTTTTTTTAAATAAACTTAATACGTTTCACGTAAAAGGGATACAGGGTATACACCCCCAGGTGCTGGATGCCTTTTTATCCTATTCCTGGCCTGGCAATATCCGGGAACTGGAAAATATTATGGAGCGCGGCTATATTTTGGAGAAATCTTCTGTTCTAAGACCAGAAAGTTTCCCCATAGATCTGTTTTCTCTACAGGCGGAAACAGCTATCCGCAACATTGATCCTGACTTGACACTTTCACAAATAAGAAAACAGGAAATGGGAAAGGTTGAGCATACATATCTTGATATGGTGCTGAAACAGCACAAAGGGAAAGTTAATATTTCAGCCAGAGCAGCCGGTATCACCACTAGACAGCTTAATAAGCTTATGACCAAGCATTCTTTGCATAAAGAGGATTATAAAAGCGGGGTATAATTTTGTATGCTTTAAAATATTTGTTCCAATTTGATAATAAGGCTTTCAATTTTATAGGAAATCCTGTAAAAGACATGTTCAAAATTATACATGGTATCCACTGAAAAGTTGTGTTCGTATAATTAAATTTGAGTTTGTAGGGATTCTTGGATTTAAGGTTTAAGGTTTTTATGTTTATTAAACAATTTAAATATTCAACCGATAACTTGGGATATCTGGTATATTCAACAAGTGAAGGGATTGCTATTGATGCAGGGGGGGTGGACGACACCCTGGCTTTTGCCGAAAAGAACAATATTCATATCAAATATGTTTCCAATACCCACTCTCATTATGATCATACCCCGGGCAATAAGGCATTACTTGAGAAAACAGCGGCTCAATTTATTGATTGCAAAAAGATAAAATCAGACCAGGCCATAGCCCTTGATAAAGAAATTTTAACAGTGTTTCACACGCCAGGTCATACGGATGATTCCATAACTTTTATGGCCAATGATTTTTTAGTAACCGGTGATACCTTGTTTAACGGGACCATAGGCAATTGTTTTTCCGGTGATCTCAAAGGCTTTTTCCAATCATTGAAACGTCTTGCTTCTCTGCCGGAAAACATGAAAATTTATGGTGGCCATGATTATGTGATGGAATCCATGAAAATGGCAAAAATCATTGAAAAAGACAACCCGCATATTGAAGCATATATTAATAAATATAATTCTGGGTTAATTGTGTCGACCTTGGAAGATGAATTCAGGGTAAATCCCTATATCCGGTTTAATTCCCCGGGTATGATAAATAATTTACAGAAAAGGAATATGCGGACGGATACAGAGTATGCCAGATTTAAATCAATAATGGACATATATTAAAGGTTAGGGTTCGCTCAATCGAATCAGCCAAATCCGACCTAAATCTGAGCGCCTAAAGTGTCAATTAATTTTTGAGCAAGCCCTTAGGTTTAATTTGTAAAAAAGTGGTAGATGATAAAATTGATGCCCTTGATTATTTATTGTTCAGGTCTTATTATCAAAGGTAATAATTTTTTTTGGATATTCTGCAGGCTTGCAGGATAATAACCGATATTTTTATTAGTTTTTGGAGATAGCATTAATGCTTGGTAAAAATATTAAATTTGTTGACGATTCCCAGGAAGAAGCATGTTTTGCCCTGGGAAGACAACTGACCATTGAGTATTATGAATGCGGAGCAAAAGTCCTTTTAGACGAGAATCTTGTTGAAAAGGTATTGCTGAAAGCTGCAAAAGAAAGTGGCGCAACAATTATCAGCTCTTCATTTCATAAATTTGAACCCCAGGGGGTAAGTGGTGTTGTCGTAATAGCAGAATCTCATTTTACAGTGCATGCATGGCCGGAACATGATTATGCTGCTGTAGATATCTTCACATGCGGAGACAACATTGACCTGGAAGTTGCTATCAATTCAATGAAAGATTCTTTTCAATCTGAGAATGTTGTTATTTCTTCTGATCAAAATCGCGGGATTATTTCCAAGCCGTTTGAACAAAAGAAAGTAGGCCAGGTTGTTAAAAATTCAAAAATTTATCCGATCTCCTGGAAAAAAGAGTATGAACGGAAAAATCCCTGGGGTGTTTTAACTTCTGTTGATATTTACGACAGTGACCCGCAGATTATCCGGGATGCAAAAAGCATTGAACGTTTTGTATATGATCTGTGTGATCTCATCGATATGAAGCGGTTTGGGGAATGCAAGGTTATCCACTTTGGAGAAGATGAAAGAGTTGAAGGTTTCAGTATGACCCAGATGATTGAGACCTCTTTGATTTCAGGCCATTTTGCAAATGCTTCAAACAGGGTATATCTGGATGTATTCAGTTGTAAATTTTATGAACCCCGGGAAGTTGCAGAATTTGCCTTGTCATTTTTTAAGGGTGAACATTATAAAATGCAGATCGCTTTAAGACAATAATCCAATCCGATTCTGATTGCCTGGAAATTGACTATCCTTTTAATTTCCGGGCAATTAGGTTATACAATACATTACCATGAAAAATTATAATAAAATAAAAGACAGCTGGTTTTCAGAAATTTGTTCACTGTGGCCGGGAATGTCACTTTCCCTTGAGATAAAAAAAGTCCTGTACAGCAAAAAAAGTCAATTTCAACAGATTGATCTGTATCAGACAAAGAACCATGGGAAAATGCTTGTTCTGGACGGGATTATCCAGCTTACTGAATCAGATGAATTTGCATACCAGGAGATGCTTGCCCATATTCCTTTGTTTGCCCACCCCAACCCTGAAAACGTTTTGGTCATTGGTGGGGGGGATGGTGGTATTTTAAGGGAAGTTGGCCGTCATGACTATGTAAAACAGATTGATTTTTGTGAAATTGATGAAGATGTCATCAAGGTATCAAAGGAATTTCTGCCTGATCTTGCCTGCGGATTTGATGATCCCAGGGTCACTATTCATATCGCCGATGGCAATTCTTTTGTTAAGGAAAAAATAAATAAATATGATGTGATTATCGTAGATTCCTCTGATCCCATTGGTCCGGGTGAAGTGTTATTTAAACAGCCCTTTTACAAAGGTTTAAAAGCGTCATTAAGGCAGAATGGTATTATTGCCACCCAGGGGGAATCTTTTTTCCTGCATAAAGAGTGTGTTACCAATCTTGTGAAAATCACAAAAGAGCTGTTTCGGGTTCAGGCATATGCTTATGTCCTGGTGCCGACATATCCGGGAGGGCATATCGGTATTTGCCTGGGATCCCGGGGGCCGGAGCTTAAAAAGCCCTTTCGAGCCATCCCTGAAAATATTCAGAACCAATTAAAATATTATAGTCCAAAAATCCATGAAGCTTCTTTTGTTTTGCCCTATTTTGCCCAGAAAATGTTTGAGGCCATATAGAGAAAGAAAAATATTTAAAAATGCCAGACGACCCATCATCGAAACTTATCATAAAGACCATTAAATCCGCTTCAAAAAAGGATTTGATACGCATCTACAAGGAGGCAGGATGGTGGGATACATCCTATGACAAACACCCTGAATTTTTAAATCATATTGTGGAAGATTCAGCTGTTTTTGTGGGGGCTTTTTTAGAAAAAAACCTTATTGGAATAGGTCGGGCCCTTTCCGATCTTGCAAGTGATGCTTATATTCAGGACGTTGCTGTTTTAAAAGAATTCAGGGGCAAGGGAATTGGCAGGAAAATTATTCAAACATTAATAAAAAAATTAAAGGAAAATGGTGTTGACTGGATCGGCCTTGTTGCTCAGCCAGGGACATCTTCCTTTTATGAGGAACTGGGATTTGAAGTGCTTAAAGATCATGTTCCGCTAAAATATAAGGATTGATAAAATGTATGCTGCAAGAGAAACGGTTTTACAGAAACCACAAAAATATGGATTTCCAAAGTTCAATAGTTTTACATTAAAAGACCAGGAATTGATCCAACCATATATTGACACATTTAAACCAGTGTCCTGTGAATATAATTTTGCAAATCTTTTTGCCTGGCAGGATGTTAACAAAATGTCATGGAGCTTATACCAGGAAAGGCTTTTGATTTATAATGGTATTTTTCAATGTGCTTTTATGCCTTTGGGCGAGGATTTTTATCCTGAAGAACTGGTTATTTTATCATTGAACTTGAAAAGTGCAGGGCTCACACCAGATATCAGCCTTGTAACATCAGACTATTTGAAAAAATTTCCAGAGATTGAAAATTATTACACGGTCAAAGAAGAGCGCGATTATGCAGAATATATCTACGATGTTAACAGCCTGTGTGATCTTAACGGAATAAAACTCCACAAAAAAAGAAATTTGATCTCACAGTTCAAACGATCCTATCCTGATTTTGAGGTTCATCTGTTAAATGGTGAATACAAATACAAAGCAATGGAATTGGCCCAGGACCAGCTAAAAAGGCGCAAAAAACGCTTAAAAACACTTGATCAGGAATTTTATGCAATTCAGACATCATTTGATCATTTTGACAAGTTGGGTTTGGAAGGGCTTGTGCTGACCCTGGGAAGTAAGGGGGTTGCTTTTTCTGTTTTCAGTAAATTAAACCATTCAACCTATGACATCCAGTTTGAAAAAGCAGATACAGATTACAAAGGGGCAGCCCAGGTGATCAACCAGGAGACGGCACGATATCTTAAGGATAAATGCCTTTATTTTAACAGGGAGCAGGATCTTGGGATTAAAGGTCTTCGCCAGGCAAAAACGTCATATGATCCTGTGCAGTTAAATACCCCTTACAGCCTTATTTTTAACCCGCCCAATTAGGTAGGGGAAAATTCATGTTCTACACACCTGATCATTGCCTGGGCCGGTCTTATACCATGTAAAACAAGAAAATTTATTTAGCGCTTGACTTTTCTTGTTTTTAATATATTATTTTGCGAAATGCTGCTGTTTTATGTGAAGAGCAGAGGTTTCAGCCTAAAGGTGTATATCCGAATGAAAGAAAAGGCATTACTCTTAAAGTTAGAAACCGGTATTATTTTTATTTTTATTACAGGAGATTGCCAACATGGCTAATGGTATCGTAAAATGGTTTAACGACTCAAAAGGTTTTGGATTTATCGAACAAGAAGGCGGAAAAGATGTATTTGTGCATCATTCAGGCATCAATTCAACAGGTTTCAAATCGCTGAATGAAGGGGACCGTGTTTCCTTTGATATTGAAGAAGGACAGAAAGGTCCTGCCGCAACAAATGTAACCGTGCTTTAGTTAGCCGTTTTATTTGTTTTAAAAAAGTCATCTTGGTGACTTGAAAAAATAAAGTCCCTGAACAGCTTAGTGTTAAGGGACTTTTTGCTTTCAGCGGAAAGGAAAAGATTGTGATCCCCTGGGAAGAGATCGACCGGGCTAAAATTCCTGGAGAGAAAGGAGACATCACACTGCGGAAGCGAGGCACGGAATTCTCAATTCGAATTGCAGGGATAGAGCTGATGAACAGCCGCCTCCATGGTTCTGAAGATGCTCTTGCCAAACTCACATGCAGCCGGTTCAAAGGAAAACCCAACCTGAGGATTCTCATTGGAGGTCTTGGTATGGGCTACACCCTGGCGGCAGCACTTGAACAATCAAGGCAAGATACACACATCATAGTATCTGAATTGATCCCGGCTGTAGTCAGGTGGAACCGGGAACACCTGGGGCACCTTGCAGGAATGCCGCTGGATGATCCCCGGGTGGCAGTTGAAGAAGAAGATGTGGCAAAAATTATCAGGCAAAGAAGATCTGCCTGGGATGCAATACTTCTTGATGTAGACAACGGCCCTGAAGGGCTTACCCGGCAAGCCAATGACTGCCTTTACAGCAGATCAGGTCTAAAAACATCTTTTTTGGCCCTCCGTCCCGGAGGGATTCTGGCCATCTGGTCTTCCAAAGCAGACGAGACATTTACCCGTCGTATGAACCAGTGTGGATTTCACACTGAAACTTTAATCGTGCGAGCACGCAAACCCGGGAAAGGAGGTAAACATATAATCTGGCTTGGAGAAAAATTCTAATTTCATTTTGACAAACCCTTGAATTTTGTGCTCTTTCAGTGTAGGCTTTATAGAACCAGTCTGGACAGTATGCTTGCTTAAAGTGTAACCTATTGGGAAATACCAGGCTTGTTAATATATTAGTATCTTTGATCACAGAGTTTTAGTGTTAAATGGTTTAGATCAGTTTCTTTTGTTGTTTGTCAGGAACCAAAGAAATTTTACACCTGCTAAGTGGTTTAAGAAGGTATCAATTTCAACACAAGGAGGAAAGATGGAACCCGACAAATTTAGAGAATCCAGACAGGCAATAAATCGGTTATGCAAGGGCATTGATTTATTAATTGAGCAAAAGGAACGTGAAGCATCAACAGAGGGTCATATCGAGGTAAGTTCCCGGTTGGATGTCTTGAAGCCACAGGCAGAAGGGGAAATCCAGGAACGGTCAGTAAAAAACCTGGGTATTAAAATCAGGGGATTGTCAAATCTTATCGCAAAACTGAAACCAAAAAAGAAACCAGCCGTTAAAAGAGCGCCAAAAATCGCTATTGCCTGGGATGAAGAGCGCCTGGGACAATTGTCACCGGTTTTTTTGAAAAAAGTATTCAAGAATATGGAAAATGATGCAAAAGCCAGGGTTTGTTTTGGCACCACTGGAAAAGGGATCAGACCCAGTTATCAGATTGAATTTAGCAACAAGGAAACAACAGCGTTTACAGGCTCAGGCCACAAGCCCCAAGCAAAAACCATTTTACCCGGCACAAAAAAAATATCCCAACCCTTTTCTCATGAAGTGATTGATTCAATTCTGCACAGGAAATGAAAAAAGAAATAACAGAAAGGACAAAAGGGTAGGTATCCCTCTCGAATCATGTCATAACCTGATCTTTTCAAAGACTTTTAGGAAAGGATTGAAGCCATAAGGCTGGTCCGGGTACAATAGGACAAAAGGATTCCTTAATCTTTAGAATTTATTTTCTTCAGGATTTCCTGATAATGGGGCCTTTTTTTGTCCTGGAAAAAGATTCCAATACCATAGGGCTCATTTTCAGCCATGCGCATGGCTGTTTCCATGTTTTTCTTTTCTTTGCCCAGGTTCAGGTCATATACATTTTCTTTCAGATTTTTCCATGTTTTGTTTTCCTTGTCAAAGGTTACGCAGGGGGTCAAAATCTGAATAAAGCTGAATCCTTTATGCTGGATGCCCTTTATGATGATGTCCTTTAAGCCATGGGGATTGCCAGCATATCCCCTTGCCACAAATGATGCACCATAGGACAGTGCAAGTTTAATGGGATTCAAGGGCGTGTCCGGATTTCCCATGGGGTGGGAACTGGTCTTCATCTCATAGGGGGTTGTTGAAGAGGACTGGCCTTTGGTCAGTCCATAAATGGAATTGTCAAACAATAAAAAGGTGATATTGATATTTTTTCTTGCCACATGGGGAAGATGCCCCCCACCAATACCTAGGGCATCTCCATCACCTGCAACGGCAAACACCGTTAAATCTTCTCTGGCCAGTTTTAACCCCGTGGCCACGGGAATGGATCGTCCATGAAGGGTATGGAATCCATAGGAATTAATGAAAATCGGGGTGCGGCCGGAGCAGCCTATACCGCTGACGGTTACAATATCTTCATGTTTCAGAGAAAGTTCTCTGCAGGCCCTGTAAAGGGCATCGACAATTCCAAAATAACCACAGCCCGGACACCAGGTGGGAATATCTTTTGACCGGTATTGTAAAAAATCAAGATTTTTAACTGCTGTTAATTTTTCATCCAGGTATCCTGATCTGATTGTTTCCATTACATATCCCTTATTTTTTGAAGAATGTCTTCCGACGCCATGGGTCGGCCAGTAATAAAATTAAGCCTTTCAACGGGTCTTTTTAGAATGCTTGCTGCAAATCTGGCAAATTGTCCTGAAAAATTCAGTTCCGGGATAAGAATTTTTTTACACTTGTCTGAAAATTCAATCAAGGCTTTTTCAGGATAAGGAGAGATCATCATAGAGCTGAAAGAGCTTGCATTAATCCCCTGTTTTTGAGCAGCAATGACAGCTTCATGGGCAGCGCCTGCAGATGATCCCCAGGATATGACGCCTATGTCGAATTTATCCTTGCCAGTGATGGATATTTCCGGGGCAGGCGCCTCTGACAATACAGAGTTGAATTTTCTGAACCGCTTTTGGGTCATTTTCAGGTGGCCTGCCTGACTATAATCAGGTCTGCCATACTCATCATGTTCCAATCCCGTTGAAAAGAATATGCCCCCGGGTGTACCAGGGATTGCCCGGGGTGAAATTCCGGTTTCTGTGATCTTATATCTTTGATAATCCAAAAGCTCCTCTTTATCCGGGGCAATATTGGCATCCAGATATTTTTGTAATGGTTTTTGGGGGGCATCAATGTTCTTGATACTATTGGACAGAAAAAAGTCAAGCAGGAGCACCACAAGGGTCTGATATTTTTCAGCAAGATACAGGGCCAGAACCGTTGCATCATAGCAGGATTTTGTATCTGTTGGTGCAAGAACAATCCTGGGGCAGTCCCCTGTTCCGCCAAAGACAGCGCTGTTAAAATCACTCTGTTCCGTCTTGGTGGGCATCCCTGTAGAGGGACCAGCTCTCTGGGAGTCAATGATCACTGCCGGCACCTCTGCCATGACGGATAATCCTGTGAATTCGGTCATCAGGGCAAAGCCCGGGCCTGAGGTGGCGGTCATGGCGCGTTTGCCACCAAATCCGGCACCGATAACAGCACCAATGGCAGATATTTCATCTTCTGTCTGCAACAGGGTTCCCCCATGCTTTGGCAATTCCCTGCTCAATATTTCCATGATTTTTGTTGCAGGGGTGATGGGGTATCCAGCATAAAAAGACAGGTTGGCATCCAGGGCTGCCTGGGCCACCAGCTGATTCCCGTTTATGATCAGCTTTTCCTTCTGCTTAGGAACCCTTGCTGTTTTAAAGGAATAGGGGTCAATTTTTTTAATATTTTCTTTTGTAAAGTCAAAGCCTTCCAAAAAAGAATTTACATTGGAATCAATTACAATCTGTTTCTTTTTTGCATAACGTACTTTTATGGATTCAATAAATCCTTTCTTATCCACCTGTAAAAGAGCGGCAAGGGCTCCCAGGGAAACCATATTCATTCCCCTGGCATTACCCGTTGCTTTATGGGCAAGCATATTCAATGGAATCCCATAGGAAATTATACCAGGTTGAGCCCAACCCACTACACTTTTATCCTCTTTGTGGGGGATGGCAGGCTGGTTGTCATAGATCAAAAGGCCTGTTTTTTTTAATGAAGGAAGCTGGGAAATGGTATGGTTGTCATTTAAAGAAATTAAAACATCAACAAACTTTCCCGGGGAATAGATAGGATCTGAACTGATTCTTGTGTGGGCCACACATTTTCCAAACCCCCTGATTTCAGCCGGGTAGGAGTCAAAAGACATGATTTCAAATCCCTGGCCGCTCATGAACCGGCTTAATATCTCTCCGGCTGAAATGGTTCCCTCACCAGCGCTGCCACAAATTTCAATTACTATATTTATATCATTCATGCTTCATTGTCCTTGTAAGCGCATTAATTTTATCATTCATCATCAATATCTTCCCACCAGGTGGTTTTGATTTTTTCGCCTTGTAAATCAAAATATTTTTTGCCCACAGGTTTTATGATTTTGTGGTCTCCCAAAAGATTAAGGGCGGCAACTTCTCCCTGGGCAACGGCATTAGGCCATCCAATGGATGTGGTATAGCGGTTTATGGCAGGATTGTAAATCTGGGCGCAGGACCCGCAGGCATAAATGTCGTTTGTATTTGTCTTTAAATATTCATTTACAAGAATTCCATGGTCAATATCAATGCCTGTTCCTTTTGCAAATTCAATATTGGGAATCAACCCATTAAAAGAAAATACCATATCAATAGTCTTTTTTATTCCTTTTCGGGTTGTTACCATAAAGGCGTTTTCTTGGCTTTCAATACTTGTGATATCATCGTCTATAATAATGCTGACATTTAATTTTGACAGGTTGGTTAAAATTTTATCCAGCATGTCGTCTGTCAGGTGAAAAGGCCAGAATGAATCGGGATCAATCATGAAGGTGATATTTTTTCCCATATTGGCCAGCATTTTTAAAAATTTGAATCCCACAAGGTCTCCGCCAAAAATAAAAAATTTATTTGCCTCAGCGATTTGTTTTTTATATTCCATGACATCTGTATAAGAGGTTATAAAGTTTAGATGACCTGCAAAGGAGGTCATTGAGGGCAGTAGTCTTGCACGACTTCCCGAGGCAATGATAAGTTTTGTATAATTGATTTTTTCCATGTGCTGTAAAAATATTGATTTTGAATCAGGATGGATTCGGGCAACCCTTTGACCCAGCCGGATGCGGATATTTTGTTTTTTGCAAGATTCCAGAGAGGTTACCATGAGGCTTTCTTTAGCAGTTTTATGGGCAATGAAATCAATGAGCCTGGGTTTATAATAAAAAGGGACACACTCATCAGAGATAATCGTGATCCTGGCGTGTTTATCTTTTTTTCTCAACGCAATTGCAGCATGGTTTCCTGCAGGCCCGTTTCCTATTATGACATAATGGTCGTTGTCCGGCATTATTCCTCCAATACACTAAGTATCAATTTCAATGAGTTCTGTTTTGGTCACATGGATACAATCCATGGGACAAACCGTCAGGCATTGACCGCACCGGATACAATTGGCAGGGTCAATGGCAATGGATATAACCTTGTTCCAATTGCTTGTTTCTTCATACCGGCCATAGGTTCCATCGGCATTCACTGCCACATTTTCAATCATTTTAATACAATTTTTTGGTGCTACATCAATACAGGCTGAACAATAAATACAGGTCAAAGGATCAATTTCATATTTCAGGTTACAAAGATAGCACCGTTTAGCCTCTTTGCCAGCCAGGTTTTCATCATATCCTGCTTCCACTTCAGCAGTTGGATCAAAAAGCCGTTTATCCATATCAATGGTATTCATGTCAACCCTGGGGATAAAGTCATATGATCTGGGTCTGTCAGTTGTTGCAAAGTTTTCCAGCCTGACCACTGCTCGCTTTCTTTTTTTGCCAATCAAATATTCATCAATGGTTTTGGCGCATTTTCTGCCGCCGGCAATGGCAGAGATAACATCTGTAGAACCGCTTACAAAATCCCCTGCTGCAAAAACACCATCGATTCTGGTTTGATTTTCCTTTTTATCCATGGGACCCAGGTTTTTTGACACAGAGTCGAAACTGGGGATCTGGCCTATTGCGGTAATGACAGCATCTGCTGGGACGATAAATTTTGAATTGTCCAGGGGAATAGAAATCCTATATGGTGGCTTGTCAATTTTTTCCATGCGGGTGTGCATGAATTCAACCCCTGTGACTTTATTGTTATCCCCCAGGATTTTTGATGGCTGGATAAGGCTGTATGTTTTAATCCCTTCAAATTGAGCTTCATGTTTTTCAGTCTCATCAATCCGCATATATTCAATGGTTTTCCGGATATGGATACTGACATCCGATGCCTTGAGCCGGACAGCGGATCTTGCACAATCAACCGCTGTAAACCCGGCCCCGATCACCACTACCTTGTCCCCTACAAAGGGTTTTTCTCCAATATTTACAGCCTTCATAAAATCAAGGCCATTGTAAACATTTTCAAGATCTTCGCCTTTAACGCCAAGTTTCCTCGGCCTGACACAGCCAGTTGCCACAACCACGGCATCATATTCTTTTTTAAGTTGATCAAGGGTAATGTCCATGCCAATGCCAATGGCAACGCCTGTTTTTAATTCAATTCCCAATCTAAGTATATTTTTTATTTCAAACATGAGCAGATCCCGGGGCAGCCTGAACTCAGGAATTCCATACATCATCATTCCGCCCGGGGCTTGCATACTTTCAAAAATCACAACCTTGTGCCCCAGAATAGCAAGGTCATGGGCTGCTGCCAGGCCGGCCGGGCCAGAACCAATAACTGCAATTTTTTTTTGAGTGCTTGTATAAATGCCTTCAATAATCCTGTGGGAAAAAGGTTTTAAATCTGCACAGGCACGTTTTAAATGACAGATGCCGACACTTGTTCCATTGTCAGGCTCTCCATGGCGACAGGCAGATTCACAGGGTCTGGCGCAGATACGGCCCAAAACCCCGGGCAGGATATTGGCACTGCGATTTAATTCATAGGCCCGGCCATATCTTTTTTCATAAATAGACCTGATGTATCCCGGGATATTTGTCTTGGCAGGACAGGCATCCTGGCAGGGGACACTCTTGGCAACCTGGCCAAAATCCCTCGCATCGGTTGAGTAAACTATCTGTTTTAAAGACTGGACAGAATAGATCTTGTTTTTATCCTGGAACATTTTTTCCTCTTTGGAATAGATATCATGCTTTTTCAAAGGCTCCTCCAGTATTCATCCTGTTAAAAATATCAGGCTTTTTTACCATAGCTGATTTTTTTAAAAATAAAAAATGGATTTTATAATTTAAAATCTATTTTTATATTAAACCTACCTGTTTTTCTATTGCATGACAAATCAAATTTTGTTTATAGTGTTGTACTGAAACAGGACTAAATTAAAAAACAATAAAGAAAGGACACAAAATGAAAAATCCGATTGATAATTATTGGAACCTTAAACTTGCATCTGTAAAACAAAGCCTTGAAAATAATAATTTTGAAGTTTTTATTGCACAGAATGCAAAGCAAGCAAAAGAAATAGCTGTTAATGATATTATCCCCAAGCTTGATATTAAAAGTGTTTCCTGGGGCGGGTCAATGTCCTTTGTTGCCACTGGCCTTTTCCATGAATTAAAGGATAATCCGGATATTAAGGTTCTCAATACATTTGATACACGTCTTTCAAAAGAAGAAATGATGGATCTTCGAAGGCAATCCTTGATGGTGGACCTTTTTATTACAGGCACCAATGCCGTAACAGAACAAGGTCAACTGGTTAATCTTGATATGATGGGGAACAGGGTTGCGGCGATCATGTGGGGTCCCAAAACGGTATTGCTGGTAATTGGCAGAAATAAAATTACCAGTGATCTGGAAGAAGCCATGTTCCGGATAAAAAATTATGCTGCGCCTGTAAATACCATGAATCTTGACAAGAAAACACCCTGCAGTAAAACCGGTGTATGCCATGACTGCGACAGTCCTGACAGGATTTGTAATTATTGGACAATTACAGAAAAAAGTTTTGTAAAGAATAGGATTAAGATTATTCTGGTAAATGAAGACTTAGGATTTTAAACCATGCAGAAAATTATGGTTTTCCAGCAGAATGGATCTGGAAAGACTAAAATAGACGGCATCAATAAATTTAGTGAAAAACAATTTATTATTGAAACCTTTGATATTGACGAACCATTGCCTCCTGTCATTGATGATACATCCCAATATCTGCCAAAGACCATAAAAGCAGATATTGTGCTTGATTATTTAAAACACAGGGATCTTTCAGATGATTTAAGTTGTCTTTGTAAAAAACTGGATATCCCAATGATTGCTTCAGGCAAAAAAATAACAACTGGAAATGCAATATGTCCTCCGATCTGCTGTGCCCTTTCCCGGCAGAGTAGATTTGGGGATTATGGCAAGGCCTTTGGCAAACCTGAGATTGAGGTGGTAATTGAAAAGGATATGATTGCCCAGATCAAGGTATTAAAGGGGGCTCCCTGTGGCGCGACATGGAATGCGGCAAAAAAAATAAAAAATATGCCCATTGAAAAGGCATTGACACGATTCGGTCTTGAGGTTCAGTTTTTTTGTTCGGCAGATCCCGCGTCCTGGGATCCGCTTTGGGGGAAAAGCCCGGTTCATCTTGCAGCAGATATCCACTCTGCTGTTCTAAAGGCTGCTTTAAAAAAAAAGAATAAAAATTAATATCTGATTTCAAATATTTTAAAATTTGTCAGGGGTTTTATTTCCTGAGTCTGGACATTTTCAACCCGGGACATTTCAGGCCCTTTGTGGCACCAGTTTATCATCTGATCAATAGCGGGTTGATCTCCTTCAAAGACGGCTTCCACAGATCCATTTGCAAGGTTTTTAACATATCCTTTAATGCCAAGTCTGTCAGCAGTGTTTTGGGTATGGGCCCTGTAAAAAACACCCTGGACCTTGCCAGATATGACCACCTTGACTTGGGTTTTATTTGTCATGGGGATTTCTCCTGGTTAAATTGTTGAGGGATGCTTTTTTAATGATACCAGCGCCAAATTTTTCCGATATTGAATCCACTGCTGTATCCACTGATTCCCATTGCTCTTTTGGCATGTTCATATCCGGTATCAGCTGCATCTGGACCGGGGTATTTTTATCTTTGAGTGCTGTAACACCTACTCCCACAAGTCTGATTTTCTTTTTTAACAGGATTTTTTCATACAAGGCAATTGCTTGATGAAAGATAGCAGACGAAGAACAAATAGGTGCATCAAGTTTTTTGCTCCTGGTGATTTGTGAAAAATCCGAGAACTTAAGCTTAATAAATACATTTTCACAGACAAGATTTTTTTTTCTTAAATCCCTGCCAACGCTTTGAGATCTGCCCAGTATCACTTGTTTAATGGTTTCAAAATCAAATATATCTTTTGAAAGTGTTGTTTCACTGGAAATAGATTTTCTGATATAATTGGTTTCAACCCTTGATGAATCAATGCCATTTGAAAGCTCTAAAAGCCTTTGGCCAAGTTTGCCAAATTTCCGGGTTAATATGGGGAGAGGATATTTTTTAACATCTCCCAGGGTTTTGATCTGCAGGATTTCCATTGTTTTCATGGCGCTTTGTCCAATCCCCGAGACTTTCCGAATGGGCAGGGTAAAAATAAAATTTTCTACCTGGTGCTCTTTAATATGGGTTAATCCATTCGGCTTATTCATGTCAGATGCGATTTTTGCTAAGAATTTAATGGGAGCAATCCCGACAGAGCAGGTTAAAGAAATATCTTTTTTGATCTTGTTTTTTATGGCAAGGGCAATTTGTTCCGGCGAGCCAAACAGTCTTTCACACCCCCTAATATCAACATATGCTTCATCAATGGAAACCTGTTCCATCAGCGGGGAAAAATGTGAAATAATTTCCATTATTTTTTTTGATTCAGCCTGATATTTTTTCATATTCCCGGGAACAATAATTAATTGTTCGCACTTTTGTTTTGCCATAAATACGGGCATGGCAGAGCGGATACCGAATAATCTTGCTTCATAGCTTGCCGTTGACACAACACTTCTTTCTGAATTTCCTGAAACTATGACAGGTTTGTTTTTTAGAGCAGGATTGTCTCTTTGTTCAATCGCGGCAAAAAACGCATCCATGTCAATGTGCAAGATCATTTTTTTTATCCCAAGAATATATTTGTTGACCTTTCCATGGTATAGGATAATATTTTTTGGGTCAAGATTTACGTGTTCCCTTAAACCAATTGCGAATATTCAAAAGGAACAAAGTAAGGTGTGTTCTCAATGAAAATGAATCGGCCAATTATTAGTATATAAAGCAAGGAGAAAAAACAATGCCATTTGTAAACATTAAAATAACAAATGAAGGTGTAACCCCTGAAAAAAAAGCTGAGTTAATAAAAGGAGCTACTGAGTTGCTTCAGAATGTTCTTGGGAAAAATCCCCAGACTACCATGGTTGTAATAGATGAAGTAGAAACAGATAATTGGGGAGTTGGTGGTGAGACTGTTACTGTCAGAAGAAAACGTGGTCAATAAATAATATATAGATCGCATTTAAGCAGGGTTTGAAAAAATATTTTCAGGGTCCGGATGAAAAATCATCTCCTGATGTAAGTTTAATGGGCGGTTGATTTTTTGAATAATCCGGTTACTCTCCAATCAAAATTAATGGGGCTTTGATCTTTTTGATTTTGAATTTTCCCGTATAGTTGAATTTCAAATTTGAAATTGAAAAATTTATCCATACCATATCCTGTGTCATGGCAAATCTTAAAAAAGTCAGGACTGGTGAAAGAAATAATCTCCCAATGCTTGAAAATGACTCGTCTTTAATGATACCATAAGTACACAGTAGTAAACTGGCAAAATTCATAATGTTTTTTTGCTTTATAAGCTTGATTTATGTATAGTGAACAAAATCAACACGGAAGACCAAATTCATTATGGTGTCGATCTCTTTGTTTCTGAGCCATTTTTCTTTAAGATACCATTTTGAATGGTCGAACATTAGGAAATTTGCCAATAATACAAGAATTGTTGAGTTTGCAACGCTTTTATTTTGAATATCTTCGAGCCACAAGGTTTTGTGGTGGTAGTCATAAAATTTTGTGGCACCTGCTCGAAATTCTTGATCGTTAAAAAGGAGGTACCGGATTCATGAAACAAAACCATTTAGTTCGATTCAGTATTATTGCCGTGATGTTGGTGCTGGGCGTGTTTTGGGCTCTGGTTTCAGCTCAGGAGATCGCAACCAGGTCCCATCCCAATGAAAACTTCCTGGTTGACGTCAAGTGGCTGAACAGCCACGCCAACGACCCCAAACTGGTAATCGTTGACGTACGTGAAAAGAAATACCTCAAAGATATTTTCATTCCCGGTTCGATTCATCTGGAATGGAAACAATTTCAGGAGTCGGCCACAGCACGCGGCATCGGCGGCGTGTTTGTCGGGGTTGACCGGGCGCAGGAGATATTAGGCCAGGCCGGTATCGCGCGCGACGACACTGTGGTTCTTTACGACACCGTAGAACGGGACGGCGGAGCCACCTCATCCTATCTTTTCTGGGTGCTGGATGTACTGGGACACGGCCGCAAGATGGTTCTGGAACGGGGAATCGAAGCGTGGGTTGAAGCTGACTTTAAAACCGATGCCGGACCGCGCCAGGCCGCGCCGGTACTCTACCAGGCGCCCATTCAGGAGTTGCGCATGGATCGCTGGGCGGATGGCGCGTTTATCCAGGCCCGACTGGGAGATCCTTTTTACCAGATCCTGGATGTCCGTTCAGCGGATGAATACCTCGGCACCAAACTCAACGGGGGCTTGGACGGCAAGCCCCTGAAAACGGGCCATATACCCACGGCCTACAACATCGACTACAAACAAAATTGGGTCAATGGGAAAAGTAAGGCGGTCAAGACCTACGCCGACCTGCAGGCGCTGTATGCTGGGTTGGATCCTAACCGCAGCGTAATCACCTATTGTCACTCCGGGCGCCGGGGCTCTTTTTCATATTTCATCCTGCGCCTGATGGGGTTTGAAAACGTATCCCTCTATGATTCATCCTGGTTCGAGTGGGGCAACAACGGTCTCTTCTTCCCGGTCGAGGTACAAGCCCACCAACTGGTGGGCGGATTGCCCGGGGCGAGTGTGAAGGTCGTCGCCAAAGGCGTCCCTGTCGCGAATCAAAAAAAATCGGAAGCCGGTTCTAAAAGCGCCGGCGGATACGTTTCCTGTGGAGGATGACAACCATGAAAAATAATAACACATCCGTTTATTGGAATATTTATCCGGCAGCAATCGCACTGGCCGGCATCATTGTATTCATTTTTGCCACCTTCGGCCCCCCGGCTTCATCGAGCGGTTTCGTGAGTGCTCTGAAAGGCTTGCTGCAGGCCGTGGCGCCCGACTATGCCGTGTCCAAAGCACATTACCAGGCGATCCCCGGACCCGGGTCGTGGCTGCTGGCGTTTGTGCTGGGCATGGCCATCGGCGGCTTCATCGCCGGCCGGACCTTTCCCCAGCCGGTCCGTGACGTGCCCGAAATCTGGGAGAAAAAATTCGGGCCGGGCCGCCTGCGGCGCTATGTCGTCACTTTTCTGGGCGGTTTCTTGATCCTTTTTGCCTCACGACTGGCGGGTGGGTGTACGCTCGGTTTGTTTATATCCGGATCAGCGCAGTTGGCCGTCAGCGGGCTCTATTTCGGCGTCTTGATTTTCGGCGCGGCCATGCTGACGAGCCGTTTCATCTATGGCAAACAAAAAGGGAGGTAAACCCATGGAAAAAGTCTTGCTTGGACTCATAGCGGGAATCGCCTTTGGCTTTGTCATTCAGAGGGTCGGAGCGACGAACTCAGATAAGATGGCGAAAGCCCATTTGATGATCGAACCACAAATTCCCCAGTTTATGCTGCTGGCAGTGATATTCGCCGCTATCGGGGTCTTCGGCCTGAAGCTGGCCGGCATCGGACGCTTCATGCCGCTGCCCACCAGTATCGTGGCCACCGGCCTGGCCGCTATTCTTTTCGGGGTCGGCTGGGGAATGACCGGATACTGTCCGGGAACCTGCTGGGCTGCTGCCGGGGAAGGTCGGGGGGATGCTATTTTCGCCTTGCTGGGCGGTTTTGTCGGCACCGCCGTTTTTGCCAATTTTCATGAAGTCCTAATTCCGATGCTCTATTTACCAACCAATATAGGCCAATTAACGCTGGATGGATTGTTAAACAGTGCTGCCGCCGGACTTGTCTTATTGGTTGTGGTGTTCGCCGGCGGGGTAGTCATGATTGGCCGTTTGTGGCAGAAAAATGAATCTACCGATTAAATACGGCCTGATCGCATGGCTCTTTTTGCTCGCCGCCTGCAGCGGCGAGCAGAGCCAGGAACCGGCAAAAATCCCCCGTGGTTATTATGCAACACTCCGCATTGTCGCAGATGGGCGCCAACTCCATATTGGACCGTTTGTCGGATACTACTTTAAACCTTTAGATCCCAGCGATTTCAGCCGTATGGATTTCATTTGCCTCAATGAGCGCCAGTTTTACACCAAAGATTTACCCGACGGTGCCAAACTCTATGAAGGCGAGGCCATTCAAACAACCCTACCGCGGGATATACCTTTGCCGTCGGCACAAGGTGACCGTATGCACCCGATTTTTGACAGGGACATTCCCGCCGCTTGGTGGGCCACAAGGCCGCCGCCACAGGAAGAATTCATTCACTTTCACTCCTGTTACGATGCGGCCGGCCCGGTCCATATTGGCTACTGGCTTAGACATCGGGCGGTTACAGCTTTTAACTATGATATGGGCGGGCTTGTTGGGCCTGAAAGTGTACTTTATCACCGCGTAAATATTGGAACTGACCGCGAGTTTGCTCGAATCGTTGAATTCGATTGGGGCCCTTAGCAAAATTTATCCCTTGTAATAATATTTGACAGGTTAAAATTATTAAAGATATCTGTTGTATCTATGAAATTTTCTGATGAACAAAAGTCTGATTTCCATCAAATTTTTGAAAGATAAGAAAACCCCAGAATATGTCTATTTTTGGTCAGGATGATTCAGATTTCGACAGCGTTTAGTGGCATTCGTAGTGCTCAGTCCAGATAAAATTTCGGCAACCCCACATATTGTATATGACGTTTTTCAGTTTTAAAATTTCAATTCAACTTTATGAGCCAAGGGCATCATTTCAGCCCCCTGCTTCCACATTAAAGTTGATAATATATAGATCACATTTTAGCCTGGCTCGAAAAATAATTCCGGGGCTCTCCGTTGCCAAGTTGTTATTGAAAACAACCATCATTGATGCATTGACAGTTTGATTTTCAATGATGTAGAGTGAAATAGTCTACAAAGAACTCATCGAGTTAATGAATAGCATTCACCGAGAATTGCTGCAAGAGGCTCATAAGGGTGGTGTTAATATTTGAGGGTATGATATGCTCGGTGCAGGTAGACCCATACCAAAGAGCGAAAAGGGAGATTCTAACAATGAATTTTGATGGTGCTAAAAAATTTCTGCCAAGCCGCAGATGGTTGATATCTTATCTGGCACTCCTTTTTATTGTCATTGCTGCAGGGTGGTTCGCAACCGGATATTTGGGCAATAAGGCAAAACAGGAAATACTCGAATATAACAATAACATAGTATCCTCTCATTTCGACCATTTAACCTCCGAATTTGAAAAAATTGAAAGAAACGTTAAGACGCTGTCAGGATCTCCCTGGATTGCACCTGCACTTGTTTCCCGAAAAGAACAAGATATAGCGAATGCCAACTCGATTCTGGACAGGTATAATGCGAGTATCGAGAGCTCAGTCAGTTACCTCATGGACAGCCATGGAATAACCATCGCTTCCTCCAACCGTAATGCTTCAGACAGCTTCGTCGGCAAATCCTACCAATTCCGCCCCTACTTTATACAGGCGATAAAAGGAACTCTGGGCCAGTATTTTGCTCTCGGAGCCACTTCTTTTAAGAGAGGATACTATGCAAGTTACCCCGTCAAAGACAGCAAAGGTCAAATAATTGGTGTTGCCGTAATCAAGGAAGATGTTGATTCGGAAGAAGCTCATTTGGTCAAATATCCGAACTGTTTTGTTGTCGATCCAAACGGCATTATCTTTCTATCCTCAAACAAAGAAATGAACTTTAAGAGCCTTTGGCCGGTAAGCCGGGAGATACAGCTTGCTCTGCTTAAATCGAAACAGTTCGGCACAAAAGAATTCGAGGCTGTTCTTACACGGGAAGTTGCGGACGGGACGGAGATTACATTTGACGGAAAAAATCATCTTGCTTCACGCAAGGTCATCAATTCCGAAGGATGGTCGATTGTACTAATGACAACAATGGAAAGAGTTTTATTTTACAAAGCGGTTGGGGTGATTATAACAATATTTATGTTAACCATTATATTGGTGCCTCTCATAATTAATTTTCAGATATCCATATTGTCTGAAAAAGTGCGTGAAAGCGAAATACGATTCCGTATGCTTTTCCAAAACATCACATCCGGTTTTGCGTTGCATGAGATAATCCTGAACGATGAGGGACATCCCTGCGATTACCGATTTTTGGAAGTAAATCCAGCTTTTGAGCAACTTACCGGCCTTAAAGCCCAAGAATTGATAGGCCGAACGGTACTCAATGTCCTGCCGAATACTGAACATTCCTGGATTGAAAACTATGGGGGTGTCGCCATGACCGGCAATCCGCTGCGCTTTGATAACTATTCCCATGAATTGGGCCGGTTTTATGAATGTCTGGCTTATAGCCCGCATCGCGGCCAGTTCGCTGTTATATTCACCGATATTACCGAGCGCAAAAAGACGGAGGAAGCTCTGCGAGAGAGCGAAGAACGATTCCGGTCATTTGTTGAAAATGCGAGTGATATCGTCTTCAGGGCGGACGACAGCGGACACTTCATCTTTATAAATCCGGCGGGACTCCGTATTACTGGATACAAAGAAGAAGAGCTTATTGGGACACATTATCCGGCATTGATAAGTCCGAAAATGGGTGAAGAGACCTTCAAATTCTTCGGTCGTCAGTTTGTAAAGATGATCCCCAATACCTATTTCGAATATCTTATTATCGCAAAAGACGGACATGAGATCTGGCTTGGACAAAATACCCAGTTGCTCGTGGAAGATGGTCGTGTTGTAGGCTTTCAGGCAGTGGCCCGCGACATCACGGAACGCAAAAGGATGGAGGCGGAAATCATTGCCCTTTCGATAACCGATCAGCTTACAGGCCTGCATAACAGAAGGGGCTTTTTGTCTCTTGCGGGACAACAGTTAAAGTTATCAGAAAGGAATAAGAATGGAATGCTGCTCTTTTTTGCTGATCTGGACGGGTTGAAATGGATTAACGATACGCTGGGTCATGAGGAAGGAGATAAAGCCCTCATTGAAGCAGCGAACATGTTAAAGGAGACCTTCAGAACCTCAGACATAATTGCCCGTTTAGGTGGGGACGAATATGCCGTTCTTGCCATTAGTATAAAGGAAACAATTCCTGAAGTCTTTACTGCCAGGCTGCAGGAACGGATCGACATTTGTAACAATCAGGAAAACCGGAAATATAGTATGTCAATCAGCATGGGTTGCACTTATTATGATCCTGAAAATTCCTGTTCCATTGACGATCTCATAGCTCGTGCGGATAAACTGATGTATGAGCAGAAGCAAAAAAAGAAAGACCTTCTATTACAACAATCTGCTGACATTTAAAGCAGTTACCCGGATATCAAGAGTGTCTTCATGTCCGGATATGCAGACGTTTCAATATTTTCTTCTGGCTTTCATTCATTGAGTTTGTCCAACCACGATTCGAGATTAATCTTTACACCTGCGTTCATATCTATTTTAACCGGGGGTGTATTCTGGTATTAATAACTATTACATTCCAATCAGGATACACCCCGGCTTTATGATAATCCTTGAATCAAACAAGTGTGCTCACCCGGCTGTATTCACGGGCGGTACGTCTTATTTTCATTCCCAAAGGTAATCCGTCATTTCTGTTACAGCAAGTCTCCAATCAAGTTGAATGAGATTTTGATTCTTTTGATTTTGCTTTTTCTCATATAGATGAATTTAATTTATGTAAATTTATTTACTTTACACCACAACATATATTATTGTGGTTTTTATTTAGATTGACCAGAATATTAAAAGCATTCTGGTGGTTTTATATTTTGGGGAGAGTGAAGACTATTTTTGCAAGTATGTGCAAGCCAACCAGGTCACGAAGGAACATGGAATTGCAATGGATAAAAAACTGACCTATGAAGAATTAGAAAAAAGAGTTCAGGAATTAGAGAAGATAGAATCTGAAGAAAAATTGGTTGAAGAAAAATTATTCGAAGAGATTTATTTCAGCCAAACTTTGCTTCAAGCCGCTCCTGTCTTTTTTGTGGCAATAAACGCCGAAGGCAAAACAATAATGGTAAATGAAACAATGCTTCATTCTCTTGGATACAAACAGGAAGAAGTTGTTGGAAAAGATTATTTGACAACTTTTGTCCCGGAAAAAAATCGTGAAGAGTTATCCAAAATATTTGATAAACTGATTCAACTAAAGAAGCCAACTTTGAATGAAAATTTTATCATGACGAAAGATGGCAAAGAACTTTTAATTGAGTGGCATGGGAGATCTATTTTTAATAAAAAAAGTGAATTCAGCTATTTCTTTGGTTTAGGTATAGATATTACCGAGCGTAAGCAGGTGGAGGAGAAGCTGAGGGAAAGTGAGGAAAGATACCGGAGTATTTTTGAGAATGCTGTTGAAGGTCTTTTTCAGAGCACACCGGAAGGTCGTTTTATAAGTGTCAATCCGTCCTTTGCGAGGATGCTGGGGTATGCCTCTCCAGAGGAGCTCGTCTCCGGCACTTCCGATATTGCAAAGCAATATTATGTAAACAATGAAGATCGGCAACGGTATGAGCAACTTCTCCAAACAGCAGGGTTTGTAGAAAATTTCGAGTACAGAGTCCAGTGTAAAGACGGTTCACATATCTGGGTATCCGATAACACCCGTGCTATTTATGACCGGGACGGCAAGGCTGCCCGCTATGAAGGCTATGTGACGGATATCACCGACCAGATGCAGGCTAAACAGGAATTGAAATTACTCAACTTGAAACTGAAACACGAGGCCACCCACGATCCTTTAACCGGAGCCCTGAACCGGCGTGCTATCTTAGACATCCTGAGTAAAGAGTTGATCCGTGCTAAAAGGAGAAACACCAAGATAAGCATCGGGTTATGTGACATTGATCACTTCAAGCTTGTCAATGACAAGCATTGTCACCAGGCGGGCGACGATGTCCTGTGCAGTTTTGTCAAAGTTATGCAAAACACCCTTCGACCTTATGACCTGTTGGGCAGATATGGTGGAGAAGAGTTTCTATTGGTTATGCCCGATTCTACCATATCGGCTGAAGAAGTTTTATACGAACGTTTGAGAGCAAAAATAGCCGATAATAAAATGATGACAAGATCAGGTGAGGTTAGGATAACTGTCAGTATCGGCATCACATGCAGTAACGGGGATGATACAGCAGATGCAATGATTGCGAAAGCTGATGCCGCCTTGTACAGGGCTAAAGAAAATGGACGTAATAAATTGGCTTTTGCCTATTAAACAATTTTAAATGATATAGTTTTGATTATTAAATTTGGGGGGTTAAAGTATAATGCAAGTAATTTCAACTCAAAAAGATCGGAAAAGCTCAGGTAAAAATCATGTCTGAAAAACCAACATATGAAGAACTGGAACAAAGGGTCAATGAGCTTGAAAAAGAAAAAGAAAAAAATACCCGAATAGAAAAAGAGTTTGTCAAACGTCAGAAATATCTCGAATCAGTGTTCCACCATGCTCCGAGCGCCATTATAACCCTTGATCCCTCCCATCATGTCCTCGAATGGAACCCTGGTGCTCAGAAGATTTTCGGGTATACCAGTGAAGAGGCGCAAGGCAAGGACCTTGACGATCTGGTCAGCAATCCTGAAGTGAAACAGGAAGCCGTTAACAACACTCTTAAGGTTCTTTCAGGACAACCCCTAAAATCCATAGAATCTGTGCGCTATCGAAAAGATGGGACTTCGGTCCACGTCATTGCATCCGGCTCCCCGATCATTATGGATAATGTACTGAAGGGAGTGGTGACCTTGTATACCGACATCTCCGATCGCAAGCAGGCTGAGGAAGCGCTGATGGAGAGTGAAGAAAAATATCGAACCGTTCTTGAAAGCATTGAAGACGGTTACTATGAAGTTGATATGAAAGGAAATTTTACCTTTTTAAATGATTCAATGTGCAAGATTCTTGGATATTCCAAAGACGAATTAACAGGCTTGAATAACAGACGGTATATGGACGAGGAAAACTCCAAGGAAGTCTTTAAAACATTCAATAGGGTATATAAAACAGGACAACCTTATAAAGCAATTGATTGGGAACTGATAAGAAAGGATGGTTCCAGGTGCTATGTTGAGACATCAGTAGCTCTTAAAAGACATTCAAAGGGTCAACCAATAGGTTTTCAGGGGATAGCCCGAGACATCACCCGGCGCAAACAGGCTGAGGATGCACTACGTGTATCACATGAAAGATTTCTAACGGTTTTGGACAGTATCGATGCAAATATCTATGTGGCCGATATGGAATCATACGAAATTCTTTTTATGAATAAAAATTTGATGAATACCTTTGGCAAAGATCTGACTGGTGAACTATGCTGGGAAGGGTTTAAAGGAAAATCCGAACCATGCAAACACTGTACGAATGATCAATTAATAGACGAAAATGGTAAACCCACAGGCCTTTGTACCTGGCAAAATAAAAATCCCATTACGGGCAAATGGTATATAAACAATGACCGTGCCATAGAATGGGCAGATGGACGTTTGGTAAGGATAGAAATAGCGACAGATATTACTGATTTAAAACACATGGAGGAAGAACTTCGACAAGCGCAAAAAAGGGAGTCCATCGGCACCCTGACAGGCGGCATCGCCCATGATTTTAATAATATAATGGGCATTATTCTGGGAAACACGGAATTGGCTTTAGAGGATGTTCCAGAATCGAACCGGGCTTATTCCAACCTTGAAGCGATAAAGACAGCCAGTCGAAGGGCAGCAAATATTGTAAAACAGCTTAGCAACCTCAGCCGTATAACTGACCAGAAACTGCAACCGATAGAAATTGCACCAGTTATTAAAGATGTCCTCAAATTTTTACGCTCAACGATTCCAAACACAATAGATATTCAGCAGGATATTCAAATTACAAATGAAACCATTCTTGCAGACCCGACCCAGATCAAACAGATTATGATGAACCTGTGTATCAACGCTTCCCATGCCATGGAACAAACCGGCGGAAAGCTTACCACCACTGTGGAAAATGTGTTTTTAGACGATAGTTCAGCCAAAGACTATCCTGATTTAAAAAGCGGCAAGTATGTTAAGGTAGTGGTAAGCGATACAGGCCCGGGAATAGATCCCAAAATCATAAACCGCATTTTTGATCCCTATTTTACAACCAAAGGGATTGGTAAAGGTTCTGGTATGGGGTTGGCCGTAGTGCATGGCATTGTCAAGAGCCATAGCGGAGCTATTACCATTGATAGCACCCTTGGTAAAGGCACTAAATTCATCATGTTTTTTCCTTTGGTTACAGAGAAACCAATTGTTGAAGTCCAAACCACATAGGAGATTCCCAGGGGAAGTGAATCCATATTATTTGTGGATGATGAAATATCCATTGTAAATATGGTGCAACAAATGTTCGAGTGCCTTGGATACAAAGTTCAAACCGCCACGACACCGCAAGATGCTCTGGATCGGTTTTCCTTAAATCCCGATCATTTTGATCTGGTCATAACTGACATGACAATGCCCCAGATGACGGGTGTTGAGTTATCTGAAAAATTGATGGACATTCGCCCTGATATTCCCATTATCATCTGTACAGGCTATAGTTCCCTTGTGGATGAAGACAAGGCGAAAGAATTGGGCTTAGCAGCTTACGTCATGAAACCAATTAATATACGGGAAATTGCCCAGACCATTCGAAAGGTACTGGATAGAAAGTAATATCCCTTTTAAGGGTAATGGCTATATGGCTCTCTATTCCAGTCTTTTAAAATCAGGGGTATTCTTCTGATTTTTTAACTAAACCATGGCCCCATATCTTGTGACTGGAAAGAATCATATTTTTTATCAGCCATTGAGTTATATGAGCTGGAACCTTTATCAAAGGCCATTATTCCATATTAAACGATATAATATAGCAAATTTATTTTGAGATAATATTTTCAGGTTTGAACAAAAATAAAGTTGGTCTCCAATTATGTTACCGGGAAATTGATTCATTTGAAAAAACCTTGTCCAATATAGATGATTTTCATCTTAAAGACTAAAAGTTTGGTCTATACAAGACGTGGTAAATTTTTTTATTGCCTATTGACATGACTACGTCTCATATGTGTTCGAGTGGAAATGCAACTCAACGTGTCAATTATTTTACCTCAACCGTTTCATCAATATCCAGAAAGGTTCGGACGATCTTGGCGAATTCGGTAGGTGCTTCAAACATCAAGTGGTGTGTTCCGTTCTTGAATTGCACCAACCATGCCCCAGGAATAGCCGAAGCTATCGTCTTTGAACTTTCAACTCCCACTATAGTGTCAGAAGTTCCAATTATGAACATAACCTGATTGTTGATTAAAGGCAGTTTGTCCAAGGGGGTCTTCCAATAGGTTGAGGCTTTAATTTGTCGAAGAACGATTGGGTTAATAGATGTTTCACCTTCAGGTGTTTTACCATTCAAGGCTTTGACAACATTGCTTCCATCAGTAGATGTTGCATGGATAATTGCTTTATTAAATCGCTGCGGATACTCCAGTAATAATTCTTGTGTGATCGTACTCCCCATGGAATACCCAAGTACATTTGCCTTTTTTACTCCAAGGGCGTTAAGAAGACCAATGACATCATCCGCAAACAATTTATAGGTGAATGTTGCCTTGTTGGCGGTGGTATAACCCATGCCCCGGTTGTCCGGCATGATCAGTTGATATTTCTTTGATAATGTTTCTATTATCTCCTGAGGCCACTGATCCATTGTTCCACCCAACCCCATGATCATTACGAGTGGTTCCCCTGAGCCGATCAATTTGTAGCCTACTTCTATTCCATTCGTACTGACTTGGTAGATGGCATTACCTTGCTTGTCTGACCCGATTTTTTTGCCTGAATGTTGTATGTTTTGGGCACTAACACTGGAGATACCAATAACCAGTAAGATTATTAGTGACGTAAGCAGTAGATTAATTTTTTTCATATGCATTTTCATTCCCTCCTTCGTGACAGACACTGTTTTTTGATTATATCAAACCATATTTTCAATCAAAACAAAATAGTTATCTTACAACTTATCAATGGACATGATTTGACGAAGGCTTTACTGGAATCAGATTGAGGGTTATATCCAGGAACATTCAGAGGCAAAATTCAGCCATAGTATCTGCCAGGATTGTGCAAAAGAGCTTTATCCAGATTTGGATATTTATGATGACAATGGCGAAGTTAAACAGGACTAATACCGCATAATGTAATTCAAGGCTGAGTATTCACATCTCGATTTTTTTCAAGAATACCATTTGCATCCTTAATGTTACTGGGACAACATATAACTGTTGGCAGGGTTACAATCAGGGTCGAAATTTTAAGATTTTAACTGAAGTTTGCCCCCAATATGTTGTGGTCGGTAAAAATTAGACTTTGTTTTTTTGATTACGCTATATAGCCCAAGAGCATTGTCATTAAACCTTTTTCCAGAGTAATTTTTATAGAGTACCAGGAGTAAATCAAGCATTATTTTTTATTTATTTTCAGGCAATACTCCTCCCATCCGATTGAGTCGGTTTTTTTAAATGCTTTCCTGAGACCGACTTAAATTTTAAAATCATAGGTTCTCAAAATTCTGCGTTACCGGTGGAATCCCATGTACGCGTCCAACCGTGCTTTTCCACAACCTGTGGACCGGCAATTCTGTCCTGGGGGATACCGAGACGATTCATGCGAATTATTTTGATGTCCGTGTCCATATGGGTTGAAGCTCGAAGGTCTGCTATGTAAAGTGAGTTGATCTGCACGGGTATGGTGTTAAAACAAAAGAAACATTGATTATCAAGGGTGTAATCTGGTATGGGGGGTATAATTGTTAAAGTAAAAAAATATCGGGAAAGCAATTTTTAATACCGGAGTAAAAATGAAATTTAAAATATTGATGGTTGGTCTGATTCTGCTGCTTTGTTTTTGTCTGTCAGGATGTGGGAACAATGATACACAAGAAAATGATGAGCCATCCGGATTAAAAACTCATGTCCTTCCCAAAGAGGAAAAAGAATATATAGTTTTACCCGATCATATTAAATGGCTGATAAATGAATCAGACCCGGTTTTTTCATCTGAAAAAGCCCAAAAAGGCGGGATTCTTCATTCTGCCATCACAAGCTTTCCCATGACCTTCAGAACGGTGGGACCGGATTCAAATGGTTCCTTTAGAAGTGCTATTTTAGACAATCAATTGTCATTGATTAATATCCATCCCAATACAGACAATATTATTCCTGAGCTTGCCACTCACTGGGCCTTTGGGGATGATAAAAAAACCATGTACTTTAAGCTGGACAAATCTGCCAGATGGTCGGACGGTACCCCTGTAACAGCCTGGGATTATGTCTATACCCTTGAATTCATGCGCTCGGAACATATTATTGCACCCTGGTATAACGATTACTACACAAAAGAAATAGAAGCAGTTCTTGTCTATGATGACTACACTATTGGGGTAAAAAGTACCAAGGCCGTGCCTGATCTTTACCTGAAACTGGGGATTTCACCCACACCCAGGCACTATTTTGAAACTCTTGATGAAACATTCGTCCAAACCTATAATTGGAAAATTGTTCCCAATACCGGGGCTTATGAGATCAGCGAGTTTAAAAAAGGAAAATTTATTAAATTCAAAAGGAAAAAAGACTGGTGGGCCAAAGATCGGAAATATTTTAAGAACAGGTTTAATGTTGATATAGTAGTTTTTGATGTGATCCGGGATGGTAATCTTCAATGGGAATATTTTAAAAAAGGCAAGCTTGATGTCTTTGGCCTGACAATGCCCAAATACTGGCATGAGAAATCAAAAATTTCCTTGTTTCAAAAAGGGTATATCAATAAAATATGGTTTTTTAATGATCAGGAGAGATCAGCACAGGGGATGTGGCTTAATCAGGACAGGGAAATATTCAAAGACAGGCGGCTGTGTTATGCCTTTGCCAATGCAATGAATATTGAAAAAGTCATAGATAAAGTGTTAAGGAAAGATTATTTCAGACTGCCCCAGGCTTTTTCCGGGTATGGGCGATATTCTGACGACAATATAAAGCCAAGACTTTATGATATCGCAAAGGTAAATGATTTAATGACGTCTGCCGGCTGGACACGGGGAAGTGATGGTATCTGGCAAAAGGATGGGAAACGCTTCTCGGTTAAGGTCACCTATAGTTTTGAGGAACATATGCCAAGGCTTGTGGTGCTTAAAGAAGATGCATTAAAAGCCGGGATTGAGCTTTTGCTTGAAAGACTGGATTCCACTGCCATGTTTAAAAAATTTTTAGAAAAAAAACATGATGTTGCATGGATGGGATGGAGTACCAATATAAGACCCTCCTATTGGCAGGGATGGCATTCAGACAATGCCCATAAACCCCAGACCAATAATATTACCAACACGGATGATCCCAGATTGGATGAATTGATTGACAATTACAGGGCAAGTTTGAATGAAGAAGAAAGAATAAAACTATCATTGAAAATACAGAATGCCATTCATGAAACCGGTGCTTTTGTACCCACATTTATGGTTCCCTATGTCAGGCTGGGTTATTGGAGATGGCTTGAATTGCCTGACTTCCACGGGACAAGGCGGTCTGAAAGCCTGTTTGACCCCTTTTCCAGCATGACGGGCGGGCTTTTCTGGATAAATGTGGAAAAAAAGGAAGAAACCCTTTATGCAATGAAGTCAGACAGAACCTTTTTGCCCGTTGTTATCAAGGATGAACTATTTAAAAAGGAGTGAGCCCGGGTGGATGAGCAGATTATTCTGGATGTAAGGGAACTTGTAATTGAATTTGACACTGACCTGGGTGTGGTCAGGGCTGTGGACCATTTGGATTTTCAATTGAAAAAGGGCAGGATCCTGGGGCTTGCAGGAGAGTCTGGCTGCGGGAAAAGCGTAACCGCCCTGAGTATCATGCGATTGCTGCCAAAACCGGTTTCCCGGATGGTTCAGGGCCAGGTTTTATTCAATGGTCAGGATATTTCAAGGCTTCCTGTGGATGAGATGCACCATATCCGGGGCAAAAAAATTTCCATGATTTTTCAGGAGCCCATGACAGCCTTAAATCCCGTCCATGGGATAGGCAAACAGATGATTGAAGTTTATAAATTGCATTTTCCAAAAATGTCCTTTCATGAAATGGAAAAAGCTGCAATTCAAATGTTGGAAAAAACAGGGATATCTGATCCGGAAAAAGTGATGAAAAAATACCCCCATCAGCTTTCAGGCGGTATGCGGCAGCGGGTAATGATTTCCATGTCACTTTCATGTGAACCTGACATTCTGATTGCAGATGAACCCACAACGGCCCTTGATGTGACAGTCCAGGCCCAGATCCTGGACTTGATTAAAAATCTTCAAGTAAAATCAGGCATGTCTGTTATTTTAATTACCCATGATCTGGGAGTTATTGCAGAAAATTGTGATGATGTTGTTGTCATGTATGCCGGACGGATTGCTGAAAAAGCAGAAGTGATGACATTGTTTAAACATCCTTGTCATCCCTATACCAAAGGATTGTTAACTTCTATCCCTTCTTTGGCAGGAGAATCCAAAACCATTCTGCCTACAATTAAGGGGGAAGTGCCGTCATTATTGAATATGCCCAAGGCATGCAGGTTTGCAAGCCGTTGTCCATGGGTTGAGGATATTTGTAGAAAAATAGTCCCTTTGGAGCGAAAAATGGGACGAAATCACACAGCAGCCTGCCATTTAGCAGATATACAAAAAAATGAAAAAAGTGATTTTATTTAAAATAATCCTTGATTTTTTAATTCAAAGTCAATAATACTCAACGAAAGCCCTTTGTAGAAAGGCTTAGCAGTTTCGTTCTAAAGGCAAAACCCATCTGTTAGAGTGGCAAGACCTGAAGTTTGAAACTATTATTATTTATTTTAAGTAAGGAGAGTCACAATGGCAAATGGGATCGTAAAATGGTTCAATGATTCAAAAGGGTATGGCTTTATTGAGCAGGAAAACGGACCGGATGTATTTGTTCATCATTCCGGCATACTTGGGGACGGTTTTAAATCACTGAATGAAGGTGACAAGGTCACTTTTGAAGTGGAAGATGGCCAGAAAGGGCCGGCAGCCGTTAACGTAAGTGTTGTATAAGATTTTCAAAGGGTTTTCTTAAGATGGTGTTAGAAAACCCTTTTTTTATGTTCTAAAGCTCCTGGCAGGTTCAATTCTTTATAATTTATTCTTGGGAAAAAGGCGCAGGATAAAGCTATGCAGTATTTTGTATGTCATGGCATAGAATTTTTTACAAATGAATAAGTGGCGATATGACGATTCTTGAAGTTAAAAATCTTAAAAAATATTTTCCTGTCACAGGCGGTGTGTTTTTGCGGCGGACGGGTTGGGTTTATGCCCTTGATGGTGTTTCATTTTCCCTGAACAAAGGTGAAACTCTGGGTATTGTTGGCGAATCTGGCTGCGGCAAAACAACCCTGGGAAGATGTCTCATGGGACTTTATGAACCATCGGAAGGACAGGTTATTATAAAGAACCAGAATGTTTTTCGTCTTAACTCTAAGCAGAGAAAAAAACTGGCCTTAAATTTGCAAATGATTTTCCAGGATCCCTTTGAATCATTGGATCCCAGGCAGACAGTCAAAGAGATCCTTGAAGAAAAATATATTATTCATGGACAAAAAAAGGGGGATTTGGATTCACAAATTAACAACTTGATAAAAAGGGTAGGCCTTTTGCCCGACACCCTTTCTAAATTCCCCCATGAATTTTCAGGCGGCCAGCGTCAGAGAATTGGTATTGCCAGAGCCATCAGCCTGGAACCGGAAATTATTATTTGCGATGAACCTGTTTCAGCACTGGATGTTTCCGTTCAATCTAAAATTTTAAACCTTTTACTCAAACTCCAGCAGAAAATGGGGCTGACCTATGTTTTTATCTCCCATGATTTATCTGTTGTAAAACATGTCTCAGACAGGATTGCCGTCATGTATATGGGTAAAATTGTTGAGGTGGCAAATGCCGATGCTATTTACAATAACGGGCGGCATCCATATACCAAGGCGCTTTTATCATCTATCCCCAGACCGGATCCAACATCTGCCCGGCATAGGATCATCTTAAAAGGAGAGTTGCCTTCAGTGGAGAACCCACCTTTTGGATGCAGGTTCAATACCCGATGTGAGCAGGTTCAAAATATCTGTCAAGAAAAGGAGCCGGTATTGCTTAAAAATGCAGAAGACCCGAACCATTTGACTGCCTGTCATTTTTTCAATTAATTATTTTTTTTATCAAGGACTTAACGAATCAGGTCTGTTTTCTTTTCACAAACACATCAGGAACACTATTTTGTTCAGATATGGGCCAGAATACTTGAAATTTGGAACCATGACCAACCTTGCTAAATGATTTAATAAACCCGTTTTGTTTTTTTACAATGCCGTCAACAACAGCCAGGCCCAGGCCCGTCCCTTTTCCAGTCTCCTTTGTAGTAAAATAGGGATCAAATATTCTTTCCAGAGTTTTTTCATCTATGCCATGACCCGTATCAATTACTTCAAGTCTGATGTATTTACCAGTTAAGATATTGAGACCTGGGAAACTTTGTTGTGTGGAAATTTCAACCTCATGCAATCCCACCGTCAATTCACCACCAGTATCACCCATGGCCTGATATGCATTTGTGCAAAGATTCATGATGACCTGATGTATTTGGGTCGCGTCTGCTATAATAATTGCCTTGGAAAAAATATTTTCCTTGATCTCTATATTTGAAGGGATTGAGGATCGGATTAATTTAAGAGCTTCCTTTAATAAGGGGGAAACACTCATAGGCCGTGGTTTAAATTCAGACTGCCGGCTGAATGTAAGTATCTGCCGAATCAGTGCTGCGGCTCTTTGTCCACTTTTAATCACCTGAGCAATATGTTCCTTTGCTTTTTCAGGTTGATTAATATGTATTTCAGCCAATTGAGCATATCCAAAAATACCTGCGAGAATATTGTTAAAGTCATGGGCAATACCTCCGGCAAGAGTGCCGATGGCTTCCATTTTTTGAGCCTGCATCAATTGATTTTCAAGTTTTTTCTGTTCGGTAACATCTAATAGGAATCCTCTGATTTGAGTAAGATTGCCGTTTTCATCAAATACACCTGAAGAATTTTCAATGAGGTGAAGAGGGGTTCCATCAATTTTTTTTAAATTGGGTTCATAACCTGTCAATTGTTTTTCTTTTTTAAGAAGATTTAAAAAATCAAATCTCTCGTCAGGATTCACGGAAAGCATTTGAATAGGCGTTTCCATTGCATGTCGAGTGCTGTTGAATCCGAAAATTTTATTATATTCCTTATTACATGCAATCAGTTTTCCCTCAGGGCTTGAGATATAAGTTCCTGAAAAAATTCCTTCAAAGTAGGCGCGATACTGCCCCTCACTTTTTCTTAATTGTTCTTCAGCCTGTTTTTGATCAGTGATGTCAATGGCTATTTGAAGTTTAACCATCCGTCCATCTGTCCATTCTATGGCCCGGTCATAGTTTGTATACCATCTCCTGCTTAATGGATTTTGACCTTGCCAGATACAAACGCCCTTGGGTTTTTTGTTTTCGTCAAGTAATTTATCATTTGTACAATGGGAACAGGGCCTGGATTCTCCTCTAAAAACGTTCCAGCATATTTCACCCGTGGCATCCTTTTTAAAAATCTTTTTCATGTAGTTGTTCATAAAAAGGATTTCATATGTTTCAAGGTCGGCTACATAAATGGTTGCATCAAGGCTGTTTAATACAGTGAGAAATCTTTTTTGGGATGCCTGCAACGCTTTTTCTGCTTTCTTGCGCTCAGATTCCGCGTGTTGCAGTTTTTTAATTTTTTGCTCTAGCTCTTCATAGGTTGGTTTTTGAGTCATCAAAAGAATCTCCAAAGTTTTTTCATGATCAAGGATTCCCATACTTTTAATGACAAATCAATGCTTAAAATTGATTTTTTGGATATTTACCATAAGAAATTTTGCATAACCCTTGCCAGGCTGATCGCCTCACGTCCGCTGGATGGACATTGCTACAATCTCTAACCTGAAGGTCACACGTAAGATTATTTTCGCTGACCGCCATGAACTCGCTCATTCTTCGCTCAAACACCATGGCGGTTTAACCGCTGCAGTAATCAAGAGCTTGTAAGCCATGATCCATAATGCTCCAGTAAGGCGATCAGCCTGGCAAGCAGCAAAGCAATCTGTTTTATCTTGCACAAAACATAGGGTAATGCTATTCTTATTGACCTTTGGAAGGGTTTTTTTTGAATAGAAAATAAGGTTGGGTTAATAAAATTGATGAAGGATTTAAACAAGCGTTTCAAGGGTTGGATTTTTATTTATTGCGCGCTTATTCTTATGGGTTGCACAGGTCCTGAAAAGGGAACAGAGTCTTTGTTTTTAATTAAAACCGCATCAATGATCATTACCAGTTCAGATTTTATAGAAGAACTTGATCTTAAAAGGACTGCATATCCATATAATATTGAAGAAAATCCAATGGGATATAATGAAATGGTGATGGATCTTGTTCAAACTCTTTCCAAAGAGATCCTTCTTCTCAGCGCGGCGGCTGATAAGGGCGTGAATGTGACGGATCAGGAGGTCGGGGCTGCCGAGGATGAATTCAAAAAAGATTATCCCGAAGACAGCTTTGAACAGATTTTATTAAAAAATGCCATATCTTATCCATTGTGGAAAAAACGATTTAAGAAAAATATGATACTGGAAAAATTTATTGATCAGGAACTAAGACAAAAGATTGAAATCACGGCACAGGATATTGTGGGGTTTTATAAAAAACATATAATTGCCGATATCCAGAAAAAAGATGAGAATACCCCGGGTTTAAAGAAGATTGAGAATGAAAAAGAACTGGTATCCCATCTTCGGTTGCAGAAGGCTCAAGACCATTACGATGAGTGGATACAACAGCTTTACAAGGATCACCCGGTGCAAATCAATATGGAAAAACTAAAAACATTTTTAATTGATATAGAAAAGAGTGAGGTAAAAGAAAATGAAAAAGAAAATTAATGGGGTTATTTTTTCTTTGATTATACTCTGTTTTGGCTTTTGCGGATCGATATCAGCTGAAGTTATCGACAGGATTGTTGCCATTGTGAATAATGATATTGTCACCTGGGTTCAATTAAGTAAAGAAACGGAGCCATATATAAAAAATATGGAGTCTTCCGGGTATTCAGAAGAAAAGAAAAAAGAGTCGTTAAAACAAATTAATAATAAGATACTCATGGCATTGATTGATAGATCATTAACCCAGCAGGAAGCCCAAAAGTATCAAATCAATGTATCAGATGCCGAGGTCGATAATGCCCTGGAAAATGTAAAAAAAGCCAGGTCACTTAGCCAGGAAGAATTTGAGACTGCTTTAAATAAAGAGGGGCTCACTTTAAAAGAATACCGCGAAAATGTCCAAAAACAGATATTACAATCCAGGTTGATTAACCATGCGGTAAAATCAAAAGTGATTATCATGGAATCTGATATAAAAAATTATTATGACGTTAATGCTGAAAAATATTCAGGCAAAAAAAAGTATCACTTAAGAAATATCCTTATGGACAATGAGGAGGGGATCAAAGAAATCAGAAAGAAACTGGATGCAAAAAAGGATTTTTCAGCCCTTGCAAAAAAACATTCACTCTCACCTAATGCATCCGAAGGAGGGGATCTTGGACTGTTTGATATCAGTAATTTTGCTGAAAATATTAAAGAAATTATATCCGGGTTAAATATTGGGGATTATTCAAACGTCATTTCAACCTCCCAGGGGTTCCAAATTTTTTATGTAGAAGATATTGTTCTGGATGGTAATAAAACCTTACAACAGGCCCACGATGAAATTCATGAAATTTTATACAATGAACAGGTGGAGAAAAAATTTAAAACCTGGCTTGAATCATTAAAGAAAAATGCGTACATAAAAATCATGCTTTAAATTGGCTTTTGCTTCTTTAAACAAAGGAAAGACCATGCACAATGAAAAGATAAAACTTTTGACTGCCAGTTTAAAAAGACTGCTGCGACGTGGGGCGACCAGGCAATTGGTTAATATCATTAAAAAAACCCATATGGCAGATCTTTCCCTTGCCTTTAAAGAATTGTCTGTTGATAACCGGAAAAAGCTGTTCGGGCTTATGGATGACCCGGAAGAAATCGGTGTTTTCTTTTCAACCCTTGACGAGACTCTTTTTCTGGAGTTTATAAAAAACATAGAATTTACTAAGCTTGTGGATATATTTGATCAAATGCCCTCTGATGATGCGGCCTCCCTTTTGAACCTTCTGGATGAAGAGCTTTCAGATCAAATCCTTTCAAAAATGACGAAAGAGGGATCCGCTAATATTGAGCAGCTGATGAGCTATGATGAAGATACAGCCGGAAGCATCATGGTGACAGATTTTATCGCATTGGAAGAGGATGTGGTGGCAAAACAGGTTATTGAAGCATTACAGAACAAGTATCTGGATGTTGAAATGCCTTTTTATATCTATGTTGTTGATACATATGGAAAACTTGTCGGGGTCAGTTCATTACGGCAGCTGGTGGTTGTCCATCCGGAAAAACCTTTAAAAGAATTTATGGCACAGGATCTTGTCACTGTAAAACCCTATACAGACAGGGAGGAAGTGGCAAGGCTGGTGTCAAGGTATGATTTTCTGGCAGTTCCTGTTGTGGATGATGATAACAGGATCGTGGGAATTGTAACTGTTGATGATGTTATTGATATCCTCCATGAAGCTGCAACGGAAGATATGTTAAAAATGGCTGGAGTGGGTGAAGAATATATTGAAACCCAGACTATATGGAGAGGCACCCGGATTCGTCTGCCCTGGTTGTTTGCAAGTTTTTTAGGGGGTGTGGCTGCTTTTTTTATCATCGGCGGATTTGAGGAAGACCTTGCAAAATTTACAACCCTGGCTGCATTTATTCCTGTTATTATGGGAATGGGGGGAAATATAGGTATCCAGAGTTCAACCATTGTTGTCCGGGGTATTGCCACAGGAAGAATTAACCTTCAGGATTTTTCCAAAGTAGTTTCAAAAGAATTGGCTGTAGGAGTTATCCTGGGTGTCATATACGGTATTTTCATTGGCATTATCGCAAAATTCGTTTTTGCTGCAGAACCGTTTTCCGTGCCATTGGCATTTGCTGTGGGGCTTGCCATCATAACATCCATGTCTATTGCAGCCCTTGTAGGTTCCATGGTCCCGCTTATTCTTGAGAGAATCAATATTGATCCTGCCGTTGCAACAGGACCCTTTGTCACAACCTCCATTGATATTGTGAGTGTGTATTTTTATTTCATGATAGCAAAGCAGCTTTTGGATCTATAGGGCGGTTTTTTATGCCTGGATTTGTTACCGATGCCATATTGCTCAGAAAAATTGAATATGGTGACCATGATTTCATAATCAGTTTTTTAACAGAATCCAAAGGGAAAATATCCGTGATTGCCAAAAATGCGAAAAAGAGCATTAAACGATTTTCCGGTGCTTTGGATCTTTTTTCTGTCAATCATATCCAGTGCACATTCCCCAAAAAAAAGAAAGATGGCCTGACCATATTGTCCCAGGCAGATCTTGAAAACGGATTTGCAAATATTCGGTATGATGTATTTAAAACGGCCTATGCAAGTTATTGGGCAGAAGTTATGCATTTCTGGCTGGAGGAAAATAAACAACAGGCAGAATTATATAATCTGTTGTTATTTTCCCTTGATGCATTAAATAAGGGAGTTCTGTCCAAAGAAGTGCTCAGCCTTTTTTTCCAGATCCGGTTTATGACTCTCTCCGGGTTTTTCCCTAATATTGAAAATTGTGATACTTGTAAAACACCTCTTGATAATATAGAACAAAAAAAAGTCTGGTTTGACTTTGCTGAAGGTCGAATCATTTGTCAAAATTGCATTAAAAAAAGATCAAATTATGGCCTGACGGTTTCAAAGGGGACCTTAAAGCAGATTAACTGGATAAGCACCAGCGATATCAGCAGGGCCGACAGAATAAAATTTTCAGGCATTGCCATAAAAGAAGGGGAAATGCTTGTGGAGGCCTTTATCCCCTTTTATATCGGAAGGGATTTTAAAAGTCTGCAATTTCTTAACAGGTTGAGACAGGAAAAATGAATTTTAAAAAAATACTTGAAAAAAACCATATCCAGGCATCTGTCCCCTGCAGGGTGGATCTCGGCGGCACCCTGGATATCAGTACAATTTATCTGCCCCTGCATCACCTGTCACCATCAAGCTTTAACATAGCCCTTGATTTAAGGACAAAGGTCAGTCTTTTGCCCTGGGAAGAAGGATATGTCAAGGTCTCATCCAAGGGGTTTGAAAGCGCTGTTTTTAAAAATGACGAGGCACCATTTAATCATCCTATGGGGCTGATGTTTGCCCTGGCAAACTATTTTGATGCCCATGGTGTTCACATAAACATTGAATCTTCCTCACCACCCAGAAGTGCTTTAGGAGGGTCTTCTTCTGCGGCTGTGGCCATTATATCGGCATTTTATAAAGCGCTTGGTAAGGAAATAAATCCTGAACAAATCGCCTGGCTTGCCCATTATATTGAGTCCAGTGTGGCCGGGGTTCCATGCGGTTTGCAGGATCAGCTTGCAGCAGCTTTTGGCGGGGTAAATCAATGGATCTGGAAAATGGGGGACAGGTATCCTGAATTTGAACGTATACCTGTTTTTGAAAATGAAGCCGACTTAAAGGCCTTTAACTCCAATATTCTTATTGCTTATTGCGGCATTCCCCATGTATCAAAAGATATTAATAAGCAATGGATTGAATCCTTTGTCCGGGGTGAAACAAGATTAGTATTTAAAAAAATTGCAGATTTAACAAAAAAATTTTCAAACGCTGTAAAGACCAGGAATTTCAAGCAGGCAGCCGATCTTATGAACCAGGAGACAAAATTAAGACTTGAAATGACCCCGGATGTCCTTGACAAGGCAGGCAAAAAAATGTTTGAAAAGGCTATAAGTTGTGACTGCGGTGCCAGATTCACCGGTGCTGGCGGCGGTGGTTGTCTCTGGGCAATCGGCGAAGCCAGGGATATTAGAACTTTAAAATCTTTCTGGCAGGAAATACTGGAATCTATTGAAACTGCAAAAATTCTTGATACAAAAATTGAGAATAAAGGCATTATAATATGTTAACCATAATTTTTTATTGAAAAAGTGGAGCAAAATGAATTTTCAAGATGTAATTTTAAATTTAAATAATTTCTGGGCTAAAAAAGGTTGTGTCCTCATACAATCCTATGACATGGAAGTGGGTGCGGGAACATTTCATCCGGCCACACTTTTAAAAGCGCTTGGGCCTGAACCATGGAAGGTGGCCTATGTGCAACCATCAAGACGGCCCACAGACGGCCGCTATGGGGAAAACCCGAACCGGCTTCAGCATTATTACCAATACCAGGTTTTGTTAAAACCGTCTCCACCGGATGTTCAGCAATTATACCTTGACTCCATGAAAGCTCTGGGGGTTGATCCCCTTGAACATGATATCCGGTTTGTTGAAGATGACTGGGAATCTCCAACCCTGGGTGCTTCAGGGCTTGGATGGGAAGTCTGGCTGGATGGCATGGAGGTCACCCAGTTTACCTATTTTCAGGTAACCGGAAGTGTAGAGGTAAACCCCGTACCTGTTGAACTGACATATGGTCTGGAGCGGATCTGCATGTATCTTCAGGGTGTGGATAATGTATTTGATCTCAAATGGAACGATGAGGTCACTTACAGGGATGTCTATCACATGCAGGAAGTGGAGCAGTCTACCTATAATTTTGAAATTGCCGATGTGGATATGTTGTTTGACCTGTTTAAAAAATATGAGACAGAAGCCCATAGAATCATAAAAAAAGGACTTGTTATTCCCACCTATGAATATTGTTTGAAATGCTCCCATACCTTTAATCTTCTGGATGCCCGGGGTGCCATCAGCGTGACCCAGAGAACAGGTTATATAAAACGGATAAGGGATATTGCAAGGCAGGCTTCCAAAGCATATATTGAACAAAGAGAAGAAATGGGGCATCCATTATTGAAAAACGGAGGGATAAATTAAAATGAATACTCTTTTAATTGAAATTGGCAGTGAAGAAATCCCGGCCGGTTATATTATTCCTGCCCTGGATGCTTTTAAAGAAAATATCCTGTCTGCTCTGGACAATTTCAGAATTGATCATGGCAATGCCAGGACTTATGGAACACCCAGACGTCTTGCATTGATGGTGGAAGATGTGGCTGATTGCCAGAATGAAAAAACTTCAACCATTACAGGCCCCCCTGAAAGGGTGGGATTTGATGAGAACGGAAAACCTACCATTGCCGCAGAAAAATTTGCAGATAAAGCCGGTATTTCACTTGATCAGATCAAAGTTCAAGACACACCAAAGGGTCGTTATTTGACGGCAATTATCGGAGAAAAATGTGAGACTTGTGTTTCCATTCTGGAAAGCATTCTTGCAAAACAGATTTTATCCCTTCCTTTTCCCAAAAGTATGAGATGGGGAGATCTTCCCATTAGTTTTGCCAGGCCCATTATTTCACTGGTTGGTCTTTTGGGGGAGAAAAAGCTTGATTTTAAAGTAGGCCATATTAAATCTTCTTCTTATGTTTTCGGGCATCCTTTTATGCAACCGGGCAAATATAATATTAAATCGGCAGATAACTATATTAAGGTGATTGAAGCGGCCGGTGTTATCCCGGATATTGAGAAAAGAAAGGCTGTCCTGACAAAAGCCATACAAGCCTGTGCAAAAGAGCATGGTGCCCGGATTCTTGAAGATGATGAACTGATTAATCTTGTGACAAACCTTGTGGAATCTCCATTTCCTGTTGTGGGCACCTTTGATGATAAATTCCTTGAAGTGCCGGACGAGGTTTTGATCACAGCCATGAGAGAACATCAGAAATATTTTGCCCTGACAGATAAAAATAATAATCTAAAACCTTTATTCATAGCGGTTAACAACACAAGGGCAAAAGATATGCGGCTTGTGACAAGAGGACATGAAAAAGTGTTACGTGCAAGACTTTCCGACGCAAAATTTTTCTTTGAAGTGGATTGCAAGTCCTCCCTGGATGAATTTACCCAAAAGCTTAAAAATGTAACCTTTCAGGAGAAACTGGGATCAGTCTACGATAAAACCCTGCGCATCAAAGATTTTGTTGAATATCTTGCCCGCGAATCATCATACAATGATAAAGAAACCTTGACAAATGATGTTAAAAGGGCCGCACAAATCTGCAAAGCTGACCTTGTCAGCCAGGTGGTCATTGAATTTACAAAACTTCAGGGAGTTATCGGAAGGGTCTATGCTTTAAAAGCCGGTGAAAAAAAGGATATAGCCCTTGCCATTGAGCAGCACTACAGGCCGATATATTCCGGTGGCCAATTGCCTGAAAATCCAGTGGCCTGTCTTTTGGCAATAGCAGACAAGCTGGATACCATTTGCGGCTGCTTTTCAGTTGACTTGATTCCCACGGGCGGAGCAGATCCCTATGCACTGCGGCGGCAGGGGATCGGTATTCTGCTGATTATGATGGAAGAAAATATGGAAGTCTCTTTAACTGCCATGATTGATAAAGGGCTATCGGCTTATATTGACATGGAAGGCAGCAGACAAAAAACAGCGGTAAAAATAAAAGAGTTCCTTCAAAACAGAATGGTCAATATCCTGACGGACAAGGGATTCTCAAAAGAAGCGGTTAATTCAGCGCTCTGGGCATCCTTTGACAATGTTCCTGATGTTGTTTTAAGGGTTAAGGCCATGGATTCTTTAAGAAAAGAACCGGACTTTGAGCCCCTTTCCATTACCTTTAAACGGGTTGAAAATATTCTTAAAAAAACAAAGGATTCAGAAGGCTTGACGATAGTGGATGAACGTCTTTTTGAAGATCCGTCGGAAACAAGATTGTTCACTGCTGTCAGGCAAGTGGGTCTTTTAGTGGATGATTTGATTCAAAAAGGCGATTATGACACCGCTTTATCGCATATTGCCGGTTTAAGGCCGATTGTGGATACTTTTTTTGATGATGTCATGGTTATGGCAGAAGATATAAAATTAAGACAGAACAGGCTTGCTTTGTTATCCTCTGTGTCGGCATTGTTTAAAAATATTGCAGATTTTTCGATGATTTAAAATAACAAAATTTAGGAGAAAAAATATGGCTGGCTATGATCCTGAAATGGATAAAAAAATAAAAGAATGGAAAAACGAGGAGACCGGGCTTCATGTCTCAATTCATCAGTATGGGGAAGGGGAGCCAAAAGTCCAGTTGGGCCCGAGAATTCTGAAAAAAAAAGATGGGTCTGACAGGGCACCTTCAAAGGCCGGCAGGCTATCCATTGAAGACATTATGTGGATATATGATATTATTGATGAGGTAAAGAATGACTTATCCGACATGGTCGGACCTGAATAATGAATCCATAGTCCCTGTCCTGGGAGCACACAAAGGATTCAATATCGGCCCTGTGGCTGTAATGGTAAGTTGCCAACCTGATCTTAAGCTCATGCAATCACATATTGTAACCCCACAGGTTTCCTCTTTTTTTACAAGCACTCTTATGATCCTTGATGAGTGTAATAAGGATGCTTGTATTGCAGGACCCTTTATCGGTGCGCCTTATGCTTCAATGCTTCTGGAGTCTTTAATTGCAAAAGGAGCCGAAAAAATTATTATTCTGGGATGGTGCGGGGCTGTGACAGATCAATTGAATGTCGGAGATATCATTCTTCCTGTCAAAGCCATTGTGGATGAAGGGACTTCTGTAAATTACAGGATTCTGGATGAAAGAATTCCTTTCTCAGAACCCGACTTGAATTTAACAGATCAATTGTCAGATCACTTGACATCCTGTGGGATTGGTTTTCAAAAAACAACGGTCTGGACCACGGATGCCATTTACAGGGAGACCAAAAAAAAAGTCGCTTATTTCAGAGACCTTGGCGCTCATGCCGTTGAAATGGAATGTTCAGCTCTTTTTTCTGTTGCCTCCTATCGAAAGGTTAGCATTGCAGGAGTTCTTGTCGTGTCTGACAGTGTGGCATCAAAAGACTGGGATCCCGGATTCAGGAAAAAAAGATTTATTCTGGCCAGAAAGTCGGCCTGTGAGTCTATCATGGGTTTTATCCAAAAAATGTGCGAAAAATGAATAATGCCATAAAAAAAGAAGCCCAAAGGCTTCAAAAGGAATTGACAGCCCACAGCTATCAATATCATGTACTGGATGATCCTTTAATTTCAGACCATGAATATGATGTTATGCTGAAAAAGCTCATTGAAATTGAAGACAAGTTCCCCCAGTTTACCAGTCCTGATTCGCCGACAAAAAGAGTGGGTGCCCCGCCTTTAATTGGTTTTCAGCAAGCCCTGCATTCAATACCCATGTTAAGCCTTGATAATGCGTTTAATGATCAGGATGTGCTGGATTTTCACAAAAGAATCGTTAAAAATTTAGACAGGGAAGAGATTCTATATACGGTGGAACCCAAACTGGATGGCGTGGCCGTGGAATTAAAGTATGAAAACGCACTGCTTGTTCAGGCCACAACCCGGGGGGACGGAATCACAGGCGAGGTGGTTACTCAAAATGTCAGGACCATAAGATCTGTCCCTTTAAAACTGCATGGTGATAGCCTTAAAATGCCTTCCCTGATCGAGGTCAGAGGGGAGGTTATTATCCGGCGGCCTCAATTTGATCAATTGAACAAAAACCGCAGTGAACAGGGTGAGGCGGTTTTTGCCAATTCGAGAAATGCTGCAGCAGGATCATTACGGCAATTGGATTCGAAAATTACAGCCGCAAGACCTCTTGATATATTTGTTTATGGGACAGGCCTGGTGGAAGGGATTTTGTTTCAAACTCAGTCCCAGATGTTGTTGTCCTTAAAAGAATTCGGATTTCCCGTCAATCCCAACATCGTGTCTGGTGTGACAATAGACCATGTTTTAACCTTTTATAAAGAGCTTGAAGCGTTAAGGGAAAATCTTGCATATGAAATTGACGGCATGGTGATCAAGGTGGATGATATTTTTTTTCAGCGGCAATTGGGTGAAAAAATAAAAAGCCCGCGATGGGCCATTGCCTATAAATTCCCCGCCATGCAGAAAACCACTGTCATAAAGGACATTATTGTCCAGGTCGGCCGAACCGGTACCCTTACCCCGGTTGCCATACTCAAATCCGTTAATGTCGGTGGAGTCATGGTTTCAAGGGCAACCCTGCACAATGAGGATGAAATCAAAAGAAAAGATATCCGCATTGGTGACACAGCACTGGTTATGAGGGCAGGGGATGTCATCCCCAAAGTGGTGAAAATCATTGTATCCAAAAGAAAGGGAGATGAAGTCCCTTTTAAAATGCCGGTTCATTGCCCTGTCTGCAAAAGTAAAATAGAAAAAATCAAACTGGATAAATCCAACATTAACAAGTGTGTCAATGCATCATGTCAAGCCCAGTTAAAGCAACGGATCAGGCATTTTGTTTCCAAGAAGGCCTTTGACATAGACGGACTTGGAAACAAGATCGTTGATCAATTGGTGGATGAAGGGTTGCTCGGATCATTTGCAGATGTTTTTTGCCTTGAAAAAGAAAAACTTGCCAGTCTTGACCGCATGGCACAAAAATCGGCATCCAACCTGATCAAGGCCATAGCGAAATCAAAGATAGTTTCTCTGAGACGCTTTATCTATGCATTGGGGATTGGTCATACTGGAGAAAATGCCGCCAAATTGATTTCAGAACAATTTTCAAATCTTTCGGATATTATGGAAACATCAGAAGAAAGGTTAATTCAGATTAATGGAATAGGCCCTGAAACAGCATCATCGGTATGTCGGTTTTTTTCTAATTTTGAAAACCAGATGAATATCAAAAATATTATTGCCCGGGGTGTTACCATTATAAATGAGCAACCAATTATTATTGAATCCTTTGAGAACATATTTAACAATAAAAAAATTGTGCTCACTGGCACACTGCAATCCATGACGCGCAGTGAGGCTAAAAAAATACTTGAAAACCTTGGCGCGGATATCACATCAAGTATCAGTTCTAAAACCGATTTTCTCATTGCAGGGGAAAAGGCAGGATCCAAACTTGAAAAAGCTGAAAAAGCAGGTGTTCAGATACTGGATGAAACCCGGTTTAAAGCTATGCTTAAAGATTATCTATAAATGCAGGGGTCGCCTCTTGTTATCAATTTCAATGGTTGTTTTTGAATAGGTCAGTTTGTTAATGATCTTTCCGTCCTGAAAATGAATAATATCAACGCCTTTTCTGATTTCAGTTTTATCTTCAAACCCCGGTTCCATTGAAGGCCATTCAAGAACCCAGCGATAGAGAACTTTCTGGTGCTGTTCATCAATAAAGGTTTCTTCTTCCATGAACCTGAAGCCACCATGATTTTTAAACCAGGGTTCCCAGGCCTTTCTAAGGGATTTTTTCCCTTTTATATAGGCACCGGTCCAGTTCTCAAAAAAAACATCTTCATGGAAAAGGGACAATACCTTATCCAGGTCATACTTTTCCCAGGCAAGGTTCCAATCTTTTAACAATAATTTGATTTCTTTGCGTGAAAGTTTCATTATTTCACCTATATTTAAAGGTTTGTTAAAGGTTTGTGTACGCCTTCCTTTTACCATAATATTTTTGCCCGAGCAACCCATGGTCAGAAGTGTCTGGATGAGCAGTGCCTTTATGATGATTTAATCAAATAGTGCATTAATAAAAAGTACTGGATCAAATTCCTGAAGATCCTCGATCTGTTCTCCTACGCCAATATATTTTATCGGTAGTTTCATCGTACTCGCAATGGCTGCAACAATACCGCCTTTTGCCGTGCCATCAAGTTTTGTCAATGCTATCTGGGTCAGTCCTACGGCTTCGTCAAATAGGTTGGCCTGGGAAATGGCATTTTGACCCGTGGTTGCGTCCAATACCATGAGGACGTCATGGGGCGCACCCGGCAATTTTTTATTAATGGATCGCTTTATTTTTTTGAGTTCCTCCATTAGATTTTTTTGTGTATGGAGTCTGCCGGCAGTATCAATTAATACGATGTCAATATCCCTGGCAAGAGCTGCTTCAACAGAATCATAGGCAACGGCTGCCGGATCAGCCCCCTCTTTATGTTTGACAATGGAAGCGTTGGATCGATTTGCCCAGATTTCGACCTGCTCGATTGCCGCGGCTCTGAATGTGTCTGCTGCAGCAATGAGTACTTTTTTCCCCTGGGAGGTATACTTCATGGCAAGCTTTCCCAAAGTCGTGGTTTTGCCGGTCCCATTGACACCGACAACCATGATGACATGGGGTTTTGTTATGGGTTGCTCATCTGGGGCATCGAAATTGTCTGTAGCCAAATTGTTCGGGAACAATCCGATTAATTCCTCTTTTAATACCTGTTTGAGTTGTTCTGAACCGGACAGTTTTTTGGCTTTTCCCTTTATTTTTCCCATCATTTTCATGGTGACATCAATACCCAGATCAGATGAGATCAATACCTCCTCTAATTCTTCAAAAAGTGCTTCATCAATCGTCTTGCCTGAACCAAAAAGGTCATTGATGTCAGTGGTTAATACCTTTCTTGTTTTTAACAGCCCGGTTTTCAGCCTTGAAAAGATGTTGTTGCCCTGTTCTTTTTTTTCCGGACTCTTTTTCTTAAATAAATTAAACCCCAATTTGTTTGCTCCTTAAATATAGTTTTATTGATGATCCTTACCATTTTTCTTGAATTAGAATCAAGGACTGCTGCTTAAAATTTGAACAAAAGATTGACTCAAAGGCAAATGTGTCATAGGTATCCCTATTAATTTAAATAGTGAAGAAAAGGGGTATGGTACAAAAAATTAAAAAACAATGGTTTTTAGTCAGTCTTGTCCTTGTTTTTGCTGCTGTTATGATTGATTCATCCAATAGTCTGTTAAAAATCGGACTTGTTCTAAAGGAAAACCGTGGTCCGGAAATAATGATATTTTTAATCTTTATTATTTCCGGCCTTTTGATAGAAAGTGACCAGATACAAGCCGGAATCAGGGATATTAAATCAACAGTTTTAGCTTTGATAGTCATTATTATTGTTGCCCCAATAGCCGCTGGTTTGCTTTGCCTTCTCCCCCTTGAAACCGGGGTGATCCTTGGGCTTTTTATCGTGGCTGTAATGCCCACGACATTGTCTTCCGGTATTGTGATGACGGGAGCTGCAGGGGGTAATATGGCCCATGCGCTTTTTATAACGATCCTGTCGAATTTCATTGGCATCTTTTCCATTCCTGTCATCCTTTCGATTCTTTTGTCATTTCTTGATCAGCAAAAAGAGCTGGTGATTGACCGGAGTGCTATTATTAGTAAATTGATCCTACTGATTCTTTTCCCTTTGATGATCGGGATAGTGGCAAAGGCCAGAATTTTTAAACCCGATCAATTGAGTAAATTCAAATTCCAGATCCTGAATCAGTGGATGATCATCAGTATTGTTTTTATTTCCCTTTCCGGGTCAAAGCAGGTGATTTTAGGCAGTGGCCCGACCTTTTTTTACATACTGGTTCTTGTGAGTGGTTTTCACTTAATGCTTCTGGGGTTTTCTTTTCTGCTGATAAAATTTTTCAGGGTGGAAAAAGGTCGCTATGAAAGTATTATTTTTATGGGATCACAAAAGACATTGGCCTTATCTGTCATGATCCAGGTGACTTATTTCAGCGAATTCGGGACAGCACTACTTGTCTGTGTCATTCACCATATCGTTCATTTGATGATGGATGGATATTTGAGTACAAAAATGAATCAAGGTCTTTCAATTAAAAATAAAGAATGATAACAGGAGTGAATATGGAGCCTTTGAATCGTGAATCGCTTGAATTTTTATTGAATCACCCGAAAACAGGTCATGTGACCTCGGATGTCAATACTGAAACCATTGAAAGACGGTCCTTTGCTCCAAAGAAAATTAAAATTTTTTCTTCAAAGTATACAAATATCAAAGAGTGTCCGGAATATAAATTAAGCAATAACAAGGAAGCCACAAAATTGCTTCCTGATGTTATTCATAACAATGTTCAAAGGATTATTCCTGGGGATGAAATAACTGAAAAAGCCAAACAGGCATTTAAGAAACGTCGAAATATTGGTGTGTTTTTTTCAGGTGGACCTGCACCTGGCGGGCATAATGTGATTGCAGGGCTTTATGATGAAGTAAAAAAGTATAATTCAGAATCTAAATTGTTTGGATTTCTTTCAGGACCTGACGGTTTGCTTGAATCAAAATATGTTGAAATTACCCAGAGCCTTGTGGATGCATATCGGAATATGGGTGGTTTTTCCATGATCAAGACCGGGAGAACCAAAATCGATTCTAAAATAAAAATGGCATTAGCATTAAAAACGTGCAAGGAACTTGGACTTGAAGCCCTGGTGGTGATCGGAGGAGATGATTCAAATACAAATGCGATCTTTCTTGCTCAGCAATTTAAAAGTGCTGGTATTAAGGTCATTGGTGTTCCCAAAACCATTGATGGAGATATACAGATAAAAACCGATGACAAAGAAACACTTTGCGCCATATCATTTGGTTTTCATACAGCAGCAAGGGCATTTTCACAAAATATCAGTAACCTGACAACGGATGCCAGTTCAGACATCAAATACTGGCATGTTTGTAAAGTAATGGGAAGAGTCGCAAGCCACCTGACATTGGAATGTGCTTTTCAGACCCATGCCAACCTTTCTTTTGTTGGTGAAGAGCTAGCTGATTATACAGATCATCAGAGAATTGAAAAAGCCCAAAAACAAGGAATAATTGATTATACTGCCTATGGCATGACATTGCGCCATTGGTCCAGATTAATATGTGATACCATTGTTCGAAGAGCTGCATGTGGAAAAAATTTCGGCGTAATGATTATTCCGGAAGGGATTCTTGAGTTTATAAATGAAATCCAGGTATTTATCATCAAATTGAATACTATTATTGCGGATTATAACCATATTCATGACAATGATTTCCACACCTCATTTCCAACATTAAATACCAAGCTTGAATACTTAAGGCGATTGACCCGAGGTATGGGAGAAAAAAATAAGTTTTCAATCTGGAATTTAAGGGATGATGATTTATTCAGCCAGCTGCCCTCATTTTTTCGAGAAGGCCTGCTTATGGAAAGAGATACCCATGGCAATTTTCAATTTTCCCAGGTAAAAACCGAAGAGATTATCATGGATATGGTCAAAGAATACCTAAGCATTTTAAAGGAGCAGGGAAAATACAAAATTGGTATTGAAAGATTCTTTTACAAGTCAATTATGAAAAACTCTAAATTTAATCCAGATAAAATTGCAAAAATTATATTTAAAAATCCTGAAGATAAATATCTGTTAATTAAAGAATCCATCATTTCCATGAAAACATTGAAACAGGTATTAATCAATAGTGAGGTGATCAGTCAGGATGACAATGTACCTAAACCTATCACCCGGATATTTAAAAAATCTGACCCTAAATTTAAAACACAGACCCATTTTTACGGATATGATGGCCGGGGTTCTGATCCAACATATTTTGACTGCAATTATACCTACAACCTTGGTATTACTGCATTTCACCTCATAGAACATGGGGCAACAGGACAAATGGCTGCTATTAAAAATCTTGAGAAAAAGTTTGATAAGTGGGAACCCATCGGTATCCCCATTGCAAAATTGATGCGCCTTGAGGAAAGAAAAGGAAAGCTGGAACTTGTGATTGAAAAAAGTCTGGTAGATTTAGATTCAAATGCCTTTAGAATTTTTAAAGACTTAAGGGAAGGATGGATGGCTGCTGACGAGAACCAGGATCGATACAGACGTCCAGGGCCGGTGCGTTTTTCAGGAAGTGCAGAGGAAGACCGACCCATTACGCTGCTGCTCAATTCCATTTAATCAGGCAGGCTATTTGGTTTTTTGGGGTTGATAGGAACACAATGGTTCTTGGGCCAGATAACTGCCCGTCGCCTCATAGGCTCGGGCCCGGCACCCGCCGCAAACCTGTTTGAATTCACAGATGCCGCATTTGCCTTCAAGAGTATTAAAATCTCTCAATGTGTTAAAGACCTGGGAATTTTCCCATACATCTTTAAAGGTCTGTTTGGTAATGTCGCCGCATTCCACATCAAGGAAACCGCATGTCTGCACTCTTCCCACATGGGAAATGAAACAAAATCCCGTTCCGGCAAGACACCCTCTTGTGACGGCATCCAGGCCATGGGATTCAAAACTTACTTTTTTCCCGCCTTCTCTGGCTCGTTGCCGTAATATTCTATAATAGTGCGGTGCACAGGTCGCCTTGAGTTGCAGGCTTGTTTTTTGACTTTGATCATAAAACCAGTTTAAGGTTTCTTCATACTCTCTGGCATTTATTTCACTGTCCACAATATATTTTCCCCGGCCTGTGGGAACAAGAAGAAAAATATGATGGGCCACGGCTCCTAAATTTTCTGCCAGTTCTAAAATTTTAGGTATTTGATCAAGATTGGTTTTTGTTATGGTGGTGTTGATTTGAAATTCAATGCCTGCTTGTTTGGCAATCTCAATGCCCTGGATGGATTTTTCAAAGGCATTTTTTATTCCTCTGAAATCATCATGGGTTTCAGGTGTTGAACCATCCAGGCTGATGCTGATTCTTTTTATGCCTGAATCTTTCATTTTCCGGGCACTATCCTGGGTGATCAAGGTCCCATTGGGTGCCATCACCATGCGAAGCCCTAACTTGGTTCCAAATGCGGCAATATCAAAAATATCATCTCTTAAAAGCGGTTCTCCTCCAGTGAGGATAATAATGGGATTTCCAACCTCTTTGATCTGTTCCAATAATTTAAAAGATGCTTTGGTATCTAATTCATTTTCATAAGGATGATCTTCGGCTACTGCTCGGCAATGCTTGCAGGCAAGGTTGCACCTTCTTGTGGTTTCCCAGGCAATTAATCTAAGGGTATTGGCCTTTGGGTTATGATTCTGTCCTTCTTGTCCGTGGGGATGATTCATTGATTCTTTAACTCCATTGCAACTTCAATTGCAGAATAGGTGAGGATTAAATCTGCTCCAGCACGTTTTATGGACAAAAGTGTTTCCATGATAAGGTCTTTTGCATTGACCCAGCCCATCATTTCTCCTGCTTTCATAATTGAATACTCTCCGCTGACATTATATGCAGCAATGGGAAGATCGATCTCCTGCTTCAATCGATAGATAATATCAAGATAGGCAAGAGCTGGCTTTACCATGATAATATCCGCGCCCTCCTCAATATCCATTGTGGCTTCCCTGATGGCTTCTGTGGAATTGGCAGGATCCATTTGATAGGTTTTCCTGTCACCAAATTGCGGTGCTGACTCTGCAGCCTGTCTGAACGGGCCGTAAAATGCCGAGCTGTATTTAACGGCATAGGACATAATGGGAATGTGAGAAAAATTCTCTTCATCAAGGGTCTGTCTGATTTCTCCGACCCTGCCATCCATCATATCCGAGGGAGCCACCATATCTGCACCTGCTCTGACATGTGAAAGCGCTGTTTTTGCAAGAAGATCAAGGGATGCATCATTATCAATAATGCCGTTTTCCACAACCCCGCAATGACCGTGGTCTGTATACCCGCAAAGACAGACATCCGTGATTATGCAAATGTCCGGAACTTTCTGTTTTACTTCTCGAACGGCTTTTTGAACAATGGAATCAGGCGCATAGGCCCGTGTTGCCAAGGGATCTTTTTTGTCTGGAATACCGAATAAAATAATGGCTGGAATACCAGCATCATGGGCTTGTTTTGCTTTTTTGACAATATGGTCACAGGAGAGTTGAAAATGACCTGGCATGGATTCAATGGGTTTTTTTACATCTTTCCCCTCTATGGCAAATAAAGGAAGAATCAAATCATCACAGGAAAGTTTTGTTTCCCGAATCATTCTTCTAAAATTACTGGTTGCCCTTAATCTTCGTCCCCGGGAGTCTGGAAAAAGCATTATACACCCTCCTTTTTGATTTCTTCATCCGTCAGGTAACATGCAGGATCACTGTCCCAGGGATCATTGGCAACAGATTCTGCCCGGGCCCTGAAGTTACCGCCACAAATATCAAGCCATCTACACTCAGCACACCGGCCCTTAACATGTTTTTTCTTTTCTTTAAGTTTCATTAAAAATTCATTGTCAACGTTGGTCCAGATCTTGGAGAAAGGCATGTCCTTGATATTGCCCAGGCTTTTTTCCCGCCAGAACTGATCCGGGTGAACTTCGCCATCCCAGGAAATACATCCGATTCCCCGGCCTGAATTATTACCTTCATTCATTTCAAGAAGTTCAAGAACCTCAGCCGCTCTTTTCGGGTCTTCATCCAATAACCTCTGGTACACATAAGGGCCGTCAGCATGATTGTCCACGGTGAGAACTTCTTTTGGCAAGTTCCGGTCATGAAGATCTTTTGTCCGTTCCATGATAAGATCAAGCACTTTGCGGGTCTCTTCATGGGAGAGATCTTCCTTGGCAATTTCAGATCCTCTGCCGGAATATACCAGGTGGTAAAAGCAGACTCTGGGGATATTTTTTTCTTCAAGAAGATCAAAAATACCTGGAATGTCTTTTACATTTCTTTTGTTAATGGTAAACCGCAATCCCACTTTGATGCCGGCTTCCTGGCAGTTCTCGATGGCTGCCATGACCTTTTTATAAGACCCTTTAACCCCTCGGAATTTATCATGGGTTTCTTCCAGGCCGTCAAGGCTGATCCCCACATAGGAAAGTCCAATTTCTTTTAATTTTTGGGCTTTTTCCCTGGTGATAAGGGTTCCATTGGTGGAAATAACAGCTCTCATGCCTTTGCTGACAGCATATTGTGCATATTCCACAAGTCTTGGATGAACAGTTGGTTCCCCGCCTGAAAATAAAAGAACGGGCACACCAAATTGGGCCAGATCATCAATCATTGCAATGCTCTGCTCATGATTAAGTTCATTGTCATAGGAAATGTCTTCTGATCTGGCATAGCAGTGAACACATTTAAGATTACACCGTCTTGTCATATTCCAGACCACCACGGGCTTTTTGTCTTTGGAAAATTGCAAAAGATGGGAGGGCAGTTGCTCTGATTGTCTTGAGTATCGTAATGCATCTGATGGTTCTACTGTTGCACAATAAAGCTTTGAAATTCCAATCATGTTATTTCTTTCCTGATAAGATCGTTAAGATAGGTTTCATTGTCTATCAAGGCGTTTTTTGACAGAAAAAATCTGTTTTTTCCTGTTTTTTCACGAATAAGGTTAAAGCCGTCATAATAACTGTCATAGATTTTTGACAATATTTCTTGAATCGTTGCATTACGGCTGATGAATTGTTCAATTAAAAAATCAATTGCATCTTCTTCAAAAAAAATATTCAAATTATAACTTTTTAATACTTCAACTTCAATTTCTTTAATTGAATCATGGTGTTTTTTTATTTTTTTTATCGCGTCTTCAATTTCCATGACATTGTTACAAAAGTAAAGCGCTGCCATATCGCACTGGGTTTGTGAAAGGGTAAGTCCATGGCTTATGGAAAATATTTTCTTGTTATCCTTAATGTATTTCGAAATATAATTTTTATGGTCAAGCAGGGTTTTTTCATAAAGATTATCCCATTTTAAAGAATTTTGTTTTGATAAAAAATCTTCAAGAAGGCTTTTTGGATCTTCCAGGACTTGTTTTGTCACAGTGAATTTTAAAAGATCATGAGAAGGAAGTTTTTCTTCAAAATCAAGCAAAGCTTCTTCAATCACACTGACAAGGCCACGGGCCCCGGTGTTCTCTTCATACGCCCTTTCTGCAAGAATTTTTAAAGCATCATCTGTGAAAATAATTTTTATACCATAGGCGTCAAAATCAAGCCTTTTACTCAAAATAACCGGATTATTGGGCATCTTTAAAATTGAGAACAGGTCTTTTTGGGTAAGCGTTTCAAGAATACATCTAACTGGAAGTCTTCCTATGAATTCAGATTCAAAGCCAAAATTCACCAGGTCTTCAGCTTTGGTCAGTTTTAACAGCTCATTTTCTTTTTGAGATTTTACAAGTTTTGAACCAAACCCGATATTTTGTTTTGATAACCGTCTTCTGATGATATCAGAAAGTTCTGAGAATGCCCCACTGACGATGAAAAGGATATTAGACGTATTTACGACCCGCGTGGCCCTTTTGCCAGTTCTCTGATAGGATTCCAATTCCTGCATCATGGAAATAGGATCATGGGGGACTTTTAAGTTAACATCGGTTTCTTCCATGGGTTTTAAAAGAGCTCTCTGAACACCTGTCCTTGACACCTGAGCACCTATTACACTTGGGCTTGCCGCAATTTTATCAATTTCATCAATATAGACAATTCCGCATTCGGCAAGTTTGATATCATCATTGGCTTCCCTTACCAGATCCCGGATCAAATCCTCTACATCTCCGCCAACATAACCGGTTTCCGAGAATTTTGTGGCATCAGCCTTTATAAACGGAACCCCAATTTTTTTTGCAATGAGTTTAATCAGATAGGTCTTGCCAATTCCCGTAGGACCTAACATTAGAATATTGGATTTAATATTTCCCGTGATTTTTGACAGTCCGTTTCCTGTGGTTTGAGAATGCCTGATCCGGTTAAAATGGGTGCATATTTTTGTTGCCAGAACTGATTTTGCTTTTGTTTGCCTCACCACATACTGATCAAGATAAGCAATAAGTTCACGGGGTTTGATATTAAAATCAATAAGCGGTTTTTTTTCCGAAGATGATTTTCCCAGGATCGTTTCCTGCTGGGGAAGAACTGCGGGGATAATGATTTTAACATTGCCGCCAAATTTTTTATTTAAAAATTCACCCAGCTCTTTTTCTATTTTTTTTGGATCTTGTAAGATGTTATTTTTTTCTTTCTTCATAATCGATTAATATAATCAAGGTTAGGAATAATGCAAGATGAATCCTGTTTCTTTAAGGCATTTTCTCTTATTCTTTTTTGTCATTCACTACTTGATTTTTGGTAAAATTAAAAAAAGCCACGAACAAAAAATGCCCGTGGCTTATATATTTTTTGGTGCCGAAGGGGAGATTTGAACTCCCACGGGTCGCCCCACACGCCCCTCAAGCGTGCGTGTCTACCAATTCCACCACTTCGGCATTTAGTCTTTTTATGAAACTATTGAAAAATAAGCTTTTAGAGGTAAAGAATAAACCGGCTTTTTCAATTTTATTATATCTCACACATCATTTGGTGGTCTGTTCAACAGGTATTGAGCTTTCCTTTATCACTGATGTGTCTGCCCGATGACCTGACATATAAGCCAGGCTCAATGAGGTTATCATGAAAAGAATGGCAACACCTGTTGTGATTTTAGTCAGTATGGTTGCAGGGCCGCCTGCGCCAAAAAGGGTCTGGCCTGCTCCGCCGCCGAGAGAAACGCCCATTTCAGCTCCTTTACCGCTTTGAAGCAATACGATCAAAATCAATAAGATACAACATGTAACATGGAATGATAGAATTAAAGTGGTCATATTTTTTAATTATTATATTTTATAATGTTAATAAATTTATCTGCATCAAGGCTTGCTCCACCAACAAGAGCTCCGTCAACATCCTCAATACCCATTAAGTCTTTTGCATTCTCTGGTTTTACTGAACCGCCATACAATATTCGTGTCTGGTCGGCAAGGTCCTTTGAAAATAAATTTTCAAGCAAAGAACGCAAGTATAGATGAACCTGTCTTACCTGATCCATACTGGCAGTCTTTCCAGTGCCGATGGCCCATACTGGCTCGTAAGCTAAAACCAGTTGTGCAAGCTCATCTGAACCAAAGCCTTTTAACCCATTTGACACCTGTTTGTCAAGTACTGAGAAAGTTTTTTCATCATCTCTTTGGGTCTCCGACTCTCCGATGCAGAAGACAGGTTTCAATCCGACTTCAATGGCAGCTTTGATTTTTTTGCATACAGATGTATCGGTTTCCCCGAAATATTGTCTTCTTTCGGAATGCCCGATGATAACATATTGGGCTCCGGCAGCCTTGATCATATCTGCTGAGATTTCACCGGTGAAAGCTCCCTGCTTTTCAAAATAAAGATTCTGGGCACCAAGGTTAATATTGGTACCCTTAAGGGATGCTGCAACCAATGGCAAAGAAAGAAAAGTTGGGGCTATCATGACTTCCACATCTTTAATATCTGAACAAAGGCGGGCCAGTGTAGTGGCTGTTTCTACGGCTTCAGTACCGGTTTTATACATTTTCCAGTTGCCGGCAATTAAGGGGATCCTGCTCATTTTATGCCTCCGGATCAATTATAGTTGTTTGCCTACCATTAAAGCAAGATCAACCATTCTACTGGAATAACCGGCTTCATTATCATACCATGAATAGATTTTTACCATATTGCCATTAATAACATCCGTGCATCCGGCATCAACAATTGAGGACAGAGGATTAGAGTTGAAATCAATGGATACCAGAGGGAGATCACAAAATCCTAATATACCCTTGAGGTTTTCATTGGATGCTTTTTCCAAAGCATCATTTACTTGTTTTTTATCAAGACCTCCTTTTTCAGTCACCACGACTAAATCAACCAGGGAAACATTGGGTGTCGGCACACGCACGGACAAGCCATTTAGTTTTCCTTCAAGGGCAGGAAGCACTAAAGATACTGCTTTTGCAGCACCCGTCGTCGTTGGGATCATTGATAGACCTGCAGCCCTGGCTCTTCTCAAATCTTTATGGGGAAAATCAAGAATACGTTGATCTCCTGTATAGGAATGAATGGTTGTCATCATTCCACTGACAATTCCAAAATTTTCAAGCAAAACTTTGGCAACGGGTGCAAGACAATTGGTTGTGCAGGAAGCGTTTGAAATGATGTTATGGGATCCAGGATCATATATATCATGGTTTACGCCCATCACAATGGTAATGTCTGGATTGCTGGCAGGTGCAGAAATAAGAACTTTTTTTGCCCCGCCCTCAAAATGTTTGGATGCCCCGTCCCGATCTCTAAAAAAACCCGTACACTCGCAAACAATATCCACATTGGCATCCTTCCATGGAATTTGTTCAGGATTTTTAAACGCCGTGACCCTGATGGTTTTATTGTCAACAATAATAGAGTCTTTGCTTGCAGACACTTTGTTTCCCAGACGTCCATGAACAGAGTCATATTCTAGAAGGTGGGCACAGGTTTTTGTGTCTGTCAGATCATTTATGGCCGTGACTTCCACACCTGAATTTTTTAATGCTTCACGAAAGACCATTCTGCCGATTCTGCCAAATCCGTTAATACCTATTTTGATCGTCATTTCTGCTATCCTTTAATATGTTGAGATAATAAAAAAATTTATGTCCTTTTGGTTCCTTTTAAAATTCCGCTGGCATGGGATATGCTTTTTTTTCCATGTTCTACAAGGGATAAGGTTAATGTTTCCATATCCATTTTAGATCTTGCAGTAACTGCTTTTAAAAGGATAGGAAGGTTTACCCCGGAAATCACTTCAACCTGTCCTTCTTCCAAGAAAGAATAGCTTAAGTTTGAAGGCGTTCCGCCAAACATATCAGTCAAGATGATAACCCCATTGTCTGACCGGACTTTTGAGATTCCTTTCTTGATTTTTTTTCTTAGGGTGTCAGGATTTTCCTGGATATTAATCGAAACACAAGAAAGGTTGTCCTGGGTTTTTCCTAAAATAAATTCAACGGTTTCAATCAAAGCGCTTCCTAAATTTGCATGGGTGACTAATAATATCCCTGTCATATTTGTTTTATATCCCGGTCAATATCCCTGTGGATCAGTCCGGGATTAAGTCCTTTTTTATTAAGATGTTCAAAAATTCTTCTTGCAATGGCCACACTTCTATGCCTGCCGCCTGTACAACCAATGGCAAACGTCAAATATGCCTTATTCTCTCTTTTGTATAAAGGGATTAAATAATCAAGAAGGTTTAAATACTTTTCAAGGAAAAGCTTTGTTTCATCATTTGATAATACAAATTGTTTGACAGCCTGGGATTCTCCGTCCTGGTTTTTAAGCTCTGGTATAAAATAAGGGTTGGATAAGAATCTCATATCCACAACAAGATCGGCATCATTTGGAATACCATATTTAAATCCAAAAGAGACAATATTGATTTTTGTTAAACTGATGGACTTATCCCCTTCATGAATCAGATCAAGAATCTGGGATTTGAGCTGATGGACATTGTATCCTGTCGTATTGATAATATGATGTGCGGTTTGTTTTATGGGCAACATCATTTTTCTTTCAAGTTTAATATTGTCCAAAAGGGTTTTTTCGTTTGAAACAGGATGTTGACGTCGGGTTTGACTAAATCTTTTTAACAAGGTATCAACATCTGCTTCAAGAAATATAATTTGAACAGATATACCTAATGCCTCAATTGAGCAGATGCCTGCTGCATAATTTGATATAAAGTTTTTACTCCTCATATCCATCACAAAGGCCAGTCCTTTTATATCAGGGCTCTCCTTTAACGGCAGATCCAGAAATTTTGGCAAAAGCTCCAAAGGCATATTATCAACACAATAAAAGAAAGCATCTTCAAATGCTTGAATGGTTGTTGTTTTTCCAGAGCCGGAAAGCCCGGTTATGATATAAACCTTTTGCATTCTAATTACTTGTGACCTCTATGTTACTTGTGACCTTTATGTTACTTGTGACCTTTATGTTACTTGTGACCTCTATGTTACTTGTGACCTTCAGGTCACACGCAGGTTAAAAGTCTTCATCCTGGTCCATGATGGTATCATAAATATCATCAACAGATTGGGCGGCTATTAAGTCTTTTTTAAATTGATCCATTTTTAAAAGTTTGGAAATTTGGGCTAAAACCTTGAGATGTCCACCAGTAGAGTTTTCAGGGGTCAATAGCAGGAAAAAAATATGGACGGGTTTATTGTCAAGAGATTCATATTCAACCCCTTTGCGGCTAAGCCCAAAACCAACAATAACAGATTGTACTGAATCAAGTTTGCCATGGGGAATAGCAATTCCACCACCAATACCTGTGCTGCCTAATTGTTCTCTTTCCATGAGAACTATAGCGATTTCCTTTACAGGCGCTTTTGTTGTTTTTGAAACTGCCAGGGCAAGTTCATCAATGACCCCTTTTTTGTCTCGGGCGTTAAGGTCTGCAATAATAGAACCTTTATTAAGAAGTTGGCTGATTCTCATTTAATATATTATCCTTTGGGCTGGATTAATCCCAGCTTACCATTATTGTGTTTGTATAGGACATTGACCTGCTGGGTCCGGGCATTGTTGAAAACAAAAAAAGATTGTTTGCCCGAATCTAATTCAATTACCGCATCTTCGATATCCATAGGTTTATAGTCAATTGTTTCAATATTTATCTGGTCTGTGGTCAGGTTGTCTGAAGAGTTCTGGGGGAAACCCGGTTGCATGGGTTCATCCTTAATACTCTGTTTATTTCCCGACATATGCCGCCGGATTTTTTCTTTATTTCTTTTAATTTGGATTTTTACTTTATCCATCAGGGCATCAATGGATGAATACATGTTTTCGGAATTTTCCCGAGCGTTAATTTTTAATCTGTCACAGGTCAGGGTAATTTCAGCTATATGTCTTATTTTCTCAACTGACAGAACAACGTGGGCTTCAGCAGGGCTGTCCAACATTTTATCAAATTTATCAAGTTTTTTTTGAACATAGGATTTTAAGGCACTAGAGGTGTCAATTTTTTTAAAGGTAACAATTGTTTGCATAAAAAACCTCCTTAAAGCTGTTTACGTTTATTAGAAGGAAGTATGTTGAGTACCTTCCTGTATTTTGCAACAGTTCTCCTGGCAATCTGGATATTTGCGTCCTGGAGAATGCTGGATAATTTTTCATCGCTTAAAGGACTTTCATGGTCTTCGTTCTCTATCAGCAGTCTTATTCTGTCCTTTACACTTGCCGATGCCATGGATTCTCCGCCGGTTCGTTCGATGGATGAGTTAAAAAAGTATTTTAACTCAAAAAGTCCCTGGGGAGTATAGGCATATTTATTAGTTGTCACACGACTGATCGTGGATTCATGCATCTTAATATCTTCTGCAATATCTTTTAAGATGAGTGGTTTTAGATATGCAATACCGTTTTCAAAAAAATCTTTCTGGAATTTAAGAATACTTTCCATGACAAGATAAATTGTTTTCTGACGTTGCTGTATGCTTTTTATAAGCCAGGATGCAGATTGCATTTTTTCATTAAGATAATTTTTTGTGTCCTTTGAAATCTTGCGACCATTGGCAATAGCATCCTTATAAAATCTGTTGATTTTCAATTTTGGCAGCCCATCATCATTCATGACAATTTTAAACCCATCCCCTTCTTTGTAAACATAAATATCAGGGATAATATAAGCAGGCTCGTCAGTTGAAAATTTCCGGCCGGGTTTGGGCTCAAGATATTGGATGATATTTACTGCTGCTCTCACATCATCCGTTGATATTTTTAATGCCTTTGCAATTTTTTTAGTGTTTCTATTTTCCAGGTTTTTTAAATGGTTTTTTATAATTTCTATGATAATGGGATTATTAATACCAAGCTGCTGCACCTGAATTAACAGGGTTTCACAAAGATCTCTGGCACAAACACCAGGCGGATCAAAGGTCTGAAGAATTGAAAGCACTTCTTCAACAATTTTTATATCTGCGTTACAAGCCTGTGCAATTTCTTCAACATCACTGCAAAGATAACCGTCTTTGTTAAGATTGCCGATCATCATTATACCAATTTTTTCTTGTTCTCCATTCAGTCCAGAGAGCCCTAACTGCCACTGAAGATGGTCTTTAAGGGTCTTTTTTTCCGAAGTAAAGGCTTCATAATTTGGTGCTTCAGTATTTTCTGATTCCGTATAACCTCGTCCCGTGGAATTATAGTCATTGATATAATTTTCCCAGTCTGTATCAGTTCTTATTTTTTCTTCAATGGTGACTTCTTTTGTAAGTGTTTCTTTTTCAGGAGAATCGGTTGTGCTTTCAAGGGCAGTAATATTTTTGTCAGACAGCTCATCTACCATTGATTCTTCCAGCGCAGGATTTTGTTCCATTTCCTGTTGAATCATCTCGGCAAGCTCAAGACGGGACAACTGAAGCAGCTTGATAGCCTGCTGAAGTTGAGGCGTCATGACAAGTTGCTGAGTTAATATTAGGCTTTGTTGTAATCCAAGTTCCATATTATAGTTTGAAATTTTTTCCCAGATAGATTTTTTTAGCTATTTCACTTGAAATGATTTTATCAGGATTCCCTGATTCAATAATTTTGCCCTGGCTCATAATATACGCATCATCGCAAACCCCAAGGGTTTCTCTCACATTATGATCTGATATTAAAACGCCGATACCTTTTTTAGTCAATTGATAAATTATTTGCTGGATATCAATGACGGCTAAAGGATCAATGCCGGCAAAGGGTTCATCTAAAAGAATAAATAGAGGATCTGTGGCAAGGACTCTTGAAATCTCAAGACGACGTCTCTCTCCCCCGGAAAGAGAGCTGGCTTTTTGATTTGCAAGATTATAGATACCAAGTTCTTTCATCAGATCCATTGCTTTTTGTTTAATATTAAATCCATTCTGCGGCAATACTTCAAGTATGGCCGTGATATTCTGCTGTACTGTCAATTTTTTGAAAATACTTGATTCCTGGGGAAGATAGCCAATCCCTTTTCTGGCTCTAATATACATTGGGAGTCCAGTGATATCTTCTTTATCTATTAGAATTGTTCCACCGTCTGGTTTGATCAACCCCACTGCCATATAAAAGCTTGTTGTTTTGCCTGCCCCGTTTGGCCCTAAAAGACCTGTTACTTGTCCTGGTTTAACTGAAAGGGTTACATCATCTACAACTTTTTTGCCATCATAGATTTTTACAAGATTTTTAAGTACAAGTTGTGTCATTATTGTTTATCTATAATCTTATCTTCGGGATTAAAAAAGGCTTCAACTCTTTTTGAGCCTTCGCTTTCCACTAGTACCTTATCCTGGAGCCTGAAAAGGGTGATTTTTTTTCCCGTCACAAAACTTGAACCTGTTATTAATTTTGGAGATTTGCCTGTGAGAATCAGAATTTCATCTTTTGTTGTATAGACGGCTTCATCAGCAAAGGCCTTTCGTTCTCCAGCAGTATATCTGACATTCCCGGTGGAAACGATTTTTTTTACATTGCTTTGAGCATCACTGCCTTTATTTTCATTATCATCAACAAAGTAAATTTTAATGGAGTCTGCAAAAACAATGGAATCTTCTCTGGTTGCTTTGGCATTTCCCATAAATTCCACCATGGAGGTGTCTTTCTGTGCAACCATTTTATCGGACACAATATAAAGGGGAACTTGCTCCGCCTTGGTTTGGGTTTGAGCCTGGGTCTCTGTTATTTGCCAGAGAAGTGTAAAACCAATAAAAATAAGATAAAATAAAAAACTGAACACGGATTTACTGAACACGGATTTATTGAATATCAAAATTTTCACTGAAATTTCCCCTGACATGCCCCTTTAAAATTGTTATATTCTCATTGAGTCTGGTTGTCATTGAATCCGCTTCAATGACGGAATCTTCCTTTTCAAGCGCCACATGAGTGTTTGAATATATTATATGTTCTTTTTTGTTATAATGCAACTTATCAGTTCTCAGGATAGAAGTTTCATAGGTTACAACCACATTGTCTGAAAACACCATGTCATTGGTTTTTGTATTCAGGATTCCTTTTTGGGATGTCAAATGAACTTTTTTATCATCTTTTGTAAAAAAAATGACGGATACATCAATGAGAACAGCTTTGTCTTCATTTTTTAAAAGCGTAGCAGAAGCGGCTTTCAATTCCCATTCTTTTATGCCATTTTTTTTTGAAATCTGTTTTAAGACATTCAATTTCAAAGCAGCTTTGGTGTCTATTTTAACATCATGAAATTGTATTGGTTTGGCCAAAAACTTGTTAAAATAAAAAAAGCCGATGATGATGATAATAATCACTATCAACAATCCGATCAACGGGGCTGTCAGTTTTTGTTTTAAAGAATTTATCATGATAAATATTTATCTATGATAGCATCCCATAAGCCTTTTGCTTTTAAAATACTTTCACAGATTTCCCTGACAGCTCCATGGCCTCCTTTTTGCCTTGTGATAATGTCTGAATGATTTTTAACATCTTGACAAGCATCTGAAACGCAAAAAGAAACACCAACTCTTTTCATGACAGGAAGATCCATCAGATCATCTCCGACAAAGGCAATTTGTTCAGGCATTATTCCTGTCTGGGAGATAATTTTATCAAAGGCGTTTAATTTATCTTTGATCCCGTCAAACAATAAGGAGATGCCAAGATTTTCACACCTGTAATCCAAAGCCTTTGATTTGCGGCCGGTAATGATTCCCACCGTGATGCCTGAATCCATTAAAAGTCTTATTCCGAATCCGTCCCTTGAATGAAAGGTTTTTATCTGGTCGCCAGAGTCTGAATAGGTGATACCACCGTCAGTTAAGACACCATCCACATCCAATAGCAAAAGTTTAATGTGTGCAAGTTGTGTTTTCATAATACTTATCCAACCGCTTTTTTTATAGCCAGAAGTGTGGATAAAAAATCTTTTATATCGTTTAATGGCAAAGAATTTGGTCCGTCGCACAGGGCTTTTTCAGGGTCTGGATGGGTTTCTATAAATAATCCGTCAGCTCCTGCGGCAATGGCAGCTTTTGATAGAGTGGGAACAAATTGGCGTTCTCCGGCAGAAGAGTCTATGGCACCTCCAGGGAGTTGAACACTGTGTGTGGCATCAAATACAACGGGCACCCCTAAATTTTTAATGATAGGAATGGACCGAAAGTCCACCACAAGATTATTATACCCAAATGACGTCCCTCTTTCCGTGATACAAATATTTGTATTGCCGGATTCTTTTGCCTTGTTAATGATATTACGGCATTCCAGGGGGGATAAAAACTGGCCTTTTTTTATATTAACGGGTTTGCCTGTATTGCACGCAGCCAGTATCAAATCGGTTTGTCTGCACAGGAATGCAGGAATTTGGATAATATCCAGAACTTGGGCTGCTTTTTTGGCCTGGTCAGGTAAATGGATGTCCGAAATAATCGGAATGTTCAAGTCTTTTTTAATAGCGCCAAGAATGTTTAAACCAACATCAAACCCTGGACCTCTGAAAGATTGAATGGATGTCCGGTTTGCTTTGTCAAAGGAGGCCTTGAAAATAAAGGGAATATTGAGCAGACTGGTAACTTTTTTTAAATGATCTGCAATCAGATGGGTGGTTTCATAATTTTCAATAACACAGGGACCTGAAATCAGGAAAAAGACGGGGTCAGGTTTGTTTATTAAATCAAAGAAAAAATTATTCATAAATTAAGTCCTAAATATAAGTTTTGTAGATCAAATTATATTTTGAAGCTCCAAAAGTCAAGAATGGAAAATACCTTGATAAGTTCGACCATAGCTGCTATTTTATCTTAATTTTATTTGAATATATACTAACCACCTGAAAAAATAGGTATTATTGATGAAAAGAGTTGTCTATTTAACCCTCATTCTTATGGTTTTAATTCCCGTTACCTGGATGTTTGTCTATAAATTTGAAGGCAGAAAACCGGTTGTTGATATGACACTGCCGTCTTTATATTTGAAAAAATCTTATGAGATGTCTTTTAAAGTAACAGATCCTAAAACAGGTCTTCGTAAAATTATGGTATCCATCATGCAGCAGGGAAAAGAAAAAATATTGCTTGATAAGCAATATGAATCCACAGATTTTTTCGGGGTGTTTCCAGGCTCAAAAACCATAAAAGACGCTTTTATAATCCCGGTTCATTCCTGGAAATATGGAATGACGGATGGTGATGCTGTTATTCGAATAATGGTTTCTGACTACTCATGGCGAGGGTGGGGTAAGGGCAACATTTCCTATATTGAAAAAAAAGTGATTATTGATTCAAAACCGCCTCAAGTAAGTGTATTAACCAACCGTCATAATATCGAATCCGGCGGCACTGCTCTTGTTATTTATAAACTTTTTGAGGAAAATATAAAAAGTGGTGTTATAGTAGGAGAAAATTTTTTCCCAGGCCATCCAGGCCTTTTTGAGGACAAGGATATCAATGCTGCCTTTTTTGCATTAAGCCATACACAGGGTCCTGGTACCCAGATCTCTGTTATAGCCGAAGATATGGCAGGTAATACCACAAAAAGAGGATTCCATCATTACATAAGGGATAAAAAATTTAAAACCGATATTTTAAATATTTCTGATGATTTTTTGGAAAATAATATTTCTGATTTTGATGTGGGTGTAACGAATGGATCTTTTCAGGGGGAAAAAAATCCATTGCTCGAGAAATTTTTACACATCAACGGTGAGACTAGAAAGAATAATGTTGAAAAAATATTAAGCATTCCCCAGGTTTCAGAAAATAAAAAGTACTGGGACGGCAGATTTTTGAGACTTCATGGATCTGCAAGGAGAGCTGGATTTGCTGACCATAGGATTTACAAATATAAGGGTAAGGAGATTGACAGGGCGATACATATGGGCATTGATTTGGCTTCAACCGCTAATGCGCCTGTGAAAGCTGCTAATTCAGGCAGGGTTGTATTAACAGAGCTTATTGGTATCTTTGGTAATACTGTGGTAATTGATCACGGATTCGGACTTTGCAGTCTTTATTCACATCTAAACCAGATTTCCGTCAATAAAGGAGATATGGTTAAAAAAGGGGATGATATCGGCTTCACTGGTGTAACAGGTCTTGCCGTGGGTGACCATCTTCATTTTTCAATGATTGTGCACAATGTTTTTGTGAATCCTGTGGAATGGTGGGATGATTCATGGATTAAAAATAATATTACATCAAAGATAGATTTTGTGAGACAAATGTAATTTATGAAATATACTTTAATTATGATGAATTATGATGGGGGCAGATTTATAAATCTGTCTCAAAATCAAGAAAGTCTGTTATGAAAGAGCATAAAGTTAATAAAACGATTGAACAGATAAATAAAAAAATTGCCAAAGGCCAGGCAGTGGTTGTTACTGCAGAAGAAATTGTCGATATTGCGAGAAAAGAAGGAATAGTTGAGGCGGCAAAAAAAATTGATGTGGTGACAACGGGAACCTTTGCCCCCATGTGTTCCTCGGGAGCTTTTATTAATATCGGCCAGTCCAAACCCCTGGTCAGGACAACGAAAACCTGGTTCAACAATGTAGAGGCATATTCAGGCTTGGCAGCAGTGGATTGTTATCTGGGCGCAACCCAGACCTGTGAAGATGATCCGTTAAACAAGCGCCATCCCGGTGAATTTAATTATGGCGGAGGTCATGTGATCCAGGATCTGGTTGCAGGGAAACAAATTCATATAAGGGCCCAAAGTTATGGTACTGACTGTTATCCCAACAGGGAAATAGAAAAGCTTGTCACATTGAAAGAATTGCCCAATGCCATGTTGTGTAATCCTCGAAATGCCTATCAAAATTATAATTGTGCCATTAATAAATCCGATAAAATAAAATATACCTATATGGGAACATTAAAACCAGGCATGGGCAATGCCAATTATTCAACATCAGGTGTGCTCAGTCCCCTGTTAAATGATCCTTATTTAAAAACCATTGGTGTGGGAACAAGGATTTTTTTAGGCGGTGCACAAGGGTATGTAACCTGGACCGGCACCCAGCATAAAAACCAGGTTGAAAGAGGATTAAACGGTGTGCCTGTTGCACCGGCAGGGACCCTTTCCGTGATAGGAGATTTAAAAGAAATGTCTCCTGAATGGCTTGTGGGACAAAGTATCAGGGGGTATGGATGCTCGCTGTCCGTGGGGTTTGGTATCCCGATTCCCATTTTAAATGAGGAAATCCTCAAGTTTACATCGGTTTCCGATAGCGAATTGTTTACCCAGATCGTTGATTATGGATATGATTATCCAGAAGGCATTTCAAGATCCTATGGGCAGGTCAGCTATGCTGAACTGAAAAGCGGTTCCATCATGATCAAAGGCAAAAAAATTCCAACCGTCCCTTTATCCAGCATGGTAAAGGCTCGAAAAATAGCTGATATTTTAAAGAAATCAATACTAAAAGCAAAGTTCTTTTTAAGTCAACCTCAGCACATATTCTATTAGATTAAGCTATAAGGAAAAAAAATGATAAAAAAGAAACCCAAGAGTTCTTTGCGGGAAAATACAGAGGCAATCATTATCGCCATTATTATTGCCATGTTTATCAGGACATTCATTATTCAAGCATTTAAAATTCCATCTGGTTCAATGCTGGAAACGCTTCAAATCGGAGACCAGATTCTGGTTAATAAATTTATATATGGCATAAAAATTCCGTTTACAGATGGAAAAACTCTTATTCCTGTGAAAAATCCGCAAAAAGGTGATATTGTTGTCTTTAGGTACCCGGAAGATCCTTCTAAAGATTTTATTAAACGGGTGGTTGCCACAGGAGGAGACACCTTGGAACTCATTGATAAAAAACTATATGTAAATAATAAGATGGTTGAAGGGGAGACCTATGCTGTTTATAAAACCCAAGACATAATCCCAGGAAAATTTAGTTCAAGGGACAATTTAAGAAAAATCAAAGTTCCTGAAAATAAATTGTTTGTCATGGGTGATAATCGGGACAATAGTCATGACAGCAGATTCTGGGGATTTGTTGATCTTAATGCAGTAAGGGGTAAAGCATTGATCATTTACTGGTCATGGAATAAAGACAAGTCTGTGCCTATGTGGGCTAGTGTCAGATGGAACAGAGTTGGCGACATATTAAGATAAGGCGGGAAAAATGCGGTTTATTAAAAAAGATATTCTTGATATCGAATCTCTGGAACCCCATGAAATTTCAATGATCCTTGATACAGCCCAGGGCATGAAAGAAATTTCAGAACGACCTGTAAAAAAAGTACCTACCTTAAGGGGTAAGACCATCGTCCTTTTTTTCCAGGAACCCTCAACAAGAACAAAACTTTCTTTTGATACTGCTGCTAAAAGACTTTCTGCAGACAGCCTTTCCATTTCAAAGAGTTCTTCAAGTATTGTGAAAGGAGAAACCCTTATTGATACTGCCAGGAACCTGGAAGCCATGAAACCTGATGTCATTGTTTTGCGGCATCCATCATCAGGGGCTGCACACTTAATTGCAAAACGTGTAAAAGCTTCGGTTATTAATGCAGGGGATGGTATCCATGCCCATCCCTCCCAGGCACTTTTGGACATGATGAGTGTCAGGGAAAAAAAGGGGAAAATTAAAGGGCTAAAGATTTCCATTATAGGCGATATTGCCCACTCTAGGGTGGCACGATCTGATATTACAGGATTTTCTAAAATGGGGGCCAATGTTTTTATTTGTGCGCCCGGAACCATGATTCCCATGGGAATAGAAAACTTAGGGTGTACTATATCACCCAATATGGAAACCTGTATTGAAGGGGCTGATGTCATAATGATGCTTAGAATTCAGAAAGAACGGCAGGGTAATATACTTTTCCCCACAGAAAGGGAATACGCAATGCTTTTTGGATTGAACAAGGCTCGGTTAAATCTGGCTAAAAAAGATGTTGTTGTCATGCATCCCGGGCCCATGAACCGGGGAGTTGAAATATCAAGTGAAGTTGCAGACTCTGAGTGTTCTTTGATTCTAGAGCAGGTGACCAATGGCGTTGCTTTGCGCATGGCATTGTTTTATCTGGTGGCAGGAGGAGGCAGAAATGCGGATTTGGATTAAAGGGGCGCACCTTCTTGACCCTGGAAATATTGATGAAAAAAAAGATATCATCATTAAAGATCATCTTATTGAAGGCATTGTTGATCCAGAAGATATTGAAACCAGGACGGATATTGAAATAATTGATGCAAGAGGCATGTTTGTTGTGCCCGGGTTAATTGATATTCATGTCCATTTAAGAGAGCCGGGACACGAATATAAGGAAACCATTGAATCAGGGCTTCTTGCTGCAGCCAGAGGCGGTTTTACTGCGGTTTGTTCCATGCCCAACACAAAGCCGGTGAATGATAATCGTCAGGTGACAAAGTTTATTATCAATCGTGCAAAGGAATTGGGTCTTTCAAGAGTATATCCAACCGGGGCAATCACCCAGGGGTCTTTGGGAGACAGTCTTGCTGAAATATATGATATGAAACAGGCAGGGATCGTTGCTGTAACGGATGATGGAAAACCACTTGAAAATCCAAACATGATGCGGCGGGCATTGGAATATTGCAAAGGCCTTAATATCCCCATCTTTGTCCATGCTGAAGAGTTAAGTCTCGTTGATGGCGGGTCCATGAATGAAGGTCCTTTTGCTACATCCTGGGGGATAAAAGGCATCCCTAACGCGGCCGAGAGTGTTATGGTTGTAAGAGACATTGCACTTTCAGAATTCACAGGAGCATGGGTACATTTCTGCCATATCAGTACCAAAGAGTCAGTGGAAGCTATCCGCCAGGCAAAAAAAAGAGGTGTAAACGTCACCTGTGAGACAGCACCGCACTATTTCACATTAACAGATGCAGATGTGAAAGACTATGATACAAACTTTAAAATGAATCCTCCGCTGCGATCTGAAGAAGACAGGCAGGCTGTTATTCAAGGCCTTTCAGATGGTACAATTGATGTGATTGCATCGGATCATGCGCCTCACAGTGTGGTGGAAAAAGATATGGAATTTGACATGGCAGCCTTTGGTATTGTCGGCTTGGAGACCTCTTTATCACTTTCTTTAAAACTCGTCCATGATGGTTTTTTAACTATGGGAAATCTTGTAAACAAAATGGCAAAGAATCCGGCAAAAATTATTGGGGTCAACAATGATATCAAGCCTGGCAATATTGCAGACCTGACCATTATCGATCCCGAGGATATATATGAAATTGACCCTGGAACATTTAAATCCAGGAGTAAAAATTCACCTTTTTCAGGAATTAAGGTCAAGGGTCGGGCATTTTTAACCATGGTAAATGGAAAGGTTGTATATTTAAATGACAAATAAACAAAGTATCCTTGTGGTAGATGATGAAATAAGTATGCGCGAGTTTCTTGGAGTTTTCTTGTCTAAAAAGGGGTATAAGGTGTCAGATGCCAAAAATGGCAGTCAGGCACTAACGATGATTCAAAAGAATAATTATGATCTTATTCTGACAGATATTCGTCTGGGTGATATCACAGGGCTTGAAGTTTTAAGAGAAGCTAAAAAGAAAAATCCTGATATAGTTGTTATCATGATTTCTGCATATTCCACAACGGAAATTGCCGTGGAGGCCATGAACGAAGGGGCCTATGATTTTGTTCCCAAACCCTTTGATAATAATGAGCTTACGCAGACCATACAAAGAGCCCTTGAATTAAAGACCCTTGATCAGGAAAAAGAGCAGGTGTCCACAGAGCTTCAGGACAATTTGTATTTTAACCGGATTATCGGGAAAAGTCCTGGAATGCAGGCCATTTATAAAATAATCAAACAGATCAGCTCAACAAAAACCAATGTTTTGATTTCCGGGGAAAGTGGGACTGGAAAGGAGTTGATTGCACGGGCCATTCATGAAAATTCCGACAGAAAAGATAAACCTTTTGTGGTTGTCAATTGCGGCGGTATACCGGATACATTAATGGAAAGTGAATTTTTCGGACATGTCAAAGGATCTTTTACCGGGGCAACAGGTGATAAAAAAGGGCTTTTTGAGGCATCCCATCAAGGCACCATTTTTCTGGATGAGATAGGGGAATTATCCACCTTTCTCCAGGTTAAATTGCTCCGGACGGTTCAGGATACTTTTGTGAAACCTGTTGGCGGGACAAAAGAAATAAAAGTAGATACCAGGATTATATCTGCCACCAATAAAAAACTTGAGCAAGAGGTCATAGACGGCAATTTCAGGGAGGATCTGTTTTTCAGGCTCAACGTTATCCCCATTAAGGTTCCGCCATTAAGGGATAGAAAAGGAGATGTGGAGATCCTTTCAAAGCATTTTGCTGAAAAATATGCAAAAAAAATGGGGAAAGATTTTGTAAAACTGTCTTCCTATGCCATTGATTTTTTAACTAAATATAGTTTCCCCGGTAATGTCAGGGAACTTGAAAATTTAATCGAGCGAAGTGTGGCCCTTTCTTCCACAAATATTATTTTACCTGAAAGCCTGACAATTTCAATGCATAAGAAAAGAAGATGGGTTGAGGGCATAAAAGGAAAACGTTTTGACCTTGCCGATGTTGAGCAGGGGGTTGATCTGGATGAAATCCTGTTAACCATTGAGCAGGGCTATCTTAAAAAAGCCATGGAACTTGCAGCTGGTAATAAAAGCAAAGCTGCCGATTATTTGAATTTAAACTTAAGATCCCTGCGCTATCGCCTTGACAAAATTGACATTTTTGATTGATTTAAAGCATATCGTTTCTCTCCCCCCCCCCGTTCCCTGCTTCGAACAAACATTTTATGCTTTTCTTGACAAAGAGGAAGGCCTTATTTTATGGTAAAGAGAAAGTCTCATCCAATTTTTTCACATTAATCGAGCTTGGCACACGTATTGTATAAATTGTATATAGTATGCCAGGAGGATGAAATAATGCGCAAAAAGTCAGGCTTTACACTTATAGAGTTAATTATAGTTATCGGCATGATCAGCCTCCTTACTTCGATTGCGATTCCTGCTGTTATGAAATGGCTGCCGAATTACAGGTTAAAAGCAGCAGTAAGGGATTTGTATTCAAATATGCAGAAGGCAAAAATGGAAGCAGTAAAAAGAAATAAAGCTGTTTTAATCGGTTTTGTTGTCGGGACTTATGATCCTGCCGGTATGATCGGAAGTTATCGGGTGTTTGTTGATGATTCTCCGGCAAATGGAGTTTTTGATGCTGGGGAACAGATTTTAGTCCAGGCAAACATGCCTAAAAACGTATCTCTGTATTATAATAATTTTACGGGCAATACTGCCGGCTATAATTCTCGAGGTTTGCCATGGATATACAATTTGGGAAGTGTCCGATTTCAAAACAATAACTCAAGGTATTATCAAGCATCTTTATCATTTGCAGGAAATGTGAAAATTAAAAAAAGTAATGATGGCGTAGCATGGAATTAAAAAAAAAGAATTTCACATCAAAAGAACGTGGTTTCACATTAGTAGAGATATTGATTACAATAGCCATAACAGGGATTGTTTCAGCAACTATTTTTACAGCATTTCAATCCCAGCAGAAAAGCTATGTTGCTCAGGAAGATGTGGCTGTTATGCAGCAGAATCTGAGAGCTGGAATGGATATGATGGTACGGGAAATCAGGATGGCTGGCTATGATCCGACCAGCGATGCGAATGCTGGAATTGTTTCAGGCATATCCAATTCCATAGCATTCACAATAGATGAAACCGGCGACGGGGATATTGATGACAGCAATGAATATATCACATATTCTCTTTATACGTCTTATAATATACAAAAACTGGGAAGAAAAAGTACTGCTACAGCTAATAACCAACCTGTGTCTGAAAACATCGACGCTTTAGAATTTTTTTATAAACTCGTAGATGAATCACAAACCTTGACTCCGTCGGATACAACGCTTATCAGGAGCATTCGGATAACCCTGCTTGCAAGGGGTGACCGTGCGGATCAAAAATTTGTAAATACCCACATATATACAACACCTGGAGGACAGAATTGGGGGCCATACAATGATAATTTCCGGCGCCGGCTTTTAACCACAACAGTAAAATGCAGAAACTTGGGATTATGAGCAAAATAACACAATATAATCAAAACGGTTTTACGCTTATAGAAATCATGATTACCATAACAGTCCTGGCTATTGGAATTCTTGGCGTTGCAAAAATGCAGTTGTCAGCAGTTAATGGGAACTCTTATGCCAGTGGATTAACCGAGGCGACAGCATTTGCGCAGAATAAAATGGAAGAATTGGTGTCCCTTGCTTATGATGACGCTGATCTTAATGATGATGACGGTGATGGAATCAGCGGTATTGATGACACAACCAGTTCTGATGGTTTTCAACAGGGTAATGGAGCAACAAATATCCAGTATGATATATTCTGGAATATCGCGGTTGATGAGCCTGCAATTAATGCTAAACATATAAGAGTGTATGTGCAATGGCAGCAAAATGGAGCGACAAGAAATGTAGTCCTTGATAGAATCAAGGCTGATATTTAAGGACATTTGCAATGAAAGAAAAGCTCATTTTTTTAAACAATGAAAAAGGCTCGACACTGATCATAGCAGTAGTATTCCTATTGTTATTAACTTTTCTAGGTATTTTTGCAACAACAACATCAACTATCGAAATGCAGATTTCCGGCAACGATAAAATAAACAAAATGGTATTTTATGCCGCTGATTCAGGAATTCATTATGTTGTTGTTAACCCTGATTTATATGGTCCAAACAATATAATCGAAGGTGAACCATTTTCTTTTCCTGATTCTGTTAATGCAGTTGCAACATATTCATTATCAAACCTGTTACAGGTTAATGGGGATGTGTCATACCTTGGGAAGAGCAATATGCCGCCTGGTTCCGGATATTCTGCTGGGACAATTTTCGCTATAAATTATAAGATTGAATCTAATAGTACAGGTCCAAACAATGGGACCAGTACTGTCGAAGCCGGATTTTACCGAATAGGGCTTTAAAATAAATCACATACCCAGCAAAGGAGAAAGGTAATGGGAACCTCCATAAAATTAATAAAAATCATTTTAGTTTTGTTTGGATTCCTTCTCCTTGCAGGGAAACCGGTTTTATCTGACGATACCTGCATTTTTCAGATTTCAGCAGATGATGTGCCTCCCAATATAGTGCTGTTACTTGATAACGGCGCTGAGATGGAGAATATCATCTGGCACGACGATTATGATAACAGTATTGATTATATACCTGATGTTAATAATGACGGAATTGATAATGATGGTGACGGCACAATAGATGAAGCAGATACAACAGAGGAAATAAAGTGGGGTGATGGCAGTACGACCAATGGATTCCTTAACCAAAATGGATATACCGTCGTTAAATTTGAAACGGGCAAATACTATCTCAGGCCCATTTTGCCTGATCTCACACCCGACCCTGATGCTAAAAATGCTTTTTTTTCCTCAACTAATACATTCACAATAAATGAACGTGCCATAACTTTACCTTTTACACCTTCCACCGTTAAGGTTGACGAGGTTATAGACAAAGCAGCAAGATTCAGATATTCCAAAAATTATCTTAACTGGTTATTTTATGGCGCCTATGCAGGCGATGGAAGTGACCTTCCTGATCAAACCCGCTTTTATTTTGCCAAAAAAGCTATATTTACAGTTGCTGAGCTTACTCAAAGAAAGGCGTATTTCGGCATTTACTCTTTTACGGCAAGTGCCACTGGTGCAAATAATGTACAGCCCCTTGACTTTGTATATGATGCCGCAGAAATAGTTGATCCTAATTTTATCAATAATATCAATAATCTCGGAACTTTTGATTATTCGCCTCTTGCAGAGGGCCTTGCAAGTGTTGGGGGATATTATGGTTCGCTTTCATCCGGAGTGGTGGGTGAATATTGCCAGAAAAATTTTGTTATTGTAATCACATCAGGTATCTCTTCCCAGGATCAGGCTGCAGCAGCGGGTTCTGTTCCGGCGTCTTTCAGTGATTATGATAATGATGGAGAGGGTCAGATATCGCTTAATGATGGAACAACAACGACTCTTGTCACAATCCCCATAAATATTAATGGCTCATCATATCTTGATGATGTAGCTCATTATCTTTACATGAACGATATTGTGGATTACCAGGACGGTTTTCAGAATGTAACGACCTATACAATAGGATTCATGGGAAATCCAGAAAGCAATGCATACCTCATTAATACCTCAAACAACGGAAACGGAAACCTGAACTTTTATAGCACAAGCTACGTCGAATACGGCAAATATCATTTTGAGGCTCAAAACCCTGATAACCTTGCAGGGGTGCTTCTTGATACAATTAATGCCATACTTTCCAAAACATCCTCTTTTACAACGCCTGTTGTACCGGTTACAAGAACAACCAGCGGCAATCAAATATATCTTGCTTTTTTCAAGCCGGGCGAGAGTAATTTCTGGGAAGGGAATGTCACAAAATTCAGTTTTTCTTCTGATGCGCAAATTCTTGATGCTAATGGTATTGCCGCCACCTGGCCAAATGGCGCAATAAAAGAAGATGCGGAGCCATATTGGGGAACAATTGACTGGGCAGATACCTCAAAGGCGAATGGTATAGACAATAGTGCAAGAAATATTTATACTTATCTTGGCTTAGACAATGAATTAACACATTTTTCCAATTCATTTTCTGTAAGTGAATTAACGCCTGCTTGGCTTACGACTTATGACGATTCAACAGGTCCGTTTGAACTTATCAATATTACCGGTACGTTTTTCATTGGAAATGTCTTGACCGGATCTGACAGCGGCGCTACAGCAACAATATCTTTAGTTAATGATAGTAATATTTCTTATAGTGGTAAAACTGGATTTTTTAGAACAGGTGAGGTGGTAACAAACGCTTTCGGGGCTTCCGGCACAATTGCCAGTACAGGAACAACCGAACTGATCAATTATATCAGAGGCGCAGATGTTCATGATGAGGATGAAGATGGTAATACCAGTGAAAACAGAAGGATAATCTGCGGTGATCCGCTTCACAGTGAACCTGTGGTTGTTAATTATGGCGATCTTGATAATAACCCTGCTACACCAGATAAAACAATGGTATTTTTTGGAGCAAACGACGGCATGCTGCATGCGGTTAATGATGAAGACGGGACTGAAGCGTGGTCGTTTATTCCTCCAGACCTGCTGCCAAGCTTAAAGAGAATATTAGAAGAATCAGAACATCAGTACTATGTAGATTCATCCCCTGCCGTCTTAATAAAAGATTATAATAAAAATGGAATTATTGAGCCAGTGTCAACAATCATAGACGGGGTAACTTATCCTGCGGATATAGTTTATCTTATCTGTGGGGAGCGAAAAGGCGGTACCAGCTATTTTGCATTGGATGTTACGATTCCTGCAGAGCCTGAATTTTTGTGGAGAATCGCTCAGACTGACGGGACTCCCGTTTCAACCACTACCATTCCTGAATTAGGAGAAACCTGGTCCATCCCTCAATTCGGAGTTGTTAAAACATCAGCGATAGCTACTGGAATAGATGTTGTTTTCCTTGGAGGCGGATATAGCGAAGATAATTCAAAAGGGAAATGTATTCTTGCAATAAATGCTTCAACAGGTGGTATTGTAAAAGAATTTACCATAGCCGATGATACTGATATGACATACAGCATCCCCAGTAAAATCTTTGCCCTGGATAGAGATTATAACGGATTTACAGACAAGCTTTATGTGGGAGATATGGGTGGCCAGATATGGAGAATCGGCAACTTTGATTCCACATCTTTCCCCGATGGAGGTGAAAATATTGAAAACTGGACAATTCATAAATTATTTACAGCCAGATGCAACGAGATAAGCTGCGAAGATACTGTCGATAATGATATTGATACCTTAACGGATGATACTGATACCAGTAAGTTTTTTTATCCTCCTGCTGTAACGCTTGAAATTGGTTATGACCTGGTGTTTATAGGTTCAGGCGACAGGGATGATGCCTGTAATATGGATACTTATGATACTTTGTATGCAATCAAGGATATACATAATGCCTTATCACTGGAATTAGATGATCTGGTAAATGCTGATTCAACTGCTTTAGGGTATACTGCTCCAGATCTTGCTGAAAGTGATAATGGCTGGTATTTACTCATGGAGCAGGGTGACAAAGCTCTTGCAGAGTCAGTGGTATTTAACAAAACTTTGTATGCAACAACCTTTCTGCCGAATAATGAGGCTTGTGTGCCCGGAGGGTATGCAAAGCTGTATGCTTTAGATTACCTGACAGGAGCGGCAGCGTTTGATTTTGATGGTGATGGAGATAATGACACAAATGAAATAATCGGTGGCGGCTTACCATCTAAACCAGTTGTTATAATAACAGAGACAGGAGTGGCAAAATTACTTATTTTAACCAGCTCTACCAATCCTGATCCAGCCTCGGATATCACCTCTGCAGGGGTTACAACTACCGGGCTTGAGTTCCCAGTCATAAACTTTTTCTTAAAATGGTGGAAAGAAATATTTAATTAAGCCGATGCTGCCACTCAAATACAAAATGTGTGGTTTGTCCCAAGTCGGACAGTATTGATGGGTGCAAAGTTTGAACAAGGTGCCTCCAATATTTATGTGACAATTTTTGGCAAAATATTCTAAAAATTGTTTGGAATTCGATCATTTCCTTCTGAAAATGAAACCCATATTTTTTTAAAAATAAAAAAAGATCATTATGTCAAGGCACCCCGGGGTTTTTTTAAATTTTTAATGCGGTTGGCATCCTTTTTGAAAGGAGATTTAGGTTTGGCAAGACAAGACGGTTTTAGAAAATAAATAATTAAAAGCAGCGTTTAAATTAACACAAACAATGGGAGGCAACAAATGTTTAATCCTTTAAAAAAACACAGAAATCAAAAGGGCTTTACCTTGATTGAGCTCATGATTGTTGTCGCAATTATCGGTATTCTGGCGGCCATTGCCGTTCCTCAGTTTACTGAATACAGGGCAAGGGGTTTTATGGCGTCTGTTAAGTCAGATGCCAAAAATGCATTGACCTCTGTAACTCTGTATATGACAGATAATGTAGGAGCTATCCCCCCTGCAGAAACGATTGCATCAGAGACTCAAGGAACGATTTACACCGGTGCCAGGGCATCTAAAGGTAACACTGTAGCTATCGCGGTGGGTACTGCGAAGGATCCGGGCGATATAACAGTTACAAGTACGAATCTGGGTGGCTCCTATGTTATCACCGGTGTGACCGGCGCTGTGACCGACACTTTGACAAAATAGTAAACCAGCACTCATAAAATTAATGGGTATCAAGAGAGTAGCTTTGTTTTTATTTTTCCTGCCAGACCGGGGGACGTTTTTCAAAAAATGCTTTAACGCCTTCTTTTGCATCATCTGTGGTGCAAAGTCTGGCAAAGGCTTCATTCATATAGGCAAACTGCGCTTCATAATTCATGTCTTCTGAATGATAAAAAGCAGTTTTTGCAATCTGCAGGGCAATGGGACTTTTTTGAGCCAGTTCTTCTGCCCATTGAAGGGCCTGGGATTCAAGGTCTTCTTTTGGGACGATTTTATTTATCAGCCCGAGAGATAGTGCTTCAGGCGCTTTTATTAACTTCCCATAAAACAGGAGTTCCAATGCCTTTTTACGGCCAACACATCTTGCGACCGGAATAACAGGCCCTATGCAGTTGAGTCCTACGTTGATGGCGGTAAGGCCTAACCTAGCATTGTCTGCGGCAATGACAAGATCAGCTGCTGCAATCAAGCCCATGCCGTTTGCTGCGGCAACCCCGTGAAGCTGTGCAATGACAGGTTTTTTCAGTTTTGAAATGGTAACAAGGGGTTGTTCCATTTTTTCTATCCATTGGCGGTATTCAAGGGCTGTTTTCCCGGCCAGTTCGGTTACGTCGATTCCAGCACAAAACGCCTTGCCGGCTCCTTTTAAAAGAATGACCCGGACTAATGGGTCTGAATCCAGATCAATGAGAGCCTGATTAAGTTCAAAAGCCATCTTGCTGCTAAAGGTGTTCATGCTTTCAGGTCGGTTTAAAGTAAGCGTTGCAACATGATTTTCACCTGTTTCAATAATGATTTGTTCAAATTTCATTATGCAAATCCTTTTATTATATTTAATCCTAATTATATCTAATATCTTATTTAATAATAAACGTAACAGTTATTCAGGTTAATTAAAAGAGCTGAAAATACGATTTTAATTTTTATTTATTTTTCAGTTCGGATAAAAGATTGTCTCATTGAAACTAAAATATATGTCTTGAAAACCTTTTTCACCAAGCTCCTTTTTACCATCTTCAAATATTTCATTTTGAAGGTTATCCAAAAAATCATCCAGATTGTTCATGATTAAAATTTTTTCCCGCATATTTGCTGCAATCCTCACATTTAAACTCATAAAGGGGCATTATTTTTTTCTCCTTTGTTTTAATAAACAATCATGGGGAACAAGAAAAGTACCCTGATTTGAGAATGGGCAGTGATCCTTTCTGCAAAGGTGCTTTTCCTGTTCATCTTTATATAGTGCCTGACCGAAAAACCCGTGTTTGGGTGAGTTTTCGTTCAAACACTATATGGTTTACCAGTGGCCGTCTTTGTTAGCGCCATCGGCAAAAACAACATTGCCCTGTTTAAACTTCTGGACTGCATCAATTACCCGTCCGCTCTGGTCATTCGCCACTTTTACACCGGCGGCTTCCAGGGTTTTAAAGGCATTGGGACCGCAGAATCCTGTCAGCAATACTTGGGCTTCCTTATCACTGATCATAGCAGCGGCCTGAATACCGGCGCCCTTGAATGCATTTTTGTTCTCATTATTATCAAAGGCTTCAAATTCAAGTGTTTCAGTATCTACGACAATGATATACGCGGCTCTTCCAAATCTTGGGTCAATCTGGGAGTCCAGAGTATTTCCCTGGGATGTGACAGCTATCTTCATTTTAGCATTCTCCTTTATAATTCATTATACCTGCCCGCCGCCGCCACCGCAGACCTGATCATTTTTGATTTCAGACAGATTGCCCGCAATAAGATCATTTACAACAGGCCCTATCTCTGCCCGCTGATCATCATGATATACATCAATACCTACTTGTTTAAAGCCCATCAAAGGCCGCATGCCGATGCCGCCGACAACCAATGCAGTTACTCTGTTGTCAGACAAGAGATTGACAGGTACCATGCAACCACCTTGGACATGTTCCTGATTTTGGAGAATGGATACTTCTTTGATTTCACCGTCTTCCACATCAACTAAAGTAAATACATCACAATGTCCGAAATGGCCAGATCTTGTTCCGTCAAGTCCACCCTGACCGTTTGAAGGGATTGCTATTCTTCCGGTTTTCATAATTTTATAACTCCTATAAATGTTACATTATATTATTGATCACAGGTTTATTAAACTTTGGCAGGGACAAAATATTGTCCCAAGCTCGCCGCACTTCAACACTGGTCTGTGAAGCTTTGTTGTACTCAAAAATAGTTTTTGCCTGGATCATTGCTTCTGTAAAGATCTTATCAAATGAGATTTTGCCCACAACAGCAATGTGGTCCTTTTTGGCAAGAGTTTCAATTTTTTCTGTTTGATCTAAATTCAGGTCATACTTGTTGATACAGACCATGGCAGGGATGTTAAAATGCCTGGAAAGCTGACTCACCCTTTCCATGTCATGGATGCCTGAAACCGTTGGTTCGGCAATGATCAATATGGCTGTTGCCTGACCAATGGATGCAATGACAGGGCATCCTATGCCAGGAGGGCCATCTGTCAGAATCAAATCAAGATTATTTTTTTTTGCGATTTTTCTTGCTTCCTGCCGGACAAGAGAAACCAGCTTTCCTGAATTCTCCTGGGCAATGCCAAGTCTTGCATGGACCATGGGGCCAAACCGTGTATTTGAAATATACCATTGCCCGCAGATGGTTTTAGGAAAATCAATGGCCTGTTCCGTGCATAGATCAACGCAAACCCCGCACCCTTCACATTCAATGGGGTCAACTTCAAAGGTATCCCTGACATCATTAAAACTGACAGCATCGAACCTGCAAACTTCAATGCATCGACCACACTGGGTGCATTTTTCAGGGTTGATAATGGCTTCATTGCCCCCAATAAAATCCAAGGATTCTTTAAAATCAGGTTCTAAAATCAGGTGAAGATCTGCAGCATCAACATCTGCATCACAAAGAATCATGTTCTCGGCCAGGGAGGCAAAGGCTGCTGTAATGCTTGTTTTTCCTGTGCCGCCTTTTCCACTTAAAATAACAAGTTCTCTCATAGGTTTTGCCTCTCAACTTCCACCAATTGCTTAATTTTTTCAAACAAGCCTTGAAATTTTGATTTATATTCAGGCATCTGGTCTACTACCATCTCTCCTTTGGAATAAATTTGCGCAATTTTTCTATCAAATGGGATCTCCATGAGTATGGTAATATTTTCCTTTTGAGCATATATTTTGACGGCATCATTTCCCAGGCCTGCACGGTTGATGACAAGCCCGTGGGGTATGCCAAGAATTCTCACAGTTTCAACGGCAAGCTTCAGATCATGAAGACCAAACGGGGTGGGTTCCGTTACCAAAAGGACAAAATCAGCTTTTTTCATTGCGGCAATGACGGGACATGAGGTTCCGGGAGGGGCATCAATAATGGTGACAATGTCTGGATCTGTATATGACCGCACTTTTTTAATAATGGGAGGAACCATTACCTGTCCTATGTCCAACCGGCCGTGGATAAAAGAGATGCCCCTTGTTGATCCATGTTCGACTTCGCCCAGGGACCTTTCTTTTTCAATAACGGCATTTTCAGGGCAGATCTCAAAGCATCCGCCACATGAATGGCAAAGGTTTTCAAAGATAAGGACATCTTTTTTTAAAACCGCAATGGCTCCATACCGGCAAATGTCCATGCATTTTTTGCAAAAGGTGCATTTTTCAAGATCAATTTTTGGAACCGGGGCGATAACGGGTTCTTTTTTTTCTATGATTGGATTTAGAAAAAGATAACAATTGGGTTCTTCAACATCACAGTCAAAAAGTTGTAACTTTTGATTTATAGAGAGCGCAAGGTTGGTTGCCACGGTTGTTTTTCCGGTTCCTCCCTTACCACTTGCAATACTGATAATCATCTGATTTATTCTCCTATCGGCTTGCTTGTTCGGCTCGCAATTCTGGCAATGAGGTTCAAATGTTCCAAAAGTTTTAGGACATGCTTTTCACCTGGATTCAAAGGAAACTGCATCAGGACTCCCAATCCTTCATAGGCTTCATGAAAGTCTTTTGGAGGTAGTGCGCTTAATACCACACAATTCATCATGGCATTTTGAAACAGAACTTTTTCGATAAGATTCCGGCCGGTTGTATCCGGCAGTTGTTCATGGGTGATAAACAGATCAAATTTTCTCCTGGAAAGCAAGGAAAGGGCATTTTGAGCTGTATCTGTCCAGTCAAAGGTTATTTGATTTATCGAAAAGGCGGCCTCAAGTTCCTTGAAGACGATTTTTTCCTTACTTACCATCAGTATATGAATCATAAATATTTTTATCTCCTTTAATATTCTATAGTGTGTTCAGTATTTATCGAAATACTGTAGTTTGCAAACCATGTGCCATGGCAAATAATAGTAATAGATAAAGGTCAATAGTATTATAATTCTAATGCCTTATGATATTGTTTTAAGATTTGAATATTGGAAGTATGAAAGAGTGGTCGCATTTATGCAACCATTTGAATCACTTTATACGGCAGGTTTTATTTCGTATTAAATCAGCCAGAGACAGATATAGTGCGCCAACTGCAAGCTCGGCACAATGAAAATGATCTTCCGGAAGAGTTTTTAAAAAATTGTTCACAAGTTCTGGTGTAATATCCCAGGCAGATTCAATGGGTTTTCCCTTGGCAAAAGTGGCAACTGTGTTGCAGCAGGCCGTTGTATTCAGACAGCCATGGACATCAAAAGAGACAGTTTCAAGTATATTGTTTTCACAGGTTAAGAAAAATTCCACTGTATCTCCACAGTCTCCGGTCCTTTTCCCATATCCGTCAGGATTGGTAACTCTTTCAATGCTATCTGTTCTTAAAGCCATTTCAATATATGCTAAAGAGTGGCCTCTTAAAAAATCTGTATCAGGCATTAGTGTTCATTCCATAAAAAAATAAACAAATATAAAGCAAAGAGTATGCCAAGGTTGAGGCAAGATGGGTGATGGATAATAAGTTTATTTTATTAATGGGTTATGAAAGAATGAGGAGACTGAAAATTGATATTGGTTTATAAAATATCGCAAAAAAGCGACCCCTTTTAACTATTAAGTTTCTTTACCATTTTTATTTTATTAAATCCTTCCGAAGTGCGGGTGTATTCAACTTGGTCCATCACCTGGTTTATGATATAAATGCCAAGGCCTCCAGGTTTAATTTCATCAATATCCCTTGTTTTGATGGGAGTTTTGTCAAAGCCGATACCATTGTCAATAATTGAGATGGTTAAAAGATTTGTTTCCAGCGTAATGGTCAGGTCAATTTTCTGGTTATAGTCATTTTTATAACCGTGCTTGATAATATTGGAACAGGCTTCATCAATCGCAAGAATAATACAACCTGAATCCTCTTTTGAAAGGCCGGTTTTTGACACAATATCTTTCATCACACTTCTGATTCCTTTCAGGTTTTCAGGGTGTGACATTATACTTAAATGGATGGGTTCCAATTCCATAAATTATTTCATCTTTGTATTCTCTTTGTATTCATTGAAAAAATATTAATTTGTACTAAATACCAGCAGGGTCAAATCATCACTTCTGCCTTCCGTTAAGGTAAACTTGTCCACAGAATTTATAATCCTTTTGACAATTAAATCAGGATCATTGGGCTGCATTCCAATTACCTTTAGAAGTCTTTTAATACCAAACAATTTTCCACTAGTGTTCTTTGCCTCAATAACACCATCTGTATAGATGGTAACACTTGAATTATTTTGAAGTTCAAATGTTTCCTGTTCATATTCAGTATCCGGTATAATGCCAAGGGGTGGTCCTTTTTTATTATCATGCCCCAAAAGCTGCGTACCCTCATCATCAGAATAAATGGGGGCTACATGACCTGCATTGGCAATTTGTATGCGGTTTTCAACAGTATCTAAAAGCATGTATACCAGGGTTACAAACATACCTCTTTTTGCCCGCTCACATAAAACTTTGTTTATCTGGGTTAAAAGTTCCCTGGGTTCGGGATATAAAAGGGTATAATATTGCAAATCGCTTGTCAGGCGGGCCATAAAAAGAGAAGCAGAGATTCCTTTGCCTGAAACATCTCCCAGAACAATTCCCAGTTTATTTCCAGGCAATCTGAAAAAATTGTAAAAATCACCGCCGATTTCCAGGGCAGGCTGATTTAACGCAGCAAACCTGTATGTCTCAACCAGGGGAAGTTCTTTAGGTAGAAAACTTTCCTGGACCTCCCTGGCAAGTTTTAAATCCCTTTCAAGGGTTTCTCTTTGCAGAATGATTTTATGCATTTTAGCCGTATCAATGGCAACCGCGACACTGGAGCTTATGGTAACCAGCATCTCAAGTTCTTCAGGGGAAAAAACAAAGGGTTTTATCAATTTATTAATCACCTGTATGACACCGATGATTTTACCATGAACCTTAAGAGGGACACAGAGCATGGCGCGGGTTCTGTAATTTGTCTTCTTATCATATTCCGGAGAAAATTCTGGGTGCAGGTAAACATCTTCAAGATTGAGGGGTGTCCCCTTTAGGGCAACTGTTCCGGCAATTCCCTCCCCTTTTTTCAATCGATAAATTTCCTTGATTTCATCTCCAACATCACCAAGGGCAATCTGGAAGGTCAGGTCTCCTGTTTTTTCATCAATTAAAAGCAGGCTCACGGCATCTGCCAAAAAGGTTTTTTTAGTCGTCTTCATGACATTGGAAAGAAGTTTTCCTATGGAAAGCTCGGAATTGATCAAATTTGCGATTTCAATGCAGTTGGACAGCTGTTCGACTTTATTTAAGCAGGCCTTAAGATCTGATGAATGATCAGTTATCGTAAACCGGGGTATATTTTTATCCATTGTCATAGTTCAATTTTTATATAAAGTCTTTCAGGTTTTGTCAATCTTTGTAATTATCGTTGACACTCCAAAACCGGTAAGTTATTTATGAATACACAAAAACAGACAGATCAACGTCATTAACTTAACAGAATATAGTGAGACTCACAGGATTTTTTACCATTAAGATCATGAAGAACAAGAAAAACAAGAAGAAAAACTTCATTAGCTTCATGTCCTTCATGGTGATTAATAATAACGTTTCTTAGGTTAACGACATTGACGGACAGGTGACAAACAAAAGATATGATCAAAGTAGAAAATCTCGTAAAAAGATATGGTGACATCACAGTTTCAAATCATTTAAATTGTCATTTTGAAAAAGGAAAAGTTACTGTTATCCTCGGCGGGAGCGGGTCAGGAAAAACCTCACTGTTAAGGCAGCTTACAGGATTGGACAAGCCGGATTCAGGGGCTGTTTATTTTAATGGGGTGGACCTGACAACCATGGGGAAAAAAAAATTATACGATATCAGAAAAAAAATGGGTATGCTGTTCCAGGGTTCTGCCCTTTTTAACTATCTGAATATTTTTGAAAACATAGCCTTCCCTTTACGGGAGCATACAAAAATTGCTGATAATATTATTAAAACAATCGTGACCATGAAACTGGAAATGGTGGGATTAAGGGGGACGGGAAAATTGATGCCCTCCCAGTTGTCAGGCGGGATGACCAAAAGAGTAGGGCTGGCCCGTGCCATTGTTATGGATCCTGAAATTATATTTTATGATGAGCCCACATCTGGTCTTGATCCCATTTCAACAGGGGTGATTGGCAAGCTTATCATGGATCTCAACCAGACGCTGAGTATCACATCTGTTGTGGTTTCCCATGATATCCAATCCTGTTTTAGAATTGCAGATAATATTATTATTCTTTTTTCCGGAGAAATTATTGCAGAAGGAACCGTGGAAGAAATAAAAAACAGTAAAGATTTAAGGGTGAAACAGTTTATCAATGGGGAGCCTGAAGGCCCCATTCCCTTTACCCGAACAGATAAGAATTATTTAGATGAAATATTGTTTGACTAAAGGAGCAGATTCACTTTGGAGATTACAGCTACACTTGGCCGCTTTACTTTAAATCGCCTTCAGATTCTTGGCAGGAGCGGCATATTTTTGTTTTCTGCCATTTCCCAGGCATTTGTTCCACCTTTCAGAATAAAGCGCCTTATCAAAGAAATCGAATTTGTCGGATCAAAATCATTTTTAATTGTTTTTGTCACGGCCCTTTTTACGGGCATGGTACTGGGTATTCAAGGATATTATTCGCTCAGCCAGTTTGGGGCGGAAGCAGCCCTGGGAGTCATGGTTGCCCTTTCCATTATCAGGGAGTTGGGGCCTGTGCTTTGTGCCTTGATGGTGACGGGCAGGGCCGGTTCTGCCATTACTGCTGAAATTGGTATTATGAAAATTACAGATCAATTTCCTGCCCTTGAGATGATGGCCATTGATCCCTTAAAATATGTGGTCAGCCCTAAAATTTTTGCCGGAATCATTTCTCTACCACTTTTAACAGCTTTTTTTGATCTTGTCGGCATTGCCGGCGGATACCTTGTCGGTGTAAAATTATTAGGGGTTAATGAAGGCGCATATATAGGGAAGATGGTTACAGCCATAACATTCACAGATATTTATGGCGGAATTTTAAAGTCTCTTTGTTTTGGTCTTTTGATAACCTGGATTGCATCGTTTATGGGGTTTACAGCTGAACCAACCACAGAAGGCGTGAGTCGGGCAACTACAAATGCCGTTGTTCTGACCTCGCTTTCAATTCTTATTGTGGATTATATCTTGACATCTTTATTACTATAGGATTTAAATTATTCATCATGTATGGAAAAAAAACAGAAATTTCAGTGGGTATTTTTATGATGGTGGGTATTGCCTGCCTGGTATATCTATCCGTTAACCTGGGCAATGTTGATTTGTTTGGTTCTGATTCCTTTACGATTGATGCAAAATTTGGATCAATAGAAGGTCTTGAGGTCGCAGCCTCCGTGGAAATTGCCGGGGTGCCCGTGGGAAAAGTGAAAAGAATTACCCTTGAAGAAGATCAAGCCCTTGTACGGATGGAAATAAAAAAGGGAACGAAAATCACAGATGATACAATCGCTTCTATTCGTACAAAAGGCGTTATAGGAGACAAGTTTGTCAAATTGTCGCCAGGCGGGTCTGATGATTTATTGAAAGATAAAGATGTTCTGATGGATACAGAGTCTGCCATCAGCCTGGAAGAATTGGTCAGTAAATATATTTTTAAAAAATGACGGGCTTATGAGTTTTAAAATTAAAAGTAAAGAAAAAGAAAACATTGGTGTCATCATAGTTGAAGGTGAAATTGATATGTTCTCTTCGCCAGATTTACGTGATAAACTGATTCCTTTTTTTACAAAAAGAATTAAAGGGATTATTGTAGACCTTTCAGGGGTTTCGTTCATGGACAGTTCCGGAATCGCAACCCTTGTGGAAGGACTTCAATGGAGTAAAAAAGAAAAGAAAGAATTTATATTGACTGGATTGGGTACAAATGTGAAAAATGCGCTTTCCCTGACAAAACTGGATAATGTATTTACCATAAAATCAGATATGGATGATGCATATAAAAAATTGTGTGAATATTAAAAAAAAGTGGCTTTACTTTGGAGTGTTTAATGAAACAATTTAGGATTATTATCTTTATTTTTTTTGTGATCTGTATTTCCCCCCCGGTTAATAACGCTTGTGCATCATCTGTTCAGGATGATCTGAAAGTCACTCTGGATCAAATTTTAGAGATATTGCAAGATAAGTCTCTTAAGGGAGAAGAAGCTACTGAAAAAAGAAGAACTGCCCTTCGTAAACTGATTCATTACAAATTCAGTTTTGCTAAAATGTCACAATTGAGTCTTGCCAAACATTGGAAAACAAGAAGTGAAGAGGAAAAGAAAACCTTTATTGATTTATTTGGACAACTCCTTGAACAAACCTATGTTTCCAAAATTGAATCCTATACGGATGAACAAGTGGTTTTTGTAAAGGAATATGTGAAAGACAAGAAAGCACAGGTGAATACGAAAATCGTTACAGATACAATTGAAATCCCGATTGATTATCGGTTGTTTCAAACCAATGACGGCTCCTGGAAGATCTATGACGTGGTAATTGAAGGTGTCAGTCTTGTGGGGAACTATCGATCTCAATTTGACCAGATGCTGCAGAAAGATTCATATGATAAATTATTGGACGAGTTAAAAAATAAACTTAATTCCTGATTATTTTAAAGGTCGATATTTTAAATAATGATGAAGCTAGAAAATAAAAATATTCTTCTCGGGGTTACAGGGGGGATAGCTGCCTACAAGGCTGTTGAGCTTTTAAGGCTTTTGAAAAAGGCGGGTGCCAACGTAAATGTCATAATGACGGACAGCGCACAAAAATTTGTCGGTAAAACAACATTTGAAGTTTTATCTGAAAATCCAGTGCTGTCTGATTTGTTTTTTGACACTGAATCTTCTGTAAAGCATATCGAGCTTGCAACAAGAGCCCATGCTGCCATCATTGCCCCTGCAACGGCAAATATAATTGCAAAGCTTGCCCATGGCATAGCAGATGATGCATTATCCACAACAATGCTGGCAGTCACCTGTCCGGTCATGGTCTGCCCGTCTATGAATACAGACATGTACCAGAATATAAGGGTGCAGAGAAATCTTGATATTCTTGAAAAGGATGGATGGCACATCCTTGATCCGGATTCAGGTGTTCTGGCCTGCAAAACCATTGGACCCGGAAGACTGCCTGATCCCTGGTTTATTTTTGACAGGGTTGAAGCCATGCTTGTCAAAAAAGATTTAAAGGGTAAAAATATTCTTGTTTCAGCCGGTCCCACAGTGGAGCCCCTTGATCCGGTTAGATTTATCAGTAATCATTCTTCCGGCAAGATGGGATATGCCATTGCCAGAGCAGCTGAAAAAAGAGGAGGGCAGGTTACCTTGGTGTCCGGGCCTGTCAGTCTTAATGCGCCAGTGGGTGTCGAGTGTCTTTGCGTTCAAACCTGTGAAGAAATGGCAACTCAAATGCTTGCCAACTTTGATCAGGCTGATATCATTATCAAGGTTGCGGCAGTGGCTGATTATAAACCTCTGGATCCCAAAGCCGGCAAAATAAAGAAAAAAGAAAATGATAAAGATCTTTCCATTTTAATGACCCAGAACCCTGATATTTTAAAGCTCCTTGGAAAAAAGAAAACCAAAGGCCAGTTTTTGGTCGGATTTGCCGCTGAAACAGATGACCTTGAAAAAAATGCACGATTAAAAATGGAAAAAAAGAATCTTGATATGATTGCTGCCAATATAGTGGGATCATCTGATTCAGGATTCAAGGCTGACACAAACAAGGTAAAACTTTTTTTCAGGGACGGCTCATCATTTGATATCCCCTTAATGGGAAAAGACCAGGTGGCTAATATCTTGATTGATCAAGTGATTGAGAAAATGGAATAGATTTTATAATGGATTCAGACATTTTAACTGACCCTGGTTCAATCAAGATTAAGATGATCCAGGTGATAAAAGATTTTTCTCAATATCTCCTTTTTCAAAAAAAAACAGGAAATACATTTCTTAACCTTTCAGAAGAATCTGAAACCCTGATAAATAATTGGGGAACCCAAAGTCCATCAATGAATTTTTTTTTTGAAGGCCCTGAAAATGCGACCATTTTTATCATAGACAGTGATACTGGTTTTTTTAAAGGTAAGAGTGGTGAGCTGCTTACTAAGATCCTCAAGGCTATGAACCTGTCTCCTGATTCAGTATTCATCTGCAATGCAGATGATTTGGGATTAGTTCATGAAAAGATAAAAACCATTTGTCCTGAAATTATTATAACCCTTGGAACAAAAGCCGGCCAATCCCTGTTACAAATCAACCGTCCCCTTGAACAATTCCGGGGAAAGTTTCATGAATATAATGGAATTAAGGTCATGCCGACTTTTCATCCATCCCTGCTTTTAAAACACCCAGAATACAAGCGCCAGGTATGGGAAGATATGAAACGTGTCATGGAAAACCTGGGATCAAAAGATGAGTCTTGATGTTTTTATTGATACGCTTATGGCTGAAAAAGGGTACTCTGTTCATACCTGCAGAGCATATCGTTCAGACATTTACGACTTTATTCAATTTGTTTTAGACAAACAGGATACCGATGAAATTAATGGGGGAAAATTGTTTTGGCAGCAATTGAACACCCTTGATAAAACGTCCATTAGAAATTACCTTGCCCAGCTTGTGAGGTTTGGAAAAACCAAACGAACCATAGCAAGAAAGCTGTCTTCTTTAAAAGCCTTTTTTGATTATCTGGTCAAATCAGGACAGATTCTGGTTAATCCTGCTGAAACGATTCCTTTTCCAAAGCTTGAGAAAACCATACCCCAGTTTTTAAGCATTGATGATATTGTCAGACTTTTGGATTCCATTGAGATAAACACCTGGTTTGACAAAAGAAATCTTGCCATGTTTGAAACATTTTATTCCACGGGTATGCGGGTATCGGAAATGGAAGGCCTGAATATTGAAGACATTGACTTTAAAAGCCAAATGATTAAAGTCTTTGGAAAAGGTTCAAAAGAAAGGGTTGTACCCGTTGGCAAAAGAGCTTTAAATGCCATAAATGATTATAGGGCATCTTTAAAGGAAAATTTTATTCCAGTTTTTTTAAATAAAAATTTTATGCGGTTAAGTTCCCGGTCCATAAGGCGGATTCTTGATAAAATAGTCAGGGACTGCCAATTGAATGTGCCGGTTTCACCCCATACATTGCGGCATTCCTTTGCAACGCATATGCTGGATTGTGGTGCGGATTTAAGGGGGATTCAGGAAATTTTAGGCCATGCAAGCCTTTCAACAACTCAAATTTATACCCATGTGAGTATGGACAAACTCATGCAGGTCTATGACAAGGCACATCCAAGAAGCTGAAAATACAGGGTGATTAAAATGAATCAAGAAATATTTCACGGAACAACCATTCTTGCTTTAAGGCATAAAGATTCGGTCGTTGTAGCAGGAGACGGTCAGGTGACATTGGGAAGTGTTGTCACAAAACACAGGGCCAGAAAAGTCAGAAGAATTTATAATGACAAGATTATTGTAGGTTTTGCCGGAGCCACGGCAGATGCATTGACCCTGTCAGAAAAACTTGAAAAAAAGTTGGAAAGGTATAATGGCAATTTAACACGGGCCTGCGTTGAACTTGCACGGGACTGGAGGATGGATAAGTATTTAAGACGGCTTGAAGCCATGATGATTGCAGCGGATAAGGACAACACATATCTTTTGTCCGGCAACGGGGACGTTATTGAACCTGATGACGGGGTGATCAGTATTGGTTCGGGCAGTACTGCTGCACAGTCTGCAGCTATTGCTCTGCTTGAAAATACTGATTTGGAACCAAGGAATATTGTGGAAAAAGCCATGAAGATTGCAGCAAATTTGTGTATCTATACAAATCATCATATCACTGTGGAAGAATTATAAGTGGGGTCAGGCTTGGCTTATTGGCTTATTATTCAAATAAGCCAATAAGCCAAGCCTGACCCCATAAGGAATAAGGAAAATAATGAAAGATTTAAAACCAGGACAGATTGTTACAGAGCTGGACAAATATATTATTGGCCAGAAGGATGCCAAAAAATCAGTTGCCATTGCCCTTAGAAACAGATGGAGAAGGCGACAGGTTGACAAAGATCTTCAAGATGAGATCGCTCCAAAAAACATTATATTGATCGGCCCCACTGGTGTTGGAAAGACTGAGATAGCTAGAAGGCTTGCCAATTTGACGGATTCTCCTTTTTATAAAGTGGAAGCCTCAAAATTTACCGAAGTTGGATATGTGGGCCGGGATGTTGAATCCATGATCAGGGATATTGTGGAACTGACCGTGAACGATTTAAGAACCAGGCAGCAGGATGCGGTACAGGAGAAAGCAGCCAGTATAGCCGAAGAAAGGCTGCTGGATATTTTGCTGCCCCCGTCTTCAAAAACTGGAGCAACCATATCAAATGATCTTGATATTATTACAACGGGGCAGGGGGGTGATCAGGATCAAACAAAGGCATCTACCCGGGAAAAACTAAGGAAAATGCTGCGAGCCGGAAAGCTTGATTCAAGACAAATCGATCTTGAGGTGGTAGATAAATCCTCTCCCATGGTTGAGATTTTTTCCAATTCAGGTATTGAGGAGATGGGAATTAATGTCAAAGATATGCTGGGAAATTTGATGCCCAAAAATATAAAGAGACGTAAAGTAAAAATTAAAGATGCCATAAAACTTGTGACCCAGGAAGAAGCAGCCCATCTTGTTGACATGGAGCAAATAAAGACAGAAGCAGTAGCAATGGTGGAGCAATCCGGGATTATTTTTATTGATGAAATCGATAAAATTGTGGGTAAAGAAAAAAGTTATGGGCCTGAAGTTTCAAAAGAAGGGGTTCAAAGAGATCTTTTGCCCATTGTTGAAGGAAGCTCGGTTCCAACAAAGTATGGTATTGTAAAAACCGATCATATCCTGTTTATCGCTTCCGGTGCATTTCATATGTCAAAACCCTCGGATCTGATCCCGGAACTCCAGGGAAGGTTTCCCATAAGAGTAGAACTAAATTCTCTGGGTGCCGATGAATTTGTTCGGATTTTAACTGAACCTAAAAATGCTCTTGTGCTTCAATATATTGCCCTGCTGAGAACAGAAGGTATAGAAATTGAGTTTACTGAATGCGCTGTTGAAAAAATTGCTGCCATTGCCGAGAAAGTCAATTCCACAACAGAGAATATCGGTGCCCGAAGGCTTCATACAGTGATGGAAAAACTTTTGGAAGATATTCTTTTTAAGGCACCTGATATAGAAGAAAAACAGATTACCATTGATGCATCTTTTGTGGAAAAGCAATTAATGAGCATTGTTGAAAATGAAGATTTATCAAGGTACATCCTATGAAGAACAGTGTTGCCGACATACTTATTGAGGCTTTGCCCTATATAAAAAGATTTTCCGGCAAGACCATTGTGGTGAAATATGGCGGTCATGCCATGAAGGATGAAAATCTGAAAAAGGATTTTGCCAATGACATCACTTTGTTAAAATACATCGGGGTGAACCCCGTTGTGGTTCATGGTGGTGGTCCCCAGATCAATAAAGTTCTGGATTCCATGGGAATTACGTCCAAATTTATTCGGGGCATGAGATATACGGATGATGAAACCATGGATGTGGTTGAGATGGTTTTAGGTGGTAAGGTTAACAAGGATATTGTTGCAGGGATTAACCGGCAGGGAGGAAAAGCTGTGGGGTTAACGGGAAAAGACGGCATGCTCATTACGGCAGAGAAGATGACCATCTATTTTCAGGAGGATGAAAATAAACCACCTGAAATCATAGATCCCGGTATGGTGGGCAATGTATCTAATATTAATCCCGATATTATTCATACCCTGACTGCCAAGGGGTTTATTCCCGTTATTGCACCGGTTGGGGTTGGTAAAAATGGTGAAACATATAATATCAACGCTGATCTTGTTGCATCAAAGATTGCAGCAGCTTTAAATGCAGAACGTCTGATACTTGTTACAGATGTGGATGGCGTGCTGGATATGGACAAAAAACTCATTTCTTCTGTGGATGCAGCAACCATTAAAGATATGATAAGCACAGGACAGATTAAAGGCGGGATGATCCCCAAGGTTGAATGTGCATTGGATGCATTAACAAACGGTGTTAAAAAAGCTCACATTATCAACGGGAAATTGCCCCATGCTGTATTGCTTGAGTTATTTACGGATTCCGGTATTGGTACCCAGGTCTTTGTAGACTAACATTTAAATCAAAGAGATGTGAAAGTGGATTCAATTAAAAAAACAGACGATTTTGTATTTCAAACTTATCAAAGACAAGGCAAAGCATTTGTTAAGGGCCAGGGAGTTTTTCTCTGGGATGAGGATGGAAAAAAATATACAGATTTTTTAGCCGGGATTGCCGTCTGCAGTCTTGGGCACTGTCATCCGAAAATCACGGAAGCAATTATCAGACAGGCATCCACCCTTGTTCACGTGTCTAACCTTTTTTATACCATGCCCCAGGCAGATCTTGCATCAAAGCTTTGTGAAAAAAGTTTTGCAGACAGGGTATTTTTTGCCAATTCAGGTGCAGAAGCCAATGAGGCTGCCATAAAACTTAGCAGGCGATATTTTCAAAAAAAAGGAGAAAAGAACCGATTTAAGATCATCACCATGGAACAATCTTTTCATGGGCGGACCATGGCCACCTTGAGCGCCACAGGACAGGATAAAATCAAGGATGGATTTTATCCGCTGCTTAAAGGATTTTCTTATGTTCCCTTTAATGATATTGATGCCTTGAAAAATGAAATCGATGAAACGGTCTGTGCCATAATGCTTGAACCAGTACAGGGTGAAGGCGGGATTATTCCTGCAGATCCTGATTATCTTTCCGCTGTAAGAGAACTTTGCAATGATAAGAAAATTTTATTGATTTTTGATGAGATTCAGTGTGGTATGGGACGATGCGGCACTTTGTTTGCACATGAACTTTATGGTATCACACCTGATATTATGACCCTTGCAAAGGCGCTTGGAAATGGTCTTCCCATAGGTGCCATGCTGGCAACCCAGGATGCTGCAACAGGGTTTGATTTTGGAAGTCATGCCACAACTTTTGGCGGAACACCCCTTGCCACGGCAGCAGGTTTGGAGGTGGTGAATATTATCAGTAAAGGAATCTTTTTGGATAAAGTTTGTCAGATTGGTGAATATTTTAAGGAAGAATTGAAAAAACTCAAAGAAAAGCACACAAGAGTTGTTGATGTCAGGGGGAAAGGCCTTTTGCTGGGCATGGAACTTGATAAGGATGCCGGCTCTATAGTAGTAGAATTATTTAAAAAAGGTTTTATAATAAATGGAATCCAGGATAAAATTTTAAGATTTGCCCCACCATTAATTATAGAAAAACAAGAAATTGACAGGCTGATAAAAGAATTGGACAGCCTTTTATAATTTAGGAGATTGTTGTGAAAAAAGATTTATTATCTCTTTTGGACCTTGAAAAAGATGACTTTGAAAACCTGTTTGCCCGTGCGATCCAGTTAAAGGAAAGATATAGCAGAGGTATTCTTGATAAAGTATTGACGGGAAAGAGTCTGGGCTTGATCTTTGATAAAAAATCAACCCGGACAAGGGTGGCCTTTGAAACAGCAATGATCCAGCTTGGGGGTAATCCCATCTACATGAGTACCCAGGATACTCAGATTTCCAGGAACGAACCAGCCAAGGATACAGCAAGGGTTCTTTCAAGATATGTTGATTGTCTTGCCATGAGAACCTTTGACCACTCCCTGGTAGAAGAGTTTGCTCAAAACTCAACCATTCCCGTGATCAATGCCCTTACGGATTCTTTTCATCCCTGTCAGATATTGAGTGATATTATGACCATAATTGAACACAAAGGGGGATATAAGAATATAAAAATTGCCTGGGTGGGAGACGGGAATAATGTGGTTAATTCCTGGATCAATGCTGCAAGCGTTCTCGGCCTTGACCTGGTTGTGGCATGTCCGGAAAATTATAGTGTAAATCCTCATATCATTGAACCAGCATTGGTTAAAGAGAAAAGCAATATTGTTTTTACAAATGATCCCAAAGAAGCGGTTAAAAATGCAGATGTGGTTTATACCGATGTCTGGGCGAGCATGGGGGATGAAGATGAATTATCTAAACGGATCATTGCCTTTAAAGGATTTCAGGTAAATAAAGACCTGTTATCCAGGGCAAAAAAGGACGTGATGGTGATGCATTGCCTGCCTGCTCACCGGGGTGAGGAAATTGCTGAAGATGTTCTTGAAGATAAGGACAGTGTGTTCTGGGACCAGGCAGAAAACAAAAGACATATGCATAAAGCCATTCTGGAAAGTTTGATTTTAAAGAATTAAAACAACTATCTGGGGTCAGGCTTGGCTTATTGGCTTATTGAGGTCAAATAAGCCAATAAGCCAAGCCTGACCCCAATAAAAGGAATTCAAGATGCCATGAATGAAAAACTCTGGGGCGGACGATTTTCACAAAGCACTGATGATTTGGTTGAAAAATTCAATGCATCCATTGATGTTGACAAACGGCTTTATGACAGCGATATTGATGGAAGCATTGCCCATGTAAAAATGATGGCAAAAGAATCCATCATACCCGAGACTGATGCCAGGACCATTATTGAAGGGCTTGAAAAGGTAAGAAAGAAAATTGAGAATAATGAAATTGCCTTTTCCGCCAGCCTTGAAGACATTCATATGCATATTGAAGATGCCCTGGGAAAAGAGGTCGGAGATGTGGGAAAAAAGCTTCATACAGGACGCAGCCGTAATGATCAGATTGCCCTGGACGTGAGGATTTATTTAAAAAAAGAGACAAGACTCATTATAGACCTTTTAACGGGCTTTCAAAAAGCCCTTGTCACAATGGCCCAAAAGCACCTGGATGTTATCATGCCCGGGTATACGCATCTTCAAAGGGCTCAACCAGTCCTCTTTTCCCATCATCTGATGGCATATTATGAAATGTTTAAACGGGATATCCAAAGGTTTGAAGATTGTTTTAAAAGAATTGATGTCATGCCGCTGGGTGCGGCAGCGCTTGCAGGCACGACTTATCCCTTGAATCGTGAATTTACAAAAGAACTGCTTTGTTTTTCAAAGGTCTCAGATAACAGTATTGATTCTGTGTCTGACAGGGATTTTGTCATGGAGTTCATCGCCCATGCATCCATTGCCATGATTCATTTTTCAAGGCTTTCCGAAGAGATGATTCTCTGGTCTTCCTCTGAATTTTCTTTTATTACTATCTCAGATGCCTTTACCACTGGCTCCAGTATCATGCCCCAAAAAAAGAATCCTGATGTGGCAGAACTGGTACGGGGTAAAACAGGACGGGTTTTGGGTAACCTTATTAATATCCTTACCCTGATGAAATCATTGCCCCTGGCATATAATAAAGATATGCAGGAAGATAAGGAACCTTTGTTTGATACAGTGGATACGCTCAAAATCTGTACTGATGTCTATACCCGGATGTTTGGAAACATAGAAATTCATAAAGACAGAATGTTTAATGCCTGCAAACAGGGGTTTTTAAATGCCACTGATCTTGCCGATTATCTGGTGTCAAGGGGTATGACTTTTCGCCAGGCCCATGCCGTGGCAGGGCAAGCCGTTGCCCATGCCCTGGACCAGGGAAAAGAACTCGATGATATGACCATTGAAGAGTTTAAAGCCTTAAGTGAGCTGATAGAAAAAGATGTCTATGAATTTATTGAAATTGATAAAACGATTTCAAGGCGGATCACCTATGGGGGAACCGGCTTTGATAATGTTAAACAGGCAGTTAAAAAAGCAGCAGGGGAGCTTGGCTTACAATGAAAAATAAGAGAGCTGTCATTCAGGCCTTAATGGTATTGTCTGGAATCATTATCCTGGCGTTTACAGGATGCGGGAAAAAAGGCCCCCCAGTGGCACCTGAAATAAAAGGACAACAAATTGCAGCCCCGTTTGATTTAAAATATACCTCTGATGATAAAGAGATTCTTCTTTCATGGAATCATAAGATTGATATTGAGAAGGCTGCCGTAAAACCCGGGGATTTTGAAATCTTTATGGCTAAAAAAACATTTGAAGCCTGTGTTGGATGTCCTTTTGAGTTTAAGACAATTGGGATTGTTTCCATGCCTTCCATGGAATTTATTTTCAAAATAGAAAAGGGGTTTAAATATTATTTCAGGGTTCAGGCCACAGGGGACGACAATATAAGAAGCGAGTATTCAAAAACGGTTCAATTTGAGTTTAAATGAAAATTGATCAACATATTGTTTATTTAAGTATTGGTTCAAATATTGGAGACAAGAAAAAGAATCTAAATAATGCAACAGCCATTTTAAACCAGCATGATAAGATTGATGTGGTTGATGTATCATCCTTTTATAAAACAGAACCACAGAATTTTACTGACCAGGACTGGTTTGTAAACGCAGCTTTGAAAATTAAGACGGTATTGACTCCTGAAGATTTGATCTCTGTTATAAAAACCTTGGAAAAAGATCTGGATAAGGATGGGAAACCATTCAGGTTTGGTCCCAGGATTATTGATATTGATATTATTTATTATGATAATCTGGTTCTCAAAACCAGACATCTTGAAATTCCACACCCAAGAATGCATGAAAGGTGTTTTGTATTAATACCTATTTGTGATATAGGAGCTCATACAATCCATCCGGTTTTAAATTTACGATCAGATGAATTATTAAAAATAATAGAAAAACAAGAAACCCAGAAGGTGATTCTTTTGGATAAGGAGGCTTAAAGTGAAGTTTTTTATAGACACGGCTAATATTGACCAGATCAAAGATGCCAATGATATGGGCATGATTGACGGGGTAACCACTAATCCTTCTTTAATAGCTAAAGAAGATGGAGAGTTTAAAGAAATTATAGCTGAAATTTGTAAGATTGTTAAGGGCCCTGTCAGTGCAGAAGTTATCAGCCTTGCCTATGATGGCATGGTAAAAGAAGCCAGGGAGCTTGCAAAAATAGCAGATAATATTGCCGTTAAAATCCCCATGACGGTTGAAGGATTAAAAGCTGTAAAGACTCTTTCTAATGAAGGTATTAAAACAAACGTGACATTGGTTTTTTCAGCACTTCAGGCATTGATGGCGGCAAAAGCAGGTGCAACATTTGCAAGCCCCTTTATCGGCCGGCTGGATGACCTTGCCCAGGAAGGAATGGGGCTGATAGAAGAGATTGTTCAAATTTATGCCAATTATGATTTTGATACCCAGATTATAGTGGCCAGTATCAGAAATCCACTCCATGTTTTGGATTCAGCCCTTCTGGGTGCTGATATTGCCACCATTCCATACGGAGTTTTAAAGAAACTTGCATCCCATCATATGACAGATAAAGGGATTGAAGCCTTTATGGCAGACTGGAATAACCAGAAGGTCACACGTAAAAAGAACGGATAATTTAAGATGACCGGGTTTGATAAAATAAAAAATATTGTCCTGACACCCAATTTTATGACCTTATCCAGAATTGTTGCAGTTCCTGTGATTGTAATGCTTTTATTATATGAAACAAAAATTACAACCTTTAGCGCCGCCATTCTTTTTTCAGCAGCATCCATTACTGATTATCTTGACGGGTATCTTGCCAGGACCCGAGGATTGGTTACAAAATTAGGTAAAATCCTTGATCCTATGGCAGATAAACTTCTGGTTTCTTCAACATTGGTGATGCTGGTATCCTTAGGATTTATGCAGGCCTGGATCGCCTGCATCATTATTGGAAGAGAACTTGCAGTGACCAGTTTAAGGTGTGTTTTGATTGAAAATGGCCAGGACGTTGCAGCTTCTTGGCTTGGAAAATATAAAACTGGTTTTCAGATTGCAGCCATAATACCATTGACCATGCATTACAATTATATCGGCATTAACTTTAATGCCATTGGTATGTTTTTTCTTTATGGTGCCTTGATTTTTACCATCTGGTCGGGAATTGATTATTTTGTCAAAGCTAGAAAATTTCTTTTGCTTTAAATTGATATGGACAAATTTGATATTGACAAATTCAGTGTCAGAGTATATAAAATGCGATTGTTTGCTGGGCGGGAATAACTCAGTGGTAGAGTGCGACCTTGCCAAGGTCGAAGTCGCGGGTTCAACTCCCGTTTCCCGCTCCATAAAACAAGGCGGCTTGGCCAAGTGGTAAGGCGACGGCCTGCAAAGCCGTTATTCTCCGGTTCAAATCCGGAAGCCGCCTCCATAATAAAATCAAGGGTCTTGGAAGTTTTTCAAGACCCTTTTTTTATGGTAAAAATATCTACTTTTTATGGAAATTGACCTGAATATCAAACGGGTCCTTTTGTTTTTTCTGGGTTGGTATTTTTTTTAACTCCAATTTATTAGCAATGGCAGGAGAGATATGATCAGGTTTGTAAATTCAATGATAATTGGGCTATTCTGTATATTAGCCGTGTTCCAGATGGATGTGTGCGCTCAAGAGGCCTACGAAACAAAGCCCATAACAAATAATGGCAAAAAGTGGCGCATCGGATATCTTGAAGGCGGCCCTTATGCCAATTATCAGTCGATTTTAAAAGATATGACAGCCAGCTTAATGGATTCAGGCTGGATACAACGTGCACCAATTCCAAAATGTCAGGATGAAAGCGAAACCAGGACTTTATGGAACTTTCTTTCCACAAAAATTCAAAGCGATTACCTCGAGTTCCCTTCTGATGCCTATTGGAACCATGAATGGGATCATGCTGAACGTGAAAGATTAAAACCTGTCATCATAAACCGATTAAAGAAGGATAAAGATATTGATCTAATGCTTGCTTTTGGTACATGGGCCGGTCAAGACCTTGCAAATAATCAGCATGACACCCCTACAATGGTATTATCTGCTTCTAACGCAATTCAATCAGGCATTATAAAAAGTGTTGAAGATTCCGGATTTGATCACTTACAAGTCTGGATAGACCCTAATAAAACTGAACGGCAGCTTCGCCTTTTCCATGAAATCACAGGCTTCAAAAGATTGGGTTTAGCCTATGAGAATAATTCAACTGGGCGATCATATGCTTCAGTAGAAGATATACTGAAGTTATCCCTGGAACTTGGTTTTCAAGTAATTGAATGTCGTATGCCAATAGAACATGGGAGTAGCAATGAGGGAGCAGAATTAATCAAATGTCATGAACAGCTTGCCCCCAAAATTGATGCAATGTATATCACGGATTATTCCGGGTTGACAATAAAGAGTATCACAAAACTTTTATCCCCTTTGTTCAAATACAAGGTGCCGATGTTTGCTCAAACAAGGTATGATCTGGTAAAAAATGGTATTTTGATGGGTTCCGGCAGGGCTGAGTTTAAAGCTGATGCTGAGTTCTATACAGACACTTTTGCCAAAATATTAAATGGAGCAAAACCAGGAGATCTTCCCCAGAAATTTGAAAGCCCTCTTAAAATAGTAATTAACCTGGAAAGTGCAAAAAAAATCGGGTTTCGATTCCCACTTGACATCTTAGCCGGTGCCTTTGAAATACATGAAACCATTGAAAAACCAGAAAATGAAAAATAAAAGTGTTCTCAATAGTTTTGTCAATAACAGGGAGCATAGATGTTTAAAACCATAAGATCAAAAATACTTATTCTTATTATTGGCCTTATGGCTGTCACTTCAATTACGTTCATATTTATTACGACAAAGAATTATCAGACAGAAATAAGCGATCAGCATTATAACCTGGCCAAAGAGACACTTACCTCAACAATACGGGTCATTGATACTGAATACAATGATCTCTTGTCTTTTGAGATCAATGCCATAAACAATCAACGATCCATTATGGCGGACGTGGGGACAAGTATTCTGTCAAAGGCTGGTTTGCTTTATGATCTGCAAAAAACAGGGCTTTTAACGGAACAATTGGCAAAAGAACTATGCTTGAAGAGGTTAGAAGAATATCGGTATAATAAGAACAATTATTTTTTTGTTTATGACTTTAATTTGACTGGATTGTCACATCCAAACAAAGAAATGGTGGGCAAAAAGTGGTATGGATTTGAAGACCTCAAGAAAAAAGATGCATTAACTCTGATCCGAGAAACCATAAAAACTGAAAAAAAGGCTTTTACTGTTTTTATGTGGCCAAGGCTTGAGGATATGAAACAGGTAAAACAAATAGGGTTGTTTTTGTATTTTCCCCAATGGGAATGGATCATCGGGACAGCTCACGAGATGCATGATATTGAAAAAATTTCCCTGGCTAATGAAAAACGTACTCTTTCTAAGATAAACAAAATAACCGGGCAGGCGAGTCTAAACAAAATCGGCGGGGTTCTTATTTTTGACAGCCATGGAAAAGTAATCCTCCACACATCTAATTTAAAAAATATTGATTTAAACCCTGCTGGGGTTACCCTTGACAAATCAATTCAAGAGCATTTAGAAAAAGCCTCTGAATATCCTGACAAGCAGATTGAATATAGATCTATCAATAGGAGCCAGGGGGAAAAAATCAAGATAGCCTATGTTGATTATTATAAATACATGGACTGGTATGTTACAGTTTTTGTTGATAAGAATGAATCATTAAGAGCCGGTTCTGCTATTGCTGTCAGACAGTTTATGATTTTTGTGTTGGTTTCACTTATTGGAATTGTTCTTGCTGTTTTTATCAGCAAAAAGATAACCCGTCCTCTTGCATTGCTGACTAAATATGCAAGAGATTTGCCAGGCTATGATTTTACATTAAAAGACAATCCATTGCTGGGATCTATCGTATCAAGTAACCACAATGATGAAATCAAACAACTGGCTGAGTCTTTTTCATATATGGAAACCAGACTTGGAGAAAATTTTGAAGAATTGAGAAAGAAAACCCATGAGCTGAAACGCTTAAATGAACACCTCATTTATGCAGAGGAAAGGGAACGTAAAGCATTTGCTTCAGATCTTCATGATAGTGTGGCCCAAACCCTTGCGATAAGTATTTCAAAAATCAAAAACATACAGGAACCAGGTGAGCCGGTCGATTTGAAAAGCATTGCCCAAATTCAAGAATACCTTGAGCAGGCTGTTAAAGAGGTCCGTTCATTGATTTATCAGCTTAGCCCACCAGTTTTAGATGACTTTGAAATAGATATAGCTTTGGGATTTTTAATTGAAGAAAGTAATGAAAAGTATGATGCTGATATTAAATATATCAATGCCATTGATAATGATATTCATCTAAATCAATCAAATAAGATTGCTCTGTACAGGGCTGTCAATGAGCTTGTCATTAATATTATAAAGCACTCAGGTTCAACAGATGCGGAAATAGAAATATCACAAAAAGAAAATTTTATTTTATTAAGAGTTGAAGATACCGGAGTTGGATTTGACTTAAATAAGCTTACAAATAAGAACTTTTGCGGGTTTGGAATATATAGTATCTCGGAACGGATAAAAAACCTGGGCGGCTCCTTTGAACTATTCTCAAAACCGGGTAAAGGCACTAAAGTATTATTTTCCTTGCCTCTTTTTAAATAATCTCACCATTAAAAATTAGGCGATTCAAGAAGAATATTTTTCACATGGCGTATTTTTTGTTTCATAGGTAAATAATTTATAATTTGTGCAAGATAGAAAATAGCCCCAAAAGATGCAGCCCTGAGCGTTTCCAGGGATAAAAAATAGGTAGTTTTACCTATTGCTATAATTAAAAAATTATTCTATCAATCCAGATTGTTTCTTAAAATTCGGTTATACCTGATGTAATCGAAAGAGCGGAGCTATGTAATGAATATTTTAATTACGGGTGGTTCAGGCTATATCGGCTCACATACCCTGGTTGAGTTATTACAGGCAGGCCATGAGGTCGTGGTGCTGGATAATCTTAGCAACAGCTCCAAAGAGTCTCTGCGTCGTGTCGAGGAAATCACTGGCAAATCGCCGCTGTTTGTGCTGGGAGATATTCGCGATCGCGTCCTGCTGGATGATATCTTTGCCGAACATACAATAGATGCAGTAATGCATTTTGCCGGCCTGAAAGCTGTGGGCGAAAGTATGCAAAAACCCCTGGACTATTATGAAAACAATGTCCACGGCAGCATTACCTTATGTCAGGCCATGGCGGCGGCGCGGGTGTTTCGTCTGGTGTTCAGTTCTTCCGCTACTGTATATGGCGAACCTGCAAAAATGCCGATCTCGGAAACTTGCCCGACCAGCACACCGACCAACCCTTATGGGAGCTCCAAATTGATGATCGAGCAGATAATGCAAGATCTGGCCGCATCCGATCCACGCTGGTCCGTGGCACTGCTGCGGTACTTCAATCCGGTGGGCGCTCACCCAAGTGGACGGATCGGTGAAGATCCAAATGGTTTGCCGGACAATCTGTTGCCCTATATCAGCCAGGTGGCGGTGGGCAAGCTCGAAAGTCTCTCCATCTTTGGCGATGACTACCCCACCCGCGACGGTACCGGTGTCCGTGACTATATCCATGTGGTGGATCTATCCCGGGGACATCTGGCAGCCCTGGATTTTATCGTTAAGCACCCGGGCGTGAATATCTGGAACCTGGGAACCGGGGTAGGCTATTCCGTACTGGAAATAGTTGCCGCCTTTGAGCAGGCAGCGCAGCGATCCATCCCGTATCAAATCGTGGCACGTCGTCCGGGTGATATTGCTGAGTGCTGGTCTGATCCCTCCAAAGCATTTCGTGATCTGGGCTGGAAAGCGGAACTGGGCTTGCCGGAAATGATGGAAGATACCTGGCGCTGGCAGATGAAAAAACAGGTCGAATAAAAAGATATAAAGAAACGTTTGACCGGGAATACCGCGGATTGCAAAGCGCCATGGAAGAACTTTCAATCCCTTCCGGCACCATCGTCACCTGAGCGGATAGCGGATAGGTAGATAGCGGGGTCAGACCCTGATAAGTAATTGTTTTTAAAAAGAATATTGCAAAAATCATGGACTAACAAGCGCTTAGGATGTACTTTTTAATACCAGAAAAGGGTATTTAAGCTTTACACTCAGATTAAACTTTGCACAGCAAGTTATTATTATGCCACGCAGAAAAAGAATACACTTGCCAGGCTTTTTATGGCACATCACCCATCGATGTCATAAAAAAGAACACCTGCTAAAATTTGAAAAGGACAGAAAAGCCTGGAGGGACTGGCTTTTTGAAGCCAAAAAACGGTTTGGGCTCAAGGTGCTTACCTATGCTGTCACATGCAACCATATCCACCTGCTGGCTGTCGACAGTGGCAAGGACATTATTTCCCAAAGCATGCAGCTATTATCCGGCAGAACCGGGCAGGCGTACAACACCCGGAAAAACCGCAAGGGTGCTTTCTGGGAAGATCGTTTTTATACCACGGCCATTGAAAGCGGGGTTCACCTGTTGCGATGCATGGCATATATTGAGTTGAACATGGTGCGGGCCGGCGCGGTGAAGCACCCAAAGGACTGGGAATTTTGTGGATATAGTGAAATTTTAAACCCTCCCAGGCGGTACCAATTGATTGACCGGGAAGCACTGCTTCATTGCTCTGGAGTTTCAGATCAGGATGAGTTTAGGGCATATTATGAGGATTTGGTGGCGTACACGTTACAGCATGGCAGTTTAAAGCGGGAAAGCATATGGACAAGTAATCTGGCTGTAGGAAGTCGCGAGTATGTTGAACAGAACCTGGATAAGTTTGGAAAGCGACATAAGATAAAAATGCTGCCTGCCCCGCCGTTTAAGGTTAAACGATATGGTCAAATTAGATTCAAAACTAATTCTGATCCCAATTTTATGGACACGATTACCCAGAGCGAAGATGGCATTGAGGATTATGCAATCCATGAACCACAAAATGCTTACAATGCTGTTTTCACCCCTGAAAACTGGGTTTTAAGGGGTGAAAATACAGTTTTTTGGAGCGATTCTGGTTTAACAACAGATACTTAGCGGGGTCAGACCCCGCATCAAAGCGGAGCTGGGCTTGCAGGAAATGATGGAAGATGCCTGGCGCTGGCAGGTGAAAAAACAGGTCGAATAAAAAGATATAAAGAAACGTTTGACCGGGAATACCGCGGATTGCAAAGCGCCATGGAAGAACTTTCAATTCCTTCCGGCACCATCGTCACCTGGGATGATGAGGCCCGGCTGGACAACAATATTAACGCAGTCCCGATCTGGAAATGGCTTTTAAGTGATTCTCATAGCGGGGTCAGACCCAGTACTGACAGTACTATATGGAATTGACTGCGGCACAGAATGGTTTTTTGTTTGCCTTTGACTGCAACGAATAGTTTTGCTATCATATAATCAATCGTCAAAGGGAAATAAGGAAAGACATATGCAAACGATTACAGAAAAAAAGCACAAAGACCTCCACAACTACAGATGATAAATATTGAAAAAATAATAGAAAGTAGAGAAGGTAAAACTCTTGAATTTAAAAGAGATATCTCGTCTCTTAAATCAATAATGAAAACAATGGTAGCCTTTGCCAACACCGCAGGCGGCATTATGATAATTGGCCGTGAAGACGATGGAACAATAAGGGGAGTCAGTGATGCGCTTCAGGTAGAAGAACGTCTCTCCAACGCAATATCAGACAGCATTGCGCCTGCAATGATGCCGGAAATAGAGATATTCTCGATTAAGGGCAGGCAGTTGATTTTGTTAAAAATAGCACATTGGAGGGGGCCTTTTTATCTCAAAAGCGAAGGTTCTGAACAGGGTGTCTATATTCGGTTAGGGTCAACCAACAGGAAAGCCGGACCGGAAATCCTGGCAGAGCTCAATCGTTTTATTCTGGGTGTTTCATTTGACCAGATGCCCTGTAGTGAAACCGATGAAGACAATCTGGACCTGAAACAGGTTCAATCTGTATTTCAATCAGTTAATAAACCCATTGACAAAGAAAAACTTGAAACCCTTGGTCTTATTGTTTCATATGCCGGGAAAAAAGTGCTTTCCAATGGGGGCGTCATACTCTTTGCCCATGAAAAATACCGAAATCAATATTTTCCTGATGCCCGTGTTAGTTGCGCAAGATTCAGAGGTACAGATAAATCAGATTTTATAGACAGACTCGATATAGAAGGCAGTATCCTTGATGCAATTGATTCTGTCCCCAAATTTATAATGCGCAACACCCGTCTTTATTCCAAAATTGAAACTTTTAGAAGAGAAGATATTCCGGCCTATTCTGAACTCGCAGTACGTGAAGTCCTTGTTAATGCACTGAGCCATACCGATTATTCCTTAACAGGCATGCGAATTCTGGTTTCCATATTTTCAGATCGTATGGAAATACAAAATCCGGGGATGTTACCTTTTGGTATGACAATGGAGGATTTTAAGGCAGGAGTGAGTAAGGTCAGAAACAGGGTGATTGCACGTGTGTTCAGAGAATTGGGATTAATGGAGGAATGGGGGAGTGGATACAAGCGGATTATTAATTCATGCAGATCAGGAGGATATCCGGAACCTGAATGGATAGAATTGGGATCAGTGATGCGAGTGGTCTTTTATCCTCATCCGGAAGCTTCTGAAGACCGGACAGACAATGTCCCTGTAAATGTCCCTGTAAATGTCCCTGTAAATCCAAGACAACAATGGTTTATTCATCAGATTCAAAGAAATGCCATGGTATCAGCTAAGGATATTGCAGGACACTGGAAGGTGTCAGAAAGAACAGCTAAACGGGATATCACAGATTTAAGGCAAAAAAAAGTGATCGCTTTTTCAGGCGCTGCAAAAAATGGTTCTTATCACTTGTTGATTGCAGAGAGCGACACTTAATTGATTCTGGATCGATCGGTATCGAACAGAACCTGGATAAATCTGGAAAGCGATATAAGATAAAAATGCTTACAATGCTGTTTTGACCCCCGAAAAGCGGGTTCTAAGAGGCCAAAACAAGATTTTTTAAACCAATTCACCTTTAATAACAAACACTTATCGGGGTCAGACCCAATAAACAATCAATAAACAATAAAAAAAAACCCCCCCAAAACTGTTATATTAAATAATTGACTTCTAAATTCTTGGTATATATACTAAAAATATATATAATATAAAGAGGTGATAAAATGGAAACAGCAAAATTATTTAAAAATGGCAGTTCTCAAGCAGTAAGACTACCCAAAGCATTCAGAATTCCTGGTAATGAGGTGAAGATATTTAAAAAAGGCAAACAGGTTATACTGGAGCCCATAGAAACGACATGGGACTCGTTGTTCGAATCTCTCAGTGAATTTCCGGAAGACTTTATGAAAGACGGACGTAATCAGCCTGCCATGCAGAAGAGAGAAACTTTTTAATGCACTATCTGCTTGATACCAACATTTGCATATACCTTATAAAAAAACGTCCATCAGAGGTTCTTGAGCGATTCAGGCAACATTCTCCACAGGAAGTTGCAATCTGTACAATTACCTTGTTCGAACTTCAATATGGGATTGAAAAAAGTCAATACCGGCAACGCGCCGAGGATGCTCTTACCAAATTTCTGCTGCCACTGGACCTTATTGATCTTGATCGTTCCGCTGCAATAGAAGCCGCAAGCATTCGCGCGCAACTTGAAAGAAAAGGGATGCCGATCGGTCCTTATGATCTGCTCATAGCAGGCTTGGCCAGATCACGGGATATGACATTAGTGACCAACAATACCAGAGAATTTGAAAGGATTGTTGGCCTGCATCTGGAAAACTGGGTTGAATAAGGGAAGCCCATTATGGCAAAAGTTGAGTCCGGTTGCATAAAACAAATACTTTACCCCTGCAATAAGCCAATAAGCCAAGCCTGACCCCAGGCTTAGGGGTCAGACCCCGCTTATCAATTTGACATTGACTAATGTGTAAAAACACATTATAGTTAAATCTAATAACCGCATCTTGAAATTTAATTTTTTTGAATATGACAAAAGTTGATAAGAAAAATCAAAAAAAGAAAGATGGAACAGCAAAGGCATATCAAATTAAGCAAGCCATTAATATTATTGATGGAGAATAATCATGGAATATACCGTTAAAATTTTTCCTGATCCAGAAGGTGACGGCGATTACATAGCTGAAATCGAAGAACTTAAAGGGTGTTCTGCCTTTGGCGAAACTCCGGAAGAAGCTCTGAAAGAAGTAGAAATAGCCATGCAATTGTGGATTGAAACCGCAAAAAAATATGGCAAACCAATACCAAAACCGAAGCATAAAAAAATCAATGAACCTAAAAAACGGTTTAATGTGATATTTCCCGAATCGCTCCTTTCTAATGTGGATGAATACAGGGGTAAATATGGAATGAAGCGGTCTGAACTCCTTGCTGCCGCTGCTGAACAATTCATATCAACCCGGAGAACCCATCCAGGCCATTAACCCAAAACGAGATTTTTTAAACTAATTCACCTTTAATAACAAACACTTATCGGGGTCAGACCCCATAAAACAACAACAACGACAACAACCCAAGCCTGACCCCATAAAAACACAAAATTCTTACAATGCTGTTTTTGACCCTGAAAAGTGGGCTCTAAGAAGTAAAAACGCAGTCCTTTGGAACAATTTACCTTTAAAAACAAACGCTTAGCGGGGTCAGACCCCATAAATATGAAACCCATAAAAATCAAAGACCTGACCTGGGACCCATCCATCTACCCAAGAACCAGCAAAAGCCGGCAAACCATCAACGCCTACGCTGAAGCCCTTGAAATCGGCGCTCAATTTCCGCCAATCAAGATTCAAAGGGTCTTCAACTATCCGGATGCAGATGGCAACAAAACAACCCAGGCAACCATAATCCTGGACGGCAACCACCGCTGCTCAGCCTTCCAGGAAAAAGGTATCCAGGAGATCCCGGCCATTGAATGGAAGGACCACCCCCTTGATTACGAGAAAAACAAAATACCCCTTCTCCTGGAATCAGCCCGGTGCAACACGATCCATGGCGATCGATTAACCCCAAACGATAAAAAACGGGTAGCCCGTGATATTGCATCAACAGACCCGGAATGCAAATATACTGAAGATGCGCTTGCAGAAAAACTCGGAGTCAGCCAGCAGACCGTCAACGCATGGATCACTGATATCCGTGTCCGTCAGCGAACAAACAGAAACAGCATTATCCTCAAACTCAGCCGCCTTGGATGGACCCAGGAAAAGATCTCAGAAACTATGGGGATAAAGCAACAAAGAATTTCTCAAATTACAAATAATACCAGTTTTGGTAATATTTGTAATTTGCTCTCCCAGGGTCATAACATGGAATACATAGCTGCCCATTACCAGATGGACCTTGCCCTTACCTGGGCCATAAGATTACAGGGAAAAACAGATCAGGAAAAATTTAAAGAGCTTGGCTGGGGCCTTCGCACCTGGGACCAGTGGAATTTTAATGAATGCGATGAACGATTCGGAGACGACTGGCCCGGCCGTATCCCGGCCCAGCTAATTGCCCACACACTGTTCTATTTCACAAAACCCAACGACCTTGTCCTTGACCCAATGGCCGGCGGAGGCGTAGTCCCGGACACATGCCTCCTCTTTGAGCGAAAATGCCAGGCCTTTGATCTGGCGGCCCAAGACAAGCAAGATAAGCGCCCCGAAATAGAATACCACCACTGGGACCCCAAAAAAGAAGCATGGCCAGTCTTAAAAAAACCAGACCTGATCTTTTTCGATCCCCCTTATTACACCAAGAAAAAAAAGGAATACGAACAAAAAGCAAATAAGGATATCCCCTCCATATCCTCATACACAAAAAAAGACTACAAACAATTTTTTAAAGATTTTTTTACCCTGGCCCATAAAAACGCAAAACCAACAACAACCCTGGCTTTCCTCAATGCTGACTGGCGTGATTTTGAATCCACACCAGCTGCAGAAGAAAAACCCGATAAAGCAATCACAATATTTGACTACCACAGCCTTTTATCAGAAACGGGATGGAAAACAATCTTTCGCATAGAATGCCCCCTGTCCTCTGAACGCCTGACCGGGAACCAGGTACAGAAAATGCAGGACAAACGCATCTTAGGAACTATCGGAAGAACCCTCTTAATAGCAAAGAAACTAACCCCACCACTATAAAGGAGACCACCATGAAATTGATAGAATGGGAAGTAAACGAAGACAGCTACCAGGAACAAATCATCATCCCCGAAGCCCAGAGAAAGCTTGCTGCAACAGAGGGGATCAGCACTGAAAACAAACAAAAAGTAGCAGCGCGAATACAAAACCTGAACACGGGAGAAATCTACACATCCCGGCTGGCCATAACTGGAACCCATCAGCTCTACCTGCCCGTCGAAATTCAAAAGATGCTGGAAGGTGCAGGTCGAATAAGAATACAACTCCTCTAAAAAAACATGATTTAGACTTCAACAACGACAATAAGGAAAGCCTGACCCCCGAACACCCCCGAACAAAATTCTTACAATGCTGTTTTGACCCCTGAAAAGTGGGTTTTAAGAAGTGAAGACGCAGTTCTTTGAAACAATTTATCTTTAAAAACAAACACTTATCGGGGTCAAACCCCGTTATTTTTACTATGAAAATACACATATTGAGGCGTTGAAAGCAAAAAAGATGATGGACATGGCAGGATACACATCCGCACTGGTGAGTTTAAAGGTCCATGGGTGAGAATAAAATCATGGACATTGTGCTCTAATTGTTGTATTTTTGTCAGTATAAGTGTCGTATGTTTGCACAGAGGTATAATGCATGTCTGTTAAAAAAACTTTAGAAGATAGAGTTCAATATCGTATAAAACGAAGTAGTTATTCTACATTTATTTTGTCTGATTTCTATGATCTATCCGATAGGGACCAAATACTTAGAGCTCTCAGGAAATTGATAAAGAAAAAATTAATTCTCCGCGTGGGTCAGGGCGTGTATGTGCGGACTAAAGTTTCATCGGTTACAAATAAAATTATTCCTGAGCAAAATATCAGGGATATTGCAATTACTGTTTTAAAAAAATCAGGTATTATAGTTATTCCGGCACCCTGTGAGCAAGAGTATAATGATGGAAAAACAACGCAGGTGCCAACAGGGATAGTAATAGGCGTCAACAGTAGGGTAAATAAAAAAATAGGTTTCAATGGAAGATTTGTGAAATATGAAAAAGTTACCACCCATTGAAGTTCTTGATGATATTGCAATTGAATTGGGGGTTGATCCATCTTTCATTGAAAAGGACTGGTTTGCAGTAAGAATACTACAGGTAGTTTCCATAATATCGGTTGCTCCTTTGGAGATAATATTTACTGGTGGAACATCTTTATCCAAAGGTTATGGGTTGATAAAAAGGTTTTCTGAAGATTTAGATTTTAGAATAATTGGTGATATTAATATAACACGGGGAAATAGAAAAACTGTTAGAAAAAAAATTATTTCCACGATAGATGAATTAACAGACATATCCATTATAAGTGATTCTCTTATAAGCCAAAATGAGAGTAAATTTTTTAGCTTTTTTGTAGAGTATCCTCAAGCTTATCAGTTATCATCTGCTTTGCGACCACACTTGAAACTGGAATTCAGCTTTGAAAACATCTTATTGCCAAAGCAGACAAAACCGATTCAATCTTTCATTACACAATTTACAGGCAAAAAAAGTGACTGTACTGTAAACTGCATTTCTCCGGTAGAAACAGCCGGCAATAAGTTTAGTGCACTACTTTGGCGAATGAGTATTAAAGATAGAACTGCAAAGGTAGGGTCTGTTTCTAATGATCCTGCAATGATTAGACATCTTCATGATCTATCGGCTCTGGAGAAATTGGTTACGGCAGATGATTTATTTATAGAAATTATTCATTCATCGATTAAGAAAGATCATGGACGAAGTGGGTCTAAAACCGATAAAAACATAGGAAAGATGGCAAAAGAAGCACTTGAACAATTTAAAGGTGATCCGCTTTACAAGGATGAGTACACCAAATTTGTAGATGCAATGTCATATGCACCTGATAATGAGAGTATTAGTTTTGAGATGGCTTTAGCTTCATTTGAAAGAATCATTATAAAACTAACTGAACCGGACAGATCTGGTTCTAACGAAGCTACTGGATGTCTCACGCCTTGACTTCCTTGGCTGGCAGGCTGAAATCTCATTGGAAAATGGGATTAAAGACACTTATAACTGGTTCACTCGTGAAGACGTTTGGTCTGAATAGATTGCCCTTATGGGGAACTTCTGTATTCTTACAATGCTGTTTTTGACCCCCAAAAGTGGGTTTTAAGAAGTGAAAACGCAGTTCTTTGAAACAATTTACCTTTAAAAATAAATACTTATCGGGGTCAGACCCCATTATTACTATAGTAAAGACCTTGAGGGGGAGATATGAGAAAACAGAGAATTGAGTATGATTCATCAGTAGATGCTCTTGTTGCTATAGCGAAGCATCTCAGCAATTATGAGACACGGCATAAAATAACATCGGAGGAATTTTTTAATAGCTTTATCAAAGGGCAATTGGAAGACTCTGAAGATTACATTGAATGGGCCAATGATTATAAACACTATGTTGTGATCAGACGTGATATAGAGGATCAATTACATAATGTTGCTTGACTTATTATCGGAATACCTAAGTGCAGTTGAAGCGACAGTTGGGAAGCAGGAAGGATTTTAGGTATTCTCTAATGACTATTACAAAATTAAAAGACAGGCGTAAACATCAAAGATATTCAATGAAAGATGGTGCCTATGCTTCAGTCAACCATCCTCCTTCAGGGAAACTCGGGCAAATATTTAATATCAGTTTTGGGGGACTTTCATTCACATATATTGATAACGATATTTCTGTTGTTGAGATTCCCAACCCTTTGATCACTCTCGGTGGTTTTGGAAATTATGTAAAAAATATCCCATTTCAAGCAATTGATGATTTTGAAATAAAGGGTTCATCATTTAGTTTGATGGTAATGAGAAGACAGTGCATTCAATTTAGTGATTTGTCAGATAATCAGCGTTCGAGGTTATCTGAGTTTATTAAAAACAACTCTTCAACAAAATAAAAACTCGTCAACAAATACATAAAAGTTGACCAGTACAGAAAAGACAACATCAAATCGTTCTTCTGTTTGTTCCCGTAATTCATCAACAGCTTTTTTCAATTGCCTTTTCAATGGCATTCCCGGCCGCATTGCCCCCCTGTTTTATCCGTTTATCTGCCAAATGAGCATATCTTTGAAGCTGGGAAAAGGTTTTATGTGTCGTCAGTTTCTGCAAAGTGTATAAATCAATTTTGCCTGAGCTTACAGCCAGTGAAGCAAAGGTATGTCTTAGCGAATGCTTTCTCCAAATTATTTTCGTGAAACCATTAAGAATGTAAGGAATTTTAACTTTTAATCAATTTTGTAAAAAACGAAGAAAATCATAATTAATAAGAGAAAATAAGAGGAATGTTTTAATGGCGCATAACGCTAAAAGCTGAAAAATTAGAAAATGTTATATAATAATAGAGAGTTAGAGAAACCATTGGAATCTTTGGGAAATATCATGTTCCATGAAAAAAATACTGTAAAATCATAAGGTTATCAGACCATGATAAAAAAATATAATAAAAAAACGAATTTAGATTTATCGAGATTGACTTAGAATTTGAATTAAGATAGTGAAATATAGAAATTTTTGTTACTCAAACCATTCAAGGTATAGGACGGTTAAATATTGAATGCTGTACCAGACTTGAATCCCATTCTCATAATAGATGATGAAGTTCCTATTTTGAATTTACTTTCAAAAATCTTAACCAGAAATGGTTATAATGTAGATATTGTGGAAAGTGGGGAAAAGGGAATTAAAAAGATTGAGTCCAATAATTACAGTCTGATCTTTACTGACATAAAAATGCCTGGTTTGTCTGGAGAACAGGTTCTTCAATATTCGAAAAATATTCGAAAAAATTTGACACCGGTTGTAGGGATGTCTGGAACACCTTGGCTGCTTAGTCAAAGTAATTTTGATTATGTTTTAGCAAAACCCTTTTTAATGAAAGATCTATTGGAAGTAGTCCGTCAGTTCGTAGAATAAGTTCAACAATCATAAAAATGTCAGATGATTTTTTATGTTAAAAAAATTCTTTTAATACTCCGATCAATTCCTTTTTAAATTCTCCGGCAATATTATCCTTCTGCCTGTTTTTCGAGTTCATCCAGTTTGTCAGGATCAGAAACGGCAATGTCAACAAGGCACTGTGGAATAGAGCTTTGTTCACACATCGTCCTGATTTCTTTCTCTACTTCGCTGAATTCCATGATTTCGCGAATTGAATCGATGTGGTCAATCATATCCTCCGGGGTAATATCTTCCAAAGCAGGACCTGCAGCTTCCGCCTTTTTCTTTACGGCTGCTTCCTCTGCTAATCTTTGCTGCTCCTTGAGTTCCTCTTCCATGGCTTTGTTGGCATTGTCAATAGCACCCTGGTCAACTTCTGCCATCTCTATGATCAACGCCTCTGCCACTTTATTGGTAATTAAGTGCTTCACCTTTTCTTCTTCTGATTTGCCGTCAACCTTCGCCAGCAGATTTGCCACTCTTCCTCTCTCTGCCTTTTCCTTTGCAATCTCAGCCTCTACCTCGGCCAGTTTTTCTTCCGTAATGCCTAATTTTTTTACGATCACCTCACGCTCCACCTGTTCTCCAATGAGGTATCGGATACTTTCATTTTCAGGCAGTTCTTTTGCTTTTTTTACAAGCAAATTAAGTCTTGTCTCTTCGACAATCCGTATTATTTCTGGTCTATGTTCGACATTCCTGAATTCTTTCCACGTTTTGCCAAGATTGTCGATAAGGTTAGTGGTCGCAGAATAAGGATCGAGCACGTCCTCCAGTGAAAGCGCCGCGATCGCATCGTTAAAATCCTTCATCAGCGGCCTCCCAACTTCCAGCATGTCATCCAGCGCCCATCGCAACTGCATAATCCTGCCTCCGCTTGTGGAAACATTAAAACCTGCATTGTCGAGGTCGCCGATAATCTTTTGAATCGCTGCTTCCTTGGCTTGTCCTGAGAGTTCTCCTGCGTTAAGCTCAAGTAGATTCTTCTCAATTCCTAACCAGAGTGACTTTTTTTGCTTTTCGTCGGTCGTCATTTTTTAATCTCCTTTTTTTTATTTCTCACCCAGTCTGCTGAAAAAATATTATATGTAATTTTTTATGCCGCATGAAAATTATTATCCTATCCAAAGTATTGGCTCCCTGAAAAGCACACTTTTGAGATTCAACCTTAACTTTTTGAAGAATTGATGCCTTTCATATCTTTGTATATCGGATTTTGTAAGTGACCTCAAGCTACAAAATAATTATACAGATTTGTCGAGCGTTTCTTTCACCTGTCCGGGTTTTTGAAAATTTACCATGACCCCGCCTAAACACCCATCATAATCTCAGAATGACAGGCAGATGCACCTTGTAAATTGGGCTCTAAGGAAGTCAGTATAAGCCGCTGAGGAGGTGTTGTTGAAAGTATTTTAAAAGAATAGCCCTATCGTGAAATTTGAGACAATAATTTCTGACACATTGTTTTTTCTTTGGGTTTTTTAATAAATGTATTGAAAATAATGATGGAAACATCATATTATCGGCAAGGATCGTTAATTAATCAGTGGTTTGGTGATAATCAATTAAGAGGTGTTAACAATGAAGATTTTGGTAGGATACAAGGGAACGGATGTTGGTAAGGATTTGATGGATATAGCAGTGAAGCATGCAAAGGCCTTTAATGGTGAAATTTTGATTGTAACATCTATGGTAGGCGGAGATAAAACAGAAGGGCAGGAATTCGTTAATATTGAAAAAAATCTTGACCAGGCAAAAGCATATTTTGCTGATTTTGGGGTTAAGAGCCAAACCCATCTGCTGGTCCGGGGTTTTGAAGCCGGAGAAGATATTGTGAGGTTTGCCCAGGAAAAAAATGTTGATGAAATCATCATTGGTGTTCGAAGCCGTTCAAAAGTGGGGAAATTGCTTTTTGGATCTACTGCCCAGGTTGTTATTCTTGATGCACATTGCCCCGTTCTCACTGTAAAATAAAGGCCTGATGGAACTTATTAAATGTTTTAAGGCACTTTCTGATAATACACGTCTCAGGTTGCTGTATGTGTTGCAGCAATATGAGCTCCATGTTAATGAAATAGTTCTGGTTGTGGACATGATACAGTCCGGTGTTTCAAGACATTTAAAGATCCTTTTGGATTCAGGACTTTTAACATCCCGCAGGGACGGAAGCTTTACATATTATTCTGCAGCAAAAAATGATACAACCATATCCTTGATCCGGCTGGTTGAAAACAATCTTGATCATAAAGATATTACCCGCCGGGATCTGGAAAAATCCAGGGAAATGATCAAGATCCGTCAAAACAGAACAAAACGATTTTTTAAAATAATTGCACCCCAGTGGGATAGATTGAAAAAAGAGGTGTTTGGCAATTTTGATCTGAATTCCATGATTAAAGAAAAAGTAGGTTTTAAAGGCAAGATTGCCGATCTCGGTTGCGGAACCGGAGAACTTATTGAAAGACTTTCTAAGGAAACATCGCATAATTTTATAGGCATTGACTATTCACCTGAGATGCTGGAGCAGGCAAGGTTAAGGCTTTCAGGGACAAATAATGCAGAGTTAAGATTGGGTGAACTTGAACATCTTCCAATGAAAAACGAAGAAATTGATACTGCAATAATGAATATGGTTTTACACCATATTTCACAGCCGGAATTGCCAATTGCTGAAGCCTACAGGGTTCTTAAACCAGAAGGCCTTTTTATCCTGTCTGATTTTCAAAAACATGATCAGAAAAATATCAATGAAATCATGGGTGGATCATGGTTTGGATTTGAAAAAGAAAAAATAAAGACCTGGTTGAAAGAAGCGGGTTTTCATCTCAGGACGATTGATTCTTACCCTGTAAATCATGGTTTGACCATTAATGTTTTCACAGCACAAAAATAAAAAATTCAAGGAGAAAGTATGATCATTCCTATAATTCTGGCAGGCGGGTCAGGCACAAGACTGTGGCCATTGTCAAGACAGCTTTATCCGAAACAGCTGATTAATATATATAATGAAAAAACCATGCTGCAAAATACGGTATTACGGCTTGAAGGGCTTGAAATGATTGGTTCTCCCATTATCGTATGCAATGAAGATCATAGATTTATGGCAGCTGAACAATTAAGAAATATTGAGACAGACCCTTTAGCCATTATTCTGGAACCAATTGGGAGGAATACAGCGCCGGCCATTGCTCTTGCAGCTTTGAAAGCAATGAAATATGAAGAAGATCCCATACTTCTGGTGTTGCCGGCAGACCATGTGATTGAAAAAGAACTTGATTTTCATGCCGCTATAAAGGCAGGGCTAACGTATGCTGAAAAAGATAATTTGATAACATTTGGGATTATCCCGGATTCTCCTGAAACCGGATATGGTTATATAAAAAAGGGAGACCTTCTGGAATCTGCCACGGGTGCTTCTAAAATAGAGAGATTTGTTGAAAAACCAGACCTTGAGGTGGCCCAGAAATTATTTGATTCTGGATCATACTGCTGGAATTCAGGGATATTTATGTTCAAGGCATCTGCAATTATAAAGGAGCTTGAAACCCATGCCCCGGATATTATGATGCCGTGTAAAGGGTTAATAGAGGCTGGTGTTCAGGATCTTGATTTTTTCAGGTTAAGCCTTAAAGGATTTAAAGACATTCCGTCTGACTCCATTGATTATGCTGTAATGGAAAAAACCTCAAAAGGAATCGTGATTCCCTTTGATGCCGGGTGGAATGATTTGGGATCATTTGATGCCCTGTGGCAGGCGGGTAAAAAAGATGAAAACCTGAACGTCATAAAGGGAGATGTTCTGACCCATGATGTTAAAGGGTCATATATTACTTCTGAAAGCAGCCTTATTGCAGCGGTTGGCATTGAAGAGTTCGTTATCGTGGAAACAAAGGACGCTATTTTGGTATCTCCCCGGGACCGGGTTCAGGATGTCAAAAAAATTGTAAAGCAATTAAAGGATCATAACCGGTATGAAATTATCAGCCATCGGAAAGTGTACAGGCCCTGGGGCAGTTATGAGACCATTGATTCAGATTACAGATTTCAGGTAAAGCGAATTACAGTTAAGCCTGGAGCAAAGCTGTCGTTGCAAAAACATTTCCACCGTGCAGAGCACTGGACCGTTGTTTCAGGAGCTGCCACAATAACCAGGGGAGATGAGCAGATGCTTCTCAAAGAAGATGAATCCACTTATATCCCCCTGGGAACCCTGCATAGGTTAGAGAATCCCGGAAAGATACCCCTTGAGCTCATTGAAGTTCAGTCCGGCTCCTACCTGGGGGAGGATGATATTGTCAGATTTGATGATGTTTATGGAAGAAAAGAGGATTGATTCCTTTTATAAAACAATTCTTTTATGACAAAAACTATTGCAAAGCAAATAAAAATATTTAACACTAAGATTAATTACGGAGCTGGTCCATGACTGATGAAATCTCACAAAGCATGAAGGGAAAATTTCTCCTTGCAATACCCGGGCTTCCTGATCCCAATTTTTCCCAGACCGTGACATGCATGTGTGAACATAATGAATTCGGTGCCCTTGGTTTTATTGTGAATAAAGTACATCCGCTTCTTACAGGAAGGGAATTATTTGAGGATCTGGAGATTCAATGTGACAAGAGTGTTGATACCCTTGAAATATATCTTGGCGGACCGGTCCAGCCCAGCGGAGTGTTTGTTCTTCACGGCCCTCCTTTTGAGTGGAGTGAAAGTTTAAGGGTTACAGACAAGCTGGCCTTGAGTAATTCAAGGGATATCCTTGAGGCCATTGCTCTTCAAAAAGGGCCTGAGTCCTTTATGATCCTGCTGGGATGTGCTGGATGGGGGCCCCTGCAACTGGATAATGAATTGGGCGATTCAGCCTGGTTGACCTGTCCTTTATCTGAAGAAATAATTTTTTCGACGGGTACTGAATTGAAATATGAGAAAGCGTTGATGATGATATAATAATTGTTTTATCAAAATGATGAAAAATAAAACAAGTCCATTAAATTCCGTTGAAAAAATAATTAATGATGCATTAACAATTCTTCAATTGGCCAAAGACGTACCCCAATTGAAGGATCGCTCATTTGATGCATATCAAACAATCTGCCGTCAAATTCCAGAGCATATCCGAGAAGGGCGCCTGAAAATTGCCGTTGTAGGCGTTATTAAGTCTGGGAAAAGTACCTTTGTTAATTCGTTTTTGGGAAAGGAATTGGTGAAACGAGGGGCAGGGGCTATCACCTCAATCACCACAAGAATTCGAAAAGGGAAAAAAAATCAGGCCAACCTATATTTTAAATCATGGGATGACATAAATTTTCAATTGCAAAAAGCCTTATTGCTCTTTCCTGATGACGGATCAGACAAAGAAATATTAAAGACTTTTGATATCAGAAGGAAAAATGACAGGCAATATTTGAAAAAAGTATATCAAACATTTATCAGTGATTTTCCCGACACAAAATATGAAATAAGACCTGAAACCCTTTTGATTAAACATGCGCTTCACGGGTTTGACACATGTAAGGATTTGGTTCAGGCTGATGAAACTATTATCTGTTTTAAATCAAAAGAATTTGACAAACATAAGGCCTATACAGCTGATCCAAACAAAGCGTTTTATATCAAGGATGTCTGCCTTGATGTCTTTGATAAAACAATGGATCCCAATGTTGAAATCGCCGATTGCCAGGGAGCGGATTCAACTGATCCTGCAAAGCTGGCACAGGTTTTAACCTATCTTGAATCATCAAATATGATTGTCTATTGCGTAAGCTCTCGAATCGGATTAAGGCAGTCAGATATTATATTTTTAAAACAGATTAAAAATTTAGGGCTTATAGAGAATACTATTTTTATTAATAATTGTGATTTAACAGAGCATGAAAATCTTGATGATCTGATTAAAATAGAAACCAGTATTAAAGAGACCCTTGAATTATTAGAGATTCATCCCCGGATATTTTCTTTTTCTTCACTTTATAACCTCTTTTTAAACCTTGAATCCAAATTAAATAAAAAGGATAAAAACCGGTTAAAATTCTGGCAGGAAGAAAAGAAAATCGTTCAATATTGTGATTTGAAAACACAGGAATTTAATTCTTTTTTCAAACAAGTGATGGATAAAAACAGGCATGGGCTTTTAATATCAAATCATTTGAAACGCCTTGATATTATCATGCGGCAATTGGATCAAAGGATTAATATTTTCCTTGGTCTGCTGTCTTCCGATAAATTAAAGGAAGAAACTGCAAGACAGACATTGAATAATTTACACCACAATGCCTCCCGACTGGAAGCCATTGTGGAAAACTCCCTGGATGGCGCTGTCAGCGGTTTAAAAGAGGAAATAGAATCAAATTTAAAGAATGCGTTTATCCATGATGACAAAGGCATTGTAAAAAAGACCCAGGACTATATTCGGGCAACTTTTCTTGATGTGGAAAAATATAAATCCGTGACAGAGGAATCAGGATTCAAACAAATTTTATATTTAATGTTTCAGGACTTTAAGCGCGGCTTGGACTTATATGTTATAGAAGAGGTTAAACCAGAATTAAAAAGATTTGTTCAAAGCCAGGAAGAAAAAATCTTTTCCTATTTTCAATCTTTGTTTGATTCATACCAGATTGACTTGTTAAAAGCCGATCATTATTCACAATTTGAAACCGAGTCAAAATTGGCACACCAACAAAGCGATTTTATTGATTCCATAGATATTGAAAAAATAAAAAAAATATTGGGGCTTCAATTGCCGGCTGTGATATTTGAAGCAAAATACACATCTATGATCAAGACCAATGTCTTAACGGATTTTGGCCTGCATACCGTGTCCCAGATATTATCTTCTTTGTTTAACAGCAAATCCAATTTTTCATTTTCTCCAGGATTAAAAAAAGCAGAACTGAAAATCAAAAAGAAAAATCAAAAAATCATAAAAGATCAATTTGAACAATATCACATGAATTTGAGGGCAAATTATTTTTTGCCTTTGATTGAGGCTGCCACAAGGGATTTTAAAGAAAAAATAAATGAGCGGTTCAACCAGTATCAGTATTTTAAAGAAGAGATGGAACACCTTTTTTCTTTAAAACACTCAGAAATAAAGGAACAAAAAAAGAAAGTGCTTTTCATAAAACAGCGAATTCAAAGACTATCCCATGACATTGCATCCTGCTCAGAAATATCCTGGCCTTAAATCCAGTCTTTTTTGTTAATTTCTTTGGGCATACACTCTGATAATTGATTGGGAGTTATATCAAGGTGACGGAAAATTTTATTTTCCAGGTTTAATGTGTTTTCCCACATGATCTGAATTCGGTCTTTAAATTCTTTTTTGCTCCCATATCGTAATTCTATGTATTCAAGCCTTTTATTCAAGGGCACCACCTTGTCGTGCAATATCCTTTTGTCAGAATAATTGACGATTTCCTGCTCTGAGACAGGAAAATCCGTTTCATAGGAATCCAAAATGACATGTTGACGTATGATATCCCCTACTTCAGGAAATCCCAGCTTGATTAACATCAGACCCCCGGTTTCAGAGTGATTTTCGTTTGTATCAAAACTTCTGGTTTTTGTTATATCGTGGAGCAATGCAGCTGAAGTTGCCAGCCGGGAATCAAGATCAGGAAAATGTTTTTTCAGCTTAAGGCTTAAAAATAATGTCACATTGGAAACCATGATGGAATGATCAATAATATGATCCATCATGGCCATCTTTTTTATCAGGTTAAAGCATTCTTTTTTTGATGGTATATTCATAGACCCGCGCTTAGGGTTCGCTCAAAAATTATTCAAAAGGGTAAAATAGTATTGAAGTTATACCCCTTACTGTTATGATAGAAAAGGATTTTTTTAAAAGCTGGATAAAATTAAAATGTTAAAAAAAATAATTTCAGGCGGACAAACCGGAGCAGACCAGGCAGCCCTTGATGTTGCCATTAAATTCAATATTGATCATGGCGGATGGATTTCAAGAGGTCGCGGAACGGAAAAAGGCCCCCTGTCAATGAAATATCAATTAAAGGAAATGGATACAACAGATTACAGGGAAAGAACAAAACAGAATATCAATGATTCCCATGGTACTATAATTATTTCACATGGTGAACTGACCGGCGGCTCCAAACTTACCCAAAGTTATGCAAACCTTGTTGGCAAACCCAATTGTTATCTTGACCTTTTAAGCTTTGAGGAGTTTGAAGCCGCCATTATTTTAAAATCCTTTATAATGGAAAATAAAATCCAGACTTTAAATGTAGCCGGTCCAAGATTGAGCCATAACTCCTGGATATACATGGATGTAAAAACAATTCTTGAAACCCTGCTATATCTTTTTTTTCTTGATACACAGCAAGAAGAGGTGATTAAAAACCACATTTCTTCTGGACCTGTTAAAGAGGCCTTCCCCCAAACTATTGAAGATGCCATTGACTTGATTTGTGATGACCTGCCCTTTAAAACAAAAATATTTATTGCTAAATTTGAACCCAATAATATCGGCTTTCTTTACTTTGGTATGATGGAATATTTAAGGCATCGCGTTGGATTTGACATGGAAAATAAGGCGCTTTTAAAACTATGTTCTTCTTATACATGTGGTGATATCTATACCATTGAAGATGCAGTTATGGAGATTTTAAAACGATTGAAACAAGATCTTGAAACAGATCATATATTGCGGGTGGTTAAATGATACCGATTCGAGATAATCAACCCTCCAGTTGTTTTCCCGTTGTGACCTATATTCTAATGGGAATTAATCTGCTGGTATTTATACTGCAAATTCAAATTGGATTTAATAATGAAGTATTTTTTTATTCTTATGGACTGGTTCCGGCCAAATACACGGTACATGACATGGCGCAACATTTTTCACTGGGAAATCAATTATTTTCCATTTTTTCTTATATGTTCCTGCATGGCGGTTTTTTGCATTTCATCGGAAATATGTGGTTTTTATATATATTTGGAGACAATGTTGAAGACCATTTTGGTTCATTAAGATTCCTGGGGTTTTATTTAATTAGCGGTATTATTTCAGGATTTTTTCACTTACTTTTAAATCCTGTATCCATGGTGCCCACCATTGGGGCAAGCGGGGCCATTGCCGGTGTTATGGGGGCTTATTTTCTGCTGTATCCAAAATCGCGGATTTTAACCATTATTCCCATTCTTATTTTCCCCTGGTTTGTTGAAATACCGGCATTTATTTTTCTTGGGTTCTGGTTTTTAATCCAGTTTATCAATGCTGCCGGTAGCGGTGCAGGATCAGGTATTGCCTGGTGGGCACATATTGGAGGTTTTATAGCAGGCCTTGCACTGGTCATGCTGAACAAAAAACTGCCACAAACAGGAACAAAACAGAAAATCAGCCGGTTTACCACCAAAAAGCATACGCCAAAGCTTCAGATGATTGTTACATCCGACAGTCCAGACAGTCCGGATCTTTATGGTAATATTAATATTAACTCTATTGAAGCCATTGCAGGTACAAATAAAATGGTGACAATCCCATGGGGGTTTTATAAACCCTTGTACCGTGTTAAAATTCCTGCAGGGGTGAAGCAGGGAACCCATTTAAAACTTTCCGGAATGGGTAAATCCATGCCAGAAGGAGTAAAAGGGGACATGTATCTTAGGGTGAATGTGAAAAATGCGATTTAAAAAAATCATAAAAATACTTGCCTGGCTTTGCCTGGGGTTTGTCCTTATCTGCCTTTTTTTGTTCATCAATCTTCCCAATATTGTGGAACCACAGATCCAAAAAAGGATGGCGCAATTTTCAGGCCCCAACGATGTGGAGTTTAACATACAAAAAATAGGGGTTTTTAATACATTTATTTCCAAAATCCGGATCAGCAAGGCAATCTCCATTGATTCAATAAACATTGACTATAATATTAAAAATCTTTCATCCATTCATCTTACCAAGGTGACCATATCGGGTTTAAGCCTTTATGCAAGCCTTGATGAGAACAATGAAATTAAATTTAATGGCCTTAAATTTCCCAACACATCAAAAGATCAAACCAGCCCGCCTGATTTGTCTTTTTTGCCATTTCTGCCGGATAAAATTGTTTTGCAGAATGCAAAAATCATCCTGCACGCATTGAATGAAGAATTTTTGATTCCATTTGACGTGCTTTCAACAATTAATTCAAAGGATGGGAAAATTCTTGCAAGGACGATGCTTTATCCTTTTGGAGAAAAAATTGAGGCCCTTGTTAACTATGATATAATAAAGGGTGTTGAGTTTTTAAAATTTGAAGGCAAGTCTTTTGACTTAAGGCATATTACCCCATTTATTTCAAAAAAAACAAATGGGGTACAATTGAAAGGGCAGGTTGACTTTAATCTGGAAACAGATTCCCCTAAAAAGAAATGGAAAATAAATTTATCCCAGGCAGGCCTTGCACACCCATTTGAGGCAAGTCTGAAAGAGTTTTCCAGCACTTTATCAATCGATAATCAAAGGATAAATGCCAGCGGTACATTCAGTCTGTCCCATTCTTACCTGCCTGTAACCCAGATGGAATATACCGGTACGATGGATTTTAACAATGATTATTATTTTGATTTGATACTCCATAACCGCAAGACAGAACCCTATCAAATTGTTTATGAATCAATTGCCGGCACCCTGAAAAATCTGCAATTAAATGCCAGGTTTTTTGGCACGCCATCCAAGGCCAACGGGCAAATCACCATTGACGTGGGCCAGGGCCGCATCCAACATCAAAAAGACAGCCTTATATTTTCTGATGCAAAAATAAAGTCGGATATTGCTGCTGATTTTACTGATCATGGAAAGGGGGTAAGTTCAAAAATTACATCAACAGCAAAACATATCATGATCAAATCAGAGCTGGTGGAGTCAACCTTTCCCTCTGTCAATCTTTCCGGATTATTTTTTCTTGATAAAAACAATACACCTTCGGCCAATATGATATTAAAGGCCTCCAAAGGGGAAATAACATCCCCTGAATTTAAGACCAAAGCATCTGGCTTAAACATTGAAGTACCGATCCATTATCCCAATATTGATAAAAAAGTATATGGCAGGTATTCCATCTCGAAAATTTCATACAATAATCAATATAACTTCAGCACTGCCGGTAAAATACTTCAAACAGATTTAAAAGAATTTCAGGTCAGCGGAGGACTAAGTTTTTTGACACTGCCGGATTTAAAAACACAATTCAAATCAATTGTCGGGTTTGAAAAAAGCCTTTATGCATCCCTGAATTTTAATACAGATCCTGTTAAGTTAAATTTTGCAGATATTGAAAAATTAAGTCCGCAAAAGCTTCAGGCAGCAGATGTTGATGTAACCGCTTCTGCCAAAGGGAATCTGGAATTTTTAAATCATCAATTAAAAACGTCTATGCGCTTAAACATAAATGATGGGAAAATCAATATGCCGGATACAAACTTCACTGCCACCGGGATAAACACAATAGTGGAGTTTAATGACCTGCTGGTATTGGAAAGTATTCCAGGGCAAATTTTGAGCATTGATTCAATCGAAGTGAATAAGGTAAAAATAGAGAATGCAAAGATTCGATTCACCATTGAAGATGGCAAATCACTGCTGGTGGAAAATATTCGGTTCAAGTGGTGTAACGGACTTGTTTCAACAGAATCCATTCGATTTCCCCAGGCCAACAATGTCTATTCCCTGACCTTTTATTGTGACCGGCTGGAAATGACACAACTCTTAAAACAGATGGGTGCATTTGATGCACAAGGCAGCGGCACATTGAACGGACGGATTCCCGTGATTTATTCAGACGGCAACATTTCATTTGACAATGGGTTCTTGTTTTCAACCCCGGGCAGTGGCGGTAAAGTGGTGATTGCAAACTCAGACAGGATAACTACGGGCATTCCCATGGATAATCCGCAATTTGCCCAGCTTGATCTGGCACAGGAGGCACTAAAAGATTTTGATTATCAATGGGCAAAACTTGTGTTTAACACATTTGAAGACACACTTGATGTCAAAATGGAGCTGAATGGAAAGCCTTCAAAAATTTTACCTTTTGAGTATAAAAAAGAGTTTGGAGGATTTGTAAGGGTAGATGCATCAAGTCCTGGATCACAATTTCAGGGGATACAACTGGATGTGAATTTAAAACTTCCCTTTAATAAAGTGATGAAATTTGGTAATAAAATAAAATCAATTTTAAATTAAAAAAGGAGAATATATGACTGGAAAATTATTTTTTATCGCATTGTTCCTTAGCCTTTTTATTTTCGCGGGTTGTCAGACAAGCCATGAAATAAAGGTTCAACCTGTTGAATCAACCCATCAAGTTGAAGTAAAGCCTATCCGAGTAGAACCGATTCACATAACCATTGATATAAATGTCAGAGTTGAAAAAGCCCTTGATAACTTTTTTGATGACATTGAAGCTGCTGAAAACAAAATAAAAAAATAGGAGGAAATATGAATATACGTAAAGTCGTTAAAATACATGTTTTGTTGATCATTTGTCTGATTATTTCATCCCAGTTTGCTCTTGCCGATGGAATTAAAGATAGAATGAAACAGCGACTCCCCGTGATTGCCGAGTTGAAAACAAAAGGAATTATTGGAGAAGATAATAGCGGCTATCTTGGATTTGTAACGGGTGCAAAGGCTCAGGAAGAAGTTGTTGCAGCTGAGAATAAGGATAGAAAAACTGTTTACAGCCATTTTGCACAACAGCAGAATACCACTATAGATGTTGTTGAAAAAGTTCAGGCCAATCGAAAAGCCGAAAAGGCAACACCCGGAGAATTTTTCCAGAATCCGGATGGGTCCTGGCATAAAAAATAAATCTTGCAGCTTGTTTTTATTTTATTTGTTGACATATTGAATTTGAAAAGATAGTAAAAATATAAATTCAGGCAGAAGTCTGAAGAAAATCAAAAAAAATTTATTATCCAATATAAACCACGAAGGTTGAAATTTCGGTAAAAGTAATACCGACACCTTTGTGGTTTTTTAATTTTTAAGGAGATATGAAATGAAAAATTTAAAAATGATTTGCATGGTAACGCTGATGATTTGTTTTTCCTATGTTTTGTCCTTTGCACATTTTGGAATGGCTATCCCTTCAGACAACATGGTCATGCAGGATGATTCTAAAAAAATTGATATTCAGCTTTCTTTTTCCCATCCCTTTGAAATGGTTGGTATGCCCCTTATAAAACCTGCTGGCTTCTTTGTGATCCAGGATGGCAAAAAACAAGATTTGAAGACAAGCCTCGAAGAGATAAAAGTAATGGATCATCAAGCCTGGAAGGCCGGGTATACCATAAAAAGACCCGGGGCTTATGCCTTTGTTATGGAACCTGTGCCCTACTGGGAACCGGCTGAAGATTGTTTTATCGTTCACTATACCAAAACAATTATTGCAGCCTTTGGTGATGATGAAGGCTGGGACGCAGAACTGGGGCTGAAAACAGAAATTGTTCCCTTATCCAAACCTTTTGGCCTTTATAGAGGAAACGTGTTTCAGGGAATTGTAAAGCTTGATGGTAAAAAAGTTCCCTATGCAGAGGTTGAAGTGGAATTTTTTAATATTGATAAAAAAATTGAGGCTCCTTCTGACTATATGATAACTCAAACCATAAAGGCAGATGAAAATGGTGTGTTTACCTATAGCGCACCTGCTGCCGGCTGGTGGGGATTTGCAGCTTTAAACACATCAGATAAAAAAATGATGCATAATAATGAAGAAAAGGATATAGAACTAGGCGCAGTTTTATGGGTCAAATTTGAGGAGTGGCAGGAGAAATAGCATGCACATATCAGAAGGCGTTCTATCAGGCCCTGTGCTTGCTACAGGAGCAATATTCGCGCTTGCCGGAACCGGCCTGGGGCTGAAAAAGATTGATTATGACCGCATTGTCCATGTGGCCATCCTGGCCGCAGCTTTTTTTGTGGCATCATTGATCCATGTGAATATCGGGCCTGCCAGTGTACATCTGATTTTAAACGGAATTGTGGGATTATTGCTTGGAGTTGCAGCAATCCCTGCAATCCTGACGGCATTGCTGCTTCAGGCGGTCTTGTTCCAATATGGAGGCCTCACCACATTAGGGGTTAATGTTGTGATAATGGCTGTTCCGGCAGTTCTGGCGCACTATCTTTTTTTACCGCTGCTGGGTAAATCATCAGCACTTACATTTATAGCCGGGTTTCTGGCCGGCCTGTTTTCCATATTGTTTTCATCCATATTATTGGGGCTGGCCTTGTGGTTCACCAACCAGAATTTTTTTGAAACCAGCCTTGCCATTATTACAGCGTACATACCTGTAATGATAATTGAAGGGATTGTGACAGGCTTTTGTGTCACTTTTCTTTTAAAAGTGTACCCTGAAATCATACCGAAGAAGAAAAAATGAAAATAAAAAAAGCAATTATTCTTTCCCTCATTCTTGCTATGTTTCCTGCTATAGTTCTTATAAATGTTGCCTTTGCCCACAAAGTGATCATTTTTGCATGGGTGGAAGATGGCATGATTTATACAGAAAGTAGTTTTGGATCAAAAAGAAAAGCCAGAGATTGTGCCATAACAGTGCTTAATGATAAAGGCATGGTCATCCATAAGGGCCAGACAGACGGGCAAGGAAACTATTCATTTAAAATTCCTGAAAATATTGATTCAGATCTTATTTTAAAGCTTGAGGCAGGAACAGGTCATCAGGCCCAATGTAAAATTCCAAAAGATGAACTTGTTACAAAAGCATCTGAGCAGGACATTCCAAGTGCAATGAAGGAAAAAGAAAAGCTGGAAAAAAGTCCTTCTATCTTAAAAATAATTACAGGCATTGTCATCATTTTTCTTCTGGCTATGGGTGTAAAGTTTTTAAAAAGGAAGACATCTTGAAATGATAGAAGAAAAATTTGCTTATGGCAGTTCATTTATCCATAAACTTGATCCAAAAATACGCATCCTTGCTTTAATTGTTTTGTCCTTTGCCGCGGCACTTTGCGATAATCTTTATCTTGCTGTGATTTATTTTGTTATTTCAATTATTTTAATTGCCATGGCAGGATTGAACCGGATTGATGTCCTTAAACGGTTAAAACCTCTTTTCTGGTTTCTTTTGATGATCTGGATCATCCTTCCCTTAACATTTGACGGGGATATTATGTACCAGTTTTATTGGCTGAAAATAACAGGCCAGGGTGTGATATTGTGTTGTAAGATTACTATTAAATCCATCACCATATTACTTATATTTACAGCCCTTATTGCCACAATGACCATTGCTTCCCTTGGAAGCGGGCTTCATAAAATTCATGTACCCGATAAAATGGTTTTTCTTATTTTGATGTCCTATCGTTACATATCTGTTATTGAGGAAGAATATAAAAGACTTTTACGAGCTGCAAAATTCAGGGGATTTAAGCCCGGGACCAACCTGCATTCCTATAAAACATTTGCTTATCTTGCCGGTATGCTCTTTGTCAGGGCATCACTAAGAGCTCAAAGAGTACACCAGGCCATGTTGTGCCGGGGCTTTAACCAAAAATTTCATACCCTTGACGATTACCCGCCAAATAGATTAAACTCAATTTTTTTAATGGGGATATCTGCGGCAAGCTTAAGTCTTGTCTTATTTGAAATTATGTGTGCTTAAAATTATTTAGGTTTGAAATTATGTGGGTTTAATCGTGATAGCCAATTCCAGTGTAATAAAGTTAGAAGATATTTCTTTTTCCTATGCAGGCTCAGATACAAAGATTTTAGATCATTTGAATCTTGAGATAAACAAGAAAGACAGGATTGGAATGATGGCTCCCAACGGGTCTGGCAAAACCACTTTGCTGCATACCATCATGGGGCTTTGCAAACCAGATTCCGGAACTATAAAAGTGTTTGGTAAAGTTTTAAACCATGAAAAAGACTTTTTATTGGTTCGCTCCAAAATCGGATTATTGTTCCAGGATTCTGATGACCAATTGTTCTGCCCAACAGTATTGGATGATGTGGCATTTGGGCCTTTAAACCTTGGATTTTCAAGGGCTGATGCCATTGATATTGCCAGAAAGACCCTTGAAAAGCTGGGGATACTTTATCTTGAACAGAGCGTGACCCATAAACTGTCTGGAGGACAGAAACGTCTGGTTGCATTGGCTTCAGTGCTGGCAATGGAACCTGAAGTTTTGTTGCTTGATGAACCCACAGCAGGGCTAGATAACAAAGTAAAAGAAAAATTGATTCATATTCTCAATAGCCTTGATATTTCTTATTTTGTCATTTCACATGAATTTGATTTTGCCAATGCAGTAACAGATAAAATATATTCCATGGAAAACGGCAGGATTTTAAGAGACGATGAAATTCATATTCATCGCCATGAGCATATCCACAAACACGGGAAACATCCCCATATCCATAAATAATGCCTAACTAAATTTAAAAAAGACATCTGGTCTGTTAAAAAAAACAGTTATCTTGAAGCCTTCTTTGTATTTTAAAATGGCCCCATAAGAAGTCCTGGAATTTCTAACTGCTGCTGATCAGCTCAGATCCGGTTCTTTTCGATAGAATTCCCGGTACTATTTTTTATCAGACAACAAGTTCTTTTCGAAATTCCACCATATTGGCTTTGTATTGCTCGAATTCATCAATGGGTAGTTCATCAGGAAACACAAGTTGAACAGAAGTGAGTAACTCGACCATATTATTGGCATGGGGAGCCACAGCAAGTACACCTATTTTGCTTCCCTTTTCAAGTTTAATTTTCCCCAGCATAAAGTCTGTAATAAATTTACTTTCTTTTTTTAAGATTTTTTTCCAGGCCTGAGGCGTGGCACCAATAATAAATTCAGCCTCTTTTTTGCTCTCTTCTTCAGATATCAGTTCAAGTCTTAATAGCTTTCCCTGTTCAATAAACAGACAAAAAAATATGTCCTTTTCAATCCCCCATGAGGGGTCAGCCATAACGCGAAAAACCACTTTTCCGGATAGTTTTTTCAGTTTTTCACTGGCTTGGGGATTTGAACGATAAATTCTGGCACTTTCTTTAAGCCATTCCGGTGTGCAATAATAAAAGCTATTCATGGTTTTTCCTTTAGTAAATAATAATGTTTATTTCATTTGGCCCTGTGATATTTTGTGAATGACCTCATCACGCAACTCTTTTTTGAAAAGTTTTTCTGTAACTGTCATTGGAAGTTCGTCTCTGAATTCTACAAATTTTGGTACGGCATAGGGAGCAAGGTGTTCTCGGCAAAAGTCGCGGATATTATCTTCAGTTACTATTTCAGGATAGTCTTTATGCAGCTTGATGATCGCTGCAACTCTTTCACTTCCTGGAATCTTGGGATCGGGAACTCCAAAGGACGCTGCCATGAGCACTGCGGGATGCTTGAAAATGACTTCATCCACCTGGGTGGAATAGACCTTGTTACCTGAGACATTGATCATATCCTTGATCCGGTCTGTCATATGGAAATAACCGTCTTCATCCATGTAGGCAATATCCCCGGTTTTCAGCCACCCGTCCTCAGTAAGACCGGAACCTATTTCAGGCCAGTAGCCTTTCATGACCTGGGGCCCTCTCACCAATATTTCCCCGGGCTCTCCAAAAGGCATTTCCTCCCCAGTAATCGGGTCTATGATTTTGCATTCCGTGTCAGGGGCAGGCACACCAAGCCCTGATTTTTCCTTGAGCATGAATCCAGTGATTTTAGAAAATCCAGAGATATTAAAATGTGTTAAAGGTGCAGTTTCGGTAAGGCCATAGCCTTCAGAAACCGGGTTTCCAAGTTCAGCTTTAATGGCATCTGCCACATCCTTTGGCAAAGGAGCGGCCCCACTCATGGGGATTGAATTGATTCGACCGACTTTTTCCTGTGCAATGCGCATGAATTGCGTGGGCACGGCACAAATCATGAATGGCCTGTACTCTTTTATGGTTTCTACAATAAGGTTAATGTCCCTGGGATCAGGCATCAGAATCAAGCGCAGTCCAAGATATGCAGCAGACTGTGCCATATACCGGCCATAGGAGTGAAACATAGGCACTGGTAAAAGAATCGAGGATTTACCTTTAATGCCATTTATCAGGGGTTTCAATAGCCAGGGAAGTCCCATGCGGACACAACAAGCCCGGTTGAAATGGGTGATCATGACACCTTTTGGCACCCCTGTGGCACCTCCGGTAAAGGCAAGTTCACACAAGTCGTTTTTAGGGTCTATTGTTATGTCAGGAGGTGTGGCCTCGCTGTTTTCAAGAAGCTGTTTGAATTCATAAACACCTTCAGGCATGTTCTCTTCTACGGGTTTCATGTCAAACCCCTCTTTCGAAGTCACAATGACAGAGGAAAATCCACATTTTTCCTTGAGGTTTAAAACCCTTGTTAACTGGTCTTCACGGCAAATCAGTACTTTGGCTTTTCCGCTGCCTGCTTCATGGACAAGCCCATTATCCGTGCGCAGGGTACTGGTTGGTATAACTGCCGCACCTGTTTTTAAAATACCCCAGTCTGCAATAATCGCTTCAGGGCAGTTGGGCAGGAAAATACAGACTTTGTCTCCCTTTTTTACGCCAAGACCTGTCAGGGCGTTGGCAAGTTTGTCGGCATAAATCTTGAGATCTTTGTAGGTAATGGTGCGCTTAAGAAAAAGGATTGCAGTCTTGCCTGGATATTGCTTGGCAGCATTGTCCAAAGCATTGAAAAGAGGTTCTTCAGGATAGGGGGCCAGGCTGTGATCCAGTTTATATGGGCCAAGTTTATAGCTTTTTAACCAGGGTTTGTCTAAATAGTTCAAAATCTTCACTCCTGTGATTTTTTTTAATTAACGTAAAACAAGACAATCCATTCTGGCACTTTCTTGCAGCTTTACTTGACAATATTTTCTTGAATACCGAGCGCCAAAAGCTTTTCAGGTCCTGGATTGCCCGTTGCCTTGTCCCAACCCCTGAACTCATAATAGGCATCTTTCATCATTTCCAGGGTTTCTTCATCTATGACCATGCCTTTGGCCGGGCCCTCGGGCAATGGGTCTTTCATCAAACGACCAGGAAGCGTATCATGGCTCCTGTTCATACCTGTTTTTGCATTGTAAAGTCGTGCCAGGTTGTAAATACGCTCACCACAGCGGCGGAAGTCGTCCACATCCATGTCCCAGCCAAGGGCATAATTGATCAGCTCTGTATAGTCTGATGCTGGAAGCAGCATACCCATGAATTTGCAGGCCCCGATTGCGTCAAAAGCGGTCAAGGCATTTTCCAGATCCATAACGATCTTTGCCTCTTGGGGATCTGCAACAAAAGGATCTTTGATCTTGCTGTCATCCACTAAAACAAAGGGAGAATCAATAAAGGTAGGGCCTTCTATAAAAGCTGTGATATGATCACCACCTCTGTTGGCTGTCACATACCCCAGTCCGCATATCTTAGCGGCACGCGGATCATAGGCAGGCAGTTCCATGCCTTTGACGTTCATGGCAAAATGGCTTGAATTTTTTCCAAGTTTTTGAGCTACGATCCGGGAACCTTCTGCCAGAAGATCACCGATACCTTCTCTTTTGGCAATCTTTTCCACCAGATCAATCACCAGATCGGCATTGCCAAATTTAAGTTCCAGCCCATGGGTCATTTCTTTGGTCAAAATACCTTTTTCATAGCACTCCAAAGCAAAAGCAATGGTGGAACCGGTAGAGATGGTATCAAGTCCGTTTTCATTGCAAAGATAGTTGGCCATGGTGATGGCATTCATGTCAGATACACCGCACAGGGCTCCTAAAGTATTGGCAGATTCGTATTCAGGACCTTCACCGGTTTTTCCGGCATATTTTCCTTCTTTAATCGTTGTGCCGCGACCACAGGCTATGGGGCAGGCAAAGCAGGATACGCCCTTATCCAGGACCTTGTTGGTCAATGCCTCGCTGTTGACTTCTTCGATGTCATCAAACACACCTGTCTGCCAATTACGAGTTGGGTAACCGCCCCGGGCATTGACCATGTCCGATACCATGTTGGTGCCAAAAGCTTCAAATCCAACTTTGAGCATGGATTCATCCAGAAAATCAATCTGACGTTTTGCAGTTGTTTTAAACCCTTCAGGATCTGCAATATTCAATTTGGCTTTTCCTGCACAAACAATAGCCTTTAGCTTTTTAGACCCCATGACGGCACCCATACCTGTTCGGCCAATTGTACGGTGCTTGTTGTTCATAATGGCAGCGTATCGTACAAGATTTTCTCCGCCAGGACCAATAGACGCAATAGTAACTTTGTGGTCACTGGTCTCTTTGAGGATGTCCTCGGTTTCCGGAACGGTTTTTCCCCATAAATTATTGGCAGGTAGCAGTTTAACCTCTCCGTCCAGAATTTCAAGGTATACCGGAAATTCAGAACAGCCTTCAATTATAAACCCGTCAAAACCGGCTCGTTTCATGGCAGGACCAAAACTTCCCCCGGAATTACCATGTCCCCATAAGCCTGTGAGAGGTGATTTTGAAACAACCGAGTATCGGCTTGCACTTGCTGATGAGGTTCCGGTCAAAGGTCCTGTCATAAAAATCAGCTTATTATCCGGCCCCAGGGGATCTGTATCGGCAGGTACTTCTTCGAATAAATATTTTGTTGCCAGCCCGGCACCACCCAGGTAATCCCTGGCCCATTGTTCTGGAATTGTTTCAATAGTTGTTGTGCCGCTGGTGAGATTTACCCTTAAGATTTTATCCATAAATCCGTATCTCATATTTCCTCCCCCCCATTTAAATTAATCAGCTTCAATTTTATTTTATTTCTTCTGAAAGGTACTTTTTCAATAATAATTGCTATCCGGAAAAAATAATTATATGACAGGTGTTGTGTAAATAGGTTTTTAAACCTTTAAACTCAGATTAAACTTTTCGACAAAGGCAGGATGGAATATTTTGTATCAGAAATTCGGTAAAAAGGCGGCAAGTTCCTTTTGGATACAAAAATAAATATCTTCATCGCTGCCATAGACATCAATGACATCTTTGTGATTGATCAGTTTTTCCACTATAAATGCCGTCAGGTACAGACTGGCAATGTTAGGATTTGAAATAAGAGTCCGAAAGGGCGCAACCATATAGTCAATATCAAAATCTTCTGCTTTACAAAGCGTATCTAAACATCTTGTGATTTGATTTTCAATACTGGATTTTGAGACAGTCTCAACTAATTTGGATTCAATGAGTTTCATGGAGACTTTATTGCTGAAGGAATCTATGTTGTCCCGGATTGTCGTGATGGTTCTTATTCTTTCCCGTTCTTTGGAAGATTCGATCTTAGAAAGAAGTTTTGCTTCCCTGTTTCCGGTATAAAAAAGTTTAGCCATTGAATTATCCTTAATTATCAAAAATTATAAAGTATTAATCGAAATATATATAATAAAAACAGGCTGTTTTCAAGCTAAAAATTTAAAGGTCTTCGATAATAATCTGTGCAGCGTTTGTTTGGAATTTATTGATTTTAAGTTTAAAGGCAATTTGGGGATAATAGTCAGGCAGATCATCAGGGTTGGTGATATTAAAATGAAAGGCTTCGACCTGATGCCGGCAACGGGGGTCCGCTTTTTCAAGAATCATTTTCCTGTGAGAGTTTCCAATAATATGAGAAGATTTTACGCGGATATTTTTGCACATAAAGACTGGTTCCGGGTTGGCCATACCAAAGGGCCTTAACCGGTCAATTTCTTTGGCCAGGGTGAAATTAATATCATCAAAATCAAGAATCGCATCAATAGTCATGGTTTTAAGAAAATTTTTTTCAGAATAAATTTCTTCCATATATCGGTTTAAATTTTGATCCAGCAGCTCTAAATTGTCTTTTTTCACAGTGAGACCCGATGCCATGGCATGACCGCCAAATTTTTCAAGTAGCACTTCACTTTCCAAAAGGGCCTGGTAAATATTAATATTATTGATACTTCGTCCGGAACCAATGGCATATTCACCTGCACTGGATAATAAAATCACAGGGCAATAGTATTTTTTTGATAATTTTGATGCAGCAATTCCCAGGACACTTGGGTTCCACTTGTCATCCCATAAAAAAAGCAGTTTTTTTTCCAGCAGGTCTGGATTTTTTTCCAGGCGGTGTTCAATATTCAAGACAATTTCCTGTTCAATTCTCTGCCGTTTGATATTTAAATTATCCAGAAGTAATGCTGTTTTTTCAGCATTGTTGATATCCGTTGCCATGAGCAGTGAAACACAGATCCTGGCATGGGATATCCTTCCGGCTGCGTTTATTCTTGGGACAATTTTAAATGAGATGTCATCTGAGTCAATTTTTTTTAAATCAATCCTGGAGCTTTGCACAATAAATTTTAATCCAAGCCTTGTTCCCTGTTTTATTTTTTTAAGCCCAGCCACACAAAGCACACGGTTTTCATTGATCAAGGGCACCATATCTCCTATGGTGCCAATGGCAAACAGATCCAGATAATCTGTGAGATTGGGTTCTGGCATATCTTCCCAGAAATTTTTTTCCCTGAAAAATTTTCTAAGCGCCATGACAAGAAAAAAGGCAACCCCCACACCGGCAAGATAGCCTAAACCTGACCCGCAGTCTTTCCTTTTAGGATCGATCACTGCCATGGCAGATGGCAGGATAGGGCCGGGTTCATGGTGATCAGTGATTATGACATCAATATCTTCAAGATTGGCTTTTGCAACAGCCTTATGGCTGGTGATACCGCAGTCAATAGTAATAATCAGATCAATTTCCTGTTCTATGGCCATTTGAATATGATCCGGTTGAAGGCTATAGCCCTCTTTAATCCGATGGGGAATATACCATGACACATTGGCATCACAATATTCAAGAAAATCACTGAGTAATGCAGTAGCAGTTACACCGTCCGCATCAAAATCGCCAAAGACAAGAATTTTTTCTTTGTTTTCAACTGCTATAAGGATCCGTTCCACAGCCTTGTCTATATCCTTTAGAAGAAAAGGATCTATAAGGTTTTCAAAGTTGGGGTTTAAAAAGAAGCGGGCCTCTTCAAGACTTGTAATTCCTCTGGCGCAAAGCAGGGTTGCCAAAAGAGGATGACAGTCCAACCCTTTGGCTAAAAGCGTAACAATGTCCTGATCCGGTTCAAAATATTTGAGTATGGTATCCATTGATTTAGAAAGAATTTATATAAGCAAATCATCATAAAGTCAATTTCCGATTTCCTTCACTGACAATAAAATTTAAAAAAATAGTGAACAAATCATTTATCGGAAATACCAGGATTTGTATTTCCGATAAATAGAGCGATTCGTTACCATTTAGCGGAAATGCCATCCTTTTAAATTTGTTAAAATGTGATTTATATATTAGAGTTGATTCTCTAACCAATAGATGTGGTATCTGGCTAATCTCCATATAATTCAGGAATATTAATAATAGTCCACCCCTTTGAATTCAGCACATAGGGAATTTCTTTATAGATAGTCCACAGTGAAAAATCTTAAAGATACCAATACAAAGCAAAACAATTTTCATTCATAACTTTAAGAATGCTAAGGCAAGCATATTTTAGTCTTGTCCTTTCTACAACTCGGCAACTGTTTATTGAATTTTCTTTACACCATTTCCAATTATTGCTAAATTAGGGTTTATTGAACTCGGGTTCAAAATCACTAACAGATAAACCTTTTGAAAGATAGATGGTTTTTCTATTGATATTTTTCTAAAGGGTTGACAACTGTCAACCGATATTGATATTTAATGGTATGGTGAGGTTTAAAAATTAAACCCAAATATGAAATACAAAAAATACATGAAGCCATTGAAAACGGTTATTATAGAGTCCATCCACGTGTTTGGACGCAAATTAAAGATGCTTTTGAGTGGAGACAGCGTCATTTGGAAACATTTTTTTTAAAACTAAGACCAAAACATTTTAAAAAACAAATGCCGATGAAAAAAAAACCTCCTCATGACTATTATGGTGAAATACCAGCGATATACGATGTTTATAAATCAGACGATATCCTGGGTGAAAAAGTGTACACTCATTTATATTTCAATGAAGATTTACTCATAATAGACAGTGTGCACGAATAAATTTAAAAAGGTGAAAATAATGCGGTGTATAGATTGTTCTGAAAAATTTGTGACCATAAAAGGAAATCTTGAAGTGAGTGACAAAATACTTGGTAACTTTACAGTGCCAGATACAGAATTTGAGCAATGTAAAGGTTGTGGTGAGAAGCTCTACTCACCTGTAACACTGAAAGCGATTGAAAAAGCCGAAGAACAACGAAAAGAAGAGCTACTGCTGAAAAAGCCACTAAATGAATTTATTCATGCAACAGAAGTTGCCGAAATCCTAAACTGCACAAGACAAGCTGTTCACAAGCACAAAAGAATCAGGCGAGGATTTATTCATTTTGTGAAGCATTATGGCACCTTGTATTATCATAAGATATCAGTTGAGCTATTTAAAGAGACAGGTGACGGCAGATTCCAGCTTGAAAAACCAAAACAAAAATCAAATATTGTTAGTTTCTCTGAATACCATAGCAAAAGACAAAAAGAGAACGCCATGGAATGTCGGTTAGATGCAAGCTCGGACAGCCCTTGCAATATCGACGAACAAAATAAAAAAAAAATAAGCATAGAAGATTTATTGGAAGGATAATCAAATGAAAATGTCAAAAGAATATAGAATCAAAATAGAGAGCGAGTTCGATTTTGTTATAATGAAAATGATAGAAAGTGAAAATCCTGATCAAATGATGTATTATTTTTCTGGAATTCATGGATTGCTTAATAGAGTTTTAAATATAGAATACTCCGATGAATTAGTGTTTATTTATTTTGTGATTGAAAGAACATGCAAAGATATAGTCAATCAACTCACTTCATTGCGTCAAGGGAATCCAGTTGCAACATTTCATAAAAATTTTGCCTCCAAGTTAATCGAAATTACAAAAGAATTGAAAGATGGATTTTTTAATTCTAAAAGCAGAGCTGAAATTCTAAAAAAATTGGTTGTACTATCTTATACTTCGACAGGGAACGGATATTTTCTAACAGAGAAAGGTGTTATAGATATTTTTTCAGACATTAATAAACTTGGTGAAAAAGATTACTAAAACTGATCTTACCTCAAAAAACAGGAAACAAAGTCAAACTACTTTTTGATAGAATATATCAACTTGAAACACTAATTGGTTGCAGCTAAGTCTAATTATCATTATGGAAATTGCCATAAGGCTTTTCAGGATTCAAAATTCCCCCGGATTATCCTCTGTTAGTCCTCTTTTTTATTCAAAAATAATCAACCACAATATATTGTACCTTGTATTTTTTCATTCCAAGGTGCGATATTAAATTTAAATTGGAGCAGTATAAAAAAAATTAGGTGATTGATTTGGGTTTATATTAGCTATTTGAAGTTTTAAACAAAAATGATATATTAGCTGGCTTAAACAAAGACTTATTGGAAATATATGAAAACAATTCATAAGGAATATCTGGTTGATAAAACCAGGATCGGATTTATCAGGTTTATCTTTGAAGGTCATGAAGGTGTGGCCATTGCAACAACCCTGGATCCTAAAACAGGCCATATCAGGCTTGCCATTGCACCGGATCGCCTGGAATCAGCCCAGATGATTATAGAAGATTTAAAAAAGGATTTCATGTTTAATGAAGTATAGCGGATATGCCTATATATATACCATAGGCTGCCAGATGAATGTCTACGATTCTGAGAAACTGGCCTCAATTTTAAATTCTTATGGGTTTGAAAAAACCGATGATATGGATAAGGCTGATATCGTGGTTTGCAATACCTGTTCGATCCGGCACAAGGCAGAAGAAAAAGCATTCAGTTTTTTGGGCAGATTTGCCAGAATAAAAAAGAAAAAGCCTCATCTGATCACTGTCATGGCCGGGTGTGTTGCCCAGCAGGAGGGTGAAAAAGCCTTTGCCCGTGTTCCGCATCTGGATATTGTTCTGGGTACCCAGGCATTTTCAAGGTTTGGCCAGCTAATTGACGCGGTTAAGTCTGGCAAACAAAAAGTGGTGGATATAGAAGATTCCTCCATGATTTATGAGGCCCTGCCAGATACATCCTGTTTTGGTGAAAATAAAATCTCAAAATTTGTAACCATTATGCAGGGGTGTGATAATTTTTGTACTTATTGCGTGGTCCCCTATGTCCGGGGCAGAGAAAGAAGCCGATTGCCGGAAAGCATTGTAGAAGAGATCACCTTGCTTGCTTCTACAGGTGTTAAGGAAATTACCCTGTTAGGGCAGAACGTTAATTCCTACGGCCAGAAAGAAGGCCAGATCTCTTTTCCAGAGCTTTTAGCTAAGGTCAATGAAATAAAGGGAATTTACAGAATCCGATTTGCGACATCCCATCCTAAAGATCTTTCAAATGACCTGATTTATGCCATCCGGGATCTGGATAAAGTTTGCAACCATCTTCACCTGCCAATACAGTCTGGATCCAATAAAATCCTTAAAAAGATGAACCGCGGTTATACCCGGGAGAAATACATGGATCAAATTTTAAACTTAAAAAAGGAATGTCCTGATATTGCCCTTTCAACAGATATCATTGTGGGGTTCCCTTATGAAACCCAGGAAGATTTTAATGATACAATGAATCTTTTGCGTGAAATACAGTTTGATTCCATATTTGCTTTTGCCTATTCTGATCGCTCATCTGCGCCAGCAGCCAAGTTTTCCCAGCAGGTTGTTGAGGAGGAAAAACGAGAAAGATTAAATAATTTATTAGAATTACAGGAAGATTATACTGAAAAAAAGAACAAGGAACAGATCGGGAAAATATTGGATGTTCTTGTTGAAGGCAAAAGCGGTAAGAAGAGGGATGGATTTGATCATGCCGCAAAGAACATGGAGCAGATGGTGGGAAGGACTGAGTCCAATAAAATTGTGCATTTCCCTTCCAAAGATGTCATTATTGGCGATATTATTAAAATTAGAATTGAAAATGCATACCCCCATTCATTGTGGGGACATCCCCTGGGAGTGCAAGATAAATGAAAAACAAACCTGTGAAGGTCGGGCGAAATACCCTGTGTCCATGTGGAAGCGGGAAAAAATATAAAAACTGCTGCAGAAATAAAAAAATGGAAATCAGTCTAAAGGAAGAATATAAAAATCGATATGATATTTGTTTGAAAGATCCACACCAGATCCAAGGCATTAAAAAATGCGGAGAGCTTTTAATGTCAATTCTCAACCAGGTGGAGAAAATGATAAAACCTGGGCTTGAGACAGAAGCGATTAATACCTTTGTACATGAAGAAACCATTAAGGCTGGGGCGATTCCAGCACCTTTAAATTACAGAGGTTTTCCTAAAAGTGTCTGTGTTTCGGTGAATGAGGTTATCTGTCACGGCATTCCCGGCGATCGTGTCTTAAAGAGTGGGGACATTGTCAATGTGGATATCACACCCATTTTGGACGGGTATTACGCTGATGCCAGTAAAACCTTTTTTGTGGGAACCCCGACAAAACAGGGACAGAAAATCGTGAGTGTGGCCGCCGAATCCTTAAAAAGAGGGATTGAAACAATAGCCCCGGGTGCTAGATTGGGCGATATCGGTTATGCCATCCAAAGTTATGCAGAGTCCCAGGGCTGTTCCGTGGTTCGTGAATTTGTCGGTCATGGCGTAGGCATTGATTTCCATGAGCAGCCCCAGGTTCTTCATTTTGGAACCAGGGGAAAAGGTGTCACTCTTGTTCCTGGTATGGTGTTTACCATTGAGCCTATGATCAATCTGGGCAAAAAAGAGCTCCATGTGCTTGAAGACCGGTGGACAGCCGTCACCAATGATGGATCCTTATCTGCACAGTTTGAGCAGACCCTGCTTGTAACTGAAAATGGATGGGAAAGTCTTACGCCCTATGGGCTTTAGATGGGCTTTATATGATTGTCTCATTATTCAAATAACGACAACAACGCAAGCCATACCCCACTCAAGCCTTGACCCAACTCATTTTATGCCGGCAATGGGAATGGTTTTTATTCTTTTAATAAATTTTTTAGTCAGGTTGCTATCTGTAACATGGGTATAAATCTCACCACCTGGATAAACTCCCCGGATTTTCTCATCATGGAGAAACCATTGAAGCAGTTCTTCTGATAAGGCCTGTCTGTCTAAGGAAAAGGGTTTTTTTTGGCCACAAAAAGGCTTGGATTCAGGTATTTCACCCTTTGTGTCAATCAAATGCTTTATAAAATTTAAGATTCTTGAAAGCCTTAACAGGGTCACAGCTTCTATTCTTGATGTTGTATCATTTAAAGGCAGTGCTGTTGACCGCATCAGGGAAAAGCTGTCCGGCAGAAGATGATTTACCTCACAAAACTGATAATCCAGGCTTCCTGGTGCTGGATAATAAATCGATAATCCTGCAAGGGTTCTTTTTTGTGCCAGATATAAAAGATCTTCCAAAGAACTTTGTGCACTTTGACCAGGTGCTGCAGCAATAATATATGAAACACAGTCAAGGTCATATTTTTTTGCAAGAAAAAGGGCATGTTCAAAAGAGGCTCTTACGTCAGGCCGTTTGAATTTTTTCAATTGTTCTTTTGATGTTGATCCCAAAGAAAGGTTGAGGGTCTTAAACCCTGATGCTTTCATCAAAGAAACGATGTCTTCATCAATTGCAGGGGGATAAAGACCGTTCATGGCCCGAAGCTCGACATTTTTATTTGCAAATAGCTTTTTTATCTGAGAGAAAAGCTCTATAAACCATGACTTGTTTAAACACAGGTTTTCATCTTCAAAATCAATAAATCCAATGTCATGGATTTTGGCCTGGTTCTCAATTTCCCTGATTACATCCTCAACTTTCCGCTGTCTGAATGGTGCATAGGATGATGAAGCAGATACAGAACAATATGAACACTGCATGGGGCATCCTCTGCTTGAAACAACCATGGTGGAAAGCCTGTTTTTCCTTTGGTAATAATCATGATTGATCAGGTCTGAGGCAGGCAGAGGAAGGTCGTTAATATCTGTAACCCAGGATGGATTCGAAATATGGATAGAATTGTTTTTTTTAAAGGCAATTCCAGGTATTTGTTTTAAATCTGAACCATTCTTTAATGCTTCGCAAAGCAGACCCATGCAGGTTTCACCCTCTCCTTGCAGAACAAAATCAATTTCAGGGCAGTTTAATACTTTTTCAGGAAATATGGTGGGGTGATGACCGCCCAATACTATTTTACAATGGGGATAAAATTTTTTGATGGTTTGAGCGGTTTTTAATGCTTCATTACAATAAGCAGTAAACAAAGAGGATATACCCACAATAAAAGGTTGTTTTTCCCTGATTTTTTTCCCGATATATTCATAAGAATATCCAAAATGTTTAAACTCATGGAAAAGGGAAAAAGTAGTGACATCGTTTTTGCCATAAAATGGTAAAAGAAAAGAAAATTCATCAGGATATGCAATGGTTTTTGATTTGTCTGTTGCAAGGGAATCAAGAATTTCAACATCAAAGCCTTTTTCCCTGATGCATGCAGCAATGGAGGCAAGTCCATAGGGGATGGTTCTTTTTTTTGTCAGATAAAAATCCTCCAGGGGCGGTTGAACCAGAATTACCTTCATATTATGGGGACACATATTATGGGGACACCTTACTTAATTGAAAGTGGTAAAATTTGTGCCCAACGTAGAAATTGGGGGAAATTGGCGGTTTTCCATCGACCACTATTTAATCCTAGGAAATTTTAAAATGGGCAGCAGGGAGACAATGGGTATAAAGGCGGAATAAAAAAGAACATTTTCAAGACCGTAAATGTCGGCAAGTTTTCCAATAAAAGGCGACAGGGCGCCTCCCAGGCCATAGGCAAGCCCCATCATGATGCTGGATACCATGGATCTTGATTTAGGAGCTAATTTTTGGGCCATTAAAACGCCAAGAGGAAGGGATGCCAGGGCAGCAAATCCGGCTAAAAAAGATCCAAGGTAAACAAAGGGTCCAGGAAGATAGAGATACAATAAAAGGGCAGGGGCCATCAAGGCATGGGAAATAAAAAAGATTTTTTTAATATCTGTTCGGTCAGCAAGATAGCCTGCCAGAAGGCCGCTGAAAGTACCTGCCATAATAAAGATAGAAAAAATAAATCCTACAGAAACAAGGTCATGACCTTTATCAGTAAGATAAATAGGCATAAAAGTCATAAAGGTCTGCCCGGTGACAGCTCGAAGTACCATTGTAAGCCATATCAGGAAGATGGATTTATATACCTTGCCAAGGGTTTCTTTAATGGAACCTATAAATCCTAAGTGTGAGAGGTTCTCGCTTACAGGAGCCGGCAGATATTTTATACAGAAAAAAAAGGCAATGGCTCCTATAATAATAGTATAAGGCATTTGTTCAAGACCAAACTTTGTCACATACAAGGTGATAAATATAGGTCCAGCAGCAAAGGCAAGGGTTCCGCCCGTATTGAAAATTGAAAGAGAAAATCCGGTGCGATTGCCTGAATATAATGGCACCATTCCTGTTGTGGAGGGGTGAAACATGGATGATCCAATGGAACCCAGACAAAGGATGATAAGTAAGACCCAAAAATTTGGGGCAATTCCTGAAAAGGGAATAAAGAAAAAAGCGAAAAAAAGCCCTGCAAAAACAAAACTTCTTGTTTCATACCGATCTGCCAGATAGCCTGTGACAGGCTGTACAATAAAGGCAAGAAGCCTGACCATTCCGGTAATTAAACCTACCTGGGCAAGGGTTAACCCAAGCTTGTCAACAAAAGCGGGTAATAAGGGTGTAAAAAAAGATGAATAAAAATCGCCGGTAAAATGAACCAGGGTTAAAATAAAAATTATTCTGTAATTAACCGTGTTTTCAGGGGAATCAGATTGTGTCATTATGGTTTGCTTTTTTAGATTGTAACCTTTACATATTTTGCCGTAAACTTGAAATGGTTTCTTCGTAGTTTTCAGTGTTAAAGATTGCAGATCCTGCAACAAAAGAGGTGGCACCTGCCATGGAGACCGCCTTTATGGTGCTGTTATTGATCCCGCCATCCACCTGGATAATGGCATTGGAATTTTTTTCTTTAAGCAGTTTAGATAAGGCTTTTATTTTATCAATACTTGATTCAATGAATTTCTGGCCACCAAATCCTGGATTCACACTCATGATCAAAACAAAATCAAGCTGATCTATAACCCATTCTATAGAAGATAGCGGCGTTGCCGGATTTAATGCCACTCCAGCCTTTACACCAAAGCTTTTAATGAGTTGCAGGCTTCTGTGAAGGTGGGGGCAGGCTTCCTGGTGAACTGAAATATAACTGGCTCCGGCTTTTGCAAATTCGGGAATGATCAGGTCTGGTGTTTCAATCATTAAGTGAACGTCCAGAACAAGGTTGGTAGCTCTTTTGCATGCTTCCACAATAATGGGGCCATAGGTGATATTGGGTACAAATTTTCCGTCCATAACATCAATATGTATCCAGTCAGCTCCTGCTTTTTCAACACTGGTTAATTCTTCACCAAGCCGGGTAAAATCAGCTGATAGAATTGAAGGGGCGATGATTCCCATAGTAATTCTCCTGTATTGTTATCCTCATTCCAAGGATCAATTATTATTGTTTTTTCAAACCTGTGGTCAATAAATATATTAATTTCAGTATGAATTCCAGAAGGAACTAAAATGTTAATATCTTCGTTTGGTTTCACATATTCATTGTAAAGATCAATAATAGGTCCGAACATGTCAGTTTCAACCCTGACATGTCGTTTTAAAAACCCGGGACCTAAAGAATGGGTTAAAAAGATGGCACTGCTTAATTTATCCGGGTCCATTGTTTTATTGTTTTCAGGGCTGTTTACAACAAGGGTTATGGGTGTGTCCCCGGTGACATAGCTGCCGGAATGGGGTGTATAAGATAAAATAGTTCCCTTATCCTGATTCAGGTCCTTCTTTGAAATAATTTTCGAAATATGAAGATTGTGATTCTTTATAATTGCAGCTGCTTTTTCCAGTCGTAATCCGTTTATATCCGGCATAACCATGCCTATGGGATTGGCTCCCCGGCTGACAAGCAGATGGCAGAAAGATTCTTTTAAGGCAAAGGAGAAAGGGCCTGGATGCTGTTCAATAATATGGTCTTTTGGAGTTTTTGAAGAATAGGTAAACGAGACATATCTTTTTTTAAATTCATTTTTTTCAAGGAGAATCAAGGCCTGTTTAAGTGGGATTTGTCTTAAATCCGGAACGCTGTTTTCTTTTGGTCCTTTTGAAATATAAATAATGACATCCCTGCCCTTTTTTATGGTGGCACCTGGCTTTGGGTCCTGGGAAAGAACATTATGCCTGGGAATCGTATCATCATAATTGGTCCCATACAATTTTGCGTTTAATCCCATGCTGGTAAGGGTTTCTAAAACATATATAATGTTTTTGCCGGTTAATTCAGGCAAAATGATTTCATCTGCGCTTTGCGTAAAAAGGCGGACTGAGTAATAGGCAATGGCGCCGGCAATGAGAAATGCCATTGAAAAAATAAGTGCGTATTTTAAAAAAGATTTCACCTGGGATCTTTGGATTTCCTTTTTAGTCGTACGGCAAAAAAACCATCCATATTATTTGCATCAGGATATGTTTTCAAAAATCCTTCCTCTGATATTAATCGGGATATTAAACTGGTTTTTAATTTATAATAATTACCAGATTCAAAATCTTTATCAATTGAAAAATCTTTTCTTTTTTCTAAAAATGTATAAACAACATCTTCATTTTCTTCTTTTTCACAGGAACACACGGCATAGACAAGGAGTCCGCCCGGTTTAACCAGGTTTGCTGCAGCATTAAGCATTTTTTTTTGCTGTGCTGAAAGCCGGGCAATATCATTTTTTGAGCGTTTCCATTTTGTGTCAGGATTACGTCGGATTACTCCAAGCCCTGTACAGGGGGCATCAATCAGGACACGGTCAAAATAAGAGTCAAAATCCTTAATAGTGGTTTTTAACAAGTTCAAAGGTTTTGTCTGGATAATATCAATGCCCAGCCTTTTTGATTCCAATTGAAGAGATTCAAGTTTTTTAGATTCAATATCTGCCGCAATAATTATCCCTTTGTTTTCCATGAGCTGGGCAATATGCCCTGTTTTTCCTCCAAGACCTGCACAGACATCCAGAATTTTCTCTCCTGGTTTGGGTGCCAGAAACTGGGAGACAATCTGTGTTGCTTCATCCTGGACTTGAAATAATCCAAGTTTAAATGCTTCAAATTCATGGATAGGTATACTGGGGTTGGTAAAGCTGATTCCCTGTGAAGCATAATCAGTCAGTTGGATGTTTTCTGCGACTAAAGAAAGGCTTTTGGCAAGGGATTGCCTATCACTTTTTAAAGTATTGGTTCTCAGCGTGATCTGAGGAATGGTATTGATTTGTTTGCAAAGCAAGCATGTTTTTTCAAATCCAAAGGCATGGTTCCATTTTTTGGAAAGCCATAAAGGCAGGGAAAATTTCACAGAAATAAATTTGGCTCTATTATCTTTTGCGTCTGGAAAAGGGACCTTTGAAAAGTTGTCTGCTGCATTTCTTAACACTGCATTAATAAATCCAGCAGCTTTTTTGTCTAAAAGTTTTTTTGCAATATTAACTATTGTGTTAATAGCGGCAAAGACAGGAATCCTGTCCATATTTAAAATTTGAAAAAGGGCTACCCTTAGTAAATATAAAGTTATTATATTTATTTTTTCCAAAGGTGTATTTGAAAATGCGCGAAGGATCCAATCAATGGATTCGCGTTGACGAAGAACACCAAATATCAGTGCATTGCAAAGGCTTCTATCATTTTTGGAAAGAGAGGATATCTCTTTTGAATGATTTTCCAGGCTTTTATCAAGGTTATGAAATGAATTGTCCCAGGAAACCAGAACGTTTACAGCTATGTGTCTGGGGTCTTTAATCATGCAAGATCAAATCTTACAAAAGGATCAATTTTGTGGCCGCATAAAAATTGTCTGGCCTTCAATCGTTTCCCAGATGTTCCCATAAGCTCCAGAATAATAATGCAGCCTTTGCCCGTGGCAACATGAATCCCTTCTTTGTCGCATTGAAAAATAACGCCAGGCTCATGACGGGTCAGGATATCAGAGCAAGGCGTATCAGAGGGAGTGGCCTTATAAATTTTGATTATTTTATTCCCAAGAAGGGTGAATGCTCCGGGCCAGGGGGTCATGGCGTTAATGTGGGCACAGATCTGCTCGTTGGAAAGATTCCAGTCAATTTTGCCATCGCCTTTTTGTAGCATTTTTACATAAGTTGCCTTTGAATGATCCTGAGGAATTGGGTCAAGACGATTGTCCAGAATGGCATGAAGGGTTTCTACAATAAGATCAGCACCCATTAGTCCCAGTCTGTCATGGATATCCTGGGCAGTGTCCTGTTTAGATATAGGGGTTGAAGATGACAGCAAAAGGTCACCCGCGTCCATTTTTTTTGCCATGACCATGGTGGTAACTCCGGTTGCCCTGTCCATGTTCAGAATAGATGCCTGGATAGGAGAAGCTCCCCTGTATCTGGGTAAAAGGGATGCATGGATATTAATGGGCATTATTTTAGGAATGTTTAAAATCTCCTGGGAAAGGATCTGACCAAAGGCTGCTACAACAAAAAAATCAGGATTAAGGGATAAAAGCTTGTCTCTGGCTTCTTCTGTATTGAGATTTTCTGGTTGAAAAACATCAAGGCCCAGTTTCAGCGCAGCCGTCTTGACAGGTGAGGGTGCAAGTTTTTTTCCACGGCCTTTGGGCCTGTCCGGCTGGGTGACCACAAGGCTGATAAAAAAATAATCCTGTGCTGCCAGTTTCTGCAAAGCAGGTACACTGAAATCAGGTGTTCCCATGTAGATTATATGGGTCCTGTGTCTCACTGATCATCCTGCATTTTTGCGATCTTTTTTTTATACATGGTTCTTTTTAAGACGCTGATCCTGTCGATAAATAAAATGCCATCAAGATGATCGATTTCATGCTGCATGATGATTGCAAGAACACCCTGTGCCTCAAAGTCAAGCGGGTTGCCTTCAATATCAAGTGCCTGGACTGTCACCTTTTCATATCGTTTTACATCTGAGTTATAGTCAACAACGCTTAAACATGCCTCTTTTTCAGAAATAATACTGCCGGAACCAGCTATGATTTCAGGGTTTATTAATGCTGTAAATTCTTGAACTGAGTCATCCTTATCTGGATTTGCTGCATTTGTATCATAAACAATAACCCTTTTGTTTACACCTACCTGTGGGCTGGCAAGCCCAACCCCCGGTGCATTGAACATGGTTTCCCCCATGTCGGCAATCAAATTTTTTATGTCCTCATCAATGGTGTCAACCTTAATAGAGGGCTGCAATAAGGATTTTTCAGGATATGTTAAGATTTTTCGAATAGCCATTTTTCTCTAATATGTCCTTTGTAATTTTAATATCTTTTTCAATCTGCTCGGAAAGTTCCTGAATACTGGAAAATTTTTTTTCGTCCCTTAGTTTTTTAACCATATTGACACGGATTCTGGTATCATAAATGTCATGGTTAAAATCAAGGATATGCACTTCAATGGTAAACATCTGGTCACCAAAGGTCGGTGCGAATCCAATATTGGCAACTCCCCAGAAATTGCCTTTGGTCGTTTCCACATTGACAGCATAAACACCTATTTTGGGGCAGAGTTCATCATGAAGTTTGATATTGGCCGTGGGAAATCCCAGCTGGGTTCCGCCACGTTTCCGGCCTTTGATAACTTTCCCCCGGATTTGATAATGCCGGCCAAGGTATTTCATGGCCTGATCAACTTTTCCTTCCATGACGATTTCACGTATTCTTGTGCTGCTGATCCGTTCCAGATCTGAATCTGTATTATTTATCCAGGGAGATACAATGGTTTCAAATCCCAGTCGGCTTTTTTCTTTTTTTAAAAGTTCAATATTCCCCTGCCTGTCTTTTCCAAATAAATAGTCTGCACCAATAATGATCGCTTTCATCCCGATTTTATTCACAAGAATTTTTTCAATAAAATCATGGGCAGTAATGGCGGCAAATGCCTTATCAAATGGGATACACAATAATATGTCGATTCCGCACTTTTCAATGAGCTCGATTTTCTGGTCTCGTCTCGTAATCAAGGCAGGCCCTGAAATTCCCAATGCTTTTAAGGGGTGAGGATCAAAGGTCATGGCAACAGATGTTCCATTGATTTGTTCTGCTTTTTCCATCACTTGCCGAAAAAGGCTCTGATGCCCTTTATGAACCCCATCAAAGTTGCCTATGGTAATGACAGTATTTTTAAAGGGATGGTTAATTTGATCTATGTTTTCAATTAATTCCATGGTTACCTTTTAAATTTGGAACAATAATCTTGACAAAATTTATAAAGGAATATATATAGCCTAACTGTCATTTTTAAGCAATCTTTAATTGCCTGGGACAAGGCAGCAGAGGACAGCTTAGTGCCGAAGTGGCGGAATTGGTAGACGCACCAGTTTCAGGGACTGGCGAGCGTATGCTTGTGGGAGTTCGAATCTCCCCTTCGGCACCAGACAACACCAGAGAGTTCAGCCGAAGTGGTGGAATTGGTAGACACGCTAGACTTAGGATCTAGTACCGCGAGGTGTGGAGGTTCAAGTCCTCTCTTCGGTACCATATATAATTAAGGTTTTGCGAAGATTTTGAAATTTTCTTTGCAAAACCTTTTTTTATATGATTTACCAATACCGTCTCGAACCGATATAATAACGTTTAAAATAGGGGTTGTTTAATTCTTCAAAGCTGACGTGGCTGCCTTTTCCAGGGGCATGGATTAAAACGCCGTCGCCAAGATAAATCCCAACATGGTAGCCGTCTTTTTTTTCAGGGCCTTTAAAAAAGACAAGATCTCCGACCTGTAACCTGTGTTTTTCGACAGATTGTCCGGTGTCAAGCTGGGCTTTGGCAGTCCTTGGTAGAATAATTCCTGCTTTTTTATAGGTGTAACTGGCCAGCCCGCTGCAATCAAATCCTGTTTCTGGAGATTGGCCGCCCCACTTATATGGAACGCCAATGCTCTGAACGGCATACTGGGCTATAATGTTTCTTTGTTTTGATATTTTGATCGGGGGCTGATACAGGTCTGTATCTCTGGTGTGCGATTCTGTCTTTGGTGGTGGGATGTGCAGTTTATGGTCTATTTCTTTATGGGCAGCGCATGAAAATGTTAAGGCTATTAACATCAGGCAGGAAAAATATTTTTTAAATCTATCCATTTACTGGTTATCCATGGATTGTTTAAGAGAAATCTGCCCTTTTTTGGTGGCTCGAATTAAAGGATGTAAACAACCAGCATCAAGCTTTGCATTAAAGCTGTAGGAGGTCTGATTTTTTTTCATTTGTTTTCCTGTAATTTGAATCCCTTTAGTGTCGGTCTAGTTTGCTTGCCCGGCAATACCTTAATAAATTTATTTGTATTGATTCATTGTTTGTTGTATTAAAATTAACAAAAAATAACAGGAATTACAAATTATGTTTTTATAAACCTATTCAAAGGGGGAAGATGATGTTTACCATTGATAATACCATACTGCTGCTGATTGATGTTCAAGGACAGCTGGCCCAGTTAATGCACGAAAGAGATAAATTGTTTAAATCACTTGGGAACCTGATTCAAGGGATGGAAATTCTTGGCGTGCCTATCATCTGGATGGAACAGATCCCAAAGAATTTAGGCCCAACCACAGAAGCTGTTTCCAAATATTTGACAGACAATGCGCCCATTGAAAAATTTTCATTTTCATGCTGTGGTGAACCTCGATTTATGGAAGAATTCAAAAAAGCCGGGAGAACCCAGGTCCTTTTAACCGGCATTGAGACCCATATCTGTGTATTTCAGACGGGATATGACTTGATCAACAAACAAGGCTGTCAGGTCCAGGTGGTCACAGATTGTGTTTCTTCCAGAACAAAAGAAAACAAGGAAATCGGCATCCAGAGGATTGTTCAGTCCGGCGGTCAGGTTACCTGTGTTGAAATGGTATTTTTTGAATTGTTGCGGGCTGCCCAGGGTGATAAATTCAAGCGGGTTATAAAATTGATCAAATAGGTTTGTTAACAATAAAGGGTGGTTTTGTATTAAGTCCTTAAATTTATAAAAGATTTGTATTTAATTAAAAAAATATTGAACAAAAAAATATTTGACAAAAAAAATTAATTTGTGTATTTTAGAGGATTAGTTTTAATGGGGTTTATTCATATACGGGTTGGTTATAACTGATCTGAAAGCAATTCAAGGATTTTCTTATGGATCGAAAGGCGAACGTTTCCCGAAAAACAAAAGAGACTGCGATAAACATTGGTTTTAATTTAGATGGTTCAGGCAAGGCAGATATTTCAACGGGAATTCCTTTTTTTGACCATATGCTTACAGCTTTCACAGTCCATGGTTTTTTTGATCTTGAGATCACTGCCAAAGGAGACCTTGACGTTGATTATCACCACATAGTTGAGGATATCGGTCTGGTTCTTGGGCAGGCGCTTTCAAAAGCGCTTGAAAATAAAAAATCGATTATCCGGTTTGGAGATAGCTGTGTCCCAATGGATGAAGCCTTGTCAAGAGTTACCATCGATGTGTCAAACAGACCCTATCTTGTTTACAATTTTCCAAGCGATCTTAAAGTGAAAGGAACGTTTGATGCCTATCTTGCCAAAGAATTTTTTCAGGCATTTTGTGTTCAAGGGGCCATCAACCTTCATATTAATTCGTATTATGGTGAAAATGAGCATCATGTCCTTGAATCGATTTTTAAAGCCTTTGGAAAATCTTTGCATATGGCCACCAGAACTGATGAAAGCATTTCCGGTGTCCTGTCCAGCAAGGGAAGTCTTTAAAAATTGTTTACTCACTTCCAATGGTTCAAAAATTAAAAATACAGTGAGCGAAAATGCTAATCATACCGGCTGTTGATATTAAACAAGGCAAATGTGTCCGGCTGTTACAGGGCCGGATGGAAGATACCACTCATTACTCGGATGATCCCGTAATGATGGCTCAAAGATGGGAGGCTCAAGGTGCAAGTCTTATCCATGTGGTGGATCTTGATGGTGCCTTTGCAAAACAGGTAAAAAATCTTAAAACCATACAGGATATTTTAGCCGGCATAAATGTCCCCATACAGGTGGGTGGCGGTATCAGAGATCTTACAACCATTGAAATGTATTTGGATGCAGGTGTGTCAAAGGTCATTATTGGAAGTGAAGCGCTTTATCATCCAGGATTTGTAAAAGAGGCCTGCAAACTATTTCCAGATAAAATTGTTGTTGGGATTGATGCCAGAAATGGCAGGGTTGCCGTCGAAGGTTGGAGCCGGACGTCTGAAACTCTTGCCATTGATCTGGCAAAAGAATTTGAATCCTGCGGTGTTGCAGCAATCAATTTTACTGATATACACAAGGACGGCATGCAGACCGGCCCTAACATTGAAGAAACAGCTGCTTTAGCTTGCGCTGTGTCAATACCCATTGTGGCATCCGGTGGAGTAAGTACCCTTCAGGATATTAAAAATCTTCTTGAAATAGAAAGCCATGGTGTTACCGGTGTTATAACCGGAAGGGCACTTTATGAAGGAACCCTTGATTTAAAAGAAGCCATCAGGATTGCAAAATAATAATTATCTATAAAGATAATTATTGACATGTAATTTTAAATACTTAGCTTGTTTTACTTGATAAATCGTTAAATTTTGGAGTCAGCACCGCCAAGATGTATATTCCTGAGGAAAAAGTTTCAGAGATTTTAAATACTTCAGATATTGTTGATGTCATTTCAGAATCTGTTATTTTAAAAAAATCTGGAAGAAATTTTTTTGGCTTATGCCCGTTTCATTCTGAAAAAACTCCTTCTTTTTCTGTAAATGCAAGCAAACAGATCTTCCATTGTTTTGGCTGCAGTGCTGGTGGAAATGTATTGTCCTATGTAATGAAATATCATGGAATTACGTTTCCTGAGGCTGCAAAAATGATGGCCCGCAAGTATAATATAACAATAGAAACCAAGGAAATTGATCCTGCAATAAAAAGACAGCTTAACCTTAAAGAGAATCTGTTCCGGTTGAATAAAATAGTTATGGGAACTTATTTTGATGAACTAAAAAACTCAAAGAAAGGGGAGATCGCAAGACAATACCTTAAAGGCAGAGGGATTTTAGACGATACGATTGAGCTGTTCAGATTGGGGTTTTCACCAGATAACTGGGATACCATTGTTAAGGTTTTAAAAGAGCGGAAAATTTCTAAAAATATTGCCGTCCAAAGCGGTTTGATTTTAGAAAGAAAGCAGAATAATGGGTATTATGACAGGTTTAGAAACCGTATCATGTTTCCCATTTTTGATATAAATATGCAGGTGGCAGGGTTTGGCGGCAGGGTGATGGATGATTCCATGCCAAAATATATGAATTCCCCTGCCACTCCGGTATATAACAAAAGTCGTATCCTTTACGGCCTACATGCGGCAAAACAATTTTGCCGGCAGCAAGGTTTAGTCTACATTGTTGAAGGATATTTTGATTTTTTATCCCTTTATCAACACGGCATTAAAAATACAGTGGCAAGTCTTGGTACGGCATTAACTCCTGATCATGTCAGGATACTTAAAGGATATGCTTCCAGGATGGTATTGGTTTTTGACTCTGATACAGCTGGAATTAATGCTGCCAAAAGAAGTGTTAAAATTTTCATGAATGAGGGTGTTGATACAAGAATCCTTGTGCTTCCACAAGGAAATGACCCGGATTCCTATGTAGTGAAACATGGGCAAAAAGCATTTAATGAACTGGCTTTAAATGCCAAAACCATGATGCAGTTTCTCTTGCAGGTTTCCATTGATACACATGGGCTGTCTGTGGAAGGACGAATCAGAATTTTAGATGATATGAAACAGCATTTGATTCTGATTCAAGACAGTGCATTAAGATCTTTATATGTAAAAGAGCTTGCCGAAACCCTGAATATAGATGAAAAAGCTGTTTTGGAGAAGGTCAGGGAACAATATTTAAATCATCCAGGAAAAAAATCCTTTTTAAGTGATGGAAAAAAACAGGATGCTAAGCTTGAGTCTGATCGAAGAGAAGAACAGATGATTTCACTGATGCTGAACTATCCCGAAATCATAGGTGAAATTAAAGACAAAGAGGTTTTAGATAGTTTTTATTCTGAAAAATTAAAACGTCTGGCACAGAAAATTTTAAGTATGGATCCCAAAAAAGAAGCCTTCATTACAAATGTTATGGCTGGTATGGAAAATACTGAGGACCAGGAACTTATTGCTTCCTATGCCATGGATGATTTTTTTTCAGAACAGGATATTCATCAAACTGCTTTGTCTATAATCCATAGAATTATTAGAGTAAGAAAAAAGCAGGAAAACACTTTAACAACTAAAATTATAAGTGCGGAAAAGGGCTGTGATTCTGATTTAATGGACCTGTTAAAACAAAAGCAGGCAGAGATTCAGCAATTACATGATCAATTATAACTTTAAGTTAAGCCTTTGGGAGGCATTTTATGGCAGTAAAGACAAATACGTCTGGAGAGAATGTTGTGATTAGTAAAAAAGAATTACAAAAATTGATTAAAAAAGGTGAAAAAACCGGTTCCCTCTCTTTTGCCGAAATTAATGATGCAATTTCCGATGATTTAAAATCATTGGAACAAATAGAAGATATTGTTATGCAGCTTAAAGAGCTTGGGATAAAACTTGTGGATAAAGAAAAAGAAAAAATAAAAAAGGCCACAAAAAAAAGTCCTGCAAAAGTAACGACTAAGACAGCTGCTAAGACAGCAGCAAAAACAACAGGTAAAAAGGTTGCTAAAGGTAAAATTAGAAAAACCTCTGGAAAAGAAAAGAATGAAGAAACTATTAAAAAAGAAATTTCCAAAGTCATTTTTTCACCTAAAAAAGATAGTTCTGATATTGAGTTTGGTGCTGTTACAGATCCTGTGAAAATGTATCTCAAGGAAATGGGGATGGTTACTTTACTCAGTCGTGAAGGTGAGATTGAAATTGCCAAAAAAATTGAGCGCGGGGAACATAATATTCTGCGAACCATGCTGGACTGTCCCATAGCACTATCCACGCTTTTTATCTATGGTGCCAGGATGGAAAAAAAATCCGTGCGGCCCAAGCATGTTTTAAGAGACGTGGATGAAGGGGATGGAGTTGTTGATGAGGTTTCCAAACAGGAAAAATTTTTAAACTCTTTAAAAATAATAAAAGATATTCACCGGGAAAACCTGGGGAAAAGAGATCTGTTGCTCCTGGAGAAAAAAAGATCTAAAAAATATGAGACTTACGCAAGCGAGATTTTTAATAACACGGAAACCATATTTGAGGAATTAAAAAAATGGCGGTTTGAATCCAATGTTATTGATACTATTGAAAAAAGCATTAGAAACACCATTGCCTGGTTTGATAAAGTGGACGCGCTGTTTGAAGAATGTGCTAAAACCTTTAAAGTCAAACCCAAAACAATGCTTGATCAAGGTTCCGATGAAAAGACCTTTGTAAAGTGGGCATCTGGCAGGTCTGATATTAGCCCGAAGCGGGCCAGAATATTATACCAGGATATCTGTTCCCTTTTAAACCAGGTTTCTTTACGAAAAGATGTCATAAAAGGAGATTCAACATTTTTAAGACAGATTACGGATACCATTGATAAAGGGCGCAGGGATGCTGATTTTGCAAAAAGAGAATTGGTAAAGGCAAATTTAAGACTGGTGGTCAGTATTGCAAAAAAATATACAAACAGAGGATTACAATTTCTTGATTTGATTCAGGAAGGTAACATCGGTTTGATGAAGGCAGTGGATAAATTTGAATACAGAAGAGGATATAAATTTTCCACATATGCCACATGGTGGATCAGGCAGGCCATCACAAGAGCCATCGCAGACCAGGCCAGAACCATCAGGATCCCCGTTCATATGATTGAAACCATAAACAAGCTGATTAGGACATCCCGATACCTTGTGCAAGAAATGGGCAAGGAGCCCTCTCCGGAAGAAATCGCAGAAAAGATGGAAATCCCCATTGAAAAAGTTCGACGGGTTTTAAAGATTGCAAAAGAACCTATTTCTCTTGAAACCCCTATTGGAGAGGAAGAAGACAGCCATCTGGGTGATTTTATAGAAGATAAAAAATTTGCCATTCCCTCGGATGCAGCCATTGATTTCAGCCTGGCAGAACAAACCAGGAAGATCCTGGCCACTTTGACACCCCGGGAGGAAAAAGTCCTTCGCATGAGGTTTGGCATTGGTGAAAAATCAGACCACACCCTGGAAGAAGTGGGCAAGGATTTTACTGTAACAAGGGAGCGTATTCGTCAGATTGAAGCAAAAGCATTAAGAAAGCTGCGACATCCGACAAGAAGTAAGAAACTCAAAACCTTTATTGAAAATTAATATTGGTTGAGAATTAAATCTTGACACAAAACTTGTTTTTTTATATATATTGCAAGTTTATGTGAATAAAAGGGCCCATAGCTCAGTTTGGTAGAGCCACCGGCTCATAACCGGTCGGTCCCTGGTTCGAACCCAGGTGGGCCCACCATTAAATAGTAAGGGCATGTTTGATGAGTGGAAGTGAAAACCAAAAAGGATATTCAATTTATATATGAATGTGCCTGAAGAATATCGAGTGGATATACAAAATCAAAAGCGTGGTAAAATACCACGCTTTTTTTATTTGCAGCCGGGTTTATAATGGTGAAAACAAAAGATATACTGGAATTGCTTAATATTATTGCCCCTTTTGATATTGCCGAAGACTGGGATAATTCAGGGCTTCAGGTCGGCAACTTGAACTGGGAAGTAAAAAAAGTGATGATCGCCCTTGATGTTTCCATGCCCTTGATGACGGCTGCAAAAAAAGCCCATTGTGATCTTGTGCTCACCCACCATCCCTTAATGATCCAGCCGGAAAAATCCATTGATTTTAATAAAATGCCTGGCAGTGCCATTGAAATTGCTGCAAGATATGGTATCAGTATCCTCTCTGCCCATACAAATCTTGACAAGGCCAATGATGGTTTAAATGATTATTTTGCAACAAAGATTGGCCTGAGAAAAACAAAAGTTTTTTTTATGGAGAATTCTTCATTAATTCCATTAGATGAAATGATCGGCATGGGCAGAATCGGATACCTTAAATCCCAAGAGCCACTTAAACAGGTGGTTCATCAAATAAAAGAAAAGCTTGCTTTGAGCCATCTTCGAGTAACAGGAGATTTGGATTTGCCTGTAAGTTGCGTTGCCGTCTGTACTGGCAGCGGAGGTTCTCTACTTGATGAATTTTTAAGATCAAAGGCAGATGTATATATCACAGGCGATATTAAATATCATGAAGCAAGACGTGTTGAAGAATATTCAAAGGGTCTGATTGATGTTGGTCACTTTGGTTCTGAACATATGGCTGTTGATCTGCTGTTTGACAAATTAGGTCAGGCGATTCACAAAGCCGGACTGAATATAAAGATAGAAAAGTTTACAAAAGAAAAAGATCCATTTATTATAGTTTAAGGATAAAATATTATGAATGATGATATTCCCACTAAACCGGATATAGAAGCCCTGGTCAAACTTCAGAAAGCTGAGACACAGATTGTCAGGCTTAATGCTGTTTTGATTAAGGTTGAAAAGGAAAAAGAAAAATTAAACGCAAAATTAAACCAGTTTGGAAATGCCCTAGAAGAAAACAAAGAACATCTTTTGCGTGCCACGGAAGCTTGCCGGGATATTGAAAGAGAAATTCAAGTTGTTGATGACCGGATTATTAAAAGCAATGAAAAATTGAGGATGGTAAAGACCAATAAGGAATATAATCTTTTTTTAAGAGAAGTGGACGATAATAAAAAACGCAAAGATATTTTGGAAACTGAATTATTGGAACTGCTTGATGAAAAAGAAGAAATAGGAAAAATTGTTCAGGAAAGTGAAAAAGAATTCCATCTTCTTAAGGATCAAATAGAAGCCGAACAAAAAGATATTGAAAAAAAATCTATTGAGGATAGAGAGCTTCTTGATGAATATATTGCCCAACAGAATGAAATCAGCAAAACCATAGAACCTTCATTGATGAACAGGTTTGCAAAAGTATCAAAAATGAATAATGGCTCGGCAGTTGTATATGTGGAAGACGCGGTGTGTATGGGGTGCTTTATGAACATACCACCTCAATTATATACTGAAATACAGCGTGGTAATTCATTGATTTCCTGCCCGCAATGCAGTAGAATGCTTTATCATATAAATATATGAAAATTCGGCCTGACCAGGCAAAACGATCGCTGGGTTTTTAAACCTGGAGGAAAGTCCGAACACCACAGGACAGGACGCTCCATAACGTGGAGTCACGGTGACGTGAAGGAAAGTGCAACAGAGAGTAGACCGCCCGGGTCGGTATATCCGATCCAGGTAAGGGTGAAACGATGCGGTAAGAGCGCACCAGTTTTCCAGGTGACTGGAAAAGCTTGGTAAACCCCGTCCGGTGCAAGACCAAATAGGGAAATGTTTGAGGGTTGTCCGCCCAAGTTTTCGGGTAGGTCGCATGAGGTGTGCGGTAACGTACATCCAAGATGAATGATCGTTGATCTGTTTGCGGTAACAAGAGCAGATAACAAAATTCGGCTTATCAACTGGTCAGGCCGAATCTTTATTTTTAATGTTGGAAAATGGATTATGAATTTTACTTGCGACATCTCTTTTAAGGAAAAGGCCAATATTTTTTCCTTTGAATACTTAAAATGTATTTTATTCGTTTTTGAACTTGATGATGACGAGTACCTCTTTACAAAAAAAATATACTCAAAGCTTATTTCAACTTCCCATATTCTTGAAGATTTTTTAGATTTTCATGGAGCAAAAAAAAATAAAGAATGGGTTTTTTATCGTGAATTATCTGCAACAATCAGGCATCTTTCAATGGCCTGCTATTCCCAAAGGCATATTCTCAATCGGTTTAAATTTTATTCTTTTGAAGATAATAATCATGAGACATTTAAACTTGAAGCATTTGATACACTAAAAATCTTACAGGAATCTATAAAATTTGCTACTCCTGTAATTTTAGAGGAAGCCCATCGTCTTAATATAAACATACCGGTTACAAGGTATGATATTAGTTATTTTCCGGGGATTTCATCTGTGCAGCAGCTGGATCACAATATTGATGATTTTAATTCCAAAGACCAGCAAAAAGAAAACCTGACTCGGATTGCCAGTGAATTTTTAGAAATTGTTAAAGAATTTGATCAGTTTGAATTTTATGAGCGATATGATTTAAAAAAAATAAAGGAACTTGTGCCGGATCAAATCAATGAGGTCATTGTCAGGCGATATGAAATGTTGATTCATAATATCCAGTCGTCCTTTGATTCCTATGTTGTAAATACAAAGTCATCGTCAGAAAACTTAAAGCTTGAACAACTGAGAAGTCATTTTTCCATTGTACTTCATATGCTTCAGGTAACGGGGAGTTTATTGCATTTTTATGAACGTCATTTATATGATATCGGGTTTAAAGATGTATATAAAACTGTCAGTGAATCTTTATCCGATGTTATTGATCCAGATGTTTTGCTGGACCGGGCCGTTAATTTCGGCTTGTTTTATGCCTGGAAGTTTTTGTCTTCAGGAAAAGCTCTGGCAGCAAGAATATTGAATGAAAACATGGAAACTGCTGTAATTGATGTTGGAATACCAAAAGATCGTGGATTTCATAGTCGTCCAAGTCTTTTAGTGGCTAAAATTGTTCAGCATTATGGCGGCGAAGTAAAGATGCTTGTAAATAATGATATTTTTGATGCTGCAAGTGTCCTGGATATTCAATGGGCTGGTGGAAAAATAAAAAAAGAAGATGTCGAAATCGTTCAATTTAAAGGTGATTTGCGGGCATTAAAGGATCTGAAAATTCTTGCAGCAGTGAATTATGGAGAAGACCATATGGGTAAAGGAATTCCCCTGCCAAAAGAATTGTCTTATTTAAGTTAAAATGCATCAATCCCAAAATTTTGCCATAATTGTTGCTGCAGGTATGGGCTTGCGAATGGGGTCAAAGACTAAAAAGCAATATCTTTATCTGGACAAAATACCTATTCTTGCGCGAACCGTAATGGCCTTTGATACCTGTGATCAAGTTCGTGAAATTGTCCTGGTTATTCCAGAACAAGACCAGGAGTATTGTAAAAAATATATTATTGATCCGTTTGACTTTGCAAAAAAGATTCATCTGGTTGAAGGTGGAAAAGAAAGACAAGACTCTGTCTTAAATGGCTTGAAAAGAGTCCGCGATAGAATAAATCCTGATAAAGAAGCCATTGTATTGATTCATGACGGTGTCCGGCCTTTTGTAAATCAAAATATAATTAAAGAGTGTATCAAGAAGACTATTGAATATGGCGCCTGTATTCCTGGTGTTAAAATAACAGATACTGTTAAACAGGTCTGCCCGGATTCAAGTATTCAAAAAACATTGAGCAGGCAGTTCCTCTATACAGCACAAACACCCCAGACATTTAAACTGGACTTGATTATGCGGGCATTTGATTATGCCATTAAAACTTCTTTTTCAGGGACAGATGATGCTTCACTAATAGAGCATTTAGGTGACAAGGTGGTTATTGTAAACGGGTCTAAAATGAATATTAAAATCACCACACAAGAGGACCTTGTTTTGGGAAAACATCTGTTAAAAAGCTTTTAAATTAACAATTTTATTTTGCAAAAAGCATTTACAAGCTTGCTATACCTTCCAGCGGACGTAAGGCGATCAGCCTGGAACGAGTTATACAAAATTTCTTATGGCGAATATCCAGATAGTGAGTAAATTATTTGACTCTATTTTTTTATATTGTTATATTTAAAAACAAGCACAAATACAAATCGTAATTCGCTGCGCTCATATTGATCAATGGTAATGTAATTTCTAACTAAATTTTATTTATCTGCCATTGGCAGAAAATGAACTTCCCACTAATTTTGAATGGCAGCATAAGCCTCCTTGCTGCCCAGAGGAGGGTACAATGGCCGGCAAAACAAATCCAAAGTCTTTAATAAGTCATGTCGATGCAGTTAAAAAAGGAAACTTAGTATTTGAAGATGCCTTTGGGGGGGTCGCAAGGATGATCCTTGGTGCGGGTATTCAAAAAATTACAGTTAAAGGTAAAACAACCTACCAGTTTGATCTATTCAGCCAGGGGAAAAAACATCTGGTGGGGATGTACGATGAAATAAACAGTTTTGTTTCATTTGTGAAAGATGCTTCAGAAGGTGGTTCTTCAAGGGAAATGGCCTTTGTCCTGGTGGGTGAACCCGGCAATGGGAAAACTTTTTTTGTTGATTACCTTTGTGCGCGATACAGAGAATTCCTAAGTATCCCCCAAAATAGAAAACATACATTCAGGTTTATTCATCTAGATCAGATTGGAGGCTATGGCAAGATTAATTTTATTGAATCCCAGACTTATGAAGATCCCATGATTCTGGCCATGAGTCTTTATGAAACCCAAGACCAGTCTAAAGAGTTTTTTTCCAAAAAATTTAAATTTACTGAAAAACAGATAGAGGACCTTTATGATAAATATCGTCCTTTAGGTGCTTGTTCCGCTTATATCTTTAATCAGATCCGGGAGTATACAAACAATGATATTACAAAGATGCTGTCCTTTATTGAAATTACACCTGTTCCATTAATTGAAAGTCTGGGCACAATAACAGGCAAATATCCTGCAAAGGATAAGATTACCTCATCTGCTGTGGATCTCATGGGAGAAGAATCTATTCAAAGGCTGCTTCATATTTCAGATTCAAACAACCCGTATCGATTTGATTTAAGAAGAGGGGCATTGGCGAGGGTTGCGGGCGGCGGCATCCATTTCAGTGACGAGATTTATAAAAATAAAAAGGATCTGGTTCAGGTTTATCTTGGGGTGATTCAAAACCGGATGATTGAAATGGACGGGTTCAAGTGGCCCATTGACACGCTGATTATCGCCACCAGCAATAATTCTGAATTTGACACCTTCCTTTCCGAAAAAGAAGAAGCACCGATAGTTGACCGGTGCAGAATCTGCTATGTTGCACATAATACAGATTATAAGATCCAGAAAACATTAACTGAGTATGCCATTGGCACAGATACAAAAAGATCCCTTGATTCAAAAGTGTTGCACCAGGACCCAAATTTGAATTATGCAGCTTCTGTGGGTGTTGTTCTCACAAGATTGCCCAGATCTGATAAGTTAACCCCCATTGAAATTATGAAACTTGCAGCAGGAGAGGTGGCCGGAGAAAAAAGTCTTAAAACCCTTGCCGAAGTGATTGATATGCTGAACCAGGACACAGATATCACCAAACGGTTTGGGCAGAAAGGCATGGGGCAAAGAAATCTTGGCCGGGCAGTACAGCTTTTATTGGAGAGTTCTGAAACCAATGAAGGTCAGTGTATGTTTGCCTTAGATATTTTTAATGCCCTTGAAAGAACTGTTCTTGATTATGTCCAGGAACCTTCTGACCGGGCAAAATTCAAGGAAGATTTGAAAATTGCAAGGGGCCTTTATCGTGAAAGAATTATGACTGAAATGTTCAATGCCTATATGGATGAGCCTTTGGCAATTAAAAAAGATGTGTTGAATTATGTAAACATGATCATTGGTGTTGATGCAGAACACTTAGGTCCTGACATGATGTGGAAATATAAGGATCCCCAGACCGGCGAACTTAAAGCACTTAAAATAGATGAACGATATATTAAAAATGTTGAAGAACGGCTTGGTTTGAAGACTGAGGAGCAAAGGGCCTCTTTTAGAAATTCTATCAGAAAGATTTATGGACAAAAGCTTTCTGTGGATGCAAACTATGATTTCATGGATAATCTTGAACTGGTTAAGGCGATTACCGATGTCAGGCTTAAATCTGACATAGCCGGAGCTGGTTCATTAATCGGTGCCCTTGCCAACAGGACCAATGAAGAAAATCAAAAGCTCTATGACCGAATGACTTATACCATGAATGAAAAACTTGGGTATTGCAGAACCTGTGCCCAGAAAACCATTGAATACTTCTGCAGCCAGGAGGATGACAAATAATATTTTGGAAAAGTGGCGGTTTTCGCTATGCCTGAAATAGACAAGGGAGGTATAATATATGATAACCCTTGATGAACTTCTTGAAAGAGACAGAAGAAGAGAAGAAGACGGATTTAAACGAAAAATTCGTATTGGAAGAATTGTTAAACCAGGATCAGGTGGAAAAGATAAGATCATTATTGTCCCGACAACGGTTGAAGAGAAATTTGTCCATGATGAAATAAACCTGGACCAGGAACCAGGAGAAGGAGAGCCCACTGGTGGAACAGGTGAGGGAGAAGAAGGGGATATCATTGGAGAACAGCCGGTCCGACCTGAAGAAGGTGAGGGAGAAGGAGAAGGCCCTGGAGAAGGCCCTGGAGAAGGTGAGGCAGGAGAGCATGAAATCGAATCCAATGCCTATGAACTTGGCAAAGTCTTATCACAGGATTTTGCGCTGCCCAATTTACAGGACAAAGGGAAAAAAAGAACCCTGGCAAGGTATGTGTATGATCTGACAGACAAAAACAGGGGCGTGGGTCAGATTCTGGATAAAAAAGCAACATTAAAAAAGATTGTTGAAACCAATATTATTCTTGGAAATATTCCAGATGTATCAAATATTGATACAACAAAATTTATTATTTCTCCTCAGGATATGATTTACAGAATTTTGTCCAGGGAAAAAGATTTTGAGTCCCAGGCCCTTATTTTCTTTTTAAGGGATTATTCAGGCTCAATGGGCGGTAAAGTGACCCAGACGGTGGTCTCTCAGCATGTCATGCTGTATTCCTGGCTTTTATATCAATATGAAAAGCAAGTTGAAACACGGTTTATCCTTCACGATACAGAAGCAAAAGAAGTATCTGATTTTTATAAGTACTATTCTTATAAAGTAGCTGGCGGTACCAAGGTATTTACTGCATTCAAAATGGTAAATGATATTGTTGAAAGAGAGAATCTGGCACGGGATTATAATATCTATGTTTTCCACGGTACAGATGGTGATGACTGGGATAAGGAAGGAAAGCAGACCATTGCCGAGATTGAAAAAATGCTGAATTATGTGTCCAGAATCGGTATTTCCATTGTAGAACATACCTATGTCGGCTCAAATCAGACCGAAGTGGAAAAGTATTTAAAATCATCGGGCATACTTACGAAACAAAGCAATTTGATTAAACTGGATGTAATGGATGAAAATGCAGATGACTCAAGAATTATTCAAGGCATAAAAAAACTTATTTCATAAAGTGAGAGTCAACAATGGAACTTGTGAGTCAACATGTGAAAGGCATAATGGAAGAATGCAAACTTCGGGCCCGGGATCAAGGCTTGAAGTTTGATGATGAAACCCTTGAATATATCGTGACCAACCGGGACATGATTGAGTTGAGTCCCAAAGTCATGATTCCGACACTTTATGACTACTGGGTACATGATGTAAGAGTCCTGTCAGGAAAAGGCATGTACGAAGCCTATCCTTCCAATCCCTATGAAACAGTCATTAACACCCGGCCGGCCATTTCATTTTACAATGACAACAACCCTGACTGGCTCAATGTAATGATTTTTTACCATGTTTTAGGGCATATCGACTTTTTTCAGAACAATCTTTTCTATAAAAACACATGGGATATTGATTTAACAGGTCAGGCATTGTCAGATAAAAGGGTCATTGCCCAGCTTCGATCTGAAAAGGGCAAATGGGTTGATTATGCCATTGAATTTTCCCGGGGCATTGATAACCTTGTGGGGTATCAAAAGGAACTTAACCACACCATCATGAATGGTACCCGGCGGCAATTAGGCAAAACAGATTTTTATTTTGATACTTTTTTACAAAAAATTAAAAATGTATCCCATCATAAATATTTAAAAGAGATTACAAGATTCAATGCCGGTCGCAATGGCAATGAAGATTTTTTCGATCCAGTGGTAAGCCTTTATCCTGAATTTGAAGAATTATATAAAAAAGAAGCAGCCATAAAAATAAAGCCTGAATTGGATATTGTGGATTATATCCTTCAATATTCATCATTTTTAAAAGAAGATGAAAATAATTGGATAAAATCTGTGATTCAAATTGTTAAGAATACATCTTTATATTTTCAACCACAGATTAGAACAAAAATTATGAATGAGGGGTGGGCAAGCTATTGGCATGAATATCTTTTTATGAGGGATGACAGGATCTGCGGCCATGAAGTAGACTTTGCCAAAGTCAATGCAAGTGTAACATCCATGCCAAAAGTTGGATTAAATCCCTATGCCCTTGGAATGAGGCTGGTTGAACATATTAAAGAGATGGAAGATAAGGGATGCTATTGTTTTGATTATATGTTTTTAAAAGATGAGATAAAAAAGAAAAACTATAACCAAAGCAAAAATTCAGGCGATGAGTTTATCTTAAAGGTTCGAGAAAATTTTAATGATTTTACCTTTATCAATACATTTGTGGATCAGGAGTTTGTTGCCAGACATAATCTTTTTGTTGCAGGCAAACGGTTTAATAGTTCCAGGATATCCTGGGAATACTATATCAAATCCAAAAAGGCTGAAGATTACAAGGAAATGATCATTGATACTTTGTATCACCCTCCGGAAATATTTGTCGATAAAGCCTTTACCAGGGATGGAATATTGTATCTGAATCATAAATTTGAAAACAAACCCTTAAAAATGGATTTTATTGAAAATACCATGATGGGCATAGAATATTTGTGGGGAGGACCTGTTCATCTGGAAACCAGCGAACCTGTGGCATCTGGAAAGGCCGCAACAAACTATGCCAGTTTTTGGGACCCTGCATCTCCTAAAACTGACCCAAATAAGCCAGAATCTGTCAAATGGAAAAGAATGGTTTATGTGATGGAAAACCGCAAAATTTCTAAAAAGGAGGTATGATTTAATATGGAAATAGTGCCTTCAAAAGAAAACCCTATAGATCAAACCCTTGATTTACTGGATAAAAATATAAATGATTACCAAAGGCTTGTGCCTGTTCCCTTTGAAAAGTTTTTAAATAGTTTAAAGGAAAACCCCTCCCAGATTTTACGGAACATCTTTCAGACCTTCCACGATATGATAAAATATTATGTTGATGAATCAGAGGACACAATAACCGGGGATATTGATAAGCTGACCTTTACCAACTATGATTGTTCAAAGCTTTTTGTTGAAGACTCTGAAAACCCCTATTTTACTGATATGCTTTTTGCCAATCGGTTTATGAAACAGATGGAGTATCTACGCCATGGGGCACAGCAGAATAGGATATATATTTTTGACGGCCCCCATGGCTGCGGAAAGAGCACATTTTTAAACAATTTGTTAAAGAAATTTGAAATTTATGCCAATACTGAAAAAGGCCTCAGATATGAGATTGTATGGCGCCTGAATATTAAGAAACTCCAGGACAAAGATTCATCTTTATCGGTATCAGCCTTTGAAAAATTTATTCACTATGTTGAAAAAGAAGAAGATCCCGATGTTAAACATGGGCTCGATGACAGGTTATATGCCGGTACAAATACCGAATATATTGAAGTTCCCTGTATATCTCATGACAATCCTTTTCTGGCCATACCCAAAGATCAGCGAAGAATTGTTCTGGATGAATTGATTAAAAATGATGAATTTAAATGGCGCCTGTTTACAGAGAAAGAGTATGAATGGGTGTTTAAAGAAGAAGTCTGTACGATTTGTTCTTCAATTTATCATTCGTTACTGGAACGATTGGGCAACCCCACCGAAGTGTTTAAAATGCTTTATGCCAGGCCTTACTATTTTAACCGGCGCCTTGGAAACGGTATCAGTGTATTTAACCCCGGGGACAGGCCGTTAAAACAAAATATTATTTACAATCAAATGCTTCAAAAACGAATAAACGCACTGTTCCGGGACAGTAATGTGATCCATTACCTGTATTCACGATTTGCAAAAATCAATAACGGGATTTATGCGCTCATGGATATCAAGGCCCACAACATCGATCGCATGGTTGAACTTCACAACATTATCAGTGAAGGGCTTCACAAGGTAGAAGATATTGAAGAAAGGGTGGATTCATTGTTTTTTGCTTTAATGAATCCTGAGGATAAAAGTAGTATTCGTGATTTTCCTTCTTTTGAAGACCGGATTCAATATATTAATATTCCTTATGTCCTTGATTTTAAGACAGAGGTTAAGATTTATCATAATATTTTCGGCCGGCACATTGAAGGCAGTTTTCTTCCCATGGTTCTTGAAAATTTTGCCAGGATCATCATATGCACGAGAATCGGCAAAAAATCACTGGCCTTGACCCAGTGGATAAAAGATCCTTTAAAATATAAGAATTTTTGTGATGACCAGCTCCTGCTGTTAAAAATGGAATTGTTTTCAGGCAATGTTCCCAAATGGCTGGGAGAAGAAGATATTAAATCCCTGGACAATAATATGCTTAAAATAATTATTGCAGAATCTGAAATTTATGGAAAAGAAGGGCTGTCCGGCCGGGATGCCATTAAAATATTTGATCGATTCTATTCAAAATATGCAAAAGAAGACCGGTTGATCAATATGTCTGACTTATGCACTTTTTTCAGAAAGCTGGATGATCAGCCTAAAAAAATAATCCCCCCGGGATTTCTTGAATCTTTATTACGAATGTATGACTACAGCATCCTTCAACAGGTGAAAGAATCATTATATTATTACAACGAGGAGCGGATTGTCAAAGATATTAAAAATTACATTTCTGCTGTGACCAACGACATTGATTCAATTGTAAAGTGTATTTTTACAAAAGAAGAGATCCATGTGACCGAAGCCTTTCTTGAAAGTATTGAAAACAGGCTTCTGTCTGAAAATATGGAAACCAAAAGAAGACAGGAAATCCGAAATGATGTATTAAAAGAATTTACAACCAGAGCACTTTCTCATGAGATCATGATTGAAGGGAAAAATATTATGGAAACCCGTCTGTTTGAATCCTTATACGAGCGATATGTTCACAACCTGAAAAAACGGGTGCTGGAACCCTTTATTGAAAATGAAAATTTCAGGAATGCCATCAAAGATTTTGACACGGATAAATTTAAAGCCCATGACAAACGGATTAAAAAAGATGTGAAATTTATGTTAGACAATCTTTCCAAGAAGTTTGGCTATACAACTCAGGGGGCCAATGAGGCGTGCATCTATGTAATTGACAATGGCCTGGCAAATAAATTCAAATAATTGTTTTTAATTTTTCTTGATTCTTTTCAAAGTTTCCTTTAAATCAAGACCATGATTTTTACGAGTGACCTTCAGGTTAAAGGAAATTTTCTATCCATTCAATTCGGTGTGTTCAGGTAAATATGTCAAAGCATTTAATCAAAGATGTTAAAAATATTGATAATAGTGTGGTGATCACTCCGACAGATGGGTCTCATAAAGCCTATCTGACTTCTAAATGGTATTCATCTTCTAAGGTTTCAATCCTTGTTATTTTAAAGGATACAAAAAAAACGATAGAGTTTTTAGATGAATTGAATTTTTTTCTGCCGGACAAAAAAGATAAAATTGTTTTTTTCCCGGGATATCATATCCTGCCTTTCAAATCCCTGGCCTACCATAAAGAAACATCTACAAACAGGCTTGCGTCTTTATCAAAAATCATGAATTCAGGTTCAGAACCTTTAATTATTGTAACGGTTGTGGACACCATTTTACAAAAACTGATTCCAAAGAAAAACTTGAATGATTTTGCCGAACTTATCATTGCCAATGAGGAAATTGACAGGGATGCCTTGATTTTGAAGCTTGAATCCGGCGGGTATAACAAAACGTCTCTTGTGGAAGATCCAGGAGAGTATTCAGTGCGCGGCGGTATTCTGGATATTTTTTCTCCAGGTGAAAAATATCCCGTGCGCATTGAATTTTTTGGGGATCTGGTGGAATCCCTCCGGTATTTTTCTGTCTTTACCCAGAGAGGGGTAAAGGAAATTTATGAAACCATCATTATTCCGGCAACAGAAGCAATATTGACCAGAGAAAATCTGCCCCATATCCTGGCCCGTCTCAGACAGGCCGGAACCCTTGCCAGACTTGAAGCATCAAAAATCAGAGCATATGTGAATGAAACCCGTGAATTTGGAAGATTCCCGGGTGTTGAAAGTATGCTGTCCATAGTTTATGAAGAATTAGATACTTTTTTTGACTATATTCCTGAAAATACGCTTTTGGTGATGGATTCTCCCGACGATCTTGAATCCAGGGCAATGGATTTTGAAAATAAGGCGTTGATCAATTATAAAGCCACTGCAGCGGAGAGCCGGCTTTGTGTTGAACCAGACTCCATTTATTTGAAATGGGATAAGATAAAGTCGTTTATTAAATCAAAAAAACAGATATCCTTTAAATCCTTTGACCTGGTAAATGGTCCTTGTGTAGAAGAACATTTGCCGCAACGCTTATTTGCGTTTCAGGATAACACGGATTTGTCTTCATCATTGAAAAGAGAGGGGATTAAAGATAATCCTTTAATCCCTCTGGTTGACTGGTTTAACAATCATTTGGCCCATAAAAGAATAGTCCTGTGTGTCTTAAGTCAAGAATCTCAAGCAAAACGGCTGCTGTCATTGCTGCAACCCTATGGCATTGAACCTGTGCCGTGTAATAACTTCAGGGCAGCAATTAAAAAGAAGCCAGGGATTTATTATCTGTTTGGAGATTTGTCTTCAGGGTTTGTTTTTAAAGAAGATGGCCTGGCCCTTGTCACTGAAAATGAAATTTTCGGCAAAAAAAGGATTCGAAGACAGAGTAGTGCAAGAAGAGATTTAAAAACCAAGTTTATCACGCCGGAAGAATTGAAAAATGGAGATATTGTTGTTCACATTGAACATGGTGTGGGACAATTTGAAGGAATCTGCAATTTAAAAGTGGGCAATATTTCCCAGGACTTTATCCTTATTCAATATCTGGATAATGATAAATTATATTTACCTGTTGATCGCATTGAGATGATTGGCAAGTATATAGGGGTGGATGGCTATACTCCGATTCTTGATAAAATCGGGTCCAAAGCCTGGGTAAAATCAAAGGCCAAAGCAAAAGAAGAGGTTGAGAAAATGGCAGCTGATCTTTTAAATCTCTATGCACAAAGAAAGGTTAATAAGGGATTTTCATTTTCCAGGCCGGATAATTATTACAATGATTTTGAAGCAGCTTTTCCCTATGATGAAACACGTGATCAGTTAAAGGCCATTGATGATGTTCATCTGGACATGGAGGCAAATATTCCCATGGACCGGCTGGTTTGCGGCGATGTGGGATATGGCAAAACCGAAGTGGCCATCAGGGCTGCTTTTAAGGCGGTAAACGATGGAAAACAGGTGGCGATTGTGGTGCCCACCACCATATTGGCAGAACAGCATCTTTTAACGTTTAAGGAGCGGTTTGCCCAATATCCTGTGAATATTGAATGTTTATCAAGGTTTCGAACGCGAAAAGAACAGACAAGAATCCTCAAGGCAATGAACTCAGGTCTTGTGGATATTGTCATTGGAACCCACAGGCTTTTATCAAAAGATGTTGATTTTAAATCACTGGGTCTTTTGGTGATTGATGAGGAACAACGTTTTGGGGTAAAACATAAGGAAACATTAAAAAAGAAGAGAAGCTCTGTGGATGTACTGGCTTTGACGGCAACGCCGATCCCCAGGACACTTCATATGTCACTCACGGGTATGCGGGATATTTCTGTGATCACAACCCCTCCTGCAGACAGACAACCAATCATATCCTATATTTCAAAATATGACGATGTCATTGTCAAGGATGCCATTAAAAGGGAATTGTCACGAAAGGGCCAGATATTTTTTGTGCATAATAATATCAAGACCATTTTCAAAGCTGCACAGAATTTAGAAAAATTGGTTCCAGAGGCAAAAATAGGTGTGGCCCATGGCAGGCTTTCAGAAATCGAGCTTGAAAAGGTGATGTTCCAGTTTGTTAATTTTGAAATTGATGTTTTAGTTTGTACAACCATCATAGAATCCGGTCTTGATATCCCTTCGGCAAACACAATGATTATCAATAAAGTCGAACGGTTCGGGCTTTCTCAAATTTATCAATTAAGAGGTCGGATCGGCCGGGGTGACCATCAGGCCTATGCCTACTTGTTCATTACAGATGAAAACACATTGACAAAGGACGCAAAGAAAAGGTTGTCCGCTTTGATGGAGCACAAAGATCTTGGGTCTGGATTTCAAATAGCCATGAAAGACCTGCAGATAAGGGGTGCCGGGACTGCCCTTGGTGCTTCTCAATCCGGTCATATAGCAGCTGTCGGGTATGACATGTTTTTAAAACTGCTGGATCAGGCTGTTCATGATCTAAAAGGTGAAGAAACCATTGAACCTTTGGAACCTGAAATTAATGCATCCATGTCTGCCGGCTTTCCAGATGGTTATATAGAATCCGTTGAACAGCGATTAACCTTATATAGACGGCTGTCAAGGATTACCATGGTTTCAGATATATCAGATATACAAAAGGAGCTGACAGATCGATATGGCAAACTGCCAAAAGAGGCTGAAAATATGCTCTTAAAAATCATGCTGCGGGTGTATTGTATAAAGGCAGGGGTTCAGCGGCTTGATATAACTCCCAACACCCTTACCCTTTGTTTTTCTGAAAAACACAGAAAAAAACCTCTGAATTCTTTAAATAGTGCTTTAAAGAGTATGGCCTTTTTTGAATTCATTAAAAAAGACAGCATTCAAATTCAATTGGGAAGAAAAAGAAATAATATTTCCAAGGCCCTTTTGGAAACCCGCAATATTCTCAAGGCGATCGCCTGAATGATGATAATATTCAGGCAAAACTTTCTGAAGCACTGCGATTTTTTTTAGTCAATATACCCTTATGTTTTGCGTTAACATACTGGGGTTTGTCCGGTTCCATCAAATTTAAATAAAAAAATATTTTTATTTTTTAAGATAAACCTTTATTTTTTTAAAATATTTAATATAATAAGTCCAAATCTATAAATCCTGTATAAAATTGGTTTTTTATAATCTCAATCTTCTATAACCTGAAGGTCACGCGTAACCTGAAGGTCACACGTAAAAGGAGAAATTATGAAAACTCTTATCAAAAAAGAATCCTTTTTTTTAAAAAAATTTATTCAAACCTTTAACCGGGAAATGATCCCCATTGAAATTATTGATACAAACGGCAATAGATATTCCACGGCTCAGCAGGATATCAAACACAAAATTTTAATTAAAGATCGCAAATTTTTTAAAGCCCTGATTTCCCCCAGTGCATTTTCTCTTGGTGAAGCCTATGTAAAAGGGTATTTTGATGTATCCGGCAGTATAAGAGAGCTTTATGAGCTTATTTGCGATAAATTGCTCAATACAGATCAACGAAAGGGGATGCTTACATTTTTTTCCAATCTTTTTGTGAAAGCAAAGGAAAAAGAAAAGGAAAATATTGAATATCACTACAATGTTCCCGGAGATTTTTATCGATTGTTTTTAGGGGAAACAATGGGATACACTTGTGGATATTATACAAGTGAAAAAGCGACAATGGATGAAGCGCAAAATGAAAAAATGGATATTATCTGCAGGAAATTACGGCTTGAAAAGGGAGATAAACTTCTCGACATAGGGTGTGGATGGGGTAATTTTGCTGTTTTTGCAGCCAAGCATTATGGTGTGGATGTAACGGGAATTACCTTAAGTTCCGAGCAAAAAAAATATGCTGAAAACTGGATAAAAACCGAAGGGCTTTCCCATAAAATAAATATAAAAATTTTAAATTACAGGGACCTTGGCACTGAAGTTTTCAATAAAATTTCATGTATTGGCATGTCAGAACATGTGGGAAAAGCCAATATGAGCAATTTTTTTAAAACCGTTCATAAAAGCCTTAAAAAAGGTGGCCTTTTTATGCAGCATACCATCACCACTAATATAAAAAGGAAAAAAGGGTTTGAAAATTCATTTCTGGATAAATACATGTTTCCAGGAGGGGAGCTCATGTTTGAGCATGACCTTGTGAACCTGGCATCGTCTTCTGGTTTTGAACTGCTTAATGCAGAAAATTACAGAACCCATTATGTAAAGACCTTAAATGATTGGATATTGCAGATGGAAAAACAGAAAGACAAGTTATTGAAGATTGTTTCTGATAATGTTTATCGCATTTATCATATTTTTTTTATAGGGTCTTTGATTTATTTTAAAACAAAAGAGATTTCAATCTTCCAAAATCTTTTTTATAAGACAGATATAGATAACAGCAGTACTGACGTCTTTTTAAGCCCCTATTCTAAAAATGAAACACGAATTGCCTGATATAGACAAATTTGAACGTATTGTCTTTAAAAAGAAAAATACATTAGATCTTCTTTTGGCTTTTTCGTTAAAATTAATGCAGGCCAGACAAGTAGGACTGCTGCTGGGAACCAACAAAACCTATTTTAAATTTTTACCTCCTGATAAATGGGACAGGGGTGTTATGCATAAATTTAATGGTAAGGGTTTTAGTGGTTTTATTTTGAAATATTTTGGAACCTTCATCGTCAGATATAAAGGCCTGTCGCCTGTCAGGCTGTATAAAGATACTCAATTTGGTGAAAAAGAGGAAACAGTCGGCATCATTTCTTTTGTTCTTAGAAAACACAAAGATTTTTATGAAAAAGGCATTAAAATTCTCATTATTGATAATATCAGTGGTGGTTTCAATACGGATGAGAGTCATTCAAATGTATCAATTCTTTCCTATGATGGTGATATTTTTAAACCCTTGCCAGACTTGAAAATCAATAATGCCATAGTTAAACAATTTAAAGCTAAAAATTTTGTTTCTGCCTATATCCCGGATTATGGCGCCATTGTTTTTAACACGATTAATGAAAAATTCCTGGAAAAAACTGGAGAAAAATTCACCAACGAACTGGAACTTAAAAAAAGATTAAATATCTTAATTTCAGCTATTGAAATGGCATCTCTTGCATATATCGGTCTTGCCAGAGGCAGACAGGCAGCCCATATTATCTGGAGGAAAGAGAAAAGTCTTAGAAAAACAGCATTGCAGTTAAAAAATAAAGAGATTGAATTGAATGCCCAGAAAGAATACTTAAAGGCTGTGGGTGCTGTAAACGAAGGCCAGCTGAATATGGAACCTGTCAACATTACAGATGGCGTTTATGCCTTTATCGATATGGTAGGATCAGCCACCATGAGAAAAAAGTTAAATCCCAGGGATTATTTTTATATCCTGAACCTGTGTCACCAGATTACTGCCAATAATGCTAATCAGTATTCATGCAGGGTAGATAATTTTATGGGGGATTGTGTTTTTCTGGAAAATGCTTCGCCATTTGACGATAAAAAAGCAAGGTTTTCCATGGGAACACATGAAAGGATCATGCTGATGATCTTTACCCTGGCCGCCATTTTGAATGAGATACATTTGTTGAAAACAGGACAGCATGACATGGATAAGACTGGAAGGGTGAAAGACTTGATTGATACGGCAAAAATTGATATTAGTTTCAGGACAGGGATGGAAATGGGAACAGCATTGATCGGCCCTTTGGGAAGTCGGAAAAGAAAAATAGTCACTGCCATCGGTGAAGCTGTAAACACTGCGTCAAGACTGGAAAGCTGTGGCATTAAGGAAGGGATTCATATCAGTGAAACGATATTGGCCATATTAAAGGATGCCTGTATTACAAGGGATACCAGAACCATCTGGGGGGCCATTTGTAAAACAAATAATATGGAAGAATCAGACAACCCTGACAGCTTGAGTTTTTTTGATTATTATAAGAAAGTGTTCGGACTTGAGGAAAATATAATTATTCAAAGGGAAAAAGTATCCTATAAAGAGTTTTCAAAAGACATTACCTATTGGATCAAATGCATACCTGATTCAAATGATTAAAATTATCGCTCAAAGTAGCAATCGGTAAAATTGGCGGTTTTCGGACGATCAATAGCTAACAAGAAAGATACAGGATAGAAGTCATAACCTGAAGGCCACACGTAACCTGGAGGTCAGAACTAAGATGGATTTATATGATGGAATAAAATATAATATAAAAGGAGTGATGCTGGGTTTAAAAACTCCAAAATTGTTGATGCTCGGGATATTGCGATTTGTCATTGTTTTATTTTTTACCCTTGTTTTATCCGGCCTTGTTTTATACTGGCATGATGAAATTTTATTAATGATCTGGAAAATGCCGGAATCAGGCTGGTTGATATTTGTATGGAAGGCAGTTTCATGGCTTTTATCCATTTTTCTTGCTGCTATTGCCATGGTTCTTGCTTATTTGATTGCCCAGTTATTTTTCTGTGTTTTCATCATGGATTACATGTCAAGAATCACTGAAAAAATTATATTGGGCAAAAAAGTGCCATTTGAGCAAGGGTCATGGGTCAGCTTTTTTATTTATCTGGTTAAACAGGAAATACCCAGGGCTATTATTCCTGTGTTGATTTCTCTTATTATTATGGTGCTGGGATTGCTGACCCCCGTAAGTCCGATTATCATTGTCATCTCTTCTGTTGCAGCTGTGGTATTTCTGGCCTGGGACAATACAGACCTGGTACCGGCAAGAAGGATGAAACCCTTTAATATAAGGATAAAATTTTTAAGGGAACATTTAATGTTTCATATAGGATTTGGGCTACTTTTTCTTATACCTGGACTAAACATAGTGTTTTTATCCTTTGCACCTGTGGGGGCAACCCTTTATTACCTGGAAAAAGAACAATGATTTATTCAAAAGGTAAGCGTCATGGATGTTGTTTGCAAACAATATAGTGATTTATTGACGGAGAAGAAAGTGGAAGCAATGTCCAAAGAGGAGGAAATCATTGTTTGCGCTTTTTGCAATCATCATATCACAGAGCCGTCTAAGCAGATTGCCGTAAATAATTCATTTCATCATGTTTTTGCAAATCCCCATGGCCTTATCTTTGAGATAGGGTGTTTTAGCGATGCAAAAGGGTGTGTGGCCAGTTCAATCTCCTCATGCGAATTTTCATGGTTTCTTGGATTTTCATGGAAAATAGGTGCCTGTAATGAGTGTTCAACTCATTTAGGTTGGATTTTTTTGTCAGAATCAGACCGGTTTTATGGACTTATTCTTGAAAAATTAATTTTTCCTTAACCTGAAGGTCACACGTAACCTGAAGGTCACACGTAAAAACCGTTTGACAATTTTTTATATTATTCTATAATTAAACTAATCTGACTATCGTTTCTGAATCTGTACGAATAATCTGATTTCAAATCTATCTCTATCTCTATTTCAATTTTTAAACCTTATTACAGGAGGGTAACCCATGAGTGAGAGCGTATACAAAATTATTGACCTTGTAGGGAGCAGTACAACATCCTGGGAAGATGCAGCCACCAATGCCATTGATCGTGCATCACAATCATTAAGAGATTTAAGAATCGCAGAAGTGATGAAACTTGATATTAAAATCGAGAAAGGAAAGCCTGCGCAATTCAGAACAAATTTAAGGGTTTCCTTTAAATATCAAGATTAAAAAGACAAAACCGGGAAAATTGTGAGGTTGGAAATTTGTGTTTTAAATTGGAAATTCAAATTTTAGATTTCAAAATTTCAACTTTACAATTTTCTTGCTAACAATGGAGGAAAAAATGCAGAATGCAAAAAGTGTTTACGGAAAACGATCTCCTGTAGATCGCAGGTCCCCGGTAGACAGGCGAATCATTGATATGGGGCCTGGATATCCAGGAAGCGAAAGCAGAAAAAAAATTAAAATTAAAAGTCGAAGAAAAGGATGGGAAGACCGATATGGCTGGGAGAGAATCAGCAAATGGAGTAGTTCTCCGATTTATTTTGATTTACCATAATCATTGCCTGCTAGTTTGAACGTCAATTTCTGTATCTGAATTTCTAAATTAATTAAACTTTGTTGAAAAAGATCATTTCATTTTATTACGATAGACATCGTAAAATGTTAATGAATTTTCTCGTCCTCATGATTTTCATTGTTTTTGGCCCTTCATTCATGCTAAACAAATCGGAAAAACAAGCGCGAGTACAACCCGGGGATTAAGAAAATTAGCAGCTACCCCAGGGCGCGAACTTATTTTCAATACTGACAGGATAAAAATAAGGGATCATTATGAAAGTTCTTGTTACCGGGGCAGCAGGGTTTATTGGATTTAATTTAGCTGTTCGCCTCCTTAGAGAGGGTGTAAGCGTCTGTGGAATTGATAATTTAAACGATTACTATGATGTAAACCTTAAAAAGACAAGGCTTTCCATTATTGGAAAAGATCCAAAATTTGAGTTCCTGCTGGTTGATTTGTCTGACAGGGAAAAAATAAAAAAATTGTTTGAAACGCATCAATTTGATTATGTTATAAACCTTGCTGCCCAGGCAGGGGTCCGTTACAGCATTGAAAACCCCGCATCTTATATTGACAGTAATTTAGTTGGCTTTGGTAATATACTTGAAGGTTGCCGACATTCAGGTGTCAAGCACCTGGTCTATGCCTCCAGCAGTTCTGTCTATGGACTGAATACAAATATGCCGTTTTCTGTCCGGCATAATGTGGATCATCCCATCAGCCTCTATGCAGCATCCAAAAAAGCCAATGAATTAATGGCCCATACCTATAGCTATTTATACAATCTTCCCACAACAGGACTAAGATTTTTCACTGTTTATGGTCCATGGGGAAGGCCGGATATGGCTCTTTTCCTTTTTACAAAGGCCATTTTGAACAATGAGCCCATTAAAGTATTTAATAATGGGGATATGCAGAGGGATTTTACTTATATTGATGATATTGTAGAAGGCGTTGTCAGAGTAATGAACACTATTCCAACGGCAGATCCGGACTGGACATCTGACACACCCAACCCGTCCAGCTCTTGTGTCCCCTACAAACTCTACAATATCGGCAACAATCAGCCCGTTGCCCTGATGGCATTTATTGAAGCCATTGAAAAGGCCATCGGAAAAAAAGCCATTAAAGAATATTTGCCTTTACAGGCAGGCGATGTCCCTGCAACCTATGCAGATGTAAGCGATCTGATAAAAGATACAGGCTTTAAACCTGCAACGCCCATAGTTGAGGGAATAAATAATTTTGTTAAATGGTATAAAGAATACTATAAATAATTCAACTTAAGGTAATATTTTATGAAATTAACGATTATTGGAACTGGTTATGTGGGGCTTGTCACAGGAGCATGTTTTGCAGAAATGGGAAGTATAGTGACCTGTGTTGATATAGACCGGACAAAAATAGAAAACTTGAAAAACGGCATACTTCCCATTTATGAGCCTGGACTTGAAAACCTTGTCATACAAAATTATAAGGAAGGAACCTTAAAATTTTCCACAAGTCTTGAACAGGCAGCAAAAAATTCCAATATTTTCTTTATTGCAGTGGGCACACCACCTGGTAAAGATGGTTCTGCAGACCTGCAATATGTCTTACAGGTTGCAAAGGAAATAGGTCAGAATATTAATGACTATTCAGTGATTATAGACAAATCAACGGTCCCGGTTGGGACGGCTGATAAAGTTAAATCCACCATACAAAAAGAACTTTCAGACAGGGGTGTTAATATTGAGTTTGATGTGGTCAGTAATCCTGAATTTTTAAAGGAAGGCGCTGCTGTAAATGATTTTCTCAAGCCGGATCGAATTATTATCGGGGTCGATTCCCAGCGTGCTGCAGAGCAAATGAAACGGCTTTATGCCCCGTTTTCACGGAACAGGGAAAAAATTATATCCATGAATGTCCGTGATGCAGAAATGACCAAATATGCTGCAAATTCAATGCTGGCAACCAAAATATCCTTTATGAATGAAATATCCAATATCTGTGAAAAACTGGGCGTGGATGTTGAAAATGTCAGAAAAGGAATCGGGTCTGACTCAAGGATCGGGTATTCGTTTATTTATCCAGGATGCGGTTATGGCGGCTCATGCTTTCCAAAAGATGTCAAGGCCCTGATTAAAACAAGCAAAGATAATGGTTTTGAACCAGAGCTGCTCAATGCTGTGGAAAAGAGAAATAATTTTCAAAAACAGGTATTGTCAGATAAAATCATTAAAAAATTTGGACAGGATCTTTCAGAGAAAATCTTTTGCATGTGGGGCCTTTCTTTTAAACCTGGCACAGATGATATGAGAGAATCTTCATCATCTGTGATCCTCAAAGAATTGATGGATTCAGGAGCCATGATCAAAGCTTTTGATCCCGTTGCCATGGATCAGGCACGCAAAGAGTTGCCTGAAAATTGGTTTACTGAGGGCCGGCTGAAATTAGAGGTCAACCAATACAAAGCAATTGAAAATACAGATGCATTAATCCTGGTCACTGAATGGAAAACCTTCAGGCAGCCTGACTTTAAGCTCATGGCAGATACCATGAGGCAAAGGGTTATATTTGATGGGAGAAACCAATATGACCCGGTCGAAGTCAGAGAAGCAGGATTTGAATACCACGGTATTGGAAGAGAAAACGTGTAAACCAAGGGGACAGATTTTAAATCTGTCCCCAGTTAATGCTGTTTTTACGCAAGCGCTCTTGAAACGATCTCGTAAACATTTTTAGAAAGAGTTTGCACGGCTAAAATCCGTTCAAGCTCTTTTTGCATTAAAGTCTTTCTATCATCGTCATATTTTTTCCAGAGATTAAAGCATGAAGACAACCTGGCTGCAATCTGGTGGTTGATTTTATCCAATAAAATAATCTGGTCTGCAATAAACCTGTATCCGTCCCCATCTTTTTGATGAAAATTGATCGGGTTCTGAAGGGCAAAAACGTAAATCAGGGATCTGACCTTATTTGGATTTTTAATTGAAAAATCCAAATGGCGGGTAAGGGCTGTGACATTTTCCAAAGTATCGGGAAGAGGGGAGCCTGCCTGAACAGCAAACCACTTATCCAGAACAAGCTTGTCATGCTGCCATTTGGCATGAAATTTTTCAACAGCTTTTTGTTTTATATCTGGATCAATTCCTGCAAGGATTTTAAACCCGGCCAGTTCATCGGTCATGTTTTCGGCAGATTCATAATGGCCCCAAATAAGCTTGGTTATGCTTGATTCTTTTAAACTGCCCAGGTATGACAAACATAAGTTTTTCAAAGCTCGGTCTGCCATTATCTCATGGGACACCATTGTATCATGGGGCTTGCTTAAATGGTTTGATTGAGAACAAAGATCAATAACATCCATGAACTGATCTTTCAGTTGGGCTGCAATGTATTGCTTTAAAAATAGCCTTGCCTTGTGGATGGCATTGACATCAACAAGATCAAAATAATCTTTGATTTCAGTTTCCATTGGCAGGGAAAGCGCCTTGGCTAAAAATGCATAATCCAGGGTCTGGTCTTTCAGCGCTTTTTTAAACGCCACCATCAATCCTTTGGAAACAGACAATTCTTTTCCGGTTTGAATGGATAGAATTATCTGTTTGATTTCCTTGATAAAAAGAGTTTGTGCAGCATCCCACCGGCTGAACTCATCTGTATCATTTGCCATGAGAAAAGAAAGCTCTTCATCCGTAAAATCGGTTTGAATCTTTACCGGTGCAGAAAATTGTCTGAATATGGAAGGAAGGCTGTTTTCAGGGATGTTTTTAAAAATAAATGTTTCTTTTTCGTCCCGAAGCTCAAGCAGTCTTTTGCCAGCAGGTGTTATATCTTTCCCTTGAGCATTCAGGATACCAAAGCTGATCGGAATATGAAGCGGCTTTTTGATCTCCTGGTTTCTGTCCGGCAGGGTCTTTTGCTGAAAAGTGATTTCAAGCTGTCTGGATTCCGGTAGATAGGCTCTGGTCATGGTGATAGTTGGCGTGCCGGATTGAAAATACCACAGCTTGAATTGTTCAAGATCCTTGCCCGAAGCTTTTTCCATCACTCCGACAAAATCATCTATGCTCACGGCCATCCCGTCAAATATTTCGAAATAGAGGTCAATGCCTTTTCTGAAATTTTGTTCCCCTATCAATTGATGGATCATTCGGACAAGTTCAGACCCCTTTTCATAGACAGTCATGGTATAAAAATTATCCATTTTTATATAAGAATCCGGCATTACCGGGTGGGCCATGGGACCTTCATCTTCAGGGAATTGTTGTCCCCTTAAATTTTTTACATTTGAAATTCTCTCAACACTTCTTGAATTTAAGTCTGAAGAAAATTCCTGGTCCCGGAACACTGTAAGTCCTTCCTTCAGGCTTAACTGGAACCAGTTTTTAAGAGTAACCCTGTTACCCGTCCAATTATGGAAATATTCGTGACCGATAACCCCTTGAATATTAATATAATCTTCATCTGTAGCCGTTGCAGGATCAGCCAGAACATATTTGGAGTTAAAGATATTTAATCCTTTGTTCTCCATTGCGCCGGCATTAAAATCATTTATAGCCACAATCTGATAAAGATCCAGATCATATTCAAGGCCAAATCTTTTCTCATCCCATGCCATGGCCTGCTTTAAGGATTCCATGGCATGACTGCACTTATCAATATTTTCTTTTTCAGAATAGATTTTTAATTGAATACTTCTGCCTGAACAGGTGATAAACTGATCTTCAATATGATCTATATCGCCTGCCACAAGGGCAAACAGATAACTTGGTTTTTTAAAAGGATCTTCCCATCTGACAAAATGCCTGTTGTTGTCAAGATTTCCTGACTTAACCAGATTGCCGTTGGAAAGCAAAACAGGATATTGGGTTTTATCGGCAATGATCGTGCAGGAGTATTCGGCCATAACATCAGGCCGGTCCGGGAAAGGGGTTATTTTTCGAAACCCTTGGGCTTCGCATTGGGTACACAAAATAGTTCCTGATTTATATAAACCTTCAAGGCTGGTATTTTCATGGGGCCTTAAAATGTTTGTAATTTCAAGTTCAAACTCATCAGGAGTTCTTGCTATTTTAAACAACCCATCATCTGTCTCATACTCTTCGGGCAGCAAAACCATGCCGCCGGCAATGACAGAAACAATATCAAAGGACCCCTTATCAAAAACAAGGGCGGTGTCCTTATCTGCAACCATCTTATTTTTTCTTATTTTCAGGTTGGAGGTAACCTTGGTCTGATTTTCTTTAATCTCAAAAGTCAGATCTGCCTGATTAACAAAAAATGCCGGGGGTGTGTAATCTTTAAGATATATTTTTTCTGGAGTTTTCATGACCCAAAAAATAAACTCTGAATATCAATATGTCAATTAAAGATGTTGTCCTTACATCCATATAATTTCAGATAACAGCAGATGGTTTTTTACAATTCTGATACGCTATTGAGAAAGAAATGCTGAGAAAAGTCCAAAAAATTGAGCGCGCGAGACAGCAAAGCCTTTTAAAATATTTCATGTGTCAGTCGTAAGCCTGTTTGAATATACTGGTGTTTGATTGGAAAAAGTATTATTATAAATTTTTTAAGCTGAAAAATTTGAATTGGGCCGCAATCCTGTTTAGAAAAATTCAGTTTTAAAGATGAATTATGAATATGGAACTTGAGAAAAAATGGAAAAAAAGAATAATAAAGTATCTCCCCCACAAATGAGCCCCTATGTTTTTACAATTTTATTGATCGGCTTTGGTCTGTGGTGTTCCTGGGACGGCTGGCTGACAAATGATCCTGAGATGCTTGAACATGCTACCTTTAACAGGGTTTTAAGTGCTGTCCTGCTTCCCTGGGGTGTTTATGATTTTTTTAAAATACGAAAAAAACAGAGAAATAAAAAACAATCTGAAGATTAATGCTTTGTAAGTATCCTTAACTGCGGAAATCCTAAATCTAATAATCCACTTCAATAGCCTGAAATTATTAATGTTTTGTCGAAGCAAGGCATTTTTTCTTGAGTATTGGGAAAAATACTGTTAGATTCCCACACTTAAAATTTGAAATACAAGGAATTTTTGTTTAATGCATTCTAAAACCATAGATAAGACCCTTTTAAAAGAAATAAATAAACGCAGAACCTTTGCCATTATCAGTCATCCTGATGCAGGCAAGACAACTTTGACAGAAAAATTACTGCTGTTTGGCGGTGCCATACAACAGGCCGGGGCTGTTAAATCCAGGAAGATTGCCAGAGCAGCCACCAGTGATTTTCTGTCCATTGAACAGGAAAGAGGTATCAGTGTGTCTTCCTCTGTTATGAAGTTTAATTATAAAGGGTATGAGATTAACCTTCTGGACACACCGGGGCATAAGGATTTTTCCGAGGACACCTACAGGGTTTTGACTGCTGTGGACTGTGCAATCATGATTATTGATAATGCCAAAGGAGTTGAGCCCCAGACCCAGAAATTGATGGAAGTCTGCAGGATGCGCAACACCCCCATTATCACCTTTATTAACAAGCTGGACCGGGAAGGCATGGAACCCCTGGATATTTTTGAAGATATTGAGGACAAGCTTCAGATTGAATGTGTGCCCTTAAGTTGGCCCATTGGGATGGGAAAGAGGTTTAAAGGTGTGTATAATCTTGGAAAAAAGGAATTGGGTATTTTTTCTCCCGGGTATACGCCAAAGGATGATGATGGCGTATTTATAGATGATTTAGCAGATCCAAGGCTTGATGAGATGATTTCCGAGACCCAGGCAGAGCAGCTCAGGAATGATGTGGATTTAATCAATGGCGCATCTGAGCCCTTTGATATGGATTTGTATTTGAATGGTACCCAGACCCCTGTTTTTTTTGGCTCTGCCATTAATAATTTTGGAGTCAGAGAAATGCTGGATGCCTTTGTAGAAATCGCACCACCTCCTGGAAAGCGGCATACAGCCACAAGGGATGTGGAACCTCATGAAAACGAATTTTCAGGATTTACATTTAAAATTCAGGCCAATATGGACCCGGAGCATCGGGACAGAATCGCTTTTTTCAGGATTTGTTCCGGTAAATTTACCAAGGGTATGAAGGTGAGACATCACAGGATTGGAAAAGAGATTAAACTTTCCAATGCCACTATTTTTATGGCCCAGGAAAGAAACAATATTGAAGAGGCCTATCCCGGCGATATCATAGGGATACATAACCACGGCACCATTAAAATAGGTGACACTTTTACCTCAAAGGAACCTTTAAAATTTTTAGGCATTCCCAGTTTTGCTCCTGAACACTTCAGGCGGGTGATTTTAAAAGATCCCCTGAAAGCAAAAGCCTTGCACAAGGGGTTGGTTCAGCTGTCAGAAGAGGGTGCCATACAGGTATTCAGCCCTTTGCTGGGGAACCTGCATATTGTTGGTGCAGTCGGGGTGCTTCAGTTTGATGTGACCATGGCACGGCTTAAAGCAGAATATAATGTAAATGCAAGCTATGAAACCATTGATTTCTCCGTTGCAAGGTGGGTAACCTGTGAAGATGAGAAAATGCTGAAAGAGTTTAAAAAGAAAAATGAATCATATCTGACACTGGATTCAGAGGGGTGGCTGACCTTTTTGACGACAAGTGAGTATCAACTGGGATTTACCATGGAAGAGTGGCCGCAGATAGTCTTTCATAAGACAAGAGAGCATAATCAGTGCTGATCGAAAATTGCCAATTTCCCCGAATACTGTGTTGGGCCTGCTGCTAGATATGAACCTTATCCTTTTAGATACCAGAGATTTTATTGACCCTGAGCGGGCCAGGCTCAAAGGCAGGAGGTTTAAGCATTTAGTCACTGTCAACAAGGTCATGGAAAATGATCAAGTGGTCTGCGGCCTTTTAAACGGTAAGATCGGTACAGGCCGGGTTAAAAAAATATCACATGATTTTATCGATATGGAAATCTGCCTTGATCATGACCCATCAGACCCATTAGCCTTGACACTTGTGTTAGCCCTGCCAAGACCGAAAATGCTCAAACGGATTATTGAGAGCGTCACAAGTCTGGGGGTTAAGAATATTTATCTGATCAATTCATGGCGGGTGGAAAAAAGTTTCTGGCAAAGCCCTTTGCTGAATCATGATGAGCTTGAAAAGCATATGATCCTGGGATTGGAGCAAGCTAAGGATACGGTATTGCCCAGGATTTATCAAAAAAGATTTTTTACCCGTTTTGTAAAGGAAGAACTGCCGCTCATTGCAAAAGATAGCCTGTGTATCACAGCCCATCCAAAGGCCTCAAGTATTTGTCCGGCAGGTGTAAATAAAGAGATCACCCTTGTGATAGGGCCTGAAGGAGGGTTTATTGATATTGAAATTGACACTTTGGAGCAAGCAGGGTTCACTTCATATCACATCGGGCCAAGAATTTTAAGGGTTGAAACTGCGGTTACGTATATGATATCGCGATTGTATAGATAAAAAGTGCACAGCGAAAAATTTGGCTTCGCGTCTTCGACCCAGGTTTTTCGGTTAGGCACAAAATATAAGGAATTTTTAAATGAAAGATAAAAAAAAGATTGATAAAGAACGGCAGATGTCCTATGACAGCTTGCCTCCCAGTGTTAAAGAAAGCTTGACCGAAGAAGAAAAACAGCTTTTCCTAAATGCAGAAGAATGGCCGGAATCTCTGTTTGAAAAATTGGAAGAATTTATTATCAAAGAGTAGGCGATTGATCAGCCCTCGTTTTTTTAGCTTCAAGGTCTTCCCATCTTTCATACAGGGACTGGGCCTGCTTTTGTGATTGTTCTAGCAGGGAACAATAGGTTTTCATTTCTTCAGGGTTCCTGATGATTTCAGGTTGTTGAATTTTGTCGGATAATGATTTGATTTCAGCTTCAGCCACCAGAATTTTTTCTTCGATATGGTCTAACTCATATTTATCCTTATAGGAAAAAGTTTTGGAAGGCTGTTTTTTGTTTTCAGCTGATTTTTTGATTTTTTTCGGTTTTTCACCTAAGGTTTGGCGATAGTTCATGATTTGATGAAAATCTTTAAAAAATCTGGCTTCAGCATTTGGATCAAGATATAAAATTTTGTGGCAGACCCTGTCCATAAGGTAACGGTCATGGGAAACAATAATAACAGCACCAGGGAATTGCTGGATACTTTCTTCAAGGACTTCAAGAGAAAGAATGTCAAGATCATTGGTGGGTTCATCCAAAAGAAGTAGATCACAAGGGGTCAGCATGATATTGGCAAGAATGATCCTTGCTTTTTCCCCACCTGAAAGCCTTTTTACAGGCATATCCAGCTGATCCGGCATAAATAAAAATCGTTTTGCCCAGGTAACAATATGAATGGATCGGTCATTATAATTGACACTGTCTCCACCGCCCGGGTTCAGGGCTTCTTTTAAGGTTAACAGGGGATTTAAAGTTGAACGGTTTTGATCAAAAATAGATATTTTTAAATTTTCAGCCCATTGAACCTTACCTTTATCAGGTAGGGTTTTTTGTTCAAGAATGGATAAAAGTGTGGACTTGCCACTGCCGTTTTCCCCAACAATCCCAAGACAAAATCCAGGACCGATTTCAAAGGTAATATCAGAAAACAGTTTTTTCCCATTAATATCTTTAGAAAGGCCATAGGCGCGTAATAATTTTTTAGTCTGCCTGCCAGTGGCTTGAAAGTCAATATCCATGGTAGCTGTATTTTTATTCCGGTCTTTTAAGGCATACAATTCCATCCTTAAATCTTGGGCCTGTTCAATTCGATATTTTGCTTTTGTGCTTCTGGCTTTGGCTCCCTGCCTCAGCCACTCCTCTTCCCGCCTCATTTTACTGGATAAAGAGGCCTGTTGTTTTTGCTGTGCCTCTAAAAACTTACGCCTTTCTTTTTCAAATTTTTTATATTGACCCTGGATTTTAAAATATCCGGACGGATAATATTTTCCTATTTCCATTACATTGGAACAGATGTTTTCGAGAAAGGCACGGTCATGACTGACAACAATAAATGAAAATCTGGCAGTCTTTAAAATTTCTTCAAGCCATAAAATACCATTAATATCAAGATGATTGGTGGGCTCGTCCAGTAAAAGGATATCTGGTTGGCAGCACAGGGCCCTGGTAATGGTAAGCCTTTTAACCCATCCGCCGGATAAATTTTTTGACAATAGATTTGCATCTGTAAATCCGCCTTTTCCCAAAGAGGTTTGAACAATTTTATGTTGCTCTTTTTCATCAAAGGGGCTGTCTTTTATGCTGTGGTATAAAATTTGTTCTACAGTTTGATCCGGATTAAGCTGATCTTCCTGGGGAAGATAAATAACTCTTAAACCGGTTTTGGTAATAAACTCTCCTGTATCTGGCTGGGTAATATTTGCAATGAGCTTTAAAAAAGTAGATTTGCCGGATCCGTTCATTCCAATAAGCCCAAGCTGCTCATTTAATTTAAAATCAATGGAAAGATCATGAAAAAGTGTATCATCTCCATAGGTTTTTGAAACATTCTTTAAACTGAAAACAAGACTCATGACGGTTGTTCTTTGTTATTGGCTTGATGTTTGATCTGCCTGTATACTCTGATCATTTTGATGGGAAAACTGATGAATAAAGTTAAGCTGATCAATATGACAAAGCTTGCTGCAAAAAAAGACATTATAAAACTGAAAGGATCATTTAAAGAATATGCCCCTGCCATCAAATCAACTCCAAAGACCAGAAAAAAGCCGGACAAAAGGGTCATGATAATTTGCACCAGCCACCACGTATATTTCATATAAAAAAAATTACCTTTTTATAAAAAGTGTAAAGGGGTTTAAAAACAGAGCAAGTCTACAGTGTTGCCATGAAAAAATCAAATCCATTTATAAACCCGAATCCATATAAACCCATTGATTTGTATTACCAAGGCATTATAGTGTCTTTAATAAAAAGATAAAAAAACAGGAGTTTTATTATGAGAATCCTTGTGGTTGAAGATGATTTAAAAATTGCAGAATTTATTCAAAAGGGCCTTAAGACATCAGGGTTTGCAGTTGATCATGCCACAACAGGAAACCAGGGGCTTGAAATGGCTTTTGCAGCGCCCTATGACACACTGGTTGTGGATATCATGCTGCCGGAACTGGACGGTATCTCCTTAATCAAAAAAATCCGGGCAGAAAAGAACAATACCCCTGTCATTATTTTATCTGCCAGGAACCGGGTGGATGACCGGGTTAAAGGTCTTCACGCCGGTGCAGATGATTACCTGACAAAACCTTTTGCTTTTTCAGAACTTCTTGCAAGGATACAGGCATTGATCCGGCGGGTCGGGAATGTTACAGATCCTGTAAATCTCAGCTATGCAGACTTAAGCCTTGATATTTTGAAGCGTCAGGTAAAAAGAAAGAATGAAACCATTGAATTGCAGCCCCTTGAATTTTCCCTTCTGGAATATTTGTTGCGGAACAAGGAGCGGGTTGTTTCAAGAACCATGATCATGGAACATGTCTGGGATTATAATTTTGACCCCATGACCAATGTTGTTGAAGCAAGAATCTGCAGGCTCAGGGATAAAATTGATAAAGACTATGAACCCAAATTGATTCATACCGTTCGCGGCGCCGGGTATGTGTTGAAAGAATAATGCGTTATAAACTTTTTAATACAATTGCTTTTAAATTAACACTCTGGTTTACAGGAATTTTTACAATCTGTTCCGGTTTTGCCTTTGTATTATTCTATTTTCTTGCCACACAAACCATTCAGTCTCAGGTCGATCAGGAACTTATGGATAATGCATCTAAATTTTCTGCTGTTATCCACAGAACCGGTTTGGTGGGAGCAAGGGAACTGGCCGTGGTAGAAGCCCAGGCAGCCGGAGAAAAGGTCATATTTTTCAGGCTTTTATATCCAACAGGAGAAGTATTTGCATCTTCCCATATGTCTTATTGGAAACAGGTTAATGTCAGCAAGAATACCCTGCAAACCCTTGTTCTGAAGAAAACCCCTGTTTTTGAAACCATTCTTATTCCATCCACCAGAAAAAAAATAAGAATTCTATATAGCTATGTGGCTTCCAACGCCATCTTACAAACCGGAATAGCCATGGATTTTTCCATTAAATTTTTATCGGCATTTAAAAAAGTTTTTATTGGTGCAATGGGCTTTATCATCATTTTTTCCGCAGTATCTGGCTGGCTTCTGATTAGAAAAGCCTTGTCCGGGGTGAAAACCATTACAAGAACAGCTCAAAATATTACAGGTACAAGCCTTGAGGCAAGGGTTGAGACAACCGGCAATAAAGATGAACTTGATCATCTGGCCATTACATTTAATGCCATGATTGACAGAATAGAAGAACTTGTAAAAAATATCAGGGAGATGAGTGACAATATTGCCCATGATTTAAAAAGCCCCATTGCAAGGATCAGGGGATTTGCGGAATTATCCCTTACCCATGAGGAAAATCTGGAGGACTTTCGTGCCATGGCCTCAAATACCATTGAAGAATCAGATCGTCTCCTGGACATGATCAATACGATGCTGGTGATTTCAAAGGCTGAAGCCGGAGAGGGAGAATTTGAGTTTAAAAAAACCAACCTTTCCATAATGATCAAAGCTGCATGCGATCTTTTTGCACCGCTGGCAGAAGATAAAAATATAGAATTTAACCAGACCATTGAAGAACAAATATTTATTGTTGCAGATATAAAAATGCTTCAAAGGGCATTTTCCAACCTGTTAGACAATGCAATAAAATACACGCTTGAAAACGGGAGAATAAATGTTATTGCTTTTAAAGAAAACCATGGCATTACCATTAAAATTGAGGATACGGGAATCGGTATTGCGCAGGAATGTCTGGAAAAAATATTTCAAAGATTTTACAGGGCTGAATCTTCCAGGACAACTGCAGGCACAGGCTTAGGATTAAGCCTTGCCAGAACCATTGTCCATGAACATAAAGGAGAGTTACAGGTAAAAAGTTACCCTGGCCAGGGATCTGTTTTTGTGATGACATTACCATATTGTAATCCTGGGGTCATTTAATCGTCACCTTTATGAGTTATTATAGAATCCATGGAAGTTTAATTTTTAAATTTATGGGAGGTTGTGATGAGACTAAAATATAAAATACTTTTTGCCATTATTGTTATTTGCCTTTTGACCATGCCGGTCATGGCAAAAACCAATCAAAATGATACCATGATGGTACCGGTAAGTTTTGCCGAGCTTGCCAAACAGGCAAGACCCGGTGTCGTAAATATACAAACAGAAAAAGTTATCAAAGGCGGGGGAAGAGTTTACAAACATTTTTTTGGTCAGCCTTTTGGCGGAAACCAAAATCAACTTGATGAATTTTTAGCACCTTTTTTTAATCAAATGCCCCAGGACAGAAAAGAAAGTAGTCTGGGTTCCGGGTTTATTATCAGTGATGACGGATATATTGTCACCAATAACCATGTGATTAAGGATGCAGATCAAGTTAAGGTTATCTTGCATGACAAGACGGAATATGAAGCCACAATAATAGGAACAGATCCCATGACAGACCTGGCCCTTATTAAAATTAAGGCGGAAAATTTGATGCCCTTAAAATTTGGAAGTTCTTCTAACGCCGAAGTGGGTTCCTGGGTGGTTGCCATTGGCAGCCCATTTGGTCTTGAACAGACTGTTACTGCCGGGATTGTCAGTGCAAAGGGAAGAATCCTCGGATCCGGGCCCTATGACGATTTTATCCAGACCGATGCATCCATTAATCCGGGCAATTCCGGCGGTCCCTTGTTAAACCTTGATGGAGAAGTCATTGGTATTAATACAGCCATTGTCAGGTCAGGACAGGGCATTGGGTTTGCCATTCCTTCGGATCTTGCAACGGGTATTATTGATCAATTAACAGAACAAAAAACTGTTTCCCGGGGATGGTTGGGTGTGGCTATTCAAAATGTCACGGAAGAGCTGGCAAAATATTATGGCATCAAAGAAACCAAAGGCGTATATATTGCCAAAGTGTTTGAAGGAGATCCGGCAGATAAGGCAGGAATTAAAGTCGGGGATGTTATTTTTTTAATCAATGATAAACCAATTGATTCCTCAAGGGATCTTACCTTGACCATTGGCAGTGCATCCGTTGGTGAAATAATTAATGTAAAGTTGATCCGTGAGGGTAAAGAAAAAATGGTAAAGGTTGAACTTGGTAAAAGGTTGGATCAGGACCCTGAGACAAAAGAAATAATTGATGGGTATGATTCTTTTGGATTCAGGCTAAAGCAGATGGATGCAGATATTGCCCAGAGACTTGGTTATCCTGAAGACATCAAAGGACTTGTAGTAATTGATATAGAATCCAACAGCCAGGCCTCAAAAACAAGTGTCCGCCAGGGAGATCTTTTACTTGAGGCGAACCGTCATAAAATTACTACCATTGAAGGCTATCAGCAATATTTGAACAAGATAAATAAAGGCGAAAAGATTCAACTTCTCTTTAGAAGAGGGAACAGCCATGTGTTTGTTGAAAGTTTTGATAAACCATAATTATTGAGTCCTTTTTTCATTAAACGGCATTCTTTTCTTTAGCAAGGCAGGAATGCCGTTTTAGTATCAGGCAAAAATAAATGGGGTCAGGATTATTTTATGGAAGATTTTTAAAAAAAATGGTGGAGCTGAGGGGGATCGAACCCCTGACCTTACGGCTGCCAGCCGTACGCTCTCCCAGCTGAGCTACAGCCCCACGGTAAAAGCATCCCTTAAATAATAGATTCCGCTTGCTGTGTCAACAGAAAATTGTTGATTAATCCATAAAGTCAGATTTTGAATTAATAAAAGATTGACACATGGTTTTATGAAAAGATATTATGTTACTTTTGTTTAATTAAATACTTTTATATTTTACAGGGGTTAAGGAGAAAGTGATGCTGCGTTACTTGCGTGAAAATACCGGAAACTGGGTCATAAAAATATTTCTTGGGATTATTGTCGTTGTGTTTGTATTTCTCGGAGTGGGATCATTTGGATCAAAGAGAAATGATTCTATTGCCACCATAAATGATGAACCCATTACCATAAAGGAATTTCAGCAGGAATATAAGCTCATTGTTGATCAGATGCGTTCAAGATTTGGAAAAAATTTGAATGATGATATCTTGAAAGCGCTAAATGTAAAACAACAGGCGCTGGATTCATTAATTGAACGAAAACTGATTTTAGCCCAGGCAGATAAGCTGGAAATCATAGTCTCTAAAAAAGAACTTCAAGAAAACCTGTTCTCCATTAAAGCTTTTCAAAAAGATGGGATATTTAATCTGGATCAGTATAAAAAAGTTTTAAGTTTGAATTCTTTAAATCCTGAAATTTTTGAATACAACCAACTCAATTCAATGCGACAGCAAAAAGTTAAAGATCTGGTGTTAAGCACTGTTAATGTATCAGACCTTGAAGCAAGGGACTGGTATGTATTTAAAAATACAAAAATAGCGGTGGACTACCTGGTTTTTGACCCCGATGACTATTCTGATATTCGCCCTGATGAAGAGCAGATTAAATCTTTTTATGCTGAAAATAAAGACAGGTATAAATCTGAACCCAAACTTAATGCTGTGTATTTAAAGTTTTCACCAGAGGATTACAAAGATAAAATAATGGTCACTGATGCCAGGATTAAAGATTTTTACGAGCAAAATCAGGAACAATTTAAAATACCTCAAAAAGTTGAAGCCAGACATATTTTAATTAAAGTTGCACAAGATGCCGAAGAAGAAAAAGTTAATGAGGCCCTAAAAAGAGCACAGGATATTTTTGATATGGCACAAAAGGGCCAGAATTTTGAAGAGCTTGCCAAACAATATTCAGAAGGCCCAACAAAAGACAATGGAGGATATCTTGGTGTGTTTGAAAAGCAAAGCATGGTGAAGCCCTTTGCAGACAAGGCATTTTCCATGAAAGCCGGTGACATCAGCGAACCGGTAAAAACCATGTTTGGCTGGCACATCATCAAGGTTGTCGCTAAATTTGATGCTTCTGTCCAGACCATGGCCATGGCCTCAGAAATAATAAAAAAAGAATTAGAACAGCAGGAAATGCAGAATTTGGCCTATTATAAAGCCGGAGAAGCATTTGATGCAGTGATTGACGGAGATGATTTTGAACAAGTAGCCCTCATCGTTAATAAAAAACTTGTAACAACCAAAGATTTTGACATCAATGGTAAAGGCCTTGAAATCGAAGATAATACAGGTTTTGCAACGGCAGCTTTCAGCCTTGCCCTGGATGCTATCAGTGATGTAAAAGAAATTGGTGGTTCTTATTATTTGATCAAGGTTGTTAAAAAAATCGAACCTGCACTTCAGGCCTTTGATCTTGTTAAAGACAAGGTGTTAAGTGAGCTCACACAAAAACTTCAAATCAAAAAGGCAAAAGAAGATGCCCAATTGATTGTCAGCAAAACCAGTGACGAAAAAACACTGGAAAAGCTGGCCAAAGATAACCTGTTAACTCTTAAATCCACAGAATTATTCACAAGAAACAGCAGAGTTGAAGAGGTGGGAAATTCTCCTGAATTTGTCCAGGCCAGTTTTTTATTAAATGAAAATAATAAAATCCATCCTGAAATAATTGAGGTTTCGTCCAAGTATTATGTTGTCGGGTTTAAAGAAAAAAAAATACCTGAAGAATCTGAAATTATCGAAAATATAAAAACCATTAAAGATGAAATCACCTGGAACAAGCAGTCACAATATTATCAGGCATGGATCAATGAATTGAAAAGTCAAAGTAAAATTAATTATGATCCTGAAATTTTGAATTAATATTCCATATGAATTACAAAAGCATTGTTTTTAAGAGTTCCATTCTATGGTTCCTGCTCATACTTTCATGTGCTGCTCCCCAGCACCGGATTATTGTTTCTGATCAGGGGATTCAAGCCGGTCCTGGTATTGTCTATGGCATTCTGCCCAATGGATTTCAATATATCCTCAAGGAAAATTCCACCCCCGAGGACCAGGTTAATATCCATTTGAATGTTTTTGCCGGGTCAATGCATGAGACAGATGAACAGCAGGGGGTTGCCCATTATTTGGAGCATATGCTGTTTAACGGGTCAGAACATTTTAAACCCGGAGAATTAATCGAATATTTTCAATCCATTGGTATGGATTTTGGTGCAGATGCCAATGCCAGCACTTCTTTTTTTAATACTGTTTATGATCTGTCTTTGCCAAGGGCAGATCATAAACATATGGATGAAGCCTTTGTTGTAATCCAGGATTATGCAAAGGGAGCCCTTCTTCTGGAGTCAGAAGTTGAGCGTGAAAAGGGAATTATTTTAGCTGAAAAAAGAGAGAGAGACTCGGTCTCCTACAGGACCTTTAAAAAATCACTGGAATTTGAACTTCCAGATTCTCTTTTTAATCAAAGATTCCCCATCGGGATTGACTCTGTCATTCAAACTGCTGATCGAAATTTGTTAAAATCATATTATGACCAGTGGTATCGACCGGATAATATGGCGTTGATTGTTGTTGGTGATTTTGATGTCAAAAAGGTTCAGTCCATGATTGTCAAAAGATTTTCTAAACTGAAACCCCGGGCCGTTTTTATAAAACCGGCATTAACAACCCAATGGAAGGAACACAAGGGGATAAAGTCTTTTTATCATTATGAACCGGAAGCCGGCAGTACGGATATTACAATAGAGGCCATTTCCTGGAAACCCTTTGAAACAGAAACCGAGAATATGCTTAAGGAAAAGACTTTAACACATCTTGCCAATTCAATATTGCAAAACCGATTGTCCAGAATGGTCACCAGGCAAACTGCTGATTTTTCAGAAGCTGCTATTTCTTCCGGCCTGTTTTTACGTCATATTTCAATGTCTTCCATTAGTGCAAGATGTGAGCCGGATAAGTGGGAAAAGGGGCTTAATCAGATTGAAAAAGCATTGAGACAGGGGCTTTTATATGGATTCACCACAAAGGAGTTGGATAGAGTTAAAGCTGATTTCATTTCTTTACTTGAAACAAAGGTTAATCAGGCTGCAACACAAAAAAGTCATGATCTGTCCAAAGATATTTTAAAAGCCGTGAATGGGAAAAAACTGATGTTATCTCCACAACAGAAAAAAGACCTTTTAAAGCCCTATGTTGAATCGATTTCCCTGCAGGATGCCCACAAGGCACTAAAAACAGCATGGTCAAAAAAATATCGGCTAATACTTTTGACGGGCAATGCTCAAATTACTACCCAGGACCCTGAATCAACCGTTCTTGAAGTCTATACTAAAGCTAAGGCTGATAGGGCAGGCAAATATAAAGGGTTTGAATCAGGTAATTTTCCTTATCTTGAATTGCCATCTTTAAAATTCGGGATACGGTCAAAACAAGAAAATGTCAAAGATCTTGGCATTACATCAATTGAATTTAATAATAATGTTAGATTAAATTTAAAAAAAACAGATTATAAGGAAAATGAATTCTTATTTAAGGTTTGTTTTGGAGATGGCAAAAAATCCGAGCCTTTATCTAAGCCTGGTTTAGCCTTTTTGGGAGAAGAGGTTTTAAAGGCAAGCGGGCTTGGAAATCTTGATACAGATCAACTGGAAGAAGCCCTGGCCGGCAAAAAGGTAAGTATCGGGTTCCAATTGAATGATAATTATTTTTCTTTATCCGGTTCCGGTGATCCAAAGGAAGCAGAGCTTATTTTTCAACTTATCGATCATTATTTGAATGACCCAGGATACAGGGGTGAAGCTCTGGATCTTACAAAAACGCTCTATAAACAGAAGTATGACAGCCTTATGCGAATGCCTGAAGGTATCATGAAGATAAAAGGGGATTCTTTTCTTGCCAAAAATGATACCCGATTTGGTTTGCCCCATCCAGATACAATAAATCAGTATACACTGAATGATATTGAAAACTGGGTAGCCCCATATTTTCAAAATTCACCTGTTGAAGTATCCATTATTGGAGACTTTGATGAAGAAAATATCATTGGCCTGGCTTCAAAATATTTAGGGGCATTGGAAAAAAGGAAAAATTTTCCAGATAAATTCACCCCTGCTGGCAAAATAATTTTCCCAAAAGGAGAACAGCTTGAACTGAAAATTAAGACCAAAATTGATTCAGGTGTTGTTAGGGTTGCATTTTTAACGGATGATTTTTGGAATATCAGACAAACCCGTCAGTTGACTGTTTTGTCCAGGGTTTTTTCAGAAAGGCTGAGACTCGTTATTAGAGAAGATTTAGGTGCAACTTATTCCCCTTATGCCTATAATGATCCGTCAAAGATATTTAAAAATTATGGGATACTGCATGTGGTTGCCAAGGTGAACCCGGAAAAGCACACATTTGTTTACAATAAAATTAAAGATATTGTTAATTCTATTATCATGGATGGTATCACAAAAAAAGAAACAGATCTGGCATTAAAGCCTGTTCTGAATCATTTAAAAGTTATTAGAAAGACCAATGATTATTGGTTAAATTCTGTTATGGCAAATGTTTCAGTTTATCCGGAAAAATTTGACTGGGCCAATACCATAATGCATGATTACAATGCCATTACCCAAGATGATTTGATGCTTCTCGCAAAAAAATATTTAAACATTGATGATAGTGCATTGATTGTTATAAGACCTGGGAATAGTGCAGATTAAAAAAGCAGGGGCTTTATAATATTCCTTAAGAATTAAAGGAAAATTATAAAAAGAAGGGTTTTAAACCATATGGCATATACTATGACTTATATTCTTGCTAAGGGCTAAGGTTTTTACTCGTGGTCAGTAATATTATTCTTAAGGTAAAAATCCAGATCAAAAAGCTGTTTAAAGCTTAAGTCGGTAAATTGTACACGTCTTTCTCTAACCTTCATTGCGCTGAAGGAGGGTGTGTTTGTGACTTCATTATCTGAAATGGTTTTAAATGGAAGATTACCCACATAAAATCCCATACTGCTTAAAAAAATGGATTCTTCTGCCTGAGTTTGATTTGTTGTGCCATCATTTTTTGTATCAATATATTTGAAAGCAAGTCCGCCCATGCTGATATCAATGATCTGCCCTAGTTTGTGAGAACTGGGGCTTATGGCTGCGTATGCGCCTTCAACAGCTTTGTATCGCTTGCTTTTTCGCCTTTCAATCGTTCTTTTCCTACCCACCATTCTATGTTTCCTTTATCTGTCTTACTTCATTTAAACCATGGTTTCTATTTTAAATGATGCACAAAATATACCATTAAAAAATTTAGTTGATGGTTATTCCTTATTCTAAGATAAGGTCTTAATATATATGCTAAAGAAAATCAATAGATGAAAATTTATATTTTTTATTTCAAGCAATTGCTGTGAATAAAGGAACAATTAGTTATGAAAAAAGAAATTTTTTTCATAAAATATTACATCTTTTCCTCAAACAATTTTAAATTTCTGTTTTTTTTAACATTGTCTGGAGTAAAAACCCTGCCGCTGATGACAATGTATACGCCATGGGGTAATGTCTGGACTGCAGCAACGGCTGATCCCAGATTAAAAACAGCATCACTGGATTTAAATTTAGCCGGTTCCATGGCACCGGTAAGAACAATGACCTTGTTTTTTACAGCAACCAGTACTTTTGCAGTTTCAATCATGGTGTCAGTACCATGGGTAATTATTATCCTTTCATAGGGAGTTTTTTCTACAGCCTGATGGATTATGGAGCGATCTTGATCTGTCATGTCAAGAGAATCTTTTTTTAATAAAGAAGAGACATCATATTTAAAATTTACCCTTGCATCTTTTAAAATATCAAAGATATTGGATTCTCCTATTTCATATCTGCTAAGAGCATCAAAGTATACTTTATCAATGGTTCCGCCCACGGCAAAAAATTTAATTTTCACAATCATCCTCCTTTTCCATTAATTTTGATTCTAAAAAAAGGTTCAGGGTTGACAGGCAGATATCATAATTAAACCCCCGGTAGCGTAAAAAGTTTATAATTTTTTTTTTAAGCTTGTCAATATCCAGATTTTGCCATGTTTTTATTTTAGGATGTATTGCCTTTAAAGCCAGATTCTGATCATCATATTCCTTTAAAAGATCATCAATATCACAAGGTTTAATTCCCTTTTGTCTGAGTTCATATTCAAGGGCAAATTTTGATTTTGCTTTGGTTTTTATTCTGGTTTCTACAAACTGCCGTGCAAATTTTCTATCATTCAGATAATTTTGATCCTTTAAAATTTCAATTATTTTTTCTACAATGTCTTCACTAAATCCTTTGTTTTTTATGTAGTTCTGCATTTCTTGAATTGTTCTGGCTTGATAGGATAAATAGTTTAAAGCCATGTTCAAAGCTCTTGTAATTGTTTTATCCTCATTCAACATAAATTTTATCCCACAATTTTACAGGGGTTTTTAAAATATCAGACATCATGTTTATAAGCCCTTCACCAACGGCAGACGGATGCAGAGGGACAACTAGGGGATCGGAAAGTTTTCCAGTTGCTTTTGTTGGAACAGATACAAGTCGTCCATCTAGAAGTGTGTTTAAAATGGGAATGTTTTTGATAATAAGATCAATGGTTTTAAACGGTGCCACAAGACAGGTCAGATCCAGAGTATCGTTTACAGGATCGATCCAGCCGCTGAATATCAAGGTCATATCCTGACCATCAATGATTGCCCGGTTAAGGTAAATTATACTGTCTTTGATATCAGCTTCCATGGAAATCTTGTTATATGCAAACCCATCTTGTGTCACATCTGGAATCTTGCCTTTAAAAATTTTTGAAACATTTAAAACAGAGAGAATTCTTGAAAGAAGCGTTAATTTATATATCCGTCCTTTTTCAGCATTTAATATGACTGCCCCGTTTAATGTATTTAAAAAATCTTTTTTAAAGCTATTGGACTTAAGATTACCGGTTAAAGAATACTGCCCGTCCATAAACTCATATTTTTTTAAAAGACAGGCAAATAGATCCTGAATATTGTCTTTATTCGTTGCCTTAAAAGCAATATCGGCATTCAGGCTATCTTTGTTAAAATTGATATAACCGCTTGTTTCCAAATCACATAAAAAGGCTTTGTTTAATTTGATATGGGAAGGGTCTTGCTTTAAATATAATAGAGAGTCAATATGGGTGAGGGTCAAATTTTTAATTTTTACTTGATCTGCCTTTAAATGGATGATCTTATCCGGTAATAACCGCTTGTCAATTGTGGTAATTTCGGGTGAGATAATTTGGGCTTGAGAAAATATTGAACTCAGATCAATGGTTTTGGTTGTGACATTTAAATTGGCATTCTTATCAGCTTCAATTAATATGGATTGTCCTTCAGTAAGATCTTTTATTTTTTTTGCCCAGAAACTGTCCTGCCTGATCACTTTATTTAATGTGGTTGTATTTAATATTCCCTTAAAATCAAACAAGGGTTTATCTTTGTTGTAATTGAATGATACAGATGTATTTGTAATTGGGGTATCTAAAATTTTTATTGTACTTAAGTCAAAGGATGCGGGTGTCTCACCTTTTAGATCAATATAAACTTTTGGCCCGCTGGGAAAGTTGATGTCTGTTTTGAAAAAAGATTCCGTGGTCCCCATTTGAAAATCGCCTTTTTCCAAATCAAATGGAATTAAAATACTATCCAGATGTTTTTTTTCGATCAAGTGTTCTATCCATGAAAGATGATGTATTTTTGTTTGAATATTTTTCATATTAAAAAGATTTTTGGTAAAATGATATTGACAGGACAGGTCTTGTATTTGTTTTTGATTTTCTTGTGTTGTAATATTAATTTTAGCACTTTTGCCCTTTAATTCATATTCCCATAGTTCCGGGTTTAATATGGGGCCGGACAGGTCAATTGAAGAGATATGGATTTTACCTTTCCCGTGTTTGACAGGTGATATCATTTCCCGGGTTTTTTTATAGGACATCAACCAGGGTATGGTTGAGGACAGGTCAATAACCCCGGAGCCGGATTGGATCGTAATCCAGACATTATTTTTAAAATTGATAAGTGTATTAAAATCATTAATTTTACTGTCGTTAAAACTGGCATTAAAATGTTTAAGGGATACAAGATCTGGTTCATAATTAAAATTCACATTTTCAAGAGAAATATTGCCTGGAATACGATCATAATACCCTGTAGCAGAAAAATCAGGTGCTTTAATTTTAACCTTAAGAACATTTGTGTCAGGTTCCATCAAAAGTGTTAATTGGGTTTTTGATCGTCCTGCTACATCATGAACAAGAGATAATTCCCGGGCCAGAAGAGTTTCTGGTAAAAGGCTTATCAAGGTTTGTGGTATCAGGGAAAGGTCAAGATCAAGTGAAAATTCACCTTGAAATGGAACATTTTTATGATTTAAAAGGTCAATGGAAAGATGTCCTTTTTCAATTTTCGAATTTTGAATGATCGCGTTTTTTGCCTGTATATCAAGAATGCCATTGTGTATATGGACATCTGCCTTAACATCTGAGGCCATCAAGTTTGTTCCTGGAATTTTTACCGATCCTTTTTCAAAATTTCCCGTTAGCCTTAACTGATTCGCATTAAAAAGGTCTTTAAGGTCTTTGCTGTGAAAAGATGCAACTATATTGGGGACAACACCTTCCCTGACAATTTGGAAAATAGTTTTTACAATTTCATTGTTCTTGAATAATTTTAGGGACATCTGTCTTGCCGGATCAATAAGAATTTGGGTTCCGATAAATTCCAGAGTTGATTTTTTTTGGATCTGGTTGTTTTCAAAATGGGCGCCGATAGTTCCTTCAGGATAATTTAATTTAAATGGGGTAAGGACAAGTTGATACCCATTTTCACATAGTTTAAAAGACGATTCAATGATGTTTGCGGCCAATAATATATCTTTATTTATAGACAAAAGCTTTGGTTCGACAAAGGTGCACTCGCCTTTTATCTCCCCCTTTGAATTTATGTTGGCAAAAAGTTTTATTTGATCCAGCTCAATGGAATCCAAATCAGAATATTTTTCAAAAGTATCTTTTGATAGAGTGGCCGGCTTGAATTTTATTTTTTTTATGGTCGTATTTAAACGGATTTCTTCTTTTTCTTTTGACAGATAGACAGATCCATCCATTTGTTTAAAGTATTGAGTGATGGCATTTTTAAACCTGAGTTCAACAGCGGCCTGATGTTCGGGTAAAAAAGTAAATATTTTTTTTAAGTCCTGGATATAATTTGAAACAAAAATATTAATGGATAATGCAAAGGGTTTGCCCTCTATTACCATTGGTTTGATTTCAGGTCTATCAATTGTTATTTGATTTATATTTATCTTGCCCTGCAAAAGCTGAAGAATATCAAAATCAAATTTTACAAAATCAATGGATAGGTTTATTCCATTGTCAGGATTAAACAAAACCTTATGAACAGAGATGCTTGCATTTGGAAAGATGGCAAGAGAAAATTTAGAACCATCAATATGTGTTCCGGTTTTTTGATAGAGAAAAGAAGATATTTTGTTTTTTATATATGATGTGTTGATGCCCCAGGTAATGATAATCGGGGATAATAATATTAATCCAATAATTACGGCAATACCATAAAGGATCAGCCGTTTAAATCCTGTTTTATAAGAAAAAAACATTACCCCTTACCATGAAAAATTAAGGTCATTGGATAGATCAATAAAATCAGCCATTACAAGATGGGTTTGATCAATTAAAATCTTTTTCAAGTCATCAGTTTTCATATTTTCCTGGTCTAATTTTTCTATGGTAGGTTTACCAATAGACCTTAAATAATCATTTTCAATCTTAATTTCTAATTGTTCATATTGTTTTTTTTTTGATTTCCTGGCATCCAAGTTTAATGGGAGTGAGCCCTGATCATTTAAATCGGATGCTATTTCAATTATTCTTTTAAGATAAATTAAGCCAGGGTCTTTTAAAGATCTTTGCTGGTAAATCATATTTAGTTTTTCATTCACCAAAGAAAGGGACGGATATGCGTTATAGGATATTTTGGTTATTGTGTCCCAGGGTAGGGCGCCTTCTAAAGAACTTTCCCCCGTATCTTTAATTTTATAGAGTTGCGGATATTCTAAATCCGGTAAAATTCCTAAATTTTGAGTGCTGTCTCCAGATACACGATAAAATTTTGCACTGGTCAGCTTTAGTTTCCCTTTCCCAAGCGGTTGCATTTCCTGAACAGTTCCCTTTCCAAAACTTCTTGTGCCGACAATCACACCCCTGTGATAGTCTTTAATAGCACCGGCAAAAATTTCTGAAGCAGATGCACTCATTCGATTGATTAACACAATAAGGGGCCCGGAATATTCTATGGCTGGATCTTCATCATATAATCGCATGGTTCTGTATTTTGTTTTAATCTGTACGACTGGGCCTGATTTAAGAAAAAGTCCCGTCAGCTCGTTAGCCTCTTTTAAGGAACCGCCGCCATTGTCCCTTAAATCAATAATCAATCCATCAATGTTTTCGTCTTTAAGTTCAACCAATAGTTTTTGAACATCTTTTGTTGTGCTTTTGTAGTCTTTATCTCCCCTGTGATAGGCATTAAAATCAATATAAAAATTGGGAATTTCAATAATGCCCAGTTTCAGGGTTTGGTTGTTGTGATCCATGGTGATGATATTTTTTTTGGCAGATTGTTCTTCTAATTTAACCCGGTCCCTTTTTATTTGAATTGTCTTGGTTGAATCGCTTTTTTTAGCAGGGATGATTTTCAGTCGGACAAATGAATTTTTTGGACCTCTGATAAGCTTGACAACATGATCAATACGTTGTCCTATGGTGTCTTTGATTTCTCCGGTTTCACCCTGACCCACACCAATAATTTTATCACCCGGCATTAGCAGATTTGATTTGTCAGCAGGTCCCTTGGGAATTAACCTGATAACTTTGGTATATTCATATTCAGTTTGGAGCACAGCGCCAATCCCCTCAAGGGATAAACTCATATGGATATCGAAATCCTCGGAAGCCCTGGGAGGAAAAAATTGAGTATGAGGATCAAAACTTGCCGTCACACTGTTCATGAAAATTTGAAAAATATCATTTGAATTGGTTTGCAATAAGCGATTGAGTCTATTTGAATATGTTTTTTCAAGCATATCACTGATCAAAACTGTATCCTTATCATTAAGTATCAAGGAAATGATATGATTTTTCAGCTCTTTTTTCCAAAGGAAATAAAGTTCAGACTTGTTGTCCTGCCATTGCCTCAAATCCATGTCAACAATCATGGATTCGTTTTTAGTGAAATCTAAATTTTTTTTCCATGTTTTTATCAGTGTTAAAATATATTCCAGTCTTTCCTTTGATCGGTCCATATATAAATTAAATATGTTGAAGGCAGTATCAAGACGTCCTTTTTTAAGGTCATTATCAAATTGGAATTGATATTGCTTAAATTGAGCAATATCTTCTGTTGTAAAGAGCTGTTTGCCAGGATCAAGCTGTTTTAAATATGTATCAAGAATAATTGAGGACATTGAATTGTCCAGATTTTTTTCAAGATAATGATATCGCTCAAGTGCTTTTATAATTTGAATACATTGAGAAGAATGTTCTGGCTTCGGGTTGATGGCCCTGGCAATATCTGCCAGCGCAGATGATGAATACGATAAAAAGATGAGTGTTGAGAAAAGATATTTTAAGAAAATTGAAATATTAATATTCTTAATTTTTTTCAGTTTCATGGTCTATATCCTCTGGTATTTCAAAGCTTATTCTGCCTATTTTGCCGGCCCTAAGTTCACGAATCAATGCTTCAGATGCTTTTTGATAATTGATGATGCCGCCTTTTTTTAAACATCCCCTTGCTGCACCTATTTCTTCTATTAAAGTCAGTGCATCCTTTGGCATGGTTTTTAAAAAAGAATACCGCCGCATCAATAGTTCAGGATATCTTTTTATTAAAAGATTGGCAGCAAAAAATGCAATGTCATTATAGTCAATGGCAGTATCTGATATGGCACCGCTTGCTGCCAGGATATAGGCTTTTTCCTCTGGTTCTATTACTGGCCATAATATTCCAGGGGTATCATAGATATCAATATTATTTTTTAAACTGGTTCTTTGCTGGTGCCGGGTGATTGCCGGCACATCCCCGGTTTTTGCAATTTTTTTTCCTGCCAGAGTATTTAAAATGGTTGATTTTCCAGTGTTTGGAATGCCTACAACCATTACTTTTAATTTTCTGGCCCGGTTGCGATTAACTTTGTCTATACAATAATTTAATGCCCCATTTACCTGGGATTTTTGAGACCCACAAATTGAGATGGCAGGAGTCTTCTTTTGTGTTTCAAAATAATGAAGCCATGCTTTAGTTTGTTCAGGATCTGCAAGATCAGATTTATTTAAAACCTTTAATCTAAATTTTTCTTTGCAGATTTTATTCACAAAGGGGTTGGCACTTGCCTGGGGCAGTCTTGCATCTAAAATTTCCAAAACAACGTCTACTTTAGATATAGCCTTTTTAAGCAGGTTTTCCGTCTCAACCATATGTCCTGGAAACCATTGAATTGTCATTTTTTATTTTTTCTCTTTTTTTAATTTGGTTTAAATCATATGAAGTATGGCATATCAATACAATTTTTTCAAAGGCAAAAACCCCATACTCCATACCTATTTGATTCCTTTAACGGTTCATTGACTTTGATACTTGATTCTGAGAAGATCCTGTTAAATAAAAACTTTTAACATCCGGATGAATATATGCAATTCAAATCTAAAATTATTTATATATCAATCCTATTGTTTTTTACTATTCCTTTGATCCGTTTATATGGAGAACCTTTGACTGCTCAGGCATCGGGGCATCATTTTCCGCCATTAATGGAAAGCATTCAGTTTAAAAAGACTATTGAATTTTGTGGGGTTAAAATTCCCATTGAAGACCAGGATGTAAAGGAAAGACTTGAAAAAGAGATGCTGTTGGCCTTGTGGGACCGGGCACAGGTGATCCTATGGATCAAGCGGTCGGCACGATATTTTCCCCATGTGGAAAAAATTTTAAAACAGCATGGACTGCCCCTGGATTTGAAATATGTTCCGCTGATTGAAAGTGCTTTAAGACCACATGCCGGTTCCTCAAAAGATGCAATGGGATATTGGCAGTTTTTAAGATCTACCGGCATAAAATACGGGCTTAGGATTGATTCTCAGGTGGATGAACGAAGAAATGTTTTTAAATCAACCCATGCCGCCTGTAAATACTTAAAGGACTTGGAAAAGCAGTTTGGATCATACCTGCTGGCCCTGTCTGCATATAATATGGGCGAATATGGTTTAAACAGGGAAATTGAAGTTCAAGAAAATAATGATTTTTTTTCATTATATCTTCCTTTGGAAACCCAGAGATATGCCTTTAAAATAATTTGCGCCAAATTAATTCTTGAAAATCAGGAATCCTATGGATTTTTTTTGAAAACATCAGATTTATATCCTTCTCTTTCTTTTGATACTATTCATTTTAAATCTGATTTTCAGATTCCCATTGCCGCTATTGCAAAGGCTGCGGATATACCCTTTAAAACAATTAAAGATTACAATCCTGAATTGCGCGGATATTACCTTGAAAAGGGTGATTTTGCGATTTTGATACCAAAGGGAAAAGCAAAAGGATTTAAGAAAAATTTTAGCTCTCAATACAAAAACTGGGAAAAAATTTATAAAACAAAATTTCACATTGTTAAAAACGGAGAGAGTCTCAGTGAAATTGCAGAAAAATATCAGATGTCATTTTTATATTTGTTAAAATTAAATAATCTTTCTGTAAAAAGTATGATTCATCCGGGAGACAGGCTTTTGATTGAATAAAAATTACGAAGAAGTGTCTTCGGTGGAGTTTGTATCCTCTTTTTTGGGTTTTTGTAGTTTTTTAAAACAGACTTTATCATCCCGTATGATCGCACAAAGTTTTTGATTATGTAATTCTCTGCAAGTTGCATGATTATAGAGTGGGCATTCTGGGTATTGTTTAGACATTTTAATTCCTTTTTGTTTATTTCCCAAAAGAATTTATAGACTATACCCTAATTTAAAGAAGCTTTCAACCTATTTCCGCCAACCCGTTCCGATCCAGGTTATCTTGTCCGCCTTCCAGTGGAAGGGTGATTGCCTTACGGGAGCATTATGGATCATGGCTTACAAGCTCTTGATTATAGTAGCGGTTAAACCGTCATGGTGTTTGAGCGAAGAATGAGCGAGTCCATGGCGGTCAGTGGAGGTAATCTTACGTGTGACCTTCAGGTTAGAGCTTGTAGCAATGTCCATCCAGCGGACGTAAGGCGATCAGCCTGGAACGGGTTATGCAAAATTTCTTATTGCAAATTATTGTTTCAAAGGCTTTTCTTCAATAGTTCCAGATTTTGATGAATCAATATTTATCTGAGGTTTTGGCTCGGTACTGTCTGATAGTCTGTTTGACAGCTGGTCAATATCTTTTTGCAGCCGTGAAATATTTGCTACAAGTTTTTGATTCAAGGTCTCTATCCGGCTATCAAGAGTATTCATGAGATTGTTTAAATCATTTTCCAATTGCTTAATTTGTTTGTCAACAATAGCTTGAGAGGTACTCTCAGTCTCTAAATTTTTATATCTTTTATCCATAAGACTGAAATCTTTTCTAAGCTCGCCGATTTGCTGATCATAATCTGATAACTCCAACAGCCGGGCATTAAATTGATTTTTTAAAAGATCGGCCTCATTTTTTATTTGCTGGGCAGTTTTATCAAATTGAGTTTTACTTTCTTTAAAGGCTGAAAGGGTCTGTTCATTTATCCCTTCAATGGCCAGCAGCGTTGTTTTATCCTGGTTTGCATTATTTGCAACCCGCTTTTCAATTTTAGTAAACTGGTTTTCAAGTTTGGCAAACTGGGCATTAATTGTTTCGCTGTCAGCCTTTAATCTTGCTAATTTTGTGATTTGTCCTTCAAGTGAAACACTTTTTTTGTCAAATTCAGGCAGCTTATTATCCAGATCAAATCTGTTTTTGGCTATTTTTACATCAAGGGCATTTAATTTTTCTTCCAGTTGTTGAGAAATCTTGTCGACCTGGCTTTGTTTGGTCGCATCAACATCAAACACCCGTTCTTTCATATCAAGGTAGGCAAAAACGAGAATAGCGCCGATAAGGCAGGGAATAATGATGGAAATAATTGTTACCCTGTTGGAAAGCTTTTCTATCTTCAAGGTATTGATTTCTTCGTGATATATTGATGCTGAGACCTGGCTGTCAGAATCTTTAAGGCTCTTTTCTCCAGAGTCGAAATTTGAAATATCAGGTTTGAAATCTTTTAAATTCATTTTTTTATTCTATTCCTATTATTTTATTGCCATTCAATGGTTCCGGGAGGCTTGGACGTGATATCAAAAACAACCCGGTTAATATTTTCAACTTCATTGATTATCCTGTTTGAAATTTTGCCTAAAAGATCGTGGGGTAATTTTGCCCAGTCCGCAGTCATCGCATCATTGCTGGTGACAGCTCTTATTGCAATACAATTTTCAAAGGTCCTTTTATCTCCCATCACCCCTACAGTTTTCACGGGCAAGAGGACAGCAAAAGATTGCCATACCTTTCTATAAAGCCCAGCTTCCCTGATTTCTTCAAGCAAAACAGCATCTGCTTCTCTTAAAATTTTAAGCCTGAATTCCGTGATTTCACCCATGATTCTGATGGCAAGTCCAGGGCCGGGAAAGGGTTGGCGCCATATAAGATCATCCTTAATGCCCAGTTCTGTCCCAAGTTTTCTAACTTCATCTTTGAAAAGAAGTTGTAATGGTTCAATGAGTTTGAGTTTCATTTTTTCCGGCAGGCCCCCAACATTATGATGAGATTTGATAATGGAGGTGGGTCCGCCAAAAGCGGATTTGGATTCAATAATATCCGGATACAAGGTGCCTTGGCCTAGGAATTGTGCGCCTGGGATTTTATTGGCTTGGGCTTCAAATACGTCTATAAAAATGTTTCCAATAATTGTTCGTTTTTTTTCAGGATCTGTCACACCTTTTAAGGCGGTTAAAAATTTGTTTTTTGCATCAACAAATTTTATATTTAAATCAAGGTCGGGGATCAGGCTTTTTTCAAGAGTTTCTTTTTCATTTTTTCTTAAAAGACCATTGTCAACAAAGATGCAGAATAAATTTTTGCCGATGGCCTTATGTATAAGGGTCGCAGCAACGGATGAATCAACACCGCCTGAAAGTCCCATGATCACTTTTTTATCACCAACAGCAGCTTTAATTTGAGCAATGGCACCATCGCAAAAGGATTTCATTGTCCAGTTTTTCTGGCAATTACAGACATCAAATAAAAAATGGCGAATCATTAATGATCCGTTTATGGAATGTTCAACCTCGGGATGAAGCTGAAGGCCGTAAAATTTTTTTGTATGATTTGCAATAGCTGCAATGGCAGTGTTTTTGGTGGAAGCGGTAATAACAAAATTTTCAGGCAATTCAATGGCAGAATCTCCATGACTCATCCAGCATTGAAAGCCAGTATCCATATCCTTGAATAAGGGATCAGGGTCTTTAACGTCAAGGCTTGCGAATCCATACTCACGTTTAGTTGCCTTTTTAATTTTTCCGCCCAGGGTATGTACCATATAATGCATCCCATAGCAGATGCCAAGGATGGGGATGCCAAGATCAAAAAGTGCTTTATCAATGGTTGGACTGTTTTCTTCATAGATGCTTGACGGTCCACCGGAAAGAATGATGCCCTGGGGATGAAGGCTCTTTAATTTTTCCAGAGAAATACTGGCAGGTTCTACCTGGCAATACACATCATTTTCTCTAACTCTTCTGGCAATAAGTTGATTAAATTGTGAACCAAAATCAATAACAATGATCATAAAATTATTCCTATATTAATAATTTCCCTAAACTATGATATTTCCTATAATATGGCCAAAAAAGCAAGTTATTTTTATCCTTAATGTTGCCAATTGACCTTTAATATGATTAAAAGATGAATGAGAATAAAATTTTTTATTTTTGAAAAATAAATTGAGGAGTGTGTATGTATTTGGCAAGTGATTTAAGAAAGGGTTTAAAGTTTGAAATAGATGGTGAACCCTATGTCATTATTGCTTTTGAGTTTAAAAAACCTGGAAAAGGGCAATCTTTATATAAATGCAAATTAAAGAATATGATCACAGGTACTCAGTATGAACGAACCTATCGATCCGGTGACAAATTTAATAGAGCTGATCTTGAAGAACAGGAAATGGAATACCTTTATTCGGATAAAGATAATTGCTGTTTTATGAACACAGCCAATTATGAGCAGCATTTTTTGACAAAAGATCAATTGGGAGACACAATAGATCTGTTAAAGGACAATACCATTTGTACTGTTCTATTATATAATGGCCTTCCTATTGGTGTTACATTGCCGAATTTTGTCCACCTGGAAGTGATCGAATCAGAACCCTGGGCAAAAGGTGATACAGCAACAGGAAGCACAAAACCTGCGATACTTGAAACAGGATTTGAGATCCAGGTCCCTCCTTTTATTGACCCGGGTCAGATGGTAAAAATTGATACCAGAACCCGGGAATATGTAGAAAGGGTGAATGAATAATTTAGTGTTATTATTGCTGTTCTTTGAACCCACAATCCTTTTCAGGACATTTTAAAGATTTTCCATCTCTTTTGGTTTCTTTTTCAACAAGATAGACAGAGTTGCAATCAGGGCATGATTTGTTAACTGGCTTATCCCAGGATGCAAAGGTACAGTCTGGATAATTTGAGCAGCCAAAAAATATTTTACCTCTTTTTGACTTTCTCTCTATAATCGTTCCTGGGCAATCGGTTTGCGGACAGTTCACACCGATATTTTTACCGTTTTGTTCACCATTGACAGATTCAGTATGCTTACACTCAGGGTATCCGGTGCAGGCCAGGAACAGGCCAAAGCGGCCTTCTTTTTGAACCATGGGGCTGCCACATTTTATACAATCTTTGACTTTGGTATTATCAATGATTTTTTCTACAATTGAAAGATTACCTTTTTCATCTCGAAGATAATTGCTGGTAAAGGAGCAGTCAGGATATCCAGTACATGCGAGAAAATGTCCGTTTTTGCCAATTTTTATATTCACTTGTTTTCCACAGGACGGACAATTTAAATCAGTGTCAACCCCAACCCCTTTTACACTGATCATGTCGTGGCTTGCCTTTTCCAGGCTTTTTTTAAAAGAAGCATAAAAATCTGTTAATAATTGGACTTCTTCCAAATTACCGGTTTCAACATTATCAAGATTGGTTTCCATCTGGGCTGTAAAGGAAATATTTAAAATGTTTGGAAAAGATGCAGCCAGCAAATCATTTACAATAAAACCCAGTTCACTTGGAATAAAATACCGCTTTACAAGGTCAACATATCCTTTGTCCTGGATCACGGATAGGATGGAAGCATAAGTACTGGGTCGACCAATACCGTTTTTTTCAAGCTCTTTGACAAGGGATGCTTCGGAAAACCGCGGCAGGGGTTTTGTAAAATGCTGTTTAGGGATAATTTCTATAGTTTTTAAAGCAGTCCCGACTTTTGCATCGGGCAGAGCTTGAATATCCTTGTCTTTGGACTCTTGATCCTGGGAATAAAGATTCATAAATCCCGGGAACCGAATTGTTGAACCGCTGACTGAAAAAAGATATTTATCCGTTGCCTGAATCAAAATAGTTTTTTGGTCAATGATAGCCTGTGTCATTTGTGATGCAACAAACCGTTTCCATATCAGATCATAGAGATTAAATTGATCAGGAGTCAGAAAATTTTTAAGCAATTTGGGAGAATGGAAGACAGATGTGGGTCTAATGGCTTCATGGGCATCTTGTACCTTGTTCTTGTTTTTAAAGAATCGGGGTTTGCTTAAAGCAAACTCATTTCCCATGGTCTGTGAGATAAATTTTTGTGCTTCATTTGCAGCATCTGCTGCTATTCTGGTTGAATCCGTACGCATATAGGTGATAAGGCCTTCAGGACCCCCTGTCCCAATCTCAACGCCTTCATAAAGCTGTTGTGCAATGATCATGGTTTTCCGTGCGGAAAATCTTAAGCGATTGATGGCATCCTGTTGAAGCTTACTTGTAATAAAAGGTGGTGCAGGATTGCGTTTGATTGTTTTGGCCTTTATTTCATGGATGACAAATTGTGCATTTTCAAGGTCTTTTAAAATACTTGAAGCCTGGTTTTGATTTTCAATCTTTGCCTTTTTATTATTAATTTTAATGAGATCAGCATTAAAATTAGGAGGAAAGTTTGCCAGAAGGTCGGCCGTAATAGTCCAGTATTCTTCGGGAACAAATTTCCAAATATGCCTTTCCCTGTCACAAATAATTTTAACGGCAACGGATTGAACCCTTCCAGCACTTAATCCTCTCTGGATTTTTTGCCATAATAAAGGAGAGATCTGATAACCCACCAGGCGGTCCAGTTTTCTTCTGGCCTGCTGGGCATCATATTTATCAGCATCTGGTTTAAGCGGGTGCAGTAATGCTTCTTGAATCCCCTTTTTTGTCAATTCATGGAAAAGAACACGATGAAAAATCAGGTTTTTTTGTTTTAAAATATCCATGATGTGGAATGCAATGGCTTCACCTTCACGATCAGGGTCAGGGGCAAGGTAAATCTCTTTGGCATCTTTGGCCAGTTTTTTTAAATTTGCAATGATTTTGGATTTGTCTTTAATATTGACATATTTACCCTTAAATTTTTTTTCAATATCAATACCAAGGGTATTTATTGGAAGATCTCTTATGTGGCCGACACTTGCAGCAATATTAAATTCTTTTCCCACATATTTTTTCAATGTTTTAATTTTTGTTGGAGACTCTACGATGATGAGGGGTTTTGTCAATTGTTTTCCTCCGAGATAGAATAATAGTTACCCTGATGGCGATTCACTTTTCCCGCAAGTTCCAAGTCAAGCAACTGGGACGTAATTTGCGAGCTGTTCATCCCGCTGTTTTCAATTAATACATCAATATGGACCGGGTAGGGTCCTATAAACTTTAAAATTTCAGGACCAGGCGGTTTACAGCTCTTATAGTGGGGCATTTTTTGATTTTGTAAAGATGCGGGTTGATCTTTTTCTTTTAAATGGATGAAATGATGGAGTTCATCCATGATATCCATCTCGTTTTCCACAAGCTTGGCACCTTGTTTTAATAAAGCATGCGTGCCCTGGCTTTTTTGGGATTGTATGCTTCCGGGAACCGCAAATACTTCCCGGTTATATTCACCTGCCAGACGGGCAGTGATTAGGGAGCCGCTTCTTTTGGCGGCTTCAACAATAATGGTGCCGCAGGATAATCCTGCAATGATTCGATTACGAATGGGAAAATTTGATGGAAAAGGTTCGGTATCGGCTTTAAATTCTGAAAAAACTATACCCTTATCTGCAATAGCGTTAAAAAGGTATTTATTTTCCCTGGGATATATTTTATTGAGTCCTGAACCCAAAACCGCTATGGTTTTTCCTTGTGCTCTCAAGGCCCCTTGATGAGCTCTCGCATCAATCCCCCTTGCCAGTCCACTAACAATCTGAAATCCCTTTTTGGCAAGGTGGTATGAAAGATTCTCAGATGTGCTCAACCCATAGGCGGTTGCAGTCCTTGAACCGACAACAGAGATACAGGGGGCGCTGTTGTCCAGTTCGCCCAAATAGGTTAAAAAAGGCGGCGGATCATGGATTTGTTTTAACAAGGCCGGATAGGATGAATCGGTTAATGTTACAATTTTTATATTTTTGTTTAAAATCAGGTCCAATTCTTTTTTGGCTTTGTCCTGAAATGTTTTGTAATGGGTGATGTTATTTATTATTTTTGCAGAGATCTTATCAATTTTTTTTAATTGGGCTTCAGAAGCGGTTAAAACCTTTTCAGGAGATTGAAATTGATCAATCAATTTTTTAACCATTGTATTCCCTAAAAAAGGAATCTCCCTTAGTGTAAACCAGGGTAAATATTTTTCAAAAGACGTATTCATATTTTTATTGTTTCCTGCGGATTTATTTATTGGGCCGCAGGAAACAGGAAATTCGATAGGTTAGGTAATTTTATAAAATAATGTTTTATAAAAAGCAAAAAATTACCTTTTGTGAGCAAAAAGAACAATGGGGCTGGCCACAAATATTGAAGAATATGTACCGATAATTACACCGATAATCATGGCAAAGGCAAAATTATGAATAATCTCGCCACCCAGAAAATAAAGGGCAAAAAGAACAATCAATGTGGTTGTCGATGTTAAAATTGTTCTTGAAAGGGTTTCATTTATACTTTTATTGAACAGAAGCGGAAGTGAATCCGCGGTTTTAGCGCCTTTTATATTCTCCCTGATACGATCAAAGACAATAATAGTATCGTTTAGGGAGTACCCGATGATGGTTAATAAGGCAGCAATAATGGGCAAAGAAAAATCCAGGTTTAAGATTGAAAAAATGCCAATGGTTATCAATACATCGTGTAACAAGGCTACAATCGCACCCATGGCATATTTGAGACGTAAAATCCAAAATAATGCCAGTGTTATAACTAATGCTGCTGTAATAAGTACTATCATACTTACATTAAATACAGATAGAAAATAGACCGCAGTCATTAATGATCCAGCAGTTACACCTGACAGCACCCATTTTAACTCGAATCTGCCTGAAATATATATGGTGATAAACAGCAGGGAATAAAAAATGGCCAAAAGCGCTTTTTTCCTTAAATCTTTACCAACCTGGGGACCCACCATTTCCACCCTCCGGATTTCAGGAGCAATTCCGGTTGATGCCTTAACCGCATCTGTAATGGATTGTGACAAGCCTTTATCGGTCATTTCCAGGTTGCTGGTTCGAATTAAGAACTCATTGTCCTGGTCATGTCCAAAATTCTGTACTGAAGCATCGTTAAAGCCTATATTGGATAAACCAGACCGTATTTTTCCAACGGGAACCTGTTCTGAAAATTTAATTTGGATGATTGTTCCACCAACAAAATCAATGCCATAATTAGGCCCTTTATGAACAATAAGAGACCCGATGCTCAAGAGAATAAGAATGATTGATAAAGCATATGCAATGTTATGTTTACCAATAAAGTCTATATTGATATCAGACTTGATAAGCTGCATTATTTATTTCCTTTATATACTTAGTTTTTTGGATGGTTTATTCTTTAAAACAAAATTAAAAATACCTTTGGACAGAACCAGTGCTGTAAAAAGACTTGCAATAATACCAAGACAAAGGGTAACTGCAAATCCTTTAATGGGTCCTGTACCAAATTGATATAAAACCAGGGCTGCAATCAAGGTGGTGACATTGGCATCAAGAATGGTAAGGGCTGCTTTGTCAAAACCAGCATGTACTGCTGCCAGAGCTGTCTTTCCAGATCTTAATTCTTCTCTGATTCTTTCATAAATAATTACGTTGGCATCAACTGCCATACCGATAGTAAGAATAATACCTGCAATTCCAGGCAGTGTTAAGGTAGCCTGGAAAGCTGCAAGGCCTCCGCCGATAAGAATAATATTAATAATCAAGGCCAGATCAGCGATAAAGCCGGCATTTTTATAATAGATTACCATAAATAAAATCACAAGAAATCCGCCAACCATCATTGAAATAAGGCCCATGCGGATGGAATCTGCACCCAGTGTGGGACCTACTGTGCGTTCTTCAATAATTTTGACCGGTGCCGGCAAAGAACCGGCTCTCAGTGCAATGGCAAGATCCTTTGCTTCATTCAAAGTAAAATTACCGGTTATTACTGCTTTTCCCCCGGCAATCCTGTCTTGAATGACTGGTGCTGAATAAACCGTTTTATCAAGTACTATGGCAAGCCTTTTGTGGATATTTTCACCAGTGATGCGGTCAAAAATCCTGGCACCTTTTCTATTAAACTCAATGCCAATCTGGGGCTGTTGAAACTGGTCAAATTCAACTCTTGCATTTGTTAACAGGCTGCCATCCAGGAGAACTCTTTTGTTAATTAAAAATGCTGTTTTGACTGGTACGCTTGAGCCGGGATTATATTTGGTCTGATATAGGAGTTCATCACCAACAGGAGGCGTTCCATTTATGGCAGCATTGACGTCAGCATCATCATCAACCAGTTGAAAGGTCAATTGCGCGGTTTTCCCGATAAGATCTTTGGCTCTTTCAGGATCTTTGATGCCAGGCAGCTGCAGCAGGATTCTGTTTCCGCCCTGGATTCGGATATCAGGCTCACTTACGCCAAACTCATCAATTCTGTTGCGAATGGTTTCAAGTGCCTGGTCCGTGGCCATCTTTTTAAGGTTTTCTGTTTCTTTTTCCGACAAGGCTAGTTTGTAGGAGACAATATTATTATCAATCTGTGGCTTGTGGGTGACAAGATTTTCAAAATTTTTTGAAAGAATAGTTTCAAATCCTGATTTGTCATCACCATCTGGAAAATTTGCAAGAATAGAGTTGTCATTAAGACGTGAAATACCAAGATGCTTCACACCTTCGTTTCTAAGCTGTTTTTTAATTTCCTGTATGGTTCTTTCCACCTCAGCTTCAACTGCTTTGATATTTTGAACTTCAAGTACAAGATGCATGCCTCCCTGAAGATCCAGCCCCAGATTGATTTTTTTATGGGGCCAGCAATTAAAAAAGGTAGGAACCAAACAGACAATGGCTGCCAAAATAACACCTATAGTTAATACAGACTTAAAGGTAAACGGTTTCAATCTAATTACTCCTAATGGATTTATTTTTTCTTTTTATCTTCTTTCTGGACTGGTTCAGCATCGAAAATTACAGCGGCAACATTTCCCCGGGAAATTTTTATTTTTACCTTTTCAGCTATTTCAAGGCCAATGGTTGTATCGTCAATACTCAGGATGGTTCCATAGATGCCACCAGAAGTAATGATTCTAATTCCTTTTTTTAAATTGGCTATCATTTCTCTATGTTCTTTGGCTTTTTTCTGCTGGGGCCGAATCAAAAGAAAATAAAAAATTGCAAATAAAATAATAATGGGTAAAAAACCGGCTATACCACCGGCCTGTCCCGCTCCGCCCTGTCCCATTGCATATGCTGTGCTAATCAAAATAAATCCTCCTTAGAATAAATGAAATATAAATTTATAATTTTTTTGTAGGAACCCAGATGGTCTTCCCATCGAATTGGATTCTGTCTATGTTCTCATAATTAACTTCCTGCAGAAACGAAAAAATTTCATCCATATTGTAAACGATAATCTTACTTAATGGTTCAAGAAGTTCAATATTTGAATCTATTTTTTGTTCAATAAAATTGTATATAATAACCATGGTTTCGGAAAATTTTAAAATTTTTCCAACGCCTGAACTCATTCCCTTGGAAATCGGTTCATCTGCAACAGGTGAAATTTTTATTCCCCGATGTTCATAAAATTCTTTTAAAATATTAAAATGAATGTTCCAGATATTATCATCTTGCTGAACTACATAAATCCCGAATTTGTTTATTATTTCAGGCTGGACAGCTCCAGAGTCCCCAATTTCTTCTTCGAAAACATGTCCTTTTTTAAAGCTGGCTTTTTCTAAAATATCTCTTAAAGGGATTTGGACATCCCCAATCTTAAACGTTTCATCCGATTTGACAATCATGTCAAGACTTTTTTTAAATCCCAATTCCTCTTTGCGGGATACCATGAGCTGCTTTAATTTCTCGTCTTTTTTGAGATTTTTATAATCAATGTCGGGTAAAACAATAATCGTGCCCTGCGCTATTTCCTCTGCTTTCACAGTCTTGCCACCGGCAATAGTTTTATCTGTTTTAACGAGGGGCCTCTGGTTATTGGTGTCAGGTTTTTGTGATATTACCGTTTTATTATTTGTTGGCGTTAAATTGTTTTCCTGGAATTTATTTAAATACGGTATACTCCAAAAGAGCACCCCGACAAAAACCACTGCAACCAGTATTAATAATTTTCTATTTTTTTTCTGGAGCATATTTTTTCCATTATTTTTTAAGATCAAAAGTGCATCAGATACACAATAGAATGATTTATGTCAAGAAAGAGCTTCAATTTGGGGTAATTATAATGATTTTATTTTCCCCGGAAATCATTTTGGGATCCCCCTCAATTGTAATGGCAATGGATCTTTTAGATTCAATTTCAGATAGTTCCTCTCTTTTTTTATTTAACAGATAGCCGGCCACGTCACTGGGTACAATCCCTGTTGCTTCCTTAACTTCAGGTTTTATTGTTTTCAAGTTCAATTGTCTTAAGAAGGCAAGGCCCTGGGTTTCTACAGAAGGAGTTTGACCTCTGCCCTTACAGTGTCTGCAGATTTCATAGCTGCCAAAAGTAATGGAATGCCGGATCCGCTGCCGTGACATTTCCAATAACCCAAATGGTGTAATTCCACCTATTTTTGTTTTAGCCTTATCTGATTTCAACTCTTTTTTCAGTGTTTTTGTAATTTCAGCTTTATGCCGCCGATCCTTCATGTCTATAAAATCAACCACAATCAACCCACCCATATCGCGGAGTCTCAATTGCCGTGCAACTTCCTCACAGGCCTCAAAATTTGTATGAAAGGCGGTCTCTTCAATGTTTTTCTTTTTAGTAGATTTTCCTGAATTTACATCAATGGAAACCAGGGCTTCTGTTTGTTCAATTACAAGGAAACCTCCTGATTTGAGGGGGACCTCTTTTTTGTAAATAGAAGCAATCTGATCTTCAAGTTGATATTTACTGAATATGGGTTTGTCACCTTTGAAAAGTTTGACTATTTTTTTTTGTTTTGGAGCAATTATGCTCATGAAAGTTTGTACTTCTTTAAAAATTTCAGGACTGTCAATGAGGATTTCATTAACGTCTGATGTAAAATAATCTCTTAAAGATCTGACAGCAAGGGTCTGTTCTTTGTAGAGCAGTGATGGTGCGGTATTTTTGATCGCCTCTTTGTCAATGTTTTTCCATACACGCATCAGGTATTTTAAATCAGCAGTCAACAGGGTTTTTGTGGAGTCTTTACCGGCAGTCCTCACGATCATGCCAAAGCCTGAGGGGATATCCATTTTTTTTATAATATTGACAAGTCTTTTTCTTTCATCTTCATCACTGATTTTTCGGGATACACCTTTTGTTGAATTTCCCGGCATTAGAACAGATAATCTTCCAGGTAGTGAGATAAAGGTTGTCAGCATGGCCCCTTTTTGACTAATCGGGTCCTTTGTCACCTGAACAATAAGTTCCTGACCTTTTTTGATTAGATGAAACAAAGCCTTTGCACCGGCTTCGACATCCTGAAAATAGTCTGTATGGATTTCGTTTTTTTGAAGAAAACCATTTTTAGGTGCACCATAATCGACAAAGACAGCCTGAAGGCTTGGTTCAACCCTTGTGACAATCCCTTTATAAATATTGCCTTGTGTGACTTCCTTTGCAGTTGTTTCAATGTGAAATTGTTCGAGTTTGTTATCTTGAATTGCTGCAATTCTGTTTTCATCAGAATCCAGTGCATTGATCAGAATTTTTTTCTCCATTATGCAGTCTCTTTAATATTTATATTATTATTATAAAACTCTTGAATTTTTAAGTAGTAAATTGAATAGATCAAGTCAAATTTTTTATTTGTTGATGGATGCATGTATGTTTAAATTCTTTTTTTCTGTTTAAGTATATCAAAATAGGTAAGGATACGTTCAACATATTGAACCGGCTCCCAACCTCTTGCATAGCCGTGTTTGGTTTCTTTATAATAGTCTGATTTTGATAATAATGGTAGCGCAGTTTTTAAATTTTGCCATTTTTTTTCATCCAGTCCCATCATTTTTGCGATCTGCATGGCATCCATTACATGTCCATACCCGATATTGTAACTGGCCAAAGCAAACAGTATCCTTTCATATTCATCTTCGATATAATCGAATTTTTTAAACATTTTATCAAGATATTTTATTCCTGCTTTAATGCTTTGTGACGGATTTAATCTGTTTTCTATACCCATTTCTTCTGCCGTATCTTTTGTTACCTGCATCAAACCCCTGACATTTGTAAAACTTTTTGCATTTGGATTAAAATGGGATTCCTGGTACACAACAGCAGCAATAAGTTTCCAGTCAAAATCATATTTTATGGATTCCTCAATAATTGTTTTCTTATATTTTGGCAGTCTGGTTTCAATTCTTTGATGGAAACTTTTCAGATCAAAAGGATCTGAATCTTCAATATTTGCATAATATTTATCAGATATCTGTTGCATTATCCCTGTTTCATTTGCATACAGGAAAAATTTGTTAATTTGCTCCAGCATTTGTGAATCATTTTTATTGACAGCCCAGGCAAGAGATTCTTTTTTCTGAAGAGGTATCCCAATAAGGATATCCGGATAATATCTCTGACTCAAATAAGCCACATTATCATCAGCTATTGTAAATTTTATTTTCCTGTCATGGACCATGCGGATGAGCTCTTCTGTTGGAATGTTGTTATGAAGAATATAATTAACATTAATTCCTGATTTTTTAATTTCTTCTAATCGTGAATGATAGGAAGTCCCACGACGGATGTCTATGGTTCGGAAGGTCAGGTCTTCAATATTTTTAGGTCCGAAAACTAACTTATGGTGTACTATGTGTTGTTGAATCTTCATATAGGGAATTGAAAAGTTTACTTTTTCAAGCCTCTCTTTTGTTATCGAAATCCCTGATGCAATAAAATCACCTTTCCCCTGTTCAAGATAAGCAAACATATTGTTCCAGCCTGAGGTAACAACATCAAGATCAACATCGAGAAAATTGGCAAATTCTTTGGCAAGGTCATACTCAAAGCCAGTGGGTTGTCCTTTATAATAATAGTAGGTATTAATGGAATTATTGGTGATAAGTCTTAGAACCCCTGTTTTTTTAATTTTTTCCAAACGGGTTAGATTAAAACTAAACTCCTTATTATGGATTAATACAGATAAAAAAATAAAAAAAGATAAAAGGCTGAGAAGAATTATTAAAATAAAATAATTAGAACAAAAATTTTTCATTTTTAATCTCTATCTGGTTCAATCAGCACTATCTCCGTTTGGTTCAATCGGAATAATTTCCACACGATCAACATTCTGGTATCCCCGGGGAAGTTTTTTCCCTCTATGACCCCTCATTCCAGTATAATCCTTTTGGTTGCCCGGGCTCAATTTAAGAAAATGCCGGCCGGAATAGATAAAAAGGTTTGCATTTAATGGTAATATTTTAAGGAAGCTAAGTATTTCTGGGGTCGTTGACTTCAGTTCTTTTTTGGGGATGGAAATAATTTTATTTCCTTTACCTTTTTTTAAGTTAGGCAATTGCCTTAATTTAAATATCAAAAGCCTGCCCTTAGACGTAATCGCGGCAATGCTGTCTTTTTCCAGATCAATGACAGCCTCGGGATTTAATAATTCATGATTTTCCTTTAAAGTGACAATTGCTTTGCCATTTTTATAATTGGTTAAAAAATCATCGAATTTAACGATAAATCCATATCCATTGTCAGAACCCATAAGGAAATGATTATTATTTTCAGCTGACAGCATAAATTTGATGTGGGCATTGGGCTGGATAGACAAGTGGCCGGTTAAAGGTTCTCCATTACTCCTGGCCGAAGGAAGTGTGTGGGAAAACAGCATATAGCTTCGGCCTGTATTGTCCAGAAAAATGATAGGTTTGTCGCTTCTTGTCCTTAAATGCCCTAAAAGCGAATCCCCGGATTTAAACTTAACCGTTTCAGGGTTAATTTCATGCCCCTTGGCAGATCGAATCCAGCCATTTTTAGACAAAATAATGGTGACTGGTTCTATATCCATTACATCTGTAACAGAAAATTTTTCTGCCTCTTTCCGTTTCTTTATGGGTGATCGTCTTTTATCACCATATTCTTTTGCATCAGAGTTTATTTCTTCTTTTATATATTCCTTAAATGTTTTTTCATTGCCAAGGATTTTTTCAAGATTTTTCCGTTGTGAATTCAAGTCTTTTTGTTCAGATTGTAGTTTTATTTCTTCTAACCTGGCAAGTTGGCGTAGCCTGATTTCAAGAATTGCTATTGCCTGTAGCTCGGATAATGGAAAGGCCTTGATCAGGTCTTTTCTGGGGTGATCAGATTTTCTGATAATTTTAATCACTTCATCCATATTAAGAAAGGCGATAAGAAAGCCTTCTAATATATGAAGACGGTCTAAAATTTTTTCCAGTCGGAAATTTAATTTTTTTCTTACGGTTTCTGCCCTGTATTCGAGCCATTCTGTAAGGACCTCAAGCAGATTTTTAACCTGGGGCCTGCCATTAATTCCAATCATATTCATATTAAAAGAATATGATTTTTCAAGATCCGTCGTAGCAAACAAGTGATCAGTTAATGCATTAAGATCAACCCTGTTTGAGCGTGGAATCACCACAAGACGTGTGGGGTCTTCATGGTCTGACTCATCTCTTATATCACTGACCATGGGCAATTTCTTGGCCTCCATCTGGGAAGCGATCTGCTCATAAATTTTTTCCGTTGAAGCGTGGTGGGGAAGAGCCGTGAAAATGAGTTCTGAATCTTCAACATGAAATTTGGCTCGCATCTTAATCCTGCCGTTTCCAGTCCGGTACATCTCCTTTATCTCTGAAAAAGGGGTGATGATTTCCGCTTCAGTGGGAAAGTCAGGGCCTTTGATAAATTTACAGATTTGATCAAGGTTTGTATTTTCATTATCTATTAAGTGAATTAATGCCTTTGAAACTTCACGCAGGTTATGGGGTAGAATACTGGTTGCCATGCCAACGGCAATACCTGTGGAGCCATTTAATAAAATATTGGGTAGCCGGGCAGGAAGAAGTCTGGGTTCTTTTAAGGTCCCGTCAAAATTCGGTACCCAGTCCGAAGTCCCCTGATCAACTTCCTGAAGAAAAATATCAGCATATTTTGATAATCTGGATTCTGTATATCTCATGGCGGCAAAGGACTTTGGATCATTGGGATCACCCCAGTTCCCCTGACCATCAACCAGAGGATATCTTAAAGAAAAAGGCTGTGCCAGAAGAACCATGGCTTCGTAGCAGGCAGTATCCCCGTGGGGATGGAATTTACCCAGTACATCTCCCACCGTTCTTGCGGATTTTTTAAATTTTGCTGTGGACGCTAACCCCAATTGGCTCATGGCGTAGACTATCCTTCTTTGTACTGGCTTTAAACCGTCTCCAATATGGGGCAGGGCACGATCTAAAATAACATACATGGAATAATTTAAATACGCTTTCTGGGTAAATTCCTGGAAAGGTATTTTTTCATAATCCTCAATTGCGGACGGAAGTGTTTCTTTCATTACTCAATCTCTTTTATATTGCCATTTGATTCTATCCAGATTTTTCTGTCATTTGCTCTTTTTTTCCCCAGGAGCATATCCATAATCTCATAGACTTCTTTTAAAGATTCTTCAGACCCATCATCGACAGATAACTGGACAAGTCGTCTGGAATCGGGTGAAATGGTTGTCTCCTTGAGCTGGGCCGGATTCATTTCACCCAACCCTTTAAACCTTTGAATATTTATTTTGCTTTTGATTTTACGGCGGTTTATTTTTTTGATGATATTGTTTTTTTCAGAGTCATCCAATGCGTAAAAAACTTCTTTTCCCACATCTATTCTGTATAATGGCGGCATGGCAATATAGACATGTCCTTTTTTTACAATCTGGGGGAAATGTTTTAAGAACAGAGCGCACATCAATGTTGCAATATGCAGCCCGTCAGAGTCAGCATCTGCCAGCACACATATTTTATTATACCTGAGTTTGGAAATGTCATCTGAACCGGGTATTACACCTAAAACCTGGGAAATATCCCTGATTTCTCTGGATTCAATAATAGCAGAAGATTCAAGATCCCATGTGTTTAATATTTTACCACGTAAAGGCATAATAGCCTGGAAACGTCTGTCTCTTGCCTGCTTTGCAGAACCACCGGCAGAATCCCCCTCCACAAAAAATAATTCCCGTCTTGCATGATCAATACTTGTGCAGTCGGACAATTTGGCAGGAAGTATGGTGCCATTAGAAGCCCTTTTTTTAATCACTTTTTTGGCTTTTGTTACTCGATTTTTAGCATTTTCAATGGCAAAAGCAGCAAGGTTTTCACCTTCCTCAATGTTTTGATTCAGCCATAAGCTGAAGGCATCTCTGACTTGAAGATTTACAAGATTTGCACAATGGCGGGAGGAAAGCCTTTCTTTTGTCTGCCCTGAAAACTGGGCATCGGAAAGTTTGACAGAAAGAATATACCCAATATTGTCCCAGATGTCTTCAGGGGCGAGGTATAACCCTTTTGGTAAAAGATTCCTGAACTTGCAAAATTCTCTGACAGATTCCAAAAGCCCGGATCTAAACCCATTGACATGGGTTCCGCCCAATCGTGTGGGAATAAGGTTAACATAACTTTCTTCAGGGTTTGAAGCGGATTCTATGGTCCAGTTAACAGCCCATATTATTTTGATATCATCTCCATGAATCTCCCCGGCAAAAGTTCGGGAGAAAATACATTTTCCCCCATTTAAATTTTCATTGAGATAATCATCCAGGCCCTGGTCATATTTCCAGGTGTCTTTTTCTCCTGAGTCTTCATCATAAAATGTTGTAACAAGTCCCTTGCAAAGAATGGCCTTTGATTTCAGTGCTGTTTTTAAGGCTGTTTTTGAAAATAAAGGCTTATCAAAATAGGAAATATCAGGATAAAAATGAAGAGATGTCCCGGTTTCTTTGCTGGCAAGTTTTTTGACAATTGCCAGATCTTCAGTTTTGATTCCGTTTTTAAAGCCAATGCCATATTCCTGTCCATCCCTTTTTATGCGGATTGTCAAACAGGAAGACAAGGCATTGACAACAGAAACACCGACACCATGAAGACCGCCTGAATAACTATAGTCTTTATTGGAAAATTTAGCGCCGGCATGAAGTTTTGACATGATCAATTCCACCCCTGATACTTTTTCTTCAGGATGGATATCCACAGGCATTCCTCGCCCGTTGTCAGATACTATAATGGATTGATCCTGCTTTAACACAACATCAATCTGGGTCGCATATCCTGCAATTGCTTCATCCACACTATTGTCAATTACCTCAAATGCCAGATGATCAGGACTTGAAGTGTCAGTGTACATCCCGGGCCTTCTTTTGACCGGGTCCAGACCTTTTAAGACCTCAATTGATTCAGCATTGTATGTATGTGTTAAAGATTGGTCTTTTGTGTTTGGTTCAAATAATTTCATAAATTATTCATATAAAATTTTTCTACGACCCTAACAATATCTTCCGGGTCATCCAAAAGATGAAACAGGTCAAGGTCTTTTTCAGAAATCATTTTTTCTTTTAAAAGTTTATCTTTTACCCAAAGGATCAAACCATCCCAATAGTCTTTGTTCACCATTATAATGGGCATTTTTCGAATACGTTTTGTCTGAATCAATGTAATTGTTTCAAACAACTCATCAAGGGTTCCAAAGCCTCCCGGCATTATAATATATGCCTGGGCATATTTTAAAAACATAACTTTTCGTACAAAAAAATAATTAAATTCGATTTGCTTGGTCGCATAAGGGTTTGGTTTTTGTTCAAATGGCAGTTTGATGTTAAGCCCCACAGATTCAGCACCTCCTCTTGCTGCCCCTTTATTGGCAGCCTCCATAATTCCGCCGCCCCCGCCCGTAATAACAGAATATCCTTTTTGGGCAAATAATGCAGCAAGGTTCTCAGCTTTTTGATAATATGGATGGTCAGCATTCATTCTTGCAGAACCGAAAATCGATACTGCAGGGCCAAGATTGTGTAACGCATCAATGCCTTCTACAAATTCTCCCATGATTTTAAATAACCGCCATGACTCACCGGATTTAAAATCATTAATCGGATAGTTTCCGTTGTTTACATGTTTTTCCATGTTGATTATTTCAATACCTTCCTTATTTTTATGCTAATTAAATTGATAGAATCTGGTAAAATAAGCTTATATGTGTTATTAAAAGCTGTACGCTAAAGGCCTATCATATAAAAATATAATCGTCAATTATAAGCTCGCCCTTACATTGACATTTTTTTGAGAAAGAGATAGAAAAAGAAAAATTTATTAAGAAAGAATTAAGATTGAAAGACCTGGAAATAATGACTCGAAGAACATCAGTTAAAAATAAGCTGGGGATGCACGCAAGGCCTGCAGCTAAAATTACACAAATGGTGGATTCGGCTCATTCTGATGTATGGCTTTGTGCAAATTCGACAAAAGTTGATGCAGCAAGTGTCATTGACATACTAACTTTGTGTGCAGTGAAAGGAACTCAGATTGTGATTGAAATTGAAAATCAGAAAGATATGATAATTCTTGATCAGATTTTTGATTTTTTTGAAGCCGGCTTTGGAGAAATATAAAGATGAATATTTCAAAGTCAGAACAGATAATTATCAAAGGGATCAGCGGTTCCCCCGGTATTTGCATTGGTAAAGCCTATATTGTTGATAAAGAAGGTGTTAATATCACTAAAAGGTATCCCGTCAGTGATGTACAGGTATCCAAAGAAATAGACCGATTCAAACAGGCAGTTTCAAAAGCAAAAAATGACCATGCCAAAGTAATTAATTCCCTTGATAAAGATTTGGGGGAAAATTTAAATATTCTTGAGACACATATGGTGCTCTTTAAGGATAAAATGCTGTATGGCAAGACCATTGAGACCATTTCCAATGACAAAATCAATGCTGAATGGGCATTGAGAAAAGTATCAAGAAAAGTAAAAGCAATCTTCCAGCAGATTGATGATATCTATCTGCAGGCCAGGGCGAATGATATTGTTCAGGTATCAGACAAAATTATGTCATACCTTGTTGGAGCCCAGGATATTAAGATTTCAGATATAAATAAACGCGTCATCATTGTAGCTCATGATTTATCGCCTGCTGATGCCAGTCAGATACAGCTTGAGCGGGTAAAGGGTTTTGTCACTGACCGTGGAGGGAAGGATTCCCATACAAGTATTATTGCAAAAGCATTAAGGATTCCTTCTGTTCTTGGGCTAGGTTTTGCAATGGTCAGTGTTGAAAATGATGATATTTTAATTGTTGATGGTTCTTCTGGAACACTGATCATCAATCCTGACGAAGATACACTCTTCGAGTACGAAGAGCGGATGGTTAGATTTGAAGAATATAGAGCTGGTTTAGAAAGAGAGAGCCATCTGCCTGCCATAACAAAAGATGGCATTTTCTTAAATCTCATGGCCAATATTGAACTTGTGGAAGAAGTTGTTGCAGCAAAAGATTATGGTGCTATTGGTATAGGTCTGTTCAGAACAGAATTTTTATATCTTGATTTAAAACGGTTCCCCACTGAAGATGAGCTTTTATGCAAATACAAAGAGCTTGTCGAGTTAATGAATCCACAAAGTGTTACTATCAGGACACTTGATATTAATGGAGATAAGGTTAATCCATATCTGACAACTATTGAAGAGGCCAATCCTGCTTTAGGGTTGCGAGCAGTAAGGTTCTGCCTTGAAAATGAAGATATTTTTATAACACAGTTAAAAGCTATTTTCAGGGCAGCGGCATTTGGTAATATAAAATTGCTGATCCCCATGATTTCCTGTGTTGAAGAAATTATTCAGGTCAAACAAATAATGAATAAGGCCATTCTTGAACTTGAACATGAAGATAAAATTTTCAATGGGGATATTCCCCTGGGAGTCATGATTGAAGTTCCATCGGCGGTAATGATTGCCGAACATCTTGCAGACCATGTAGATTTTTTCAGTATTGGAACAAATGACCTGATTCAATATTCCATGGCCATTGACAGGAGCAACAGCCAGGTAGCTCACCTCTACCAGGCACTGAATCCGGCAATACTAAAAATGATAAAAATGACATATGATGCAGCAAAGAAAAAAGGGGTTGATCTTGTCATGTGTGGAGAAATGGCAGGAGACCCTATGAATATACCTGTTCTGGTTGGTATGGGGTTAACGGATTTTTCCATGAATTCAATCTCCATTCCAGTGGTTAAAAGAATGATTCGAGATCTTGATACTAAAAAGGCAAGAAAAAGTGTGGAAAAAATAATGACTCTAAAATGTTCCCAAGAAATTTCTGATTTTATTATAGAAGAATATAGAGATATTCTTCCTTTTGGTGAAACGGATGAATAATCAATGACTTCAGAATATATTAAATTAATTGCCACCAATAAAAAAGCTCGGCACAATTACCAGATTGAATCAGAATATGAAGCGGGAATCGTTCTGACTGGATCGGAAGTTAAATCTATCAGAGAAGGGAAGGTCAGTTTTCAAGATTCGTATGCAGATATAAAAAATGGTGAGCTTTTTTTAAGACAATTGCATATTTCCCCATACAAATATGCTTATTACACCAATCACGAAACCCATAGAACAAGAAAACTTTTACTTCATAGATATGAAATTAGAAAACTTTCAAGCAAAATTAAAGAAAGAGGGTATACACTGGTTCCGCTGAAAATATATTTTAAAAATGATAAAATTAAAGTATTGATCGGCCTGGGCAGGGGTAAAAAATTATACGATAAAAGAGAAACCATTAAACTAAAAGATGTCAAGCGGGATCTGGACCGGGAACGCAAAAAATACTCATAGAAAAAACAATTCACAGGTTCAGTCAATATTGTGGTTCTGCTGATATTGACTTTTTAAGCTTTTAGAACTATTATGTAGCAACACTTGATCTTTTACAATTTGGGGGCGAAATGGCTTCGACGGAGATTTTGAAGTCTATGGTAGCATACCGAGTCTTTTGTCAGCTCGTAAAATTGGCAGAGCATAAACATAATCGCAGATGATTATAATTACGCTGTAGCTGCGTAGAGCAGCTTCCGTCCTGCTGATATCCTTCTTGCAGATTTCAGGTCAGGGCGTCGACTTTGCAAGACCGCCTTTTAAGGGTGTCTGAACCTTAAAGGTTAAACTTTTCAGGCTATATTGCTTTGTATCCATCTCAAAGGAGACAATACAACTAATTTTAAATTTTGAGATAAGTATGTAGAAGCCTAGGTTGATTGTTTTCGGACGCGGGTTCAACTCCCGCCGCCTCCACCATTTTTTTAGCCCGGAAAATCAGTTTTTCCGGGCTTTCTGTTTCTGAGAACAGCCGAAAAATGTTCTGGGTCTGTATCTTGGACATATTTTTTCGATTATAGAAATAACGATTTTTTCCGGAAAAAGCCCTGGCAAGAAACCGTCATTTCTTCCACCGACCGGAGAAGCCTGGCAGAGGTCTTAATAAATCATATTTCCCTCGTTGCTATTTTTGTCGAGCTCATATCCCTAGCGTGATGTCATATCCTACAATCCTCAATACCATTCAAAACAGGGTCATCGCTTTTCAAAATAGTACAGGTTTCAGATCCCTGGTCAAACACAATAACTGCTTTTCTGGATTTAAGTAGGCCAAGCACCTGGGTTATTTTTGTTTCCAGGGAGACTTCGACTTCACCATAGTCAGTGCCATCCCGGGTAACAAATTCTTCGATGACACCGTGCAGTGCTTCTGGGCTTAGTTGATCGTATGGAATTTTAACAGCGGTCATTGTTAAAGATTATATTGTCAAAAGCTTTTTATCGTTTTTTAAAATATCTGTGAGTGGGGCTCCCCAATATATTACTTCGATTCCAAGTTTTTCCAGATCATCGGTTACCCCTAACTGATCAGCACACGCTTTACAGGCAGTTATATGAATACCAGCTTCCAAAGCTTCCTTAATTTTTTTTTGAATATCAGCATTTTCACTTACCAGTTTTGTTGTTGCACCCCAGACAATAAGGGTTACTTTTTCCCACCATCCATGAATAAGAGAATTAATGGTATACATGAAAACTATTTTTTCTGCGGTAATCGGATTGTCATTTGTCCATAATACATAAAGGTGTTTGTTCTCACTCATTAATGCCTCGCTTTCATTTTTTGTAAACCTTATTATTCCCCATTCACCTGATCCCTCAACCCATCAGCACACTTAAACACCACAACTCTTCTTTTATCAAGAGTCATGGTTTTTCCGGTAGCCGGGTTTCTTCCCTTACGCGGTGATTTTTCATTTACCTGGAATTTTCCAAACCCTGAAATCATTATATCTTCTCCAGATGCCAATGTTGATTTCATGACTTCAAGAAGGACTTCCAGTGTTTCTTTTGCTTCTGAGGGCGACTGGTTATTTTTTTCTGCAATTTTTTCAACGATTGTTGTTTTGGTAAGGGTCAAAGTGTGAGTGCTCCTGTTTATCTGAAATTATATATTATGGGATTTTATCTATGATTTTAAGAGGGTGTTGTCAAGGAATTGCTGTGGGAAAATTAGGGAGTAAATATGGATTGGTTTTTTAAGAAGTCATTTGCTGGAGTTTTGTATAGATGTTGGAACAACCGATTTTTGCCGGAAAATCAATTTTTTCGGGCGTTCACTTTAAAGTTTTCACGCCCATTTCTTGATAATTATTTTTTTATATGTTTTATTTTCATTGTCAATTAACAAAATAGAGGATTCATTCTATGAAAACATATAGAAAAGAACTATGGTTTGAAATTCCAACAAGAAGGGCTTTTATCAATATCACATCTGATATTCAAGACTGCATTAATGAAAGCCGAGTAGCTGAAGGGCTTGTATTAATAAACGCAATGCACATCACAGCCTCTGTATTTATTAATGATGAAGAATCAGGATTACACCATGATTATGATCTCTGGCTTGAAAAATTAGCTCCCCATGCGCCGGTTTCTCAATACAAACACAATGTTGGTGAAGACAATGCAGATGCCCATATGAAAAGACAGATCATGGGTAGAGAAAGTGTTGTTGCAATCACAGGGGGAAAGCTTGATTTTGGTACATGGGAACAGATTTTTTATGGGGAATTTGACGGTAGACGGAAAAAACGTGTTCTGGTCAAAATAATTGGGGAATGAAATCTTTTTTTGGTGAAGATTATTTCGAGCGTTTGTCTATTTTTGGGCTAACTTTGCTGGTTTTAAAGAGATTTGTAAAATTGTTTTTCAAGTGCTTTTACTTTTATTTTCCTTTCCGGGGATAAAAAAAACTGGTAAAGCGGGTCATCAATCTGGATATTTTTTTGAAGAATATCTTTTTCAAGAAGCGACAAAACTTCAACAGACACATCACAGGAAGGATATCCCTTGTCATCAATGGGAATGAAATTGTTAAGTTTAATTTCAACGATATTGTTGATGTCAACCAGTTTTAAATTCCCCTCAATGGTTAATATCAGATTCCCAAAACCTGCAAGATCAGGAATATATCCGGTATCGCTAATCATCTGCCGGATTTTTTTAACAAAAATGGCTATATTTTTCCGGGCTTTTTCCACCCTGGCTGCAAGTTGGGAATCCGGGCAGGTTGAGGTTTTGAACAAGTCCAATAAAAAATTTTTACCACCTAATCCCCAGGGATCCAAAATTTCTCCTTCTATGTATTCCTGGAGACCGCACAGGACAATCTGGCTTTTTTCTGTCCCCGTATAATCAACAATAAACTCTTCAGATTCTGCAATAAAGGCTGGCCCTAAAAATTTTAATAATAGCTGATATTTTTTTATCTCCTGAAAAACTGCTTCTTTGTTTTTAAATCGGTTTCGTAATATCCTCAACATTTTTTTGGGTTTGGCCCTGGGAAACATTCGTATCCCTTCTGTGATTTCTCCGTGTATCTCTTTGAGGACATCTTCGGCCGCCAGGATTTCAAGAATGTGAGACCTTAAGCCGGATCTATAATATTTTCGGAAGATATAGTGACTTGAATCATTTATAAAATTGAGTTTTAACACCTCGCTTTCTGTCAAATAGGCCTGATCTCTTATATCCTGTATTGTATCATTCATTACTATTTTTTACAGACTATTGTATTTATTTACAAGTATTAGGATCGGAAATGAAACTACTTGAACGTAATTGCTTGTCTTTTGGCCCATCTACAGCCTTGTATCAAAGGCAGAATACATCAACAAGAAAAGACATCCTTCTCAGCCATCTGAAGGTTTTCTTCTGACAGGCATAAAATTCCATTGCTGTAATTCAACCCGGGTCTGAACAAGCGTAATTTTGTTTTTATTAAATTAATGTACAAAATGATTAGCTTATGTAATATACTGAATTATCTTAATAACAGCAGAATTAAAAAGTGTAGATGTAAAAGAATGATAAAAATAGACTTAAAGCTGTTTGTAACTTTATCCAAATATCAACCAGAAGACGACAAATGCCTTGAAATATCCGAAGAAACCACTGTGGAGAAACTTATGGCGGATCTTGGCATTCCTTCAGAGTTTGTGAAATTGATTTTTATTAACGGGAAGACGCAAAATAGCAAATACAGGTTGAAAAACAATGACAGGGTAGGGCTTTTCCCCCCGGTTGGAGGCGGATAGAAAATGGGAATCTCAAACTTGAAAGCACGGTATGATAGGAATTTTAATACACTTTCCCATGAGGAGCAAAAGATCCTTGGTACATCAAAAGTTGTTGTCATAGGGTTGGGCGGTCTTGGCGGAAGCGTCTGTGAAATGCTGGCAAGGGTCGGGATCGGTCATTTAACCCTGATTGATGGGGATGTATTTGAAGCCAGTAATTTAAACCGGCAATTGTTAAGTGAAGAACGTCTGATAGGTTTTCCCAAGGCACAAGCTGCAAAAAACAGGGTAAATGCCATTAATTCTGAGGTGAAAGTAAGGTATTTTATTGAATATGTGGATGAATCCAATATGTATGAACGGATAAAAGATGCAGATGTGGTCATGGACTGCCTGGATTCCATTGATACAAGATTCAAGTTGCAAAAGGCAGCCCAAAAAGCATCCATTCCCATTGTGTCAGGAGCCATCGCAGGGGTTGCAGGGCAGGTGACGACCATATTCCCCGATGATAAAGGTTATGAGTTGATATATGGGAAAAAAGGACGGAAACAATCAAAGGGCGTTGAAACAAGAACCGGCAATATAGCCTATTGCGCTTTTTTTGTGGCAGCCCTTCAATCCTCTGAATGTCTGAAGGTTTTGCTGGATTGCGGGGATATTCTTCGAAATAAATTGCTGATTGCAGAATTGTGGACCAATACTTTTGATATCATGGACTTGGTCTGATCCAATTTTGACCCGGGTCTGATCTGATTGTTTGAATTGATGATAAAGGGAAGTGACTTTTATGTATGCCAGGGCAGCACAGATGATTCAATCATCTAAACGATGTGTCGCGTTTACAGGTGCAGGTATTTCCGTGGAAAGCGGTATCCCTCCGTTCAGAGGGGAAAATGGCCTTTGGAACAAATATGATCCCCAGATTTTTGATATCCAATATTTTCATACCCATACCAAGCAGTCCTGGGAAGTGATCCGGGAAATTTTTTATGACCTGTTTGGAACTGTAAGACCCAATGCAGCCCATTATGCCCTGGCCGAACTTGAGGCAAACAACCTGTTAAGCGCTGTCATCACCCAGAATGTGGACAACCTGCACTATGATGCAGGCAGTAAGGTCGTGCATGAATTCCATGGCTCTTTAAAAAATGTTGTCTGTCTTAATTGCAGGACAAAATATAAAATTTTAGAAGTCGACCTGAATGTTCTGCCGCCAAAATGTGAAAAATGTGGAGGTATCTTAAAACCAGGTGTGATTTTTTTTGGAGAGGCCATCCCTGAACCAGCAAAGACCAATTCATTTAATGAGACAAGAAAGGCAGACTGCTTTATTCTTATTGGCACAACAGGAATGGTTGCACCTGCAAATATAATTCCAGCGAATGCAAAATCAAATGGGGCCCAAGTTATTGAGATAAATCCACACAGGTCTGAATATACAGGGTCTGTCACTGATATTTTTCTTGAGGAACAGGCAACCATTGCCATGGAAAAATTATTGGAAGAACTTGAAAAATTATAATTGTTTAAAGGAGTTTGTATGTCCAGCAACTGCCTGTTTTGTCAAATTGTCAACAAAAAAGCCTCAGGTGAGTTTTTATATGAAGATAATGATTTTGTTGTTTTCAAGGATATCCATCCGGCAGCCCCGGTTCATCTCCTCCTGGTTCCCAAAAAACATATCAGAAGCATTAATGATTTAAAAAAAGAAGATGAGGCCATTATTTCAGGTCTTTTCATGATTGCGGCAGACATGGCAAAAAAAACAGGTGTCAATGAGTCTGGATATAAACTTTTATTCAATGTTGAAAAAGGTGGCGGCCAGGTGATTTTTCATCTTCACCTTCATTTGATCGGTGGCTGGCCTCGGATAGACGGCTGGAAAAAATAAGAATGGAAACACTGCCAAATGTAACCCAATCTCCTGTCCCTGGAAAATCCCAGGTTATGTATTGTGGGGATTGCGCTTCCTTTACATTAACGCTTTCAACAGAGGTCAAAGGTAAGGCATGGGTCAGAACCAATCTTGGTTATGCAGCCATTGCGCGAAAAGAAATCATAAGGCGGGTGGAAAGAAATGAAATAAAGCTTGATGAAGCCTGGTATGATATCCAGATGGAGACAAAAGATGATTTAATTTACAAAATTGTTCTTCCATTACATGAGACAGGATTTTTCCAGGCAAAATGTTTTTTTTCTCCTGAAAAAAGTACAGCAACCATCTGGCCGTTGGGTGATAATTGTGTTTTCAATGTAGAGCCGGCCGGCACCTGTTGCGCCAATATTATTTACAATGCATTTGTCCGGCAGTTTGGCAAATCAAAATCCGGGGTGCCAAAAAATTCTGGCGAAACGGATCTGTCATCCATTATTAAAAAACTGGATGACAAAGGCTATGCCGTCATCCCGGAATCAGGTAAATTCAGGGATCTTAAAGAACAGGTGGAATTTATTTTTTCTCATCTGGGGTGCCGTGTCCTTCATTTGCTGCCAATCCATCCGACTCCCACCACTTATGCCAGGATGGGGCGGTTCGGCAGTCCCTATGCAGCCTTGAATTTTACTCAGGTTGATCCAGCCCTGGCTGAGTTTGACCCTTTGGCAACTCCCCTTGAACAATTCATGGAACTGGCCGATATGGTTCACCTTCATAACGGATATCTGTTCATGGATATTGCCATCAATCATACGGGGTGGGCAGCTTTAATCCATGAAACCAATCCGGAATGGCTGGTCAGAGGAGTTGATGGAAAAATAGAGGCTCCCGGTGCATGGGGCGTTACCTGGGCAGATCTGACAAAATTGGATTATTCAAACATTGATCTGTGGCAATATATGGCAAATGTTTTTCTGTTGTGGTGTCGAAGAGGTGTTGACGGGTTCAGATGTGATGCCGGTTATATGATTCCCGTTGAAGCCTGGGAATATATTGTTGCAAAAGTAAGACTTGAATTTCCTGAAACGCTTTTCTTTTTAGAAGGGCTTGGCGGACCAATCAAGACAACCCGGGAAATATTAACCCGGGCTAATTTTAATTTTGCCTATTCGGAGTTGTTTCAGAATTATACAAGAGAAGAGATTTCAAATTATCTGCCTCAAGCATATGATATATCACAGACCAGTGGAATAACCATTCATTTTGCAGAAACCCATGACAACAATCGTCTGGCCTCGGTTTCTATGTTGTATGCACAAATGAGGACTTCTCTTTGTGCCCTTTTTTCAGTGTGTGGCGGGTTTGGATTTGCCAATGGTGTGGAATGGTTTGCCACTCAAAAGATTGATGTCCATGAATTGAACAGTCTTAACTGGGGGGATAAGATCAATCAGGTAGACCATATTTCAAAGCTGAACCTGATATTAAAAAATCATCCGACCTATTTTTCCCAGACCCGGCTTGCCTTGATTCAGAAAAATCAATCCCAGTGCCTGGTTTTGATGCGGCACAATGAACAGCATCATAAAAAACTTTTAATTTTAGTTAATCTTGACTGTGAAAATCACAGCGAGGCATCCTGGCAAAGACAGGATACCCATATTAACGAAACACTATTATATGATCTGATCTCAGGGACACAAATTAAAACCCGGGAACACGATGATTATTGTGTGATGCAACTGACACCGGGACAAGTTTTAGCCCTGACACCTGATCCGGATGATATAAAAATCATAGAACAAAGCCGGCAGAAAAAAAGCCAGACCCCTGAAAGGGTTTATCTGCAGAAGCTCAGGGCAAAAGTATTGGCAATTCATACCACATTCAAAGGATATGGGAATATACAAGGCATAAATGTCGAACAAGAGGCTTTTTTATTTGCAAATGATCCTGTTGAATTCATACGTTCTTTTAACAATAACTCAAAAGAGAGCCGGGTGATTGTCTTTGACTTTCAAAAGGATTTGAAACGCCAATTGATGATTCCACCTGGGTTTTTTCTTTTAGTAAAATGCAGGACCGGATTCAGGGCCCAAATTACGTGTGCCCTTCAGGGTATTGATGAAAAAAAATCAATAAAAAATTCTCCTGCAACATTTTCCAAGACATTCCCAAAAACTTTTATAGGATATGAAGAAGGAATCCCAACCCGGGATGGAAAAGGCTTTTTTGCTCTTTTTTCCCCAAAAAAAATAAAAAATAACCATAAAGAATATACATTAGGTCTCAGGGTATTTGAAACCAATAACCTAAAGGTCACACGTGGTACACAGATCAAAAAAGTTCCATTATTATACCTTGCCCCTTATGATGACTTATATATGAGTTCATCCTTTTCAAGAAAAGAAATTGTAAGAACCCCTTTTTTAAAATTATTGGGCACCACCAAAACAGGGGGCATGATGAGGGCTGCTGCATGGTGGGGAAGGCTTGACAGCCGGTATGATGCAATCCTCGGGGCAAATATGGACAAGACGACACCGGAAAACAGGTGGATGGTGCTTTCAAGATGCAGAATCTGGGCAATCTTTCAGGGATATTCCAGGGAACTTGCACCGGATTGTCTTGAAAAATTTACATTTTCCTATGATCATGGTGGAAAATGGCTGTTTCATGTCCCAACATCAGAAGGCAAGTATTATGCTTTAGAGCTATACTTATCCATTGATCCTGGGGAGAATCATGTCAGTCTTTCCATATTGAGAATAAAGTCCTTGAAAAACACTGGTTTTTTACTGGAAGATGATAAAATTGTCACCCTCATTATCCGGCCGGATATTGAAGATAGAAGTTTTCATGAAGTTGTTAAAGCATTTAAGGGGCCTGAAAAAGAATGGCCGGCAGCTATTTCAGCTTTTGAAAAAGGATTTTTATTTTCACTTTCCAATGGGAAACAATTCAGGCTATCTATATCAAAAGGTGAATTTGTGCATGAGCCTGAATGGCACTATATGATCCATCGTCCTTTGGAAGCCCAGAGAGGAATGGATGCTGAATCTGATCTTTTCAGTCCGGGATATTTTACAGCTCCCTGCCTGGGGGGAAAAGCAGTGTTTCTCGATGCTGCAGTGATTGAAAATCAAGATAAGGAAATTGATTTTAGTGAACAGATAAAAGATTTGGAATTCAAATCCTTTGAGAAAGGCATGCCCCTTTCCAAAGCAGTATACAGAAGTCTTGATGCATTTCTTGTGGATCGCGGCAGGGATAAGAGCGTAATCGCTGGATATCCCTGGTTTCTGGACTGGGGGAGAGACAGCCTGATATTTTGTAGAAGCTTGATTGAACTGGGTCGGTTTTCAGAAGCCAGGGCTATATTAAGACTGTTTGCCAGGTTTGAAAATAATGGGACTTTACCTAATATGATCTGTGGTAAGGATGCAGCAAATATTGAAACTTCTGATGCTCCTTTATGGTTTTTTGCCTGCTGCAAAGACCTGGTTGAAAAAGAGAAGACCCAAGATTTTTTAAATGAAGCGCTTGATAATCGAAGGATTCTGGATATTCTCTTATCCATTGCCCATTCCCTGATAAAAGGAACCCGGACTGGTGTGAAGGCTGATCCTGAAACCATGCTGTTGTATAGCCCGGCGCATTTTACATGGATGGATACCAATTTTCCTGCAGGGTCTCCAAGACAGGGGTATCCTGTAGAGATCCAGGCCTTATGGTATAATGCTCTGGTTCTGCTGGCATCTATTGATACATCCCGTAAAACGGACTGGCACAAAAAAGCCAAAATAGTTCAAGGTGCCATTCTTGAGCTTTTTTATAATGAAAAATCAGGCTTTTTTTCAGATTGTCTCCATTCTGATGGCCCGGTTGGTGCAAAAAATGCCGTCCCAGATGATGCCTTGAGACCCAACCAATTGTTTTTGTTCACCCTTGATGTGATAGAAGATAAAAAAATCGTACAAAAATGTGTTGAAACCTGCCAGGAGTTACTTGTTCCCGGGGGGATCAGAAGTCTTGCTGACAGAAAGCTTGAATATCCCATAAATATTTTTTATAATGGCGGATTGATAAAGGATCCCCATTCTCCTTATTCAGGAGAATATAAAGGAGATGAAGATACCCAGAGAAAACCTGCCTACCATAATGGTACAGCCTGGACCTGGCAGTTTCCAGTATTTTGTGAAGCATGGGCAGCGGCATTTGGTAAAAACAGTCATTCTACCTGCCTGGCGTGGCTTGGCAGTGTGATTGATTTAATGAGAAAAGGGGCTGCCGGATATATCCCTGAAATCCTTGACGGTGATTATCCTCATACGCCAAGGGGATGTGATGCCCAGGCCTGGGGATCAAGTGAGGCTGCCCGGGTCATGCACAAGTTATTACAATAAATTTGATATAGGAGAAAAATTTACCATATGGAAAAGATGCAGATTTACAAGGTATATCCTTCCATCCCCGAACCCCTGTCCTTTCTGGACGATCTTGCCAGGAACCTTTGGTGGTGCTGGCACCACGAAGCCAATGATCTGTTCCAGAGAATCAATCCGGTGCAATGGGAAAAAATCGGTAAAAACCCTGTGGCCTTTCTTTCTCATATATCCCAGAGACGATTTGATGAACTTTCAACGGATGAAAGTTTTTTGCTGCATCTTGGGCGGGTAAAGACAAAATTTGAAAAAATGTTTTCCACGGTGTCACAAATTAAAGAGCTTGATCTGGGCATAAAAGAGACAATAGCCTATTTTTCCATGGAATTTGGAATTCATGAATCCCTGCCATTTTTTGCAGGTGGTTTAGGTATTCTTGCCGGTGATCATCTAAAAGCATCATCTACTCTTGGGATTCCGTTGACTGGTATCGGCCTGTTTTTCCGGGAAGGTTATTTCAGGCAGTTTCTTGATCATAACGGATGGCAGCAGGAAACCTATCCCATCAATGATGTGTTTGAACTTCCTGTTCAACGCGTAACAGACAACGCCGGATTTGATATAAAAGTTGAGATAACAGGGCCCGATGGCAAGATCTGTGCCTGTGTCTGGCAATTAAAGATCGGAAAAATCAAATTATTATTGTTGGATACAAACTTACCGGAAAATCCAAAAAAAATCAGGGAGATTACATCACGGCTTTATGCCAGTCACGGTAAGACCCGGGTTGCCCAGGAAATATTATTGGGAATTGGGGGTATCAAGGCCTTGAGCGCCATGGAGATATTTCCCAATATCTGTCACATGAATGAAGGGCATTGTTCCTTTGCCGGGTTGGAAAGAGTTTCCATTATGATGGACAAGTATAACCTGGACTTTCAAAGTGCTGTTCAACTCTGTAAGAGAAGTTCTGTTTTTACCACCCATACCCCGGTGGCTGCCGGGCATGATGAATTCCCAAAGGAATTGATCATGCCCTATATTAAGCCTTATGCTGAAAAATTTGGTATTTCAACTGATGAATTGTTATCCTTGGGAGAGCCCCCTGGCATTAAGGATACAGGGAAATTTTGCCTGTTCATTTTTGGCGCTAATTTTTCAGGCCATATCAATGGTGTCAGCCGGATGCACGGTCGGGTGGCTCGCAGGATGTGGCAGTCTTTATGGCCAAAACGCTATGTGGAAGAAATACCTATTTCACATATTACTAACGGGGTGCATACTTGTTCTTATCTTTCCAGACATAAAAATGCTTTATTTGAACGCTGTCTGCCTTTAGAGTGGACCAACTGCCTGTCCAGCCCAGAATTGGTTTCAAAAATAGACCAGATAGAAGATGAAGAGCTGTGGCATGTCCATGAATTGGACCGGTCAAATTTAATCAGAAAATGCCGGCAGTTATTATTGGCACAGTATGAAAGACGGAATGCACCCAGAAATATACTGGATGACGTTTCTACCGTATTGGACAGTAAGGTGTTGACCATCTGTTTTGCCCGCAGGTTTGCAACTTATAAGCGGGCAGGGCTTTTAACAAAAGACATCCCCCGTTTGACAAGACTTATCACTAATGTGGAAAAACCCATCCAGTTAGTGTTTGCCGGGAAAGCCCATCCCAATGATAATGAGGGCAAAGATATCATCAAAAAAATTGTTGAATTTTCAAGGGTTCCTGATGTCAGGCACCGGGTTGTATTCCTTGAAAATCACGATATCAATATTGCACGATATATGGTCCAGGGATGTGATGTATGGCTCAATACACCCAGGAAGCCAAATGAAGCCTGCGGTACTTCAGGGATGAAAGCATCTGCAAATGGCGGATTAAATCTTTCCATTCTGGATGGGTGGTGGTGTGAAGGATTTAAGGAAAACCGGGGATGGTGCATTGGAAACGGAGATGTTTATAATGACCATGAATACCAGGATGAGGTGGAAAGCCAGGCCCTGTTCAATGTTCTTGAAAATGAAGTGATTCCAAAATTTTATGATAGGAAAAGAAGCAATCCACCTGTAAAATGGATCAAGATGATGAAAGAAGCCATGAAAATGGCCATCATTGATTTCTCCAGCGACCGGATGGTCAGGGAGTATTCAACAAGATTTTATATACCGGCAGCCAGAAATTTTAAATTATTAACAGATGATTCAGCCGGGAAAGCAAAAGAGCTGGCGCTGACCCAGTCCCGGTTGATATCCTTGTGGAGCTTTATTGAATTATCAAAACCGGAAGTTACCAGGGGAATTGATTTTATAGTTGGGGATACCTTCAGGATCACCCTTAAGGTTTTTCTGGGTGAATTGACCCCGGAAGAGGTTGAGATCCAGATTTATCATGGCAGAATAAGACCTTCAGGTCATCTTGAGGGAAGCCGTGCGGAAACCATGTGGTTGCAGGAAACCACTGGTGAAGGCAAGCACATTTATGCCTGTACTATTACCTGTTCTGATCCTGGACGATTTGGCTATACAGCCAGGGTGATTCCAAAAGGAGATGAGGTATTGAGCAATACTCCAGGCCTTATCACCTGGGCCAATGGAGATGGTTAAAAAAAAATTATTTAAGCCGATTTTTTAAATTAAAGGCAAGAGTGAACCCGGCAAAGGAAAAAGAGAATGGCACAAAAACCCAGAATCCTGATTGTGACTCCGGAAGTGACTTATCTTCCTGAAGATATGGGTGATCAGTCTAATTATTCTGCAAAGGCAGGCGGTCTTGCTGATGTGTCTGCAGCACTCATCAGTGCCTTGTTTGATTTTGGCTGTGATGTTCATGTGGCCCTGCCTGATTATCGTTCTATTTTTAATGGATACACCACAAAGACACACAGCATGGAACTTGAAAAAATCAGAAAACGCCTGGATGAGGAAAGAATTCATCTGGCTGCTGACCGGGCCTTTTTTTATCTGGATAATGTCTATTCAGGATATTCAGATAAAGATCTTAAAGTATCTCTGGCATTTCAAAGAGAGGTCATTAACAACATCATTCCAAGGGTTGAACCGGATATAATTCATTGCAACGACTGGATGACGGGCTTGATTCCTGCCATGGCAAGGCAGCTTGAAATCCCCTGTCTTTTTACGATTCACAATATTCATACCATGACATCCACCATGGCGGAAATTGAGGACAGGGGAATTGACGCTGCATCCTTCTGGAAGCAGCTTTATTTTAAAACTCCACCCCATAGTTATGAAGAGAGCCGGGACTGGAACCGGGTGGATTTTTTAACTTCAGGTGTATTTGCAGCCCATTATGTTAACACAGTAAGTCCCACTTTTTTAAAAGAAATTGTTGAAGATCGCCATCCTTTTGTTGAAAACTGCCTAAAAAATGAGTTGATCAATAAATACCATGCTGGATGTGCCACAGGAATTTTAAATGCACCTGAGCCGGAATTTAACCCTGCTGTTGATGAGATGATCCGGTATAATTATGGACCGAAAAATCACAGGAAAATGAAGGCTAAAAACAAACTATGTATTCAAAAAATTCTCGACCTTGATCAAGATGAAAATGCAGTCATGTTTTTCTGGCCCTCAAGACTTGACCCTGTACAGAAAGGATGCCAGCTTCTGGCCCAGATCATGTATGATTTTGTATCCCAATACTGGGATGTTAATCTTCAGATTGTTTCTGTTGCCAGTGGAGAATATCAGAAACATTTTTATGATATTGTCAGGTATCATGGCCTTGAACGAAGAGTTGCCATTTGCGGATTCAGTGAGGGATTGTCCCACCAGGCCTTTGCCGGCAGTGATTTTTTATTTATGCCGTCTTCCTTTGAACCCTGCGGTCTTCCCCAGATGGTGGGCGGTATTTATGGGACATTACCCATTGTTCACGATACAGGGGGGTTGCACGATACCATACACCAACTGGATACAAAAAACAGTATGGGTAATGGGTTTTTATTTAATGTTCATGATGCCAAGGGATTCAAATGGGCCATAGACAGGGCCATGGATTTTTATTTTCTTGATCCAGATATAAAGGAAGTTCAAATTAACCGGATTATGATTGAAAGTGTACTTGAATTTAATCATAGCAGATGTGCGGAAGAGTATATTAACTTATATGAAAAAATGCTTAAAAGACCATTCATTGTCTGATCCTGGAATTTTCAATGACCCTTATCTTCTTTCCTATGCAGATATAATATCCACAAGGCGATTAAGCGCCATTGGGCTTGAAAATAAAATAAAACAGGAAAACAAGGGTTCTTTGCGGTCTTTTGCAGATTATCACAAGATTTTTGGACTTCATTTTGATGAGGATACGGATAATGACAAGGGCTCATGGATTTTCAGGGAATGGGCACCCAATGCACAAGAAATGTTTATTGTCTGCGAAAAAACATCCTGGTTCAAAAATAAAGATTTTCAGCTTAAAAGAAAAGAACACAATATATTTGAAAGGCGATTTTCAAAAGAAACATTTTCCCACAAAGATCTTTTCAGGCTCAAACTTGTCTGGCCTGGAGGGGAGGATGACCGAATACCCACTGCAGCCACAAGGGTGGTTCAGGATCTCCACACGGATATTTTTAATGCCCAGGTCTGGCAGCCAGAGGAACAATACAAATGGAAAACAAAAAAAAATCTGCCTTTAACAAAAAGGTCACAGGCAAAAAGGCCGCTGCTGATTTATGAAGCTCATGTGGGCATGGCATTGGAGGAGGGCCGGGTAGGGACATATGTTGAATTTGAGCGCCATATCCTGCCCAAAATTGCAGATGCCGGGTATACAGCTGTTCAACTGATGGCCATTCAGGAACACCCCTATTATGGGTCATTCGGGTATCACGTTTCCAGTTTTTTTGCCCCTTCATCACGATTCGGCACCCCGGAAGAATTAAAGAGCCTGATTGATGCTGCTCATAAAAAAGGCATAAAGGTTTTTATGGATATCATTCATTCCCATGCTGTAAATAATGAAGTGGAAGGTATTGCAAAATTTGATGGAACTGGTTACCAGTTTTTCCATGACGGCCCCAAAGGTTACCACAGGCAATGGGATTCAAGATGTTTTGATTATGGTAAAACTTATGTATTAAAATTTCTCCTGTCCAATTTAAAATTCTGGATCGAAGAATTTAAAGTTGACGGATTCAGATTTGACGGTATTACCAGCATGCTGTTTAAAGATCATGGTCTTGGACGGGCATTTGCAAGTTATGCAGATTACTATGGGGATGATGTTGATGTGGATGCCCTGTCGTATTTGTACCTTGCTAACAGCCTTGCCCATGACATTAATCCTGATTTTATAACCATTGCCGAAGATGTCAGCGGATATCCAGGACTTGCCGCTCCCATTTCAAAAGGGGGTACAGGGTTTGATTACCGCTATGCCATGGGGATTGCAGATTTCTGGATACGCTTGTTAAAAGACTATAAAGATGAGCTATGGCCCCTTGGCATCCTCTGGTATGAACTGACAACAAAAAGAAAAGAAGAAAAGACCATCTCCTATGCCGAATCCCACGACCAGGCCCTGGTGGGTGATAAAACCCATATGATGCATCTGATGGGCAATAATATATATACATCCATGAAAATGGATAATGAAAGTATTGAAACTTTCAGGGGTGTGGCCCTGCATAAGATGATCCGCCTGATTACCATTGCCACGGCAGGTTCCGGCTATCTGAATTTTATGGGCAATGAATTCGGGCATCCTGAATGGGTGGATTTTCCGTCCGAGAGAAACAATTTTTCTTATCACTATGCCAGACGTCAGTGGTCTTTAAAATATGATCAGGATCTGTATTTTTCCTGCCTTTTTGAATTTGATAAAAAAATGATTGCCTTTGTTAAGGAACAGGATTTGTTTTCTTCGCCCGATGTGAATCTTTTATGTGTGCATGAAGATGACAAGGTCATTGCCTTTGAAAGAAATCAAACAATTTTTGTTTTTAATTTTCATCATTCAAAGTCTTTTTCAGATTATATGTTTGAGGTTCAGCCGGGTGAGTACAAGATGATTTTTAATTCTGATGAAGCCCGGTTTGGTGGAAAAGGCAGGCTTAAACAGGATCAGATCCATTTTAGTTTTTTTGATTCAAAAAGATTTGGCAATGGGAATCTAATAAGTCTTTACCTGCCGACAAGGACGGCAATGGTATTGAAATTGAAAAAAGTGTGAACTTTATTTTTCTCATTTTATTTTTCTCATTGACAAGGGTTGAAAGAATCTGTAGGGTACGCGAATATTTTGGATAAAAAATGAATAAAATAAAACACATAAGCATATTTAATTTTGGACGTTTCTTTTTTAGAAACGTTCATCCGATGTGACGTTTTATTTTTTAGTTAAATAAAACCCCGGGTGGACATGAAAAGCACCCGGGGTTTTTAGGTTTTAAGGCTCTGGGAAATTTTTCCAGAGCCTTTTTTATTTTAAACGGTTTTAAATTATTTTTGTCAGGGAGAAAATTAATGATTCTTGTACTTGAAAACGAAATTAGCCAGACCCAGAAAAACAAAATTAAAAATATGCTTTCCGATGAAGGGTGTATTACACGTGAGATCATGGATGCAGGCAGGAATGTAATTGGAATTATCGGTAATACCAGGACAAGCCTGGATGATTTTAAACAAATGGATGGTATTGCCGATGCAATAACCATTAAAGCCCCCTATAAACTTGTCAGCCGAGAGTTTAAATCAGAAGATACCAGGGTGAAAATCGGCAATGTTGTGGTGGGAGGAGATAGAATTGTCATTGTGGCAGGGCCTTGTGCTGTGGAAAGCCATGATCAGGCCATGACAATTGCAAAAGAGGTAAAAAAATATGGTGCTGTCCTGTTCCGTGGCGGCGCATATAAACCCAGATCTTCACCATACTCATTTCAGGGACTGGAAGAAGAAGGGCTTAAAATTCTTGCTGATGTCAGGGAAAAGACAGGGCTTGGAGTAGTCACGGAAATTACATCTGTCTCTCAGGCAGATCTGATGAAAAAATATGTTGATGTGGTTCAGATCGGTGCCCGGAATATGCAGAATTTTGAGCTTTTAAAATGTGTCGGCCGCATGGGATTACCCGTTGTGTTGAAAAGGGGACTTGCCGCTACTATTTTAGAGTGGCTGATGTCTGCAGAATATATTATGGCAGAGGGAAACAATAATGTCGTTCTTTGTGAAAGGGGTATCAGAACCTTTGAACCCTATACAAGAAATACATTGGATCTTTCAGCGATCCCGGTATTAAAAAAATTGACACATCTGCCTATTATCATTGATCCAAGCCATGCAACCGGCATGAGGGAAAAAGTAAGTCCCATGGCAAGGGCAGCCGTAGCAGCAGGGGCGGATGCCCTCATGATTGAGGTACATAATAACCCGGACCAGGCGCTTTCAGACGGGCCCCAGAGTCTTTATCCCGAGCAATTCGGCCAACTGACCCGGGATATTTACGTGATTGCACCCGTTGTTGGCAAACAGCTTGATTTTGATTATTTGAAAAAATCAGAAATGATCAATAATATGGAAGCCAAAGATTCAAAAACAGCCGCTTTTATCGGTGAATATGGGGCTTACAGCCACAAGGCAAGCCTGGGCTATTTTGGTGAAGAAATCACACCCGTTCCCATGAAAACATTTAAAGATATTTTTCATGCTGTTCAAACCGGGAGTTGCCAGTATGGAGTTATCCCGTTGGAAAATTCTCTTTCCGGGTCCATCCATGAGAATTTTGATCTGCTCCAGGAATATGATCTCAAAATTATCGGAGAGATTACCATAAGGATTCAACATGCTTTAATTGCCCATGAAAATGTTTTAAAGAATGATATTACAAAAATTCTTGCACCACCACCGGCATTTTCCCAATGTAAAAATTATCTGGATCAATATCCTGATATTGAACAGATCCCTGTAAAGGCCACATCCAGTGCAGTAAGGTATGTCAAAGATTCCAAGGACAAACATGCTGCTGCCATCGGATCAACCATGGCAGCAAAAATTTTTAATATGAATATTCTTGAACAATCTATTGAAGACAACCCAAGAAATTACACAAGGTTTGCTATTATTGCCAAAGAAGTTAAAGGCCATAAAAAAGTGAACAAAACATCCATCATTTTTTCCACTGGAAATAAGCCTGGCGCCTTATTTGAAGTGATGAAAATATTTTCAGAATATCAGATCAATCTTGTTAAATTAGAATCCCGCCCCATGCTTGGAAAACCATGGGAATACATGTTCTATGTAGATCTTGAAGCTGATATTGAAAGCCCTGAACTTGCAGGTGTTATGAAAAAACTTCAGGAGAAATCGGAAAACCTAAGAATTTTAGGGCGCTATTAAAAGACTTGATTGATTTTCAGACACTCGATGACTATACTTTTGAAAAGAGACAGAGAAATCCACACTTATTTCACATTGCTTTGGCGACCTGCAAAAATAGTTGTACCGATGATGATCAAACCGCCGATAAGGGTTCTCATCTGGGGTGTTTCATTAAGCAGGAAAAAAGCCAGAACAATTCCATAAACCGGTTCAAGCCCTGCAATGACAGATGCTGTTTGTGCTCTTATAAAGCCAAGAGATTTTATAAACAGGGTATGGGCAAGAGCTGTGCAGAAAACTCCTAAAAAGATGAGAAAGGGAAGATCGGAAAATTGAGGGGGAGTAACTTGAATAGTCAGGATTGGCAAAACTAAAAATATGGTTGCAAAAAGGTTTTGGTAAAATGCTATGGCAATAGCATCGGAGATTCTTGCATTTCTTCTATTTACAAGGGATAAAAGTGCAAAGGTAAATCCTGAAATGATCCCGAAAATTCCCCCCCTTGTGATATTATCTGAAAAATTAAAATTGGGAATAACAAGAAGAATCCCGATAAAAACAGCCCCGGCAATAAATATATCTGTTAGTTTAAGCCTTTCTTTGAAAAACAAGGGTTCCAGAAAAGTCACAAATAAAGGAAATGTGGAAAAGGTGACAAGCCCCACAGCCACACTTGAAATCTGGATGGAAAGAAAAAAACTGTACCAGTGAACAGCCAGAAGAATTCCCTGCAATCCAAAAAAGAAGATTTCTTTTTTGTCAAACCCAAACAATGCAGTCTTTGAAAAAAATCTGGCAAAGAAAAAAAGCGTAATGGCTGCAAAAAAGGTTCTTCCAAATACAATATAAAGGGGGCTGCAGGACAAAAACTTGCCAAAAAGCCCTGCAAATCCAAACAGAAAAACAGCAATATGGATTTGTGCAACCCCTTTATTTAAAAAAAAGGGTTTCAAATTAACCTTTTCATAGGTTTCACATGGATCATCTTGTGAGTTGCCTGTATTTTATCCTGGTTGGCTGATCAGCCTTTATTCCCAGCCGCTTTTTCCTGTCTTTTTCATAGTCAGAATATGATCCTTCAAAAAGCAGGGTCTGGCTGTCTCCTTCAAAGGCCAGGATATGGGTGGCAATTCTGTCTAAAAACCACCTGTCATGGCTGATAATAACGGCACATCCTGCAAAATTTTCCAGGGCTTCCTCCAATGCCCTTAAAGTATTTACATCCAGGTCGTTGGTGGGCTCATCCAATAACAAAAGGTTGGCTTCTTTTTTTAGTATGGTTGCCAAGTGTACCCGGTTTCTTTCCCCGCCAGAGATATCTTTGACTTTCTTTTGCTGGTCAGATCCTGAAAAATTAAATTTTGCCACATAAGCCCTTGAGTTGATTTCTCTTCCACCGATAAGCATTTTATCATTTCCGTCTGAAAGCAGTTCAAAAATTGTTTTTTCAGGATCAAGGGTGTCTCTTTCCTGATCCACATAGGCAATTTTGACGCTTTGGCCAAGCTCAATTGTTCCTGCGTCTGGTTTTTGTCTGCCTGTGATCATGTCGAAAAGAGTTGTTTTGCCGGCTCCATTGGGTCCTACAATACCAATAATTGCTCCGGGGGGAATGACAAAGTTCATATCCTCGACCAGGAGCTTGTTTTCAAATGCTTTGGTAACACCTTTAGCCACAATGACTTTCTCTCCAAGTCTAGGCCCAGGCGGAATGAATATTTCCAAATCAAGTTCCTGTTGTTGTACATCTTTTTTCAGAAGGTCTTCATAGGCAGTGATCCTGGCTTTTGATTTGGTCCGTCTGCCTTTGGGTGACATATTGATCCACTCAAGCTCCCTTTGAAGGGTCTGCTGTCGTTTGGATTCTGATTTTTGTTCTGTTGCCAGCCGTTTTTGTTTCTGATCAAGCCATGAAGAATAGTTGCCTTTCCAGGGAATCCCTTCTCCGCGGTCCAGCTCAAGAATCCATCCAGCGACATTATCTAAGAAATACCGGTCATGGGTGACGGCAATAACAGTTCCTTCATACCTGTTTAAATGTTCTTCAAGCCAGCCAACAGATTCAGCATCAAGATGGTTTGTGGGTTCATCCAGAAGGAGAATATCGGGTTTTTGCAGCAACAGCCGGCAAAGGGCCACCCGTCTTTTTTCACCACCTGAAATCACATTGACCGGCATATCCCCGGCAGGACAACGCAATGCATCCATGGCCATCTTCAGTTTGGAATCAAGATCCCATGCATCCATATGATCCAGTTTTTCCTGGATTCTGCCCTGTTTTTCAATGAGTTTGTCCATTTCATCATCAGACATGGGGTTGGCAAATTCTTCTGAAATTTTTTCATATTCATTTAACAGGTCAACTGTTTCCTTAACCCCTTCTTCAACCACTTGGCGAACTGTCTTTTTGCTGTCAACAAGGGGTTCCTGTTCAAGATAACCGACACTGAGTCCTTTGGAGAGGATTGTCTCACCTGAAAATTCTGAATCAACCCCTGCCAATATCTTTAACAAAGAACTTTTACCCGAGCCGTTTAATCCTAACACTCCGATTTTTGCCCCGTAAAAATAGGACAGGTAAATATCTTTGAGTACCTGTTTTGTGCCATGGAATTTACTCACATTGACCATGGTATATATCACTTTTTTTGTATCTTGGGTCATCACTTAAAACTCCTTATTCAATAACAGCAATGCACTCAATTTCAACAAGGGCATCTTTTGGCAGTCTTCCCACTTCAAATGCAGATCTTGCAGGTTTGTGGCCGGCAAGACATTCTTCATATACTTTGTTCATACCCATGAAATCATCAATATTATCTAAAAATATGGTGGCCTTAATAATTTTATCCAAGCCTATGCCTACTTCCGATAGGACAGTCTCAATATTTTTCATGACCTGGGTTGTCTGCTCTTCAATATTATTTCCCTTAAGTTCCATTGTTTCAGGATCAAAGGCAAGCTGGCCTGAGCAAAATACAATATCATTATGAACAATGGCATGGCAGTAGGGGCCAATGGCGGCAGGGGCTTTTTTAGAAAAAATCTGTTTCATTATATTCTCCTTTTTAGTTGTGCCAAGTTTTTTTGAATTAAGGCATATATGCCGATTTTGAAACTTGGATAGTTAAGTATAAATTGTCACGATTGGCTCTTTTAATAACAGGTCCATGGCCTCTTTGGCTGTTTTGGCAATGACTGGAAAGTTCTCTTCCAGCTTTGCTACCTGTCTTAAATTATCACCTGTTCTCAAAATTAACCGTGCAAGGTCTCCTTCGGCAAAATCAGACCCTGTTACTATATCTTCCCAGGGTTCATCATGGGCCCACAGATAAATAAGCAGGCTTGGTTGAATAAACAGATTTGGTGCATCAAATCCTTTTTCAAGAAGTTTCTCGGCAAAGGGTTTTAATCCTTTTCTTGCATCTAAAAAAACTTCTTTCAGACGTTTGGGCAAAGCCTTTGAATATAAAGGATCATCCGTAAATTCTTTTTCATTGACAAAGGATCCTATAATGGCAGCAAGCAAGGCTGGATCATTCTGGGGTAAAAAATTTTCCCGGATAGCCTGGGCAACCAGAAGCGGTGCATCAATTCTCAGTTTTGAAGCCCAGATCCCGTCTTCTGTCAAAGTTCCTTGTTTTGTAACAAATTTTTCATCAATCATAAAATCCATGTGATCTAAAAAATCATTCCAGAGAAGTTCAAGGCCTGTTCCGAATTTTTCCCTTGCTTTTTTCCCTCTTTTTTTCCCTGACAGGATCAAATGTGATGCAAATGATTTTTCAAGAAGCAGTTTTATCTGATCAGGGGTATGGGAGAGCAGCAGGTTTAATACCATGGAAAAATTGATGTTGATCTGGCTTTCAATATCCAGGGGAGGGGAATTGATTAGTTTTGCAACATAATTTAAATCCATGAACCTGCCGGGCAGAACAATGGCAAATCCAATATTATCCATGCCCCTTCTTCCGGCTCTGCCTGACATCTGCTGGAATTCACTGGGGGTTAATCCCATGAATTCAGTCCCGTTAAACCGGTCGGAATTAAGGACGACCACGGATCGTGCAGGAAAATTAACCCCTGCCGCCACTGTGGATGTCGCAAACATGGCATCTAAAAGCCCTCCTGCCATAAGGGTTTCAACCACCACCTTCCATGCAGGAAGATGACCGCTGTGGTGGGATGCTGTTGCCGTCTGTTCAAGAAAGGATCGATGTTTGTGATCTGCCAGATGAGGATTCCCTGATACCAGTTCATTGATCCTGTGACGCAGGGCCTCTTTTTTTTTGGGGTTTTTGGATAACAGGCTTGAATTACAAAGTTTTATGGCCTGATCACATTCTGCCCTTGATTTTAAAAAAAAGATGGCTGGCAGCAAATGATATCTGTCCAGGATGTGAAGGATGTCTGCAAATGGGGGAAGTTGTCCAGCATGTCCCATAGAAGGCCTGTTTTTTGCATTTGCAAATTTAAATACTTTTTTATGAAGTTTTTGTTTTTCTCCTGGTGAAGCATTTCCCATCAAAGGGAAAAGGGTTCCGGAAGGGTGCATAAAAAGAGGGAAAAGGGGAACCGGTCGGTCATGGTTTTCAATGACATGGCATTTTTTCCCCCTTATGGATTCAAGCCATTTTGCTATTTGAAAAGGGTTGCCAATGGTTGCGGAAAGTAAGAGCAAAGGAATTCGAACAGGCAGATAAATCATGATTTCTTCCCACACCACCCCCCTCTGCTCATCTCCCAGAAAATGGGCTTCATCCAGGATAATCAGGTCACTTGTTAAATTATCACCCGTGTACATGGCATCATAAAGCTGATTTCTCAGGATTTCCGTGGTGCCGATCACAATTGCGGCATCTGGATTCTCCTTGATATCCCCTGTAAGGATTCCAACATTTTCCTTGCCGAATAGTTTTGAAAATTGTGCATGGATGGAATTGGTCAAGGCTTTTAAAGGAGTGGCATACCAGATTTTTCCTTTTTGCTGCATTATTTTTTGAGCAACCTGTTCAGCAATCCAGGTTTTCCCGGAGCCCGTGGGCGCTGTTACCAGGCAATCTGACTTCATGATAGCTTTTATGGCTTGAATTTGAAAGGGATCGGGTTGGAACCGGCATTCTTCAGGAATCCCTATTTTTTCAAAAACCTTTTTTAATGATTTATCTGACCCCGGTTTCATTGGTTTGATGTGGGTTGTAATGTCAGATTTTTTATGGGGCCTTTTTGGAGAGTAAAATTTTTTTCTCATAAAGATGATAAACCATAAAAACCCATATTTTGCAAGTTTTTACTCAAGGTCTTCACAACAGAAATAGTTTGATTATAAGATATATAAAGACATCAAGGCAATTATACGTCATCTTAATAAATCAACCGTGGATAATTTTTAATACCATGATAAAAACAGACTTTAATATAGTCCTACTGCTTATGGTTAAAAAATTTGGTCTATTCCCGCTGCAAAAAGAACAAGATATTGAAGTGAAATTTTGGAGCCATCCTTAGGGCTGACTAAGGATAATGTATCTCCAATTAACTTTAATGGAAGCTTGATCAATTTGATGATTCCCTTTTCAATATAATGGAATACATGGCTGAAGAAAAATAAAATTCAAGATACAGATATTGTGATTTGTATTTTTTAAAAAGTAAGGACTGGTGAAAGAAATAGTCGCCCAATGCTTGAAAATGACTCATCACTAACGATACCATAAAGGCTCAGTAGGAGACCGGCTCAATTCATTTACGAAAAGGCATAAGCTATGATTAAATCAGAATTTGAACGTCAAAAAGAAAAGGGTAAAATTGTTCTAATCGCTCTCCTTTTAGTTGGCTGCGGCCTGCTTACAATCTATTTCCATCAAAGACTCAATACCCACGTGATGGTTACCCATCTATACTATATTCCAATTGTTTTGGCATCATTTTGGTGGGGAAGAAAAGGCGTGTCTGTGTCCGTGCTTTTGTCTGTGTTCCTTTTAACTCATTTTCTTTTCAGTAACGATTGTACGGTGCATGTTCCATTCCTTGTGGATTATCTCCGAACGGCCATGTTTATCGTTATTGGTGTTGTTGTTTCCCTGTTAAGTGAAAAACTTGCAAAAAACACAAAGGAACTGATTCTGTCGGAACAGAAATATCGAACTATGCTTGAACAGTCAAATGACATGATTTGGACATTGGACACAGATGGTAATTTTATTTTCTTTAACAAGCGTTCTGAGGAATTAGTCGGCATCCGATTTGAGGATTGGAAGGGCAAATCATTTGTTTCGCTCGTTCTTGAAGAAGACTTGCCAAATGTGCTTAACGCCTTTCGTGAAACTTTGAAAGGAACGCCCCAGCAATACGAAGCACGGGTGAAAAAAGAAGGTGAAAATTTTCTCATTCTCTCCGTCAATACGGCCCTTCTCAAGAGAGCAGATAACATTATTGGCACCGTCAGTTTTGGGCGTGATATCACTGAGCACAGGAAAGCGGAGGAGTCCTTGCTAAATACACACAACTACCTGGACAATCTTTTCAACTATGCCAGTGCACCTATCATTGTCTGGGACCCGGAGACCAGGATTACCCGATTTAACCATGCTTTTGAATACCTCACTGGTCGTACTGCCGATGAAGTCATCGGTCAGGAACTGCACATGCTCTTTCCTGAATCAAGCAAAGACGAATCACTACACAAGATTTCAAGTACTTTGGGTGGTGAATACTGGAAGTCGGAGGAAATTCCGATTCTTTGCAAGGATGGTGATGTGCGGACAGTACTCTGGAACTCGGCTAATATTTATGCTGAGGACGGTGTTACCGTCATTGCCACAATTGCCCAGGGCATGGACATCACCGAACGGCAGCGCGTGCAGGAGAACCTACTGAAGAGTGAAGAATTTAATAAAAGAATTATTGAGAACAGCAATGATTGCATAAAAATACTGGATCTGGAAGGGCGACTGGAATTTATGAGCGCGGGCGGACAGAAACTGCTGGAAATTGAGGATATCGGGCCTTACCTTAATAAATCCTGGACTGATTTATGGAAAGGTCCTGACCACAAAGCAGCCCTTGATGCCATTTCAACGGCCAAAGATGGGCGTAAAGGCCAATTCCAGGGCTTTTGTCCAACAGAAAAGGGCATGGAAAAATGGTGGGATATTATCATCAACCCTATCTGTGATGAATATGGAAAAGTTAAACAACTGCTTGCAATTTCCCGTGACATTACCAGCCAAAGGAGTATAGAGGCACAGCTCCAACAAGCCCAAAAAATGGAATCCATAGGCACCCTTGCCGGTGGCATAGCCCATGATTTTAACAATATTCTTTTCCCCATTGTGGGTTATACAGAGATGCTGTTAGAGGATGTCCCGGAAGACAGTCCATTTCGAAATAGTCTGAAAGCAATTTATACCAGTGCCTTAAGAGCCAAGAGCCTGGTAAAACAGATCCTCACATTTTCTCGTCAAGGGAGTGGTGAATTGATGCTGATGAAAATGCAGCCTATTGTCAAGGAAGCATTAAAGCTTATCAGGTCTACAATTCCCACAACAATTGAAATCAAACAGGATATCAATCCTGACTGTGGTGTAATCAAAGCTGATCCCACCCAAATTCATCAGATTATAATGAATCTTACAACCAATGCTTATCATGCCATGGAAGAGACTGGCGGGGAACTGAAAGTAAGCCTCAAAGAAGTCGAATTAGGCGAGTACGACATAATAACTCCAGATATGACACCTGGAGCTTATGTTTGTCTAACAGTAGCTGATACAGGGGTTGGTATGGATAAAAGTTTAACAGATAAAATCTTTGGTCCATTTTTTACCACCAAAGCAATAGGCAAGGGGACTGGAATGGGTCTTTCCGTGGTGCATGGTATCGTTAATGCTATAGGGGGTGCTATCCATGTATATAGCGAGCCTGGCAAGGGAACACAATTTCATGTATACCTGCCAGTGGAAAAGAGCAGTCCTGAAGAACAGGTAAGTCATTCGACAACAGAAATCCAGGGCGGTACTGAACAGATCCTTCTTGTGGATGATGAAGAAGCAATCCTTGCAATGGAAAAACAGATGTTAGAGCGTTTGGGGTATCAGGTTACTCCACGTACCAGCAGCCTTGAAGCCCTTGAAGCGTTTCGCACAAATCCCAATAAATTTGACTTGATCATAACTGATATGGCAATGCCAAATATGCCTGGAGATAAACTATCCGTTGAACTGACTAAAATACGTCCTGATATTCCAATACTGCTTTGCACAGGATTCAGTGAAACCATGTCTGAAGAAAAAGCAACATCTCTGGGAATTAAGGGTTTTATATTGAAACCGATTGTGATGAAGGATCTTGCCCAGAAGATACGTGAAGTTCTGGATGAAAATTAAAATTGTAGGATAGCCGCCGCATTTTTCTGAATTTTTGAATCATAACAGAACCCCACATTTGTTTTAATTTGTTAAAGCTAATAAAAAAATACAGGATCAATAATGAAAAGCTATCCGACAGCAAATCCTATTCTTGTAATAGACGATGAATCTTCTATCTTGATGTTATTGAAAAGAATCCTATCAAGAAATGGCTATGCTGTTGATACGGCTACGAATGGTGAAGATGGTATCCGGAAAATAGAAAATAATGAATACAGTTTAATTCTTACGGATATCGAAATGTCCGGTATTTCCGGTGATCAGGTTTTTGATTATCTGCGGAATAAAATTAAAAAATCAACTCCAATTGTGGGAATGTCCGGAACTCCCTGGCTTCTTGACCAGATTGGTTTTGATGCAGTTTTACCAAAACCCTATCACATGAAAGAATTGCTGGATTGTATCAGTCAGTTTGCTGAAAAATAAATGTTGCCTTTTTATAGATAGCCTATATATGGTTTGATTTTTAAAGCTTTCAGAAATTTAAGAATAGCAGGAGCATTCTTTTATTTTTTTAATTAAAACCTGGCACTATATATTGTGGTTGGAAAGAGCAAAATTCTGAATACTCCGATTACAATATATGAACCAAGAACGTTATCAAAAGCCATTCTTTCATAATCCAGTTTATAATATATAAAAAACACAGCAGCCGGGCGTTTCTTTGCCCACGCTGCTTGAATACTTCAGGCGATACCCTTGCTAAAATAATTCTATACAATGTCCGGATCAAACGATCAGGAATATTTCGTTGATGGCTCTATAGGCTGTAAACAAAATTACAAAACAGGTGAACGGCATGCTTAAACAGGTCAGAGCGCTACGGAAAACCGCATTACTGCATATTGCAAGATCTGACGCTTCGGAAAAAAGACCTGGAACCGATATTTGATCTCCAAGCTATACCGTTCACCCACAATTATTTTATATCTTTATCTTCAAATTTGTCAAGAAGGTGTATTTTTTATTTTTTGCACAAATAGCAAATTCTTTATATAAGAAGTAGATATAGATAATATAAAAAATACGGCAGCACTTAACTTTTGTAAAACATGAGTTGAACAAGGCAAAGAGATCATTTTAAAATTATTCAACAAGCGATTAATATTAAACTAATTGATTAAGGATTCATTTCATAGGAATCCTTTAATGAAATAACATGATGTTCCCAGATTCTTGAGAATCTTTCTATATCCTTTACCGGCTTTTTAATCATTTTCTGGCAAAACTCCATCTGGATATCATTTGTATCTGTTTTTGAATAAAGTTTTAAAGCGTACTCTGAAAAGTCCCTGATCATAAAGTCAAAGATCTGTTCCAATAGATCTTCTTCAAATTGATCCATATTGAATTTCTCAATGATGAGCTGCCCATAAGCCACAAGGGTGAACATTTCACCAAGATATAAAAGAAAGTCCATGTTCCTGGCCTGGCTTTTATCAGGGGTTGCCTTTAAGAGCATTTCCTGTAACACTTTTACCTGGTCTTTGAAAATATTAATATTTGGCAGGTCAAGGCTGTTGTATGCAATATTAAAATCATGAAACTGGATTTTGCCCAGGCCTTTTGTGAGTCCCTGGTTAAATAAAAATTCATCACAGGCAGCATCGTCTCTTTTACCGATCTCAGGGAAATCACCAGGGTTGAAAAAAAAGTTGGCCATGAATTTAATAATGAGCGCCATGTTTACATGGACAGTTCCTTCCAGTTTGGGAAGGGCTCTGATATCCGTTGCTGCCATTTCAAAATAAACATCTTTTTCAAATCCCCTGGCAGCGATCACATCCCATATCAGGTTGATGATAGTCTCTCCCTGGCTGGGGACCTTCATTTTAACCATGGGATTATATAAAAGGTATCTTCGATCATCCTTGGAAGCACTTCTAAAGTAGTCTGAAGCACGCTGAGAAAACAGCTTCATTGCAACAAGCCTTGTATATGCATCAACAAACATCTGTTTGATGTGGGGAAAATCCGTGACCCATTTACCATAAAGATTTCTGTTTGCTGCATGGTTCAGGCCTTCATAAAAGGCATGGGTACAGATTCCAATGGATGCCCAGCCAAGGTTGAATTTTCCCACATTAATGGTGTTCAATGCCGAATCCCAGGCATCCTGTCCTGTTGAAAGAATGTCTTCTTCTGTAACAGGATAGCCGTTTAAAGCGTATTCAGCCACATATCCTTCCCAGTCCACCACATTCTGGACAAGATCATAGTTTTCATGTTCAGGATTCACTGCAAAAAAGACATACTCATCAGTTTCACTATTTTTTCCAAAAGTTGAAACAATACCAGCTATATTGGCATTGCCAATATAATATTTTCCGCCATCAGCCACATATTGTCCTTTGGCCAGAGGGGTTAAAGACATATCAGAGGAATAAAGGTCTGCGCCATGGGTTTTTTCTGACAGACCAAAGGCAAAAATATGGCCGTGTTTTAATAATTGGGCGGTTTTATTTTTAATGGCTTCATTGGGACTCATCCAGATGGGTCCAAGTCCTAAAATAGAGACCTGCCATGTATACCAGTGGGACAGGTTGTAAAATCCCAGAATTTCGTTAAAATCACAGATTCTCCTGGTATCCCACCTGGCATCTGGATTTTTTATGGCATACTTTGAGGGTGTAAGCAATGTTGCAAAGACCTGATTTTCTTTTAAAAATTTAATAAAATCTTCATACCAGACCTTTTCATGATAATCTGATTTCAATCTTTTTTTCCCCCGGCTCTCAAAAAAATCAATGGTTTTTTTCATTATTTCTTTTGATTTCAAATCAAGATGGTTAAAGTTTTCTGTTTTTGGATTGAATAAAGTCATAGGTTTTTCCTTTAGAAAGATAAAATTATGATTTTGCCGCTATGGCAACACCAGTAGCAATCATGACCCCGCCCGCAGTCCTGTTCAGGCGTTTAACAGAATGCGGGCTGGAAAAAAATACTCTTGCCTGATTGGCAAGAAAGGCATAAAAAATCATAACACTTGATAAAACAATAGAAATAGTGATGGCAACAATACAGATATCAATCGGGCCAAGGGAAGACAGATCCATGAAAGTGGGGAGAAAACCGCAGTAAAACAGGATGACTTTTGGGTTTGCTAAGGTAATAAAAAGGCCACTTAAAAAGTTCCCATAGTTTTTGTTTTTCCCTTTTTTTACTTCTTGTACCAGAACAGGTTTGGATCTCCATATTTTAATTCCGAGAAAAATCAGGTAAGCCGCGCCAATGATTTTGATTACTACAAAAAAATTACCCATGGCCTGGGCAATGACCGACATCCCCATGATGGCAAACAAAAGAAAAATAATATCACCCGTAACAATTCCGGCAATCACAGCCAGGGACGGGACAAATCCTGAAGCAAGGGATCGTGAAATTGTGGCAAATACTCCGGGACCCGGAGTTGCTGCAAGGATAAACATGGCAATGGCCAGACTGAAAATAGAAAGCAGACTCATATAAACATCCTATAGTAAAATTAAATTTTAAAAATTGATTTTACTATATTACTGGTTATTTTCAAGTAATAATTTTGGGGAATGCCCATATTGACTTTAACCCCATATTGACTTTAACAGGGATAAACCCTATAACGCCGGACAATGATGACATATTATAAAAAATGCTCTGCATTTCTCACACCTTCCTTTGTCATGAATGCAATGATTTATACCAATGTTATCATGTTTTTAATCAGCCTGATCTACAGCGGCAGAAATATGATCCTGTCCTTTAATCCGTTTTATGCCTTTACCCCATCCATGGATGTATTAAATTTTCTTGGCGCATCTGGCAGGCTTCCCATTGTTAAATTTGAAGCATGGTGGTCTCTTATGACGGCAAACTGGCTTCATGGAGGGCTTCTCCATATTCTGTTCAATATGATGGCCTTAAAAACTCTTGCTCCTTTAGTGATGAAGGAATTTGGCCCGTCTCGAATGTTTTCCATTTATACGCTGTCAGGGATTGCAGGATTCTTGTTATCCTATTTTGGAAATGTATATTTGACCATAGGTGCTTCATCAGGCCTTTGCGGACTGATCGGGGCAGCTCTTTTTTTCGGTAAATCAAGGGGCGGGCAATGGGGTCAACTTGTGTACAAACAGACATTTGGCTGGGTTGTCACTCTTGCCATTATTGGTTTTCTCATGCCCAATATTAATAATTGGGGTCATGGAGGTGGATTGCTTGGCGGTATCTTTTTTGGCTGGATATTGGGATATAATGAAAAAAGAATGGAAAATACGTTTGATAAAGCATTAGCCATTTTCTTTGCTGTAATAACTTCCTGGCTTTTGCTTAAATCTGTTGTACAGGGTTTTTTCCTTATTTACTCCTGAAATAGACATTTTACACAAATTTTACACAGCTTGCTTGAAATTGTCCGGGTTCTACCTTATTACAGCCCTATGAAAACTCGTGCAATAAAGAAGCTATGTAAAATAGCTATTGTCGGTATGGCCGGAGTATTTCCCCAGGCCCTTAATTCCAGGCAATTTCTTGACAATATTATCCATAAAAGAGAATCAATTATCACAGTTCCGGATCATCGATGGATAGGGCCTGTCAATGATTTTATCTCCCATCAGATCCTTCCTGATAAAGCTGTCTCAAATAAAGCCGGCCTTATTGAAAATTTTCATTTTGATCCAACGGGTTTTCTTGTGGATGAAGACCTTTTATCAAATCTTGATCCATTGCATCAACTTGTTCTCCATGCAGGAAGAGATGCTCTTTTACAATGTTCCCAAACAAATGAAGATAAAAAACGAACCGGTGTGATCTTAGCTGCCATTGCCCTTCCCACTGAAACGTCTTCTCAAGTTTCCTGGCAGATTATTTGTAATGGCAATAAAGATTATAAAGGACTTGTTCCAAAAGATTTTTCAAGTAGCGGGGTAGTATCACTTCCTGCCTCCATTTTTGCAAGGGCCATGGGTTTGCAGGGCGGATGCTTTACCCTTGATGCTGCCTGTGCCTCATCTTTATATTCCATCAAGCTTGCCTGTGAACATCTTCATTTAAAAAAGGCAGACATCATGGTGGCCGGCGGGGTTTCACGACCGGATTCACTTTATACCCAGATCGGATTTACACAGCTTCAGGCCTTGTCTCCCACGGGCAGATGTTCTCCCTTTGATAAAAATGCCGATGGACTTGTTGTGGGAGAAGGAACCGGCATTGTTGTGTTGAAAAGACTTGAAGATGCTATTGCCTGTGGTGATAAAATCCATGCCGTCATAACCGGGGCAGGGGTATCCAATGATATTGAAGGAACTCTTGTGGGGCCTGCCTCCGAAGGCCAGGTTAGAGCCATGATTCAGGCCTATGAACAGGCATCCTGGTCTCCTGCCGACATCCAGTACATGGAATGCCATGGATCAGGTACCCCTGTGGGGGATCAGGTGGAACTATCCAGCATACAGGCTTTGCTTGAAGAATTTGACTGCCCGGATAAAAGTCTTTCCATTGGATCTGTCAAATCAATGATTGGGCATCTTTTAACGGCAGCAGGGGCAGCAGGATTTATAAAAACTATTCTTTCAATGAACGAGGGCTTTTTGCCGCCGTCATTAAATTATTCAGCACCTTCCTCCAAAAGCATTCTAAATGAAACTCATATCAAGGTTCAAACCAGGGTTGAGGACTGGGACCCTGAATCTATTAATTCAACAAGAAAGGCTGGTATCAGCGCTTTTGGTTTTGGTGGAATTAATGCCCATATTCTGGTTGAAGAATTTAAATCCAGCTCAAGTCGTGTAATCGTAAAAAATCTGGAACAAGGGTTTATAGATACAAAAGAGCTGTTAAAAAAAGTTCCCTGCGCCATCGTAGGTATGGAAACCATTGCAAAGGACTGTTCCTCCTTGTCCCGGTTTAAGGAGCTTGTATTTGACAAAGCATGGTTAAAGCCTGAACACCCGGGATTAAGATGGAGAAGAAAAAAATCCCAGGATTGTAACGGAAAACCCGGATTTTACCTGGATGATCTGTCCTTTGCCCTTGGTGAGTTCCATATTCCTCCCAATCAAATGGAAGATATTCTGCCCCAGCATATTTTTCTTCTTAAAGCTGTTAAAGGGGCATTGGAAGACGCAAAGATCAATCCAAGGCCTTTAGCAGATGAACCTTTGAGGTATCATATCGGTTGTGCAATCGGAATTGAATTTGATTATGGAGCAACAGATTTTCATCTTCGATGGAAAATCAATCATCTTGATGAGAAACTGAAAGATGTGCTATCTCCGCCTTTAACCTTTAACCGGACTCTGGGTGCCCTTGGCGGTATTGTGGCATCTCGTGTGGCAAGGGAATTTAAACTGGGGGGCCCTTGTTTTACCCTGTCTGCAGGAGCTGCTTCCGGTATCAAGGCCATTGAAACCGCTGTCCACTCTTTAAGCCGTGGCGAAACAGATGTTTTTATCTGTGGCAGTGTTGATCTTGCAGGGGATATCCGGCAGTTTGCCCTTAATGATATAGCCAAGCCTCATACCGATGCAATCCTACCTTCAGAAGGGGCTTGCGCCATTGTTTTAAAACGGCTGGATCAGGCCCTTGAAGACAATGACCAGATTTATGGTGTTGTCACTGGTGTGGCAGGTTCAAGCAGTGGTGCTATCCCCGGTGAAACAGGGTATGATTCAACTATGTTACAAACCCTGTACGGCCAGTCCCTTACAAATGCCCTTAAAGATTCAAAAACATTGTTAAGTGAAATCGGTCTTTATGAAACCAGTCTTACAGGGGTAAAGGAAGAAGATGCAACACAGATCAAGGTGTTAAATACATTTTTTTTAAAAGATCCAGGTATTTTCCCCTGCCATGTCACAGCAACATCTTGTGTCCTGGGAAACACACAAGGTGCATCTGCCTTGTTTTCTATTATCAAGACAGCGCTTTGTCTCAATTATAAACAGATGCCTTTAAATAAAACAAAAGAGTTGGGGCTTGAAAAACTTGATAAAGAACGGTTTTGCTTCACTGATACACCTGTTCATTGGAACAAAAAGGACCCACAATCCGTCAGAAAAGCCTGTGTTGCATCCATCACCATGGATGGTGCTTGTTCCCATTTGATCCTTGAGGAAAACAAAGAGGATGGGAAAAGCAATATAGACCTCTCTTTTTTTGAAAAGAAAGATAAATCATCTGTTCCTAAAGCCCGGTCAAAAAAAGATTTTATTCTAAAAACAAATCCACGACAGATTTCAGAAGAAACACTCACAAAAATCCATGACAGTCTTGCTGTTAATGAAATTACATCCCCTATCTTTGATCCGGGTCTGATTGCCAAAGGCAGTCTTGCCACATCCAATGCCCATGAAAAATTTCTTGAATTTTCAAAAAAAAACATGCAGGTTCTTGAAAAGCAGTTTAAAGCCCTGACCCGGCTTGCAGGCAACGTGGTACAAAACTTTGATGGGCAGACAACATCAGATAGGGGAGGGGCAGACCCTGCTATGGTCCCCGAATTAAAGTCTGGGGCTCCTGGCAGCCCTCTTTTTCTGGACAGGGAACAATGCCTTGAATATGCCAGAGGGAAGGCCGGCAATGTGCTTGGCAAAGAATTTGAGATTATTGACACCTATCCTGTCAGGGTGAGACTTCCGGATGAACCCTTGATGCTTGTGGACAGGATCATGGATATTCAGGGCGAGATGCTGTCCCTGACATCGGGTAAAATCATTACTCAACATGATGTTAAAGAGGATGCCTGGTATCTGGACGGCGGAAAGGCACCTGTTTCCATTTCCATTGAAGCCGGGCAGGCAGATCTTTTTTTATGCGCCTGGCTGGGCATTGACCACAGGATCAAAGGTAAAAGAAAGTACAGGCTTCTGGATGCAAGGGTTACTTTTCACAGAACATTGCCCCAACCTTTTGAAACCATTGAGTATCACATTGAAATTGATCGTTTTTTAAAGCAGGGCGATGTATACCTGTTTTTTTTCCATTATAAGGGGTATATTAACGGCCAATTGCTGATTTCCATGCGGGACGGGTGTGCAGGTTTTTTTACAGAACAAGAGGTTGAGGATTCAGGTGGTATTATTCTCAAGACTGAAGAATTAAAACAAATAAAATCCAATGATAAATTTTCTCCCCTGGTTCCCGTTAAAAAGGAAAGCTTTTCCGATGAAAAGATTGAGGCTCTAAGACGGGGAGATCTTGGTCTTGCCTTTGGGAAAAATTTTAAACTAATACAGCTTGGAAAACATCTGAAACTTCCCGGCAAAAGGATGCATCTCATTGACAGGGTTCTCAAGTTTGATCCAAAGGGCGGACGGTTTGGTCTTGGCTCCATTATCGCCCAGGCAGACATCCATCCGGATGACTGGTTTTTGACCTGCCATTTCATTGATGACAGGGTTATGCCAGGCACTCTGATGTATGAATGCTGTGCCCATGCCTTAAGAATTTTTACCCAGAGAATGGGTTGGGTAAGTGATCGGGATGATGTGTTTTATGATGTTGTTCCAGACAATGAGAGTGATTTAAAATGCCGGGGGCCTGTGACACCTGATACAAAAAAAGCCCGGTATGAAATAGAAATAAAAGAGATGGGGTATAGCCCTGAACCATATATAATAGCAGATGCCCACATGTTTTCCGATGATTTGAGAATTGTTCTGTACAAAAATATGGGGATGAAACTTGTGGGCCTGACAAAAAACGAGTTGGACTCTTTCTGGAGAAGACAATGAGATATTCTAAGGTATTTATAGAATCATTTGGCTATGAACTTGCCCCTAATGTTGTAACTACAATAGAGCTGGAAGAGAAGCTGGCACCTTTTTATGCGGCTGTGGGGTTTGGGCCGGGACAGCTTGAAGTTTTGACCGGCATAAAAGAAAGACGGTATTGGGATGAAGACCATATTCTTGCAGACCATGCAGCTATTGCAGGACAAAGAGCCCTTGATGAAGCCAATATCTCCCCTGACCAGATCGGGGCCCTGGTATATTGCGGGGTGGGCCAGGATGGATTTGAACCAGCCACTTCCTGTTCTGTGGCCGACCAGTTGAACATTGGGGGAAATGCCCATATCTATGATGTTAAAAGCGCCTGTTTAGGGATGGTAACAGGTATGGTTCAGGTGGCCAATGAAATAGAGCTGGGCAATATAAAAGCCGGGCTTGTGGTCTCCTGTGAAACAGCACGACAGATTGTTGATTCTACCATTCATGAGATCAACACCCGTAAAAGTGTTGAGTTTTATAAAAATACCATTGCCACGATGACCGGTGGTTCAGGAGCGGCGGCCGTATTGTTAACCAATGGCACCATTGGTAATCCTGACAATCGAAAACACACCCTTAAAGGCGGTGTTGTAAAAAATGCCATTGAGCACTACAGACTCTGCCATTGGGGATTTGAACAAAAAGGTATGCCCACAGATTCTAAAGTTATCATGCGAACCCAGGCCCAGGAAGTGCTTGACAATGGTCTTATCCTTGCCAGAAAAACCTTTGATGAATTTAAAAAAGAATTTAATCTGTCCCCAGACAAACCAGACAAATTTATCGGACACCAGGTCGGGGCAGCTCACCATCAAAGATTTTACCAGGTTTTGAACCAGGATATACAAAAGGATTTTGCCACATTTCCCTTTCTGGGTAATATGGGAAGTGTTTCACTTCCCCTCACTGCAGCCATTGCCGATGAAAGAGGCTTTTTGCAGTCAGATGATTTTGTCGCTTTTATAGGTGTCGGTTCCGGACTGAACTGCTATATTTTAGGTGTTGAATGGTAGAAAAAAATATTAATGGTAAACTGACGTCCACAAAAAGCTTTGAAGATCTCTATCCCTTTGATTCCAATTTTATGAATATTAACGGTCATGATCTTCACTATATTGACAAAGGAGAAGGAAAACTTGTTCTGATGGTACACGGTAATCCAACCTGGTCATTTTACTTTCGTCACCTGATTCAAAATCTTTCAAAGGATTTTCGCACCATTGCCCTGGATCATATCGGATGCGGTTTTTCAGACAAACCCGATGCAAAAACATATAAATATACCCTGGAATCGAGAGTAAAAGATCTTGATACCCTGATAAGACGTCTGAATATCAGTGAAAAAATAAATCTGGTCCTCCATGACTGGGGCGGCATGATAGGCCTTGCATGGGCAGTGGATCACCTGGATAAAATTGATAAGATTATTATTACCAACACCTCAGGGTTTTTTTTGCCAAAGGAAAAGCAATTTCCCTTTGCCTTGTGGCTGGTTAAATATATTAAGGTTTTTGCAATCCCTGCTGTACTTGGGTTGAACATGTTTGCAAAAGGTGCACTTTATCTTTGCAGTAAGACAAGATTAGTTCCAAAGGTCAAAAAAGGGCTTGTTGAACCTTATAATTCCTGGAAAAACAGGATTGCGACCTTAAAATTTGTTCAGGATATACCCCTGGGCCCAAAGGATCAAAGCTATGACATTGTCAATCATGTGGACCAAAATCTGAACCGGCTTGATCAAGCCTCATTATTATTTTTATGGGGGGCAAAAGATTTTGTTTTTGACCTGGCATTCTTAAATGAATTTAAGGCAAGGTTCCCACAAGCCGCCACCCATGTTTTTCATGATGCAGGCCATTACCTGTTTGAAGATAAGCCAGAAGAAACAAGCAAATTGATTGAAGCCTTTTTAAACAAATGAAGCAAACAAATAAAGTATTCTTTGTTTTGACATTTAGTGACAGCTTAGGGTAAAAAGCAAATAAAGAAGTTGTTCAGGGGTTGATTAAAGGAAGCATTTAAAAATAACAAAGAAATTTTTATGACAACCTATACAAATATTTCAGTGGGCCTTAAAAAAACACAGGAAAAATACCCTTTTAAAAGAGCTGTTGTTTATCCTGCCGGCAGAGACAAAAAAGGCCGGGTTCTATACAGCCAAATGACATTTACCCAGCTGGAAACCGAATCAGACAGGCTGGCCTTTGGTCTTGAAAGAATCGGCATCATCAGAGGAACCCGAACCATTTTAATGGTACCTCCTGGCATGGAATTTTTTATTACTATATTTGCCATGTTCAAGGTCGGCGCTGTGCCCGTTGTGGTGGATCCTGGTATGGGAATTGAAAGGATGCTTCAATGTCTGGAACAGGGTAAGCCCAAAGCCTTTATCGGTATTGAAAAGGCCCATCTTTTGCGGAAATTGAAACCCGGTTTTTTTAAAACGGTAAAACTCTGGGTTACCGTGGGAAAAAGATGGTTCTGGGGGGGATATACCCTTGATCAACTTATGATACAAAGCGATGTGCCTTATTCAAAAGCCCAGACCACACGTGATGAAACCGCTGCCATTGTTTTTACCACAGGTTCAACAGGTCCTGCCAAAGGGGTAATATATACCCATGGTAATTTTGAAGCCCAGATAAATCAGATCCAAGAACATTTTCAGATTGATCCGGATGAGATTGATCTGCCCACCTTTCCTTTATTTGCCCTTTTTGATCCAATCCTTGGCATGACAGCTGTCATACCGGATATGGATCCCACCAAACCAGCCCGGGTAAATCCGGAAAAAATCATTGAAGCCATTGAAAATCATGGTGTTACCAATATGTTTGCCTCTCCTGCTCTGTTAAACAGGGTGGGTAAGTTTGGTAAGGAAAACAACATCAAACTGCCGACATTAAGGCGTGTGATATCTGCAGGCGCACCTGTGACTCCTGCCAACATAGAACAATTTTCAAGCATGCTGTCTGATCATGCCCAGATCCATACCCCCTATGGTGCAACCGAGGCTGTTCCTGTCATCTCCATCGGGTCCAATGAAATCCTTTCTGAAACCAAAATACTTTCTGAACAAGGGTATGGCATGTGTATTGGAAGGCCTATCTGCAATACACAGGTCAAACTGATTAAAATCACTGATGATCCCATTACCCAGCTTCATGATAAACTCAAGGTTCCTGAAAACCAGGTGGGTGAAATAATCGTAAAAGCAGATCTTGTGACCCAACATTATTTTGATAATCGCGAAGCAGACCTGCTTGCCAAAATCCATGACCCGGATGGCACAGTCTGGCATAGGATGGGCGACCTTGCATGGATGGATTCAAAGGGAAGAATATGGTTTTGCGGAAGAAAAAGCCACAGGGTTATTACTCTGGATGAAACACTTTTTACCATCCCTGTTGAAGCCATTTTCAACAATCACGAAAATGTTTTCAGAAGTGCCCTTGCCGGTGCAGGCCCTCGAAATATGCAGACTCCCGTCATATTTATCGAACCTTATTCAAAAATAAAGAATAAAAAAGCCTTTATTAAAGAGCTTCTTGTCCTGGCAAAATCAAACCCGCTAACAGCCAATATCCATCATGTTTTTATTGAAAAAGATTTCCCTGTAGACATCCGGCACAACTCAAAAATATTCAGGGAAAAACTTGCTGTTAAAGCAAAAAAAAGACTCAATTTATGACAAGTATTTTTCAATCCGGCAAAAGATCATAAAAATACGTCATTGCATCAGACCGGGTAATGATCCCGACAATTTTATCCTCTTTAATGACCGGGATTCGTCCGACATCATGTTTTATCATTAGCCTGGCAGCTTCTATGATACTTTTGTCATGGGAGATGGTGACAACATTGCGGCTCATGAATGCCTTTACAGGAGATTGCATATGTTTTGATTTTCTGAGTTTCTTAAAATCACGCCGGGAAATTACACCTAGGACATGCCCATCTTTATCCACAACGGGCATGCCGCTGCAACCCAGTTCTCTTAACATCATGGCTGCCTCTTCAATTTTTGCATCCTCATTAATAGTAACAACAGGATAGGACATGATATCCGATAACATGACCGAAGAATGCTGATTTCCTGAGATGAGTTCAAGCAGCATTTCTTCAATTGTATCCGGGTTAACTGCTTTTAAAAGAGCTGAGCCTGCACCAGGGTGTCCCCCGCCACCGAGACTTCCCATTAGCAAACCAATATTAATTTCATCTATATTACTTCTGCCTATGACCATGCATTTATTTTGTTCAACATCATTGAAAATTCCAAAGGCAGCATCCACATTGATAATTTCTCTGTACATCTCAAGGACTATGGCAAGGTTATTAATTCGTCCGTCTATTTCCATCTTGGCAATACTGATGGAAAACCCGCCGATATCAATTCTTTCGGCTTCCTGTATCATTTGAAAGAGGATGTCTTTTTGTTTTTTCCCATAGGCTTGTCGTAAAAAGTTGGAAAGAACCTGCAGATCTGCTTTCCTGTCAAGAAGGAACCAGGCAGCATAAGCATCCTCAGGCAAAGTTGAGGGAAATGTCAGGTTGCCCGTATCTTCATATAACCCCATTAAAAAAAGCGTGGCCTGAATCGGGGTAATCAGTTTTTTTTGTTTTTCAATTTCTTTCACCAGCAGGGTAATAGTAGCCCCTGTTTCTTTGATATATTTTTGATGGGTTACAATATCCCCTTCAGAATGATGATCCCACACAATAATTTCAAGATCCTGCTTGTCTTTTAAGGGTTCCATTCCTTCCAGACGGTCCCAGGAATGTGTGTCCACAACCACAAGGGTTTTTACATGATCAAGAATAATATCGCTGGGAGAGTAGAGTTTAAACAAATCCTTATGAATGGCTAAAAAGGCTTTCAGGTTTGGATTAATAGATGTTGGCAAAACAGTTTTAGCATCCGGATATAACAGGCTTGCTGCTACCAGAGATGCCAAAGCATCAAAATCCGATCCTTTATGGGTAGTAATAATGATCATATAGCCCTCTATATAATATTGAAAAGTGGCCCACCCCTTTTTCCCAGGGCATCAACTTTTTCTACTATTTTTTTATCAGACACCAATGGATCTGAATGAAAGGGTTTTATTCTGGCATCTATAATTAAAGGTGATTTGCATTCCCAGTGTTTGAAACTGGTTTTTTCATTTATCCCATAAATATCATGGGAAGGGTTTGACCTTAAAAAAGTCACCCATAAAAAATTTGAAAATGATTTTGCCGAAAAATCCGTATCATCCACCACCACAAACAAGGGGAGTGAATCCAGGCCGGTTTGGGTCTGCAAATGCCTTTTCAGCCGATTGATCTGTATTTTCCCATTTGCATATGTTTTAAAATGTGGACCTTCAAGCACTATTATGCCAGGCAGAACAATTTTGGGATGCTCGAATTCCTCTGGCAAAGAAAAATGTTGAGGAAACTCATTTTTTAAATGACGTCTTTTTTCGCCTGCCGCTGCCATCACCAGTTTTGAGCCTAATGTTATGTTTTGGGTGGAATAATCAAGGGTGTCCATGGTGGTTTTTGTGAAAAAATGAAGATCAGTGCTGAAATCTATCCGTTCAAGCATATGGATGAAAAAAGCTTTCTCATCATTTACGTTCAATCCAGGGTTGTCTTCGTGGGCACAGATCATCAGATATTTTGCCAGAGACAATTGACCCGTGCCCAGGATCCTGCTTGCATGGGTTAACAATTCCCTTGGCATTCTTTTTTCTTTTTCATAGGGGACATACCGTTCATGGGCTTTTACAAGAAGCAGGGGGTGAACCCCTGCATCATCCACAGCATTGACAGCAATAACCCCGGGGATGCTGTCCTTAATCGCTGATCTTGTGATATCATGGATCAATTTTCCAAAATTGGAATCTTCCTGGGGCGGACAACCCACCACTGTAAACGGAAAAATGGCATCTTTCCTGTGATAAACAGATTCTACCTTTAAATAGGGGTACTCGTGTTCCAGGGAATAATAACCTAAATGATCTCCAAAGGGGCCCTCTTTTTTTGTTTTTCCCGGAACAATTAGGCCTGTGATGCAAAAATCTGCATCTGCAGAAATTAAATAGCCATGTTTTTTTGTATATTTAAAGTTTTTGCCTGCCAGGGCTCCTGCAAAGGCAATTTCCGGCATCCCTTCCGGAAGGGGCATAACAGCGGCCAGTGAATGGGCAGGCGGTCCACCAATGAAAATGCTGACCCGCATGACCTGATGTTTTTCCAAAGCCTTTTTGTGGTGATTGCCAATCCCTCTGTGCAATTGATAATGAAGGCCTATCTCTTTGCCGGGATCGTAATCATTTCCTGAAATCTGAATACGGTACATACCCAGATTTGAACTGAAAAGAGACGTTTTTTCAGGATCCTGGGAAAAAACCTGGGGAAGCAGTATAAATGCACCACCATCCTTTGGCCAGCATTTAATCATGGGAAGATCCTGAATACGGCAGGTGTTTTCAAGGACCTTTGGGTTGGATGTTTTTAAAGGTAAGGAATGAAACAAAGCAGGCAGGGCTTTTAATATTTTGCCGGGAGCTTTTAAAACCGACCCAAAATCTGATTTGATATCCATAAGGGCTTTTACAGATGCAAGCTGGGGTTCAAAAATTTTAAGTGTTCGCTCAAAGGTGCCGAACAGGTTTGATACAGCAGAAAATTTAGTATTCCTGATATTTGTAAATAATATTGCAGGGCCCTTGGCATTAAACACTCTTCTTGTGATTTCAGCCATTTCAAGGTTGGGGTCAACGGGTTGGTGGAGCTGTACGAGCTCGCCCTGTTGTTTTAAAACGTCTAAGCATTGCTTTAGGCTTGAAAATTTCATAATTAATTATTTAGTTCCTGACCGAAAACCCGTTAAGTTTTTGATCAGGAACTATTTGGCATAACCCCATTTTTTTAGGCGATTATAGGCATAGTTGGAATATTCATTGGGTTGAGAATTGATCATTTTTAAATATGTGATGTAATTATTTGCCGCAGGCTCAATCTCACCCTTTTTGTCAAGGCAATATCCCTTGTAAAAACTCATTTGCGGGTTGCCCGGCAAAAGCTTATCACAGGTATCAAAATTTTTATAGGCAATGGTGTATTTTTTAAGCTCCTTGCTGGCAAATCCTGCAACATAGTATCCCTGAATTTCAGCAGGGTACAATTTTTTTGCTGTGTCAGCATAAGCCAGAGCCTGGTCAGGTTTTTTTCTGAGAAGTTGACATTTAGCCATCAATACATGGGCTGTATAATCATTTTTTAATTTATTCAGGGATTTTTTAAATGTTGTTTGTGCTTTGTCATATTCTTTTTTAGCCATATGCTTCTCGCCTTGCTGCAACAATTCTATGCCTTCTTTTTTTGCCAGCAGGGAAGAAAGGCTATCCATATATCTGTCGCGGTTCAAAGAAGAATCTTTTGAATACTGGTAAATCCCTTTTTCCCTTTGAACAGCAGAAGTCAAGCGTTCTGTACTCATGGGATGGGTTGAAAAAAGTATTTGGGCAGAACTTGGTTTTTCTTTGTGCAAGGAGTCAAGCATTTCCATGAGTCCCACAAAACCCTTGGAAGGATAGCCGGCCTTAACCATATACTCATTGCCTAGAGAATCAGCTTCTCTTTCATTGTCCCGGCTATACTTGGATAAGAACAATCCCTGACCCAGCATGCCAAGCTGCTGGGTCAAGTCATCAAGTCCTGAACCCTGTGTGCTTGCGACAATGGACAGCCCTGCCACAAGCAGGGAGGAAAGCTGTCCTTTGGAGACCTGTTCTGCTGAATGCCGGGCATTGACATGTCCCAGCTCATGGCCAAGCAATGCCGCAAGCTGGGCTTCATTATCCAGCTTTAATAAAATTCCCCGGGTAACGGCAATGGTGCCTCCGGGAAATGCATAGGCATTAATATAGGTGGCATTCACACACTGGAAAGTATAGGGCATGTCTAACCTGTGAACGCCGGGCAATAATCTTTTGCCCACATCAGAAATATATTGGTTGATGCCAGCGTCTTTTGTAATGCCATAATCAGAAGAAAACTGAAAAGGTGACTGCTGCTTATCAATCCCGATCTCCTGCTGCTGGGAAACCATCATTAATTGCTGTTTTCCTGTGACAGGATCAATTGCACATCCGGTAAAAAATATCGGGCCTGCAAGTGTGGCAGACATGATGGCTGAGTTTTTTAAAAATTGTCTTCTGGAAATTCGGATAATTGTCATGGCTTGATTCCTTTTTCTATTGAAGTCCTACCATTGCCAACAGGGAATAAATCCCAAGCCTGGTTATCATATACCTTTTTCCCCTTATGTTATATGAAAGTATTGGGTTCTGAGTTTTGAGCTGTGAGAAAAAACCATCAGCTTAACTTCACTCACAATTCACCATTCATAACTCACCATTCACAATTATTAATATATTCTGCAAATTTTATCCATGTCAAACTATTTTACCTTATATGCCTTTTATTTGCCAATTCTTTATGATAACCCTATCCATATTACGATTATGGCAAATAAAAATATATTAAAAAAAGTTGGAGTTGCATCCTTTATCATGATGGCATCTGTATTTGCCAGTCGAATAATCGGTGTTTTCCGGGAAATGACCATTGCCGGCATGGGCGGTATTAAAGCCTCTGTGGATGCCTACCAGATCGCCTTTATTATTCCGGAAATCCTTAACCATGTTGTTGCAAGCGGTTTTCTTTCAATTACTTTTATTCCCATATTTGCCCATTATCTTTCTTCAGACAGAGAAAATGAAGGATACAGGGTTTTTTCCATTATCATGAATGGCTTTGGGCTGCTTCTCTTGTGTTTTATTTTGATCACATGGATATGGGCTCCAGAGCTTGTTCATTTGTTTGCCCCAGGCATTCAAGATCCTGATACCTTTGCCCTTGCCGTAAAAATGACCAGGATTATCATTCCAGCTCAGTTTTTCTTTTTCACAGGCGGGCTTCTCATGGCAATTCAGTTTGCAAATGAAAAATTTTTAATTCCTGCTCTGGCACCGTTGATATACAATTTAGCCATTATTCTGGGCGGACTTATCCTGGGCCCTTTCATGGGTATGGAAGGGTTTGCATGGGGGGTGCTGGCAGGAGCCTTTCTGGGCAATTTTGTGCTTCAGCTTGTTGCTGCAAAAAAAATGGGTGTCCGGTATTATCCCATCTTAAGCTTTAATCACCCGGATTTAATAAAATATATTTTGCTCACCCTTCCTTTAATGATCGGCCTTACCATGACATTTTCAACGGAGATTCTCCTAAAATTTTTCGGATCCTATTTAAATGAAGGCAGTATTGCTGCCATGAATTATGCCCTAAGGGTGATGTTTATCCTTGTGGGACTTTTTGGCCAGGCCATCGGGGTTGCATCCTATCCTTTTATGGCACAACTTGCCCAGAAAGGAGATCTTTTTGAGTTAAATCATTTGCTAAACAAAACATTAAAATTTATCTTTCTTGTTATTCCCTTTTCCGTTCTTTTTATAGTTTTAAGCCATGAAATCGTGACAATCCTTTTCCAAAGGGGTCGATTTGATGCTGAAGCTAGTCTGGTGACGGCAGGAATTCTGCCATTTTTCATGGTGGGTGCCTTTGCATTTGCAGCCCAGAATATTGTTTCAAGGGGATATTATGCCATCCAGAACACGGTTTTTCCCGCCATCTTTACAAGCCTTTGCGTTATCATCAGCTTTCCTTTTATTTTTTTGTTGATGAAAACGTTTGGTCCCAGAGGCGTGGCCTTAGGATTATCAATATCTGTAATCATTCAGGCCTTTGTTTTGTTTGAATGCTGGAATAAAAAAAGTTTAAATTCTGAGAAAAAGCAGGTGTATCTTTTTTTCCTTAAAATGATCCCCATCAGCCTGACAATTGGCGGCATCCTTTTTATCAGTGCTTTTACCTTGAGAAATTTTATTGATCAAGCCACATTTTCTGGTTCTTTAACCATTACCGGTATAGTGGGGATTGAATTTTTATTTTTATTTTATTTAACCGGAATTGTATTTAAAGTACCTGAAATTCTGATTGTATATGAAAATATTTTTAAACGGATTTTACCATGGATGAAAAAATAAAATTAGTTGCACAAAAGATCAAAGAATCAAAACAATTGGTTTTCTTTACCGGTGCGGGTATTTCCACAGAAAGCGGGATACCTGATTACAGAAGTCAGGGAGGCATATGGGACAAATTTAAGCCTGTATACTTTGATGAGTTCATGTCTTCTAAAGAATCCAGAATCAGGTATTGGGAACAGCGGCTTGATATGGAAAAAAGCCTGTCTGTTTCAAAACCCAACCAGGGTCATAAAAGCCTTGCAAAACTGCATGAACTTGGAATTTTAAAAACCCTGATCACACAGAATATTGATGGGCTGCATGAAGCATCTGGAATTCCAAAAGAAAAAATTATTGAACTCCACGGCAATACCCGGCGGGTCAGATGCATGAGCTGCAGGAAATTGATATCCTGGCAAAAAGCAAAAGAAATGATTGATGCAGGGGATAAGGCGCCTGTTTGTTCGTGTTCAGGATATTTTAAACCAGACACAATTTCTTTTGGTCAAGCCATGCCCGTGGAACAGACAAAGAGAGCTGCCATGCTGTCTTCCAAAAGTGACGTTTTTATTGTAGTGGGATCCACACTTTTGGTGCAGCCGGCAGCTTTGATGCCGGAATATGCAAAAAATGCAGGGGCTTTTCTTGTCATTATAAATCTTTCTGAAACACCCTATGACAATATGTGTGATGTATTGATCAGGGGCAAGGCCGGAGATGTTTTAAAGAAAATTGTGAACCAGGTGGTCAAGGGAAAGCCTATAGCCCAAAGTTTCATGAACCTTTAATAAAATGTCCAGGGTGGGCAGGGATAAAAAATCAAAATCACAAAATACTCTTCCCTAATGCAGATAAAATCAATTCAACAGCAAGTTCAGCTGTTTTATTGGCAACATCCAGAATTGGATTAATTTCCACCATATCCATTGAATTGATTTTGCCGGAATCTGAAAGAATTTCCATTAAAAGGTGTGCTTCCCGATAGGAAATCCCTCCTGGAACAGGGGTTCCTACACCAGGTGCTTCAACCGGATCAAGGGCATCCATGTCCACGGTCAAATGGATTTTTTTTAAATGAACAAGTTTCATCAGCGCCTTGTTGGCCACAGAACTAATTCCCTGCTCATCAATATCCCGCATGGTAAATACAGTGACCCCTGTTTTTTTCAGTCTTTTTTTCTCATTTATATCCAGGTCTCTTTGCCCGATCAGCACAATATTATCAGGATGAATTTTGGCACCTGGTCTTCCTACATTGACCAGGGATGGGTGACCTTCTCCAATGAGAGCCGCCAATGGCATCCCATGGATATTTCCGCTGGGAGAAGTTTCCGGAGTGTTGAAATCACCATGGGCATCAATCCATATAAGCCCTGTGGGTTCCTTGTTTGTGACAGCGGCAACAGTTCCCACTGCAATGGAGTGGTCTCCGCCGATAAACAAGGGAAAATCTCCTTTTTGCACTACTGCTTTGCCGGCTGTATATATAGACTCACAAATCTGGGTGATTTCCTTTAAATATTTGTCTTTATCCTTGCTCTCATTATACCTGGCAATAGTGATATCGCAATCCCGAATGGGAATAGAGATGTCTCCTGTATCAACAACCTGATGTCCCAAAGCCCTGAGTCTTGAAATCAATCCTGTGTATCTCACCGCAGCAGGCCCCATGTCAACACCGCGAAGCTGCTGTCCAAAATCCATGGGAACGCCGATAATGCTGATATTTTTTACCATTGAGCCTGGCTCCTTAAAGATTATTTCTCACCTTGACAGCTCATATAGCATAGAGTATGAAAACTATTCAAGATAAACCCACACAACGCTTCAGGAGTGTTTCATAAATGACATTAAAATATGAAGTCAGAACAAAACAAACCATTGATACCATTAATCATTTAATGGATAATGGGATAAAAAAAATAAGCATCCTTATCCGGCATTCAGACAGGTTTTTTTCAGAAGATGCCAGACTGGAACCATATATGGGATTAACTGATGAGGGTAAGGAGTTTGCCTTTGATTTTGGCGCGGGTCTGCGGTCAAATGTCATGCCTAAATTATGTTCCAGTTTTCTGGGAAGGTGTGTTGAGACCGCCTTTTTGATTGATAAAGGATTTACAAAAAAAAATAATCAGACCATTGATCATAATTGTATGGATGCTATGCTTTCACCATTTTATGTAAAGGATATAGAAAAAGCCGTTCCCCTTATTGAAAAACAGGGAAACCAAATTTTTCTGCGGAACTGGTTTGATAACCGCATTGATGAAAGTATAATGGAAAATCCGGAAAAGACCTCAGATATTTTAAGTGAATTAATGGTTGAGCAAATAAAAAACCTCAAAGAAAACCAGATTGCCATCTGTGTTTCCCATGACTGGAATATTTACCCTTTAAAAGAGTTTAAACTGGGTCTTAAGCATGAAACAGCAGGGGAGGTGGGTTATCTTGATGGACTTGTGTTTTTTGAAAAAGAAAATCAATACTATATTACAAATTACCAGACAAACCCGGTATTATTGTAAATAATAAAATTTAGGAAACCATTTTTCTAAAAAAGACGGATACAAATCCTTTGAAACGTTTATTATAATAAATATTATGAACACAATGCTATGGTATCCTGACGTATAGAAATTAAAAAATAAAACTATAGATAGATAAAAACAATGTTGAATATAGATGATATAACAAAAGGCTTTGGAGATCAGATCCTGCTGGATAAGGCAGGTTTTCGGATTAATCCTGGTGAAAGGGTCGGACTTGTTGGCAGAAATGGTCATGGTAAAACTACTCTTTTAAATATGATATCAGGCAGTGATCATCCAGATGAAGGAACCATCTCTTATCCTTCAGGATATAGGATGGGTTTTTTATCACAAAAAATTTCTTTCACAAAAATCAGAGTAATCGATGAAGCCATGTTAGGACTTTTAGAACATGAAAAAGATCATTCCTGGAAGGCTGAAAAAATTCTGGCCGGGCTTGGATTTTCTCAAGATGATTTAAAAAAAAATCCTGAAGAATTTTCAGGTGGTTTTCAAGTAAGGCTTAATCTTGCCAAAGTATTGATTTCAGAGCCGGATCTGCTGATACTTGATGAACCTACCAACTATCTTGACATTACATCCATTAGATGGATTTCAAGGTTTCTCATTTCATGGCCCAGGGAAGTTTTGCTGGTCACCCATGACAGAGGTTTCATGGATGATGTGGTGACACATATTGCTGGTATTCACCGCCATAAAATAAAAAAAATCCAGGGGAATACGTATAAATACTATTTACAGGTCGCCCAGGACGAAGAAGTCTATGAGAAAACAAGACAGAATGAAGAAAAGCGGAAAAAAGAGGTTGAATTATTCATTTCTAGATTCCGGGCGAAAGCACGTCTGGCCAATATGGTACAATCAAGGATAAAAACGCTGGAAAAATCCCAGACAAAAGAAAAACTTCAAAAAATGAAAAATCTTGAATTTGAATTTAATTATCTTCCTTTTTCTGGTAAACAGATTTTAATGATAGAAAATTTATCTTTTGGTTGGCAAAAAGATAACCCTTTGATTAACAACTTTTCTTTGAATATTTATCCCGAGGATCGTATTGCCATTATTGGTAAAAATGGTAAAGGAAAAACAACACTGTTAAAACTTATAAACGGAAATGTCCATCCTATTTCAGGCAATATCAAAATTAATCCTGGTGTGCACTCAGGGTATTTTGAACAAACAAATGTTCAATCTTTGAATGATGATTTTACTGTTGAAGAAGAGCTTATTTCCTCTTCCATGGATTCAGACAGACAGGCCGCCAGAAATATCTGCGGAGCCATGATGTTTGAACAGGACTCTGCTTTAAAAAAAATATCTGTATTATCCGGAGGAGAAAAATCAAGGGTAATGTTGGGTAAATTGTTGATGAGTTCTTTAAATCTTTTACTGCTTGATGAACCCACCAATCACCTGGATATAGAGTCTTGTGATTCCTTTGTTTTTGCCCTGGATAATTTTGAAGGGGCTGTTGTTCTTGTAACTCATAATGAGATGTTTCTTCATTCCCTTGCAAACAGGCTTGTAGTATTTAAAAATGACATTGTGTCAGTTTTTGAAGGGACTTACCAGGAGTTCTTAGACAAAGAGGGGTGGGAGGAGGAAGAATTTGCTGTTGAAAAAAGATCCAGAATTGCTGGTTTGTCAAAAAAGGAAATTCGTCAGAAAAAATCAGAAATTATCACTCAAAAATCCCAAGAAATTAAACCGGCAAAACAAAAAATAGAGGCCTTGGAAAATAACATAGAAAAAAATGAAATTTTAATTGGTAAAATTAATGAAGAATTGTTAGAAGCCTCTAATAATCAGAATGGTCAGAAAATTCAGAGTTTAGCCAAAGAACTTGCAAGACTTGAAAATTTAAATGAAATATTATTTGATGATCTTGAAATTCAAATGAATATATTTGAAAAAATAGATACCCGGTTTAATAATCAATTGGAAGAATTTGAAAGGGAATAATTTAAGATGGGGAAAAAGAATTTTAAATTTTATTATGGTATTCTTTTGATTGCTGTAGGGTTAGGTATTTTTTACCGCACCCCCCAAGTCATACTGCAAGTGGAAACCATTGAATTTTTCAGGCAAAAAGCTTTTTTTGTTAAATTCAGTTTTTATGTTTTAGGCGGGCTTTTAATTCTTGCCGGTGGTATTAGAATGTATAAGAATTATAAATAACTCGACTTTTCGAGCTGCCAGATTTGAGGGGGTCTGAAAGGACTTATAGGCCGAAAGTCGAGTCAATAAATTAAGGATTTTACATATGGATAAATCATCCCGCCTGAAGGCAACCATAAAGGATCAATCCGGTGCAGGACAAACTAAAATTGGAGAGATTCTTTCAAAAGAAGGACAAATCACCAGTGTTCAACTGGATGAAGCATTAAACATCCATAAAAAAACCAATGAACGACTAAGTACCATCCTTTTAAATAAAGGCTATATCGATCCTGATACCATAATCAATGTTCTTGGCAGACTCTATAATTATAACGTTATCAAATTTTCTGAAATCAAGCCTGATCCTAAAGTGTTGAAGATTCTTCCCTATGAAATGGCAAAAGCCGCAATGGTGTTTCCTTTTAAACTAATAGGAGAAGAACTGTCCATTATTATGGTTGAACCAACAGATACCACTGTAGTTGAAGATCTTCAGAAAAAAACCGGCAAAACGATCCTGGTTTTTGTTTCAACTGAAAAAGATGTGATTCAAGCCTACCGAGATTTTTACAAAATCAGTGATGCAGAATATAAAAGTTTTCTCCATTTTGAAGATGATTTTGAAGATGATGAACCCATTACTTCTGTCGATGATTTTGGTTCTCTGGCATCTGAGGCTGCAGGAGAGATAGACGTCGGGTATGATGCCCTGGAGGATGTCTATAACGAATTTATGGCATCAGATGCACCGATTATTAAACTTGTTAATGGTATACTTACCAAGGCAATTAATGATGGTGTCAGCGATATTCATATTGAACCCTTTGAAAAGACATTCCAGGTGCGGTACAGGCTTGATGGATCCATGTATAAAGCCATGAATCTTCCTTTAAGTATTAAAAATGCGGTTATTTCAAGAATTAAAATCCTTGCAAAACTTGATATTGCAGAAAGAAGAGTTCCCCAGGATGGCAGAATTAAACTTCGATTAGGTAAAAACAAATCTATTGATTTCAGGGTCTCTACTTTACCGACACTTTTTGGTGAAAGCATTGTCATGCGTATCCTTGATCAAAGCGCCCTGAATATTGATTTGACCAAAATGGGTTTTGAACCATCCACTTTTGATATCCTGAAACGATCTATTTCACTACCTTACGGACTTATACTTGTCACAGGTCCCACAGGAAGCGGAAAAACAACAACACTTTATTCTATATTGAATCGGTTGAATAAAGATGATATCAAAATATTAACCGCAGAAGACCCGGTTGAGTTTAATTTCAAAGGAATTAATCAGGTTGCTGTAAAAAATGAGATCGGCATGACCTATGCGACGGCATTAAAAGCATTCTTACGGCAAGACCCCGATATCATTATGGTGGGTGAAATCAGAGATATGGAAACGGCAGAAATCGCCATTAAGGCAGCAATGACGGGTCATCTTGTGTTTGCAACCCTTCATACAAATGACTGTCCTTCAACCATAGGACGTCTTGTAGACATTGGTATTCCTTCATATATGCTGGCATCAGCCATTACCATGATTTTATCCCAACGTCTGACCAGAAGACTCTGCCCTGAATGTAAACAGATAGTTACTGGCCATACCCCTAAAGATCTTGAACTTCATGGATTTTCAAAAGATGAAATCCAAGATTTGAAAATATATGGTCCCAAAGGCTGCGGCCATTGCAAGGGAACCGGATATAAAGGGAGAGTCGGACTCTATGAATTAATGGAAATCACAGATGATGTCGGAAAAGCCATTAGTGCTGAAGTGTCCGAAGATCAACTCAGAAAGGTTGCTGTGGTCGAAGGAATGGTAACACTTAGAGATGCTGGTCTTGAAAAGATCAGAACATCAGAAACCTCACTAGAGGAAATTTTAAAAAAGACCACCATTACTAAAGAATCTTTGCCTGCTTACCTGATAAATCCTGATGTTGAACGATATGAAGATAAAGATGTTATTATCAGGGAAGACAATACAGATATTGATTTTTTTAAGCTAATTCAAGGCGGGTTATACGTTGTTAAAGGCGGTAAAAAAATTGCTGAAATCGTTCAACCCGGGGATTATTTCGGGGAAATGTCAGCCATCACAGGAGAACCCAGATCAGCGTCTATTCTATCCAAGGGACGATCACAGGTTAAACGTTTTCCCGGGGATAAATTAACTGAGGTAATAGAAAAATATCCTGATGTGGCAAAACATTTGTTTGGTGTTCTAGCAGCAAGGCTTTCCAAGACAAACCAACAACTGGTAAGTGTACTCAAACAAATTAAAACTGCACAACCCAGATAGGCGGCCCTGACCACCATCAAGGTACCACCTGCTGCGTTGACTGCGGTCGTTCCTCCCTGCGGAGTATGACTTATACACCTCACTCGTCACTCCTTGTCGCCTTGCATCTGGCACCTTGCTGATGGCAAGGGATGGCGCACAACCCATGGCCCAGAGAAGGCAAACGAAAATTTGATGAAGGATTTGAGGCGGGTTATATATCATTGAAATATCGATCTTTTTCACTGTAAATGCAGCCACAATATTGTTGACGATACAGATTAAGCTGCTTGGATTCATCAATTCCAAATCTCCAGCCTTCCCTGAAATCATGGTATAAAAATTTTAAGTCATATTCCTTGGCAATGGCTTCCCCGATATTTCTGATTTGATCATGTTTCTGGAATTTGCTGTATAAAAGGGTGGTGGAAAAGCCGTCAAATTTTCCTTTTTTGGCCACAAGGGCTGTTGCTTTAAGCCTGTCGTAATAACAATATTGACACCGATCCTTTTCTCTGAAAACAACGGATTGCAGAAATTTTTCAATCTTGTAATCCTTTTGATAAATTACCTTTAGCCCAATGGATGTGGAATAGTATTTTAGTGTGTCTTCTCTTTTTTGACACTCTTGAAAGGGATGGATATTATGTCGATAAAAAAATCCCATTACCTCCATATCCATCCGTCGCAATACTTTAACCGGATAAATAGAACATGGAGCACAGCAAATGTGAAGTAATAGTTTCAATCTCTGCTCCCGAATATAGAGGTCCCGATCCTTATCATTGTAGATCCTTCTTCTATGGCAACTTTAAAATCATTACTCATCCCCATGGACAGGTGCTCCATGGATACAGTTTCAAATTTTTGATTCAGGATGTTTTCTTTAATCCGGACCAATTGTTGAAAATAGATTCTGGCCTGATCAGGGTCTGAAAAATACGGCGGCATGCACATTAATCCTTTAACTGCTATATTTGCATAGGTATGGATTTGAGTTATCAATTGAATGGTGTCCTCTATACTGGTGCCGGATTTTGTGTCTTCTTCACCAATATTTACCTGAACAAGTATTTTCTGGATTTTATTAATTTTTCTGGCCTGCTTATCTATTTCCCTGGCAAGTTTTATAGTATCAACCGTGTGAATATAATCAAAATACTTAATTGCAAATTTTGCTTTATTGGACTGGAGATGGCCTATAAAGTGCCAGCAGGCAGAATTCTTTCCAATTTTATCAATTTTATCTATTGCTTCTTGAATATAATTTTCACCAAAATGTTTTGCTCCTGCTTTGATGCCTTCCATTATGGCTTCTACGCTTTTTCTTTTACTGACAGCTATCAATCGAATCTTCTCAGGCCTGCGGCCACAGGACTTGGCAGTTTCAATAATTTGTTTATTTATTTTATCCAGATTATCTTGAATGGATGACATGATGATTTAAGTCCTTAAAGTTGAATGATATTTAAATTCATTAGTGTTTCAATGACTTCACAAACAGGCAATCCCACAACATTGGAATAGGAGCCTGAAATTCGTTTAACCAGAAATGCTCCGATTCCCTGTATCCCATAGGAACCTGCTTTGTCAAATGGTTCTCCTGTGTTTACATACCATTGTATTTCCTGGGGGCTTAAACATTTAAAAAATACTTTTGTTTCAACGGATTGTGTAATTATACAATTTTTCTCCTGATTGACTATAGAAAAACCTGTAAATACACTGTGTTCACAATTATTTAATTTGTTCAGCATTGCAATTGCATCTGTTTTTGACCGTGGCTTGCCAAGGATTTGATCATCCACAACAACTATGGTATCTGCTCCCAGAACCCAATCATCTGGATAAAACAAGGAAATATTTTTTGCTTTTAAAAAAGAGAGCTCTTTTACATATTTTCCAGGATTTTTTATTGAAATACCTGCTTCGTCAGTGTTAGATGGAACAATTTTAATGCTTAACCCAAGCTGTTCAAGGAGCTCTCGCCTTCTGGGAGATTTGGAGGCCAATATTATTTTTTTTGTACCAATCAATTTCATAGAGTTCTCTTTTATCAGAAATACTTCAAAGTGACAATCTTCAGGTTTTAAGCTTGCAAAATTTTGAAAAATGTTATAGAAAAATCAAGAATTTGCCTGGGTGGCGGAACTGGTAGACGCAAGGGACTTAAAATCCCTCGGACAAATTGTCTGTACGAGTTCAATTCTCGTCCCAGGTACCACTTAATAATAAAGGGTTTTGGCCTTTTAACCAAAGCCCTTTATTAAATTACAGCCTTTTCAAAACCAAAATAAAGTTAACATCATTTTACGGGTGACCTTCAGGTTATGGATAAAATTAAAATTATTGGCGGCAACCAACTTCATGGTGAAGTGAATATCAGCGGGGCCAAAAATGCCGCACTTCCTTTAATCGCTTCAAGTATTCTGGTCAATGGTAAAATTACTTTTACCAATGTTCCAGACCTAATGGATATTACCAGCATCAGGCTTCTTTTGGAAGATTTGGGGGCAACCTGCAAGGTTTCAAAAGGCTTTCTTGAAGTTGATGGTTCTTCCATCAACAAAATTGAAGCAGAATATGATCTTGTCAGAAAAATGAGAGCTTCTATTCTTGTCCTGGGTCCCCTTGTTGCAAGATTCGGTCATGCAAAGGTGTCTTTACCAGGTGGGTGTGCGATTGGAGCGAGGCCGGTAAACTTGCATCTTGCTGGCCTTGAAGCCCTGGGTGCAAGTATCAAGATCCACCATGGTTATATTGAAGCCACTGCAAGCCGGCTTATAGGTAATGATATCTATTTTGATATGCCCACAGTTACGGGTACTGAAAATTTAATGATGGCGGCAACCCTTGCAAAAGGAACCAGTGTACTGAGAAATGCTGCAAGGGAGCCAGAGATTGTTGCCCTTGCAGATGCTTTAAATAAAATGGGTGCAAAAATAAAAGGGGCCGGAACAACCATTATTTCCATTACAGGTGTGAACTCCCTTAATCCGGTTGACATAAAAATAATACCAGACAGGATAGAAACCGGCACTTTTATGGTAGCAGCCGCTGCAACAGGAGGAGATATCCTAATTAAAGGATGTGAACCAGATCACATTGGTGGTATTATCAATAAGCTAAAAGCCACAGGAACCATTGTTAAATCATTTACAGACAGCATCAGAATTATCAATGATAAGCCCATTAAGAGTGTGGATATTAAAACCCTGCCATATCCTGGTTTCCCAACCGATATGCAGGCCCAGTTCATGACCTTGATGACCATTGCAAATGGAAATAGTATCATTCATGAATCCATTTTTGAAAATCGATTTATTCATGCTAATGAACTCCTTCGAATGGGGGCTGATATTTCAATATCAAGTGGAAATGTTGCCATGGTCAGGGGGGTAAAAAAACTACAGGCAGCACAGGTGATGGCCTCTGATTTAAGGGCCAGTGCATCCCTTGTTATTGCAGGACTGGTTGCGGAAGGGACAACTATTATTTCCCGAATATATCACATGGACAGAGGTTATGAAGCCATTGAAAAAAAATTTTCAATGCTGGGGGCAAAAATAGAACGTATTTCATAAAATTTTAAAATATTAGGTGAGATCATGTGAAAACATTTTTCAAACCCTTAAGGCCCGCATCCTTTTTTATTTTTATTTCGTTGATGGCAGGGATTTTAGCGGGTAGCATTTCTTCTGATGATAAGACCTTTATTTTACCTGTTATTTTTCTCTTGTCTGTCCTTATCTGTCTGTCCCTGTATTCGTATAAAAAATTCGCTTTCCTCTTTCTTCTTGGTTTGGTTTTTTGCTGTGGCTATCTTTCCATTCAGATCAAATTAACCTCTGATTTGCCTCCCCATCATATTTCTAATTATCTGGATACAAAAAAAATCAAAGTAACCGGCAGGGTCGTTTCATTTAAAAAACACCATAAAAAAAAATACTCCATGGTAGTTTTGGTCCAAGCCGTTGAAACAAAAGATAAAGTGGGAAAAAAGGTCACGGGCAGAATCATATTAAATATATATGGTTTATCAAAAACTATCCCGGAATTTGGGGATTATATCCTGTTTGAGTCCTCCATTAGATCCATAAGAAATTTTATGAATCCGGGTGCATTTGATTATAAAAAATTTTTAAAATTAAAGGGAATATATGGCGCAGCTTATAGTGATCCGAAAAAAATAAAGATTTTGACACGAACAGAACAAATCGGTTTTTTCTCAAAACAGATACGTAAAATAGACAACTTAAGAACAGGTTATTATGATTTTATATTGATCCATGCTAAAGACTTAAAAGCCTCCCAAATAATAGCTTCTTTGATTACCGGGAAAAAAGAAGTTATTCCTCCGGATATGAGGGATTTGTTTTCCAAGGCTGGAATCAGTCACCTTTTAGCCATTTCAGGGCTTCATCTTTCCATTGTCAGTCTCTTGTTCTTTTTTCTTTTTTATCAGGTTTTATCTTTTTTCCCCGTGCTTGCGATTTCAGGAAGAGCTAAAAAAATTGCAGGCATATTAAGCCTGGTCCCCGTGATGGGATATGCCATTTTTTCAGGATTTTCCCCCTCTACTCAGCGCGCCCTCATAATGATTATTGTTCTAATATTTTCCTTTGTTTCTGAAAAAGAAAAGGATATTGTTTCAAGCCTTTCCGTTGCAGGAATTTTAATTTTAGCTCTGGACTCAGCAGCACTTTTTTCCATATCTTTTCAATTATCATTTATGGCAGTTGTTTTTATTGCCGGTGGTGTATTTCTGTTAAAAAGACATTTTTTCATGCAAAAGAAAAATATAATTACCAAAATGGGATTAATGCTCTGTGTAACATTTTTTGCAAGCCTGGGAACCTTCCCATTGACAGCGCATTATTTTAATATGGTGTCTATTATTGCACTGGTATCAAATTTTATTTTTATTCCGGTTATAGGATTTATTGTGCTGCCCCTGGGGCTCATCTCTTTGGTTTGTTTTTCTTATTTCCCTTTGGTTGCACTCTTTATTATCCATTTGTGCGCCCAGATTCTTCTGGTTTCGATTCTGGTGTTAAACTTTATGGTTTCCATTCCCTTTTCATGGTCAAGGATCACCTCTTTGCCCTGGAATGAAATAGCTGTGATTTATCTGGTTTGCATTTCATTTTTTTTAGGGTTAAAAGGCCACAAAAAATCACTGATATTCCTAGTCGCCTTAACTTTTTTATTTGTGATATTTAATTTTTCAACTGACCGGCTGCAAAAAACATCCAATTCAAATTTAACGATCACCATCTTGGATGTGGGGCAGGGCAACAGCGCTCTTATTCAAACCCCTGAAGGGAAAAATATTTTGGTGGATGGCGGAGGGTTTTCTGATATTTCCTCATTTGATACAGGAAGGTTTATTATTGCGCCCTTTTTATGGCAAAAAGGAATACAATCTTTGGATTATGTTATTTTAAGCCATCCTGAATCCGACCATTTAAATGGGCTGATATTCATCCTTGACAATTTTGATGTCCAGACTGTGATTAAGAATAGTGATCAGAAAGATTCAGAACCCTATGTCACTCTGATGAATATCTGTAAAAAGAAAAATATCAGGATATGGAACCCCTCAGTCCGGACAAAGCAATTGAATTCCGGGATAATAAAGCTAATCTTCTATGAATCATCCAAAGAAAAATTTGGTAATGATTTCAATAATAATTCTCTTGTTTTTAAGCTGGTATATAATAAATTTTCAATGTTATTTGCAGGGGACATTTTACATCATCGGGAAAAAAATTTAAGTATTAATACTGATATTAACCTTTATTCAGATATACTTTTGTCACCACATCACGGCAGTTCAACCTCAAGCACTAAAGTTTTTCTGGACAAAGTAGCGCCCGGGACGATCATAATATCCTGTGGCTGGCAAAACCGATATGGTTTCCCTTCTGATAAGGTTTTAAAAAGATATAAAAAAATGGGAATGCGAGTTTTTAGAACCGATAAAGATGGTGCTGTTTTTATATCCAGTGATGGTAAGAATTATACCACAAAAGCCCATATGGTGAGATAGTGCATGAACAAAAACCACTAATTTTCCCGATTATAGCATTAGGTTCAACCAATCACTATATAGTATAGCTGAACAAAATATCAAAACAGGTTTTGTACCTGTTTCCTGGTGAATGTCAGACAGACATTTTTTGAGTGTGGGAATATTGTTTTTCTCCAGACTCCATGAGAAACGGCAGTATCACCTTGTTCTTGTTGCCGCCGGAAACATCATAGGTGATACTAACAATGGGCACATTAATTTTTTCTTCAAGTTTCTGAGCCATTGCCTCTGTAATCAGCCCGGCACAACAGAATGCCGGATTGGTTTGAACCAGCAGCTTTATATCAGGATATTCATTGATGATATGGTGAATTTTTAAGATATTATCCATGGATTCTCCCGTATGTTCGTGAAGGATTCCGTACTCGGAAAGGATATTCTCATAAGAGTCCTTTACTTCAAATGCAGATTTACTCAAAATAGGTTCAAAATATTTATAATATTTTTTTTCCATGGCCTGCATGGCGACAAGAAGCGCCCCATTTGAAAACAGACTTAAATATTTTCCTTCCTTGAACCATTTTTTAAAATAAGAATTAGCGATGATTTTGGCATATTTATAGTAAGAGGTTGTAATGACCTCACCACCGTTGTCTTCAATAAAATGAACCAGATCCTGATTCATAATGTCATTATCTCTAACATAGAGATCTCCGAAAATTCCAATTTTAGGCCTTGATTCGGTTCTTGTTTCAATGTCTGAAAACATTTCCATTGCATTTTTTAATGCTTCTTCTTTTGACTCTGCCCTTTCAAAAGCATTGCACAGAATTTTCAAGGCTTTTGGAAGTACTTTATCTGTTTCGCCCTTATGGATTTCATAGGGTCTGATTTTGCACCCAATATTTCTTAGCAACCCGCCAAACATATAGGCAAAATACGCATTGGTTGATGCTCTGTAAGAAATGTCAAATAACGATAATTGGCCTTTGTAAATTCCCGATTTTTCAAATCCCTTACCATTTTTTTCAAGAATTTTTTTGATATGATAGGGATACATCTTAATATTGCAGGCAATGTCCGAAGGATTTAACCATAACACACAATTTGAAGGGTCCAGATTGTTTTTTTCTATAGTATGAATAAACCCTGCTGCCACTGCATTTAAAGGGATACATTGTCCTGTATTGGTCAGAATGCTTTTTTTCAGGGTTTCATGGGTTTCTTCCATTAAAAGGGCATGGAATCCTTCATTTCTTAAAATAGCAACAATCAGGCTGCCTGAGTATGAATCCCAGTTTGGATAAATAATGGTTTTGTTGTCTATTTTTGATAAGAAATTTGGATGAAGAAGAGAAATATCATGCTTTTTTTCCTTTGAAGTTGAATTGTTATGATTTGTAAATGCACGAACAGCTGCTTCAACCCTTGTCTCATAACCTACACTGGAATCATGCTCATCAAGTTCCAGTACAAGATAGGGCTTATTATAAGTTTCCATAATCTGTTTAAAATAGTCGATACCAAAAGAGTCTGGTGCGCACTTAAACGAGCTGATATATACCGGATAAAGGTGATCACTCGTTGCAACGATATATGCAGCTTGAAGAATTTGTGCAACATATTTCCAATGGATCTCTTTTAACAAAGGATCAATTTGGGAAAAATCCCGGGTTTCAAAATCAAGCATATCCTGAAAAAAAGTTTTTACACCAAGGTTTTCAAAAAGTTGGGGAATATTATTGTTCATTGTTTTGGTTAAAACCGTGTAGGGCCTACCTAAAAGAATAACATTGATATCCGAACCTTTGGATTTGTATTGTGGATATAAAGCTTTCCAGTTTGACTGACAATTTTCTTTAAATTTCAATGCACTATCATATGCGGCTGAGATATCAAAAAAAGAAAACAAAAAGTCAGCAGATATTTTTTTCAAAGAGTTATATAATTCCAGTTTGGTATGAAAATTCGTATAAAGGTATTTGGTAATGGGTGATATTATTCTTTTTTTATCAAAATCTGAGAGACAGGATATAATTGATGGTGCAAACTGAGTATAGTAGCAATGCTGCCTGCGTCTATCTTTTCCCCCTGGCTTTTCTTCAAAATAGAATGGCAGAAATATATAGTCTGCTTTGTCCATTAAATACTGGATGTGACCATGCAAAGCCACCACAGGGGCACAGAATTCAGCGTTTGCAACTATTTTCCCTAGTTTTACCGGGGCTTTTAGTTCTGAACTTGTTATTACTTTAATTCCAAGTCTGGAAAAAAAGTAAGCCCAGAACTCATAATCTTCAAAGAGGTGAAGGGCCTGGGGAATACCAATGGTAAAACTATGTTTAATTATTGTTTTTTCAGGTTTTGGGGTTGCTTGATTTCTTATTTTTAACAGATCATAATTGTTCTTTTTAGGAATCATTTTGTTTGTCTGATAATCTCTACCACACAAAAAACCATACGCAATGGTTTGGTTCCCTATGTCTGCAATGGTTAATTTGCAGTGATTTGTGCATAATTCACAAGTTTCCTGGTTTACTGGAATTTCTTGCCTCCATAAGTCAAATCCTCGAAAAGCCGTGGCCTTGATTTGTTTTTCCTTTAATAACAAGGCCACGCCAAGGGCACCTGTCAAATGACAATATTTTGAGACATGAATGGGTTTCTTTAATTTTTGCTCAAATGCCGCAACAAGTGCCTTGTTTTTGGCTGTTGCACCTTGGAAAAGAATACAATTTCCTATCTTACCGATATTGCCCACTTTGGTCAGATAATTATCTCTTACAGAATGTAAAACCGAGGCAAGAATTTCATTTTTCTGATAGCCTTGCGCAAAATAATAATTAATATCCCTTTCCATAAAAACAGTACATCTGTCACTGGCTACTGGGGAAGAGACTCCTTCTGTTCGCTCAGAATATTCAGCTAAGGGACAATCTAACTTTAAGGCCTGTTCTTCTATAAAACTTCCAGTTCCAGCAGCACATACTGTGTTCATAACAGAGGAGGTGACCATGCCGTGTTTAAGCAAGGTAAATTTAGCATCCTGTCCCCCGATTTCAATAATGGTGTCTACGTCCTTGTTTAAATTAATTGCTGCTGTTGCATGGGCTGTTATTTCATCGGGTTCAATATCCGCACCAATAATTTTACCAGAGATTCTTCGTCCTGAGCCTGTTGTGCCGCATCCTTTAATTTTGATTTCAATTCCATAGGCCTTAAAAAACTGTTCATGGGCTTTGAAAATTTTTTGAATCGCCATCACAGGCCTTGATGCCGTTTTTGTATAAAATCCGGCAATGGGTATTCCTTCATGATTGATGAGGATGCTTTTGGTGCTTGTTGAACCTACATCAAGACCTAAATATCCTTGTGTTGTCGAAATTTCGACTGGATTCTGATAAATATCAGCTTCAACATCTTCAATAATATAGGAGGAAAAGCATTTAAAATCGGGGAATTGCGAAAGCTTAAGTTCAAGTCCGGGATATGACAAAAGGGTTTCTTTTTTTGTTGAAATAAAAAAATCTTTTATGGATAAAAACTTTTTTTTATCAAATTTTTTATCCATTTTTTTTCTGCTGGCCATGTCATCCAGCAAACAGAGTGCAGCACCTGTTGCACCATAAAATATTGATTTTGAATCAATGACAAAATCATAGCCAGTGATTTTTTCAAGATGGTTTTTAACAGAGTAATTTTGAGAAACACCACCGCAAAAAATAATTTTTCCTCCGACATGTTTATATTTAAAAAGTGTGTTAGAAATATTCTTTGCAAGACCATAACATAGGCCATCACAGATTTGTTCAATGCTATATCCTTCCTGTTGTGCGTGGATCAGATCGGTTTTAGCAAAAACCGCACAACGGGTGGCGATATCAGGAATTTTTTTAGAATTTAAATGAGCTTTTATACTAAGTTCGTGGGATCCTCCCAAAAGGTTTAACCTTCTGGCCTGTTGGTCAAGAAAACTGCCTGTGCCGGCTGCACAAGATGTGTTATGTTTGGCACCAATATAATTGTGTTCTTCATCAAACCTGCTCAATGAAAATTTCTCACCGCCGATGTGTAAAATAGCATCAAATATTTTATGATAATGTTTAGCCGCCCTTATGATCGTTAACTGCTCATCATAAGACCGGCTTATCTTAATAAAAGAAGGGGTGGAGTCGGTGGCGGCAACATAGTTTATATTTTTTATATCAATATTCCCGATTAATTTTGAAAGACATTGTTTTACTTCGCCATGATGTGAACAAACGTCTGTATGAACAATATTACCTTTGTAATTTAGCACTGCGATATGAATAGACACAGATCCCACATCAATACCAAGAATGTTTGATAAAAATGCCATGATTATAGCTTTTCCTTTATATGATTCCAGAATTCAAAAACACCTTTAAACCAACCCTCTAGAAACATTTGTTCATGATCAATGGAACCTGAATTTGATTGTTTTGCAAGTTCGGCAGATTGATAAATTTTATCAAAATAATCCCTCATTTTGGGATCAGAGATTAATTCATACGTGGCATCAAATTTCAATACGTATAAAAGGTCTTCATAGTGTGCTGTTCTTGCCCAGCGAAGCCCTTCTTCTTTGCCCAGTTTATAATATTGTTTTTCCCAAATTAATTTTTCCTGTTTTAATCGTTTAATAATTTCAGACATATTATAGTCTTTTGAAAAACGTTTTTGAAATTCTTCTTTTTTCTGAATAGCATCTGTCAAAGCCTCTTGAAACATTTTTGAAAGGTTGAAAGAAGTCCTCCACTCTTTGAGTTTTTCGTGAAGCAAATCAGGGACACTTAATGTAATTTTTTGAGTCATGCCACTCTCCTGTAATAGTCTTTATAAGATATTATGTAATTCTATTACTATACGTATTGTTTTTTTTAATACGTGTCAATCTTAATTCCTATAATTACGACTGAGGCATGAAATATTTTATATTGCCATACAATAAATATGAATTGAAGCAGTTAGAATCTTGAATTTTAGAGATATAAAGGATATACATGAGCATCATGTTAACTGAACTAATAGAGAAATTTGGAAAAAAAATTTTAACCATACTGGAATCACTGGGCAGGATGATTCTTTTTTTCCTCAACGGAGTGATGCATATTTTTACGCTGCCAGTTCAATTTACCAAAATTATTGACCATACATGGTTTATTGGATCCAAATCTATTTTTGTTATTATTTTGACCGGACTTTTTACCGGCATGGTGCTAGGGCTTCAAGGGTATTATTCCCTGGTCAAAGTTGGCTCAGAAGCAGCCCTTGGTGCTGCAGTGGCTTTAACCTTGATTTCAGAATTAGGGCCTGTTTTTACAGCTATTATGGTCACGGCAAGGGCAGGCTCATCCATGGCGGCAGAAATTGGTATCATGAGGATTTCAGAACAGATCGATGCTCTTAAAACCATGCATATAAATCCTGTCAGATTTTTGTTTTCACCACGGATTATTGCTGCTGTTATCAGTTTCCCATTGCTCACGGCACTCTTTGATGTTGTCGGCATCATCGGTGGATTTATTTCCGGCTCGATTATGCTGGGCATAAATCAACATGTATATATGGACACTGTTATTCAAAGTATTAATATACATGATATTAACCTAGGGTTTTATAAGGCTTTTGCTTTTGCTGTAGTTACCACCACAATATGCTGCTACCGCGGTTATTATACACATTTATACAGTGGTTTTGGTGCCAGAGGGGTCAGTTTATCAACAACCAATGCAGTTGTTCAGTCCTGCATTTCCATCTTTGTTTTTGACTATTTCATTACGTTTTTCTGGATATAAATATGACCATCCCTTTAATACAATTTATAGATGTGAGTAAAAGTTTTGGAGCATCTCCTGTTTTAAAAGGGCTTAATTTGTCTATCTATACAGGTGAGACTATAGTCGTCATCGGGAAAAGCGGGACAGGCAAGTCTGTGTTGTTAAAACATATTATCGGACTGGTCCAGCAGGATTCAGGTCAGATACTTATTGAGGGTAAACCTCTGTCTCAGCTATCAGCGGCAGACAGAAAATCTTTTTACAGAAAATTAAGCTATATGTTTCAGGATAATGCTTTGTTTGATTTCATGAGCATATATGATAATATTGCCTTACCTTTGGTCGAAGATTCAATATTTCCAAAAGACCAGGTAAAAAAGAAAGTTTTAAAGCGTATGGAGCAATTGGGTTTGATTGGTATAGAAGAAAAATTTCCTGCACAGCTTTCCGGCGGTATGCGAAAAAGGGTGGCTCTTGCAAGGGCGCTTGTGATAGATCCTAAGATTGTTCTTTTTGATGAACCAACAACCGGTCTTGATCCCATAAGAAAGAAAAAAGTACATTCAATGATTCAGGAATATCAGAAAAAATTTGAATTTACGGCTGTAATTGTGAGCCATGATATCCCTGAAATTTTTAATGTGGCGCAACGAATTGCCATGCTGGATGAGGGCACTATAAAATTTGAGGGCTCAAAAAAAGATATCCTGGATTCGCACAGCAAAATTTTAAACGATTTTATCAAAGGTAAAGACGTTTAAAGCTAAGGATCAGGGATGATCTATTTAAAGGAAACCCATGAATAAAAGAAAAATTGAATTTTATGTAGGACTTTTTGTAAGCATTGGCATATTGTGCACTGGATACCTTTTTATTGTTCTTGGTGAAATAAGTCTTTTTCGGGATAAACAATACCCGATATATGCTTTTTTTACTTCTGTCTCAGGGCTTAAAACAGGTGCTAAGATTGAAATGGTAGGTGTGCAAGTTGGTACAGTTTCTAATGTCAGTATTGATAAAGAACGCTTACTTGCAAAAGTAGAATTTCGTATTGATAAAAATATTGAGCTTTCCGAAGATGTCATAGCATCTGTTAAGACGTCCGGTATAATAGGGCAAAAATTCATTGATATTCTACCCGGAGGTTCTGATATCATGCTTGAACCAGGAGAGGAAATATTCAATACTGAGTCATCCCTTGATATTGAATCTCTTGTGAGAAAATTCATTTTTAATAAAGATAATAATTAGGGCTTTTTTTGATTACAGTTTTGTTAAAACTCTCGATGAAATAAAAGGAAATTCTCAATCATGGAGAAAAAATATTCATTTTTTATTTTAGCAATCGTTTTTATCCTGGTATCGACTGGTTCTGCCCAGGATAATCCCATGATTGCTCCGGTTTTATCTAATGATTCCTTTTCCATGTCTTTTTATCCATTACATAATCCAGATGGAATACTGATGGCTCAAAACACATTGCCCATATCAGCGGATGATGAACTGGACAAAGAGCTTCTTGATGATTTTGATGTTATCATAGAATCTCAATCAATTTCTGACCCCTTCTATTATTTTAATTACCTAATGTATTCCTTTAACGATTTTTTATATTTTGCAGCGATTAAACCCATTGCCACAGGTTATAAAGCAATTACCCCCACCCCTTTACGCAAAGGGGTGAATAATTTTTTTCATAATCTTATTTTTCCTGTGCGATTTGTAAATAATATTTTACAAGGTGAAATCAAGGATGCGGGAACTGAGATTGGAATTTTCTTAATCAACTCAACTATTGGTGCCCTTGGATTTGCTCAGGTTGCTCAAAACAAATTTGATCTTCATACAGCCAATGAGGACCTGGGGCAGACCCTTGGTTCCTATTCCATTGGTAATGGATTTTATCTGGTGCTTCCTATATTAGGTCCGTCAACGCTAAGGGATGTGGTCGGACTTGTTGGCGATTATTTTTTAACTCCGATCAATTATGTGGAGCCCTGGGAGCTTTCAACCGGAATTAAAGCCTATGATACAATAAATACCGCCTCATTTCACATAGGGGATTATGAAGCCCTAAAGGCAGCTGCCCTGAATCCTTATGCAGCCATACGAAATGCCTATATCCAAAACCGCAAAGAAAAAATAAAAGAATAGATTTAGAATTTAAACAAATCTTTTCGTCGATAGGGTAGAAAATATTTCATCTTATGGGATCTGATCTCATTCAATATGGTTTTTTCTATATTGATAATATGGATTCCTTCTGTTTCATCGATTGATTTGTAGAGTACATTGCCATCCGGGCCTATGAATATGCTTATCCCCGGGAAAAAAAGACCTTTGGCATTATCGCCGGTTTGATTGCAGGCGGCAATATAAACACCATTGTCAAAGGCCCTTGCTCTCAGATGCCGAACCCAGGAATCATGTTTTTCCTGTGAACTGCCCCTGGGGGATGCATGGGGGATGAAAATTACATCGATTTCTTTTAAGGCCATGGCCAGTGATAATTCCGGGAAATGGGCATCATAACAAAGCTGGATACCAAACTTAAGTCCTTGTGATTTAAAAATTTTAATTTTATTTCCTGGAGTAAAGTATTTTTTTTCAAAGGGTGCGGTATGAATTTTTCTATATGTTTCAAAGGATTTTTCAGGAGTAAAAACCAGGTGTGATGCATATATTTTTTTATCGGGTGTTTTTTCTGCCAGTCCTACCAGAATCGTTAATTCAAATTTTTTGGACAGGTTTGAAAACACGCTCACCATATTATCCTGGGTAATGGGTCTTGCAATATTTGTTATATCAGGGCCGGCAACATAACCGGTTAGGTTCATTTCAGGGAAAACAATAATTTTCGCACCTTTTTGGGTGGCTTTTGTTATAAATAAAAGGGTGGACTCAAGATTTTGTTCAAAATTTCCAGCAATGCAATTTTGAACAATAAGAGCGACTTTAATTGTTTTCATAATTTAAAATTTGCACTGATTTTAAAAACTTTTGTTGCCGGCAGATTGAGTATTGTCTCAATATTGGTTGCTTTTTGTATTTGTTGAAGACTGTCATTGATGATTTCAACAGAAGAGGCGATAAATGTAAACCAGATATTAAATTCATGATCCCGTTTGTAATTGTGTGTAACCCCTGAATATGCATTCACTGTCTTTGTAAATAATTCTATTTTATCATCAGGTACTTTGGCAGCACAAAGGGTTGAATAATATCCAAGTCTGTCAGGACTGAAATTGCCACCAATCCGCCTGATAAGCAAGTCTTCTTTCATCTGATTAATCCTTTGGATCAAATCATCTTCATGAAGACCCAATTTTTGGGCAAGAATTTTATAGGGTCTGGAATCAATAGGGAAATCAACTTGAATGTTATTAAGGATTTCTCTGTTTTTATCATTAATTACCGGCATACCTTAACTCCTATAAACAAAACATAAAAAGGCCCTGCACTTATCATGCAGAGCCTTTAAAATTAATACAAATATCAAATTCTGGTTTTACTATACACATCCGGTTGGTTTTGGAAGACCGGCCATTTTACATGCACCTTTTCCAGGTCCTGAAGGGAAAAGTTCATAGATATGTTTTAATTTAAATTTGGTTAGCTTGGAAAGAACTCGAACCATTGGAGCAATACCATTTTTTTCATAATAATCTTGGAGAACTTTTATAAGTGCCCAATGCTCATCAGTAAGCTCTTCGATACCTTCCTGACCTTTTACATAGTCAACCCACTCTTCAGAATACGTATTGTAATCAAGAAGGAATCCATCTTCGTCTATTTCGAAAGGTTTCCCATTGAACTCAATTGTTGCCATTTAAAATTTCCTCCCATAAAAAGTTTATTTTACTATCATTTTAAGACATACCGTCTTAGTTTCAATAATTGAAAGCTTAACATATCTTAAGCAATGGTTATTTGTCAATATAAAATAAAACCGGTTTAATATTCTTTCGGGGTTTGGTTAATCTGTTCAAGAGTAAAGACTGGGCCATCTTTACAAACAAGTTCTTTCCCTATATTGCATCTGCCGCACATGCCGATTCCACATTTCATTCTGTTTTCAAGTGACATGATAATTTGATGTTCCTTATATCCAAGTTTAGCCAGGGACGGCTGGGTGAATTTAATCATGATGGGCGGCCCGCATATAATGGCATAGGTATCTTCATCAGCAGTTGGTGCATTCTGTTCAACAATTTGCGGCACAAAACCTTTATGATATTTCCAGTTTGGATCATCCGTTCCATCAACGGTTATATGCATGTTTATATCACTTCTTTTTTCCCATTCATAAAGCTCTTCTCTGTAGAGCAGCATGCCGGAAGATCTTGCACCATAGACCACATCAATATTCTTGAATTTACTCCTGTTACCTGGATCAAGCATATATACAATGGATGATCTTAAAGTTGTAAATGCAAATCCTCCACCAATGATGACAACATTTTTATTTTCCAATTTGTCCCAGGGATACCAATTACCCAAAGGCCCCCTGATTCCCATGATATCTCCAACCTTCATATTATGAAGATAGGAGGTAACAACACCTGTTCTGAAAACAGTAAATTTAACAAATCCTTTTTCAACCGGGGAAGATGCAATCCCGATGGGTATTTCTCCAACACCAGGTATTGATAATTCTGCAAACTGTCCGGCCTGGTAAGAAAATTTTTCTTCATCCCCTGCATTTAGAAAAACAAATTTAAATGTCTTAAGGGATTTATCCTCAGTTGCAATTTCTATATCATCAATGCGAACTGGATACGGTATATAGGGATTTTCCATGGTTCCTCCTTTGTTCGCTAATCTTGTTTCTCATATGCGTTCATCATATTGCATACTTCACGAATATCAATATTGACGGGACAGCTTTTGACACACCTGCCGCATCCGACACACATGATTCCCTGGTCGTATTTATCAAGAAAATATTTGAGTTTATGCATAAATCTTTGCCTGACCCGCTGAACCTTGTTTCCTCTTGGATTATGACCTGTGGCATGGCGGGTAAACAAAGAAGACATGCAGGTGTCCCAGTTTCTAAATCGGGTGGCTTGCTTTTGTCTGGCCTCATCCTGGATATCAAAACACCAGCAGGTAGGACAGACATAGGTGCAGGTTCCGCAGTTGATACAGGAAAACGCCAACTCATCCCAAAAGGGGGCTTCATGGAGCTCAAGAATGGTTTTTCCCTTAAGCTTGTCGATTTCCACACGGGAGGTAATATTTTTTTCAGCCTCTTTTCTCAAAATATCAAATAATGCCTGGCTTTCTTTTTCATCAGCCATTGTATCAAAACCGCAGGCAATTGCATAAGCATCCCCCTTTGGAGTGAGTATCTTGGCAAGGTATTTGTCATCAAGATCTGCCAGAAGAATATCAAGACCTTCTTCGCAAAAGGGTCCGGTTCCAACACAAGTGGAAAAATCAAAGGGCCCTGGCCGGGTTATGCCAAGCCCCACTAAGACAGTGACTTCATAGGCATCACACCAATAGGGATCTTGAAAATCTTTGGTGTCAAAATTGAGTTTAACAAGTGCAATGGCTTTTGCATCATAGGGCCGGATACCCAGAACTGCACGGGGTGAATAGTCGTTTTCCGATCTTTTCATGATATGGTGATCTTCAACCGATTCATCCAGGCTGGCAGACAAAATTTTTTCTGTCTGGGGAAAAAGAATAGATTTTGCCGACATGACAGACTCATAATATCCCATGTCCGGATGAACATCTGGATCAAGTTTTTTGATCAGACACCCATTTTCATCTTTAACCGGGCCAAAAAGTTGATAAGTATCTCTGGATTTATCAATCCCTTTGGTCCAGTCTTTTTTATCAATTGTTATGAACTTCATTGTATACCCTTTTTATTTATTTGATAAAAGCATCAGGATCTTCCGGTTTATATGTATCCAGAGGAGGACGCTTTGTCATATCAAGGCCGGCTTCCCAGCCAAAAAGTTCTAAAACGTCTTTGTTCAGTTTTCTTGTAAAATCCCTGACATTAATGCCCATGGGGCAGGCTTCAACACATGCCCCGCAATCAGTACACCGCCCGGCGCAATGAAATGCCCTTAAAAAATGAAAAGTATTCACATCTGTCTTGTCCTGGCCTTTGCCCACCCATTGGGGATCAGATTCATCCACAAAACAAGTGGGGCAATAGCACAAGGGGCATGCATTTCTACAGGCATAACACCGGATACAATTTTTTGTCAGGTTTTCAAAATGCTGCCATTTGGCATCATCATCCAAAGCTTCAATCAGGTCAACATCAAGAAAGGGATTATCAAGCTTTTGTTCTTCCACAGGATCTGCTGCCAAAACATCATAGAGTACTGGATTTTTATGGGTGCAATACAGGCAGTTTCCCTTTAAATAATCCTGTTTTTTCAAAGTTTGTGTTTTTAGTAGTGATGAAACAGTCAAGGTGTCGCCGTTTTCTGAAAACTCAATTATTTCATCTTCAAAAACTGCAGCGATTCTATGCTTATCCACCATGCCTGTGCAAGGCACACCAATAATATAAATCTGCTCTCTTTGAATCTGGTTTTCAACAATATGGGTAACAATATTCCTTGAATCACATCCTTTGGCAACAATTGCTATTTTTCCTTTTTCTTTGGAAGCATAATTGGCAAGATTAAGCCCGCATGTTGAATTAAAAACAAGTTTTTCAATACCTTGTTTTGATTGAATGGCAATCGGACTTGTTGCCATGGGAATGGTTCCCTTTGCAAAACCGATTACCTTTTCCACTTCTCCTTTTTCAAGGAGGTCAGCTGCAATCTCCCTGATTTTTTCGATACAGGTAGCCATAAAAATTACCTTTACTAATTATATTTTTTTACAAATTTTTGATTCGGTTCAAGTGCTTGTACCTTATCTGAAATCTTTTTGACCACGTCCACAAATTTAGTGGCTTCTGCCGAAGAGATCCAGGAAAAATGAACCCTGTCCCTTTCAATTCCCATGTGATTTAAAAAATTCCCCATTAAAACAAATTTTCTGCGTGCATAATAATTACCATCCAGGTAATGACATTCTCCGGGATGTCAGCCAGACACCCAGACAGCATCTGCACCTTCCCTTAAAGCAGATAAAATAAACTTAGGACTCATTCTTCCTGTGCAGGGGATTCTGATAACCCGGATATCGGCAGGGTATTGCATCCTGCTGACTCCGGCAAGATCAGCTGCACCATAACTGCACCAGTTACACAGGAAACTGGTTATTTTTATTTTATTTTCACTCATTAATTATATCTCCCTATACAGCAGCGTTGGCTGCATCTTTTTCTTCTTTGGGTATAGTTTTGGTTTCATCTATTGTTTGAATGCCATCCCGGGTTTCAGTTTCATCATTCTGGGCAAATATCTGGGCAAATATCTGATTGTTATCAAAGCCTTTAAGATGAATGGCTCCAGATCTGCAGGAACCAACGCATAATCCACATCCTTTACACAGAACCGGGTTGATTTGTGCTTTCCCCGCATATCTGCCTTCATTTGTAAAGGACGGGGCAGAAAATGGACAGATGGACACACACACGCCGCATGAACTGCAAATCTCCTGGTTAACCATTGCAATGGTTCCGTCCATGTTCATTGTTTTTTTAGCCAGAAGCGTAACCGCTCTTGTAGCCGCTGCCTGGGCCTGGGATATTGATTCGTCAATGGGTTTAGGTGCATGGGCAAGCCCACAGATGAATATACCATCGGTTGAGCAGTCAACAGGTCGCAGTTTTGCGTGGGCTTCCATGAAAAAACCGTCAGCATTCTGTGTGACTTTATACATAGCCGCAAGTTTATTTCCTTTTTCCGGAACAATGGAAGAGGCCAGAATAATTAAATCACTCTTTATCTGCATTTTTCTTCTAATGGAAGTATCTGAAAAAAGTACCTGTAGTTGATCGTTTTCAGCAGTCACTTCAAGTTCTTTTTCAAAATCAAATTTGATAAATTGAATCCCTTCAACCCGGGCCTGGGTATAAAGATCTTCTCTTAATCCAAATGGTCGCATATCACGGTACAAAACAAACACTTTCATTGCAGGATTTATTGATTTTAATTTCAAGGCGTTTCTGATGGATTGAGTACAGCATACTTTCGAACAATAGGGCCGCTCCGGTATCCTTGACCCCACACACTGGATAAAGACCGCCGAGTTAGTGGATTTCAGATCTTCATCACTATTTAAAAGTTTTTGATCCAGTTCAAGCCCGGTTATAACACGGTCATCTTCTCCATAAAGATGCTCCTCAGGCTTTAACTCTGAAGCACCGGTACAAATAATTGTTATGCCGTGCTTCAGCGTTTCAGTGCCACCGTTTTTGTTGATATGGGTTTCAAAATTTCCAACAAATCCATCCACATTGGTTATTTCAGTATTCAGGTGAATATCAATCAAGGTATTGTCTTCAACAGACTTTATCATGGCTGATAGATGACTCTGAATATCTTCACCCTGCCAGGTTTGATACAGATTATTTGCCTGACCGCCAAGCTTGTCTTCCTTTTCCAGAAGGTGGGTGTGATATCCTTGATCGGCAAGTGTCTTTGCAGCTATGATGCCTGCAACACCGCCACCTATAACCAGTCCTGACTGATGGATTTCAAGACTGGGTTCCTTTAAGGATTCATGCAGGGCAACCTTGGCTGTGATCATCCTGACCAGATCTTTGGCTTTTTCAGTCGCTTTTTCAGTCTCTTTGGCATGTATCCATGAACATTGGTTCCTGATATTGGCCATATCAAAAAGATATTTATTAATGCCTGCATTTGTTAATGTCTCCTGGAACAGACCCTCATGGGTTTTGGGTGTACAGGCGGCTATGACAACCCGGTTTAATTGTTTTTCCTTGATAATGTTTGTAATGGCATCCTGGGTATCCTGGGAACAGGAAAACATATTTTCCTGAGCGAATTCAACATATGGTAGCTTTTTAGCCATTTCAACCACAGCAGGCACATCAACTACGCCTGCTATATTGGTCCCGCATCTGCAAACAAAAACACCTATTCTCGGGGCTTCGCCTGTTACATTAATTTCCTGGGGAATCTCTTTGGTTTTTGTAAGAGACCACCTTGATTCCTTCAGATCTATGCCTGCCATACCGGCGGCAGCACTGGATTCAATTACTGAAGAAGGTATATCTTTTGGCGCTTCAAATGCACCGCAGATAAAAATTCCGGGTTTTGACGTCTTAACCGGTTCAAAACTATTGGTGGTGACAAAATTATAGTGATCAAGCTTAATATCCATTTTACCTGCAAGCTCAATCGCTTCATTGCCGATGCACAGGCCAACGGATAATACCACAATATCAAAGGCTTCTTTTTGTCTGATTCCAGTTTCATCTATGTAATTAATGATTTGTGTACCCGTCTCTGGATCAGGAACAATATTTGTGATTTTGGATTTAACAAATCTTATTCCAGATTCATCTTTGCCCCTGTTATAGAAATGTTCATAATCCTTTCCATGGGTTCTGATATCCATATAGAAGATAGCAGTATCCAGAGGATCATGACTATGTTCCTTGGCCAGCATTGCTTCTTTTACAGCATAGGTACAGCAGACAGAAGAACAATATCCATTGGAACCCAGGTGGTTGTCCCTGGAACCTATGCATTGCAGCCAGGCTATTTTTTTAGGCTCTTTTTTATCAGAAGGCCTTACCAGGTGCCCTTCATACGGTCCGGCAGAAGAAAGGATTCGTTCAAACTCAAGACTTGTCACAATATTTTTAGAATTTTTATATCCATAAACATCATGCTCACCTGGATCATAGGGTTTGCAGCCCGAAGAAATGATAACAGAACCAACATTCAATGTGATATCTTTTTGCTGATCCTCATAATTGATTGCATTGGTGGGACAGGTTTTTTCACATATCTGACATTTTCCCATGGTCAGAAAAATACAATTTTTTGCATCAATTGAATATTTTAAAGGCACTGCCTGGGGGTATTTTACATAAATTGCTTTTCGTTTTCCAAGGCCTTCATCATATTCATTGTCAACTTTTTTTGGACACTTTTCAGCGCATAAACCACAGGCAATACATTTATCCATGTCAACAAATCTTGGATGTTGAACAATATCGACTTTAAAGTCGCCTGCTTCACCAGAGATATTTTTAACTTCAGATAAGGTTAGAAGTTCAATATTTATATGCCGGCCGACCTCGACCAGTTTTGGTGAAATAATTCACATGGCACAATCATTGGTAGGAAATGTCTTGTCCAATTGAGCCATAATCCCGCCAATTGAAGGAGACCGCTCCACAAGATAGACATAAAATCCTGAATCAGCAGCATCAAGTGCTGCCTGCATACCGGATATTCCACCTCCAACGACCATTATTGAACCGATTTTTTTTACTGACATTTTTTCTCCTATAAACAACCTGACTTTAATATTTTTTATAATAAATCTTTATTCAACACTTTGAGTTTCTTTTTTTATCGCCTTTTTCTTAATCAATTCTTTTTCTTTAGATTTATTCTTTTTTGGTTTTTTTTCTTTTTTAGCTTCAGTGTCAAAAAGCTTGGAATAAACTTGATTCAAATGTTCATTATCAAGATTATCTGGGCTGTCAATCCCCAATTCTTCTTTTCCAATTCCCATACGAAGTCCTAAAAGCTGTGTATAAAGTATTGATGGAAGGTTGTATTCTTTATTTCTTTTTGAAACAATCTGATCCTGAATTTTATCAAATTGCATATGGCACCAGGGGCAGGCCACACAAATAAAATCAGCACCTGCTTTTTTGGCATTTCCAAGTTTTTTTTCAGTAAGGTCATAGGATAAATTATCATTAATCCCAAGGACAGGTGCCCCACAACAATCCAGTTTGCCTGGCCACTCAATGCTTTTTGCCCCGGTAATATTTACAAGATTATCAAAAATTGATGGGGAGACCGGATCATCAAACTGCATTATTTCAGAAGGACGAAGGGCATGACAGCCATAATGGGTGGCTATTTTAAGATCTTTATAATGATCTATAATTTTTTTATTCAGCTCATCAATTGTAATGTCATTATGCAATACTGACAAATAGTTTGATATTGAAGATGTCCCATTATATTTGAGGCCTTCTTTACCAAGGATTTTATTAATATTAACTTTTAATTCATTATCCTCTTTTAAAAGTGCATTGGCTTTTTTAAGGCTTCCAAAACAGCATTGGCAAAGGGTCAGTATATCTTTTTCCGCATTTTCAGCTAATGCAATATTTCTGGCCGATGACAGAATCCATGCGGTTTGATCTGTGTTTTTCAAAGGATAACCGCAACAATTGAAATCTTTGATATCAGCAATATCAATATTTAATTTTTCCAACACAGCTCTTGCTGACATTTCGTATTGCCCAACTTTTGCCGGAATGTTACATCCAATAAATAATGCGAATTTTTTCATATTTTTTCCATTGCCATACTAGTAAAATGGTGAAATTTTTTTAACAAGTTTCATATATTTATATAATCATAAAATACGTCATCACTCTTTTTGGGAGTAAAAACAATCTTTGGACACTTTGTTTTTAAGTTCATAAAAGATATCAGTTACTTTAACATTTTGGGGACAGTGTTCCTGGCATTGATAACAGGTGACGCAATCCCACAGCATATTAGATCCCAGTGCAAGATTTTCAAGGCCAAGACCTATTGATCTCATCATTTGGTGAGGAAGTAGGTCAAGAACCTGTTCTGGTTTTTCATAATTCATTACCACAGGACAGACATTGGTACAGTTTTCACATGAAAAACAATAGGCAAATGTAGCATCCTGAATAGCCAGTTCTTTATTGTCCTTCAATTCATTGCTCGTATCGGTCAAGGCCAGGACATCTTCTGAGCGGCTCTTTTTTTTGTACTTAGAAGCGATAATACCCCTGGCATGTTTGGCCGGCATATCAGCAAGGGTGGCACCAAAATCGTCTTGATTATAAGTACGATTATATGAATAAGGTGACAACACAAGGGATGTGATCGATGCCCCGGACCTGATAAATTCCTCTCTGACATCGTACCAGAGTTCCTTAAGGTTTATTCCGGCCGGACAGACAACCGTGCACCTGTCACAATTTGAACAAAGAAAAATACCTTCCTGAATTGCCATAAATTGTGATGAGCCAAGGTCTTTGGTTTTAAAATACTGCCGAAGGGAGACCATTCTTTCAGATGGCAGGATGTTCACATTATTTTTAACATCATAGGCAGGGCCTTGTGAGCAAGTTTTACTACAGGTGTTACAATGAACACATGCATCAAGTTCAATAAGCTGACGCGTGGCAATATTCAAAGGGTCTGACTGGCCTCTTTGCATTATCGCATTGGTGATTAAACTTACGGGAGTTGTTATCATATGAAGCATTTTGGTAAAGGGCAAAAGCGCAAGACCGATAAAGCAGGCAAGTATATGAAAATAATATAAAATATTTACCATACCCATGCTATCCAGAAGACCTCCCACGGGTTTCATCATTTTTGATATTGCATACCCGGCAAATGCTGCTTGTGGCTTTGTATGACAGTCAACGCAGCTCTCATTATTGATTTCTTCACCAGCCGCAAGGGTTTCTGGTGAAATCTGCTCTATAATAATATTGGGAGAGACAAGCCCATAATATTTTGCCCAGTACGCTTCCAAAGCAAGTATATCTTCTTTATAATCAAGGGCTGAAAAATCTTTTTCCATGTTTTGAAAATCGGTATGGGAAATAATTTTTGCCCCTTCTAAAAAAAATCCGGATAGAATAATGATAGCGACAATAAAAATGGCATAGATATCTGTTTTATTGGTATAAAGCCTGTGGATTTTCATAAAAAACCGACGGCAAATGGCAATGATAATTCCAACCAAAACCATGAAACCGAAAAAATCTCTCAGGAACATAAAAGGATTTACAGTTGAATAATAATAAGAGAAAATTTTTTCAGACACAACCGACTCCAGGGCGTGCATAAAGAACAGCAGTATAAACCCCCAGAAAATAAGCATATGCATTACCCATCTTAAAGCATCCTGTTTCAGGATTTTATATTGGAAAAGCACATCAAGAATGAATATCTTCAGTATAATTATAATTTTTGGACTAAAAATAACGCCGGGCATTGCTTTTAAACTTGAAATCAATCTTTGGGAAAAAAAGGAATTTTGCGCTTGAATTCCGATTTTGCATGAAAACCATTGGACAATTTTAAAAATCATTCCAATAGCAAATATTATAAGTGACAAATTAAACAAAAGATCAAAAGTCATAAACCCGTTCTCCTAAATCCACAGACCGCGTAATAATTTATAAATATTTTTATTGGTTTTCACCAGTCATATTTGTTATGTCTTACTTCTACTGCAAAAAAAATTTAATACTGCGTGAATACCACACACAAAAAAATAATAAAAGTGTTATCAACTTAAAAAAAATATAAATATAAATTTTATATTCAATTAGCACAAATTGAGTTATAAGAGTATCAAACAAGGCTTGTCAACAATTATTGAACGAGTGTAAACATTGTTTATGAAAAGAATTATTGTCATCTGCGGACCCACTGGAATCGGTAAAACTTCTTTTGCCATCTCAGTTGCCAGGCGGTTTAATGGAGAAATCATTGGTGCTGATTCAATGCAGATCTACAAACACATGAATATCGGCACTGCCAAGCCGGATACCGAAGAATTAAAACTGGTACGGCACCATCTTGTTAATTTTGTTGATCCCAAAGAGGATTTTGATGCGGGCAAGTTTGTTAAAGCTGCCGATAAAGCTATTGAAGATATTAGTGCCAGGGGAAAAATTCCCATTATCGCAGGTGGTACAGGACTTTACATCAGGGCTCTTTTACATGGATTATTCCGGTCAAAACCTATATGCCCTCAAACAATATCAGAATTGACCAGAGAACTTGAAGAAAAGGGGAGCACAAGCCTTTACCAAAAACTTGAAAAATGTGATCCTAAGGCCGCAAAAAAAATACATCCTAACGATTCTTTCAGGATGATCAGAGCATTAGAGGTTTGTCAGACTACTGGCCAGAAAATTTCTGATCGCCAAAAAAACCATAACTTTGAGGACCAGAGATATAATTTTTTTAAAATTGGACTCTACATGGACAGGGGGAAATTATATGACCGGATCAATAAAAGGGTTGGACTGATGCTTAATCAAGGTTTGCTCAACGAAGTGACAACCCTGACGCAAAAGGGTTATTCTTTTAACTTAAAATCCATGCAATCAATTGGGTATAAGCATATGGCCATGTTCATCAACAATGAAATCGATTGGGAAGAAGCGGTCAGATTATTTAAAAGGGATACAAGACGATATGCCAAAAGGCAATTTACATGGTTTCATAAAGATAAAGATATGCATTGGCTTATGCCTTCTCAGTTAGATGAGGCTGAAAAGCTGATAAAAGAGTTTTTGACATAGTCTTTAATTTTACATATAGTTCCAATTCTAACATCATAGGTTACAAACCTGTGAAAGTATAATAAAACAATAAATAAAATAAGTATGAAAATAAATGACACCTAATCATCCAGTTTTTTTACACTATAGATATTTCATCATTTATATGGTTATTTTTTGTCTGTCAGCCTGTACAATGCTGCCGGCAAAACCACCCGTTGAAAAAGACAAGGGGTTAAAACAGACCCCTGCACCGGTAAAAGAAGAAATAGAAGACGACCAGCTAAAGATTTTCATTTTAGAAACTCTGATGACTGACGCCAAGAAATTTTTTTTGCAGCAAAATTACCAGGATGCCTTGCTCGTCTATAACCAGGCCCTTTCTCAAGCTGACGAAAACCAGAAACCCAATATCCTTTCAGCCATTGAAATTGTTCTTGAAGAGACCCCAGCTAAAACCATACAGGAATTTATTAATATAAAAAATATTCATATCCCAAGATCTTTATTACTATACTGGCTTGGTTTGAATTATGCTTCTGAAAATAATATAGTTAAATCCAGGGAAAGATTTGAAACATTTTTGTTACAATATCCTGACCATCCATATTACTCAGATGCAGCCGATCTTTTGGAGGACCTAAAAAAATCAATTTTCAACCGGCACACGATAGGATGCCTCTTACCTTTGACCGGGAAATATGCCATTTTTGGACAAAGGGCATTAACAGGAATTCAATTGGCCATACAGGAATTATCAAAAAAATATGATAAGCCATTCAATCTTATCATAAAAGATACCCAGGCAGACCCGGATATTACCATTGAATGTGTCAGGCAATTATATGAAAATAATGTTGCGGGAATAATCGGACCATTATTGATGGTTAATGAGGCTGGCCAGGAAGCAGAAAAACTTCAAATCCCCATCATTGCGTTGACACAAAAAAGTGATTTCCCTTTAAGGGGAGATTATTTGTTTTCAAATTTTATTACACCTGAAATGCAGGTTCAAACACTTGGCGACTATTTATTTTTAAATCTGGGTATAAAAAAAGTGGTTATTCTTTATCCAAATGAAAAGTATGGAAAAAGGTATATGGAACTTTTCTGGGACATCGTGGATGAACATGACGGAGAAGTTGTCGGTGTTGAGCCCTATGACGGAGAGAAAACAGATTTTGCAGAACCGATACAAAAGCTCACCGGAGAGTTTTTCCCGATTCCTGATTTTTTAAAACCAGAGATAGTTGCACCTGAAAATGAACCCGCATTGAACAATGATCAAATAGATATGGATTCTGCACAAACAGATGCCGAGACAGATACCCGGATTAAAAAAAAAGAAAAAAAAATTGAAATCGATTTTGAAGCATTGTTTATTCCCGATTCCCCTTCAAAACTGAGCATGATTCTACCACAACTGGCTTATTATGATGCCAGGGGCATGTATCTTATCGGAACAAATTTGTGGCATAATGAAAGCCTTTTAAAAGATGTAAAAGGATATAATAAACAGGCTGTTATTGCCGACGGATTTTTTGATGGCAGCAAAAATCCGGCAACATTAGAATTTACAAAAAAATTTGAGGCCGTGTTTAATACAAAACCCAAATTTTTAGAGGCCATATCCTATGACAATGCTTCCATTCTTTTTTTAGCTGCCATGGATGAAACCATTGATTCCAGACAAAGCTTAAAGAATGCCCTCAAATCTCAACGCATTTTTACAGGTGCCACGGGCAACATTTTTTTTGATAAGGATGGCACAGCTCACCGAGACCTTTTCCTTATGACAATTAAAAATGGAAAATTTGTTGAAATCAATCGGTGAAAAAAGCATCCTGTCCGGTTGCTTCCAGTACTGACTGCCAAAGTCTTCCGTGTGGATCCATATTTTTGCACTTTCCTGCCGAAGCATCCATGGGAACATGAACGTAATGATTGTTCCAAAAACTGATCAATAATTTTGTTTTCCCTGCCATTCCTGCATGGACGGCATCACGGCCAAGGAAACCGCAAAAGACACTGTCATTGGCATTGGCCGGAAGACTTCTGATAATATAACTGGGGTCAATATATTTTAATGCAATGGGAATATTTTTTGCTTTAAACCATTGTGAAATCTTCTCTTTGAGAAAAAGTCCAATATCCAGGAGTACAATATTTCCAGAAGGATCAAACTCTTTTTGTTGATCATTAAATAAATTTTGACCGGCACCTTCAGCCACAATGATAACAGCGTGTTTTCGATGAATAATTCTATTTTCAAGGGCCTGTAAAAATCCAGTCTTTCCATTCAGAGAAAACTCAACCTCGGGAATGAGAACAAAATTGGCATCCTGCTGTGCCAGAGCGGCAGTAGCTGCCAGGAACCCGGAATGCCTGCCCATAAGTTTTATCAACCCGATTCCATTGGGATATGCAGCAGCTTCATTGTGAGCCCCTTTGATGGCAAGCGTTGCAACATCAACTGCTGTATCAAATCCAAAGGACCGGGATACCAGATAAATATCATTATCAATGGTTTTTGGAATGGCAATGACCGATATTTTTAAATTTCTATGTTCAATTTCTTCTGTTATTTTTTTTGCTGCCATTAATGTTCCGTCACCACCTAACAAAAAAAGAATACCAGCGCTCATCCTTTCTAAACAATCAACGATTATACCGATATCCTGGGTTCCCCTTGAAGAACCTAACATGGACCCGCCTGTATTCTGGATTCCATAAACAGAACCAGGGTTTAAATCCATTATATCATGTTCAAACTCAGGTATAAATCCTTGAAGCCCATGTTTGATTCCATAAATTGCTTTAACATTATATATGTGATGAAGTTCCAATACGATGGACCGGATAATATCATTTAATCCAGGGCATAAGCCTCCACAGGTTACAATAACACATTTAAGTTTGCTTGGATCAAAGTAAATTTTTTCTCTGGGTCCTGCCATCTCAAAGCTGATAATTTTATTCTGATTTGCTGCTATATGATCTGTTTGAACATTAACAATTATTCTTGCTTCATCTGAAACAAACCTTTTGACCGGTTCTCCTGATTTTGTGTGACGTTTAAGTGGAGAGATAATTTTTGCTTCACCAAGGGTTGGAATATCTGTGTTGAAATCAAACTTATTCATTGACCCCTCCATTAAATTGAAAAGATCCTTTGCCAAGGATATCATGTAAATGTAAAAGTCCGTCAATTCGGTTGTCTTTATCAACAATGGGAAGCACAGTAATTTGATATTTTTCCATAAGATTTAATGCTTCATATAAAAAAGACTCAGCATATAATGCATGGGGATTTGAACTCATTACCGTGTCTACCGTTTGAGTTTTTAAATCAGTCTGATTGTTGGCTATGCAATGCCTTATGTCTCCATCAGTGATAATCCCTTTCAGTTTTTTTTCTTTATCCAGGACAATCACCGCACCTAACTTGAATTTCTCCATTTGTTCTATAGCAAGGCTCATTAAAGATCCTGTCAAAACCCATGGTGAAGTTGATGTTTCAAACATGATTTCACCAACCCTGCATGAAAGGCGTTGCCCCAGCATTCCTCCTGGATGGGATTTCATGAAATCACTCTTTTTGAATTTTTTTTTGGTAATCAATACAACAGCCAGGGCATCCCCCATGGCAAGCTGGGCCGTTGTGCTGGATGTCGGAGCCATGTTAAAGGGACAGGCTTCTTTTTCAACTCCTGTATCAATAACAATATCACATACTTTGGCCATGGTGGAGTTAAGATTTCCTGTAAATCCCGCAAGGCTGCACCCGATATTTTTGATCACCGGGAGCAATTGGTTAAGCTCACTGGTTTCACCGCTGTTGGAAATTGCGATAAAAACATCCTCTTTGCTGACCATACCCAGATCCCCATGAAGGGCTTCAACCGGATGTAAAAACATTGAATTAGTTCCAGTGCTGACGAGAGTGGCAACGATTTTTTTAGCAATCAGGCCTGATTTACCTATACCGGAAATGATAACTCGACCTCTGGAATTGCATATTGCATTAACAAGAGTTTCAAAAGAGACGCCAATTTTCTTGGTTAATTGCAAGATACTGTCAGCTTCTATTTTTAATACTTCTTTTGCTTTATCTATTATCATGATGAAATATTATCTCATTTTTATGGGTTGTAAAAAGTTTACTTTATTGCTTTTTATATACAATACTCAAACTATTTTATATATAAAAAAATTATAGGTTGCAAAGAACTCAAATATTGACTCTTTTTTAAAATTGTGATATTTCAACAAAGTTTATAGTATATAATAAAAAATAAGATGATAAAGAAAACAAGGTATTTCTTTTTTTTCTATAACTTCAAACTACAGAATTAATTTACAGGATTATTATTATGATTTGTACAACTATTAGGGAAGGCGACGACTGCTTATTCATGACAAAAAAAGGTTGCGGCTACAATGAAGGAGCCTGTCTGTCCATAATTGATGAATGCATGGGATGTGCGAGATCTTCAGAATTTCAAACCGGAGTATATTGCACTGCTGCTCCTGATCCTTCATTAAAATGGAAAAATGGAAATTGTAATATTGCAACCCATATTAAAATCGCTGAAGCTGCCAAAAAACAAAAGATCAACCCAATAAAGGCATCCAAAAGAAGATAAACTTTATGCTTTAAGTTTTACTTAAACTCTGTGGTTTTTATCTTAATAAAGCTGCAGAGTTTTTTTTGATTTTAATTTTATTAACCATTTTAAAAGAGTGACGTATGAATCCAATTGCAAAAGATTTAAACAATATTATTAATGGATCCAATCCCCACATTTTTGAAATGCTTTCCAATATGGGAAAAGAGCTTTTTTTTCCTAAAGGCATCCTCAGTCAGAGTGCGGAAGCCAAACAAAAAGCTGATAAAATTAATGCAACCATTGGTATTGCCAAAGAAGGGAAAAGTGTCTTGAGCCTTTCTTCAGTCACAAAATATATTAAAGATATTGAACCCGATGATTATTTAACCTATGCTCCTTCATTTGGTCTTCTGGCGCTACGTAACAAATGGAAAGCTGATCTTTATAAAAAAAACCCAACTCTTAAAAATAAAGAAATCAGTCTTCCTGTTGTGACTTCAGGTATCACCCATGGGGTCAGCATATTGTCTGATATGTGGATTGATTCTGATGATGTGATTGTTATGCCGGATATGATGTGGGGCAATTATAATATGACCTTCTGTGTCAGGAACAATGCTCGCATCGTTCATTATAAGGCCTATGATGATAATTTGACCCGGTTTAATATTGATTCTTTTGAACAAGTAATTCGTCAGCAGGCAGAGGAAAATGATAAAATAATTACTATTTTAAACTTTCCCCATAATCCCAGCGGCTATTCTTTGAGCGTAACCGAAGCAAAAAGGGTTGCAGGTATTCTCATTGATATTGCCCAGAAGGGAACCAATGTGGTTGCAGCCTGTGACGATGCTTATTTTGGCCTTTTTTATGAAGAGGAAACCAGCAGAGAATCCATATTTTCCCAATTAGCTGGAGCTGATAAACGTCTTGTTACTGTAAAACTTGATGGTGCCACAAAAGAAGATTATGCCTGGGGCTTGAGAATAGGCTTTATCACATATGGTGTTTCTGGTGCAGACAACACAGTTCTTGAAGCACTGGAAAAAAAGACAGCAGGATGTATCCGGGGCAATATTTCCAATGCATCCCACTTAAGCCAGACCATTCTTTTAAAGTCCATGGCAGATGAAAATTATGAAATTTATAAACAGGAAAAATTTGAGCTCCTGAAAAAAAGAGCATTAAAAATTAAAAAGGTATTAAAAAACCCGAAATTCAATGATTTCTTTGATGTCTATCCCTTTAACTCTGGTTATTTCATGTGTATAAGACTTAAGGATGTGGATGCAGAAGTCTTAAGGGTTCATCTTCTGGATAATTATGGAACCGGTTTGATTTCTTTTGGAGAAAAAAATATCCGGGTGGCTTTTTCCTGTCTTGAGGAAAATGATGTTGACATATTATTTGATTACATATTAAGCGGTATTAATGACCTGAGAAATGGTTGATGCCCATGAGCTTTAGAGAAAAGTTGGGCTCGAGGGATATTGCAATTGCAGGCAGATGGCTTTTTTATTTTGTCCTGATCGGACTTATTGCTGGTTGCGGTGCCATTGTTTTCCATTATTTGTGCGGACTGGGCATGCATTATTTTTTGGATCTCATGGCAGGATACAGACCGGCTTCTCCTGCCGGAGAACATCTTCTTTTGCCCCACACCCAGACTCCTTTTAACAAATGGATGCTTTTAATTCTACCTGCATTGGGTGGGCTTGTAAGCGGGTGGATCGTTTACACATTTGCCCCTGAAGCCGAAGGTCATGGAACAGATGCTGCCATTGATGCATACCATCATAAAGGCGGAATGATCCGGGCCAGAATTCCTTTCATCAAAACAATTGCCTCTGCCATTACCTTAACAACAGGAGGATCAGGAGGCAGGGAAGGGCCCATTGCACAAATTGGCGCTGGCTTTGGTTCTTTTCTGGCTACCAAATTCAACCTATCCGAAAGAGAAAGAAGAATTATGATGGCAGCCGGTATTGGTGCCGGGGTTGGATCCATATTCCGTGCTCCTCTGGCAGGAGCGCTTTTTGCGGCTGAAGTACTTTATCGTGACCCTGACTTTGAATCAGAAGTCATTATTCCGGCGGGTATTTCCTCTGTTGTAGCCTATTGTACTTTCTGTCTTGTTTTTGGATGGGGTTCTTTATTTGATTCTCCAGGTTTTAAATTTCAAAACCCCCTGGAGTTGGGACCTTATCTTGTCCTCGCCTGTGTCCTTTCGCTTACCGCCATTCTTTACATTAAAGTATTTTATGGGGTCATTGGTCTTTTCAAGAAATTATCAATCCCCAACCATTTTAAACCGGCCATCGGTGGTTTGATTACAGGTATTATCGGCTTTTTTCTTCCCTATACCCTTGCATTTGGTTATGGAATTGCCCAGGAGGCAATCTTTAATCAGGTGGCCATTTCAACTCTGATTGCATTGGCTATCGGTAAAATATTTACCACATCATTTTCCATTGGGTCCGGAGGCAGCGGCGGGGTATTCGGTCCTTCCATTGTCATAGGGGGAGCCATGGGGGGCGCCGTGGGAAAAATTTTCAACCTGCTTATCCCTTCGATTGTCACAAGTCCCGGCTCCTTTGTTATTGTTGGTATGGCAGGTTTTTTTGCCGCAGCATCCAACACGCCTATTTCTACAATTATTTTTATAAGTGAGATGACCAACTCCTACCACTTATTGCTGCCAAGTCTTCTTGTATGTTCCATTTGTTATTTATTATGTCAACGATGGACCATATTTGAAAATCAGGTCAAATCAAGGATTGATTCTCCAGCCCATGCCGGTGAATTTATGATGGATATTCTCCAAACCATAAAAGTTAACGATCTAAGACATCTGATCAAAGAGGTCAGGTGTGTGAATGAAGATATGCCATTCAGCGAATTTAAAAAAATATTTTCAAGTACAAAACAGCATTATTTCCCGGTAATTAACAGCAAGGGAGACTTTTCAGGTATCTTTTCCTCTAATGATATAAGGGAGGTTATTTTTACCCTTCATATAGAACAATTGGTTGTCATGAAAGATATCATGGTGTCTGACTTAATTTGCACTACCCCTTCTGAAGATCTCAATACAACTCTTTTAAAATTGACTCAAAAAAATATTGATGCCCTGCCTGTTATGGAAGAAGATAATTCAGGTCATCTGATCGGTTTGATTTACAGACGGGACATCATCTCACATTACAACCAGCATATCAAAAAAATAAAAAATCACGAATAATTCACTTTTTTTAAAAACAGCCCATGGGCTGGTGCTGTTTGACCGGCAAGGCTTCTGTCTTTTGCTTCAAGGATTTGAATAAATCCATCAATTGAAATCTTATTCAACCCTGCAAGGACAACGGTTCCTATAAGATTTCTGTCCATATATTTTAAAAACCCGCTGGCACAAATTTTAAATACAAACCGCTGATGATTCAATTGACTGATGTTGAAAAAAAAGACTTGTCGAATGGTTGAAGAACGCGGACTTCCTGTATTTTCAAAAGATTTGAAATCAAAAACTCCTGTAATGGCATGGCAGCATTGGGTCATTGCCCCGATATCCAGCACGGATTTAATATGCCATTGATACATTCTTTCTATGGCACAAGGGTCCTGCCTGTTCAAAATAAAATAGTGGTATTCTTTTGAAACAGCATTGTACCGGGCATGGAAGCTATCCGCTACAAGATGGCAATCCCTTATTACAATGGGGTCTTTTATCAGGCTGTTCAGGGCTGCTTTAAGTTTTTTGGGCAGAATATCAGTATCAGCATGAAAGTTTGCCACCTGGCCAAAGGCATGGACACCGGCATCGGTTCGCCCGGATCCTGTAATCTTGATCTCCTGGTTCAGAATCAGGCTTAACGCTTTTTCAATTTCGCCTTGAACGGTTTTTGTGTCTGGTTGTTTTTGCCACCCGAAAAAATTCGTACCATCATATTCAATAATAATTTTAAAATTTTTATTCATTCTCAACGATAAATTGGGATAGTTTTTTATTGGCTGTGAGAATGGTAAAGGATAATTTATTGGCTGAATCAGGCCCGAGAATTTCTGTATACTTTAAATATAAGTTTTTATAGGCAATAGCAACAGGACTTTTTAATTCAAGACCCTTTACAGTGGGTGAGATAAATGCTGCTTTGCCTTTGGTCTTGCGGCTGACAAGTCCTTTTTTTTCCAGGGCATCTACAAAGCGGGTAATGGTGGAAGGGGTCAGGTTAAGACGAAAACTTAAGTCTTTTGGACTGATCCCGGGTGTATCGTACACCATCAGCAATAACGATGCATGGGCAGGGGAGAGATTTAAGGGAGCAAATTCTTTTTCAGCAAGTTTTAACAAATACCTGGACAGGGCATTGGTATTAAAAAACAGACAGCTTTCTAAAAATTTTTCATTATTTTCCATTTTTACCTCAAAAAAGGTTGCGGTTGCATATACAATTATAATTTTTAACCCCTTATGTCAACACAAGAATGTCCATTGTCAATAGAATGGTTTTCCTTGCGTCTGGCAAATCACCTCAGACCCACAATCTGTATTATATGTGCCAATATATTAAAGGTAACAGAAAATTTATTTTTTGATTAATCTCAAGTCTACAATATAATTTGTTTTTTTTGATTTCTCTTTACAGGCAATTTCAAAGTTGCTAATTGTTGATTTAAACCACAATGTTGCTTAAGGTCACATATCATTCAATTTCTCATGATATTCAGACCTGTTCACTTGCTTGTTAGACTTTGGAAATAAATATGGAACCACTTTCTAAAATAGCTAATGTGGCTTTAGATGAAATCACCGAAGGTCTGTTTCTGAAGTTGCCAAAGTTGGCAATTACCGGGTTATTAAATGACTTCCAATATGCTTGGTTACACAGATTCAACATTCCATACAAATTTGAAATGCTGGATATAGCCAGGGCATTGTGTAGCGGCGAAAATAAAACAATATTTAGGGCTACGCATTGCAAAAACATAGAGGATATACGGAATATGTTTTCTGAGTACATCAAAGAATGGCATCATAATGATGATAGGGTGATTTTAAGTTTGTCTTTTGACGGCAAAAAAATAAACGCGGAATGGGTCGAAATGAATGAATATCTGGAAGCTAACAAGTAAATGAGGTTGTAGTTTGGATACTATTCAAACTTATATGGTATCCGGAAATATAGATCAATTTGACAATGCTGCACTTGCACAGCACTGATTATCAATCCGGTTAAAATTTTGAAGGATTATACATGTATCAATTATGTTTTTATGTGCCTGAATCACATCTTGAGAAAGTTAAAACAGCTCTTTTTGAAAAAGGTGCCGGGAAATTAGGCAATTATGATTCATGTTCATGGGAGACGGAAGGTGTCGGTCAATTCAGGCCATTACAAGGCAGCAGTCCTTTTATCGGAGATAAAAACAAGGTCGAACAGGTGCGAGAATTCAGGGTTGAAATGGTTATTAAAGATATATACTTAAATTCGGTTCTAAGTAAATTAGTGGAAGTTCACCCCTATGAAACACCGGCTTATAGTGTATGGCAAATTAAAACACTCAAAGATTTTGATTGATAATACGCATGACATTCCCTTGTGATAACAATAAAAATTTAAAGAATTGCTTGTTATTCGATGAACTCCAAAGTTTCCAGTGCAGGTTTGCTTGCCTTGCAAAGATCGGATTGCCTGTGATTTTTTAAAAAGTTCAAAAGGCCTGGAATGTAAAAACGGCGGACTGTTTGAGGACATACCTGCCCGCAGTTTCCGCCGTTAAATGGAAGGCCTTTTTGAACTTTAAAAAATCATTCGGGCACTAGAGAGTACGAGGCGATCAAACCGGAACGGGTATTGGTTGTATCTTTGAGGTAAAATTGTTGCCCTTATACCAAATATCCAGAGAATGTCCTGTTTTGTTAGACTTAAATCATTTACACGAGCAAACGTGCAACGTATAATGCCATTTCAAATTATTTTTAAGGAGTGGATTTAATGAAAGGTTTTAATTTTGCCGGCATTTGTGCTGGAATTAAAAAATATGGTGGAAAAGACCTGGGACTTATATATTGTGATAAGCCAGCGGCGGCGGCGGCTTTATTTACAAGAAATAAGGTGATGGCAGCACCCGTGCTTCTGGGAAAAGAAAAAATTAAAAAAGGCTTTTGCCAGGCTGTTCTTGTGAATAGTGGCAATGCCAATTGTTTTACAGGGGAGAAAGGAATTGAAGATGCCATTGCATGTTCAAAATTGCTTGGCAATTGTCTTGATATTTGTGAAGACCTTGTTCTGGTATCCTCAACAGGTGTCATTGGTGCGAATCTTCCCATGGATAAATTTGAGGCTGGAATTCCGGAAATTGTCAAACATCTTTATTTTGAGGGTATGGATGATTTTGCCGATGCAATTCTGACAACAGATACTCATCGGAAAATTGTAAAACAAAGTGGGGAAATTGGGAATAAAATATTTTCAATCATGGGGATTGCAAAAGGGTCTGGTATGATTCGACCGGATATGGCCACCATGCTGGCATTCATTTGCACGGATGTTGATATTTCTTCACAGGATTTAAAGATGTGTTTAAGCGCTGCCAATGAAAAGTCTTTTAACCGGATTACAATTGATGGCGATACCAGTACCAATGATACGCTTTTAGCTCTTGCAAACGGTAGTTCAGGAGTTAAAATCAATGATATAGATTCTCAAAGAGTATTTCAGAATGTTCTTGATGAAGTCTGTTTTCAACTTGCTAAAATGGTTGTCAAAGACGGGGAGGGTGCCACCAAGTTTGTACAGATTATTATCAAAGGCGCTGAAACAAAAGAAGATGCATTTAAAGCATCGGAAGCTATTGCCCATTCCAATCTGGTTAAGACTGCTATTTATGGAGAAGATCCCAACTGGGGGAGAATCACTGCAGCAGCCGGCCGGTCAGGCGCCCAGGTTGTTCCTGAAAAGATGGATCTTTTTTTTGATGACCAGCCTTTGGTTTTAAAGGGCAATTGGATGGGGGCAGAAGCTGAAAAAAAGACAGCCCAGATCATGAAAAAGAATGAAATAATCATTACCCTGGATCTGAATCTTGGAAAAGAGACCGACAGCTTTTTGTTTTGTGACTTTAGTGAAAATTATGTGAAAATAAATGCGGAATACAGGTCGTAACATGCGGCTTCAAAAATACCTGGCCCATGCTGGGGTTTGTTCCAGGAGAAAAGCAGAAGAGCACATTTTAAGCGGCCGGGTAAAAGTAAACCAAATCATTGTCACAGAACTTGGAACAAAAATTGATTTAGAAAAAGACAAGATTTTTTTTAATAATAAAGCAGTTATTTTAAAACCAGAATCGCCAAAAATCTATATTGCCCTGAACAAACCCGTGGATTACGTCTCATCCTGTTCCCGGCAAAAATCTAAAATTGTTCTTGACCTGATCGATATTGATGAGCGGGTGTATCCTGTGGGTCGACTTGATAAAGATTCCAAGGGACTTTTGCTGTTGACCAATGATGGAGATCTCCACAATAAATTATCCCATCCTTCTTTTAACCATGAAAAAGAATATATTGTGACGACTCTTCATCCCATATCTGAAACCGGTTTAAAAGATATGGCACAGGGCATTGTAATTGACAATGTCATAACTAGAAAGGCAAAGGTAAAACGTCTTTCAAAAAATAAATTCAATATTGTTTTAAAACAGGGGAAAAATCGACAGATCCGCAAAATGGTGGGGAAAATCGGGAACAAGGTTGATACATTGCAAAGAGTCAGGATAGCAAATATCAACCTTGGAAATTTAGAAGAAGGAAAATGGCGCTATTTAACCCTTAAAGAAATCAGACAATTAACCAATTGATTGAATTCCAATGGTTTTTCTTATTTTTTCAAGAAAAGGGACAGAAAATTCTCTTGCTTTTAGTGCACCTTTTTTAAGTATTACATCAATATCAGATGGATTTTTTATAAGCTCTTCATAGCCTTTTCTTGGGTTTTTCAATATTTCATCAATATATTCAAAAAGCTCCTGTTTCATGGTTCCCCATGCAATTCCCTTTCTGTAACGCTTTGTTAGCTCCAGGGTTTCCGATTCACTTGCAAAGGCCTTATATATAGAAAAAAGAGTGCAGGTATCCGGATCTTTGGGTTCATCAGGTCCAAGGGAATTGGTTTTTATCTTCATTATCATTTTTCTAAGATTTTTTTGTGTGTCAAACAAAGGAATAAAATTATGATAGCTTTTACTCATCTTACGTCCATCAAGACCTGAGAGAACAGCAGAATTCTCATCCACAACAACTTCGGGAAGAATAAACAGTTTTTTATAAACATGATTAAATCTTGCTGCAATATCTCTTGTCATTTCAAGATGCTGAACCTGGTCTTTTCCAACCGGTACTTTTCTGGCATTAAACATCAGAATATCTGCAGCCATGAGTATTGGATATGAAAAAAGGCCCATGGTTATGCCTTGCTCCGGGTCCTTATGCCCTTGCTCCTCATTTTGCGCTATTGATGCTTTGTAGGCATGGGCTCTGTTCATCAACCCTTTGGTGGTAAGGCTGGTGAGAATCCATGTCAATTCCGGTATTTCAGGAATATCAGATTGCCGGTAAAAAACGCAGTTCTCATAATCCAATCCTAAAGCGATCCATGCTGCTGCTATTTCAAGGGCGGATTGTTTTCTTAAGCGTGGGTCATGATTCTTAATCAAAGAATGATAATCTGCAAGGAAATAATAGGATACAAGGTCTGGGTTCTTACTGGTTTCAACTGCCGGGCGAATGGCACCAACATAATTACCAAGGTGAGGGGTCCCGCTGGTTGTGATACCTGTTAAAAAATCTGCATTCTTCATGTTCAATAATTCCTGAAATAAATGGTTTTTGAATATTGGGGATTAACAAAAAGTTGTGAGTTAATCAATAAGTTTGTTTTTCTTTGCATACTCTGTGGCAAACTTGATTTCGTCTTTTTTTGTTTTTAATTGTCCATCCAGTTTGGCGTTTAATACCTGGTTTAAGATGGTAGTAAAAACAGGGCTGGGTGGTAGACCTATTTTCAATAAATCTCTGCCTTTAATATAAGGTTTTATATTTCTTTGGTGTGTATAAAAATTAGAAATGGCTTTTTTAATGTCTTCATTTTTACAAAGGGCCATCATGTATAAAATGTATTCAGTCTTAAAATTAATGAGCGCCCAATAAAGATCCTGCTTTGAAATAGGAGATGATGAATTCTCCAGCAATAATAATTGTTTTTCCGCCTTATATCTCATATCAAAAAGGATACAGTGCTCTTTTAGCGGAACATTGAGTCTTTTGCAGATTTGTTCACACACGATAAAAGAACACCGGTTCAATAGAGCCATAAAGTAAACGGACCATCTTGGATATTGCTCATCAACATACAAAAGATCATGCCAGGACAAAATCTTATTCACAGACTCAAACAATTGATAAGTATTGGGGATAATGGTCAGATTTTTATGAAGAACTTTTTCAAGGCCATAGGCCTCCATTGTTCTAATGGCGGGAATTGGATTTTCCTCTTCAAAGATTTGTTTTAATTCCGATAAGACCCGAAGGCCGCTTAAATTCTTAAAACAATCTATCCTAATGGCATTTTGAATTAAATTGGAGGTTACTTTTCCAATTGTAAATCCAAACCGGTTTGAAAATTTAATTGCTCTGAAAATACGTGTGGGGTCTTCAACAAAACTTAAATTATGAATTATCCTAATGGTTTTATCTTTTAGATCCCTGGTGGCACCAAAATAATCTATCATGGTTCCAAAATTATCCGGATTCAGACTGATCGCCAAAGTATTGATGGTAAAATCCCGTCGGGCAAGGTCAAGTTTTATTGAGCTTTTTTCAACGATGGGCAGGGCTGCAGGCATGGTATAATATTCTAACCTTGCAGAGGCAACATCAATTTTAAAATGATCCGGGAAAATAATGACGGCGGTACCAAATTTTTTATGGGTATTAATTCTGCAGCCTTCTTTTTGGGCATATACTTTGGCAAATTCAATCCCGTCGCCTTCAACAACAATATCAATATCTTCGATTTGTCGATGCAGTAACAGGTCTCTTACAAATCCTCCGACAACAAACATATTAAACCCCAGTTCATTGCCAATTTGACCTATTTTCTGAAGAAGTTGTTTTATCCGGTTATCGAGTCGTTGATACAGAATATTTTCAATCTGTCTTTTCTTGGCATTTTTTTTAATACCCAGCTCAGTGTCATTTTTCTTAAGTGTTTTGTTATGTTGAACCAGGTAATTGAGCAGATCGGTCCGGGTGATAACACCTTTAATCAATCCATTGTCTATAACAGGCAGAATTCTGTGTTTTCCTTCAATAATTATATTTTCAATCTGGGACACATCAGCATCAGATGAAATATAGCGGGTTTCTGAATTCATGTATTCTTTAACTGGAAGGTGGGACAGATTGTGATACACTGTTTTTTCTATTACTTGTCGTGTAATATATCCTTCATAGGAATTTTTATTTTTATCCACCACCAATAATGAATTTATATTATACCTTGTCATCAGGTTGCCGGCTTTTTTACAGTCAGTATCAGGCTCAACAGTGATGGCAGGCGAAGCCATCAAGTGATTTGCTATGTGAATACTCTTTACTTCTTTTTGCAGCCTTTCAATTAGCTTGATCTCAACCTGTGCTAGGGTTTGGTTGTCAACTTTTGCATAAGCCGCATAAGAATGACCACCCCCGCCAAATCCTGAAAGGATTTTACCCACGTCAACCTCTGGTATCATGTTTCTTGCAATAATATTGATTTTATTGTCCATTAACACAACGGCAAAAAAGATATCAAGGCTTTCCATCCTGACAATCTTTTGAACAATTGTTGCCAAATCATTAATATATGTTGGTGAAGAAATAACAGATATATGAATATCAACCCCATTTATTTTATGGAGGGTCATTTCGTTTAACAATTCATTCAACCATGTTACCTGTTCAGATTTGATTTCTTTAACCACAAAACTGACGATGGTATTCAGGTTGGCTCCGCAGGATAAGAGAAAGGCAGCCTGTTCAAGGTCTTCTTTTGTGGTTGAGGTATAAGTAAATGATCCTGTATCTTCATATATTCCCAATGCCATGATCGTTGCTTCTTCAGGGCTGGGAATAATTTTTTTTTCCTGTAACAATGCACTTAATATGGTTGTTGTAGCACCGGTTTGCCTGATAATTTCAAAAGATCCTGTTACATCGCCCTCCATGGACGGATGATGGTCATAAATGTCTATTTTAAGTTTATTTTTATTGAATAACTCAGATACATGGGGCAATCTGCTTTTTTGTCTTGTGTCAACCAGCACGAGCCTGGATGCCTTGGAAAAATCTATGGAACCCTGGTCTGCCATATTAAACAAATAACTTGTAGAACTGATAAAAAAGTCGCGTAAACTTTTTTCCTGTGACCCGGGAAAAATAATAACGGAGCCAGGATATAATTTTTGAGCTGCAAGCATGGATGCAATGGCATCAAAATCAGCATTCACATGACTGGTAATAATTGTTGTTGCCTTAATCAGTTTCTTTTTTTTGATCAAAGGATAACTCCTATTGTAATCAATTGATAAAATTTATATAGTATATTTATCTTTATTTTACAAATGATCTGCCTTTGGTACGTTTAAATTTCATCAAAGTCAATGTGATTTAAAAGATTATGAAAGGATAAATAATGCCAACGATTTATGAGTGGAAGGGGAAAAATCCCAAAGGAAGAAAGATAAAGGGAGAAATAGAAGCAGAGACTCTCGAGCATGTAAAACAAAACCTTCAAAGACGAAAAATAACATCTGTCAAAATCAAAAAAAAACCAAAAGATCTTTTTGAAAACATAAAATTTTTACAGCCTAAAGTAAAAGAAAGAGATGTCATCATATTTTCCAGGCAGTTTTCCACCATGATTGATGCAGGATTGCCGCTTCTTCAATGCCTTGATATCCTCTACTCACAACAGGAAAACCCAACCTTTAAAAAAAATTTAAAACAAATTAAAGAATCAGTTGAGACCGGTGAAACCTTTGCAGATGCTTTAAAAAAATTTCCAAAGGTATTTAATGAACTATTTACCAATATGGTTGCAGCAGGAGAGGCCGGTGGTATTCTTGATGTCATATTAAAAAGGCTTTCTGCCTATATGGAAAAAATGGCCAAGCTCAAGAGACAGGTCAAAGGGGCCATGGTATATCCCATCATTACCATTATTGTTGCGATTGTTGTTGTTGCAATTATCCTGGTCTTTGTGATTCCTGTTTTTGCAGAGATGTTTAGCGACTTTGGAGCAAGCATGCCAGCACCGACTTTATTTGTCATGGCCCTGAGTGACTTTGTCATTGGTAATATAATTTATATCATAGCAGGGATATTCGCGGCTGTTTTTTTAATTAAACGTGTCTATGCAACAAATAAAGGTCGCATTTTAATGGATGACATGTTTTTAAGACTTCCTGTTATCGGTATTTTGATCAGAAAAGTGTCTGTGGCTAAATTTACAAGGACAAACAGTACAATGCTTTCAAGCGGTGTGTCAATTCTTGAAGTACTTGATATTGTTGCCAAAACATCTGGAAATAAAATTATAGAATTTGCAATACAGGATGTCAAAATTGGAATTTCAGAAGGACGGTCAATGTCTGACCCTTTGCTTGAAAGCGGTGTTTTTCCTTCCATGGTCTGTTCCATGATAGCGGTGGGAGAATCCACGGGAGCCCTTGATATAATGATGGAAAAAATCGCTGATTTTTATGATGATGAGGTAGACCAGGCAGTTAAAACTTTGACAGATATGATAGAGCCTTTTATGCTTGTTTTTCTTGGAGTTGTGGTTGGCGGGCTTGTTATTTCAATGTATCTTCCTATTTTCAGCATGGCAGGTGCCATTCAATAGATCATGAAAAACAATGACTTTCAAAATTTACCTGATTTTTCAACTCAACTCAAATGGATTATCCTGTCAAGGATTATTTTTACCATCGCTCTGATTGTCACCTGCCTTGTTGTTTCTATAAGGGAAAACGCATCTTTTTTTGCACAGCCCTTTTTTGTATTGTATAATATTGCCGCCGGCATTCTAGTGCTTTCAGTTGTTTATATAATCTGGCTGAATAAATTTAAAAAAAAGCTGGTCCTTGCCTATTTCCAGATCATTGCAGATACAATTATTGTAACGGCTATTGTTTTTGTTACAGGCAGTTATGACAATACCCTTACTTTTTTTTATCTGATCGTAATTATTTATACATCCATGTTGCTGTTTCAAAAGGGCAGCCTGGTCATTGCCACGATTTCATGTCTTCAATATGGTATCCTGATTGAGCTGGAATACTATAAAGTCATCCCCTCTTTTTTGGACTCGTATTTTTTATCCGATACAGTAAATGAGAGTCAAATCATTTACAGCATTATCATCGTCATCGTGGCTTGTTTTGCCGTGGCAATTCTCAGCAGTATTCTGTCATTTCAATTAAAAGGTGCTAGAAAAGATTTAAAAATTGCCCAGGAACACTTGAAACGGGTTGAAAAAATGACTGCCATGGATGAAATGATTTCCGGTATAGCCCATGAAATTAAAAATCCCTTAGCCTCTTTATCGGGTTCAATTCAACTGCTTCAGGAAGATACAAAGCCAGGATCTTATGAAGATAAACTGATGCAGATTATCTTGCGGGAAACCCATCGACTTGAAAATATTGTTAATAACATCAGACTTTTTGCAAAACCGTATACAGATAATGTTATTGATGTTAAACTTGCAGATTCTATTGAAGAAACCATTGAGCTTTTTTTAAATGCCCCTGAATGGAATCAAAAAATTCGTATCACTACAAAAATGAATAAAAATCTTAGTGTTTTTATCGATCCCTCGCATTTTACTCAAATTCTATGGAATTTATTAAAAAATGCCGCCCAGTCCATAAAAGGCCATGGAAAGATTGAGATTTCACTTAAATCATCTCTAAATAACCGGGTTCGTTTGACCATTAAAGATTCGGGCATAGGAATTGCTCAGAAGGATTCCATTCATATTTTTGACCCGTTCTACACTACCAAACCGAATGGCACAGGGCTGGGTCTTTCAATCATACATAGATTAATTGATACGTATAATGGTATGATTGATTTTGAATCAACTCCTGGAAAAGGCACGATCTTCACCATTCTTTTTAAAGGCGTTCCTTTAAAAACTAAATAACAAAATCTTGACAATTTCAAGTAAACTAGGCTATTTATGCATGTTTTATCAAAACTAAAGTTTAAATGATCTGCAAAATGCGATAAGGATATGAAGGTAAGTATTTATGGATAAAGAAAGCAAGCTGATACAAATTAGAAAAGAAAAAATCAATGAATTGAAAGAGAGCGGGGTTAACCTGTATCCAAATGATTTTAAACCATCATGTTCCATAAAAATCCTTAAAAAAATTATTGAAAAAAAGCCTGATACTTTAGGGGAAAAAGGTGATGAATTCTATATGGCAGGAAGAATGATGGCCATCAATAAAATGGGAAAATCATCTTTTGTCCGGTTTAAAGACGGTTCTGATCAATTTCAGGTATATTTACAAAAAGACAGTCTGGGTGATGAGACCTATTCTTTATTTAAAAAACTTGATATTGGTGATTTTATAGGTGTTAAAGGACCGTTGTTTCAAACCAGAACCGGAGAGTGGACACTTCTGGCAAAAGAATTCAGGTTGCTTTCAAAGGCAGTAAGACCTTTACCTGAAAAATTCCACGGGATAAAAGATCCTGAAATAAGATATCGCCAGCGATATCTTGATCTTGTCATAAACGATGATACCAGACAGATTTTTATAAACAGAACCAAAATTATAACTTCCATGAGACGCTTTTTTGAAGAAAAGGGGTTCATGGAAGTTGAAACACCCATGATGCAGCCTTTAGCCGGCGGAGCTGAGGCCACTCCTTTTAAAACCTGGCACAATGCCCTGGGAATGGAATTGTTTTTAAGAATTGCCCCGGAATTATACCTGAAACGACTGGTTGTAGGTGGTTTTGAAAAAGTATTTGAAATTAACCGAAATTTCAGAAATGAAGGGGTTTCAGCTCGACACAATCCTGAATTTACAATGGTTGAATTTTATCAGGCATATGCTGACTATGAAGACTTGATGGACTTAACTGAAGAGATGTTTGAATCTATTGTAACTAAAGTTTCAGATTCAACCATTATTGAATACCAGGGTCAGACCATTGATTTTAAAAAAGGATGGCAGCGTATTCCAATGATAGAATCTCTTATAAAAATTGGTGGAATTGATCCTGCAATAATAAATGATACAGAGTTACTCCTCAATTTTGCCCAGGAAAAAAATATACATATCACCCAAAAAGACCGTCATGGAAAAATATTAACCAAACTTTTCGATAACCTGGTTGAACCTCTGTTAATCCAGCCCACATTTATAACCGGATACCCGGTGGAAGTATCTCCATTATCTAGAAAAAATGATGATAATCCTGAATTGACTGACCGGTTTGAATTATTTATTGCCGGAAGGGAAATTGCCAATGGATTTTCTGAAATTAATGATCCTGAAGATCAGTATAATAGATTTTTAATGCAGGTTCAACAAAGGGACGAAGGAAATCCAGAAGCTCATATCATGGATTCTGAATATGTGGAGGCCCTTGAGTACGGCATGCCGCCAACAGCAGGAGAGGGCATTGGAATTGACAGATTGGTGATGCTATTGACCAATTCTGCTTCTATTCGAGAGGTTATTCTTTTTCCCCATATGAAAAAGAATATTTAATTAAATGGCCTTTGAATTATTTATAGCAGGCAGATACCTTAAAGCAAAAAGAAAAGAAGGGTTTATTTCTCTGATCACTTTTCTTTCCGTTGCAGGTGTTGCCCTGGGTGTTATGGCCCTTGTAGTGGTGATTGCCGTCATGAGCGGTGCTGAAACAGACTTCCGGAAAAGAATTCTGGGGCTTGAACCCCATATCCTTGTGATGAATTATTCTGGAAAATTTGATAACTATTCTCACCTCTTAACTGCTCTTAATCAAAGGGAACAAGTTAAAGGCGCTTCACCTATTTTATTTGCCCAGGCCATGATCAGGTCAAGTCATTCTTTTTCCGGTGTCATGATTCGAGGAATTGATCCTGAAACAGGCTTTAGCCTTGTTAAAGGATTCAGTTCCGAACAACTAAAAAAAAGATTTGACAAAGAAAAGCAGAATGAAAACCTTCCCGGTATTATTTTAGGCCAGCAACTCGCCATCTCTGTTGGAGTAATCAAGGGAGACAAGATAATTCTCATGTCGCCCCATGGGTTTATTTCTCCCATGGGCCATATTCCTTCAATGAAACGTTTTGTTGTAACCGATACATTTGACTCGGGCATGTACGAATATGACAACTCCATGGCTTATGTTCATTTAACGGAGGCTCAACAGCTTTCCGGTGTCAAAAATCAAATCTCTGCCATTGGAATCTGGACTGACGATGTATTTAATGTTAAATCGGTTAAAAATAATCTCACTGATCTTTTCACCTCCCCATTTTATCTGCGGGACTGGATGGATATCAATAAAAGCCTTTTTGCTGCTTTAAAACTTGAAAAAACAGCCATGTTTATTATTTTGACCCTTATTATTCTTGTGGCAGCGTTTAATATTGCCAGTGCATTGATCATGATGGTAATGGAAAAAAGTAAGGATATTGCGGTGTTAAAAGCCATGGGTGCTACCAATAAAAGTATTAGAAAAATATTTATTTTTCAAGGCATGATTATTGGTTTCCTGGGTACCTTTATTGGTACCTTATCAGGTGTTTTTATCTGTTTTATTCTAAAGAAGTATGACTTTATTCAATTACCGGATGCGTATCCATTTTCTACGCTTCCGGTACAACTTGAGTATTTTGATGTTTTGATTATAGCGGTGAGCGCCATTATTATTTGTTTTTTTTCAACATTGTATCCTTCTTATAAAGCATCAAAAATGAACCCGGTTGAGGCAATAAGATATGGATAATACACCCCTTATATCGCTACAATCTGTTTCAAAATGTTTTTATTACAAAACATCAAAAATTAACATCTTAAATAATGCATCCTTTGATATCTATAAAGGAGAAACTATTGGTATCGTTGGGGCATCCGGCATTGGCAAATCAACTTTATTGCATCTGATTGGCTCACTTGATACTCCTGATTCCGGTAAAATTTTTTTTCAAACAAAAGATCTGGTTTCCTATAGTGATGAAAAAATTGCTGGTTTCAGAAATTCAAAAATTGGTTTTGTCTTTCAGTTTCATTATTTACTGCAAGGTTTTTCTGCTCTGGAAAATGTTATGATGCCAGGGCTAATCGCTCATCAAAATAAAAAAACTATTGAAAAAAGTGCCTTAAATATGCTTGATAGAGTAGGACTGTCGTTAAGAACTTCCCATCGCATTGAAGACCTTTCAGGAGGGGAACAGCAGCGGGTGGCCCTGGCAAGAGCTTTGGTCATGGAGCCGGACATCCTTTTGGCAGACGAACCAACAGGGAACCTTGACCAGGAAAACAGCAATAGTGTACATGCATTAATTGATGAATTGAATAAGGAGCTTGGCATGACGATTGTTGTGGTTACCCATAATAATGACCTTGCCCGTATGATGGAAAGAAACGTTACAATAATGGATGGGGAAATTATTCCCGTTTAATTTATTTGAAAAATTAAGGACCATATTATGACTAAATTTGTTTCAAAAAAAATTTTTATTTTTATACTTTTAATTTTTTCATTTTTAATCAAAGATGTGTTTGCAGACTCAAACATTAACATCGCTGTCTTTCCTTTTTCGCTTTACTCAAGTCAATCCCATGATCAGATAAAAGATAAAATCCCTTTAATGATATCAAAAAAGTTACAAGAAGAGGGTGTAAAAACAATTTTTACAAAAGATAATATTGACAAACAATCATGGGACTATTCCCAATTTCGGGAACAGGGGATTAAACTTGGGGTTGACTATTTAATAACCGGATCTGTCTTTATTGAAGGAAAAGGTATCAGTATCGACACCAAATTGACACATACGTATGAGAAAGATACCTTTACAACATTTTTTTCTGAGGCAGATAATATTGAAAATCTTTATTCAGCTATTTCCCAGCTTACCAAGGAAATGATTGGAGTACTCTTTCATAAAAAAATAATAACAGATATTGCCATTGTTGGAAACAAAAGGGTTGAAGCTGATGCAATTTTAAGAGTGATCAGCACTCAAACAGGCGATATCCTCAAGCCGGATAATATTTCTAAAGACCTGGAAAAAATTTATGCAATGGGATATTTTGACAATATTATCGTTAAAAAAGAATCCCAGGACAAAGGTGTTAAGGTTATTTTTGAAATAAAAGAAAAATCCACTGTACGGAAAATCAAATTCAAGAAAAATAAGATCTATAAAGATGAAGAGCTTTTAGAAGTCATTGATACAAGAACCGGTTCGATTCTTAATATTCACAAACTCAACTCAGATATTAATCGCATGCGGTTAATGTATACTGAAAAAAATTACCACAATTGTTTGGTTACCTATGAAATTCTTCCTATTGAAAATTCCCAGGCAGATATTGTCTTTAACATTGAAGAAGGGGAAAAAATCAGGGTTGAAAAAATTACCTTTGAAGGCAATAAACACTTTTCCGCAAAAAAAATCAAAAAAGCCATAGAAACTTCAGAAAAAGGATTTTTTTCCTTTATCACTTCTTCGGGCAACCTCAATGAAACTGAAGTTAAAAATGATACCATAAGAATTGAATCTTTATATAAAAATAATGGGTTTATTGATACAAAAGTATCAGATCCAATTATTGATATTGGTAAGGAATTAATTTCCATCCATTTTAAGATTGATGAGGGCGCGCAATACAAAATTAATAAAGTTGATATTACAGGGGACCTGATTCTTTCCAAAAAAGAAATTTTAGGTTCTATTCAATCTAAAGAGACAAACCTATACAATAGAGAATCTATTAGAAATGATATTCTGTCTATTTCCGATATCTATTCAAACAAAGGCTTTGCCAATGTCAAAGTTATGCCCATGGTCGATAGAAATGATACAGATCATATGATGACCATTACCTATTCCATTGATAAAGGGCAGCCTGTTTATTTTAACCGGATTAATATCAGCGGCAATTTAAAAACCCGCGACAAAATTATCAGACGAGAAATTAAAATAAAGGAGCAGGGGCTTTACAGCAAGGAGGATATTCAAAAAAGTTTCAAAAACTTAAATCGGTTGGATTATTTTGCCGGAATTGATATTGAGCCGCAAAAAACTTCAGATGAAAACAAAATGGATTTAAGCGTGAAGGTTGTTGAAAAACAAACCGGGAATCTATCACTTGGAGGAGGATACAGTAGCGACGATGGTGCCTTCTTTATGGGTTCTGTTGAGGAAAGGAACCTTTTTGGAAAAGCACAGACCTTAAAGCTTTCTGCTAGAATATCTGGATCTACTGTTCTTTATAATATCGGCTTTAATGAACCCTATATTTTTGATACCGCGGTTTCCGCTGGGTTTGACCTCTACAAAGAAGATATAGAGTATGATGATGAAGATTATGATAATTATTATTATGATAAAGAAGCCCTTGGCGTAAATTTAAAACTGGGTTACAGGCTTTACGAGTATACCGGCATTGGAATCCGGTATAATATAGAAGATTTTGAAATATCAAATGTTCAAACAGAACACACTAATATGACTCCTGGATCTTTTCTGACAAGCAGTATAAAACCTTATATACAATATGATTCCAGGGATGATTTTTTCATGCCAACAGAAGGGTATCGTCATAAACTTTCCATTGAATATGCAGGAGAGTTCTTAGGCGGTGATATTGATTATACAAAATACCTTGTTGAAACAGGTGTTTATTTTCCTCTTTTCTGGAAATTTACAGGAGCTTTGCACGCAGAAGCAGGATATTTAGATGATCGAACCGGCAATGATATTGATATTGATTATGTGAAATTTTATTTGGGGGGAATGAACTCAATCAGAGGATTTGATAAACTTGATATAAGTGGCCGGCTGGATGGAGAAACCAAAGAAAGAGGTGGTGAAAAATATGTCCAGTTTAATGCGGAAGTGACATTTCCATTTACAGAAAAATATAAAGTAGCCGGGGTGTTTTTTTATGACCGTGGTGATGTATATAGAAAAAGTGAGAATATCGATTTTGGAAATCAATACTCAAGCATTGGTACCGGGGTGAGATGGAATTCACCAGTAGGTCCGTTAAGGCTTGAATATGGCTGGGTTATTGATGGAAAAGACGTTAAAGAAACTTGGGATGGACAATTTGAATTTTCAATTGGCGCATCTTTTTAAATTTTAAATTTGTTTGGAGAGTTAAATGAAAAAAATAATCGTAATTTTATCTGTATTTATCTTTTTGGGAATAATCCCTCAAGCTTTTTGCGCAGACGTTGCAAAAATTGGTGTTTTTAATTTTCAAAAAATTCTGACTGATTCAAGTGCAGGAAAAATGATCCAGAAAGAAATCAATGAAAAAGGCAATGAGTTACAAAAAAAATTACAGACTGAAAAAGACTCATTGGATGAGCTTAATAAAGCCATTGAAAGGGAAGCTTTGGTCTTAAGTCCTGAAAAACAAAATGAAAAACAACGAGAATTTAGGATCAAGGTTAATGATTTTAAAAAAATGCAGGAAGATTTTGCCAAAGATTTTAAAGAATTAGAGGTTAAATTCATTAATAAAATCCAAAAAGAAGTCTTTGAAATTACAAATGAAATTGGAAAAGAAGAAGGATTTTTGCTCATTCTGGAAAAAAAAGTGGCAGGGGTGGTATATCATCCGGCTCAATTGGATATAACGGATCAAATAATAAAAAAATATAATTTACAAGTTTCAAAAACCAAGTAAAATCTTATATGGAACAATCTGTTAAAGAAATTGCAAAACTTATTCATGCCAAAGTGGTTGGTAATTCTTCTTTTTTGGTAAAGGGTGTTTCCTCTTTTGATGATGCATGCTCCCACGATATTACCTTTGCTATTGAATCAAAATACCTGTCCGATCTTCAGCAAACTAAAGCTGGAGTTATAATTGTTCCGGATACCTTTAAGTTTGATCAGGATCATTGCCGGAATATCATAGTGTTGAAAACCGACAACCCTAAAGCATCTTTTTTCAAACTGGTATCCCTATTCCATCCGGAAAAAATAAAATTGCCTTGTATCCACAACAATGCGAATATTGGATATCATGTGAAATTTGGAAAAAACCCCATTGTTGAATCCAATGTATTTATTGGTGATAATGTCAAAATCGGAGACAATGTTCATCTTATGCCGGGTGTGTATGTTGGTGATAATGTCTTTATCGGTGACAATACATTAATAAAACCCAATGTCACACTGATGGAAAAAACCAGGATCGGTAATAATGTTATCATTCATTCTGGAACAGTCATTGGTTCAGATGGATTTGGCTTTACTCAGGATGCGGGCACCCATGAAAAAATAATACATACCGGGTATGTCCATATTGGAAATCATGTTGAAATTGGCGCCTGTAACACCATTGACAGGGGAACACTTGGAATGACGATTATCGGAAACGGTGTTAAAACAGATAATCTTGTACATATTGCACACAATGTCAAGATTGGCGATAATACCTTGATTGTTGCCCAGGTCGGAATTGCCGGAAGCACCAGGCTTGGCAAGAATGTTATTATCGCCGGCAAAGCCGGAATTACAGGACATGTGACAATTGGTGACAATTGCATTGTTGGACCTTTTGCAGGTGTTTATAGTGATGTTCCTGAAAATGAAATTGTATCGGGAATACCGCATATGCCGCATGGTCAATGGCGTAAGGTTGTTCGCATCATTTCCCGGTTACCGGAAATGAGAAAAGCCCTTTTTTCATTTGAAAAAAGATTGAAGAATTTAGAAAACAAATAAACGGAGTAAAAATGATTCATCCCACGGCAATTATTGATCCATGCGCCCAGATTGATGCCAATGTCACCATAGGCCCTTATGCTATTGTCAAATCAGATGTCCACATCGGTTCAGGTACAACTATAGGTCCTTATACCACTATTGAAAAATATGTTACCATTGGAGAGAATTGCCAGATTTTCCCGTATGCTGCTATTGGCTGCGCTCCACAGGATCTTAAATTTCATGGTGAAAAAACATATTTAAAAATAGGCAGGGGATCCATTATCCGGGAATTTGTGACCATTAACCGGGGAACAGAAGCTGGCGGCGGTGTCACAGAAGTGGGGGAAGAAAACTATTTAATGGCTTATACACACATTGCCCATGATTGTAAAACTGGAAAACAGGTTATTCTTGCAAATAACTCCACTCTTGCTGGTCATATTATAATTGGTGATAATGTCACAGTGGGTGGTCTGGTTGCCATCCATCAATTTGTTCAAATTGGAGATTTTGCCTATATCGGAGGCAAATCCGCCGTGGTAAAGGACATCCCGCCATATGTGATTGCAGCCGGAGATCGTGCGACTCTCCACGGTTTGAACAATGTGGGATTAAAACGCCATAAATTCCCTAAATCAACCCTTCAGGAGCTTAAAAAAGCATATAGAATTTTTTTTCGTATCGGATTGACTGTGAAACAGGCTTCTGAACGTGTTAAAGCTGAAACTGAACAAATTCCTGAGGTAAAAAATTTTATAGAATTTATTGTTGCTTCTAACAGGGGTGTTACCAGATAACCTGAAGGTCACACGTAACCTGGAGGTCACACGTAAAAAAATGAGGATAGGACTTATCGCCGGCGGCGGACAATTCCCACTTCTTTTTTCAAAGAAAGCATTAAAGAAAGGGTATAAAGTTTTTGCCATAGGATTTCATTCTGAAACAGATAAAATTCTCGCAAACCATGTTGAAGCGTTAAAATGGCTTTACCTTGGACAGGTTTCAAAACTGATCAAGTATTTCAAGCAGCACAATATTACACAGGCAGTTATGCTGGGCAGTATTAAAAAAACAAATATTTTTAAAGATATCCGCCCTGATTTTAAAGCGCTTTCCTTTATTGCTACAACCCCCAGAACCCATGATAATTCTGTATTAACCTCCTTTGCCGACCTGCTTCTAAAGGAAGGAATAAAAATTTTGCCCTCCACATTTCTTCTTCCCGAACTGATCAGCCCGAAAGGATGTTGGACAAAAAGAAAACCAGATAAAACTGAAAAAAAAGACATTTTACAAGGATGGAAAATAGCAAAAGGAATCGGAAACCTTGATATCGGCCAATGTATTGTCATAAGTAATGGAACGATTTTAGCTGTTGAAGCAATAGAGGGAACAGATGCCGCAATAAAAAGAGGCGGTTTATTGTCTCATCAAAATGGTGCTGTGGTTATAAAGCTTTCCAAACCGACCCAGGACTTAAGGTTTGATCTGCCTTCTTCCGGCTGTGGGACCATCGAGACTATGCATGAATTCGGGGCAGGAGTTCTGGTACTTGAAGCTGAAAAATCCCTTTCATTTGACCGGGAGGAAATGATAAGTCTTGCGAATAAATATAATATATCCGTTCTTGCCTATACAGACGATGATATAACCTGAAGGTCACACGTAACATAAAGGTCACAAATTAAATGAATCTTCCTGTAAAATTAAGCCATATCATGGTTCTTACCGGTGAACCATCCGGTGATCTGCATGCCGGGCATCTTGTCAGGGAAATCAAACGATTAAATAATCGTATTTATTTTTCAGGTATAGGCGGAATCCATCTTGAAAACCAAAAGGTGGATCTTTTTTATAACATTTCAAAGCTTTCTGCAATGGGACTTACAGAAGTCCTTATGCAATTTGGACAGATAAAAAAAGCCTTTGATTTGTTTAAAAAAAAACTTAAGGCAAATATGCCGGATCTAATTATTCTCGTGGATTACCCTGGGTTTAATTTAAAAGCTGCTCAGTTTGCCAAAGATCATTATAATATAAAAATCTTATATTATATTACCCCAAAAGTGTGGGCCTGGAAAAAATCAAGGCTTAAGAAGATAAAAAAATATATTGACCATGCAGCATTGATACTGCCTTTTGAAGAAAAAATCTATAAAAAGGCTAATATTCAATACACTTATGTTGGGAATCCTTTATTGGATGAGTATCCTGAAAATTTATCCAAAATCTTTCTTCGATCACACGCTTTATTTTCAAAAAATAAAGATTCCCTGATTATTGGCCTGCTTCCAGGATCCAGAAAAGCTGAAATAAAAAATCTGCTTGAAGTTATGGTCAAAGCAGCAAACCTTATTCATCAAAATAATAAAAATGCCTTTTTTATTATTTCTCAAGCGACTTCAATCAAAAGGGAGACCCTGGAGAAATTTTTAAAAGATTGTTCAAATAAACCTTTATTTCAAATCAATGGGGGCCCGGTTAAGGATATTTTTTTGAAATCAGACCTTGTCATTGCCGCCTCTGGAACCGTCACCCTGGAAGCGGCTCTGTGTTGTGTTCCAACGATTATTGTATACAAAATGTCCCCAATAAGTTATCGTATGGCAAAACTGCTTGTAAAAGTAAAGTATGCAGGACTTGCAAATTTAATTATTAATGCCCAAGTGATGCCTGAATTATTACAAAATGATGCGACACCCGAAAAAATAAGTGAAAAAGCATTATATATGCTGGATAATCTATTTTATTTTCAAAATCAGTTGCAAATGGTCAGAAAATTTCTTGGAAAAAAAGGGGCCTCAAAAAGGGCTGCTAATATTGCAATTTATATGCTGAAGAGATCTGAACTTTCATTGAAATTTGACAAATTAACTTAAATATTATTAGAGTGATTTCATAAAAATACCAATTATAATTATATTAACAACTTAAGGATTATATTCTGCTTTGATGATTTTTGAATTGACGTTACTTATTATAGGTCTTTTATTATCCGGTTTTTTTTCTTCCTCTGAAACAGCACTTTTTTCAATCAGCAAAGTCAAGGCGCTTCATATTGCCAAAGACGGTTCAAACACCGGACTGCTGATTTTGAAGATGAAAAGAGATTCCCATAAACTTTTAACCACCATATTGATCGGGAATAACCTTGTAAATATTGGTGCATCCGCCATTGCCACATCTGTTGCCATCTCATACTTTAAATCCAATGCTGTAGGTATTGCGACCGGGATTATGACGATGCTCATTCTTATTTTCGGTGAAATTTTGCCTAAATCATTTGCTAATCACAATAATATCCTAGTTGCCAGAATTGTGATTTATCCAATATTCTGGTTTTCAAAATTGTTTTACCCTTTGATCTATATATTAAATTTTATACCCAGACTGCATGGTAAAATTAATACTTCCCATCGAACTGTGACAGAAGATGAATTAATGACTATGGTAGAAGTGGTGGAAGAAGAAGGGGAAATCAAAGAAGAAGAAAAAGAATATATTACCAATATATTTGAGTTTGATGATACTTCGTGCTCTGAAATTATGACCCCAAGGGCAGATATGTTTGTGTTAGATGTATCCCAGGACCTTGATATTAAAAAAATCCTTAAAACAGGGTTTTCCAGGATACCGGTTATTGAAGACAGTATTGATAATATTATTGGCATCTTGCATGTAAAAGATTTGTTTACCACTTTTCAAAAAGCCTGTGAATCTGAATCTGATATCCCTTTGGATGTTAAGCAGATCATGAAAAAACCATATTTTATTCCTGAATCCCAAAAACTGGATTCCCTGTTACATGACTTTAAGCAGAAAAAAAATCATATGGCTATTATTGTGGATGAGCATGGTGGTATTGCAGGCATTGTAACACTTGAAGATGTTGTTGAAGAAATCTTTGGTGAGATTATTGATGAAACCGATACTATGGCGCCTGATATTGTAAAATTAAAAGGGGATACGTGGCTGGTTACCGGTAGGATTGATATTGATGATTTAAATAAAGAACTCGAAATTCAAATTCCCGAATCAAATACCTATGATACCTTTTCTGGCTTTTTCCTTGAACAGATTGGCCGAATTCCAAAATCCGGAGAATCCATTATAATCAACAAGTGGACAGCCACTGTTAAAGATATGGATGGAAACAGAATACAAAGCTTTATCATAAAAAAAGAACAATCTTAATATCAGGCATGATTGATTCAAATACACAGCTTTATTGCGTTTTTGGAAACCCGGTCAGGCATTCCAAAAGCCCGGCAATTCACAATGCCTGTTTTCAACACCATCATATTAATGCGATTTACCTTGCCTTTGAAATTGATGAGATTTCAAAGGGTGTCGCAGCATTAAAGACTTTAAACATACAGGGCGCTTCTATTACAATACCGTTTAAAGAATCCATAATGGATTATCTTGACTGGATTGATGATGACGCTTTGAACATAGGCGCGGTAAACACTGTTAAAAACAAAGATGGAAAACTTTTTGGATATAACACGGACCATCAGGCCGCAATTGTTCCCTTAAAACCCTTTGGCATCAAGGACAAAAAAGTCTGTGTCATTGGTGCGGGCGGAGCAGCCCAGGCGGTCGCGTATGGCATTCATAAGGAAAAGGGTAATCTTGTTATTATCAATAGGGATATTGACAGAGGGGAAAAACTGGCTTTAAAGTATGATGCGGATTTCATTCCCAGGGCTGAAATAGATAAATTGAGTGTTATCAATGCAGATATTATCATCAACACCACTTCCATTGGCATGTACCCGGATATTGAAAAGCTGGCTTTTCCGACTCAGTATATAGATCCGCATATGATTGTTATGGATATTGTTTATAACCCGTTAAAAACAAAACTGTTGGGCCACGCACAAAACAAGGGGTGTACAACAATTGACGGTCTGTCCATGTTTACGCATCAGGGTGCAGCTCAATTTAAATTATGGACAGGCATAACACCGGATATTGAACTGATGCGGCAGACAATAATCAATGGAGCCGATTAATTGAAACAGATTGTCCCAAAAAATATTAAAGATCAGGCTGTTGTTATTCCAGGTTCAAAAAGTATTTCCCATCGTATGATGCTTTGTGCATCTTTATCCAATGGAATATCAAATATTAAAAATCTTCTGCAAAGCGATGATATTAAATGTACCATTGATGCACTCAAACACATGGGGGCAGACATTGAGCCGGTTAAAGAAAGTCATTACAGGGTTGCAGGATTTGGGGGAAACCCTCACCCCTGTAATAAAGATATTTATCTTGGTAATTCAGGCACCTCCATGCGTCTTCTTACAGGAATTGCAGCATTAGGAACCACCAGCTACACCCTCACAGGTGACAAACGGATGTGTGAACGTCCCATGAAAGAGTTGCTGGATGCATTAACCTTGCTGGGTATTCAGGCAAAGTCAAAAAATAAAAAGGGTAGTCCACCGGTTTATATCCAGGGCGGTAACAGGGCAGGGGGGCTTGTTAAAATTGATTGTTCCAAAAGCAGCCAGTATTTATCATCTCTTTTAATGATAGGGGCATTGATGAAAAACGGGCTCGATATAAGACTTGACAGTCCACCCGTGTCCTCTCCCTATATAGACTTGACCATTGATATCATGAAAAAATTTAAAATTGAAGTCCATCAAATTGATAGTATGCATTATCAGGTTCCAGGCCAGCAGTCTTATCTTCAAGGAGATTTTTTTGTTGAACCCGATCTTTCCAATGCAGGCTATTTCTGGGCCATTGGTGCAATAACAGGCAAAATGATTTTTGTTGAAAATATCAATGACAATTCTCTGCAAGGGGATTTAAAACAGATTAGAATTTTAGGACAGATGGGGTGTACCTTAAAAATTGAAAATAACCACATCGGTGTCTGCGGAGGTTCTCTTAAAGCAGTTGATGTGGATATGTCTGATACACCGGATGCTGTCCCTGCCATTGCTGTCGTTGCAAGCTTTGCTAAAGGAAAAACCAGAATATATAATATTAAACATTTGCGTGAAAAAGAGTGTGATAGGATTGATGCTGTCTCTTCACAACTTATGAAAATGGGTATAAGTGTTAAACAAGGAGAGGATTTTTTAGAAATCACAGGTGGAAATCCAAAAGGAACAAGGATAGAAACATTTAATGATCACAGAATCGCCATGGCCTTTTCCATGCCAGGCCTAATAATCCCTGGCATGGAAATTGAAAATGAGACATGTGTTGAAAAGTCTTTTCCAAATTACTGGGATATATTTGATAAATTACAGGAATAATTTTTTTTTATTAAATTTAATATGAAAATATTTCTTATCGGCTATAGGTGTACGGGAAAGACGACCCTGGGGAAAATTCTTGCTCATCATCTCAATTTCGCTTTTATTGATACTGATCGCCTCATTGAACAACACCTTGGATCAACTATTTTAGAAATTATTGAAAAACAAGGATGGGAAAAATTTCGACAAATAGAAAAACAGACACTTTTTAATATAAAAAACATTGAGGATACTGTCATTGCAACGGGAGGCGGTATTATTATAGATCCTGATAATCAGCAATTTATTAAAAAAAATGGATTCTGCATCTGGCTTGATGCAGATATAAAAACAATTATGGTCAGATTAAATACAGATAATAAAAATAGGGCCTTAAGACCGGCTCTCACAAATAAAGATTTATTTAGCGAAACAAATGAAATGGTAAAAAAAAGAGATCCTTTATATAAAAACACCGCCCATATAAGGATTGATACAAGTTTTCATACTCCCGAAGAAATTGTTAATATCATTGACAGGAGATTAAAAGATGTCAGGCAGTAGTTTTGGTAAAGCATTCAATATCACAACTTTTGGAGAATCACACGGCAAGGCAATAGGCGTTGTTATTCAAGGGTGTCCTCCAGGTCTTGTGATTGACGAGGATATCATACAAAAGGCCCTTGATAAAAGAAAGCCCGGCGATGGGGTGTCCAGTACAAAACGAAGGGAACCAGACCATCCCATCATCCTGTCAGGTACATTTAACGGCCAAACCACTGGAACGCCTATTATGATTTTGATAGAAAATAAAGACGCAAAATCAAAATCCTATGATCCTATTGCCTCTTTTTTCAGACCCGGCCATGGTGATTTTACCTATCAGGCCAAATATGGCATCAGAGATTACAGGGGAGGAGGAAGAGCCTCTGCAAGGGAGACAGCTGCAAGGGTGGCAGCAGGTGCAGTGGCGCAACTGGTACTTGATCGGCAAAACATCAAAATAAATAGCTATACACTTGAAATTGGCGGTATCCGGGCCCTTAAGATTGATGATATATCTGAAAAAGAAAAAAACTATTTGCAATGTCCTGATTTAGATGCTGCCCATAAAATGGAAAAAAAAATTAAAGATATTAAAAGCAAAGGGGATTCTTTAGGTGGTATCGTTGAAATTATCGCATTAAATGTACCCCCGGGTTTAGGAGAACCTGTTTTTGACAAGCTGGATGCTGATATTGCCAAAGCTCTTATGAGTATAGGAGCTGTAAAGGCAGTTGAAATCGGTGCAGGGATTCGTGCTCCCGAAATGACAGGCTTTGAGAACAATGACCAGATTTTTTCGGATGGATTTCAAACAAATCATTCCGGAGGTATTCTGGCAGGGATTTCAAATGGGGATGACATTATTGCAAGGGTTCATGTCAAGCCGATACCTTCGATCCTTAAACCCCAGCAGACAATCGATGAGAAGGGTAGCTCAATTGAAATTTCAACCGAAGGCCGACATGATATCTGTGCCATTCCAAGAATTAATAAGGTCTGTGAGGCCATGATGGCAATTGTACTCACAGACCATTTATTACGTCAAAAAATCTTAGGCTGATTATTTTTTGACAATATCAGATTCAAGTTTATCAGCAATTTCAATTGCGGTGGTTAAAGAATCATTGATCATAAATAATTGAATTTTCAATGTTTTTAAAGAAGCAGCGCTGGCAGAGATCTTTTCTTTGCTTGAAAGCAGTTTTGCAAGTTCCCTGGATTTTTTTGCAAGGCTAGTTAATTTATCGCTGAAATTTACAACTTCACCTGCCCATTTATCTCTTTCTTCCTTTGAAAGCTCAATATTTGCATTACTCGTTCCATTTATAAGGTGGTCTATTTGATAGTCTTCAGGATTTGCAATTATTTCATACATGTGATTTTCCTTTTAAAAGGTATTCATATCAACTTTAAGTGTCAGGGTTTAAGAATATTTATTCTTTTTGTTTAAGTCAAGCTTTGTGCACCCAAAACATTACAGGCTCACTGCAATAATAGGGGTTGCATGTTTAGAAATGGTCAAATTTTCATTTCCCAGTACAGATTTAAATACAATTTAAAAATAAAAATATTTGTTTTTAAATTGAGCGTGTATTCATCATTAGGCCTGATCTAAAAAAAACTTGGATAAATCCCCTTTGGTGTAAAGTATTTTCAATACTGAAAGGTAATAAGTATATTCAGCATCTGAAATTCTCCTTTGAGCCGTGACCAATAACGTATTTGCATCCATCATATCAATGCTGTCAGCCATACCATATTTAAACTGCATTTGAACCGCATTAAAGTTCTCCTGAGCAGATTTCAGCTCATCCTGTAAATTCAATAGCGTACTTTTTGCTGTTTGGTAATCCAGAAAGGAAATTTTTGCATCCAGAATAATACTTTTTTCCTGAAGAATTAATGCATTTTCTGCTTTTCTTTGATTCGCAAGAGCCTGCCTGATCTGAGCCCTTCGCAAACCACCATCATATAATGTAAAGACAAGTTCCCCTTTAAAATATAAGTCTTCAGTATCATATTCAACATCTCGGGGCCTATAATCATAGGTGATATCTGTCTCTTTATATCCTGCCTCAAGAGAAATTGTCGGCCAAAAATCGCTTTTTTCATACCTTACAGTTTTCCTGGCAATCTCAAGATTCTTTTTTGCTTCTTTTATTTCCGTCCTGTTTTTTAAGGCATGGGTTTGAATATCTTCCAAGCTGGAGTGATACTTTTCAATATCCTCAATATTTGCTTTTTTAAGATTATAGTCCTCCTCAATCTCGACAAGGTTACGTAAAACTGCCTTGGTTTGCAATATACCATTTTCTGCTTTTACCTTTTCTGTCAAAGATTTGGATAGTTCTGCCTCAGCCCTGTATAAATCTGTTTTGGTTACATTTCCAACGCTTAATTTCTCTTTAACAGCATCCCTGTGAGTGGTAAGTCGGTTTACATCTGACTGGGCAATTTCAAAATATCTTTGTGCACTTAAAATATTGTAATAGGCCTGGGACACCTGTAATAAATACTGGGAACGAATGCTTTCAAGTGAAAATTCTTTTCCCTCAATGCTTTTTTTTGTAACATCCAGGGCAATCAATTCTTTTCCATTGAGTGTAAATGACTGTGTCAGCTTAACTCCTAAGGCCAATGTATCAGGAGATGTTATGTTATCATTTTTATACTCTGTCATGTTGCCGAAAGCTGTGGCTCTGGGTATTAAGACAGATAATGCTCTGGCCTTCTCCAGCTGCGCGATGTTTAAATCATCTTCTGCAATTTTGATTGTCTCACTATGCTTATTGGCAAGTTGTGCCAATTCAGAAAGGGAATACATTGTTTGACAATATGCAGGAATCTGGTTGAAAATGATGGTGAAAATGATGAAAAATAATTGAATTGACATTTTATTCATTTGGGGACCTCGTTTATTGAAAATCAAAATTCAGTCAACAATATTATCATTTTGCAATCAACGTCAAGTTTACAGAATATTAAATCAAGATTCTGATAAAATATTGCTTCTCAGTAATGTTTTATATCTGCAGAATCTTTTCATTGCAACAATGGATAAATATTCTATTTTGTGATATTAACCTCAAAAAAACATATATACAATTATAATAAAATAAGGAGATTAAGATGACATCCATTCCAAAGACTCAATTTGAAGACCTGGCCCTGGTCAGGCAGGGTAAAGTCAGGGATATATTTGACACGGGAGAATCCCTGTTAATGGTTACAACAGACAGGCTTTCTGCTTTTGATGTTGTACTGCCGGATATTATCCCGGATAAGGGAAAGGTTTTAAATCAGATTTCTGTGTTCTGGTTTAAACGAATGGAAAGTATTGTAAAAAATCATATTATAACAACCCATGTAAATGAATATCCTGAAGCATTTAAACCCCATGCAGATGCTTTGGATAAACGAAGTATGCTTGTAAAAAAAGCTGAGCCTCTTACCATTGAATGCATTGTAAGAGGCTACATAACAGGATCTGGCTGGAGTTCTTATCAAAAAGAAGGCCATGTATGCGGGATAACATTACCCAAAGGGTTGAAAGAATCGGACAAACTTGAAAATCCGCTTTTTACACCTTCTACCAAAGCTGAAATCGGTGATCATGATATTAATATCAGTTTTGATGAGGCAGTAAAACTGATCGGCCACGAAAAAGCGAATAAATTAAGAAATTTAAGTCTTGCAATATACAACAAAGGCGCTGAATATGCCTTGTCAAAAGGTATTATCATTGCCGATACAAAATTTGAATTTGGTATGCTGGACGGAGAAATTATACTTATAGATGAGATCCTTACCCCGGATTCATCCCGATTCTGGCCTTTAAGCGAATATGAACCCGGAAGAAGCCAGAACAGTTTTGACAAACAATATGTCAGGGACTGGTTGACTGCTTCAGGCTGGGATAAAAAAAGCCCGGGACCAAAGCTTCCCCAGGAAGTCATTGACAGGACATCCAATACATACAAAGAAATTTATACCCGCCTGACAGGTGAAAATGTCTGATTGTTTGTGCGAAATAAATATAAGTGATATCAATCTGACAGATGAAAGGTATAAGATTTCATTTTCAGACAAGGATATTTGCTTTCTTGCTCGATCTTTTAAGGAAACAGGCCTGATTTACCCTCCCATAGTCAGGCCTGTAAACAATACATTTATTATCGTTTCAGGATTTAACAGAATCAGAGCCCATATTCACAATAATCAGGTACACGATAACGAAACAAAAATAGTTGTATATAAAACAAAGCCTGATACAACAGACTATCAATGCCTTTTAAAATCTATAGCATCGCTTGCTTTTCAAAAACAGTTAACCATTGCTGAACTTATAATATGTACAAGACGTCTATATCAATTTTTGGATAAACAACAGATTGCAGAAAAATCACCCGCTATCTTTAACACAGAGCTTGCTGAAAGCTTTGTAGGAGATTTATTAACCATTGGTGGTTTGTCTGATACTGCTATGGAATTAATTCATACAGGTAATCTATCCTTTAAGTCGGCCAAAAGAATTTCTCTTTTTGAAAAAGAGTCCATAAAAGTTTTTTTAGATGTTTTTTCAAAAATTCATGCATCTCAGAGCAAACAACTTGAAATCATACTATATATAATGGAAATTGCCGCCAGAGACCTCATTAAACCTAAAGCGCTTTTAAAGAATCAAGAAATACAGGATATTCTTTCTGATGAAAAAAAAGAGCCTGGATTAAAAACCGAAGATTTGCGAGCCTATCTTTTTGAACAGAGATTCCCAACGGTTTTAAAATACCGTCAAATGGTCAGGGAAAAAATCACATCTATAAAATTTGGAAACCGCATCAAAATTTCTCCCCCGGAAAACTTTGACAGCCAGACCTATTCCATCTCTTTTACAGCCAAAAATTATAAAGAGTTTTTTGCAAATGTTCAAAACCTTAATGCCGGCCTGGAAAACAAAGAATTAAAAGAAATTTTCAACCCATGAAAATTGATACTCTTTTTATTGATAAAGCTGTTCCCAGGGATTTTGAGATCGATTATATCATTTCCAGGGTCAGTGCAGATCCTGAAGTTGTAGAAAACACAAAAACTATCTATGACTTTATCAATGATGCTGATGATCCAATTTTAAAGTCCAAAAAAACACTCTATATTACCCGGAACAAGGGGGCTGTTATCAAGGCATGTCCTGGAACCGCTTTTTATACCTGTTGTGATTATACCATTCTTCATACAGGCACATTCTGCACAATGGATTGTTCATATTGCATTCTTCAGGCATATTTTCATCCCCCTGTTCTGCAATATTTCTCAGGTCTCAAAACACTCGGCAACACCCTTGAAAATAGCTTCACCCAGAATAAAATATTTAGAATCGGGACAGGAGAATATACAGACTCCCTTATCTGGGAAAAAATAAGTCTTCAGCCAAAATTTCTTGTTGAAACATTTGCAAAGCAAAACAATAGCCTTTTGGAGCTTAAGACCAAAACTATTAATATTGAATCCTTACTTCCCCTTGATCATAATGAAAAAACTATTATTGCCTGGTCATTGAATACCCCGGAGATAATTAGTTCCGAAGAAAAGGGAACAGCCTCCCTTACAGCCCGTCTTGAGGCGGCAAGGCTTGTAGAGTCAAAGGGATACAAACTTGCCTTTCATTTTGACCCCATGGTGATTTATCCGGAATGCGAAATTCAATATAAAAAAGTGGTACAACAGATTTTTGAATATGTCCGCCCGGAAAGTATTGTATGGATCAGCATTGGTACGTTTAGATTCATGCCCAAACTAAAGCAGATTATTGAAAAAAGATTCAAACATTCAACCATCCCTTATGGAGAATTTATTCTTGGACTTGATAATAAAATGCGATATTTCAAACCGTTAAGAATAGAAATTTACAAGAAAATTATTTCATGCATAAAAGAATATGCCCCTGGTCTGATGGTCTATTTTTGCATGGAAGACGAAGAAGTCTGGGAAAAATGTATGGGGTTTTTCCCAAAAAAAGAGGGAGAGCTTGGACATCTTTTAGATAAAAGTGCGGTGACCCATTGCAGTTTAAATTCTAAATTGCTGTAAACAAGAAGGTTTTATGAAAATTGCCTTGATCGTCAATCCATACGCGGGTGGGAAAAAGAGTGAAAAACTGCTATCTTTGATTGAAAAAAAACTGTCATTCCATAACATTGACTATATCACTTATATTTCCCTTCATCATGAACATTGCCTAAAGATTGCTGCTGAACTCAAAATAGATCAATATGATGCTATTGTTTCTATGGGTGGGGATGGAACCAATTTCCATGTTTTAAACGGCCTTCTTTCTGCTTTTAAACCTGAACAAATTCCACCTCTGGGTATTATTCCTGTTGGCTCAGGAAATTCTTTTGCCATGGATCTGAATTTATATGATTTTGAGGATGGCATAAGATCAATTGTTAAAAATACACCAAGATGGATAGATGTCTGTTCTTTTACACAAGCCAAAAAAAAAATTTATTTTGTGAACCTGACCGGATTGGGGTTTGTCACGGATGTGGCAAAAACAGCTCAAAAATTCAAATTTTTCAAAGATTTTTCATATATCATCGGTGTCTTTTACAGAACTATCAATCTTTCTTTTCATTATATGGAACTTGAAATTGACGGGAAAATAATATCAGGAAAAAATTGTTTTGTTGAGTTTTGTAATTCACGCTATACTGGCGGGAATATGATGATGGCTCCTGATGCAAAAATTGATGATGGTTTCATGGATATTATTGTTGCAGGAAAAATGTCCCGGACAAGCCTTTTGGCAACCTTGCCAAAAATATTTAAAGGGACTCATATAAAACACCCTGCAGTCAGTTCTTTTAAAGCGAAAAAAGCGACCATTAAAACATGGCCGGATAAAACCCTATTGCCCGATGGTGAAATATTGGGTGTCACACCAGCAACTATAATGGTACACCATAAAATGATCAGGTATCTAAATTGAAACACGTATTATCAATATGGTTATGGTGTATTGGCAGCCTCTTTTTTTTCTTTTCTTTTTTTATTCTTGCTTTCTGCATGTTTTTATTTCCCCCAAAAACGACATTCAAAATTATCAGATTTTTATTTAATATTTTAATCCGGTTAATGGGTATAAAACTTGTGGTGAGTGGCAAAGAATACATTCAGCCGGATAAACCTTACCTTATCATGGGAAATCATCAAAGTCTTTTTGATATCTTTGTTATTCCGGCGGCCATTCCTATCTGCTTTGTCGGGGTGGAGGCGGCCTATCATTTTTCTGTGCCTGTGTGGGGATATCTGATTCGTAAATGGGGATGCATCCCCATAGAAAGAAACAATTTGAAAAGGGCTGTCTTAAGCCTTGAAACAGCAAAAAAAACACTCTTGTCCGGAATGAACATTGGCATACTGCCTGAAGGGCACAGGACGCTCACAGGAAAACTTGGATCCTTTAAAAAAGGACCGTTTTATCTGGCCAAAGGCGCCCAAGCAGATATTCTGCCCTTTGGCATAAATGGTCTGTTTAATTACAATCCAAAAGGCAGCGTAATTTTAACCCCGGGAAAGGTAAAACTAAGTATAGGCAAACCGATTCCCTATAGTAGTTTTAAAGATTTATCTGTAGACGAATTAAGAAAATTAACCTTTGATAGGATCTGCACTTTAAGCCGGCAATTTTAAGTATAGGATAAAACCGGTTTAAGCCTATAATAAAGCCTGGCAGTTGAAAAATATTTCCTCAACTGCCAGGCTTTGATTTGTCAATTATAGGGCGGTTTGTTTATTTGTTCTCTTCTTTTTCCGCATTTACCCGGTCAATGATTTTTTTTGCCAGATCTCCCGGGATTTCATCATATTGCTCAAATTCCATGGTAAAGGCTCCTCTTCCACCTGTCATAGAACTTAAATCCGGGGCATACCGAAGTATTTCAGCCATGGGAACCAGGGCATTTATGATCTGTTTATCGTCTTCAGAATCCATCCCAATAACCCTGCCACGCCGTGAATTTAAATCACCCATAATATCACCTGTACTATCATCCGGAACTTTTACAGCAATCTTCATGACCGGTTCAAGTAACACAGCTTTTGCATCAACAGCAGCCTTTTTAAAGGCAATACTTCCTGCCATTTTAAATGCCATTTCCGAGGAGTCAACAGAATGATAAGATCCAAAGTCTACTGTTACCCTGAAATCCACACAGGGAAATCCTGCCAGAATACCTGATTTGGATGCCTCCCTGACCCCTGCTTCAACTGCCGGGATATAGTTTTTAGGGATAACTCCGCCAACAATTTTATCAACAAACTCAAATCCTGAACTTTTGGGAAGGGGTTCAAGAACAATCCAGCAGTCACCATATTGACCATGGCCCCCGGATTGTTTTTTATGTTTACCTTGAACACGGATTTTTTTCTTAAAGGTTTCTCGGTACGCCACCTTTGGTGTCTCAATGTCCATTCCCACATTAAATTTTCTTAGAATTTTTTCAGCGGTCACCTCAATATGTACCAGTCCTCTGCCAGAAAGAATGCTCTGCCGGGTTTCGTCATTCCGATGAAGTTTAAGTCCGGTATCTTCCTCAAGAATTTTTCTGACGGCTTCATGAATTTTATCTTCATCATTCTTTGATTTGGGTGAAATGGCAAAGGAGATGACAGGTGGCATGGGTCTGGGTGCTGGAATCTGGATATCTTTTCCGCCTGTCAGTGTATCACCGGTCAGCGTATTTTTGAGTTTTGACACAGCAACAATAGATCCTGGAAGGGCAGTTGTAATGGATTTTTGCTCTTTTCCTGCAATCTCAAGAAGTTGAGAAAATCTTTCTTTTGTATCTTTTGTTGTATTAACAATATTGCCTTCTTTTCCAAGGGTTCCTGAAATCACTCTAAACAAGGAAAGTCTGCCTGCATATGGATCAATGATCGTGTTGAAAACAAGTCCGCAGAATTCTGCATCCGGATCAGGAGAAATAATAACATCCTCACCTTTGGCATCTTTTGCTACCCAGTCACCCCGGTCAAGGGGAGATGGCATATAATCATTGATAAGATCAGAAATAATATCAATGCCGATCATTTTTGTGGCGGAACAACAAATGGCAGGATAAAACCGGGCATCCAGAATACCCTGTCTGAATGTTGCTTTGAGCTCATTTTCAGTAATTTCTTCGCCTTCTAAATATTTTTCAAGAAGCTCATCATCGAGTTCAGCCACATTTTCGATAAATTCTTCTTTTGCCATTTCAATATCTTCCGACATATCAGAAGGAATATCTATTTTGCTTGATTTTCCGTTGGCATCAAATTCAAAGGCCGTGCCTGAAATAATATTTACAAACCCTTTAAAGTTATTTTCAGAACCAATTGGGTAACAAATGGGAAGCACCTTTTTTTTAAGTGCTGATTTGCAGGCCTCAATGCAGGTTGAAAAATCTGCTCTTTCACGGTCCAGTTTATTCACAATGACAAACCCGGGCAAATTATATTCCAATGCACTGGTTGCAGCTTCTTCGGTCATGGCAGAAGGACCTCCGACTCCATCAATAACAAATGCCATGCAGTCTGCAACAGGAAAGCATGTTTTAGCAGCAGAGAAAAAGTTCTGATCACCAGGAGTATCCAACAACGTAATTGTATGTTTATTATGTGTGTACTTAATAAAAGAGGTATTAATACTCTGCTGTTTTCTGGTTTCTTCCGGCTGAAAATCCATTACAGTATTTCCTTCTTCAACTTTTCCAAGCCGGCTAATAACGCCGGCCTTAAATAGCATAGCCTCAGCAAGAGTTGTCTTGCCCGCACCTCCATGTCCAGCCAAAGCCGCATTTCTCATGGTTTTAATTTCTTCGCTCATTACTGCTCCTTATAAACAATTAATAAAAAGTTATATTTAAATAATAGAATTTAAATAAAATTCATAGTGTTAATTTAAATTTTCTTTAAAATTTAAGGATATAATGTATTCTTTATTTCCTTTAGGGCCTGAAATAGGGGAGGGTACGACCTGATTTACCAGATATCCACGCTCTTTAAAAAACATTTTCAAATCTTTAATCACTAATTTTCTAATTTCAGGATCCTTTACAACACCCCCCTTGCCAACATTTTGTTTTCCTGCTTCAAATTGAGGTTTAATCAACGCCAGAACCAGCGTATCATCTCTCATAAATTTTTCAGCAGCCGGTATAACGACCTTTAAAGAGATAAAAGAGGTATCTGCTACAACTACATCCATTTTTTCATTAATCACTTCATAGGACAATTGTCGAATATTGGTCCTTTCAATAACCTTTACCCTCACGTCCTGCCTTAAAGTCCAGTGAAACTGCCCATATCCAACATCAACCGCATATACTTTAGCAGCCCCATATTGAAGCAGACAATCAGTAAACCCACCGGTTGAAGCACCAATATCAAGGCATGTCAACCCTTTTACCGATACTGGAATGTTTTTTAATGCAGCTTCAAGCTTGAGTCCCCCTCGGCTGACAAATGGATTGTCATCCTGTTTTACAATGACAGCTGCATCATCGGCAATCAATGTTCCAGGTTTGTCCACAGGGTAATCATTCACCAATACTTTGCCTGCCATAATGAGCGCTTTTGCCCGGTGACGTGATTTTACCAAACCCTTATCAACGACAAAGGCATCAAGTCGGGTTTTATTTTTCAAGCCTTTATTCAATTGTTTTGCCATGTAAGTCTATAGCTGCCGTTACAATTGCATCGCTGTCTATTTCATAATCTTTTCTTAAAATATTCTGGGGGCCATGCTCGACAAATATATTTTTAATACCAATTCTTTTCAGAAAAAATCCTGTCACGCCTTTATCTGCTAACATCTCCAGAACGGCAGATCCAAATCCGCCATCAAGAACATGCTCTTCAACGATGATAATTTTTTTAATTTTTATTGATAATTCAACAATCAGATCTGAATCAAGGGGCTTTACAAATCTTGCATTGATGATCGTTGCAAAAATACCCTGTTCCTTAAGACATGTATTTGCCTTTATGGCCTCAGCAACAGAATTTCCTATGGCAATAATTAATAGATCGTCACCTTGATTTATTACTTGAGCTTTTCCAATTTCCAAAGGTTCTGGATTCTCATCAAGTTGAACTCCAACTCCAAGATCCCTTGAATATCTTAAAGCTATGGGTCCGTCATGCTGGACGGCAGTAACAAGCATTCTTGCCAGTTCATTTTCATCCTTTGGTGCCATAATTGTCATGTTTGGCATGCAGCGAAGATATGAAAAATCAAAAAGGCCATGATGCGTGGGCCCGTCCTCTCCTACAATACCGCCCCTGTCAATGGCAAATACAACGGGATGGGCATCAATACAGACATCGTGAAGGATCTGATCAAAGGCTCTTTGCAAAAAGGTGGAATAAATGGCAACAACGGGTTTTAAGCCTTTGGATGCAAGCCCTGCAGAAAAAGTGACGGCGTGCTGTTCTGCAATACCAACATCAAAAAACCTTTCTGGATATTGTTTGGAAAATTCTATTAATCCGGTTCCCTCTGGCATGGCAGCCGTAACTGCAACAATTTTTTCATTGGTTTTGGCAAGTTTGACCATTTGAGTGCCAAACACTTGGGTATACGTTGGAATCCCATTAGGTTTCTTATTAGTCTTTCCTGTATCAATGGCAAATGATCCAACACCATGAAAATAGATTGGATTTTTTTCTGCAGGTTCATATCCTTTTCCTTTTATAGTCGTAACATGCAAAAGAATCGGATCTTTTGGATTTTTAATATTTTTTAGAATATCGATCAAATGGTCTAAATTATGTCCGTCAATGGGTCCGAAGTAATCAAAATTAAAGGCTTCAAATAACATACCCGGTGTAACAAATGTTTTAAAGGATTCTTCAGACCGTTTGGCAATATTATAAATATCATGACCGATTTTAGGCAGAGATTTTAAAAATGCACCAAATCGATTTCTCATGGACTGAAGATATTTAGCAGAAAAAGTCCGGCTTAATAAAGAAGACAGGGCACCCACATTGGCTGAGATGGACATGTCGTTATCATTTAAAATGACAATAAGGTTTTGTTTTGAATCCCCGGTCTGGTTCAATCCTTCATAGGCAAGTCCCGCAGTCAGGGAACCGTCTCCGATAACGGAAATAACATCAGATTCATCCTTATTTAAATATTTAGCACAACAGATCCCAAGGCCGGCGGAAATAGAGGTCGAGGAATGCCCCACAGTGAACCCGTCATAGGGGCTCTCTTTAATCTTTGAGAATCCTGATATCCCTTTATACTGACGAAGACTGTCAAAGGTGTCATTTCTACCGGTTATTAATTTATGGGCATAAGACTGATGTCCGACATCCCATATCAATGTATCCTCTGGCAGGTCAAAAACATAGTGGATAGCAAGTGTCAACTCTACCGCACCCAGACTTGAAGCAAGATGTCCGCCGTTTTTAGAGACAACATCAATAATTCTTTGACGAATTTGACTGGCTAAAAGTTTAAGCTCTTTTCTTGAAAGCTCTTTTATGTTTTTTGAGGTATTTATTTGTTCAAGAAGGTTCAAAATTTATCAACCTTTATTATTTAATGGTCTCTGTTAATAATATAATTAGCAATCGCTCTTAAAGGTGTTGCTTTTTCATCGAATTCCCAAATCGCTTCAATGGCTGTATCAATAAGATTTTTTGCATATTTTTTTGACTCATCAAGGCCAATAATTCCAGGAAACGTCATTTTTTCATTTAATGTATCAGACCCGGCAGCCTTTCCCATTATTTGTGGATCACCTTCAATATTCAAAATATCGTCCACGACCTGAAATGCCAGGCCGATTTTATCTGCATAAACAATCAGTTTGTCAATGGTTCTTAAATCAGACCCGACACTTAAGGCACCAGCTTCAACACTGACGGTGATCATTTTGCCTGTTTTAAGTGCATGTATTTTTTTAAGATGGTCTAAGGCGTTATTTTGTTTTGATTGAAAAGACTGCATATCCAGCATTTGTCCTTCAACCATTCCTTGAATCCCGGCTGCCTGTGAGATTTTCGAAATCAATTTAATCCTTGTTTCATAGTCAGGATATATATCAAAAACCTGTTCCGGATTAGAAATGACATTAAATGCGTGTGTCAATAAAGCGTCTCCTGCCAGGATGGCGGTGGGTTCAGAAAATTTCTTGTGGCAGGTCGGCAATCCACGCCGCAAATCATCATTATCCATGGCCGGCAAATCATCATGAATCAAGGAATAGGTATGGATCATTTCAATGGCACAGCAAGCGGGTAGGGTAATCAAAAAATCTTTTCCACAAGCCTGGGCCGTAGCTATTGACAGGATGGGCCTCAATCTTTTCCCTCCTGCCATAAGAGAATGTTCCATGGCCATAATCAGTTCATGTCTTTTATCATACTGATGAAGAATCAATTTCAGATACTGGTTAACAAGGGCTTGTTTTTCTATTAAATATTGTGGCAAATTAAAATTCATATTATTCATCTTCAAATGGTAGTTCTTTCACGCTCCCATCATTGTCTTTTGTAATCAAGGATATTCTTTTCTCGGTTTTATCCAAAAGGTCGAGGCAATATTTAGATTGTTGCATCCCTGATTCATATTTTTTGACTGCATCTTCAAGACAAAGATCCCCAGACTCCATTTGTCTTACAATCTCTTCAAGCTCTTTTAAAGCTGTTTCAAATGTTTTTTTTTTAACCATTTATTTTTTCCACCCTTGTAATTAATCGTCCTTTTGAAAAGACAACCTCTATTAGATCATTTATTCTTACATCCCTTGAATTTATAATCATAGTCTTATCTGAAACAAATCTTGAAATACTGTATCCTCTTTTCAAAACTGCTTCTGGATTCAGCGCCTGCAATTTGGACTTAAGTTCTAAATGAATTGTTTTTATCTCTTGAATTTTTATTTGAAAATTATGTGTTAAAGATTTAGAAAGTGTTTTTACGTATTGTCGGTGATCTAAAATCTTTTTCACAGGCTTCCTTGTGTGGAGGACTTCTGACAACCAGTGACATTTTTCCTTATTATATTGTACATAATGTTTCATCATGTTTATTAATCTTGCTTCATACTCTTCAAGTTTGAATCGAAAATCATAAACAACTATCTCAGGACTTTTTAATCTTGTACTTAAATGAATAATAGTCTGGTTAAGTGTTTGAATTTTCTTTTTTAAAGATCTATTCAGGCTTTCCTGTAATTCTGAAATTCTTTGAACCAGATAATTTTTATCCGGCAGTGCAAGCTCAGCTGCAGCCGAGGGTGTTGGTGCTCTGAGATCGGCAACAAAATCAGCTATGGTAAAATCTGTCTCATGGCCAACTCCTGTAATAATGGGTATAGTTGATTTAAAAATAGCTTTTGCCACTATCTCTGAATTAAATGCGCTAAGATCTTCCAAAGAACCGCCACCCCGGGCAAGTATAATTAAATCAGATTTTAAACGTTGATTAACAAGGTTTACGGCACCACTAATTTCAATTTCCGATCCATATCCCTGGACTTTAACCGGCAGGATTTCAAGACAGCAATTTGGGAATCGTCTTTTGGCAACATTGATAATATCTTGTACAGCAGCACCGGTCCCTGAAGAAATAACACTGATTATAGAAGGTAAAAACGGAATTGGTTTTTTGTGAGATTCATCAAAAAAACCTTTATCAGATAATTTTTTTTTAAGCTGTTCAAAAGCCACTTGCATTGAACCTGCACCTTCTGGCTCCAAATGTTCGAAAATGAGTTGGTAAGATCCTCTGGGTTCGTATAAGGACAGCCTTGCCATCCCGACAATTTTCATCCCATTTTCAGGCTCAAATTTTAATTTACTTTTTTGATTTTTAAACATCACGGCGCTGATAACTGCCTGTTGGTCCTTTAATGTAAAATAAGAATGGCCTGAGGCAGGAACGCTATAGTTGGAAATTTCACCGGTCACCCAGATAAAGGGATAGGTTTCTTCTAAAAGGAATTTAATTTCCTTTGTTAATTTAGAAACAGTGTAAATATGTTTGATTATTTTTTCTGTCATTATTATCCATTACGTGAGCAATCCCCACAAAATTAACAAATATAAAACAAAGGCGATATTTTAACAATAAAATTTTAAAAAAAAGTTTCCGGCAGCAAATATACTTTGAAAAATATTTTTGATCGGAATTTATATATTTCCCTAAGGTCTGATAATATATATTATGTAAACTTTCTAAAATATAGGCTAAAACCAGCTAATAATCGACACATAACTAAATTGTAATCTTGTAATTTCCCCCTTTCGTGTTATATTAGGCTTTAAAAAATAATTTATTTGGAGGAAAACAAAATGGAATCAGCATCATCTTTTTCACAAAATGCAGTGCTTGTAAAAACAAATTCATTTATTCGAAGCGTATATAATTGGATGGCTATCGCGCTATCTCTTACCGGTCTGACTGCCTACTATGTCTCTCATAATGAGACTATGGCCCAACTCATATATGGAACCCCTGGCTTAATGATGGTATTGATCTTTGCAACCCTTGGATTTGTATTTTTTTTAAGCGCAAGGATTCAAAAAATTAAGGCTACGACAGCTACAGCTTTGTTTACCATTTATTCAATCTTAAATGGAATTACGCTATCCTTTATTTTTATGGTTTATACTTCCACATCAATTGTATCTACATTTATGATTTGCTCGGTAACATTTCTTTGCTGCAGTGTTTATGGAATGGTTACCAAAAAAGATCTGACATCTCTTGGCGGGTTCATGTTCATGGGTCTTATTGGAATCGTTATCGCTTCTGTCGTAAATATATTTTTACAGAGTTCAGGCATGCAGATGATCATTTCCTATGTGGGTGTTGTGGTATTTATAGGTCTTACTGCCTACGATACTCAAAAACTAAAAACCATGGCAGTTACGCTGCCAAATAACGCAACCGGCGCCATGGTTCGAAAAGGTGCTTTAATGGGTGCACTTACCCTATATCTTGACTTTATTAATCTTTTTATCATGATGCTTTATATTTTTGGAGGCCGCAAAGACTAAAAAGTGAAATAGGCGATTTTCTGTTAGTCACTATAGATATGTGAGGGATAGTGGTATATCTTACCTTATCCCTTACAACTCATCTTTTATAACAGCTTTGATACTGTCACAAATAGAAATACAATATTGATCAATCAAACCCTGATCCGGACCTTCCACCATGACCCGGAGCAAGGGTTGAGTTCCGGAATAACGGATCAACACCCGGCCCTTGCCATCAAGTTTGTGTTCAACAGCTTTAATTGTATCCACAATCAATTTATTTTCCATTAAATCCTGGCACGATTTCGGTACCTCCACATTTTTCAGCACCTGGGGATAGACAGTCATAACAGCCGCAAGGCTGGATAAAGACTCTTTTGTTTCTATCATTACCTCAAGAAGCTTTAATGCTGAAAGCATGCCATCTCCGGTTGTATGTGCATCTAAAAAAATGATATGCCCGGAATCCTCACCACCTATAACAGCGCCGGATTTCTTCATTTGCTCAAGAACTTTTCGATCTCCGACATCAGATTTAATATGTTGAATCCCAACACTATCAAGCATCTTACTTAAACCAATATTACTCATAATTGTGCTTACAACTATATTTTTGCTTAATTCCCCTCTTTGGTTTGCAAATTTTGCACAGATAGCCAGAATCCTGTCTCCTGTAATCTCGTTACCTTTTTCATCAACAGCAATCAACCTGTCCGCATCCCCATCAAAAGCAATACCAATATCTGCTTTGTCCAGGAGTACCCTTCTTTGCAATTCATTTGTATGCTGTGATCCGCAGGCCTTATTGATATTTTTTCCATCAGGACAATCAAATAAAAATTGAGCGTCAAACAATGTATCATTAAACACCTGATGACTGATCTCTGATGCTGCCCCATTTGAGCAGTCAATAATTAATTTTAATTTTCTATTAGGTTTCCTTAAAGGAAACTTTGTCAGCAAGAAGTCCGCATACTTTTTCAAACTATCTGAAATAACTGCTATTTTTCCCACTTTTCCCTGTGGAACATTATCTGAATTAAGGATATAGTCTTCAATCTTATCTTCCTGTTTATCGGAAAGTTTTTCACCGCCCGCCTTAAAAATCTTAATTCCATTATCCTGATAGGGGTTATGGGAGGCAGATATAACAATTCCAGCACCTGCGTTTTTAACAATAGAACATAGATATGCCACCCCGGGTGTTGGTATAACACCGGCCAGCAATACATCAACACCTGTCGAAGCAACACCTGCAGCAAGGGCGGACTCCAGCATATCTCCTGAAATCCGGGTGTCCTTCCCAATAATTACAGCAGCATGTCCATTCTCTTTTGTAAAAAATCCAATGCCCTGCCCTGTTTTCAATGCAACTTCACAGGTTATGGGGTAGGTGTTTGCAAGACCTCTGATACCATCTGTCCCAAAAAGTATTCCCATTCATCATTCCTGTTAGATTAATAATTTATTAATTATTGTTTGTTCAATATTAAACAACCATTGAATACCCTTTTTGCATTCATCTATTTCCATGCTTTGAATAAGTTTTATATATTTTTTTCCAATTCGTTCTATTTTTTTTTCGACTACGCGAATAAATTTTTCACTCTCCTTATTTAAATTATTTTTTTCAAGGGAAGTTTTAAAAATTTCTTCAGCCAGTTTAAATTTATCAATTACTTTTTCGTGAATTAAAATAGCTGTTGATTTTTTATCCTTTGTTTTTGAAAGCAAAATTTCTTTTGACAGATTTAATTTTTCACAAAAAATTTTTAACCGATAAATTCTTTCTTTAATACAAAGATCCAGATTATCCTGCATGCCTTTGATTAAGCCTCGAGAAAAATCATCATAAGCAAAAAGAGGTCGTATGTTTCTATACCATGCTTTTAAGGAAATAAGCCCGGCTATATAATAAATATTGTTATTAAAAATATGAGGCACATTTTTATAAACATAAAATTGTCTTGGAAGGGACACATCCTTGAAACTGCCTCCAAATAAAACCCGGTCATTGTTTAATTCATTTTTCCGGATAATGGATCCAGCCGCTGTAATGCAGCCATATCCTATCCTGACAGGTCCGACAAGGCCGCCCTGCCCCCCTAAAAAAATCGATTTGGACTTCAACATCACACCCTGATGAACATTTCCCATCATGGAGGGTGTGGCCTTATCCTGGTTTGGTGTATAATTAAAATGAATAAAGGAAGAGCCGACTTCAGAATGATCTTTACGGCTTGTGCCTCCAGCCATAAAACAATCGCAAAGATTAATCAGGCTACCTAATGTTACAAAGGGGAATAAAATCGTCTGTTTGAGTCCCACTGTATGGGCTGCATTAGATTCTTCTTCAAATATGGTGCCTTCTCTTACCTGGGCTCCGGAACCAAATGAATTATCACCGGCAAAAACAGCTTCCTTAAAAAACCCGCCCTTTAATTTTGTATTTTCGCCAAGCAAAGTATTCTCAAGACTTACCGGAGCTTCATATCCGATTTGCGATCCCCTCATAATCAGAGTGTTTTCTCCCATGATTTTGGACCCTGTATAAATCGTAACATTCTCACCTGAGATCCTGTCGGGATCAACATCTTCTGAAATATATACTGAGTCAGGGTTAGGGATTCTCACCCCTTTTTTTATAAGCACTTTAATAATATTATTTTCCATAAAGATATAAATAATTGTCTAGGGGTTAAATTGTCAAGATATTTTCTTAATCCTTTTCCTAATCAGGCCTTGACCGGAATAATTGGTTTACGTATGATAGCTAAAGCTTTCCGGCAATTCTTATTTCAATGGGGGATGACCATGGGTCAGAAAATATTCAACCTTAGCAATCATCAGGCCTTTCAAAAGTTAAAGCCACTTTCAAAATCCTTTAAGGACAAAAACCATCATTTAAAAAACCTGATTCAAACTAAAAATAGATTTAAAGATTTTTCAATTCAAAAGCATGGATTTTCCTATGATTTTTCAAAACAACGATTAGATAAAACCATTTTAAAAGAATTATTTGAGCTTGCCAGACAAGCAGGAGCAAAAGAAACCTTTTCTCAAATGGTTTCCGGTAAAATTGTCAATGCAACGGAAAATAGATCAGCTCTTCACACAGCTGCTAGAGATTTTACCCAGGATCAAATTTTAGTAAATGATATGGATGTAATTTTTGAAATTAATAAGGTGAATAAAGAAATTAAAAATTTTACTGAAAAGATCCACAAAAAAAAAATAAAAGGGGCTACAGGAAAATCTTTTACCGATGCGGTTGTTATTGGCATTGGCGGCTCTTATCTTGGGTGTGAGTTTGTTTATACTGCATTGAAACATGGTATTGAACCCCTTATTGATCTTCATTTTTTGCCCAACGTGGATATTGACAATTTTGGACAAATCATAAAAACCATAAATCCTGAGACCTGCCTTTGGATCATTATTTCAAAATCCTATACCACAATAGAAACCATGGCCAACCTTAACCAGGCGCTCTTGTTTTTAAAGAGCAACAATCTTGATCCTGCAAACCATCTTGTGACAGTGACGGCCAAAGGCAGTCCTGGTGATGATCCCACAAATTCAAGCTTAGGTTCTTTTCATATGTTTGATTTTATTGGGGGAAGATACTCAGTGACTTCTGCCGTTGGAGGAGTTCCTTTAAGCCTTGCCTTTGGTTTTGATAATTTTCACCGGTTTTTAAAAGGCTGCCATACAATGGATTTACATGCCTTGAATGCCCCTGAAGAAAACAACATTCCTTTGATAGCAGCTTTAATCAATATCTGGAATTCCAATTTCCTGGATTATCCTGCCCTGGCGATTATTCCCTATTGCACCGCCCTTTCCAATCTTTGCCCCCATGTGCAACAATTATATATGGAAAGTCTTGGCAAAGGAGTCACATCTGCCGGTAAAAGTACAAACCATAGAACCGGGGTAATCATTTTTGGTGAACCTGGAACAAATGCCCAGCATTCATTTTTTCAGCTTGCCCATCAAGGCAGTCCATTTCCCATTGAATTTATTGGTGTGGCAACCCCGGTTTACAATAAAAGCCAGGCAACATCAAAAGGTGTTTATAATCATCAGGAATTATGGGCCAATATGATTGCCCAGGCCATGGGCCTGGCAAAGGGAAAGGATGATGATAACAATGCAAAATATTTTCCAGGAAACAGGCCGTCTTCCACCATTGTCATAAATGACCTGACACCTGAGAGCATTGGGATGCTGCTGGCTTTTTATGAAGCACGGACTGTATACGAGGGATTTATTTTAGGTTTAAACCCTTTTGATCAATTCGGTGTTGAACTGGGGAAAGTGCTTGCCACCGATATCAGGGATCAAATAAAAAGAAAAAATATTGATAAAACTTATGATTTCACCTCCCTTGATACTGCAACAAAATTTTATCTTGATATCCTGTTTAAAGGATCATTATAAAAACTTATAAATTACGCTTCCCCAGGTAAGGCCGGCCCCAAGACCAGTAAAAAGAACGACATCACCGGATTTGCCAATTAGTCCCTGTTCCATTGCCTCATGAAGGGCAATGGGAATACTTGCTGCTGTTGTGTTTCCATATTTTTGAATATTATGAAATATTTTATTATCATCTAATTTTAAAAATTGTCCAAGGGCTTGATTAATTCTCATATTTGCCTGGTGTGGGATAATCAGATCAATTTCATCAAGACTGATTTGCGCTTTTTCAAGAGATTCCTTTATTACCTTAGGCAGCATTCTAACCGCTTTTTTAAATATGGCCGGGCCATCCATGACAGGAAAATATCTTGGATCATCAAGGGATATATCTCTGGGCAACCGAATCGGAAGTCGTGAGGCAGGCAGTTCAGTCATTAAAGCGGAAGCCAAATTGCCATCTGCGTGAAGAGCTGAAGATAATACGCCAGCTTGTTTGTCCGTTTCAACACCTTCAATGCACACAGCTGCTGCCCCATCACCGAATATAACGGTAATATCCCGCCCCCTGGTTGTTTTATCAAGGCCGGATGAATGGACTTCTCCCCCCACCAGAAGAATTTTGCTGGCAAGGCCTGATTTTATATAGGCATCTGCAGTAGCAAGACCATAAAGAAATCCCGTGCACTGCTGCCGGATATCCAGAGCAGGCGTTGAATCAAGTCCCAGCTTTGCCTGTAGCAGACACCCAGACCCTGGAAACATAATATCCGGGCTAAGGGTTGCAAATATTATAAAATCAAGATCCTGTGCCGTCCAACCAGCATTTTCCAAAGCGATTTTGGAAGCCTCAAACCCCAGGTCCGAGGCACCGGTTTCCCCATCGATCCAATATCTTTGCTCAATACCAGTCCTTTGTTTTATCCATTCATCGGAAGTGTCTATCATTTTTTCAAGGTCATGGTTGGTAATAACATTGGGTGGTACAAACATCCCAGTACTTTTTATGATGCTTTTCTTCATTGAGCTTTCCTTGTCCATGAATTATCATATTGATAAATTTTCAATCCTGCTATACTATGCACGCCTTATAGTAAAAATTTTTGAATTTGGCAAGAACCTTAAATAAATTAACAACTAACATTGAGTTTAACTAATTGTTAACACAGGTTATTATACTTATTCTTGGTCTGGTCCTGCTTGGTATCGGATCCACCCTACTTGTAGTAGGGGCGGCATCAACAGCCATCATGTTTGCTGTCAGACCTGTGATTGTCGGCCTGACCATCGTCTCCTTTGCCACTTCTGCACCGGAATTACTGGTCAGCCTTGTTGCAGCAGTTAAAGGATCAGGCGGGATATCCATTGGAAATATACTGGGCAGCAATGTCATCAACATAGCCCTTGTGTTGGGGATCAGTGCGGCTATAAAACCTATTGTGATAAACAAACAGATCATCACAATTGAAATCCCATACATGTTTTTTATCTCCTTGATATTCTGGCTACTCTGTCTGGATTCAAATATTGGACGTATGGATGGGATTATTTTATTATTTTTATTAATTATTTTTTTAATTTATAGCGTTGCCACTGCAAAGGATAAAAACAACCATACTCACACTGGCAAACCATCTTTTTTTAAAATTTCAAAAAATATTTTTTTCATCATCATCGGCATAGTGATGCTTTCTTATGGTGCAAATTTTGTTGTTCAAGAAGCGATCATCATCGCAGAAAAAATTGGTCTTTCCCAAACATTTATCGGAATTTCCATTGTTGCTTTAGGAACTTCTCTGCCAGAACTTGCCACCTCTGCCGTGGCTGCAGCAAAGGGTGAAAGCGATATTGCAGTCGGCAATGTTGTGGGATCCAACCTGTTTAACATTTGTCTTGTCATGGGGATAGTCGGAGTTTTCAATCCAATGGCCATTGATGAAACGCTTCACTCTTTTCAATTTCCTTTTATGATGTTCATTTGTTTAATTTTGGGACTTATTGCCTATTTTAATGAGGGCATAGGTAAAAAAACTGGTTATTTTTTTATTGGCCTGTTTATCATCTATATACTGATTTCCTATTTTAAAGGGTAAAATATTCCTGAATTTTTATTTTTCCCCTTGCATGGTTAAACGGTTTTATTATATGGAGTAGTAGATATAAAAACTTTCCTTACTGATTGAAAGGAATATAATGGCAAGTCCAAACAAACTTCTGATAGTTGATGACAATGAAGATATCCTATCAACATTTTATGAATTTTTTAATTCATTAGGCTATGAAGTAAAAACCGCAGAAGATGGTTTGGTTGCCTTAAAATTATTAAAAGATAAACTCAATTTTTTTGATTGCCTGATTACAGACCTTGTTATGCCAAATATAAGTGGTGTCGGGCTAATTTCCATTGTAAAAAAAGAATACCCAGATCTTAAAATTATTGCTATGACAGGATATGGGGATCACCCAGGCGCTTTGGCTTCAGAAGCAAAAGCTGATTTTGTTTTTTTCAAACCTGTTGACCTGTTTAAAATAGAAAATAAAGTTTCTGAATTGATTAAGCAAAAGAACGATAAACAATAGAATTATAATAAAACTATGACTACACCTTTAATCGGCGTCAGCAAATCAATCTTAAAGATAAAAGAACTGATCAAGCATGTGGCCAATACCTGCTTAAATGTATTGATAACCGGTGAAACCGGTGTGGGTAAGGAAGTCGTTGCTCAAAATCTTTATGCTGAATCTGCCAGATCTTCACAAAATTTTGTAAAAATTAATTGTGCGGCATTACCGGAAACACTCCTTGAAAGTGAACTTTACGGCTATGAAAAAGGTGCTTTCACAGGTGCCCATAGAAAACGCCCCGGCAAATTTCAGACAGCTGACAAAGGGGTTCTATTTCTTGATGAAATTGGTGACATGCCCCTGGCGTTGCAGTCTAAAATGCTTCATGTGCTTCAAAGCGGTGAATTTTCTCCCCTTGGATCTGACCAGGAATTTAAAACTGATGTATGGGTGATTGCGGCAACCAACCACAACCTTGAAGAAAGCATGAAACAAAAAATGTTTAGGGAAGATTTATTTTATCGCCTGAACATTATTAAAATTCATATTCCGCCTTTACGTGAAAGAAAAGAAGACATCCCTTTTCTGATTGAATATTATTTCAGAGTCTATAAATCAGAATACCCTGATAACCATGGAACTAAACCGGATTCGGATATCATTACAAAACTTTGCAATTACCCATGGCCTGGGAATGTTCGTCAGCTTCAAAATTGCATTAAAAAACAAATGATTTTAAATTCCTGGGAAAAAATATTTGAGGAGCTTACGCAAGAACAGCCGGAAATTGCCTCTCCTATCCTAAAGGAGAACCAACAGAATGGAACCCAGGTTTATATCAACCAAGAATTTTCAAATGCTCGCACAAGCATTATTTCTGAATTTGTTGACTTGTCCACAAGTTCAGACAAGTTATTTGAAGATCTTTCCTTAAAAAAAATCAAGAAACTGGCTTCAGATAAGGTAGAAAAAGAAGTCATTGCCTTTGTCTTGGAAAAAGTTGGCTGGAACAGATCCCGCGCGTCAAAAATACTTAAAATCTCTTATAAAACCCTGCTTTACAAGATGAACGAATTTAAGGTTCATCCACCTGTATAATAATTAATATTATATTATATTATCCTTTACTTAAACCATGTTTTTAAATATAGAATAAACTTGTATTGTGTTTTAAAAGTATATTCGATGATGCTTTTAAACAATAAATCAATATTTAAAAGGAGGGAACATGAAAAAGATTACTTGTTTAGTGGTTGTGGCCTTTGCCTTTGCCATGATGTTTTCTACATCAGCATTTAGTGCAAGAGAAACAATTATTAAAATTGGGATCAATGCCCCTATGACAGGGGATATCCCAAAGGTTGGTGAAGGTTCCAAATATGCTGCAATGTTATGGCTTGAAGACATTGAAAAAGCAGGGGGACTTGAAGTTGGCGGTAAAAAATATAAAGTTGAGCTCGTTATTGAAGATAATGAGTCAAAAGCAGAATCAGCAGTAAAAGCAAACACCAAAATGATCACCCAGGATGATGTTCTTGCTATTGTTGGCCCTCAGTCTTCAAAACAGGCAATTCCTGCCGGTGAAGTCGCCAACAAGTATAAAACCGTTATGATCAGTCCCTGGTCTACCAATCCGAACACAACACTTGACAGACCATATGTATTTCGTGGCTGTTTTCTTGATCCGTTCCAGGGACCTGTTGTAGCAAACTTTATTACTGATGAATTCGGGTTTACAAAAGCGGCGGTTCTTTATGATGTTGCCTCTGATTACCCAAAAGGACTGGCTGAAGTATTTAAAGAAGCATGGGAAAAAAAACATGGCCCAGGTTCTGTTGTTGCTTATCAAAGCTTTACAACAAAAGACACGGATTTTTCTTCTCAGTTAACTCAGATTGTTAGATCTGGTGCCCAGGTTCTTTTTACCCCCCAGTATTACAATGAAGTTCCCCTTATCGTTCGACAGGCAAAAGATCTTGGATGGAAAGGTCCTATCGTGGGATCAGATTCCTGGGGATCTGCTGAAACAGTAGAGCTCTGCGGTGAAGCATGCTACGGACTTTTCTTTTCTACACACTATGCAGCAGCAGGCGCCAAAGGCGCAACAAAGGCATTTATTGACAGATATAATGTCAAATATGGATATGTTCCAGATGATGTTGCCGCCCTTACATGGGATGCACTTCATCTTGTCCAGCAGGCCATTCAGAGTGCTGGTAAAATAACTGGAAAAATTGAAATAGACAGAACCGCAGTTAGAGATTCTTTTGCAAATATTAAAAACTTTGCCGGTATTACAGGGAATATGACCTTTACTGAAGAAGGTGATCCCATCAAATGCGCTGTTATTGTAAAAATAAATGATAATGGCGAATATGAGTTTTACAAATCCAGTTGTCCTTAACAGGTCAGGTATTGTTTAATTAATATAATGACTGCCTTGCCTCTTGTGCATGGCAGTCATTATTCTATAGAACAGGAGTTAGTGAATGGAAGCTTTTATAGAATTAGTACAATATATTCTTCAAAACCTGATTAATGCACTCCAGAGAGGCAGTTTTTACGCCGTGATATCCATAGGTTATTCAATGGTTTACGGTGTTTTAATGCTCTTTAATTTTGCCCATGGTGATATTTTTATGGTGGCCACTTATATCGGCTTTGGGATTGCAACACTCTTTCTTGCATTATTTGCCGGGTTTTTGCCTGGACCCCTTATCTTCCTTGCCACTATTGTTATTACCATGTTTCTTGCATCCTGGATCGGTGTTTTTGTTGAAGTTGCAGGATACAGACCTTTAAGATCCGCACCCCGTGCATCAGCAGCTATAACCGGCTTGATGATCGGTATCATTTTTGAAACCGGTATCCTGATCCTGCTGGGGGCAAAAAGATTGAGTTTTCCACCATTGATGGAATCCATTGCCTACAATGTCGGTGGTATCTATTTTACGAATGTAAAAGTGATGATTATTATCATATCACTTTTTTTAATGCTTGCCCTTCATGCCTTTATCCAGAAAACAAAATGGGGAATGGCCATGCGGGCAATGTCATATGATTTTCTTGCCGTTCCATTAATGGGGGTATCCATAAATGTTATTGCACCCTTAACATTTGCTGTCGGTGCCGGTCTTGCAGCGGTTGCCGGAATTCTCTATGGACAAGCCTACCCTATTTTAGACCCTTATATGGGTGTTATAATTGGATGGAAAGCCTTTGTAGCAGCTATTCTTGGTGGACGAGGATCCATAAAAGGCGCAGCTCTTGCCGGATACCTTATAGGATTTATCGAGATATTTGTTGCCACAATTTTTCCATCAACCCTAAGGGACTTAATCGCCTATTCCATTATTCTTCTCATCCTGACATTCAGACCCAGGGGATTCTTTGGAATGGAACACAGCACAAAATTAAGGCTTTAATTCTTTAACTGCTAAATACAGGAAAATTACATGGAAATCGCAAGAAAATTTATAAACATGTTTTCTAATGTGCCAATACTGGGCTGGCTGCTGGGAATATTTACAGCAGTATTGATAGAGTATTATTGGGGTTATGATTATATCTCATACTACCTTGGATTACCTAAAATACCGGTTTTATTTGGCGCTCTTATTATGCTTAAGGAACCCATGATGATACCCGGTGCAATCGGGTATGATCTTATCGTATATGTTATTCCGATTCTTCTGGTTGCAAAGGCATCCAATTTTTTCACAAATCCTGTCGCAGCCATACTTGAAAAAACACCTTTATGGATGTCATCCATTATTCATTTGGTTTGTTTCTATGGCGTGCTTCACTTATGGGCAGGGATCAATGATTACAGGGTACTCATCGTTAAGCTGACACTAATCTCCATTATCTTGACCATCAGTATCAATGTAATTAACGGATACCAGGGAGAGTTCTCATGCTCCCATCCCGGATTCATGGCTATTGGTGCCTATGTTTCTTCCATCATCACCCTGTATTTTTTTGTAAGTGATAAAACTTTTGGAGCCGCTGTTTTGCCTCCGGCTCTTGGGCCATGGCTTTTTCCCTTTGCCCTTATAGCCGGTGGAATTGCAGCATCACTGGGATCGCTGCTTGTGGCGATTCCCTCTTTCAGAACCCGGGGGGATTATCTGGCCATTATCTCCCTTGCATTTATGTTTATTGTAAAAAGTGCCGTGGAAAACCTTAATATTATCGGTGGTGCCCGGGGGATGGGAGGACAGCCTGATTATGCGCCTTTGCCAATTATCTTCATCTGGACCATGCTGTGCATCTGGATCATCCACAATTTTGTCACCTCTATTATGGGAAAGGCTTTAAATGCTGTTCGAGATGATGAGGCTGCCTCAGAATCCATGACAGTTAAAACCCGAAAAACCAAAATGACCGCGTTCACGTTTGGCGCATTCTGGGCCGGCATTGCCGGCGGGTTATTTGCGCATGTTCTGGCCTATATTAACCCTGGCATGTTCAGCATAAACAGGCTTGCCGAAATACTTGCCATGGTCTATTTTGGCGGACTCAACTCCATTATCGGTTCCATTGTAGGCGCTGTAAGCATAAATGTTCTGGGTGAAGCTTTAAGACCGCTTGAACTCTTTAAATGGATTATTATTCCTTTGATTTTAATTTTTGTTATGATTTTTAGACCCTATGGTCTTATTTCCTTTAAGGAAATCAATGCCAAAAAACTGTTAAGATCCAAACACAAAAGAGAACAGGGAGTATAAGATGTCAGCATTGCTCAATGTAAATAAAATGACACATTTTTTTGGGGGTCTTAGAGCTGTATATAATTATAATTTAAATATTGAACCCCATCAGATTACAGGCCTTATCGGGCCTAACGGCGCTGGTAAGACAACTATATTTAATTTGATTACAGGCGTATATACGCCTACTGAAGGCTCTATTACCCTTCAGAATGAGAATATCAAAGGGCTTGAAACCAATGAAATAGCCGCTAAAGGGTTAGGCCGAACATTTCAGAATCTGGCGTTGTGGCGGCATATGAATGTTCTGGATCATATTAAAATGGCCCACTATTCCCAATTATCCTACGGGCTTATGGGAGCTTTTTTTAATACCCGCAAATGTAGAGAACAGGAATCCCAAATTGAAGAAAATTCCTATCGGCTGCTGGAGCTGTTTGATATCAAGCAACATGCGGATCAACTGGTTACCAATCTGTCCTATGGGGCACAAAGACGGGTAGAAATGGCCAGAGCCATGGCAACTAAACCGAAAATTCTTTTCCTTGATGAACCCACGGCAGGCATGACTCCGGACGAACTGGGGCAAATGATTAAAATTATCCGAAAGGTTCATAAGGATTTTGACGTTGCCATTTTTTTGATCGAACACAGGATGAAATTTGTAATGGAATTATGCCAGTATATTCAAACCCTGGTCTTTGGAGAACTCATTGCAGAAGGAGCACCGGAAGAAATCCAAAATAATCCTGAAGTAATTGAAGCTTATCTTGGCAAGGAGGATCTATCCTGATGCAGCTTAACATCAAAAATTTAAAGGTTTCCTATGGAAATATAAAAGCGCTTCATGGAATTAACTTTTCCGTTGAAGCAGGTGAAATTTTAACCATTATCGGAGCCAATGGTGCCGGAAAAAGCACAACTTTAAGGGCAATTTCCAGGATGGTACCTGCTGAAGCCGGGTCTGTTCTTGAATTTGAAGGAAAAGATATCCTTAAATACAGTGCAGATAAAGTCGTCTCAAAACTGGGTATCTGTCATGTTCCTGAAGGCAGAAGGATCTTTGGCAATCTTACTGTAACTGAAAATCTCATCCTTGCCTGTTTTTCAAGAAAAGACACAAATCAGATTGACAAGGACAGAAGATGGGTATTTGATCTGTTCCCAAGACTTGAAGAAAGAAAAGACCAGCTTGCAGGGACTTTGTCCGGTGGTGAACAGCAGATGCTTGCTGTTGGAAGAGGTTTCATGAGTGGTCGTAAAATCATGCTTTTAGATGAGCCATCCATGGGACTGGCCCCGCTGCTCATGATGGAAATGTTTGATGCATTAAAAGAAATCAATAAGCTGGGCACCACGATTTTGCTGGTTGAACAGAATGCCCGCCTGGCCTTAAAATTTGCACAGCGGGGTTACGTAATAGAAAATGGATATCTTGTCCTTGAAGGACCTGCAGATGAATTGCTCAATAACCCTGATGTAAAAAAAGCATATCTTGGGGCATAAATAGTGCCCGACCGACACTAAATAATATCAATAAAAAGCCTTGGAGGAAGAAATTTCTCCAAGGCTTTTTATTCCTTTTGCAATGGGATATCCCATTTTTTCATATATTTCCACACAGAGGTCCGGCTTTTTTGAATTTGCCGCCCCACCTCTGCCTTATTCCAGTTATATTCTTCAAGTAACTCCAAAAGTATTACTATTCTTGTCAATATATGAATTTTTTTTAATATTATTATTGGTCCTTAGGTATTGTTTTTTGAATTTTTTTCTTATCTGTCACCTGACAGGCATCTTTCATTCAGGTGGATATCCCCATTTTAGGAAGGACATACACTTGTACCAGGATATAAATTCCCAGGAAAATAAAAACATAAATCATCTCTTTCATAATTTCCTCATTGTTACAGGTTAAGTTTAAAATAGCCAACCATACAATTAAACCTATAAATAAAAGCAAGGGTTATGCCAGCTATATAAATCTATTGAATATAAACTATATATGATATCTTATTTGTCAAAAAAAACGTTACAAACCGAAACCACCATTGCAAAAAGCCTGGATGCCGAATTATAGAACTTGAGTCATTAAAAAAATCGGAGATTTAAAATGGGCAAATGTATCAATCATCCTGACCGGGAAACCAGTTATATCTGCATGAAACACAATATTTATCTTTGCGAGGAGTGTCTTGAGTGTCGAGATCCTGATATCTATTGCAAATTCAGGCCCTCCTGCCCGATTCATTTTATAACAAAAAAAGGATTCGAATCTTCAAGTGAAATCCAATAAATTATCCTCCAATAAAACCTGATACCTGGGGCAATAGTTGAATTGAAAAATTTTTTATTTTAAACCCCAGATCATTTGAAGGAATATTTTTTGCTTCATAAAACGCAGGCTGATATGGGGACACTCCAATGGATTTGGAATCCACACCAGCCAATATATGGATCATGGTTGGATTACCGACAGTCACCATTTGAGAAATCATCTCCTCTTTAAGATCAAGAGCGGTTAAAAGTTCTTTGATCCCCCACTCTATGGCCTTAACAACCAATTTTTGCAAATATCCAAGATTTTTCTCCTCCTGGCCGATGGCCCCGATACGACTCATGACATCATCTCCATAAAGGGCCTGGGGATTTTTTACGGCCAATGACGAAAGTACCTTGCCCTTGGCAATATTGCAAAGATAAATGGTAATGGTTGTGGTGCCAAGGTCGGTGGCTATGCCATAGCAATCCTCAAGCTTCTTCCGGGTTTTGCTTTGATCTGCCTGCCATGTGGCAAAAGATGAATTTGAAATTTGTTATCTGACATTTGGATTCCTTAATTAATTGTTTAATTAACATTTAATAAAACAAATTATCTTTTAACATTGTTTATTTATATTGATCCTTTGTTGCATGCATAGCATGAAACATACCATAATTTATCAATAAATAGATTATTTATCTAATCGAAATAATAATTCTAAAGGTCGATAAATAGTACTGTTAGTGACAAATAGAAATGTCCGGTTTTTGTAGCACGTGAGTTGTCCGGTTTTACCATAGAAGCTGTTTCCATGTTAAGGACAAAGTCATTTTTATTATAAATATCAGTTTTCAATATTCTGTGACATTATTTCTGCTTCCAATTTTACAACAGTAGCCAGCGGAAGCAGAAGCCAATTCTGAGAATGGGCCTTCAAATTTGCTCGTCGGAAGAATTGGCTTCTGCTGGAGCGGGTTTGTTGGAACCATTCCATTCATCTGTTATGCAGCCTGGCTTCCCTGCGGTTTTATGAAAGTACCCTTTTCATCATATGTTGCAAGTTTCCTTGGACCATGGAAGATTGCCACTTTACCATCATTATACTGATTGACTCTGACTATTGCTTTGACATAATGGCAGCGATATTGATCTTTTGGAATTTGCAGGCTTAAGCCTTTAAAACTGACACAGTTATCGTTATTAACTGTTCTTTTGTATTGTTCACAAAGGATATCATTAATATCTTTACCAACCCAGGGGATAAATGTACTTCCCTTTTCAGGAGCTGGCTTTGCAAATTCGTCATTAAAGTTAGGCATGTATATTTCTTTGATATACTGATTTGCTTTTGTCATGTCTGTTATTCCGGCTAAAGCAAGTTCTTTTACCAGGCGATCCTGATGCGTACTAAACATTCGTTCACTACGGCCTCTCGCTTCTGGAGAATAAGCTGGGATCATTAGTATCCCAAGTTGCGCCATTGCTCTGCCAAACTGTGTCAAACAGCTTTTATCAACCTTACCTCCGGCCTTAGGCGTATACCAGTAATGGCTGCCTCTGTCTGAGTAAAAAGAAGAAAATAACCCATGTTTCTCGATGACTTCACCAATGCCCTTAAAGCTGCTTTTAGTACCCTCTTCATCTACAAAAAACATGGAATAATGTTCATTGGTTGCATCATCCATGGTGACAATTAGATCCCACATTTTAGAAGGTACCCATTCGTGGGTAGATCCGTCTTGATGGATCATCATGCCTGAGTATGGAGAACGTTCTCTTTTTTTACGGTGAGGTCCTTTTCTGCGCCCTTTCTGAACAAGATTTTTATGCTGCAAAGTATCTTTAACCCAGGTATAACTTCGCTCTCCATCATGTTTTCGCTGATACCAACGATAAAAGTGTTTTACGTTAAAATCAGAATATTTTTCCTGATAAAGCTTACAAACATCCAGTACCTCATCCAGTGGCGCCCTTCTGTGAGATGCCTGTGTAAGCCGTTTATCATAAAGCCCCTCTATGCCTTCATCATCATATCGGTAGATATAACGTCTGAATGTCCTGTCTGAAACACCCAGAATCCTTGCTGCTTGCTCCTGTGTTAATTTTTTGCTTCTCCAACCTGTATAAAGCCGTTCAAATTCCATTTTCCGAATCTCCTGTAGTACTTGTGCCCGCTTCATGAAAGCCTCCTTTCTGGCTTCCATTATAACCGGACAATTTATGTGCTACAAATCCGGACAAGTTATTTGCTCCCAACAGGTCGATAAATAGTACTTGACAAAAAAACAACAATTATCCATCGTATACATTTAAATAAAAAGTTTTTTGACTTATGGTGCATAAAAAAAAAGGAAACTCATGAAAATTCTTGTTCTTGGCGGATGTGGTATTCAGGGAAGAACCGCCTTGTACGATCTGGCATCCGATTTTGCTGTTTCTGAAATTATCTGTGCAGATATCCAGTTTGATGAATTGTCAAAGATTAAAGACTTTACAGATATGGAAAAAATTACCATTGCAAAAATTGATGCCCAAAACAAATCAGAGCTATTTGATCTGTATAGAAAAGTTGATGTGGTCATTGATCTTCTGCCAAAAGAATTCAAGAGCCATGTCAATGAAGTGGCACTGGAAGCAAAGGTTCATGTGGTGAATACCAATTATATGTATGACACCCAAAACCTGGACAAAAAAGCAAAACAAGCCGGAATCACCATCATGCCCGAGTGCGGGTTGGATCCTGGGATAGATCTTGTGATTTATGGGGATGCCAGAAGCCGTTTTGACACCCTGTCCACGATCAATTCCTATTGCGGTGGATTCCCGGAAAAAAAGGCATGCACCAATCCCTTGAATTACAAGCTGTCCTGGATCTGGCGGGGAGTCTTAAGCTCCACCATGAGGGATGCAAGAATCATCAAGGACCAACAGATCATCGAGATCCCCGGTGCCCGGCAACATGATGAATCCTTTGTCCATGAGATCCATTTCCCTGCTCTTGGCACTCTGGAGGCTATTCCCAATGGAGATGCAGTTTTTTTCACCGATCGCATGGGTCTGACCAAGGCAATTGTTAACACAGGCAGGTATTCCCTTCGATGGCCCGGGTGGAGTGCTTTCTGGCGGCCCCTTAAAGAACTTGATTTTTTAAGTGAAAACCCGGTACAAGGTCTTGATGGCAAAGTGTCTCCAATGGATTTCTTGGAAAAACATTTAGGACCTCAACTGGTCTACCAGGATGACGAAAAAGATCTTGTCGCCATGATCAACATTTTTGAAGGCAAAAAAGACAATAAAAAAATGCGGCTTACCTCAAGCATGCTCATTGAGAGAGATCTTGAAACAGGGATCATGGCCATGAGCAAGGGAGTTGCTTATACAGCCTGTATTGTGGCAAAAATGATTGTAAAAGGCGAGATAAAAGAAAAAGGAGTATTATCCCCCATCACCCATATCCCGGTGGCACCTTTTATGGAACGTCTGAAAAAAAGGGGAATTGTAATATCGGAAAAAATGGAGGAACTGGCAGGCTGAAAAAAGGATTAACTGCCTGAAAACTGAAATATACAAAATTGTACCATAAGAGACTGCGGTTTTCACCGTTTAACAAACAACCTAAACCCGTAAAAAGGAGAAAAACATGATTCAAAAAAAATTAGTTTCAATTGTCCTTGCAGTTGTAGTTACACTGTTCTTAACCGGTATAAGTTTTGCCGGAACACTCAGCGAAATTGTTAAACGTGGGGAACTAAGAGTGGCTGTACAATCCGGAGCCGCACCCTATGCATTTATTGACAAGAACGGAGTCCATACAGGCTCCATGATCGACTTTACCCAGGGAATGGCAGACGCTATGGGTGTCAAGCTTACCGTTCTTGATTTTGACTGGGACGGTCTGATTCCTGCCCTTTTGTCCGGAAAAGCCGACATCCTGGCCGCTGACATGACCCCCACCCTTAAACGGGCCCTTAAAATTACCTTTGCAGATCCCTGGATTTATGTTCAACCCTGTATTTTTACCAAAACCGGCGCCAGCTATCAGACACTTGAGGATATAAACAAACCCGGAGTCACCGTAGGCGTTCTCTTAGGTTCCACCGGTGAAACCATTGCCAAACAATACCTGACCAATGCCGAGATCAAATCCTATAAAGGCGGCGGCAGGATGGTTGTCCAGGCCTTGCTTGCAGGCCATGTAGATGCCGGTGTCAATGATGACCTGGCAGTTCTCACCGTGCTTCCGGATTTCCCACCCAACTCCATCCGGCTTCTGGACAAACGTCTGGGCAATGGTAAAGACCCCCTTGCCTTTGCAGTCCGTCATGAATCTGTAAACCTGTGGCAATGGATCAACCTCTATTTTGAAACCATCCGTTCCAATGGCACCTATGATAAAAATATTGCCTATTGGATGGAAGGCATAGAGTGGAAAAAAGATCATTAACAGAATCGTGTCCATAAAATGTAAATAAAATCAAATCCCGTGTGCACCTGCAGCTTTCCTCTGGGGTGCACACCCCAAACAAATGGATGGCTCTATGCTGGTTGATTTTAATTTCAGGATCATATTTGAGTATCTTCCCCTGTTTTTAACAGGGTTGAAATCCACATTTTTGATTTCCATAATATCCATTGCCCTTGCCCTTGTAACTGGAATAATTGCTTGTGCCTGCAGAATTTCAGATATTAAAACCCTTCGGTATCCTGCCATAGCCTATATTGAAATTATCCGTTCCACTCCCCTTCTGGTCCAGATCTATTTTCTCTATTTCGGGCTTCCCACCCTGGGCTTAAGAGTCCCTGAGATCCAGACCGGAATCCTGGCTTTGATGCTCAATTCAGGGGCTTATATTGCAGAAATCATCCGGGCAGGAATCACCTCTGTGGATCAGGGTCAGCTTGAGGCTGGAACGGCCTCAGGCCTTAACTATTTTCAGAGAATGCGGTTTATCATTCTTCCCCAGGCCTTGGGGGTTACCATTCCTCCACTGCTGGGGCAGAACATTGTTCTGGTAAAGGACTCAGCCCTGCTCTCCCTGATATCGGTAATGGAATTGACAAGGTGTGGTCAAACCATGACATCTGAGCGCTTCATGCCTGCAGAAGCTTTTTTTACAGTGGCATTCTTCTATATGTGTATTTATTTCTGCCTCAAGGCTCTGGCAGACTGGTCCCAGCGAAAACTGATCTTCAGGGAGGCTTATTAATTATGATGGGATTTTATTTCAGCCGGCTTGTGGAGATTTACCCCTTTTTCCTTAAAGGGTTGTGGATGACCAGTAAAATTGCTTTTATAAGCCTTGTGACCTGTACCTTGATTGGATTTATCCTGGGAATTTTCAGATCCAGCAATAATATTTTTCTAAAACGCATTGTCGGAGTTTATGTTGCCTTTGTACGAGGCACCCCCTTTGTGGTCCAGATTTTTATCATCTTTTTTATCCTGCCGGAATGGGGACTTCAACTGGATGCTTTTCCTGCAGCACTTCTTGCCATGGCCATCATGGGCTCAGCCTTTATATGCGAAATTGTGGCAGGCGGCATTAATTCCATCCACAAAGGCCAATGGGAAGCAGCAACTTCATCCGGACTTACCCTGATTCAGCAGCTTCGCCTTGTCATCGTGCCCCAGGCCATGAAAGTAATTTTGCCACCACTTGTGGGCCAATATGTTTTGTTAATTAAAGATACTTCTGTTGTATCAGTGATCGGGGTCATGGAGTTGACCCGGGTGGGATGGGTGACCGTGGTCAGAATTCCCGAAGGACTTATGGTCTTTTCACTGGTCGGAGCCCTCTATTTTTCAATCTCATATCCTCTGATCCTGCTTTCAAATTATCTGGAACGGAAGATGGCAATCTAATAAAAAAAGGACCAAAATAAAACATGATAGAATTTAAAAATGTGAACAAATGGTTTGGCAAGCTCCATGTGTTGAACAATATTGACTTGAAAATACCAAAGGGTGAGGTGCTGGTAATCTGCGGCCCAAGCGGTTCCGGCAAATCCACCCTGATCAGGTGCATCAACCGGCTTGAAAAAATCCAGAAAGGCGAAATCATTGTCAACAACACCCCTGTGCATGATAAATTATCCAACCTGACCAAACTGCGTGCCCAGATCGGATTTGTGTTCCAGCAATTCCATCTGTATCCCCATATGACGGTATTGCAGAATGTTATGCTGGCACCGATAAACGTAAAAAAACTTGCCAAATCAGAAGCCGAAAAAATTGCCCAGGAAAAATTGGAGCAGGTGGGGCTGACTGAAAAATCAGGTGCCTACCCTGCCCAGCTGTCCGGTGGCCAGCAGCAGCGGGTGGCAATTGCCAGGGGGCTTGCCATGTCCCCGGAAATCATGCTTTTTGACGAGCCTACTTCTGCCCTTGATCCGGAAATGATTGGTGAGGTCTTGGATGTTATGGTTAACCTGGTGTCCGAGGGCATGACCATGTGTGTGGTCACCCATGAAATGGGGTTTGCTAAAAAAGTAGCCCACAGGGTATTGTTCATGGATGATGGGAAGATTGTTGAAACCGGGACACCTGATGATTTTTTTGACAATCCTAAAACCAACCGGGCTGCGGAATTTATCAGTAAAATTCTCACCCATTAAAATAAAATAGGAATTCCCATGAAATTAGATACCCTGCCCAGATTTCATCTGGCCGAGTTCCCAACGCCAATTCAATATCTTGACTTTCTTACAAAAAAATATAAAGGGCCTAAGATCTTCATGAAGCGGGATGATCTGACCTCTCTTGGCATGGGGGGAAATAAAACCCGGAAACTGGAATTTCTCATTGGTCAAGCTCTGGAACAAAAAAAAGATACGCTGGTCACTGCCGGCGGGATACAGTCCAACCATTGCCGTTTGACTGCTGCTGCTGCAAGAAAAACCGGCCTTGACTGCCATTTGATTCTAAACGGTACTGAGCCTGAACTTTCCAATGGCAATCTTTTACTGGATAAAATTTTTGGTGCCACAATTCATTTTTGCGACAGAAAACAGAGAGATGAAAGACTGTTCCAGGTGGCGGATGAATTGGCCAAATCCGGGAAAAAACCTTATGTAATCCCTGTGGGTGGTTCAAACAGTACAGGTTCCGTTGGCTATGTTAATGCAATGATAGAAGTTAGCAGCCAGATGGATGATATGGGTATCACACCAGATGCCATTGTATTTGCAACCAGTTCCGGAGGTACCCAGGCAGGATTGGCTTTGGGAGCAAAAATCACTGGATTCACTGGCGAGGTACTGGGAATAAGCATTGATCAGATTAAGACTGGTTCTGATCCTTTTCCTCCTGTCCTGACAAAAATTGCCAATGCCACTGCTGAAAGGATCGGATCCGAGATCCAGTTAACAGAATCTGATTTTTCTTTAAATTGTGACTACCTGGGGGCTGGATATGCCATGCCCGGGGATCTGGAATTCAATGCGATCAAAGATCTCGCACATCATGAAGGAATCCTTTTGGGACCAGTGTACACGGCCCGGGCTATGGGCGGTTTTATAGACCTTATTCAAAAAGGCTATTTCACAAACGACCAGACCGTGTTGTTCTGGCATACCGGCGGCACACCTGAGTTATTTGCCTGGGCAGAGCAGTGCAGCGAAAAAATATAATTCTTATACATCAGAACCTTATATCAAGGGATCCCACATCAATTGATGCCCGAGAAAAGCCGGTAAGAAAGAAAACTGGAACTCGAAGAAGAGGCCCATCGTTTTGGTGTTATAAATTTTAAAAACCCGGCAGATATCCGCTACAATGAAAGATCCAATGTAGAGAGGGTCAATGGTCGGCTCAAAGATGAATTTGGAGGAAAAATGGTTAGAGTTCGCGGTTATGCTAAGGTCATGACTCACCTTATGTTTGGCATTATAGCATTGACATCTGATCAGCTGATGCGTTTTGTCACATAGATTTAAAATGGATCAAAATGAATGGATAAGATCAAGCCGGAATTAAGGGTAAAGGGTGAGCTATGTCGAAAAAATGCGCCATAGTCCTTTTTCTGGTAAAAAAACAAAAAATAAAGTAAAAAAATATAAAAGCGGGCCTTCCAAAAACTATTTATGGAAAATACTCATAGTTTCTGCAAGAGGCTCTTGATTTAACTTTTTTTTCATCTTTTTGAGATTTATAGCCATTTTGAGCGCCCTGATTTTCGATCATCACGTTGTGCAACGACTTAATGGAACCCATGGTTGTCTGGCTATCCATTGTTCCGAATTCAAATGCCATGGACAGATAATATTTTTCAGGAATAATATCTCCCACATATGTTACAAAATCTCCTGTAACAGTATAAAAATCATCACTGTCTCCCCAGTCGATGCGATTTCCGGAAAAAATATTTTCGATTTTTGCTTTTTTCTTTTCATCTTTTAACGGGTTTGGAAAAAGGTGCATGGTTCCATTTGCACCATATCCTGTATGCAAATCAATATTAAACACCATGTCGTAATTTTCAGCGGTCTGTTGAATCAATGGTGTTACAGCCTTTACTGATGGTTCAAGTGCCTTTCCACCAAAATAGATCCCTTTTTCATACTGGTACTGGCCCTGCAGGACAGCCTGCCGTAAAGTTCCCATTGAATACCTGATAATCTTCTGAATGGCATCAAGCTGAAAGAAAAAGTTGCCAAAACTGATCAGATTGACTTTCTGATTCTGGTTCAGAAAAGCATTCAGATCATTATACCCCTTATTTTCAGACTCAAAAAGACTATTGTCTACAGAGCTGTTTCTATTCAAATCAACATTATTTTCCGTGACTCTTCTCTTATATTTAAATCCGTAAGGATTAATGCCATGAATAACAAGCAATCCCAGCTCATCCAGGCTGTTTTCTTTTACCAGTTCTTTTAAAAACATTTGCTGGACAGCACTGCCCACATAGCCTTCAACCCCGTGTACACCCGAGGTTAATATCAAAAGCCGCTTAAACCTCTTTTGAGCAGGAATGTAGCAATAATCAATGAATAAATCCTGATCTATCTTGCTTTCAACTTTAAGACTGGAAATTTGAACGTTTTGATAGATCTCTTTCATCTTATCGACTTCAAGAAAAAAACTTTTACGGCAATCAACATAGGATCCCTGAAAATATGTTAAATTTTCCGGGGTTATCTTTTGAGTAACCGCTTGAGGTTTATACATATTAAACTGATAGGTTGTAAATCCGATAACCCCTGCGACAACTAAGATAATCAGAATTAATATCGCTTTAAAAAATGTTTTCATTTTACCCCCATGAATCGTTTTTTGTTAAAATTGCTTTTCTCAAATTCCAGCAGATTCTTTTTTACCTCAAGCCCGCCGCCAAAACCCGTCAGGCTTCCGTTTTTCCCAATAACCCTGTGGCAGGGCACTATAATTGAAATCGGGTTTTTCCCATTTGCCATACCAACCGCTCTTGATGCCTTGGGATTTCCTATCCTTTCTGCAAGCTGTCCATAGGATATGGTTTCTCCATATGGAATTTTCACAAGTTCCTTCCAGACTATTTTTTGAAACTCTGTACCCTGAATATTCAATTCAAGATCAAACCTTGTCCGTTCCCCTTTAAAATAAGCCTTAAGCTGATTTATTGCCTGTAAAAATAATTCCTCTTTATAGATCCAGTCTTTTCCAGGTTCAATCCTTGTCTTCCCTATAGGGAAATGAAGACTTTCAAGCAATTCATTGCCGCTTAATAAAAGATTTCCTACAGGTGATTCAAAATAGCAATAATACATTTTATCTCCATTATCTGAATTTTAATATGGTTTATCATGTCTGATCTTTCTTTTGCCTTTTTTACCTGGTTAGGATTTTTAAATTGCCTACAATCAAAACAATTCAAAGTCAAGGCATTTTCAGATATTATAAATTGCTCAAATCCCTTGAAAATAATCCTGGTTTATGCAAAAAAGGAAACACCCTTAGCCTTGAACAGGTCACTGCCGGACAAACCCCGGAGCAGTAACCAGAAATACCGACTGACAAATAAAGGGGAGTTGTTAAGGTAGTTTCAGTAATATTAGTTTTACTTTTTTGATAATCTTTTTTATAAAACATCTATACTTTTAAACCCGCGCGATAAGATTTTTAATATTTTTTTATAATGGAGTTGGATCATGCCAACAACAGACCATAAAAATTATCCTTTTTCTTTTTCTATGATAGACATTAAAAAAATTGATCCTTCTCCCTATCAACACCGCAAATATTTTAATGAAGAAAGGTTAAGAGAACTTGGCGTAAGTATTGTACAGGATGGATTGATTGAACCCATTATTGTTCGCCCGCAAAAAAATGGCAGGTTTCAGCTTATTGCAGGAGAACGCAGGCTCAGAGCAATTAAAGATTACACGGATATGACGAGTATTCAGGCAAAAATCGCAGTAGTAGATGATCTTCAGGCAAGAAGAATAAGCAATACAGAAAACATTTTAAGAGAAGATTTATCCGTCATAGAAGCCATTGAAGCGAACATTGAAATCATTGATGTGGAAATGGGCGAAAAGCCTGAGTATTTGACGGTAGGTAAAACACCCCTTGAAAGGGTGCATAAATTGTTGTCAAAGTTAGATTCTATAAGGGTTAGCAAGGATAGAGGGTCCATGGTTTCCACGGAGGCAGATGACCTGTTCTATAAATTTATAGAACAGGTAGAGTCAATTTTTAAAAATCTCCCTAAACCATTGAAATGGCTATCTTTTTTGCTTAATGATCTGATTTTATTAACCGACATTCCCTTAAATGTTCAAATCGCCTCTGTAAAACATGGCCTGAACAAGGCGCAAACAAAAGCGCTTGCAAAACTTGAACAGGTATCTGACAAGGCTTTTCACGATGTCACCCAGAAAGGTTCTATCCCATTGAAAGATCAGAATAATAATCTCTTGCCAACACTTGCGCTCAATGAATTCAGTGCAAGAGAAATCCAGACGTTTGCAGAAGATCTGGAAAAAACAAACAAAAAGAATGATCAGAAAAAGGACACTCTTCAACGTGAATTTTTCACCCAGATTAAGGTCGCTTTGATGACCCGTCTGGGCATCCCGCATGTTCGCATTGCTCAAAGGTTAAATATCCACAGAGAAACCATTTCAAAATATGCCCAAAAAAACCAGGAACTTTTTAACAAAATTCATCAGGATTTTAAAGCTGGGTCCTGTATCCCTGATATGGCTCAAAAATATGGTGCTCCACAGCCTTTGGTATGGTCTGTGATTTTTCAAGAAAAAACAGACCAGGAACGATTTAAGGATTTAAACTGGGGATTGCGTACATGGGATAACTGGTATTTCAATGATGTTGATCACAGGTTCGGAGATGACTGGCCCGGAAGAATCCCGGCCCAGCTTGTTGCCCACACTCTTTTTTACTTTACTAAAGAAAACGACCTTGTGTTTGATCCCATGGCAGGCGGGGGAGTTGTGGCAGATACCTGTCTTGCCTTTAACAGAAAATGCTGGTCTTTTGATCTTTTGGACCGGATTAAAACAAGGCCTGAAATAGAACCTTTTTTGTGGGACCCGGAAAACCTTGCCTGGCCAGTTCCGGCTGCTAAAAAACCTGACCTGATCTTTTTTGATCCACCCTATTTTAAAAAAATGGCGGCCCATTACATGAAAGGCAGTATTTCAGATTTTTCAAAGGCTAAATATTTAAAATTCTTTAAAGATCTTTTCAGCCTCATGAGAGAGCATTCAAAACCATCAACACGTATTGCATTTCTTAATGCAGACTTCAGAGACTTTCAGGGTATCCCGGCTTTTGATGAAGACCCTGAAAACGCCATCCTGCTTTTAGAGTATGCCAAGCTGCTTGAAAACTGCGGATGGAAGATCACGCATTTAATCGACTGCCCGTTGTCAACTGAAAGGTTTACCGGAAATATGGTAAGCAAAATGCAGGGAAAAAGAACCCTCGGCATTATCAGAAGAACCTTGATCATCGGGAAACCAAAAGACCTGAAAGGACTCTGATTCTGCAACGGCCCGTGATTTGATGCGACAAGAACATATTTCGAAATACCTTGAAAAGGCGTTTATCGAGGCAGTGGAAGCGGACAAAATCTAAAAGCTGTTGAAAAACCTTATTGTCTGCGAACAACAAGTGAGTTCCCTTGTGCTATTATTTTATACTTACCCATGAGCCTCTCACATTTAAGCCCGGTTGCCGCCGCCTTAATCCTGGCTGGAAACCTTGATTTATCTTCAAATTTTTTTCCAGTCCATGCCCTGAGATTATCGCCTTCAAGAATTTCAACCTCCATTGAGCCTGAATATCCGGAATTCTCAAATATCTTTTCCCATTTTAAACTATCCGGATTTTTCTTAAAAAGTTCCCGGAATTCTGCTGTATAGCCAGATTCTGTCTTTTTCGTATACGGGATATCAACTACCCGTTCAAAATATCTTATCAGGGTAAACTCCACCCTGTCCATTACAAGTGCTCTGAAAAACGGATCCTCCCAGAATGGTACGAATTCAGGTTTCAGCCTAAACAAATTACTATTCCCATCAAGAATAAAACAATCATTTTCAGCGTTACTGAGTTTATCAAGCGGCATTCTTTTTATGTGCGAGATAACTGACGAAAGTGGATAAACCTCGGGATCTTCTGACCGAGCAGAGCCTCTTCATTCGCATCAAGATATCCTTCTTCGCAGTATTTTTTTGCCCGCAGCCAGTTTTCAAATGGCCCTGGTTTAAAAAAAGTATAAGGATCAACACCGTACGCATTGGATATCATATCCATGAGATTGAGGGGTTTTTCGAGGTTCAGATCTTTCTTAATATCCCGGTAAATCAACTTGAGGCGTTCAGCCGGAGTCATTCCTACGTCAATCACCCTTTTTATCTCATGCTCCCAGATCCGCTGGACATCAAGGTCAGGGCTTAAATAGCATCCATCAGGCAGTCTTTCGTAAAATGTCGTTCTGAAACTGATTGGTGATCCTGATAAGAAATGAACCAGGGATGTATACCCGCACAAAGCGAGAGGAGCGACATGTGCTTTACGGAAATTACCGACAAAGTCTAACACGACAAGAAAATCTTTATTCTCCGCTTTTCTCAGCCCCCTTCCAAGTTGCTGTAAAAAGACTGTAAAAGACTGGGTGGGACGAAGAAAGAGCACATGGGTTAATTCGGGAATATCAACTCCCTCGTTAAAGATATCAACAGTGCAAATCACATTGAGAGGATCGGTCTCCTGCTGAAGCCGTGATATTGTCTCATGCCTGATTTCATCCGGCGACTCCCCCCAGAGCGCAACTGCAGGAAAACCGTATTCGTTTGATAATCTCTCTGCGGTATATCTGGCATGGCTGACAGAACTGCAAAAAGCCAGCGCTTTTACTTTCCCTGCTGACGGCAGGTATTTCCCCAGGTTATGAGCAATTATGGCAGTGCGTGTATCATTCTCAAGAGCCCGATTGAGCTCCTCTTCATCGTATCTGGTACCACGCCATGTGATCTGTTCGTAATCTGTTTCATCATATACTGCATAATACTGAAACGGCACAAGCCAGCCACGATCAACCGCTTCAAGCACCCTGACCTCATAAGCAACATTATAGTCACAGTATGCTAAAACATTACGTCCATCCATCCTTTCGGGAGTTGCAGTAAGACCAAGGAGAAATTCCGGGGTAAAACTGGCCAATATCTTTTTATAACTGGCAGCCTCAGAATGATGGAACTCGTCAATAACAATATAGTCAAAATTTCTTGCCAGAAAATTTTCAAGATGATTGTTGCGGCTTATGGTCTGAATCATGGCAAACACCGCTTCACAGTCTTCAGCTGCTGTCCTGCCACTGCCATGGACAGCACCAAAAGAAGGATCATTCATTACGTTTCGAAACGTTTCCTGCGCCCTGACAAGAATGTTTTCCCGATGAGCGATAAACAACAGGCTTTTGGCCCCACTTTTTTTATAGTCAAAGGCGGCAAGATATGTTTTTCCTATACCGGTGGCAGCAATGACGGCAGCCTTTGTTACATTCTGGTCCCTCAGATTTGCCAGATTTTCAAGTGCTTCCTTCTGTGCTTCATTCGGTTTTACTGTTTCGAGTCGATCCCCCCAGCCTGGGGCTGTTTCAAATATTCCGGTATCCTGAAATTCAGGAACCTTCCAGCCTGATGTGGGCTCCCAGCGCTGGCGGTAACCTTTGAGGAACTCCTCACTAACATCTACTGACTCATTTGCCCAGATACGTTCAAATTCGGCTACGGCTGATTCAAATGGAGAAGTACTGTTTCCAAACGGAAGGTTGATTTCATGGGAGGAGAAATAATTCCACTCAAAATTTTTTGTAAGACCGCTTTCTGTAAAGTTGGATGACCCGGTAATCAGTGACCCTTTCCCATCCCGATGTAGAAAGAGCCATGCTTTTACATGAAAATTCGGTGGGGCCTGATCAAATGGGATACCCGGTGGATGAAACACTTTCAGGCTCATGCCCGGAATATGCTTTTCTATATGGGTAAAATATTCGGGTCTTGTAATATTGCCCATGGTTGACAAGATGATTTTCAACGTTCCCTTGTTTTCAATAAATTGTGAAAGCTCAGATAACAGGAGATTCGTTGTCCCGGGAGAGTAAAAAGCAGATGCGATCCATGTCTGTGTACTTCGTTTAAGCTCGCCTTTTAAAATATTAATGAACTTTTTTTTCTGCGCGGGGTTAAAAACCATGGTAGGATAATTCTGATAATCAAATTCACAGTGTTTTTCGCCGCCCACCTGGTCCAGGAAATAGCTGTTGCTGAACCCACCCCGTTTCTCTTCCCTTTCACGCATTTTTCCAAGCAGATCATTCAAGCCAAAGCCATAAGGTTTTAGAGCAGTCAGAATAATTTCCAGCAGATCAGCAGATTCTTTGAGGATGTCATCTTTATTTTCTTTTTTCCATTCATTAAAAAGCTCGAAAGCTTCCTCAAGTATCTTCTCTCCTATGGCATCTTTCAGCTCACTGCCATCAATCCCGTGGAAAAAGGGTGTTTTACCATGGTTTCTGATAATTTCAGGAATTCTGTCCCGAACAAGTTTTTTATATATAATTGCGGTTTTATCTTCTCTGTTGGTCATTATTATTCTTTTTTTCCCAGAACATATCCCAGCCAGATTTCACCAGTCCCCAAAGCCGACTCGTTTTTTAAAAACTCAGCTACTTCAAACCCTTGTCTCTTAAATAATGCCCTTAATTCCTCATCCTGCCACAGACAAAACGTCCTTCCCTTCGAGTCTGAACTCTCTCCTCTGCCCTCTTTTAAGGAAACATAAAAATATCCTGAGTTTTGACTACAATCTAAAGCTTTTGCAATGTTACCTAAAACATTTGGCAAACGCTCATGCGGAACATGAACAAGCGAACCGGAAGCGAGGATAGCATCTCCTTTAAGGTTGGAAAAATCGTAAACTTCAAAATCCCCCTCAATCACTTCATTTTCATTGGAATCCATCAGCGTGGGAACTAAATGCCCTTCTGAATATTGTTTCAAGGTGCAATTTTGTTTTTCGAAGAGGAGATTTCGAATTGTGCGTTAGGTTGTTATGTAAAGGGCATCTTGCAGCTAAGTTGGAAGGTTCCGATTCTATAATTGCACAGGTCGAAAAATTCAGACAATTCTATCAGATGTATTCTGACCGGATTAATGCAATAAGCTACCCATCGGGTAGCGAATTATTAAATGGCTTTTCTCCACAACTATCATGGTAAGCGCTCAAGGAACCGCATCTTCAAATTGGATTCAGGGCATGAGATGATAAGTCAACTTTAACATCAAAGGAGGCTTAAAAAATGTCAGAGAGATCCAAAAAAGCAGATGAGAAACGAAGCCAATTCTGGCGATACCATATAAACGAGTGTTCCAAGTCCGGATTAACTCAGAATGCCTACTGCCGGAAAAATAATTTAAAACCAAGCCAGCTGACTTACTGGAAAAATAAATTTAAGAGACAAAACCTCCCTGTGGAATTTGTTCAGATTTCACAGGCCCAAATTCCAGAGTCATGTCATCTTCAACCCCGGCAAGGCCTTAGGTTAAATATTGATTCTGGATTTCAAATTGAGGTTCCAGATGGGTTTTCTCAAACCACATTAACCCGGGTGCTTGAAGTATTGAGGGGGATTTGATGTTTTTTCCGGCTCAGAATTTAAAAGTATATATTGCCCTGGGGACAACGGATATGCGCAAAGCCATTGATGGATTATCCATTCTTGTCAGAGAAAAATTCAATTTGGACCCTTTCTCAGGTCATCTGTTTGCCTTTTGCAACCGCAAACAGAATATGGTGAAAATTCTGTACTGGGGCCGAAACGGATTCTGCCTTTGGCATAAAAGGTTAGAGAAGGATCGCTTCCAATGGCCCAGGTCAAAACAGGAGGTAATGACCATTGGATCACAGGAACTTGCCTGGCTGATGGACGGCCTTTCCATCCACCAGGAAAAAGCCCACAAAGTGTTAAAATATTCGACTGTTTTTTAAAGAAAAAGCTATGAAAAACCGCGTGGTTATGCTATATACAGAGCATGAACATTGAGGCTTTTGCAGACATAAATGAGGTTGAAAAATTAAAAGAAATAGTCCTTTCTTTTGTCAAAGATTTTGACAGAAAAGAACAGAATTATAAATCTGAAATCAAAATTCTTAATGAGCAGATCAAAAGTCTGAGGGATAAACTTTTTGGCAGAAAAACAGAAAAAATATACCGGGATGACGGTCAGCTTTCCCTTTTGATATCCCTGAACCCGAATGCCCCATATTAGAAGAGCCTGAAGAGACAACAGTCGAATCCCATACTCGGAAAAAAAGGGGGACGTAAGCCTTTGCCTGAGAATCTGCCTCGGATTGAAGTCATTCATGATATCCCGGAAGAAGAAAAACAATGTGGGTGTGGGTGCATGAAAGTCCGTTTAGGCCAGGAAGTATCAGAACAGCTTGACATTATCCCTGCACAAATGAGGGTCATCAGGAATATCCGTTATAAATATGCCTGCAAAAACTGTGAAGGCCTTGAAGATAATGGTCCTACTGTATCCATAGCCAGAATGCCTGAACAGAAGATCCCCAAAAGCATGGCAACCGCAGGGCTACTTGCCCATATTATGACAGCTAAATTTGCTGATGCCCTGCCGTTTTATCGGCAGGAAAAACAGTTTTCCAGAATCGGTGTTGAACTGCCCAGGTCAACCATGTGCAACTGGGCAATGAAAGTCGCCCAAGCATGTGAACTTCTGGCAGGATTCATGCAGGCCCAGATCCTTCAAGGCCCTGTAATCAATATTGATGAAACAACTGTTCAAGTATTGAAAGAGCCAAAACGGTCAAAATGTTATATGTGGGTGTTCAAAGGAGGAACACCGGACAAACCCATAATCTTGTTCCAGTATCACCCGACAAGATCCGGAGATGTTGCATTAAAATTCTTAAATGGATACCAGGGTATTGTCCAAACAGACGGCTATGCCGGGTATAACTTTCTTGATACGATAATAGGGATTATCCATGTTGCCTGCTGGATACACGCCAGAAGAAAATATACAGATGTTCTCAAGGCCGCTGGGATAAAAAAGAACAATCCACCCACCGGTAATGCCGGGACCGCTTTAAAGTACATAAGCAAGCTTTACAAAATTGAAAAGCAAGCCAGAGAGCAGGAATTATCAGCTGAAGACCTGTACAGGGAAAGACAGGAAAAAGCTGTGCCCATCCTCAATGAATTTAAAAAATGGTTGGATGCAAAAGTTGAGCAAGTCCCGCCTAAAAGTTTGCTCGGGAAAGCAATAAACTACACACTTAATCAATGGCACCGGTTGATCAGGTACACAGAAGATGGCAGGGTCGGTCCTGATAATAATGTGGTTGAGAATGCCTTAAGACCCTATGTTATAGGTAGAAAGAACTGGCTGTTTTCTTGTACCCCTGAAGGGGCCAGTGCCAGCGCATGCATTTACAGCCTGATCGAAACTGCCAAGGCCAACGGTCTTGAGCCCTACTGGTATCTGAAATATCTTTTTGAAAACTTACCTGAGGCTATGACGGCCGATGAGTTTATGGCTTTGATGCCTCAAAATGTTGACAAGAACCTGCTTGCAGGTCCCACCGTTTAAATTTATATCTGATTTTCACACGCCTTGAGGGTGGGGTTCCTTAAGCGCTTACTTTGTAGGCATACATGAAACATAAATATGATAATCTCCAAAGTTGTCTATTTTTATGGATTTTATTTTAATATGACTTAAACCAAGTTCAATTGTGAATTTTGTCTTTCTATCTTTTTTACTCATGCATTTGACCTTTTGAAGTTTCAATATTTCACTTCACTATAGATCAAAACTAATGGTTTGTTTCTATAAAAATTACATATTTATATTTTTTTTTGGCTTTTGCCTGTAATGCCTTGATGATCAAGGCATAGAACAATTATTTTATTATTGCATACCACATCAATTCCGGTTGAGCCGAAAATTTTTACTGGTTAATAATTCGTTCTTGAATTCTTAGAGGCTCATTTGGTGATACAGTATATAATTCATTACCATCTTGATCTAAGAAGTAAAATTTAAATTTGATTTTCCCAGGCGACTTAAATTGGAAATTATTGAAAAGAGCATTAATCAATATTCCCTTTTGCTTTTTTTCTTGTTCCTCATGAAGTTCATTCTTTGCAATTTGGATTATCTCTCCATCATAATCAATTTCAATTTTGAATGAGCTTATATCAGATAGCCTCTCTTCTCCTTCTAATTTAATCTGTACATATAATGCCAATGATTTACTTTTTGGCCATTGGTTTTGTTGGTCTATTGTTGAATTAAAATTAATCGTGTCAGGGTAAATACCCATCAGGGACATCTTATTACCTAATTCCATACGTATATCATCGCAAATAATAAAATTTGAAATTTTCATATTGCCTCTCTTATTCAGATGCTACTATTTGATTTGTAGGGGTATAGCCAAAATCCATACCGGTTTCTCGCCTTTCTATAACCATATTTTTTTTAACAGTTATTTTGATCTCGAGTTCCTCTAATATGCTTGTTGTTTCTGGATTTAGTGAATCTGCTTGACCAAAAGGTATGTATTTTACAAATTCTTGGAGTGCGTCACCGACATGTATTCTCTTCGCTTCAACCGGGTCATATTTCCGCTCAGCCACTTCAATCAACCATGGGAAAAGATGCAGATATCTTAATAATGCAACAACTGAGGCGGATGGTTTATTGTTAGAGGTTTTCCATTTTGAAAAAGTTCTCTGAGGGATTTCGAGGGCTCGTTCTATCCCAGAAAAACTATAATTATTCCTTTGAAAACTTTCTAAAATATTTTTAACTGAGATAGACTTCAGGTCATCTAAACTTTTTTGTAATGCTTTTTCATTCTCTTTGAAAATATCACCTTCAAAGCCACATGTATCGCATGAATAGTTAACAATATCTATCTCAGAAGTCCCTGCAAACGGTTCTTTTATGGTTTCTTTAATAGTGCTTTTTGTGAGGTTTTCGTCACCACACGCCGGACACATTAGATCATTCATTATCCCCTCCTTCTGGTAATAACCCAGCTATTTTCAAAGCTACTTCCATGGTGTTGCTACTCTTAGTAGACCTTTTAAATGATTTAATACTTAATGTCCCCATTTTTTTGTTGTCCACAATCGCAATGTAGCCTAAAATGCACATGGTACGAAACTCGTATGAATACACCATCGGTGGATTTTTCTTATCTTTGCTGAGTTCAAGTGGTTTAACATGTTCATCTCTTATATTTTCAAGGCCATCATTAGCGATAAAGTCTATTATCTCATTCTCTGTGCGTAATTTGAAAACATCATCAGCGGATTTTTTTGCTTTTTTCCATACACCAACGTTATCCTTGTCATCCTTGCAGGCTTTTTTAAGCTTCTCAAAGAAATTATAGGGCATGTTCTCCTCTTTTGTAAAGATCTTTTATGCTATGTGGATAAAAAAAGTCAACATTTTTTTCTTTCTTGCATACAGTAATCATAAAAACTCACCATTCTTTTCAAGCATCAACAACCAATAAAAACCCTTAAGGACTCACCTGGCGAATCGGTCGGATTTAAAGGCCATCAGGGTACACTCTCTCTTTTTGTAGCTTTATTTTTTTATCAGAACTATTAAGACTCATTACTAGCGGTTTATCGCCTATATTTCATAGTGTCAACATATAAAATTATTTTGGTATCCCGGTTGAATGGATTATCCAGAAAACAAAGATGCAGGGCCATTTCTGACCCTGCAATATAGGTTTTACGTGACACATTGAAATTAGATATTTTAAAAGATCTGCCTCAAAAAAGATAATTGTTAGGCCCACAGTTTTTGGTAATGAACAGTTTGATATTTATTGTAAAATTGCCAGAGATGGAAAAGCGGCTGGTGGGAAAGCAGCCTTGGGAGCGATTCAAAAGCTTCGTATGACATGTGCACAAATAAGACCTGTTAAGGTATATTATCCGATTATTTTTGATGATCGATTTCAAACCTTTTAAAAAAAACTTGATGAATTATTAAAATCAAAAGAGAACCTTGCTCGAGATGTTTTGAAACCATCAAAAAATATGAATGTAAAAACAGAGGAATTCTTAAACTGCCTCAACGTATAATTGTAGTTTAAACCTGTATATCTTTAAGATTTCAAGGTGTGGATTATGTTTATAACGAAATTCCCCCAAGACTATATTTCAAGGGGCGGACTATTATTAACAGTCTTGAGCTTTTAGCATCATCGACAAACACAATATCTTGTGTCTGAGGTAAATTCCATTAATCACACTGCAGATAACTTATATCAATTTTAATGCCTTGATCATACTCAATGATAATTATCCGATTCTTTACCTTTGCCGGGCTTTAAAGTATCAGGAATATCAATTGTAATTTTGAGTATTCCGGGAAAAAATATTTCAACAATATATCAACTTGATTATTTTTTTAAAACTACTTTAAAATCATCACATACCGGCTGGTAACTCCAAGAATCTTTTTTTTCTGCATTGCAGCCACAACCCCGGGGTTAAACCGTTCTGAAGACAAAGGTGCCTGGATGATATGGGTGAGAGTCCAGCCGGTTTTTCTTAAAATCCCATAAATCCCATGTTCTGATCCCCCAGTTAAGCTCTTTAAATCGGGTTTGATCATCCTTTTTGTTCAGGGCCTGTGACCACACCAAAGGTTCAGGCCAGCCGTGCTTTTGCGCCACATGGGGGATTAAAAATCCTTTGGATAAATCGCTATTTGGCCATTTTGCCATAGCTGGCATTTTGGCCAAATGGTTAAATAAAGTTTTTCGCGGAATGCCCAGTCTCTTTGCAATCCTGTCCTGGGGAATACCCAGCAGGTTTAAATGAAAGATTTTAAGATCAAGCGCCAAAAGGGTTGTGGCCCTTAAATCAGCAATATATGAGTCAACGGCCTGCCTTGATCGGCCAATGGCTGTGCCGATTTCAGAAGATGTTAATTGGGTATTGGTTTGAAAAGCACGTCTGGCAGTATTTCTTGTTTCAGGTTCTGTAAGCTGCTTTGGACCTATGGCCATTTTTGCGGCATAAAGAAGCGGATTGATTTGATTTAAGGTTTTGATAATAACGTCAATCTCAATTTGACCGGCTTTTTTATATGCACTCCACCTGTGTGCCCCATCTAATATTCGATATTTACCTTTTTTACCGGGATAGGCTTGAACCTCAATGGGATCAAATTTAAAATTATCTCTTAGATTTTCAAGAAAAACAGCGATACGTTTGTGATCAATACTGTCTCTTGGATAAATGGATTCATCTAAATAAATATCTGAGACTCGAATTTTGACGACATCATTTTTCATGGCTTTATAACAGGCGATTTTCATCCACCTGCATCCTTAAGATTTAATTTTTCTAATGCCCGAAAGGATTGCCCTTATATACAAATTATAGGTGTGGTTTTTTTATTATGTCAAGATAAATCATAGTGGGATTTGTGCTATTGCGTTATCAGGGATAACAGACTTCCGGACGATTTGATCCAGGTTTTTTTGTTGATCTGGTTTTTTACTAAAAATTTCTGCTATAATTAACACAAAAGATCCAACAATGCCTTTGTCTCTACCTGAACTTATGGCCCTTTATTTTGGCCGGGATCTGCTGAATGTTTTAAAAAACACAGTTTTCCATGATTCCCTGAAATCTCTTTTCAGCAAAATAAAAACAAATCTTCCAAAAGGATATATAATTTTTCTCGAACAGTTTGAAAAAAATTTAAAGGTTGGGCAACAACCATATAAATATCATACGGAAATAAACGAAACATTAAGCACAATCAATAACGCAATAGAAAAAAGGAAATGTATTGATATCTCATATTTTGTAATCAGTCGAAAAAAGAAGACCAGTCGCAGGGTGGCGCCATATAATATCTGGTATTCAAATGGAACTTTTTACATTATTGGTCACTGCATGATGCGGAAAACAATGAGAACCTTTGCTTGTGACCGGATAAAAACCATTGATATCACAGATGAAGCATTCATGATACCTGCCAGTTTTAATATCGATGAATATATACTATCAAGCTTTGGGGTGTTCCATGGAGAAACTACAAAAGTGGAAATCTGGTTTGCACCGGAAGCAGCAGAATATATAAAAGAAAAAAAATGGCACGAATCACAGGAAATTATAGAACAAGAAGATGGCTCAATTCTATTTAAAGCTGAAGTTGCCGGGATTCATGATATTAAAATCTGGGTTATGAGCTGGGGAGCTAAAGCGAAAGTTATTGAACCAGAATCGTTAAAGATAGAAATAAGGTCTGAGATTGATTCTTAGTTGGTATTGTATAGGTAAATGTTAAAATTGAAATATTTGTAAATTATTTTATTGAGTGATTGGTGATACCCGAATATTTGTATTCACATTCAAAAACCCTTGAAATTCCCTTCCCCAAGTGCAATATACCAATAACAGATCCAATTCTAACTTCGCCATAACCTGAAACGGGAGAAATCTCATGTATTTATCTGAAGAGAAGCGTGCCGAGATCAGGGAATGTATTGAAAATCAGCGTTCTAATATCGAGTTCAATTCAGGGGAAAAGAAAGAGAATCATATTAAAGGGTTTCACGATAAGGAGGGGGTTGGTAGTGGTGGATGTCAAGCAAGTTGTCGTCTTTTCCTAAATTAATTTCACCTTGATAAAATTAATTTTTAATTTGTGTGCATGATATAGGTTTCACACAGAGATTGATCTTTCCGATTATCAGGTGCGGTTATTAAAGGGAGCTTAAGGATACTATTTAAATGGTTGAATATTTGAAAAGTTAAGGATAGTTGCAAGTATCTTTGACACTGATTCATACCTAAACTAAAATATCAGGAAATACCAAAATTTTTTATGCAATAATTTTTCTCAAAATGGGATTGATTGATACTGATTTTTCGATATGAATTTAATCTTATTTTCCAACCATATTTTCTCTTTATATAAACTATTCAACCATACTTCCTTTAGTAAAATAGGTTATCATGCAAAATTAATTGGTATCCAAGATTGACACAATTATGTTTGTCAAAGGAAATTGAAAATGCCACTCGAATCAGATCAGGTGATAGGCGGCCTGTTTTTGACGAATAAATGCAATGCCCTCTTGAAGCAGGGTATCTCCATCCGGCGCCAGTTGCCGCCACACCCAAGTGTTCATGTTGTCTGTACAGTCCACAAAACTCTCAAGGGCGGCATTTCCGTTATACTTGATTTCAGCAAGCGCCTGGAAGATGCCGTCCCAGTCCACCAGTCCAGTGCCTGGAATTCCCCGATCGTTTTCGCACAGATGGTAATGGATGAGATGGGAATCTGCAAGTTTTGTTGCTTTGTAAAAGCTTTTTTCTTCCATATTCATGTGGTAGGTATCCAGATGAATACCAACATTGTCCTCCCCAATCATCTCCTTTAAGGCCAGGGCCTGTTCGCAGGTATTGATCAGGCAGGTTTCATATCGGTTCACCGGTTCCAGGCCAATTGTTACGCCGAGATCATAAGCATATTGGGCCACCTGGCGGAGACAGTCAGCCGAATGTTCCCACATTTTTCTGTCCGGCCTTTGGTTCAATGATTTGACATGCCTGGAATAGATCACGCCTGAAAAACTTTTCGCACCGATATCATGGGTGGCTTTGACACATTTTAGAAGATAGTCAACACCATTGGATCGGATGTGAGGATCCTCGCTGGTGATATCGGTATCTCCCAGCAGCACAGTGGAGGTAACTGCACCCAGTTCTACAGATATCAATCGTTTTTTTATTGCTTCAGCATCAAAGGTTTCCAGGCACATCAAGGGGATTTCGATAAAATCGAGACCCAGTCGTTTTATCCTGTCAATGAGATACAGTTCACTATTGGTCCATTTTCCACACCAGGCATAGGCATGAATTCCAAGTTTCATTCCAAGGTTTCCTTCTGTTTAAAATGGTGTTTAATCGAGTCCGGCAACCGGGGCATGGCACCGGTCTGGGAACAGACATAGGCAGCTGTGCGGCCTGCATATTCATTGAGAGTTGCATAGTCATACCTCTTTAACAACCCCACTGCAATCGATGCAGTAAAAGCATCTCCGGCACCAATGGCATCACCAACTGTAAAATTCGCGGTAAAACCACTGTGGTTAAATATCCTGTCCTGATCCTGGGAATACAACATGCTGCCGTTTTTTCCCTTAGTTAAAATGACCAGTTTGAGATGATATTTTTCCGCCGGTTTTTTCAATATGAACTCCCTGGTGCCGCTGATGGATAAAAGGGAAGAGAGGGTGGTCAGTTCCTCGTTATTCATTTTTAAAATATTGGCATTGTCAAGGGAAGATGTAATGATATCTGTTGTGTAAAACGACTGACGTAAATTGATATCAAAAATACGCCATGCTGCTGATGGCAAATGATAAAGAAATGTTTGAATCGTATTTCTGGAGGTTTTGCAACGCTGGGCCAGGGATCCAAAACAGACCACATCCGTCTTTTCAGCCAGTTGTTTTAATGGCACACTAAAAGGGATATAATCCCAAGCCGTATTGGAAGTAATATCAAATGAATGCTCCTGTTTTGCATTCATTGACACTACCACTGTACCGGTGGAAATTTTTTGTTCACCTTAATGTATTCAGTTGTTAAACCTGCCTGGCTCAGAGTAAAAAGCAGATCATTACCCAGACCATCCTGACCAATTGATGAGACAATGATTGACGTGACGTTTTCTGCACCCAGTTCCTGGGCATGATATGCAAAATTGGCAGGTGCCCCTCCCAGCTGTTTTCCAGACGGCAAAAGCTCCCAGAGAACTTCTCCCAGCCCGACAATAATATGATTCAATTCAATTTCTCCATTTTATTTCCACCTGCTGCAGTTTTTAAATTTTTAGTGGTGCCTTAAAATATATTTCCGGTCTTCCGGCTGACGAGCGTATTCAGCTGACAAAAAAGTATGGCATGAAAAAATATCAGTGAAAAGAATAAAGGTAAAGACTATTTTACTGAATACCTGCATGGTGCTGCATAAACAGTCAGTGCTGCCTCTCAAATTCTGAAATATCTCCGGTTACACTTTTTTCACACGCTTCATACACCTTTATCAGGCCTGCATACCCTTGATATATATTGATATCTTCTTCATCTGCTGTAAAGGAAACAGATGGTGCAGCTTTGGAAAATTTCCGGCTGAATGCGGCCAGTTCTTCCGGCAGTGCATACCCTTTTTCCCACACCACAGCTGCCCGAATTGCAGCCCCCAAGGCAGCACTGTCCGGGACTTCAAAGGCCTGCACTTCAACACCAAACACTTGGGCGATCAGCTGTAGCAGCCCTTTATTCTGTGATCCGCCTGCTGTGACCAGGATACGGCTGGGTCTTCTGCCGGCCCATTGGGAATGGATATACATGGACATGATTTGAGCTTCTGCCACTGCCCGGACATTTCCCACCAGATCGTTCTCTTCCAGTCCACCGAACCTGTGGACACCCGGTTCTAGAACCAGTGGCGTGATTTCAGGCGTAAAATAGGGAAGCATCAACTTACCGTTATTACCCGGCAGTGTGTTCAGCAAAATATTGGAAAATTCATTCCAGTCAATATCAAACCGGCTGCGAACGGCATCTCTGGCAAGACTGCCATTCTAAAAACACAAAAGAAACATCAATCCACCGTCTGCAGTACCAAACAGATGTCCTGAAGAACGATCTGCAACCGGTATTTGCGATGTATAACCAAAATATGTATCACTTGTGCCGAGGCTGACGGCCCGGATATCTACATCCCCCACCAGTCCCAGGCCTGCCAGGCTGGAGGGGTTATCACCAGTACCTGTTACCACCCGGCAGTCTTGGTGAAATCCATACCGGCGGCAGATGTATTCTGATACATTCCCGAGAATTTTATCTCTGTCAATAATCTGTGGCAGCCGGGATGCCAGATCGGGTGCGGCTGCATTCATGGCTGCCGTACTCCAGTCTCTGGATTTTAGATCCACCAGATTCATTCCCAGACTATCACCACAATCCAGAGGTGCCCAGTTTCCCATCAGTAACGAGGTGAAAAATGAACTTATCAACGCTATATGGGATGTTTTTTCATAGGATTTTGGATCGTGTTTCCAGAATTTCCGGATCTGCGGCCCGGCAAATCGTTCAGTGGCTGCAGAACCAGTCAGATCTATCAACTCTTTATGGCCAAACATCTGTGTTATTTCCCGGCATTCCTGGTTTGTGCTGGAGTCCATCCAGATGGGACATCCCTTTCGGGAAAAAATATTGACGAGCTGGCCATGGGGTGGGGCATTGGGATCAAGGGTTTGTATCTGTTCCAGGGCCGTTCTGTTCAGATAAACACTGCCATGCTGCTGGGCTGCTATACTAACGGCTGCTATATTCCCGGCCACACCCTGATCCCTGCACCACAACAGCATCCTGTCCATGGCCTCTATCCACATTAAAGGATTAACAAGCACCTCATTAACATTTTCCCTGGGAGGAACCCCGCCTTGTGTTTCATAATGGGGTAAGTCGCTGTCAAAATTCAGGCTGTAGCGAAGGATTTGGCCTGTTACTGGACAGATAATCAAAGCTGTTAAACTTTGGGTACTTAAATCCACACCCAGAAAATGCTGTTGTGTCATAACGGCCTTTTTTTTATTCTAGATTGGTATGATTGTTGCGCATCTGTTCCGGCGTTACACCCATGTGATCCCCCAGCATTAAAACCAGGTATTCAAAGAAAAGATACATCACCCCTTCATACAGACTGCCCATGGGCAGGATAGATGCGGAAGCTTTGGTATCATCAGCCATTGTCTGTGCCGGCAGTACCACCATCAGATCAGATGTTCGGGGGACTGTTCCTTCTTCCTGTGCGGTAAAACAGACTGTTTTGGCGCCTGCATCCTGAGCAACCTTGCGCAAGGCATCTACAGTAGAAAAATAGCCCGGTCCTGCACTGTACACTATAAGATCTCCCTGACCCACCGGTGGTGTGGTCATGTCTGCCACCATATGCGCATCCAATCCCATGTGAAACAACCGCATGGCCAGTGCTTTCATCATCAGGCCTTCCCGTCCCACACCGTACAGCACCACCCTGTTAGCTGATGCAAGTGTTTTAATCAGCGCACCTACCTGTGATGGATCAATGGCATTAATCACTTCAGTTAGCTCGCGCACAGCCTTTTCATTCATCTCTTTGATGGCCATCATCCCTGCTTTCTCCTCTATAATCTTGGCATCCTTCATTTCTCAGTTTACACTTTTTGGGTTTGCATTTTCATTTTTAGAGGATTTTTTCAAAAAAGTGTAAACTACATTTGAGGCGTTATGAAGGATGCCATAATCTTTATCCATTTTATATTCTCGCTAAGCACTAAAGGCGGGTTTTAAAACCGTAAAGGTGTGTTTCATCTCTTCCATCACTTGCTCATTTGTCCATTCAAATGGGAAAAATGCCTCCAGGAACACAGGTATATCCGTCAATCCAGCCTGGTTCATTTCAGAAACCACCTGGGCCGGATCCACAATACCCTCTTCGTGGGTAAATGCCCAATGACGGTCCAATTGACCATCTGACTGCTGAAGTTGAATCTGTCCGATGTCCTGGGCCAGTTTTTTTAACCAGGAAAGGGTGTCTTTGGATTTTTCTCCATAAAGCGGTTCATAAATGGCATGTCCCCAGTCGAAACACCACTGGATGGGAACTGCGGTACGACCTTTTAAATCTTCCTGCATTTTCAGAGCTGATTCAATGGTAGAAGGAAATTCACGGGTCAGTGGTGTGGGCTCAATCAGCAATGCCTTGAGCCCCCGTTTTTTTGCATGCTCGGAAAGTTCTGAAAGACAGTCCAGAAAAAAGGCATATCTTTCTTTAACAACTATACCATTAAGGGCTTCATCCGCGCTGACTGCACCGGCCGGTCCACCCATTGCTTCCACTTCCAGCTCGCCGGCAAAATCTATGGCATTCCGGTACCACTGCATGGATGCCTTTCGGCCTTCTTCAAGCGGGTGTAACAGCTGGTTATAGGTATAGTGGGCCAGTCCGACAAACGCACTGTGAAGTGTCACTCCTTGTGCATCCACTGCTTTTCGGATGCGTTTTGCCATGGCCGATCTCAACTCTGAAGGCCACCATGGATCAACAATATCAAAGGAAAACTGTGCAAGTTCCAGATCAAGATCCTGACGGACCACCCGTGCCCAGCTTTCAGGTTCAACCCACCGTTTTACTGAAAAAGATAGATTGGTTCCAAGTTGCATATCAACCTCCTTAACGTAAAAATAATGATAATTTATAGTGTATTCAGTTGTTTGAATTTTAAAAGTACGTGGGCAACGGCATCATCAAAACAACCGGTATCTTCCAGAAAATCCAGAATGGTATACCGTCGGCGGATAAACCGTGATTTTTTTAAAATTTTACTATGATACTCTGGGTCAACTCCCACAGAACCAGGATGGGTAACTACACCTGCATTAACAAACATTTCTTCCATTTTGTCAAATGGAATGAGAAATCCTTTTAATTTTTTCTGAAGAACCGGCCAGACATCCTTAATATGTTTCAAGCGACCTTTCAATACATCATCTTCAGTGAATTTGGCCCGGGTTTCAATGAGTGTTTTTTCAGCAATAGGAGGCGAGGAGAAGAGTTTTCGAATTTCATCTTCCATGTCTGGTAATTGTTTTCTCTGTTGGATGATGTTATCTATATTCAGACTGCAGAAATTCTGCTGAAGCATCCACTCATACAATGCAAGCGTGCTTAAGGTGCCAAGTGCCACACAGCTGCCGTGAGATACTGGCAGGCCTTCATATTCCAGTCCATCCATCTCCCAAAGGTGGGCTATCTGGTGATCTGCTCCGGAAGCAGGCCGGGAACTGCCATAAATCTCCATGGCAATGCCAGCCGATACCAACCCGGCAAAGAGGGCACATACTGAATTTTTGTCTCCTTCTGCCACGCCTGACGGACTGGAGAGCCATGTGGGCAGGTGGTCATGAACAAGCGACCATGCAGCAGGATCAATTATTTCTATTCCCAGAGCATCTGCAATAAGCCAGTCTGCGCCTGCAGTGACTTTGCCTGCAAGGTCACCATATCCCCAGCCTGCCATCTCTCTGGGGGCTGAGGCAATAATGTCTGGATCCGCCAGAATGACCTGGGGTGGCCGGCAGGAAATGGTATGTTTGAATCCTTGTCGGGACAATGGTGCTCCGGCACTGGCATATCCGTCCATTGAAGCTGCTGTGGCAAAAGAGACAAACGGTTTGTTCAACTGAAAAGCAGCATATCGAGTTAAATCATTGATCACACCCGAACCGACAGCAATGGGAATTGCATTGTGTTTTTCAAGCGCCGGCAGGAAAAGCTCTGCATTTTCAATTGTCCCTTTTAAACGGGGGGAAGCAGGAAATACATGGGTCGAACAGAATAATCCGTTTTTTGTTAATACTTTCTGCAGATCATTCCCAGCTGCTGCCATTGTGTATTCATCGGCAACTAAAAAAACACTGGAGGTAGCCAGATGCTTTTTTAGAATGCGGGATGTCTCTTCAAAGGCATTGTATCCCATATATATGGTATGAATTTGTTCAGACAGGGAAACCGCTGCCTGGATAGTTGCGTTCACGTTTGAAATCGTGTTATCAGAAACAGTCATGGTTCCTCTGTTTTAAATTATATGTCTGAACGGACCAGTGTCTGACCATTGTTGTCAAATAAGTGTTCTTTTCCTTTTTCAATTTTAAGCCCGATGGTATCTCCATGCCCAACCTGGATACCATTTTGAGTACGGACAATAATCTGATCACCGTTTAGGGAGTCCGCATAAACATAGGTCTCACTGCCCAATGCTTCCACAGTTTTGATGGTTGCTTTAAAGTCAGCCTGATCCACATTACCTATCTGGAGGTGTTCCGGTCGAACCCCCAGTGTCAATTTCTGATTTGATGTTTTTGTAGCGCAGAACTCATTAGTGACGATAGTTGAATCCGTTCCATAGGACAGGGTTAGTGATGTCCCATCTGTCTGTACATTATGTATCTGCATGAAGTTCATTTTGGGCGATCCGATAAAGCCTGCTACAAACTGCGTTTCAGGGTAATTGTAAAGGTCAAGGGGTGCGCCGATCTGTTCTGTTTTGCCGTCATTCAATACTACAATACGATCTGCTAATGTCATCGCTTCTACTTGATCATGGGTCACATAAATCATGGTAGATCCCAATGTTTTATGCAGATTTTCCAATTCGACCCGCATCTGAACACGTAGGGCAGCATCCAGATTGGAAAGGGGTTCGTCAAAAAGAAATACCCGAGGCTGTTTTACAATGGCACGGCCGATTGCCACCCGCTGGCGCTGTCCGCCAGAAAGCTGACCGGGTTTGCGATCAAGATATTCTTCAAGTTGAAGAACACGGGCTGCTTCATGAATTCGCTGTTCCCGCTCTTTCACATTTACTTTGTTGACTTTCAAACCAAATTCCATGTTGGCACGCACCGTCATGTGAGGATAAAGTGCATAGGACTGGAAGACCATGGCCACCCCTCTTTCTGCCGGGGGTGTATCGTTCACCCGTTCTCCATCGATGAGAATCGATCCACTGGTAATATCCTCAAGACCTGCAATGGCTCTGAGCAATGTGGATTTCCCGCAGCCGGATGGTCCGACATAGACAATGAACTCCCCATCTTTCACAGTGTGGGATACATCAAAGAGTACCTGTAAACTGTCATAATGTTTATTGATATTTTCAAGTGTGACTTCAGACAATTCTCTTTCCTCCTGGATATATTAACAGCAGTTTGCGGTCTGGATTAGCAGCCGTGGGGTTTAACTATAAAATTATCTTAAAAACAAACGATCTTTTTGAGTAATCCCTTTTTCCATTAACAGTAGATTATGGTAACCATGCTATTGTCAATTATTATCTTTAATTACAGCTATTTGGCAAATCTATTCTATATTTTTGACCACACAACACCCAAAAATCATTATGTTGCCTATTCGTATAACATAAAAAAAAACATTTGTAAAATGAAAAAAACATAGATATATAGATGTCTAGAATATTAACTGAAAATAATATTTGGGTTTAACCTTGGACATCTGACCAGCTCCCATGAAAGAACAGTTTATTCCTTTTGTCTTTCTCATTTTCACGAAAGGCATTCAACTGATCTGGTTCATGGCGGTTTGTTTAGATTGAGGTGATAACAATTGTCAGAAGATTAACATTAATTGAGAATGGAGGAAAACAATGGATTTTAAAAAATGTTTTTTTGCGATGGTATTTGTTTTAATATTGTCAGCAAGTTCGGTTTATGCTTCAGGATGGTCCCTTGAACAAGCTGCCAAACCCTATGCAGGAACAGAAGTAGACGTGGTATTTCTGCTGCGGCCGGGTTATGAAGCCGCTGAAAAAATGCTGCCGGAATTTGAAAAGAAAACCGGTATTAAAGTCAACATTATTAAACATCCTTATGAAAATGCACTCGGTGCACAGGTTCGTGATTTTGTGGCCGGCGGTGACTTTGACATTGCCCTGATCGACCTGGTATGGATTGGCTCTTTTGCTGAAAACGGCTGGATTGTTCCAATTGACAAATTTACCAGTGATCCCAAACTGAAAGATCCGGATCTGGATCTGGATGACTTCTTTCCTCTGGTACTGGATGCTTTTGGCAGCTGGGATAATAAAGTATACGGACTTCCGTTTGATAACTACTCCGGGTTGATGTTCTACAACAAATGCATGCTCAAGGAAGCCGGATTTGACGGCCCGCCAGAAACCTGGGCAGAGTTGAAAGATGTCTACGGTCCCAAACTGACTCAAAATGGGAAATACGCCTATGCCCTTCAGTCCAAAAGGAACGAAACTCAGTCATGCGACAGTTTTGCAAGGGTTCTCTGGCCATTTGGCGGTTCATTTCTGGACAAGAATTTTAAATCCAACCTGCTCAGCAAAGAAAGCCAGGCGGGTCTAAAATTTCGTCAGGATCTTATGAAATATATGCCACCGGGAATTGTTTCATATGACCATGCTGAAACCGTGAATGGGCTGGCCCAGGGTGATGTAGCCATTATTACTGAATGGTCAGCATTTTACTCAAGCCTGATTAATCCAGAAACTTCCAAAATAGTTGACTGTATTCAAGTGGCTCCGGAACCTAAAGGTCCAGCTGGACGTAAACCGGCTCTGGGCGGCTTCTCCCTGGCGGTTGCATCCCAGGCAAGTAAAAAAGAACAGGCCGCTGCATGGCTGTTTATCCAGTGGGTTACCTCCAAAACCAACGCTCCCACATATCTGAAACTTGGCGGTGTTCCAGCCAGAAAGAGTGTATATAATCAGCCAGGTATGGAAGATAAACACGGCTTTGTAAAATCCCTGGTACAATCCTGGCAGGAAGGAGTACCAGAGTTCCGTCCGCGTTTTGCAGAGTGGCCCCAGATGACCGAAATTGTTCAGGAGTGGGGAACCAAAATTATGCTGGGTGACGTGACTACAGAGCAGGGTGCTAAGGAAATCGGAACCCGGGTTGAAGCGCTTTTGAAAGAGGCTGGTTATTACGACGGTAAAAAACCCCTTGCCCAGTAAAGCAGTCTGATATTGAAATTGTGTGTAAAGATGGTTTTATACCATCTTTACACCAACCATTTTATCTATATTCCATTGATAGAACGAATAGGCATTATATAAATGTTGAAAATCAGACATCCGAAACTTACAGCATTTGCCTTTATCGGGCCGGCTGTGATCAGCCTGTTTATCATTGGTATCGGCCCACTGGCATTTGCTGTTTACACGTCTATGCACAAGTATAGACTGACCAACCTCAGGGATACCCACTTTCTGGGTCTGGAGAATTTTAAGACTGTTCTCACCGACCAGGTGTTCTGGGAAGCCATGGGCCGTACCATGAAGTTGCTGGGGATTGTATTGCCGATCCAGATCGCTTTTGGGCTGGGTATCGCGCTTCTGCTTCATAAACCAGGACTTTCACTGCTTCGCACCCTGACAAGGTTAAGCCTGGTAATTCCCATGGCAACCACCTATGCCGTTGTGGGTCTGCTGGGACAAGTCATGTTCAACATGAAATATGGTGTGGTCAACCAACTGATTGGTTTTTTTGGTGTTGCGCCTGTTAATTGGATCGGAGATCCCAATAATGCTTTTACAGTTATCTGTTTCTGGGATATCTGGCAGTGGACGCCGTTCTGTACCCTTATACTGCTGGCCGGGTTGACCACGGTGCCCGAGGAGGTAGATGAAGCAGCCCGCCTGGAGACCGACAAATGGTTTACGGTGCTCAGATATGTTCAGTTCCCTTTCCTTATTCCAGGCCTTACCGCTATTTTGATTTTAAGGACTGCGGATACCTTGAAGCTTTTTGATATGGTATTTACGCTGACCCGCGGCGGCCCCGGCAGTGCAACAGAGTTGATCAGTCTTATGATCCAGAGAGTGGGATTCCGCGGTTTTGACCAGGGGCTTGCCTCAGCTCAGGCAATTATCCTGTTGGCGCTAACGGTTATTCTAGCCCAACTTTACATTCGTTTTTTCTACCGTGAGATGTGATTATGGCAGCTAACATCCGTTCTATAAAACCCAAAACGTCCCGTACTGCAGCTGAAGTGATTTTGCTCCTGCTGATTATTATTTTTTGTATTTTCCCTTTCTACTGGATGGTCACTACCAGCCTCAAAACACAGCTTGAAGCCCTGACTTCGCCGCCAGCATGGATATTTGAACCAACTCTTGCCAACTACACCACGGTGCTGTTTAAGGATAAAATGAGTTTAAGCCTGATTAATTCACTGATCATCGCCATCTCAACCACTGCACTGGCACTGATCCTAGGAACACCTGCGGCGTATGGGCTCAGCCGATTTGAATTCAGGTGGAAAAAAGACCTCTGGTTCTGGTTTATTACCAACCGAATGGTCAGCCCAGTTGTTCTTGCTCTGCCCTTTTTTCTTATTGTTCGCAAACTTCACCTGCTTGACACCCACATTGTGCTGATTCTGATCTATCTCACCTTTAATCTGCCCATTGTGATCTGGATCTGTACAGATCAATTCCGCTCTCTGCCTCGGGATCTTGATGAAGCTGCAGTGCTTGATGGCGCCGGACCCTTTAAAATATTTTTTAAGATCTGTATGCCCCTGGCTGCTCCGGGTATTACAGTGTCTGCTATCTTCTCTTTTATATTTTCCTGGAATGAACTGATGTATGCTCTGGTCCTTACCAGTAAAGTGGCAAAAACTGCGCCGGCCATGGCGGTGGGATTTATGGAGGGATATCATCTGCCCTACGGCAAAATTATGGCCACAAGTACGCTTATTGTTATCCCAGTGATCATCTTTGCCTTGATTGCATCAAAACATCTGATTCGTGGCTTGACCATGGGCGCTGTAAAGTAAACCAAAATTCAGGATATAATATTGCGTTTATATGATGACGAACAATTCCAGGTACGTGTTGCCTGGCTGTACCATGTGGAAGGTGTCACCCAGGGTGAGATTGCCGAAAAGCTTAACGTCACCCGTCTCAACGTGAATCGTGCCCTTCAGGACGCATTAAAGAAAGGGATTGTAAAGGTAAGCATTCATTCGCGTTATTCCCCTTGTTTTGAACTTGAAAAACAATTAAAAAAAGCATTTAAACTGCAATATGTTTCAGTCGTCCCCTCTCCTTTAAAAGATGAAAATGCCCTTAAAGTTGTTGGTAGCGAGACTGGGCGCTATATCAGTTCACTGCTGGCCCGGCCATCCATCAAACTGTTCGGCATCAGCTGGGGAGAAACATTGAAATTTGCCACCCGGGCTGTTACCCCCACCAAACGCAATGATCTTGAAATCGTTTCAGTCATGGGAGGACTTCCTGAAGGCTCGGATTTCAATATTTTCAGTGTGGTCTCGCAACTGGCCAAATCTTTTTCTGCTGATCGTACCTATTTGACCCTGCCCCTGTTTTCAAGCTCTGCTGAATCCAGGAATATTATTTTTGTGCAGGAGGTTTTTCAGGAAACATTTGAAAAAATCAGGAAAGCAGACGGCATTGCCATCAGTGCCGGAGATATGTCAAAACGGTCTCTATTGATCAACTACAGCCTGCCCAGCGATGTCACTCGTAAAGAACTCATTGAAGCAGGTGCAGTGGGAGATATTCTTGGGTATTTTCTGGATGAAAATGGAAAAATTATTGATCATCCCATAGCTGAAAGGGTCCTGGGTTTAAATCCATTTGAATTTCAAGGCAAGCCAAACATTATTCTGGCAGCTGGAGGCAAATATAAACAGAAAATTATTCTGGCGGCTTTACGGACCGGTATTTTTGATACATTGATTACAGATCAAAGTGCAGCTGAAGTTGTGATTAAACGATCCTGATTTTAAATAAAGGAAAACATCATGTACGCAGGCATTGATATCGGAACTTCTGGTGTGAAAGTGATTATTGTTGATGGTACGGATAATATTCTGGCATCAGCAAATTATAGGCTCAATGTTCAACGACTCCGTTTGCACTGGAGTGAGCAGCATCCTTCCCAGTGGTGGGAAGGGGTGAAAACCTGCTTTGATTCTTTGGCAGATTCCCATGCTGACCTGCTACATCAGGTACTCGGTATAGGTCTTTCAGGGCAGATGCTGGGCCCGGTGCTCATTGATAAAAATGATCAGCCGATTCGATCCACTATTTTATGGAACGACGGGCGGGCAGATCAGGAAACCAGTGAACTGATAGCAGCAATGCCGGACATTGGATACAGAACCGGATGTAACCCCAATCCAGGATTTGTTGCCCCTAAAATTCTCTGGCTGAGAAAGCATGAACCAGAAATCATTTCAAAAATTGATTGTATCCTTCTGCCAAAAGACTATGTTCGGCTTCAACTGACCGGTGAACGCGGAACAGAACCTACCGATGCCTGTGGCACTCATTTTATGGAGGCCCGGACAGGCAGATGGGCACCTGATCTAGTGGAATTATCCGGGGTGAACCCAGACTGGCTGCCGCCAGTGTTTCTGCCCACTGATGTAGGTGGTTATCTTAAGCCGGAGCTGGCCCTGAAGTGGGGCATGTCCCGAAACACTGTTGTGGCCATGGGGGCCGGTGATAACATGGCTGGATCCATTGGGGTTGGAGTGGGCAGTCCTGGTGATGCGGTTATATCCATTGGCACATCGGCAGTAAACAGTATTGTCAGCGCTGAGTATAATCCCCTGCCGGACAAGGCTGTTATCACACATCCTCATGCTGTCCCAAATACATTTCTTTCAATGGGGGTGGTTCTGAGTGCCACAAGCTGCCTGGAGTGGGCAGCAGCCCTGACTTCTCGAACCGTACCTGATCTGGCCAGAGCGGCTGAAACAGTCTGGCAAAAAGGACGTACAAAAGATGCCCCGATTTTTCTTCCCTATGTTAACGGTATCCGGTCTCCACATGATATGCCAAAAGCCCGGGGGCTGATGCTGGGGCTTGACCTTGCAACCGATCCTGATATGCTCGGCTGGTCTGTTCTGGAAGGTGTTGCATTTCATATCACAGATATTTTTGCAACCCAGAGAAATGCCGGTATTGAAGTAGCACATCTCCAACTGATCGGCGGCGGCTCGCGCAGCCACCTCTGGGGAGAGATGATCGCTACGATGAACGATCTGCCCATGTATCTGCCTGTTGGCAGGGAAGTCGGAGCTTCTTTAGGTGCTGCCCGTCTGGCACATGTTGCATCAGGTCACAGCAATCCATTAAAAATTCTCCGTTCCAAACCCCGATATGAAAAAAAAATCATCCCCAATCCTGCCATGGCCCCTCTGCTGAAAGAAAGATATCAGCGTTTTCAAAATGCCTTTGAATTGACACGACATATTCTTTGAATACAATTCTTCAGAGATTTTACAGACGGTATAAACAGTTTGTATCCATTCACTGGGTGAATGAGTAGTCAATGACCTCCGGTAAACCCGGAGGCTTGATTGTGAACCGCTCAAAGCGGTCATAAAACCATGAACCACCTAAAGGTGGTCAAAATAATTCCAACTGATCAATTTTTCGATTAGCTTCTTCTGCTTTTTTATATATTTCTTTACAATTTCTTCATTCCGACCAACGGTTGAAACAAAATAACCTCTGGCCCAAAAACTCAGACCTCAGACCTCGGAATAGTCAATTTAAAAAAATAGTATAAGATGCTGTATTTTCAATAGATAATATCAATCTGATAGATAAATTGGACACTCGATTTTCAAATTTGACCCAATTTTCATCACAAAATGATGCTTTTGTCAGATTTGGGGTCAGAAATGGATTAAAATTTGTCCAAAAAATAAGGCCAATATGAGGCTTTTGTAACGAGGTCTGAAGTAAATGAAAATTTCGTATTCCAGAGTCAAAGCTTTAAATATTGCTAGCCCAGGCAATTTTCTGGGGGTGGACCAGAAATCCTCACCTGGCGAGCATTATTCTTATTTATATTATTGAGTTGAATTTGGAGAAATAGGTTTGATTAAGATTGTCAAGCAATATAGAGTTGAACGATCAGGATCAGTTGCACAAAAAGCCAGCCAAGGCATTTCGAATCAGCGACAAACTGCCTCCTTTGTTTCTTTTCCTTTTTAGAAATAGTTTGATTTTACCATTTTAAAAAAAATTTTTCATTTATGACCGCTTTTGTCATAAATGATAAGCTGCTCTTAAATAAGGATGCCGAATTTCCAAATGTAAATCCGATTAGTCATAATTCCATTGACTACAGTCTTTCCCAGGAATATTGGTATGAGAGGAAATAATTGATTCCAATTATCAAAGCAAAAGCTGAGAATTATATATTCATTAAAACCAAAGGGTACGGGTATTGCCAAATCCGCCAAATGCCAGTTAGTTTCATTATAATTAAAATAATCGTTGAATATAATCATATTTTAATTATAATGAAACTAAAACTATTTTTAATGGAGGCATTTCACTATAATGAAAATAATACCAAGAAATGATTATCTAAGCAAAATAAAACCCTATATCGGGCAAAATATCATTAAAGTTTTGACGGGTCAGCGTAGAACCGGAAAAAGCTATCTGATGAAGCAAATCAGAGAAATGATTAAAACAACTGAGCCAAACATCAACATCATTTTTATTGATAAGGAAAAACTGGAATTTGATGACCTGAAAGACTACAAAGATCTTTATCTCCATATTATTAAAAAAACAGGCAAAACTTGTAAAAATGTGGTGATGATTGATGAAATCCAGGAAATTGAATCCTTTGAAAAAACTTTAAGAGATCTGAACGAAAATCCGAGCTATGATATATTCTGCACTGGCAGCAATGCAAAACTGCTGTCGGGCGAGCTATCTACCTTCCTTGCCGGAAGATATGTAGAAATAAGGGTCAGCAGCCTTTCATACAATGAATTTTTATTCTTCCATAAACTGGATCATTCAATGGATGCATTTGGGAAATATATCAAATTCGGCGGTATGCCTTATCTTATCCATCTGCCTCTTGAAAATGAAATTGTTTTTGATTATCTGAAAAGCATCTACAACAGCATTATCCTCAAAGATGTTGTGGCAAGACATAATATAAGAAATGTCAACTTTCTTGACAGGCTGGTTCTCTTCCTGGCAGACAATACAGGCCGCATGCTTACTGCAAAAAACATCAGTGATTTTTTAAAATCCCAGAGGGTCAGCATATCCGTCAATACTGTAATGAATTACTTAAAATTTTTGTCTGATTCGTTTTTTATCGATAAAATCAGCAGATATGACATAATCGGGAAAAAAATATTTGAAATTAATGAAAAATATTATTTTGAAGATATTGGCTTAAGAAACGCCATTGTGGGTTTCCATCAAAAAGATATGGGAAAAATTCTTGAAAATATTGTCTATAAGCATCTGAAATTAAAGGGGTATGATGTCTATGTCGGAAAACACAAGGATATGGAAATCGATTTTCTGGCCCAGAAAGCAGGAGAAACCCTCTATGTTCAGGTTGCCTATCTTCTTTCCAATCAGCAGACTATTGACCGGGAATTTGGAAATCTTTTAAAGCTGAAAGATAATTTCAGAAAAATAGTTGTATCAATTGACGAGTTTGCCCAGGGCAATGTAAAAGGTATTGAACACCTCCATATCCTGGATTTTTTAAAGGACTTTAGTTGAAAAGCTTCTAATCCCTTGAGCATTTAGTGCATTTAGATGAAAACAGTTGCATAATCTTCTCCTTTTTCTCAAGACTCTTTGGTCAGCTCTTCAATTGTGACAGGATAAAAACCACTGATATCACTGATGAAGCATTCATAATACCTGCCAGTTTTAATATCGATGAATGTTGATTGATTAACCAGCAAGTTTTTTTCCCAGTTTTTTAGCGGCTTTGAGCACTGCTTCGTTTTTCTCCATATCACCTCTTTCCAAGGCACTACCATAAACCACTCCAGTGATCTGCGCACCCACGTATCTAAAAGAATCCTGGAAACTTCTAATCGCATTCACGGCTCCAGACGCGTATGGGTCAGCATCACCATAAGCTATGGCAATAGCAATTTTTTTGTTGAACGGGTTGTCTCCATATTTGGATAAGGCAAAACACCTATCCAACCAAAGCTTGGTTTGGGTCGACATATTAAACCAATGCACTGGTGTGGCAATTACCCAGGAATCAGATTCAATCAGTTTAGGAAAGATCTCTTGCATATCATCTTTTATAGCGCAACCTTTACTGTCCGGCTTTTGACAGCTCCAACAAGCTTGGCAGGCTTTTATGTCCATCCCCTGAATGAAAAGTGATTCTACTGCAGCACCCACAGACTCAGCACCGGCGGCTATTTCTCTTGCCAGAATGGCACTGTTCCCGTTTTTCCGTGGACTTCCCAAAAGAACAAGTACTTTATGCTGTTTTTTCTTATTTGACATTTAAGGTCTCCTTACTGATTTTTATTGTTCAAATCTAAACAATTCGACTTATTTCTCATTATATCATTCGTAGTTTCTTGTATCAAATTTAACAATGATTTTCAAAAGAATTAATTTGATCGAGCAATGGATATTTCCAAGCTCAAGGATCATTATCCGATTCTTTCTTAGCCGGACTTTAAAGTATCAAGAATATTAATGGAATATTTCTTTACAATTTTAATGTGGCTTGATATTGAATATTTGATCAAGCTTTGAAGCAATTTTGGGCGCATATCATTTTTGGGCGCATATCATTCAAGATGAAAAATATGCGGATTCGGATAATATTTAACTTAAGCCATATTAAAATAGTAAAAAATACTCTCGGAGGCAAGAAAAGATGGCAAAAGTAACAAAATCAGAAAAAGTTCCTAAGAATATGCAAGATGAATTTCTTACAATAGTGACATTTACTGATGAATTTTGTAAGAAAAATTTAAATGATGAATATGCCCAGTTAGCACGGTATGTTACAGCCGCATTATGTCGTAAACGTCCATCGCCACTTGTGAATGGTCGTTCTAATACATGGGCGTGTGGAATTATTTATGCATTAGGATTTGTCAATTTTTTGTTTGATAAAGGTGAGGAGCCATATATTAATGCAACTGACCTATGTGACAGTTTTGGTATTAGTAAGAGTACAGGCTCATCGAAATCAAAAATAATACGTGATATTCTAGGAATGACACAGTTAGATCCAAATTGGTGTTTGCCAAGCAAAATGGGTGATAACCCTATGGCATGGACAATTCTATTTAATGGGTTTGTTGTAGATGCAAGACATTTACCCATAGAGATACAAGAGATTGCATATAAAAAGGGACTAATTCCATATATACCTGGTAAGAACAAATAAGGGAACAGATATTCAAGGTATTTCAAAAATATATCAACTGGATTATTTTTTTAAAACTACTTTAAAATCATCACATACCGGCTGGTAACTCCAAGAATCTTTTTTTTCTGCATTGCAGCCACAACCCCGGGGTTAAAACGTTCTGAAGACAAAGGAAGAAGGTTGGTGTTGAACCGGAAGTAATTGTAACCACCAATATGGAAGAAAAAATCTATGAAAGATGATTCTAAAGAACAAATTCCGATGATTTTTCTGGCTGGTCCTCCCGGATCAGGCAAGAGTAGCGTGGGCAAGAAAGCATGTCAGAAGCTTGAGTTACGATTTGTTGATTTGTCCACTCCCGAGATTAATAAACAGTCGTTGTTGTCGCAAAAGGAAATCTTGACGGGTGTTATTAATAAACGATCTGCCGATGTGATAGCCATTCCCTGGTCGCTCCAAGAAGATAAAGGGGTACAAAAATTAGTCAGACGTTTAGGAGTACTATTACTTTTATGGGCGCATCCTGTTGATATGCAGGTCCGGTCAGGACATTTGGCGCCTCTTTTTACCCCTTCGCCAAGAATCAAAACCACTGGTGGATTTGGGCGCAACGGCACTGGATGTCGTGAGTTTCGAAGGTTGAATAATGCAGCAGACGAAGTTCTGATACTGGTAGGCATTTCTTTAGATGAAGCAGTTGATGAGCTTCAAGATTATATTGTCAGTATTAGAGATGAATGTACAAAGTCTCCCATAGTTCGTGCCGGATTGAGCAGTTTGCTAAACAACTGGCATGAAGATTATGATATCAGCAAGGATATTGTCAATATTATTGTGGATGCCATGGCACGTTATATACTTTATCTTCGATCTGAGGGGAAATCGCCTCGTACCCTTTCGGGTGTTTATAGTGATTTGCAAGCCGCAGGTATGCTGGTCATATCTTACGATTACCCCATGGGGGGAACGGAGGCCGAGATACTCGATCTTTTTTCTATTCCACCTTGGACTTACGAATTTAAAAGAAAATTTTCCGATTCACCCAATGGCATCGCTCGATATGAGCGCCACTTGGAGGGGTTTGCCCGTTTTCTGAAAAGTGCTACCTAATTCTAAAGAGTAAACCCTCGGCTATGCCGGTCTAATCAGGCCGATACCCTTGCTGTCAGGTGCTCTGTAAATGATGGCCCACATTCCGGTCAAAACACGGGTCAGCTTGTTTTCTGCATCCCCGTAATAGACCACTTATACCGCACATATCAGGTACTCTCCTATAACAAAATATTGAATTTTTCTCTTATGGCCTTGTCAATCTCTTCCGGGATATAAGATGGTTGAGGCGTTTCAAGTAATTTTCCGGCTATGGCAAGTGCTCTTTGTCTGGTATCAAGACTGCCTGCTGCTTCCCATTTCCCCCGGGCTTTTCTGTCAGTGACCCCGTTCCCTATATAATATTCTTTTCGCAGATGGGACATGGTGTGTGGAGAGGTCATGAAATCGCCACCAGGACCCACTGAATCAATCACCTCTAAAGCCAGGTGTTCTTCATCCACCTCAATTCCTTTAAGCACCTTGCAGCAATTTCCAATGATTTCGTCATCAATGACAAATTGTTCATGGGCAATGGTGAGCATGGATTCCAGCATACCGGCAGCGTGGTGGATATAATTGGAACCGCCCATGGATGCCAGAACAGATGTAAAGGCTTTTTCATACCCGGCCTGGGCATCCGGTTCTTTGGAGTCGGAAAGACCAGATGAATTATAATTGGGGACTTTAATATGACTGGATAACTGGTGAATGGCTGCATTCATCATTCCGAATTCCACAGCCCCGCCTGAATATCCCATGGTCTTTAGATTTGCCATGCCTGGAATTCCGCCATAGAGCAGAGGAGCCCCTGGATTTGTCAATTGGCAGATGGTGATACCGGCCAGTTGCTCGGCATGGAGCTGGGCCAGGGTGCCTGCCATGGTCAAAGGAGATGTGGAACCTGCCATGGGTGCGCTGGACAATGCCACGGGGATAAAATTACGGATGGCTTCCTGCATGATCCGGGTGGACTGGGTACAAAGTTTCAGGGGACTTATGGCAAAACAGGCAGTGATCGAGATGATGGGTCGTTTTTTGAGCTTTTCTTTTCCACCCATGATCATGGCTGCCAGTTCCATTACTCTGTGGAGACCTTCTTCATCGTTGACCCCGGACATAACATGCTTGCCGGATGCGGCCAGGCAGGTATAAAACATATTGATATCATAGTCTTTTTTATCAATATCCGTTGGAATACAAGGCCGCACCAGAAAATGGATATTGGAAAGCTGGTCTACCAGGCGGGAAACCTTGTACAGGTCATCCAGGGTGGTGGAACGTATTTTACCCGTATCCGGATCCAGGATCTTGATGGCAGCACCGCCCGTTCCCAGATGGACTCTATTTTCGGTCAAATGAAGATCATTTTTAGAGTCCTGACCGCAGAGCAAAACTTTTTCAGGGGCCAGGGCCACCTGGGTGGTGACCAATTCTTTTGGAAATCTGATTCGTTTCTGGTCCTTGTCAATGGAGGCGCCATTGTTTTCCAGCATTTTTATTGTTTCCTCAAGCCCTGGTTCATAGGTAATCCCGGTGTGCTCCAGAATTTTTAAGGATGCTTCATGTATCGTTTTAACCTGTTCTGGTGACAGAGGCTTATATTGTCCTCCCTGTAAACCCATTAAATTCATGATGATCTCCTTGTGTCTTTGTTTGTAATATGGTTGATGAAGTATTTTTTAACAGTTTATCACCTAAATGACAAAGAAATAAAGACAACATTGAAAATAGCTGCTGCAGTATATGTAATGGGTGCCAGGCTGTCCCCCTGAGCCTCGCATGTATCAACGGGCATAGTTACAATAACGACTACCCGTTTTAATTCACCTGCTATCCCTGTGGAAAATTGGGGATGAAAGAAGAAGACAAATAATAGAACAATCAAAAAATAATTATTAATGCACCACATTTTAACAAATCGCATGTTTCTCCTTTTGGGTTTAGTAAACAGTCAAAGTATTATTTGACCAGCACTTCTCTTATTTTTTGAGCAAGATCCTTCATTATAATCGGCTTCAATAAAAAGCCCTTAATGCCCAGAGATGCCGCTTTTTCTTCAGACATGGTTTCCGAAAACCCGGTGCAAAGCAATACAGGAATATCAGGGCGTATTTTAGTCAGTTCAGCGGATAGTTTATCACCAGCCATATTCGGCATTGCCAGATCCGTGATGACCAAATCAAATTTGTCTGGATTTTTCCGAAACGCTTCAAGGGCTTCAAGGCTGCTGGTACGTGAAGTAACCTGATACCCTAGACGCTCCAGCATCCCTTTTTCCATTTTAAGGATGGATTCTTCATCATCCACAAGAAGGATCTGTTCAGTTCCGACCTGGATTGGTTCTTTAGCTTGGATATTCTGTTCTACAAAAGATTTTTTTTCTATTGGAAAATAAACATGAAATTGTGTTCCTTTTCCAGGTTCACTGTATACCTGAATTGCGCCATTTGTGCTGATAACAATGCCGTGAACAACAGACAATCCCATCCCAGTCCCCTTGCCTTTTCCTTTGGTGGTAAAAAACGGATCAAAGATTTTGTCGATTAAGTTTTTATCCATGCCCACCCCTGTATCTGCCACTGTCAGACAGGCATAAATTCCAGGTGTCATATCAGGAATGATTATGTCGTATTTACCTGATTCGACTTGTTTGAGGCTTACTTTCAGTTCCCCGCCTGTCTCTTCCATGGCATGGTAGGCATTGGTTGCAAGATTCATTATTATCTGATGAATTTGTGTGGGATCAGCTTTGATAACACCACAGTCAGAATTGATATCCTGTATGATTTCAATAGTGGTGGGTATTGTCGACCGGATGAGCTTTAATGCTTCCTTGACAATGGGCTGCATTTTCATCAGCATCAATTCACTGTTCTCTTGACGGGAGAATGTGAGGATCTGTTTGATCAAATCTTTGGCTCTTAAGGAACTGGTATAAATTTCTTTCAGACTGTTTCTTAATGGACTGTCTTCAGGGACATCCTCTAACAGCATCTCCGCATAACCCACAATGGGAAAAAGAATATTATTAAAATCATGGGCAATTCCGCCTGCAAGAGTACCGATGGATTCCATTTTCTGGGATTGCCTGAGCCGCCCTTCCATCTGGTTTCGTTCAGTGATATCATGAAGGAATACAAAGAACCGTCCATCATTGTCATGAGTGTAAGCTGCATTTACTTCTACATCAATAATATGGCCGTTTTTATGTCGATGTTTGCTTTCGAACCGGTCACTGCCGGTTTTGATTGTTTTTTCTATTCGTTTTTTTGTTTCTTCATGATGTTCAATTGCTTCGATACTCGTAATTGACATTTTTAAAAGCTCATTCCGGTTATATCCAATCATGCGGGAGTATGCTTCATTTACTTCAAGGAAATTCCCCTTTCGGTCCACTATCCAAAATCCATCAAAAGAACTTTCGATAGTCTTTTTATATCTTTTTTCTTCTGTTTTCCGATCAGTTATATCCCGTGAAACTCCAATGACGGATAGAACATTTCCTTTTTCATCAAACTCGGGGTTAAATTGAAGGTCAAGCGTCATTAAATCATTTTCCAACTCGACGTCAAACTCAACTCGCCGGACTTCCCCTGTTGCAAAAACTTCATCAATATTTTTTCCCCATAATTTGCATAGGTGTTCTGGAAAACTCATTTCTCGATGGGTTTTGCCCAGATATTGCTCAGGAGTCAGTCCAGTTGCTTTAATTGCATTTTGATTCGCCCAAATGTGCCGATGGTCTCTATCATACCGCATAATATAATCACCGGAGTTTTCCACAATGGCATTGTATTGATTTTCTTTTCTTCGAAGCTCTTCTTCAGCCTGCTTACGCTCGGAAATATCATAATGTTGAAGAACTACATATTCCAAAACACCTTCAAGATTCAGTACCGGATATCCAAAAACCTCAAGAAATATTTTACCTGCTCTTGACGTCGGGGTTCCAGTTGAAGTTGAGGCAAGGTCAATATCAAAATTGATTTCCCATTTTTCAGTTTTCTTTTCATAGAATAAATTATTTAATAATGGGATTAGCCCAGCCTCGATAATCGCCTGATCTTTAAAGATATTATAGCCAGTATCTTTAATTATTTTTTCTTTGACACCAAACATTTTGCAGAATTCATTGTTTACTCTTTTTATAGTTCCATCCGGTTTGTATAGACACATGCTTGTTGTCGATTGTTCAAACATTTGCAAAAACAATGACTCGCTCTCTCGTAAAGCATCCTGAGCCTGTATTCTTTCAAAAAGCTCATTCTCTAATGCTTTTGTTTTTTCCTCTACCTTTTGTTTTAGTGTCCTGTTCCATGAAAAAATGATAATTCCAAATAAAACAGAGATGCCGAGGATAATAAGCACAGCCATCCAGAAATTTTTACTTTTAAAGATGCTCTGCTGCCGAATATGAATCCATTTATTAAAGATATCTGACTTTTCCTCCTCGGAAATCAGCATAAGGCCCTTTTTCAGAATATTATGCAACATAGGCATATCTTTTCTTGAAGCGATTGCGAGTTTGAAGGACAAGTCTGTTTTACCTGCTATGCGAACGTTTGTCACCCCAGTTGCTTCAATCTTTATTGACGCCACGGTCAAAGGCGCTACCCAGACGTCGGCCTTGTGCGTGATAAGACTGTTCAAAGCGGCATCAGAGTCAATGGCGGGAAGCATATTTAGGTGACTATAATTTTTCACCAGATAGTCTTCTACGACCCATCCTTTAGTAAAGGTGACTTTTAAATTTTTCATGGTGTCCAGAGTCAGATTTTCTATATAATCATTTCTCGTAAGTATCACAACCGGTATGGTGAGATAGGGTTCTGTAAATAACATGTATTGTTCGCGCTTTTTGCTTTTTGAAAATGCACACAGTACATCTAATTCTTTGTTTTCAGCTTTTTTTAATACCTCATCCCATGTCTTGATTTGAAGAATATCAAATTTAAAATTGAGACGTTTTTCTATAAGTCGAATATAATCTGCTGCCAGCCCCTTAAAGCGTCCTTCTTTGTCCAGGTAATCAACAGGGTTTGCATTTGGATCATGGCCAAGTCGAATTTTGCCATCATGTTCTGTAAGCCATGCCCTTTCCTCAAGTGTCAGAGGATCTTCAGTTATTTCTTTCATGCATCCAACAGAAAAAAGTACTGAAAAGGAAACTATCGCCAAGAATAATTTAAAGAAAGACACTTTCAAAATACGCTCAATCATATGCTCAAGCTCCTTAGCTTTATGAATTTATGAATTTCTGAATTTTTAAGATCGAGAAGGTATGCTACCAAAAAAAATTAGATCATGCAAAAGAATATAAGGTTTTGTTTGTTTTACTCGTGAGTCTTTATGGTATTTTTGTTGCGAGTTTTAACCCCGCCTGATCTCTTTAAACTCTGACAAACCATTCAACTGGCCTTCGAAGCGATACTGGGTCGGGATATTTATTTAAATACCCGACCCTGAGCATGAATTGGGGAATCACAACTGGTTCATGATTTTCTTTTATATTCTTCTGACCTTGTTTTTCTTCCAATGCCTGGGTCATGGGATGAATACCGATCATTTTATCCCGAGCTTTCAATACCATCCTTTGAAATCTTCTGCCTGTTTCAATAAGATCTTTCACTGTATTGCCATCACTGGTGATTACCAGCCAGCCAGCCCCTTCTTTGACCTGTTCTTTTGTCTTCTGGATTCCCTTATCATTGAAAGCTTTGGTCATCACATCTTTATTATCCATAAAATGACGCACATACCACCCGGCAAAACCTGTAATTTCCATGCTGTCAGCGGTGAGGCCGTCTCGAAACTTTTTAGCTTCCGTATCTTTCAATCAAATCCAGGAAGCCAATTCTTCAATGGCTTTTTTGTTCTCTGACTGAATAATATAATTTTCCACTGCCTCTTTATTCATAAAATTCGCATGCTCTGTTCCACTTGGAAAATAAAAAAGATGGCCGTCAGCAGATTTTGAAAAAGCATTCACATCTGATGGCCTAAGTTCTTTTGACTGCAAATGACTTTTCACTGTTCTTCGAGAAACCATTCTTTGCAACGGGATATCCAATGCTTTTGATTTTGACAGATTTATCTTTACCACATCTGAATCAAACCTGTCTTTGGCAATCACCTTTGTTTCCACTGCATAACCAAATGCACCTGCTGCCTGGACAAGGTTTTCAACAAAGGCACCAAGGGACAATAAAGTCTCCCGATTACTGCCATCAACTATTTTAAGAAATCGATCTGCATCAGAGCCGACAACCCAGTCCAGCCGACTGTTTATTTTTACAAACCAGGGCTGACTGTTGTGACCACTAGGGGCAAAAGATGCGTAATACAATATCTTATATCCATCGGGATCAAGTTTTTCAATAGCATGGCCACCTGATATTTGATCAATGCCCATCAACTCAGATCGCAAATCCCGCTCGCATGCCGGCAAAAACATTCCTGAACATAGGGTCAAAGTAGATGCTGCTACGCTTTTTTTTAAAAATTCCCTTCTTTCCATAATAAATACTCCAATAAATATTATCACTCTATGGTGACTTTTAAAAAAAAATAGTTGAATTCAAAATTTATTGTTGAGGACAGTGATCACTTCAGCCTTTCTCAGGACAGAGTTGTCCTGGGTATTGATATAGCCTTTTTTTATTATCTCAAGGATGATTTCATTTTCCAGGTCAGGATCTTCCCTGGTTTCTATAATTTTGCATAGTTCCATTGTTGCTTTATTCCGGGGAAACTTCATTGGGACAATAGAAGCAGATTGAAAGTGACGAACCAGTTTCCTGTGGATAGAAATGATATTCTTACCCAGCATTTTCGCAGTTTTATCAAGGCTGTCTTTTTTTGTTTCAAGGTTGTTTTCCAGGGTTTCAAAGGCATCCATGATGTCAAGAAGATTTAAAAAAGAATCTTTTGTGTTTTTACAAAACAGCTCTTCTTTTTGAGCAAGAGTTAATTTCAGGTCGGCGATTATTTGTTGAAATTCAATTATTTTCTGCCTTAACAACTCTTTTTCAGTG